>Ga0182738_1000004_pt1 | contig 537403 bp, 509 predicted proteins | sample eDN5th30CBELigMG_FD_128876 | JGI IMG/M metagenome (GOLD analysis project Ga0182738, IMG submission 128876) | Enriched Miracle-Growth compost microbial communities from Emeryville, California, USA - eDNA 5th pass 30_C BE-Lig MG (version 2)... ...
ATCTGGTCCTTGGTGAGCTCCGATTCGATCTTGAAGGTCAGCAGCAGTTCGTAGAACTTGCGCGAATAGGTCTTTTCCGACGACAGGTAGAAGTTGCGCGCCACCTGCATCGTGATGGTGCTGGCGCCCTGCGACTTCGACATGCTGATCAGGTTGGTCAGGCCCGCGCGCGCCACGCCCATCCAGTCGATCCCGCCGTGCTGGTAGAAGCGGTCGTCTTCGGCCGCCAGCACCGCGGATTTCATGACGTCCGGGATCTCGTTGAAACGCAGCACGTTGCGGCGCTCTTCGCCGAATTCGCCGATCAGCACGCGATCCGCCGTATAGACGCGCAGCGGCACCCGGGGGCGGTAGTCCGTCATGGCGTTCAGGTCCGGCAGGTTGGGCCAGGCCAGCGCCAACGCCATCCCGGCCAGCAGTACGCCGCACAGGAACAGGCCGGCGAAAAGAATGCCGGTCTTTACGAAGAATCGCAGTATCGGGGAGCCACTCTTGGAGGGCTTGTCTTTTTTGGAGGAATTCTGGGGCTTGCTCATCGCGGCGATTTTACGGGTATCTCCGGTCCGGACTTAGCGCGGGGAACCGGCATCTGTAACAAAGTTGTTCAGTGTGGTGCGCGGGCAACTGGCGGCAAATGTGATAATGCCGGCATGAACGTTTCCGCTATTTCATGTCCGGAGGCTGCCCCGGACCCGGCGTCCCCCTGCGAGACGCCCGACAATCCGCCTTGCGCCACGGAATGCGCAGGCGGGGCCGTGTCGCTGCCGCATGACCTGCCCGTTTTCCTGGTGGGCATGATGGGCGCGGGCAAAACGACCATCGGCCGTGGCCTGGCGCGTGCCCTGGGGCGCGAATTTGTGGATCTGGATCATGAGCTCGAGGCGCGTTGCGGCGTGCGGGTGCCGGTAATCTTCGAAATCGAGGGCGAAGCCGGTTTCCGTCGCCGGGAAGCCGCCGCCTTGGAAGAGTGTACCCAACGGCGCAACATAATTCTTGCCACCGGCGGGGGCGCCATCCTCGCGGCGGAGAACCGCCTGCGCCTGCGAGAGCGCGGCATCGTCGTTTACCTGCGGGCCAGCGTGGACGAATTGTTCCGCCGCACTTGCCGCGACCGCAACCGACCCCTGCTCGCCACCGCGGATCCGCGCGGCACCCTGCGCGACCTGATGACCCTGCGCGAGCCCCTCTACAAGGAAGTGGCCGACATGGTCGTGGAAACGGGCTCCATGCCCGTCCACACCCTGGTCAAGGCCCTGCTGCCGCAATTACAAGCTTTTGAGAAGCGCATATGAACGTTGTACATGTCGACACCCCGGGCGGAAGCTACCCCATCCATATCGGCCCGGGCCGCATGGACGCCCTGGACCAGTGCATTCCCGCCGACGCCACCGCGATCGCCGTGGTGACCAATCCCACCATTGCCGCCCTGTACGGCGAACGCGCCGAGGCCGCGCTGGCGCGCACGGGCAAGCGGGTGCTGCGCATCGAGCTGCCGGACGGCGAGGCCTACAAGGACTGGCAGTCGCTGAACCTGATCTTCGACGCGCTGCTGGCCCAACGCCTGGACCGCCGCTGCGTGCTGGTGGCGCTGGGCGGGGGCGTGATCGGCGACATGACCGGGTTCGCCGCCGCGGTGTACATGCGCGGCGTGCGTTTCCTGCAGGTGCCCACGACCCTGCTGGCCCAGGTGGACTCTTCGGTGGGCGGCAAGACCGCCGTCAATCATCCGCTGGGCAAGAACATGATCGGCGCGTTCTACCAGCCGATCGCGGTCGAGATCGATACCGACGTGCTGGGCACGCTGCCGGCGCGCGAGGTTTCCGCGGGACTGGCCGAAGTGATCAAGTACGGGCTGATCCTGGACCCGGCGTTCTGGTCCTGGTGCGAGGAAAACGCCCAGAAGCTGCGGGCGCTGGATCCGGAGGCCATCGCCTACGCCATCCGCCGCTCATGCGAACTCAAGGCGCAGGTGGTGGGCAAGGACGAGCGCGAATCCGGCCTGCGCGCCATCCTCAACCTGGGCCACACTTTCGGCCATGCCATCGAATCCGGCCTGGGCTACGGCGCCTGGCTGCACGGCGAAGCGGTGGGCTGCGGCATGGTGCAGGCCGCCGAGCTCTCCGCCGACGTCGCCGGCTTCGACCGCAATGACGTGGCCCGCGTACGCGCCCTGGTGTCCGCCATCGGCTGTCCCGCCGTGGCGCCGGACCTGGGGGCGGACCGCTGGCTGGAATTGATGCAAGTGGACAAGAAGACGGAAGGCGGCTCGATCCGCTACGTGCTCATGACCCGCATCGGCGAAGCCGTCACCCGGCCGGCCCCCGACGATGCCGTGCGCGCCGTCCTGGCCCGCACCACCCAATAGAGGCAAGGGAGACGGTGTTGCAGATGAAAGAGTTGGCTTCCTATGCATCCCACCCGTCTCAATCGCGCGGGCGGACCTACGCCGAGCCGCCGCCGGAAAATCGGACCGAGTTTCAGCGGGACCGCGACCGCATCGTCCATTCCGGCGCGTTCCGGCGCCTGGAATACAAGACCCAGGTCTTCGTGAACCACGAAGGCGACCTGTTCCGGACCCGTCTCACCCACAGCCTGGAAGTCGCCCAGATCGCGCGCACGCTGGCGCGCAGCCTGGGCCTTTCCGAAGACCTCACCGAAGCCATCTCGCTGGCCCATGACCTGGGGCATACGCCGTTCGGCCATGCGGGCCAGGACGAGTTGAACGCCTGCATGCGCGAGCTGGCGCCGGAGGCCGGCGGCTTCGAGCACAACCTGCAAAGCCTGAGGGTGGTGGACGAGCTTGAAGAACGCTACGCCGACTTCAATGGCCTGAACCTATGCTTCGAAACGCGGGAGGGCATACTGAAGCACTGCTCGGCCACGCATGCGCGCCAGCTGGGCGAGGTAGGCGAACGCTTCCTGAACCGCACGCAGCCGTCGCTGGAGGCTCAGCTGGCCAATCTGGCGGACGAAGTCGCCTACAACAACCACGATATCGACGACGGCCTGCGTTCCGGGCTGATCACGCTGGAACAGCTGAAGGACGTGTCGATCTTCGAGCGGCACCACGCCTACGTGCTGGAACGCTATCCCGGCCTGGCCCCGCGCCGCGCGGTGGCCGAGACCATCCGCCGGATGATCAATACGCTGATCGTCGACCTGACGCAGACCTCGCTGGCGCGCATACGCGAATTCGCGCCGGCCACCGCGGACGACGTGCGCCGCGCCCCGATGCTGGCGAGCTTTTCGGACGAGATCCGGCGCGAGGCAGACGAACTGAAGAAGTTCCTGTTCGACAACCTCTACCGCCATTACCGCGTCCTGCGCATGACGACCAAGGCGCGGCGCATCGTGCGCGAACTGTTCGTTGCGTTCCTGGACGATCCGCGGCTGCTGCCGCCCGACTATCGCAGGCCGTCGTTCAACGAGCAGGCCCGGGCAATCGCCGACTATATCGCCGGCATGACGGATCGCTACGCCATCCGCGAACACCGGCGCCTGTTCGAGATGAGCTAGGGCCGCGCGAAACCGCCACGGGCTCAGCCCGCCAGGTAGCGCCGCGCCAGCAAGACCCAGTACGCCGCGCCCACGGGCAGGCTGTGGTCGTTGAAGTCATAGCCGGGGTTGTGCACCATGCAGGCGCCATGGCCGCTGTTGAAGCCGTCGGGCGAGCCGTCGCCATTGCCGACGAGCAGATACGAGCCCGGCACTTCCTCCAGCATGAAGGCGAAATCCTCGCTGCCGGTCAGCGGCCGGGTCTGCGGATCGACCTTGTCGGCGCCCACGAGCTCCATCGCCACCTCACGCGCGAAGTCCGTCTCGGCCCGGGTGTTCACCAGCACGGGATAGCCGCGGCTGTACTCGATGGCCGCCCGCACCTGGTAGCTGGCCGCCTGACTGTGGACGAGTTCGGTGATGCGCGCCTGCAGCGTGTCCCGCACCTGGCGGTCCAACGCGCGCACGCTGAGCTTCAGCGTCGCCGTCTGTGGAATGACGTTGTTCGCCTTGCCGGCATTGAACGCGCCGACCGTGATCACCGCCGCGTGCAGGGGATCGACGTTGCGGGCGACGATGCTCTGCAGCCCCATGACGATGGCCGACCCGGCGACGATGGGATCGGCGGCACGGTGCGGGACCGCGCCGTGTCCGCCCACGCCTTCCAGCACGATGGTGACGTTGTCGGACGAAGCCATGGCGGGGCCGTCGCGCAGCAGCAGGTGGCCTTGCGGATGGCCGGGCATGTTGTGCATGGCGAAGATGGCGTCGCACGGATACTTGCGGAACAGCCCATCCTCCATCATGCGCTTGGCCCCGCCCAGGCCTTCTTCGGCGGGCTGGAAGATCAGGTTGAGGGTGCCGCTGAAATCGCCATGCCGGGCCAGCTGATGGGCCGCGGCCAGCAGCATCGCGGTATGGCCGTCATGGCCGCAGGCGTGCATGACGCCTTCGTTGCGGCTGGCGTGTTCCAGGCCCGTGGCCTCCTGGATGGGCAGGGCGTCCATGTCGGCCCGCAGGCCCAGGCGCTTGGCGCCCGCGCCGCGGCGCAATTGCCCGACCACGCCGGTCCCGCCCAGCCCGCGCTCTACTTCGTAGCCCCATTGCGTCAGGCATTGCGCCACCAGGTCGCTGGTGCGGAATTCCTGGAAGCCGAGTTCGGGGTTGCGGTGGATATCCCGCCGGATCGAAACGAATTCGTCTGCCTGGGCGGTCATGGTCTGCAGGATCGGATGCATGTCGGGTCTCTCCTCGGGTAGGGTCGCGTTCAGGGGGTGCCGGCCAGCTTCACGTGGCTGGAGATTTCGCGGAAGCGCTCGGTCTCGGCGCGGTACATGGCGTCCGCCTGCTCGGCGCTCATCGGCGCCGAGACTTCGATGTTCTGGTACGCCAGGCTCTGTTTCACCGCGGGGTCCTGCATGGCGGCGTTGAGCGCCGCCTGCAGTTGCGCGACCACCGTCTCCGGTGTGTCGCGCTTGACGAAATAACCGGTCCAGGTGGTGAAGTTGAAGCCTTTGAGCAGTTGGCCTTCATTGACCGAAGGCACGGCCTTGAGGGCCGGAAGCGTGCTGCGCTGCGGGTCCAGGCTGGCCAGGAGCTTGACGCGGCCCTGCCCGGCCAGCGCCACCTGCTGCTGGGACAAGGGCAGGATGGCGATGTCCACCTGTCCGCCGCCGAGGTCCTGCATCAGCGGCGCGCCTCCCTTGTAGGGCACGTGGACCATATTGGCGCCGATGGTGCGGGCCAGATGCTCGCCCAGGACGTGGTACAGGGATCCCACTCCCACGCTGCCGAACGTGAGCGGCTGCGAGGCGGAACGCGAGCGCGCCAGCGCGACCAGTTCGTCGGCGGTCGCCGCCGGCAGATCGCTGCGCGCCACGATGACCATGGGGGCCATGCCGATCATCTGCACCAGACGGAAATCCTCGCTCTTGAGCTTCACCGCCGGATTGGCGATAGGCGACAGAATCAGTTCGTTGGGTGAGCCCTGGAACAGGTAGTAGCCATCGGATTTGGCCGCCAGCACCTTCTGCGCGCCCAGCGCCCCGCTGACGCCGCCCAGGTTCTCGACCAGCACGGGCTGGCCCAGCTGTTTGGAGGCGGGCGGGGCCACCACGCGGGCGATGGCGTCGGATGCGCCGCCGGCCGGGTACGGCACCATCATCATCACGGGCCGGTTCGGATAATCCGCGGCCAGGGCGGCCGGGCCCCACAGCGCCGCGCCCAGCGCCAGCGCACAGCCGGCCAGGCGCAGACGGTCGAAAAGCTTGCTCACGAGTTTCCCCTTTTTTGGAATGCGGTGTCGTGAACGGCATGCTAGGGACAGCCATCGCCAGTTGTCTAACGAATTGTTATTCTGGAAGCTAGAAAAAAAACTCATACTTGAGTGGGAATCTCCGGCATGAACCTCAAGCAGCTCGAACATCTGCTGGCGGTGGCCGAAGCGGGCTCTTTCAGCCGCGCGGCCGAGCGCCTGCACCTGACCCAGTCGGCGCTCAGCCGCAGCATCCGCATACTGGAAGAGGACCTGGGGGCGAGGCTGCTGGACCGCATGGGCAAGCGCACCGAACTGACGCCGCTGGGCCTGACCGTGGCCGGCCGTGCCCGGCGCATCCTGTTCGAGTCGGCCGAATTGCGCCGCAGCGCCGAATTGCTGACCCAGGGCGACCGGGGGGCCATCAGCATCGGCCTGGGTTCGGGGCCGGGCGCCATGCTCATGACGCCCTTGTTGGCGCACGTTGCGCAGCGCTATCCGCAATTGCGCCTGGAAGTGATGCGCGGTTCGCTGGAGGCGCACCTGGCGCTGTTGCGCCAGCGGCGGCTGGATGCGCTGGTGGTTGATACCCGCGGTATCGTGCCGGCGGCCGATCTGCGCATCGAGCCCGTCTCGCAGATGCGGGCCGGCTTCATCTGCCGTCCGGGCCATCCGCTGGCCCGCGCGGCGCGTCCGCCGCGCTTCGCGGAGATCGCGGCCTATCCCTTGGCGTCCACCTTCCTGGCGGCGGACACCGAACGGATCCTGATCGAACATTTCGGCGTCGAGGCGGATCCGCAAAATTCGGTGCGCCTGCGCTGTGACGAGATCGGCAGCCTGCTCGAGGCCGTGCGCGTGTCGGACGCGGTGTTCCTGGGCATCGTGGGAGCGGCGCAGGCCGGCATCGAGGCCGGGGAATTGACCGAACTCCCGGCCGATCCGCCGCTGCGCAGCCATGCCTTGTTCGCGCTGGTGACCCTGACGGGTCGCACCGAAGCGCCCGCGATGGCGCTGCTGCGTGAATTCGTGGCCGAGCGGCTGCGCGACTGAGCCGGGCCGGGGTGTTTTCAGCGATGCTTGCGGTAGGGCTCGTCTTCGGGCACGAAGGTGGCTTCGGCACGCGCGTCCTGCATCCACGATTGCATGGCCGGCAGGGCCAGCACGGCATCCATGTAGTCGCGCACCGGGCCCGCGGCGCTGATGCCGTAGGTCGTGAACCGCGAAACCACGGGCGCAAAGAACGCGTCGGCGATCGAGAAGGCTCCGAACAGGAACGGCCCGCCGCCGCCGAATTCGGCGCGGGTGTCTTGCCAGATGGCGTGGATGCGCGAGATATCCTGGCGCGCGGGCTCGGGAAAGTCGATGCCCGGAAGGTGCGCTTCGACGTTCATGGGCAACGCCTGGCGCATCGCGCCGAAACCGCTGTGCATCTGCGCGGCCAGGGAGCGCGCCCGGGCGCGCGCGCGGGCATCCTGGGGCCACAGGCGGGCGTCGGGGTGGCGTTCGGCCGCATATTCGCAGATGGCCAGGGAGTCCCAGATGGCGAAGTCGCCGTCCAGCAGCACGGGCACGAGGCCGGCGGGCGTAATGGCGCTCAGGCGGCGCGCGAACGCTTCGGTGGTCAGGCCCAGCTTCTGCTCTTCGAAGGCGATGCCCGCGGCGCGCAGGGCGATCCACGGACGCATGGACCAGGAAGAGTAGTTCTTGTTGGCGATGATCAAGGTGTACATGCCGCTATCCCTTACGCATTGAGTGTTTGGCCTGTTGCGCCGGAGCGCGGCGCAGCAGCTTGCCCAGGTACTGTCCGGTATGGCTGTCCTCGGTGGCCGCGACGTCTTCCGGCGTGCCCTGGGCCACCACGCGGCCGCCGCCGTCGCCGCCTTCGGGGCCCATGTCGACGACCCAGTCAGCCGTCTTGATGACGTCCAGGTTGTGTTCGATGATGAGGACAGTGTTGCCGCTGTCGACCAGCTGGTTCAGCACCTGCAACAGTAGCTCGATATCGCGGAAATGCAAGCCCGTCGTGGGCTCGTCCAGGATGTACAACGTGCGGCCCGTGCTGCGGCGGGACAGTTCCTGCGACAGCTTCACGCGCTGCGCTTCCCCGCCCGACAGCGTGGTAGCGCTCTGGCCGAGCCGGATATAGGACAGGCCTACGTCGATCAGCGTGTGCAGCTTGCGCGCGATGGCCGGCACCGATTCGAAGTATTCCAGCGCCTGTTCCACCGTCAGGTCCAGCACTTCGCTGATATTGCGGCCGCGGTAGCGGATCTCCAGCGTTTCCCGGTTGTAGCGCTTGCCATGGCAGACGTCGCAAGGCACGTACATGTCCGGCAGGAAGTGCATTTCCACCTTGACCACGCCGTCGCCCTGGCACGCTTCGCAGCGGCCGCCCTTCACGTTGAAGCTGAAGCGCCCCGGGTCGTAGCCGCGGGTCCGCGCTTCCGGCACGCCTGCGAACAGTTCGCGGATGGGCGTGAAAAGGCCGGTATAGGTGGCGGGGTTGCTGCGCGGCGTGCGGCCGATGGGGCTCTGGTCCACGCTGATGATCTTGTCGAAGTTCTCCAGCCCCTGCATCGAGACATAGGGCGCGGGTTCGCTCTGCGCGTGATGCAGCTGGCGCGATACCGCGACCGCCAGCGTGTCGTTGACCAGCGTGGACTTGCCCGACCCCGACACGCCGGTCACGCAGACCAGGCGGCCCGAGGGGATGCGCAGGTCCACGTTCTTCAGGTTGTTGCCGCTGGCGCCCGACAGCACCAGCCAGGGCAGCCCGTCGTCCACGGGGCGGCGCTCGGGTATCGCGATGGAGCGCGCGCCGCTGAGGTACTGGCCCGTCAGGGAGGCAGGATCGCGTTGCACGGTTTCCGGATCGCCTTGCGCGACGACCTCGCCGCCGTGTTCGCCGGCGCCCGGCCCCATGTCCACGACCCAGTCGGCCATGCGGATCATGTCTTCGTCGTGTTCGACCACGATGACGCTGTTGCCGAGATCGCGCAGGTGCTGCAGGGTGCCGATCAGGCGGTCGTTGTCGCGCTGGTGCAGGCCGATGGAGGGTTCGTCCAGCACGTACATCACGCCCGTCAGGCCCGAACCGATCTGGCTGGCCAGGCGGATGCGCTGCGCTTCCCCGCCGGAGATCGTGTCGGCGCTGCGGTCGAGCGACAGATAGTTCAGACCCACGTTGTTCAGGAAGCTCAGGCGCGCCTCGATCTCGCGCACGATGCGTTGCGCGATCTCCTGCTTGGCGCCGGTCAGGTTCAGGTCGCGGAACCAGGAAAGGCAGGTCGATAGCGGCATCGCCTCGACTTCGTAGATGGCCTGGCCATGGCGCTCGCCGCCGCGGAGGTCCTGGCCGATCAGCACGTTGCGCGCTTCCGGGCGCAGGCGCGAGCCTGCGCAATCGGGGCAGGTCTTGATGTTGCGGTATTTGCCCAGTTCTTCGCGCACGGTGGCCGAATCGGTTTCGCGCCAGCGGCGCTCCAGGTTCGGGATGACGCCTTCGAAGGTGTGGCGCTTGACCGTGCTCCGGCCTTTTTCGTTCAGGTAGAGGAAGGAGATTTCCTCTTCGCCCGAGCCGTACAGCACTTTCTCGCGCAGCGTCTCGGGCAGTTCCTCGAAGGGCGTTTCGATGTCGAATTCGTAATGGGCCGCCAGGCTGGTCAGGAGCGAATGGGTGAACGCATTGCGGCGGTCCCAGCCGCGGATGGCGCCGGCCGCCAGGCTCAGTTCCGGGAAGGCGACCACGCGCTTGGGATCGAAGAACCCGACCTGGCCGATGCCGTCGCAACTGGGGCAGGCGCCCATGGGGTTGTTGAAACTGAACAGGCGAGGCTCCAGCTCGGGCAGGCTGTGGCTGCACACCGGGCAGGCGTAGCGGCTGGAGAACACCTGCTCGCGTCCGCCGTCCATGTCGAGCGCCAGCGCGCGCCCGTCGGCCAGCTGCAAGGCCGTTTCGAAGCTCTCCGCCAGGCGCTGCTTGCTTTCGGGCTTGATGCGCAGCCGGTCGATCACCACGTCGATGTCGTGTTTCTCGGTTTTCTTCAGCGGCGCCATGCCGTCGATTTCCATCATCTGGCCGTCGACGCGCAGGCGCACATAACCCTGCGCCTGCAGGCTGGCGCATTCGTCCTCGAAACTGCCTTTCTTGCCCCGGGCGATCGGCGCCAGCACGGCCAGGCGGGTTTCGGGCGCCCAGGCGAGCACCGAATCAACCATCTGGCTGACGCTTTGCGCCTGCAGGGGCAGGCCGTGGTCCGGACAATACGGCGTGCCGACCCGCGCATACAGCAGGCGCAGGTAGTCGTGGATCTCGGTGATGGTGCCGACGGTGGAGCGGGGGTTGTGTCCGGCCGCCTTCTGCTCGATCGAGATGGCGGGCGACAGGCCCTCGATCAGGTCCACGTCCGGCTTGTCCATCAGTTGCAGGAATTGCCGGGCGTAGGCGGAAAGGCTTTCCACATACCGCCGCTGGCCCTCCGCGTACAGGGTGTCGAATGCCAGCGAAGACTTGCCCGAGCCGGACAAGCCGGTGACGACCACCAGTTTGTGGCGGGGCAGGTCCAGCGAGACGTTCTTGAGATTGTGGGTGCGGGCACCCCGAATGCGTATCGCGTCCATCGGGCTCGTTAAGCGGTTTCAAAGGCCAACTTGGTACTATAGCGCGCCGAATCCCCCCGCGTTCGGGGCAGTCCTTCCGCCCGGATTGGCCCGGGGCCGGCGCCGCACCGCCAGATCAGACCGTGAGCGTATGACAACCACGCGCGCGAATAGCCCTTGTCATTGTTGAAATTTCCGCATGCCGGCCGATAAAAAACTGAAATTGACCCCTTCCGAGCGCCGCGCCAGCGTGGCGCTGGCCGGCCTGTTCGCCGCGCGGATGCTGGGGCTGTTCCTGTTGCTGCCCGTTTTTGCCGTGGCGGCCAGCGGCATGCCGGGCGGGGACGACCCCGCGCGGGTCGGGCTGGCGCTGGGCATGTACGGCCTGACCCAGGCGTTCATGCAGATCCCCTTCGGCCTGGCGTCCGACCGCTGGGGACGCCGCCCCGTCGTGCTGTTCGGGCTGCTGCTGTTCGTCGCGGGCAGCATCGTCTGCGCCCAGGCCTCGGACGTGTACTGGATCACCATCGGCCGCGCCATCCAGGGCGCCGGCGCCATTTCCGCGGCGGTCACCGCCTGGCTGGCGGACGCTACCCGCGACGAGGTGCGCACGCGCGCCATGGCCATGGTGGGCGGATCGATCGGCCTGTCCTTCGCCGTCTCGCTCGTGCTGTCGCCCGTGCTGGTCGGGTGGTGGGGCCTGTCGGGCCTGTTCTGGACCATCGCCTGCCTGGGAGTCATCTGCCTGGCCGTGGCGCGCTGGGTCGTGCCCGTGGTGCCGCGTACCCAGGCGCGCACCATGCAGGCGGCCAAGCCTCGGGAGGTCCTGACCCACAGCGACCTGCTGCGCCTGAATTTCGGCGTCTTCGTGCTGCACCTGATCCAGGTATCGCTGTTCGTGGTGGTGCCGGCGCTGCTCGCGAAGATCGGCGGGCTGGACGCGCGAGAACTCTGGAAGGTCTATCTTCCGGTCATCCTGGTGTCGTTCGTGCTGATGGTGCCGGTGGTGTTCGTCGCGGAAAAGCGTCGTGCCCACCGCGGAGCGCTGCGCGCCGCCGTTGCGGGCCTGATCCTGGTGTGCGCCCTGCTGCCCGCCGCCAGCCATGGCTTCTACACGCTGGCGGCCGCATTGACGGGCTTTTTCGTCGCCTTCAACGTGCTGGAGGCCTTGCAGCCATCGTTGGTGTCCCGGGTTGCGCCGCAGGCCTACAAGGGGTTGGCGCTGGGCTTCTACAACACCGCCCAGGCCGCGGGCCTGTTCACCGGAGGGGCGCTCGGCGGCTGGCTGGCCGCGCATTCCGGGTCCACCGCCGTGTTTCTTGCCGCGGCGGCCTTGTCCGCCGTCTGGTTGGCCGTGACCTGGGCCTTGCGGCCGCTTTCCTGATCGGCGCGGCCGCCTGTCCGCCGCCGCGCGGAAATGTCGCGGATCGCGCCTCGAACGGCGGCCAACACCCGTCAAATCAAGGGAAGGGGCGGGCGGTTTTGTCACTATTTCCGTTTGGCGCGACGGCCTCTTTTCGTCGATAATAGACACCAATCTAGGGCTTCACCCGGCGTCGCCGGTCATCGTGATGGTGACCGGCGAGTTTCATGAAGCCGGTCTTCAACATCGCTTTTATGTTGTTGCCGGCGCGCTCGCGGCAACGCACAGGCGCAGGCTGTCAACAACAGAGGGACAACGGCATGGCATCGGTTAACAAAGTCATACTCGTGGGCAATCTGGGGCGCGACCCGGAAGTCCGCTACAGCCCCGACGGGGCGGCAATCTGCAATATGTCCATTGCCACCACCTCCACCTGGAAGGACAAGGCTTCCGGCGAGCGCCGCGAAGAAACGGAATGGCACCGCGTCGTCATGTACAACCGCCTGGCTGAAATCGCCGGCGAATACCTGAAGAAGGGCCGCTCGGTCTACATCGAAGGCCGCCTCAAGACGCGCAAGTGGCAAGACAAGGACACCGGCGCCGACCGCTACAGCACCGAAATCGTCGCCGACCAGATGCAGATGCTGGGCGGCCGCGAAGACGGCGGCGGCGGTGGCGCCAGCTACGGCGGTGGCGGCGGCTACGACGACGCGCCGCGCCAGCAGCGCGCCGCCCCGGCGCAACGCCCGGCTCCCCAGCAGCGCCCGGCTCCCGCGGCGGCTCCGGCCAGCAGCGGCGCCAACCTGGCGGACATGGACGACGATATTCCGTTCTAACACCAAGCCAACGCCTTGTTGGTCGAAGCCCGCTTTTCTCTTGGAAAGGCGGGCTTTTCTTTACCCACCGTTTTTGTTCTTAAGCCCGACAGCTGCTTGGTGACCGTGGCGGGTATGGCGGCCGCTTCGAGGTGCACGCCTCTTTGCCGGCATCGGCGGCATGGAGCGCTGGCCGGTGCGCGGACCGAGCGTGGGCCAGCCCATCGGCCTGGTCGTCGCTCCGAAGCGGCCGCATTGGCAACTGCCGGTCCGGGGATGGAAGAAATAATTTGTTTCACAATATCGCTTGGTTCATCTATCTAGTAGTAGGTAAGATTCATCCATCGACGCAGCAAACCCAACAAACCCGCTGCCGCCGAGCCCAGAAATACAGTAGTCCGCCTTTTTTATTTACCCGGTTATCTACCTACAAGTAGATAGTTTATTTGACTAGCAACACGAATCCTCAATCTGGAGATCAACCATGAAGACCCTCGTATCCGCCCTGATCCTGTCCGCGTCGTTCATTGGCGCCGCCCAAGCCGGTGAGCTGGACTATCCGCCTGCCCTGAACACGGAAAGCACGGTGACCCGCGCCCAGGTGCAGCAGGAACTGGCAGCGGCCCGCGCCAACGGTGAACTGGCGTTCGGCGAAGAAGGCTACGCCGCCACGACCTTCGCAGCCACCGCGGACAAGAGCCGTGCCCAGGTGCGCCAGGAATTGGCCAACGCCCGTGCCCAAGGCCTGACCGATAGCGCCGAACTGGCTTATCCGCCCGTGGAAGGCTGAGTTTTTTTCCAGTAAATCTATCTACACATAGATAGTAGATCGTAATTATCCCGGCCCTGACGCCGTACCCTTTTTGGAGATTGACCATGAAGACCCTCGTATCCGCCCTGATCCTGTCCGCGTCGTTCATTGGCGCCGCCCAAGCCGGCGAGCTGGACTATCCGCCTGCCCTGAACACGGAAAGCACGGTGACCCGCGCCCAGGTGCAGCAGGAACTGGCGTCGGCCCGCGCCAACGGTGAGCTGGCGTTCGGCGAAGAAGGCTATGCCGCCACGACCTTTGCCGCGGCCGCGGACAAGACGCGCGGCCAGGTGCAACAGGAACTGGCCGCCGCCCGTGCGCATGGCCTGACCGACAGCGGCGAACTGGACTATCCGCCCGTGCAAGGCTGAGCATGATGCCGACGCATGCGGGCCCCGGGGGGCGGGACTTTCCCGGCCGGGGTCCGCGCGGGCGTTATGGCAGCGGCCAGACCGCTGAAACCAATGACGGACCGACCTATTAGTAGGTAATATTCAGCCATGGACACTCCCACTCCCAATACCACCCGCGAACTGCTTCTGGCCCATGCCGAGAAGCTGATCCGCACGCGCGGATGCAACGGCTTCAGCTACCGCGACCTGGCCGAGCATGTGGGCGTGAAGACGTCCAGCATCCACTATTACTTTCCGGGCAAGGACGACTTGCTCTACGAGGCTGTCGAAGCCTATAGCGCGCGCGCCCTGGGCGCCGTCCGCGGCATCGATACCTCCCAGCCCGCGCAGGCGCAGCTCGACCAATACCTGACGCTGATGGAATCGCGCGCTTGCGGATCGGGCGAATTGTGCCTGGGCGGCATGCTGGCCGCCGAGGTCAACTCCCTGCCTGAAAGGGTGCGCGGCGCGCTGCAGGGGTTTTTCCGGGCGCACGAAGCCTGGCTGGCCCGGGTGCTGGCCGAAGGCGCGGCCCAAGGCACGATGAAATTCTCCGGCACGCCCGAGGCTGCCGGCCGCGCGGTGTTCGCCACCGTGCAGGGCTGCATCCTGGTGTCGCGCCTGTTCCAGCAGCCCGCCGCCTTGTGCGAGGCCATTGGCGCCCTGTACGTGCAATGCGAGGGGAAGGCCGACCAGGCCGGCTGACCGCGCCCGATCCTTCCTGACGTCCACGGCCGCCCTGCGCAACGCAGGCGGCCGTTGTGTTTGCGCGCGGCCTCCTGCCGGCCGTGATCAGGCCGGGCCGCGCCAGGCCGGGCCGCGCCAGGCCGGGCCGCGCGAGGCCAGGCTCGCGTCAGGCCGCGAGCAGCGCGCGCGCCATGTCGATGCTGGTCCGCTGTTGCACGCCGAGGTCCCGCATGCGCTGCTGGAACGTCGCCTGTGCTTCGGCGAAGCCGGCGACGGGGCTCATGCAGTCCGTCAGCAGCACCAGCCGCGAAAGATCTCGGCCGGGCAGGTGCTCGGCCAGGTGCTCGACGGTAGCCTTGACGCAATGGCTGCCGGCTTCGCCGGCGACGAGGATGAGCTCGGAGCGGTCCAGCGAATCCAGCAGGCCGCGATTGAGCTGGCTGCGGGGATCGTCGGCGTCGGGCACTTCGGCCATCAGCGCGCTGTAGTGCTCCGTCCACGGATTCGTGCCCTTGGGCACCTTGCGCACGATGAGCTGGCGTTCATCCTCCCAGCGGCTGTAGGCGGCGCGCACGTCCGCGTGCACGTTGTGGCCCCAGGTGCCGATCTCGCAATGCACGGGCCAGACCATCAGCGTATAGCGGCCGCGCGCTTCCAGTTCGTCCAGGTAGGACAAGGTGCGCGGCAGATCGTCCGCGTGCCGGGGCCGGAACGCGCCCGCGCGCACCTGCGCCGCGGTGATCGGCGTGAACGGCGCCACGGGCTGGCCGTCGCCGGTGCTCCAGAAAGTCGGATGCGCGATGTCCAGCCGGTGGTGCGAATCCAGCGTGACCGTGATGGAGGTCAACGCGGAGGCCGCTGCGTCGATGAAGCGCGCCAGCCGCTGCATGTCTTCGTGCGCGCCCGCCACCGGCAACGCGGGCGCGTGGGGATTGCCCGTGAGCGGGTCCGTCGGCAGGTAGGCCTGCGGCAGGTCGCAGAAGTCATTCTGCGGGTCGATGATCAATAGATGACAGGAGCGCGGCATGACAACGTTCGGGGAGGGCGAACTGGAAATATAGAACGGGATGGCCATGGCAATCTAGAAAAGTACCAGATGCTCGGCGCGGTCCGGCAATTGGCGCAGCAGGGCGCGCCATTGCAGCCAGATTCTTGCCCCGGCCGAGACGGCGATGATTGCGATGACGATCCACATGATCGGGCTCCTGAGTTATTTCGCACGACCGTGCGAAATTTGGCGATAATCATGCGCCCGCGCCAGGCTAGCGTGGCGGACGCGGCGGGTGCTACTCGATGTACTTGAAGCTGCGGTAGGTGGAAATCAGGCGTTCATAGGCGGCCCGCACGCGGTCGTGGGCCTTCGGGTCGCGCAGGAAGCGGGCGTCGTGCATCAGGCCGACCATCAGGCTGTAGACCTCGAATACCAGTTGTTCGGGGTCTGTGTCGGGCCTCAGGTGCCCGGCCTCCAGCGCCTGATTCACGGTGCGCACCATGGCGGCGCGCCAACGCCGGAGATTGCTTTCCAGCACCGAGCGCAGCGGCGACTCGACGTCGTCGTATTCGAAGGCGCCGGCCACGTAGATGCATCCCGTCAGCGTTTCGACGTTGCTGGCGCGATCGATCCATAGCGAGACCAGGGCGTTCAGCCGCGGCAGGCCGCGGGGGAAAGCCATGGCCGGCGTGAACACGGCTTCCACGAAGCGGCGGTCGTATTCGTCCAGCACGGCCTGCTGCAAGGCTTCCAGCGAGCCGACGCGTGAGAACACGCCGCTCTTGCTGATGCCCAGGCGCCTGGCGACCTGGCCCAGCGACAGGCTTTCCATGCCCTGCGCGGCGGCCATGTCCAGCGCGGCGTCCACGATGGCCGCGAAGGTCAGCTCGCTTTTTTCGGTTTTGGCGGTCATGGGGCAAATTTAGCACGGTCGTGCGAAATTCGCCCATATTTTTCTATCCACAAGAGAAAGGGCCGGACAGCGATGCTGTCCGGCCCTGTTGCCACGGGGCTGGCCGTCAGGCCTGCGCGGCCTTGAATTCGAGGCGGTACTTGTGCAACAGCGGCTCGGTATAGCCGTTGGGCTGCGTCAGCCCTTCGAACACCAGCGCGCACGCCGCCTTGAACGCCAGCGAGGTGTCGAAGTGGCCGGCCATCGGACGGTAGAGCGCGTCGCCGGCGTTCTGCCCGTCGACCACCTTGGCCATGCGCTTGAACGTTTCCATGACCTGTTCGCGATTAGTCACGCCGTGGCGCAGCCAGTTGGCGATGTGCTGGCTGGAGATGCGCAGCGTGGCGCGGTCTTCCATCAGGCCGACGTTATGGATATCGGGCACCTTCGAGCAGCCCACGCCCTGATCGATCCAGCGGACGACATAGCCCAGGATGCCCTGGACGTTGTTGTCCAGTTCCTGCTGGATGTCGGCGGCAGACCATTTGGACGGATCGCCGACCGGCACCGTGAGCAGGCCGTTCAGCAGATCGTCGCGCACGGTGTCCAGCCTGGTGCGTTCCAGCTCTTGCTGCACGGCCTGCACATCGACCTGGTGGTAGTGCAGGGCATGCAGCGTGGCAGCCGTGGGCGAGGGCACCCAGGCGGTATTGGCGCCGGCCTTGGGATGCGCGATCTTCTGTTCCAGCATGGCGGCCATCATGTCCGGCATGGCCCACATGCCTTTGCCGATCTGGGCGCGGCCGCGCAGGCCCGTGTCCAGGCCGACCAGCACGTTGTTGCGTTCGTAGGCGGCGATCCAGGCGGTGGACTTCATGTCGCCCTTGCGCAGCATGGGGCCTGCTTCCATGCTGGAGTGCATTTCGTCGCCGGTGCGGTCCAGGAAGCCCGTGTTGATGAAGGCCACGCGGGAGGCGGCGGCTTCGATGCAGGCCTTGAGGTTGATGCTGGTGCGGCGCTCCTCGTCCATGATGCCCATTTTCAGGGTGTTGCGCGGCAGCTTCAGCAGGTCTTCCACGCGGTCGAAGAGTTCGCTGGCGAAAGCGGCCTCGACCGGGCCGTGCATCTTGGGCTTCACGATGTAGACGGAACCGGTGCGCGAATTCAGCTTGCGTGCGCGGTCCGGCAGCGCGGCCAGGCTGGTGACCACGGCGTCCAGGATGCCTTCGGGGATCTCCCTGCCGTCGCGGTCCAGGATGGCCGGGTTGGTCATCAGGTGGCCCACGTTGCGCACGAACATGAGCGAACGGCCGTGCAGGGTCAGCGCCGAGCCGTCCGGGCGCGAGTACTGGCGGTCCGCGTTCAGCTTGCGGGTAAAAGTCTTGCCGCCCTTGGTGACTTCCTCGGTCAGGTCGCCCTTCATCAGGCCGAGCCAGTTGCGATAGATCTGGACCTTGTCGGCGGCGTCCACGGCGGCGACGGAGTCTTCGCAATCCATGATGGTGGTCAGCGCGGCCTCGACCAGCACGTCTTTCACGCCCGCGGCGTCGGTGGCGCCGATGGCGTGGGCGCGATCGATCTGGATCTCGAAATGCAAACCGTTGTTCTTGAGCAGGATGGCCGACGGCGCGGCGGCGGACCCTTGGTAGCCCGCGAATTGCGTCACGGACTTCAGGCCGGTCGAGCCATTGGCCAGCGCGACGCGCAACTCGCCGTTTTCGACGGTGTAGCCGCGGGCGTCGGCGTGGGAACCCTGGGCCAGCGGGGCGGCGGAGTCCAGGAAGGCGCGGGCGCGGGCGATGACGGCGGCGCCGCGCTCCGGGTTATAGCCGCCGCCGGTGTCGCCGGGCGTGGCGGGGATGGCGTCGGTGCCGTAGAGGGCATCGTACAGGCTGCCCCAGCGCGCGTTGGCGGCATTCAGCGCGTAGCGCGGATTGGACATGGGCACGACCAACTGCGGACCTGCCTGTTGCGAGATCTCGGTATCGACGTTGTCGGTGGTGGCGCGCACGGTTGCGGGCTGCGGCAGCAGGTAGCCGATGCCTTCGAGGAATTTACGATATGCGGCGGGATCCGCGATAGGGCCGGGATTGGCGCGATGCCATGCGTCGAGTTCGGCCTGCAGGCGGTCACGTTCGGCCAGCAGCGCGCGATTCTTCGGGGCCAGGTCATCCACCAGGGCCGCGAACCCTTGCCAGAAACCGTCGGCATCCAGGCCGGTGCCCGGCAGCGCTTCCTGTTCGATGAATTGATTGAGATTGGCCGCCACTTGCAGGCCGTGGTGCTGGATGCGTTGAGTCATGCGGTTCTCTAGCGGTAAGTGAAGCTGGCCGGCGCCGCGCGCCGGGCGGATCTGTCGTGACATCATCGTTCGCGGCCGTCGCAATGTCCATATCAAAACCAGCTGGTCATACCAGTTTATTTTTGTAGTGCCGGGCAAAGCTTGGATTTTTATGGTTTTATATCAGCTACTTACCGAGGCGTGATCCGCTGGCTCCTGTCTGAACCAAGCTTGGTCATACCACTGGTCCGGAGGGTGAATGTACGCGGAAACAGTAGAAAAACCCCGCCAGGTGGCGGACGAGGTCGCCGAGCGCATCGAGCGCCTGATCCTGGACGGCGTGCTCAAGGCGGGCCAGGCATTGCCGTCCGAACGGCGCCTTACCGAAAAACTGGGCGTGTCGCGCACTGCGCTGCGCGAAGGACTGAAGCTCCTGCGGGCCCGCGAGATCATCCACACCTCGCAGGGCAAGGGGTCGTTCGTGGCGCAGATCTCCAAGGTGGACGCCGGGCCCCTGATGCATCTGTTCAATTCGCAGCCGCGCACGCTGTACGACCTGCTGGAAGTGCGGTCCCTGCTGGAGGCCGAGTCGGCGCGGCTGGCGGCCATTCGCGGCACCGAGGCGGATTTCATCATGATCCGCCGCCGCTATGACGAAATGGTGGCGGCGCAGGACGCGGCGACCGACACGACGACACACGCGCACCTGGATCATGCCTTCCATCTGGCCATCTGCGAGGCCTCGCACAATCCGGTGCTGGTGCATACGCTGCAATCGCTGACGGACCTGCTGCTGGGATCCGTGTTCGCCTGCGTGAACAATCTGTACCACCGCGAGCCCGAGAAACGGCAGATCGACCGGCAGCATGCGCGGCTGTTCAACGCCGTTACGGCGCGCCAGCCCGAGCAGGCGCGCAAGGCGGCGGCGGACCACGTGGACAGCGTGCGCCAGAGCCTGTCCGATATCGAGCAGGAAGAACAGCGCCTGGTGCGCGCCACGCTGCGCCTGGAAGGCTGGACGTAGGCGCGCGGCGGATCGGGCGCTTAGCGGTCGGCGGCCATGGCCTTGCCGGCGAGGGCCAGCGGCTTGCCCGCATAGACCCGGCCGTAGCGGTTGTGCACGAAGGTCTCCAGATCGATGGCTTCCTGGCCCACGAATCCCCGCTGCGGCAGGACGCCCTGCGCCACCAGGTCGAGCGCGGCGCAGATGCCCGCGGCCGTGGACAGCTGGATCGCGCTGAGGCGATGGCCGTCGACGTCCGTGCCGAAGATGCGCACCGGATACGACTCTTCTTCCAGCCGGCCATTGCGGCGGCCCGATGCCGAGGCCTGGATCACGATCACATCCTGTTCGGTCGTGGGGATGGCGGCCTCGAAGATTTCCTTCAGCAGGTCGCGGCGGTCGCGCAGGCGCAGATCATTGAGCAGCAGCTTCATGATGTCGCGGTGCCCGGGGTAGCGCACGGACTTGTAGTCCACGTTGCGCGCGCGGCCGACCAGCGTGGCGGGCAGGGTGCCCAGCCCGCCCGAGGTGTTGAAGGCCTCGTATTCCACGCCGTCCAGCGCGAAGGTCTCGTAGCCTTCCAGGGCGGGCACGCTCGTGAGCTGCCCATCGACGATGGCCTCGCAGGGGTTGCAGTATTCGTTGATGAGCCCTTCCGTACTCCAGGTCAGGTTGTAGCGCAGGCTGTTGGAGGGATAGCGCGGCAGGGCGCCGACGCGCATGCGCAGATCCAGCAGCGTATCGAAGCGGCGCGCCAGCGCGTTGCCGACGATGCCGATGAAGCCGGGCGCCAGGCCGCATTGCGGCATCAGGACGCTGCGCGCCTCTTCCGCCAGCGACTGGATGGCGTGCGTGCTGGCCACGTCCTCGGTCAGGTCGAAGTAGTGCACGCCGGCCTTGGCGCACAGCCCGGCAACCGCGATGGCGCGGTGAAAGGGCAGTGCGTTGACGACGGCATAGCGGCCTTCGATGCAGCGTGCCAGCGCGTCATCGTCCGAAATCCGCCGGGTTTCGCAGCCGAGTTCGGCCACGGCGCGCAGCCGGACGGGATCCTGGTCGGCAACCAGCACCGAGTAATCGCCGCTGCGTTCCAGCATCAAGGCGATGGCAAAACCGATTTTTCCGGCGCCCAGAAGAAGAATGGGACGGGGGGATGCGATGGACATGGCGCACGCTCCTGCGGAGGAAGAGAGGTAAGTGGTCTCATCCTATGCCGGGGTGCTGTCGATGTGTAGCCATTAAAACGTCGAATCGGCTTTAGATAACGTTGATTCGACTTAATTGGCTGTCGTATCGTCAAAAAAGAAAGCCCTCCGGCTTGCACCGGAGGGCTTGGGCGCTGGTCATGGCCTTGGGGGCCACGGGGGGGATCAGCTGCCCAGGGGCGGGTAGTCCAGGTTGCCGAAGGTGACCAGGCCTTCCGACTTGGCTTGCGCCAGTTCGGTCTGGACCTGGGCGCGGGTCAGCGACGCGGTGTGTTCGGCGGCGGCGACGGGCGGGTAGTCCAGGTTGCCGAACGTCACTTCGCCGGCGTTCTTGGCCTGGGCCAGTTCGGCCTGGACCTGTTGCGAAGTCAGGCTCGACGTCTGGGCGATGGGGGCGGGGTAGCCTTCTTCGCCGAACGTGTATTGGCCGGAAACCTTGGCTTGTTGCAGTTCGGCCTGGACCTGGGCGCGGGTGGGGCCTTGGTCGGCTTCGGCGGCTTGGGCGCCGGCGGCCAGAACGGACATGGACAGCATCAAAGCGGTAGCAAGGGTTTTCATGGCAGACCTCCGATGTCTTGAGCTTGGGAGCCGAACGGCTGGCGTGATTGCCAGGGGTTCGCTTGCTGTGTCCCGATGAGATGCATTCTGTGCTCAAAACACCCTGGGATAAACCCTTATTACCTGAAAACATCTTTCCAAAATCTGGGCTAATCACTTTTGGTTTTGCCAAATGGTGCCATGGATGGTGATATTTCCATTTGATGACGCCATGGGCGGCCCTCCGCGCAGAAGGTGGTAGCCTGAAAGGAAGAAGGGGGAAGCGAAGGGCGCGCGGCCCCGGAACTACGCCGAGGCCGGCAAGGGGAAGGGGGGATCAACGGTTCAGTTCGGCCAGCGCGGCGTCGTATTCCGCCTTGGCTTCGTCCAGCTTGCGCTGGGCCTTGTCGATCTTGTCCTGCTTGCCCTTGGCCCGGGCCTGCTTGAGCTCGCTTTCGCGCTCGGCCACCTTGGCCTGCTTGTCACGCACGTCGGCCTCGCGTTGCGATTGCAGGCGGCTGTCGCTGCAGTTCGCCTTGGCTTCCGCCAGGGCTTTGCGCAAGCCGGCTTCGCGGCGCGTGTTGTTCTGCGCCTGGGCGGCGGCGATATCGTTTTCGATGTGGCAGAACTTGGCGGCGCAGCCGCGCTGGGCCGAGCAGTCGCTGGCGGCCTGGGCCGGGGCAGCAGCGAAGGCGGCCGCCGCCGCGGCGGCCAGGGCCAGGGATTTGAGCAAAGCGGGCATGCGGATCTCCGTAAGATGTGTCGGAGATTCAATCATCGCCCGCGTGCGCGCGCCACGCAATGCGCTTCAACGGATCAGCGTGCCCGCCAGCGCGGCCGCCACCAGCAAGGCGCCCAGCCAGAGATTGGCGCGGAAAAGCATGAAGTTGCGATCCGGGCGCTGGATGTCGAAAACCTTCAACTGCCATGCCAGGTGCACTGCCACCGCGGCCATGCCGACCTGGTACGCCCACGACAAGCCGATGGCGTAGCCGCCCCAGGCCCACAGCACGACGGTGCCCAGGTAGAAGCCGCCGATCCAGAGCTTGCCCTGGTCGCCGAAACGCATGGCGGTGGAGTGCAGTCCCAGGCTGCGGTCGTCCCGGACGTCCACGTAGGCATAGATGCTGTCATAGCCGACCTGCCACAGCACGGCGCCCGCCCACATCGCGATGGCGGCCAGCGGCACGTGGTTCTGGGTGTCCGACCAGGCCATCAGCATGCCCCAGTTGAAGCAGATGCCCAGCACGACCTGCGGCCAATAGGTGACGCGCTTGCACAGCGGATAGATGAAGACGAACGGCAGCACCGCCACCGCCAGCCAGCGGCTCATCTCGTTAAGGAAGAACAGCAGCGAACCGCAGACCAGCAACTGCCCGAGCAGGAACCACACGGCATGCTTCATCGTGAGCTGGCCGCTGGTCAAGGGGCGGAAGCGCGTGCGCTCGACATGCTTGTCGAAGTTGCGGTCGCACATGTCGTTCACCGTGCAACCGATGCCCCGCATGAGCAGCGCGCCCAGCGAAAACACGATCAGCCGTTGCAAGTCGGGCAGGCCGCCCGCGGCCTGGACGAGCGCGGCGATTGCCGGCAGCAGGGTCAGCCAGGTGCCGATGGGGCGGTCCAGGCGGCAAAGCCGGGCATAGGGCCGCCACGATTTCGGCAGCCAGCGTTCGACCCAGTCGGTGAAGACGATGTCACTGAGGTCCACGGGAGATTGTTGGGGGGCGCTCACTGTCACGGCGAAACGGAGGTGGGAAAACCAACAGCATAAAACAACAACGGCCAGGCTCCAGCCTGACCGCCGCTTGATCTGCCACGAGCGCCCGCGTCATTGGCGGCAAATGCCGCCAAGCGAGGCGACACGGATCCGGCTCCGCCGGTCCGTCGCCGGCGCCTCCCTTTGGGGGGAGGCGCCGCGGGCGCTTCGGGGAAGGAGGCTCAAGCCTCCTCTTTCAGCAATTTGCCGAGGATGGCGATGCCCGTGCGGATCTTGTCTTCCGGCACGGTGGCGAAGCTCAGGCGCAGCGTGTTGGCTTTGCCGGCGCCGCAGTAGAACGGCGCGCCCGGCACGAACGCCACGTTCTGCGCGATGGCCTTCTCCAGCAGCTTGGTGCTGTCGATGTGCTCGGGCAGCGTCAGCCAGATGAACATGCCGCCTTCCGGCTTGGTCCACGTGACGGTCGACGGGAATTCGCGGGTGATGGCCTCCAGCATGCAGCTGCCCTGCGCGCGGTAGATTTCTCGCACGTTCGGCAGGTGCTCTTTCAGGAAGCCGCCCTTGACGATCTCGTACACGGCCATCTGGGTCAGGGTGGGCGTGTGCAGGTCGGTGGCCTGCTTGGCCTGGACCAGCTTGTTGATCAGCGGGCGCGCGGCGGCGATGTAGCCCAGGCGCAGGCCGGGGGCCAGCACCTTCGAGAACGTGCCCAGGCGGACGACGTTGGCGCCGTGCTCGGCGGCCAGCGCGATCAGGCCGGGTTGCGGCTCGCCGGCGTAGCGCAGTTCGCCGTAGGGATCGTCTTCGACGATGGTCAGGTCCAGTTCCGCCGCGCGCTTGACCAGCGCGATACGGCGTTCCAGGTTGAGCGTGCGGCCGGTGGGGTTCTGGAAGTTGGGCAGCGCATACAGGAAGCGGGCGCCGTCGGCCAGTTCGGGAGTGATGGCTTCCGGGATCAGGCCGCCCTCATCGGTGGGCACCGGCGTGAACGTCGGCTGGTACAGGCTGAACGATTGCAGGGCGCCCAGGTAGCTGGGGTCCTCGACGAGCACCTTGCTGTCCTTGTCGATCAGCACCTTGCCCAGCAGGTCGAGCGCCTGCTGCGAGCCCGACACGATCAGGATCTGGTCGGCGGTGACGTTCGCGCCCGCGCTGTTCAGGTCGTCGGCGACCCATTGGCGCAGCGGCGCGTAGCCTTCGGTCGGGCCGTATTGCAAGGCGGCGCGGCCGTTGGTGGCCAATACCTTGTCGAATGCCTCTCGCACCACTTCTACCGGGAAGCCGCCCGGCGCCGGCAGGCCGCCGGCGAACGAAATGACTTCGGGACGCTCGGTTACCTTGAGGATCTCGCGGATGGCGGAGCTGGTGAGTTGCTGGGCGCGTTCCGAGAAGGGAAACGCAGGTTCGAGAGGCTTGTCCATGGAGTGCTTCTTGATCAAGAAGGGGTAGGAAAGGTCGGGCGTTTTTTTCCCTTCGGGAGGCCCGGTTGAAAAATGTGGCGAAAAGTATTGTCCCACACGGCGGCGGCCCGGCCCCCATAATGCGCGGACCCCCTAAAATCACCTGTGCCGATAATCGCCTGTACAGTTACATTTCCATGTTCGAAACCGCCCCGATCACCGCAGATTCCAAGACCGCCCTGTATGCCGAGCTGGCCGCCCAGGCGCGCGCCCTGCTGGAAGGCGAGCGAGACCGTATCGCCAATGCCGCCAACCTGAGCGCGCTGGCCTATCAGGCCCTGCCCGACCTGAACTGGGCCGGTTTCTATTTCTTCGACGGCACCGAACTGGTGCTGGGGCCATTCCAGGGCAAGCCTGCCTGCGTGCGGATTCCGCTGCATCGCGGCGTGTGCGGCGCCGCCGCCAGCCAGCGCCAGACGCAGCTGGTGGCCGACGTGCACGCCTTTCCCGGCCATATCGCCTGCGACGCGGCCTCGCGTTCCGAGATCGTCGTGCCGCTGGTGCTGGACGGCGCGCTGATCGGCGTCTGGGATGTGGACAGCCCCCTGCCGGGCCGCTTCGACGAAGACGACCGCAAGGGCATGGAAGCGCTGTGCGCGGTGTTTTTGGCCAGCCTGGGCTGATCCGGCGCCGTTGACACGGCCGCGGGCTCCCGGTAGATTTCCGCTTCAGCGATTTTCGCGCTTGCCGCCAACCGTATTTCCCAATCCATGATTCGTCAGGCCTACCAATCCGCTTTCCTGTTCCGCGCCGTGGGCGTGGTGCTGGCTTGCGCTGGCCTGAAATCCAAAAAACAGCCGCTCATCTGACCGGAGCATGCTGTTCCGTCAGATGGGCGACGGAACAGCGGCCTCCTGGCGGCGCTTGGCGCCGTCCGCGCATCCCTCTGATATCCCGAGCACTTCTGTACGGTCCAACCACGGTCCGCTTACACCGAAGGAGTGTTCTCATGCAATCTCACCAATCTCCGATCCAGGGCGTCTGGGTGCCGCTCGTCACGCCGTTTTCCGGCGGCGCCGTGGACGGCGGTGCCTTGCGCCGCCTGGTGCGCCATTACGCGGCCGCCGGCGTGGACGGGCTGGTCGTGTGCGGCAGCACGGGCGAGGCCGCGTCCCTGGACGACGCCGAACAGCTGGCCGTGCTTGACGCCGTGCTGACGGAAGCGGGCCCGCTGCCCGTCGTCATGGGCCTGGCCGGCAACCACCAGGGACACGTGTTGCAGCGCCTGGCGGCGTTCGGCACGCGCCCGCTGGCCGGCATCCTGGCGCCCGCGCCGTATTACGTGCGCCCCGGCCAGGAAGGCGCCGCCGCCTATTTCCGCTGCCTGGCCGACGCCTCGCGCTTTCCCCTGGTGCTCTACGACATCCCGTACCGCACGGGCGCGACGCTGGACACCTCGACCCTGCTTGCGCTGGCGGCGCATCCGAACATCGCGGCGATCAAGGACTGCGGCGGCTCGCTGGAGAAGACGGTCGCGCTGATCGCCGACGGCAATATGAACGTGCTGGCCGGCGAGGACCTGCAATCGCTGTCCGTGATGAGCATGGGCGGCGCCGGCATGATCGCGGCGGCGGCGCATATCCGCCCGGACCTGTTCGTGGCCATGTACCGGGCGCTGCGCGCCCAGCAGCTGGATCAGGCCCGGCAGCTCTTCCATGCGCTGGTCCCGGTGATCCAGCTGACGTTCGCCGAGCCCAATCCCGGTCCCGTGAAGGCGCAACTGGGGCGCCAGGGCCTGCTGAGCGCGGAGCTGCGACAGCCGATGCCGCGGGCCAGCGAGGCCCTGGCCGCGCGCATGGACGCGGCGGTGAGCGGCCTGAACCGCCGCTATCCTTATCAGTAGACGGCGGCGTTCGTGAGCAACCCGCCAGCTTTGTGGTGTTCTGATTCATTTTGTAATGAATGGCTCACCCGGAAGCTGACGGATTGCTTATGATGCGGCCATTCCTCGGGTGAAACAAAACGTTCATGGCCCAAGCTTTTGAAGCCTTGTCCGCCTGGCAGGTCATGCTGGCGGGCCTGCTGTTCTTTGGTGGCATCTACCTGGTCTTCGGCGCGGCCACCTGGCTGTTGACGCACTATCTCCTGCCCGCGCTGGGCATCGGGCGCACGCTGGATCCCCGTCCGCTCGCGCCCGGGCAGCTGCGGCGCGAATTCGCCCAATCCGGCTTGTCCATCCTGCTGTTCGGCACCGGCATGATCTTCCCGTGGGGCCTGCTGCAGCTGGGGTGGGCGCACCTGGACCCGGATGCCGGCTGGCGGCAGATCCTGGTCGAGATCCTGGTGCTGGTGGCCTGGAACGACGTGCATTTCTGGATCAACCACCGGCTCCTGCACACGAAGCCGTTGCGCCGCTTCCATCTCCCGCATCACCGGTCCGTCGTGACCACGCCGTTCTCCACATACAGCTTCCATCCCATCGAAGCCCTGATGCTGGGCAACGTGATCCTGCTGCCCATGGTGCTGCACGATTTCAGCTTCTGGTCGCTGGCGTCCGTGCCGCTGTTCAGCCTGTTCTTCAATTGCATCGGGCACGCCAACTACGATTTCTTTCCCCGCGTTTCCTACGCGCACTGGTTCGCCGCCAGCCGCCGGCATCATCTGCACCACGCCTGCTACAACGGCAACTACGGTTTCCAGTTCACCTTCATGGACCGCCTGTTCCGCACCCGGCTCAAGGCCGAGGCGGCCGCGCCCCAGCTGGATGCTTTCCGGCAGCGAGAGTCGCTTGGCGGGCGGGCCTGAGGCGCCGCGCTGGCGGCCGGCGCTGCGCAACCGGCGCGACTGGCAGAGCCTGGCCTATCTGGCCGCCCTGCCCGCGCTGGCGGCCTGGCAATGGGTGCATGGGTTCTGGTGGCCCCTGTACGGGCTGATGCTGTTCCTGACCCTGGGCGTGGGCGTCATCCACCACAACCACACCCATCTTCGGATGTGGCGGGGCCGTTGGGCCAATCGCGCCACCGATTTCTGGATCACCCTGATGCAAGGGCACCCCACCTTCGTCTTCTATCCGGCGCACGTGGCGAACCACCACCGCTATCGCCATGGCGCGCAGGACGTGGCGCGCACCTACCGTTTCGGGGGCGATACGAACCATCTGTGGGGGTACCTGATCCACCCGGCGCAGGCCGTCCGGGTGCTGTACCCCTTGTTCTTCGCATGGCTGGGCCGCCTGCGCCGCCACTGGCCGGGCGCATGGCGCTACTGCATGGCGCAGTACGGCGCCTGGCTGGGCCTGTGGGGCGGCCTGCTGGCCGCGAATCCCACGAAGGCCCTGGTGTTCGTCATCATTCCGCAGCTGCACGGACTGCATTGGCTGCTGGCCACGAACTACCTGCAGCACGCGCACACCGATGGCGGCCCCCGGGCGGTCGCCGGCCTGAACTACGCCCGCAATTTCGAAGGGCTGGTCAATCCGCTGCTGTTCAACATCGGCCTGCACACCGCGCACCACGAGCATTCGCGCGTGCATTGGGCCGAACTGACCCGCCTGCATCGCGAGCGCTACCGCGGCCGCGTGAATCCGGCATTGAACGAACGCGGGCTGGCGCCCTATATGTTCCGTGTTTTCGTGCTGGGGACGTTCCTGCCGCGCTTCCGCAGCCGTCCGTGCATGGCGCCCGAACACATCCGCTAGCGCCGCAATCCATACATCAACCAGAGGCCTCCCATGCCCATTGCGTTTCATCGTGTCTATCTGGAAAGCGCCGGCTATTTCATGCCGGGCGAGCCCGTGTCCAACGACGCCATGGACAGCTACATCGCGCCGCTGAACCGCATGTCCGGCCGCATCAAGGGCCGCATCCTGGCCGAGAACGGCATCAAGCAGCGCTACTACGCGATCGATGCCGAAGGCGCCACGGTCTTTACCAACGCGCAGCTGGCGGCCAACGCCATCCGCGATTGCCTGCGGCGCCACGACAGCGACCTGTCCGACGTGTCCCTGCTGGCCAGCGGCTCATCGGGCGGCGACGCGCTGATGCCGGGGTTTTCCAACATGATCCAAGGCGAGCTGGCCGCGCAGCCCATGGAAACCGTCTCGGTGCACGGCATCTGCGCGGCCGGCGTGTCGGCCATCCAGACGGCCGCGCAGGGCGTGGAACTGGGCGGCCACGCGCGCGCGCTGGCCGTGGCCAGCGAACTGCCTTCGCGGCTGTTCAAGCGTTCGCGTTTCGCGGCCCGAGGCTACGACGCCGACTTCGACGCGCACTTCCTGCGCTGGATGCTGTCGGACGGCGCGGGAGCGGTGCTGCTGGGCAATACCGGGCAGCCGCTGCCGGGCGCTTCGCAGGGCGTGCGCCTGCGCCTGAAATGGGTGCACCAGCGTTCGTTCTCGGGCGACTATCCGGTATGCATGCAACTGGGCCTGTCGGCCGATCGCGCCCGCGGCCACCTGGACTATCCCTCCTGGAACGAGGCGGAGGCCGATGGCGCGCTGTCGCTGCGCCAGGACATCCGCCTGTTGCCGCACCTGTTCGACATCGGCATCCATGAATACGCCAAGCTGGTGCGCGATGGCTGGCTGGACCCGGACCAGGTGGACCACTTCCTGTGCCATTACTCGTCCGAGAAATTCATTCCGGTGGTGGAAGACCTGATGGAGAAGGCCGGGCTGGTGATCCCGCGCGAACGCTGGTTCAGCAACCTGGCTTGGCGCGGCAATACCGGCGCGGCGTCCATCCTGATCATGCTGGCGGAATTCCTGGAAACGCGGGAGGTGAAGCCGGGCGAGCAGATCTTCTGCTACATCCCGGAATCGGGCCGCTTCATGGCCGCCTACATGCTGCTGGAAGCCGAGGCCGTCCACGCCCCGCAGGTCGCGGCGGGCGCGCCTGCCGCAGCGGCGACGGCCATTGCCGCGCCGCGCGACGACGCGCACAGCGGCGATGCCGACGCGATCGCGCCGCCGCACGATCCGGACATGGCGCCGCAGGGCCTGGGCCAGCTGCTGACCGAACTGGCCGCCATCTGGCACGACTACCGTTCGCGCGTGTGGCGCACGCCAGTGGTGCGGCGCCTGCGCAACCGCCAATTCCAGACGGCCGACTATCTGAACTGGATGGAGCACTGGATCCCGCAGGTGCGCGAGGGCAGCAAATGGATGCGCGAAGGCGCGGCCTCGCTGTCGGAGCAGTACGCGCCGCTGGCCGCGCTGATCGACACGCATGCCGGCGAAGAGCAGAACGACTTCCAGATCCTGTTCCAGGACTACCGCAATGCGGGCGGCGAGGTGGCCGACATCGACGCCTTGCGCCGCAACCCCGGCGGCGAAGCGCTGAATGCCTATCTGCACGGCCTGGCCGCCACGCGCGATCCCATCGGGCTGCTGGGCGCCATCTACATCATCGAAGGCACGGGCCAGCGCATCGTGCCGGCGTTGCTGCCGCTGCTCAGGGCCAGCCTGAAGCTGCCGCCCGACGCTTTCCGCTTCCTGGAATACCACGGCCACAACGACGAACATCACCTGGCGCGCTGGTTGTCGGCGGTGGAGCTGGCGCTGGACTGCGACGAGGACGGCCGCGCGGAACGGCGCATCGTCGACACCGCGCGCCGCGCGGCGGCGCTGTACCTGATGCAGTTTCACCACGTGATGGAAGGCGACGCCTCATGAGCAAAGAGCCCGAATTCCTTGCCAAGGCGCACGATCCCGCCGACCCCAGCCCCTGGCTGGCGCTCTACCTGGACCGCAGCACGCCCTTGCCCGATAAGGTGAAGAAGGCGTGGCTGACGGATTCCAGCTGCGCCTCGCGCCAGTACCTGCTGCCGTTCCTGCGGCCGCTGGCGCGCGCCTTCATCATCCTGATCCAGGTCATCAAGACCTTCCTGCCGCGCCGCTGGTCGCATTCCAGGCTGCTGCACCGCATCCTGGCGTGGGGACTCAAGCGCTTCGTGTCGCCCGAGGCCAACTGGCTGATCCTGCGCCACTTCCACCTGGGCGCGCAGATCCTGTCCTTCATCGCGGCCAATTCGCCGGTGCCGGTCACGACCACGCCGCTGGAGCCACGCAACATCGATGACCTGAAGGACGAGCTTTTCGTCAAACACGACCTGAACCTCTTCAACTTCGTCATCCGCCTGAACCAGGCGCTGCGCGATGCGGGCATGGAGATGCATGCGCCGAAAAGCGTCGATTTCTCGATGATCCGCGATCCGGAACTGCTGCTGGAGGACATGCCCCAGCGCAAGCTGAACTTCCTGGACCTGCAAAGCGCCATCGAACTGTTCACCCCGTTGTACCAGCTGATGCTGACCGACAACGATTTCTGGCGCGCGGCGAATTCGCTGCAGCTGGACGAGACCATCGGCATCTACGCGGCCAAGCTGCTGGGCGCGCCGCAGCATCTGATCCTGGTCAATAACAACCATCCGCTGGTGCCGATGTCGACGTTGCGCGCGGGATATCGGCTGGTGCTGCACGGACTGTCCACCGAAATGCTGCATAGCCTGCTGATGGAAATGAAGGCGGCGCAAGAGGGCGGGGAACCGCCGGCGCCGATCGCGTAGGAGGTAGCCCAGGGGTCTTGGTGTTGACCCTGCGTTACACGGCGGAGGGCTTGCGCTATATTGCGACCCTTGTCCGCAGGTCCCCGCTGGGCGGCGTCCGCGCGGTTTGAACTTTTCTTCCGGAAGCCGTTTACATGCCCCAGACACTTGAAGTCATCGCCACCCTCCTGTTCGCCGTGGCGGTTCTTCATACATTCTCGGTCCCCGTCTTCGCGCGGCTCGCGCATCGCGGCGGGCCGCATGCGGGTTTCTGGCACCTGTTCTCCGAGGTCGAGGCCGTTTTCGGCGTATGGGCGTTCGTGCTGATCGTGGCGATGGCGGCGCTGTCCGGGCCGTCGCATGCCATCGAGTACATGGACACGCGCAACTTCACCGAGCCGCTGTTCGTCTTCGTCATCATGGTGGTGGCGGCCAGCCGGCCCATCCTGGAATTGGTGGGGCTGTTGGTGCGCCTGGCGGCGCGCGCGCTGCCGCTGCCGCGCGAATTGGCCACTTTCTTCGTCGTGATGTCGCTGGTTCCGCTGGGAGGCTCGTTCATCACGGAGCCGGCCGCCATGACGCTGGCGGCCATCCTGTTGCGCGACGCCTATTTCCGCACCAGCGGACGCGCGGGCTTCAAATACCTGACGCTGGGCGTGCTGTTCGTCAACGTCTCCATCGGCGGTGTGCTGACCTCTTATGCGGCGCCGCCCGTGCTGATGGTGGCATCCACCTTCGGTTGGGATTCCACCTTCATGATGCAGCACTTCGGCTGGCGCGCGGCCGTGGCCGTCTGCCTGAACGCCGGCTTGTTGACGCTGGTCTGCCGCAAGGCGCTGATGGAGCGTTCGGTGGGCACGGGCGGCGGCGTGGACGCGCCGGAAGGCGCGGATTCGCGTCCCCCGGTTCCGGTGCTGGTCATGCTGGTGCACCTGGGCTTCCTGGTCGCCGTGGTGCTCAGCGCGCACCATCCGGCCATCTTCCTGGGCCTGCTGATGATGTTCATCGGTTTTTCGGAAGCCTACAAGCGCCACCAGAGCCGCCTGATGATCAAAGAGGGGCTGATGGTGGGCTTCTTCCTGGCCGGGCTGGTGGTGCTGGGGGGCCTGCAGAAATGGTGGCTGCAGGATCTGCTGGGCGGCCTCGAACCCTTCGTCCTGTTCTGGGGCGCCACCGCGCTCACGGCCATTACCGATAACGCCGCGCTGACCTATCTGGGCTCGCTGGTGGAAGGCACCCACGAGGCGTGGCGTTATATGCTGGTGGCCGGAGCGGTGACCGGAGGCGGTCTGACCGTCATCGCCAACGCGCCCAATCCGGCGGGTTTCGCCATCCTCAAGAACCACTTCCCGGACGGCAGCATTTCTTCCGGAAGGCTGTTCCTGTCGGCCCTTGCGCCGACCCTGGTCGCGGCCGTCATGTTCCTGCTTCCCGTATAGGTCGGCGGGGCCCCCGGGAGGTCCGCCGGGCGGGCAGCCAGGGGCGGACACCGAGGGTTCATGAAAAACCGCTAAAATTCAAGACTTTCCCCGTATTTTTCCGGCCTCGCCCACCCGCCGCTTTGGCCCGGATCCGGTTTGCGACCTGATCCGACCCCGGATATTCCGTCCGGCGCCAGGCGGCTTTTGATATGCCGGGCCCGCGCCTGGGAGCCCTCGATGCCCATCTACGCTTACAAATGCAGCGCCTGCGGCCATGCCAAAGACGTCTTGCAGAAGATTTCCGATGCGCCGCTTTCGGTTTGCCCCGAATGCGGCCAGAGCACGTTTTCCAAGCAGGTGACCGCGGCTGGATTCCAGCTCAAGGGCTCCGGCTGGTATGTCACGGACTTCCGTGGCAACGGCGCCGGCTCCGGCCAGGGCGCCTCGACCGGCACGCCGGCGCCTGCCGAAAGCGCCGCCGCGCCCGCCGCTGCGGCGGCGCCCGCGGCACCCGCCGCCGGCAGCCCCGCTTCCTAGAGCGCGTCCGATGCGTATGCGCGTCATCAAGAAGTACTTCATCACCGGCCTGCTGATCTGGGTACCCCTGGTCATCACGGTGTGGGTACTGGGCCTGCTGGTCGCCACCCTGGAAGGGTTCGTGCCCGGCTTCCTGTCGTCCGAATCGCTGTTCGGCATCGACATTCCCGGTTTCCGCTTCGTCCTGGTCGTGGCGGTGGTGCTTTTGACGGGCATATTCGCCGCCAACCTGATCGGCCGCACGATGGTGGACCAGTGGGAAAGCCTGCTGGGACGCATCCCCCTGGTGCGGTCCATCTACAACTCGGTCAAGCAGGTCAGCGATACCGTGCTCGCCCCGAACGGGCAGGCCTTCCGCCGAGCCGTGCTGGTGCAGTACCCGCGCGCGGGCAGCTGGACCATCGCGTTCGTCACTGGCACGCCCAGCGGCGAAGTGGCCGACCGGTTGCCCGGCGACCACATCAGCGTGTACGTGCCGACAACGCCGAACCCCACATCGGGTTTTTTCCTTATGTTGCCGCGCGCCGACGCCATCGACCTGCAGATGAGCGTGGACGCGGCCTTGAAGTACATCGTTTCCATGGGCGTCGTCGCCCCGGTCCAGGCCCCGGCGCCTGCGAGCCGGCCGGCGCCGCCCGTCCCGGCGCCCGGCGAACAGAACACGCCTCGCGCCGATTCGTAACCCTTACGCTACAACCAAGCACATAAACGGAGTCATCCCGCATGCGTACCTGCTACACCGGCCAGGTTTGCCGTGACCATCTCGGCCAGACTGTCACCCTGTACGGCTGGGTGAACCGCCGCCGCGACCACGGCGGGGTCATCTTCATCGACTTGCGCGACCGCGCGGGCCTGGCCCAGATCGTGTTCGATCCCGACAACGCCGCCTTCGCCACCGCGGAGCGCCTGCGCAACGAATTCTGCATCCGCGTCACCGGCCTGGTGCGCGAGCGTCCGGCGGGCACCGCCAACACCGAGCTGGCCTCGGGCGAAGTCGAAGTGCTTTGCAAGGAAGTCGAGATCCTGAATGCGTCGGTCACGCCGCCGTTCCAGCTGGATGACGACAACCTGTCGGAAACCACCCGCCTGACGCATCGCGTCCTGGACCTGCGCCGTCCGCAGATGCAGCGCAACCTGATGCTGCGCTACCGCGTGTCGATCGAAGTCCGCAAGTTCCTGGACCAGCTGGGTTTCATCGATATCGAAACCCCGATGCTGACCAAGAGCACGCCCGAAGGCGCGCGCGACTACCTGGTTCCCTCGCGCGTGAACGCAGGCCATTTCTTCGCGCTGCCGCAGTCGCCGCAGCTGTTCAAGCAGATGCTGATGGTGTCGGGCTTCGACCGCTACTATCAGATCACCAAGTGCTTCCGCGACGAAGACCTGCGCGCCGACCGCCAGCCGGAATTCACCCAGATCGATTGCGAAACCTCGTTCCTGAACGAAGTCGAGATCCGTGAAATCTTCGAAAGCATGATCCGCCACGTCTTCAAGGTGGTGCAGGACGTCGAGCTGCCTTCGCCGTTCCCGATCATGCCCTGGACCGAAGCCATGCGCCGTTATGGTTCCGACAAGCCGGACCTGCGCGTGAATCTGGAGTTCACCGACATGACCGACGTCATGCGCGACGTGGACTTCAAGGTGTTCGCCGCCGCAGCGACGGCCCCGGGCAGCCGCGTGGTCGCCCTGCGCGTGCCGGGCGGTGCCGAGATGTCGCGCAGCGAGATCGACGGCTACACCCAGTTTGTCGGCATCTACGGCGCCAAGGGCCTGGCCTACATCAAGGTCAACGACGTGGCCAAGGGCCGCGACGGCATGCAGTCGCCCATCGTCAAGAACCTGCACGACGCTGCCCTGGCCGAGCTGGTCAAGCGCACCGGCGCGCAGGACGGCGACATCATCTTCTTCGGCGCCGACCGCGAGAAGATCGTCAATGACGCCATCGGCGCGCTGCGCGTGAAGATCGGCCACAGCGAATTCGGCAAGAAGGCTGGCCTGTCGACCGGCGGCTGGAAGCCGTTGTGGGTCGTGGACTTCCCGATGTTCGAATACGACGAGGAAGATGGCCGCTACACCGCCGCCCATCACCCCTTCACCAGCCCGAAGGACGGCCACGAGGACTTCCTCGAATCCGATCCCAGCAAGGCGTTCGCAAAGGCCTACGACATGGTGCTGAACGGCTGGGAAATCGGCGGCGGCTCGGTCCGTATCCACCGCGAGGAAGTGCAGAGCAAGGTGTTCCGCGCGTTGAAGATCGGCGCCGAGGAAGCTCGCGAGAAGTTCGGCTTCCTGCTGGACGCGCTGCAGTACGGCGCGCCTCCGCATGGCGGCATCGCCTTCGGCCTGGACCGCATCGTGACGATGATGACCGGCGCCGAATCGATCCGCGACGTGATCGCCTTCCCCAAGACCCAGCGCGCCCAGTGTCTGCTGACGCAAGCGCCGTCGGAGGTCGACGAGAAGCAGCTGCGCGAACTGCACATCCGCTTGCGCAACGTAGAGAAGTAGACCCCCCCGAAACGCCGGAGGCGCTTCCCCCAGGGGGGCGCCGCTACGGACCGGCGGAGCCCGGATCCGTGCGGCCCGGCTTGGGGGCATTGTTCGCTTGCGGCGTTCGTGCCTCGATTGCGCAGTGAACGAAAGCAGTTGTTCCTGGAAGGCAGCTGTGCGTCGCAAGCGCAGCAACTGTCTTCTGAATTGGAGTAATCTGGCAAACGCCGCTTGCTTATGGGCGGCGCTGGCCGGGTTTATTTTTTTGCTGCGGCCGGCGGTTCCCCAGTTTTGAAAGGCGCCATTTTCCATGTCGCTCATCCGCGTCGTCAGCTACAACATTCACAAGGGCCGCTCGGCATTGGGGCGGCGCGACTCGCTGAATGAATTGCGCCTGGGCCTTTACGGCCTGCGCCCGGACCTGGTCTTCCTGCAGGAGGTCCAGGGCCGCAACGAGCAGAAATCCCTGCTCGATGCCCAGCACGAATCCCTTGCCGCCGCCTTGCGCTTGGACGTGGCCTATGGCCGCAACGCCATCCGCCACGAGACGGACCACGGCAACGCGCTGTTGTCGCGCTTCCCCATTCTTGACCACGAAAACCAGGACATCTCCGACCATCGGTTGGAGCAGCGCGGCCTGCTGCATGCGCGCATCGAGCTCGACGGGCGCGCGGTGCATTGCTTCGTCGTCCACCTGGGCTTGTTCGCGGGCAGCCGCAGCCGCCAGATCCTGGCGCTGACCGAACGCATCCGCCGCATGGTGCCCGACGGCGAGCCCATCCTGATCGCCGGCGACTTCAATGACTGGGGCGACCGGCTGGCGCCCTTGTTCGTGCAGCAGCTGGGTCTGTACGAAGTGTTCTCCCACGCGCCGCGCAGCCACGGGGGCGAGCTGCCCCGCCTGCGCGATTCGGTCAGGCGCCTGAGCAACGCGCTGCGCGGGCTGCCCAATGGCGGCATTTCCGTCATGGAACGCAACAACCAGCTGGGCATGGACGGCAGTTCGCGCCTGTTGCTGCCTCCGCCGCGCACCTTCCCCGCCGTGTTTCCGTGGTTCCGCCTGGATCGCATCTATCAGCGCGGTTTCGCCGTGCGCAGCGCGCGCGTGCTGCGCGGTCGGGAATGGGCGAGGCTCTCCGATCACTCTCCTTTGCTGGCCGAGCTGGAACTGCCGTGAGGGCCGAGCAGGTCAAGTTGGACTGGACGCAAGGCAACGACATCCGGTTGCTGCAGAACGGTTCCGACTTTTTCCCGGCGCTGTGCGCCGCGATCGACGCGGCCCAGGTCAGCGTGCATCTGGAAACCTACATTTTCACTCCGGATCGCACCGGTTCCCAGGTGCTGGACCGCCTCGAGGCGGCCGCCCGGCGCGGCGTCAAGGTGCGCGTCGTACTGGACGGCTTCGGCAGCGCAGGCTTCGTCGATCCCTTGCGCACGCGGCTGACCAACGCCGGCGCGCAGTGCCGCATCTTCCGGCCCGAGCCGCGCTGGTTCGCCCGCTACATCCCGTCGCGTAGCCGCCTGCGGCGCCTGCACCGCAAGGTCACGGTGGTGGACGGGCGCATCGCCTTCATCGGCGGCATCAACATCATCGACGACTACGACGACCGGGACCCTACGGATGGCATTTCCGGGCCGCGCTTCGATTTCGCGGTGCAGGTGGAGGGGCCGCTGGTGACCGAAGCCGCCTATGCGCAGGAACTGCTGTGGGTGCGCTTGAACTGGGCGCGCCTGCGCCGGCATCCGCGGGACTGGAACCGCATGCGGCTGTTGAAGCCGCGCCACGCCTCGGTCGCGCCTTGCGGCGACCTGCGCGCCGCGCTGGTGCTGCGCGACAATCTGCGGTTCCGCCAGACCTTCGAGCGCGCCTATCTCTACGGCATCACGCAGGCGCGCCGCGACATCCTGATCGCCAATGCGTATTTCTTCCCGGGGCGCCAGTTCCGCCGCGCCTTGGCGAAGGCCGCCGCGCGCGGCGTGCGCGTGCGCCTGTTGCTCCAGGGCAAGGTGGAATACCGCATGCAGTACCACGCCACGCGCTCGCTTTACGATCAACTGCTGCGCGACGGCATCGAGATCTACGAATACATGCCCAGCTATCTGCACGCGAAGGTGGCCGTCATCGACAACGTCGCGACCGTGGGCTCGTCCAACCTGGACCCCTTCAGCCTGCTGCTGGCGCGCGAGGCCAACGTCGTGGTGGACGATCAGCCCTTCGCCTGGGATCTGCAGGAACGGCTGGAGGCGGCCATCGGCGAGGGCGGGCGCTTCATCCGGCCGCTGGAATACCAGCGCCGCGGATGGCTGCGGCGCTGGGTCGACGCCGTGTCCTACACGTTGCTGCGCATCGGGGTGGCGCTGACCGGGACGTCGGACAAGTATTGAGCGGCCCGTGCCTCAGGCGCGACGCCTCAGCAGGCCCAGCGCCAGCGCCGTGCCGATCAGGATGATCGCGGCGCCCGCCGCGATCGACGGCGTGATGCGTTCGTCCAGCAGCCAGGCTCCCCACACCACGCCGAAAATCGGCACCAGGAAGGTGACGCTGACGGCGCCGGTCGGCCCGACGTTCGCGATCAGGCGGAAGAAGATGATGTAGGCGGCGCCCGTGCAGACCACGGCAAGCAGGATGGTGGAGATCCAGGCCTGCGCGGAGGCCGGGGTGTCGGGCCAGAAGGCGATCGCCAGCGGCAGCAGCACGAGCGATGCGCCCACCATGCTGCCGGTCGCGTTGGCCAGGGCGTCCACGCCGCTCAGGAAGCGCTTGGTCCAGTTGGCGGCGATGCCATAGAACACCGGCGCCGACACGGCGGCCAGCACGGCGGGCCCCGTGCCGCCGTCGCTGAAATTCAGCTTGTCCCATACCAGAACGACGATGCCGATCACGCCGATCATCAGGCCCAGCGAGCGCGTCCAGGCCAGCCTGTCCTTGAGCCACAGCCAGCCGATGACGGCGCCCCATACCGGGGTCACGGCATTGGCGACCGACAGGAATCCCGCGCCCAGCGATTGCGCGGCGTAGGCATACAGCAGGAACGGCACCGCGGCGTTCAGCACGCCGACCATCAGCAGCGCCTTCCAGTGCTTGGCGATCAGCGGAAGCTTGCCGCGCCACATGGCGGCGGGCAGCAGGAACAGCGCGGCCAGGCCCACGCGCAGTTCGATCAGGGCCACCGGACCGAAGTCCGCGACCGCCACCCGCATGAAGAGAAAGGAGCCGCCCCAGACGGCGGCCAGGAGCAGCAGATCCAGCAGATTGCGTTGACGCATGTTCGGTCCCGGTCGTGCCTTATTTCCGGCTGGTGGCAAGGTTCTTCATCTTGACCCGATGAGCCAGCAGGGCCCCGGTCAGTGACAGGACGATACACAGGATCAATCCGGCTCGCACTCCGTTTAGTACCGTACTGTGCGAAATGATGATGCCGACCACCGCGGTGCCCAGCGCGCTGCCGATGGCGCGGGTGGTCTGCACCAGCGCAGAAGCCACACCCACGTCGCGCCGCTCGCTCAGCATTTGCATGAAGAGGGTCAGGTTCGGCAGCAGGAAGCCCAGCGCGCAGCCGTTGACGAAGAACGCCGCCAGGATCCACCAGGCGGAGGTACCGGGCGAGATGAGCAGCACCATCAGCGATCCGGCGGCCAGCAGGCCTCCGCCAAACACCATCAGGCGCTGGGGTTCGGACTGCTTGGGGAACAGGCGGCCATTGATGATGCTGCCGACCGATATCGCGGCGACCAGCGGGGTCAGCAACAGCCCGGCCTCGCTAGGCGTGTAGTTCAATACCTGTTGCAGCAGCAGCGGGCTGTAGAAGATCAGCACGAACATGACCGCGCCCACCATCATCGCCGCCACATTCAGCAGCCGCGATTCCGGGGCGGCCAGCACGCGCAACGGAAAGATGGGCGAGCGCACGCGGCGTTCGATCGGAATCAGGACGGCAATGGCCGCCACGCCCATCACCGCCAGCAGCGCGCCCAGCAACGGGTGCGCATGGTCGCCGCTGGCAAACGCCAGCTCCAGCGCGGCCAGCGGCGCGCCCACGGCGACGACGAGCAGGATCGCGCCCAGCCAGTCTATTTTGCGGCTGCCGTCGTGCACGGGCCGGATGCGGGGAAAGTAGCGGGCCAGCAGGAAAAACGCGCCCGCGGCGGCGATCGGCGCGATGAAGAAGGCCGCGCGCCACCCCAATGCCTGCGTGGCCGCCCCGCCCAGGACCGGGCCGATGCCGCTGGCCATGGCGAAGGCGGCCGAAACCAGCGCCATCCAGCGCACCCGTTGCTTGGCGTCGGGGAACAGATCGGCGGGCGCGGCGAAAGCCGTGGCGATCATCATGCCGCCGCCGATCCCCTGCAGCGAGCGGAAGACGATCAACTGGGCCATGGTCTGCGACAGGCCGCAGGCGATCGAGCCCAGCGCGATGATCAGCACCGACAGCAGCATCAGGGGTTTGCGTCCGAACATGTCCCCCAATCGCCCGAAAACCAGGATGGACGCCGCGGTGGCCAGGAGATAGCCCGTGCCGACCCACGCGTACAGCGCCATGCCGTTGAGCGCCTCGGCCACGCGCGGCAGGGTGGTGCTGATGATGGTGGAGTCGAGCGCGGCCAGGACGACGGTGGCGGATACCCCCGCCATCCCCATCAGGAGGTCGCGTCGCGAGTGGGCGGGGGGAGCAGGGGAAGCGGGCGGGTCGGGCGGCATCGTCATGCCGCAGAGCATATCACCGGCAAGTCAGGGTTTTCACTTGTAGAAGGTGTGATAGCCCCAGAACACCGCGATGACCAGGATCACCATGATCCAGGACCAGCGCGAATTGGACAGCCCGCGGGGTTCCGGCTCGGGGGGCGGGGGAGGCGGCGCGAGCCGGGGCTGACCGGCCATATGGTCGATGAAGGCGGCGAAGAACTTCTGGATGATCTTGTCGCCTGTTTTCAGCAGCAGGCTTTCGCCGCATTCGGCCAGCTTGCCGCCGGCCATGCACGCAACGGTATAGGCGACCCGCGTGCCTTGGTCCTTCGTGCTGAGATTGATCTGCGCGGTCCCGATGGCCAGGCAGGCGGCGCGGCCCTTGCCTTCGAAGGCCAGCGTACAGCTATTGTGGGGATCCACGTCGGACATCAGGATTTCGCCGTCGTAGTCGGTGTCGATCCCGGCGACCTTGGCACGGAGCTTCACCGCGTACTCGGTCGGACTGAGCCGGGCGACTTCCACGCAACCGGGGATGCATCGCTGCAGCACGGCCGGATCTGTCAACGCATCCCAAGTCTGGTGCTGGGTAGAAGGAATCCACTGGGCATCTGCAATGCGCATGGCTGTCTCCTTGGAAGATCCACAACTGCATTGTGGCCCTAGTTGGAGATTTTGACCATGGACCGCGTTTTGGGCGCGCGGGCGCCCGGCCTACGCCCGTTCGCTCCTGTTTTCGTGGCACAGCGCAATAAACCAGGCCAGCAGCGTGACATACAAAGAGACGTTCTGCATCGACCGGAACATCAGCTCCGTAAGGCCGAAAATCGCGAATCCCACGGAAACGGCCGTGCCCATGGCCGCGGCGACGCGTATTTCGGGCGCATTGGCCATGGTGAGCCGCCGCAGGAAAAAGCAGGCCGGAGCGGCATAAAGCAGTATCAGTGCCAGCCCGCCCGCCAATCCATAGCTGCTCAACATGTGCAGCATGTCATTGTGGGGTTCGCCAAAATCCTTGGCGACGAATGGCGAAACGACGCCGCTCGCCACGCGCGCCTGGAGTTCCGGGGCGAATCGGGCGGGGGACCCAAGACCGAAGGCGGGTTCCGCTTCAATCATCTCGACACTGGCTCTCCAGAGCTGCAGCCGGATGCAGACGGAGGTGTCGGCCGTGGCATTGGCGCCGTGGCATTCCCGCAGTTCCTGGACGCCTTGCTGCACGCGGGTTCGCAGGGCGTCGTTCGTGGCTCCCAACGCGACCAGGACGGCAATGCCCGCGACCAGCAGGCCAAATGCGCGCAAGGGGCGCCGCATGTGGCCGAATAGCCACATCCCCACGAACAGGAAAAAGGGAATCGCCATCCATCCCGTGCGGGTCTGCGTCAATATGAAGCCCGCGAAGATCCAGACGACCGTCATTGCCTTGAAGTATTTTTCCAGCCGGGGCCGGCTGGATAGCGCCCATCCCAGGCCGTACAGGGTGATGAAAAGCCAAAGCAGCATCAGGTTGCCATAACCCACGGCGTTGTATTGCGGCGTGGCCGGGCGATTCCATTCCGGAAGGGCAAGCCAGAATACGATTCCCGCGGATGCCCATCCGGCGGCAGCGATTCCCCAGTATGCATTTCGCAGCCGTATCGCAGGGATGCTCAGCAATGCGCCCAGGATGATGGGAAAACCGAGGCTTATCCGCAGACCGCGCTCCAGCGAGGGGCCGTGGAGGGAGCCGTGCGCAATCTGGCTGAGCGCTATGGCGCACAGAGGCACCGCCATGGCGCCGATGACCACGCGATAATTCTTCAGGCTGCGCAGCGTTTCCTGCCATCCCCCGTTGCGCGTCAGACAGCGGAACAGGCAAAGCAGAAGGATCACATAAAATAATGTGCTGCCACCGCCGATGGTCATGGCGGCGATCGGCATGACTCCCAGCAACGTTGGAAGGATTAGGGGCAGGGAGGGCATGGTCGGAAGCCTGGCGGGCCAGGCGTGTAGTTGTGGGGCAGTCGGTTCAGGCAGAGATCAATAGTCAGGATGAATTAAACAGTTGATTTCTATAGAGGATCCCTGCACACTCGAGTGTAACGGCAAGAATGTTACACCGTTTTTGTTTTGTTGCACTTTTGCGCTGCCCTGTCCTCGCGCTGGATGGATTTAATCTGTCCCCAATAATCAGTCAAAAAGACGTTTTCGTTGTAGCGCGGTGACGAGGGCTCGTAAAGGCCCGCTACGCCCGTTCTCAATTTTTGACGGGCGAAGCCGTTAATCGGGGCGCGCCAGACGCTGGAACACCTCTTCGTCCCTGAATTCCTGAAGGATTTCTTGCCAAGTATCTACGCCTTATTACGTCCCTGCGTAACGGCGAAAGTGCGATAATTGGCGCCGTTGCCATGGGCGGGTGCGACGGCGCAGGCGGACTGGTCGAGCGCGAAGCGGTGCCACCCTGCAAACAAGATCTTTCGCCGGCGCGGCAAGAAAATGGTGAAAGGTTTGCAGTATGGTGTGATCTTCCTGTTAAGCGTAGTTAAAGGCTAAGCCGCTGATCTAATTGGAAAATCAGGGCGACGAGCCAGACATTAGAAAATTCATCATATAACGGCGCTTAAATAAAAAAATGCTTTATTTGCTTGTGGCGTTTATCGTCTCCCTGGTTTTTACATTATTGGTTTTGCGGTTTAACGCAGTTCATGGAAAGTTCACTGCCGACCACGACACCAAGGGAGTGCAAAAGTACCACGACAAGCCAGTGCCGCGGATAGGAGGGGTGTCCCTTGTATTTGCGATGTTCTGTATTTTCTTGCTGGCGACCATACGCGAACCGTCCTTGAGCTATGAACCCCTGACTCTGCTGGCGGTGGCGATGCCGGCGTTCCTCGGAGGACTGGTCGAAGACATCACCAAGCGCGTGCGCGTATTGCAACGGCTGGCGCTGGCGATGATCTCGGGCATGGCGGCCTACTATTTCCTCGGCGCGACGCTTACGCGGCTGGATATCTACGGGATCGACTGGCTTTTGCAATTCGGTCCGGTTTCCTTCGTGGTCACGGCGTTTGCCATCGCCGGCGCGGCCAATGCCATCAATATCATCGATGGATACAACGGCCTGGCCGCGGTGGTCTCGGCGATGATTTTCGCGGGATTTTCCTATGTTGCCTATTACCTCGGAGACCGGCTGCTGCTCGTCACCTGTGTGGGCATGATCGGGGCCATCCTTGGTTTCCTGCTGTGGAATTATCCGCGCGGGCTGATCTTCCTCGGGGACGGCGGGGCTTATTTCATCGGTTTCATGATTGGCACGGTTTCGGTGCTTCTGTTGGCGCGGCACCCCTATGTTTCGGCATGGTTTCCGCTGCTGCTGTGCATTTATCCCGTGTTTGAAACCCTGTTCTCCATTTATCGAAAAAAATGGTTGAGGGGGATTTCCCCCGGCGCCCCGGACGGCGTGCACCTGCATATGCTGATCTATAAGCGCGTCGTGCGCTGGGCCGTGGGCTCTCGTGAATCGCGGCACCGGAATCAACGCAACTCCATGACATCGCCGTACCTGTGGCTGCTGTCGTCGATGGCAGTCATCCCGGCGGTCCTGTTCTGGCAGATGCCCTACGTATTGATGGCATGCGCCGCGGCGTTCTCCGTAACGTATGTGCTGTTGTATCGGAAGCTGGTGCTGTTCCGCATGCCTCGGTGGATGATTATCAAGAAGCGCGGCCGCCACGGCTCAAGCCGCTCCGTGCGCAAATGATATTTTTTGTCCGCTCGTATATTGCCGACTTCGATGCGCGCATGGGAAAGTACTTCGACGCCTTGAGCGAGGCGGGGGTTGGGTTTTGCTTCGTCGGCTGGAACAAGGACGGGCGCCAGGTGCCCGGCCGCCCGGGCTTTCATTATTTCTCCAGGCGCGCCAGACTGGGCGCCGGATGGCGAAATGCCGTCGCGTTGCTGCAGTGGAACATCTATGTTTTCCGGCGCCTCGTGAAAGAACGCCGCAGCGTCCGCGTGGTGCATGCGGTCGATCTGGACGCCGGATTCTCCAGCTGGCTGTTTTGCCTGCTGTTCAGGCGTCCGCTGGTGCTGGATCTGTACGATAAGTACACGGCCGTGCGCGGCATCGGCGGATTTGCGGGCAAGGCCCTGGATTTCCTGGAGCGGACGATCGCCAGGTCGGCTGCCCTGACCATCATCGCCAGCGCGGACCGCTATCCCCAGCATGGGCTGGAACCTGGCGATTCCAACGTGCTGGTCCTCGAAAACGTTCCCAGCGCCGCCGTCGAGCCCCTGGCGCCCTGGCAGGCGAAAAAACCCTGGAACATCGGCTATTTCGGCGTGCTCGAATCCCGCCATCGCGGCCTGGAAGACTTGCTTGCGGCATGCCGGGGACGCCCCGATGTGCGGCTGCACGTCGCCGGCTATGGCCACTTGGCGCCGCAGTTTTCGGCGGCGGCGGAGGCCGGCCCGAACGTGCACTATTACGGTGCAATGGAAAGCGAGGCCGGCCTGGGGCTGATGGCGAAGATGGACGTCATCGTGGGTATGTACTACCTGTCCGTCCCCAACCACCGATATGCTTCCCCCAACAAGTACTACGAGCATTTGATGCTGGGCCGGCCGCTCCTGACGACGGCGGGAACGCCGCCTGGAGCACGGGTCGAGCAGGACGTTTCCGGCTGGGCGGTGGCCGAGGGCGAGGCGTCGTTGGCGCAATGGCTCGACGGGCTGGAGCCGGAAACGGTGATGAAGCGTGGCGGCCGTGCCGCGCAGGTGTGGAATGAACGCTACGCCTCGTACTACCGGTCGCACTATTGTGGCGAGTATGTCATGCGGATAAGAAAGCTGTGCGAAGGCGGACGACACGATGGCCAATGAGACTTCCCCGGTTGTCTCGGTGGTGATGCCTGCCTACAATGCCCGGCGGTTCATCGGCGACGCCATTCGGTCCGTATTGAGCCAGACTCACGCCTCCTGGCAACTGATCGTGGTCGACGACGCTTCCACGGACGATACGCCGGAGATCGTCAAGGCGCTGCAGGCCGGCGACGGGCGGATCCGTTACGAGCGCAATCAGCGCAATATGGGGGTGGTCCACACCCGGAATCGCGCCCTGGATCTGGCCCAGGGGAAGTACGTTGCCTTCCTGGATGCGGATGACGTCTGGGCTCCCGAGAAGCTGGCGCGCCAGGTGTCGTTCATGGAGGAGACGGGGGTTTCGATCTCCTACGGGGATTACTTCCGGATCGACGGGGATCGCCGGACCGTCGGCAAGGTGCAGGCGCCAGCCAGCCTGCGCTACGAAGATATGCTGAAATCCAATTTCATCGGCAATCTGACGGGCATATTCCGCCGGGCGGATCTGGCCGATCTGAGGTTCGAGAACATCAAGCACGAGGATTACGTCTTCTGGCTCAGAGCGCTGGGCAGGGTGGGCCAGGCCCGCGCCACGCCGTCCGGCGAACCGCTGGCAAGTTACCGCGTAAGCGCGGATTCATTGTCCGCGAACAAATTCAAGGCGGTCCGGTGGCAATGGACCATTTACCGGTCGGTGCTTGGACTATCCGTCTTGCGCAGCATTTCCTGCTTCATCTGGTACGCGTGGTTCGCGGTCATGAAGCGTGGCGTATGGCAGAAATTCAATCGATGAAATCAATTTAGGAACCATTGCGCGTGTCTCAAAAAACAAAACACAGTGCATCCCCGCTGTCGCTATTGCAGAGCCTGGCCAGGAACCGCCAGCTGACCTGGAACCTCATCAAGCGGGAGGTCGTGGGCCGCTACCGCGGATCGGCTCTGGGCCTGCTCTGGTCGTTCTTCAACCCCGTTTTCATGCTGTTGGTCTATACCTTCGTCTTCAGCGTGGTATTCAAGGCCAGATGGCCCGGCGGATCCGAGTCCAAGGCCGAATTCGCCCTGGTGCTTTTTGCCGGCCTGATCGTATTCAACATGTTCGCCGAATGCATCAATCGCGCGCCTTCGCTGATCCTCGGCAATGTGAACTATGTGAAGAAGGTTGTTTTCCCCCTGGAAACGCTGCCCTGCGTCTCTCTGGGCGCGGCCCTTTTCCACATGTTGATCAGCCTGCTGGTATGGGTGATCTTTTATTTGTTCCTGTTCGGAATTCCACACTGGACGGTGCTGCTCTTCCCGTTGGTGATATTGCCGCTGGCGATTATCACATTGGGCTTCAGCTGGTTCCTGGCGGCGCTGGGAGTGTACCTGCGTGACGTTACGCAGTTCATCACGATCGTCACGACCGTCCTCATGTTTCTTTCACCGATCTTCTATTCTGCAGAGGCGCTTCCAGAACGATTCCGCGCCTTTCTGCACATCAGCCCGCTGACCCTCATTATCGAGCAGAGCCGCAACGTGCTCTTCTGGGGCAAGTCCATCGACTGGAGCCTCTGGGCGATTTACATGGCGGTGGCGTTGGTGGTCGCGGCACTTGGTTATTCATGGTTCCAAAAAACGAGGAAGGGGTTTGCCGATGTTCTCTGAGAAAGTCATTTCCGTAGAGAACGTCTCCAAGCGGTTCGAGATGTACTCGCAACCGCGAGATCGTTTGCTGCAATTCCTGTCGTTCGGCCGGCGCCAGTATTTCAAGGAATTCTGGGCGCTTCGCAATGTTTCGCTTGATGTTAAAAAGGGCGAAACTGTGGGTATTCTCGGCCGTAACGGTAGTGGCAAGAGCACCTTGCTCCAGATTATTGCAGGCACTCTCGCCCCGACAACGGGCGAAGCGACTGTCAATGGCAAGCTTGCCGCTCTGCTGGAGTTGGGGTCTGGGTTCAACCCGGAGTTTTCGGGTCGCGAGAACGTGTACTTGAATGGCTCCATCCTAGGATTTTCCAGAGAGCAGATGGATGACCGGATCGATGAGATCATCGCCTTTGCCGATATTGGCGAGCACCTGGAACAGCCGGTCAAGACGTACTCCAGCGGCATGTACGTTCGCCTGGCATTCGCGGTGCAAGCATGCGTTCAGCCGGACGTTCTAATCGTCGACGAGGCGCTATCGGTCGGCGACGAGAAGTTCCAGCGCAAGTGTTTCGACTATATCGAGCGGCTGCGGGCCGGTGGCTGCGCCATTTTGATCGTTACCCATGCGACGTCCACGGTTGAAAAATTTTGCCAACGGGCAGCCTTGCTTCATCGGGGCGAGTTGCATGGCTTGGGACCTGCAAAGGAAGTCATCGATCAGTACCACGCATTGCTCTATTCCGACGAGCGCACTTACCTACGCTACCTGAATGCGAATGCGTCGTCGGGTGAAGTGACTGTCCACGAGCAAAAAAAACCGTCGGAAAGCGTGGCAACGTCAGGAACTGTCGAACCGGGACCGGACGACGATCCTGGAGTTCGTGCATTGATACGAGGTTGGCGGGCGCTGGATGTAGCGGGCGAGCAGTGCGAAGCTTTTGAGATTGGGCAGAAGGCCAGGATTGAGCTCGATGTAGAAGTTTTTGCGCCAATTTCGCTGATGCAGGCTGGATTGCTCATTCGTACGGTGGAAGGTGTTTCGGCTTTCGGCACGAGTACTCTGTATCACGATTCCAGCTATGCGGATGCCAAACCGGGAGATCGCCTGCGCGTGGTGTTCGATCTTGAGTTAGCTCTTTGTGAAGGGAATTATTTTGTCACGCTCGCCATTGCGGAAGAGGTGACCAAAGCCGGTATGGACTATCTGGATCGGAAGACTGATGTCATCATTTTGAAAGTGAGCCATCGTCGCGTTTTGGGTAGCGGGATCGCCGCCCTCCCTTCGACTGCCCGGGTTGAAAAACTGTGAGCGGTAAACTTTTTTCCCTGCTTGTGATTACCGAGAGTTTCGAGGTTGGTGGCCTTGAGACATATATCGCAGGTCAAGTGCGAGTCATGACTGCCAACGGCTGGACAGTCCATATGGCATGTGGCTCGGAACCTGCGCCCGAATTCTTGCCGGCTGGTCTGTCCTCACTGAGAGGCGGGCTTAACCTTGGCCCGAACGCGACTACGGCGGACCTGGTAGCTACCGTTGAGTCACTGCGAGCGATTATTCGTGAGTGTGAAGTGACGCATGTTCATGCACATCCGTTCACTAGTCTCTTTCCGGGGATGCTGGCCGCCGCCCTGGAAGGAGTGCCCTTCATGCTTACGTTGCATGGCCCGGCATCATTGAGCAGCGGATACGGCCCCTTCAACGACTTCCTCTTTGCCGCGTTAGTGTTGCCGTTGGCGAACGCGGTAATCGCTGTTTCCGAGGAGGTGGGCGACCTTGCCGCTCCATATGTTGAGAATGAGCGGCTTTACGTACAATCCAATGCCGTGAGTTTTGGGTTGTTCAGTAGGGCCGACGTTGTTGATACTGGAGGCTCGGCGTGGCTGGTCGTCAGCCGTCTCGATGAGGTAAAGATCCAAGGTATACGCCATTTCGTCAATCAAGCAGACGCTCTAGGCTTAGGCCCTATTGACATTGTCGGGGATGGGTCGGGTAGGGCCACGCTCCAAAAATGGCTGGAGCAGGATGGCGTTGATCGGACCGTTCGCTTCCTAGGCGCGCGATCCGATGTGCACGATCTTATGCGTAAGAGTGCTGGTATTGCTGGTATGGGTAGAGTGTTGCTTGAGGGGGTGGCCTGTGCGAAGCGCGTCTGCATGGTTGGCTACGATGGGGTAAAGGGCCTAGTTGATGACGAACTCTTTAGGCAGGCAGCGTATGCGAATTTTTCCGGACGAAACCTGCCCAATTGCTCGTTGGAGGATCTAGCCCTGCAGTTCAAGCGCGGCTTGCACCAAACGGCGGCATTGAGAGACGTGGCCTTACAAGGCCATTCCGAGGAAGAAGTCTGGTCCAAATTTGCTAAACGTATCACTTCGTTTACAGGCAACATTTCGCCCCTGGTTCGGGCAATATACAGTGTGCTTCGGTCGGAAGAAGCGAGCGGTTCGCCGGTGGCCTATCTGGCTTCCGAAGACTTGTTCTACCGCATCGGCCGAGTGCTACATGCTCCCACGTTTTTTTCACCCACGATGGCCGCCAACTATGCTTTCTATGAGTCTCGAATGAAAGGTTTGAGATTGGCCGTATGGCAGGAAGAAAACCGCACCTTGCAGCAAGAAACTAAGGCAATCCTTGCAAAGGCGGATACACAACGTGCTTTAGAGATAAGACGGGTAACTGATGAATTGCAACTGACTGAAGAGCGTGGCAAGCAGCGTGCCGATGAAATGGCGGAGTCTATCAAGGCCTTGGAATGTGCCCTGCAGCAACCTCGGACCTTGCGGCAAAGAATCTCAGACGCCATGCGAAGTCTGTCGGGACGAGGCCTGTAAGTTGCGAGACGTGGCGATTTCTTTTTTTCGTGGGTCTGCTTCCGGTTTTTCTTCTTTTCTAATTTGCGTAGCTTTTCAGTATTGCTGGAAGGCCTCATGTATAAATTCATTTCATAATGAAAAAACTTAATGGTTTTGCCGTTTCCTGGTTTTTCGCGCCCTATATCGGCTCGGCAGACTTGGATTTTTTTAAACGCATAAAAGATACTAATTTTTCGTATACCGTGGTGCAGGTGGCGAGGGATATGCGCGACGACGGCATAATGGCATATGCATCTGCTCCCATAAAAAGAATAGAAATAAAAGACGCAGATCATTCGAAACCGCGTACACGCGAGGCCCGTTCAAAATTTGTCGAAGGGGTCCTGCGGGCGTTTGAGAATGCTGACGAAAAGTATGATTTCATTATTTCTCACTCCAACGAAGTTGTCAGTCATCAAGCAGCTGCAGAGATTAAGAAGAAGCACCCGGAGCTGCCTTGGATTTGTTATTTTGGAGACCTGTTCGTCAAGAATCCTTATGTCAAATATATCAATGGCTATCCTCTGATAGAGGAAGATTGCGCAATCGAGCGGGCGGCACTGAAAGGCGCTGATCTTGTTATTCTAAATAACGAATATCAGCGTGATCTTATGTTTGCCGGTGATTTGGCTGGCTTGAAATCCAAGGCCGTCATCGTGCCGCATTGTTTCGATGCCGCCATGTACCCGCCTCCCAGGGACCGTGGGGATGAAAAATTCGTGTTCTCGCACTTGGGTACGCTCTATCATGTCAAACGCACTGCCGAACCGGTATTGAAGGCAGTTGACCGCTTGTTGGAAATTTATCCAGAGTACAAAGGCCGCTTTGAAATCCGTTTTTACGGCGGGGCTCCCTGCGACACTGATCGAGCCTGCCATGCCGCAATGCGCTATTCTTCTCATGTCAACTTCCTGGGGCCAGTAGCCTATTCAGAAAGTTTGCGACTCATGAGGGAGGCCGACGCGCTGCTGTTGATTGACGGCATGTTTACAAAGGGTGAAGATGATCTCGATTGCAACCCATTTTTCCCTGGAAAATTGACGGATTATATGGGGGCCCACAAGCCCATCGCGTCGATTACCATGGAGAGAGGTCCGACCGCGGACATCATGAAGAAGGCGAAAAATCTGATCGCAGATAGCAGGTTGGATCGAATCGCCTATGTGTTAAAGCGGTACATAGACCAAAAAATTAATCCTGATTATTCAGCTTACGAAGAGTATTCCGTTGAGAACGTGTCGCGACTCATGGAAAGCGCAATTCGATCGGCTATAAAGGTGTGATATGAGCCATTATGATGTAGTGATTGTCGGAACGGGATTTGCCGGGTCCATTCTGGCGGAGCGCCTGGCCTCCAAGAAAAATAAAAAGATCTTGCTCATCGAGCAGCGGGATCATATCGCCGGTAACATGTATGATTACCGTGACACCCATGGGGTGATGGTCCACAAATACGGTCCCCATTTGTTCCGCACAAATAGTCCGCGTGTACTGTCATATATCTCACAGTTTACCGAATGGGAGCCATACCAGCATCGTGTTCTCGCCCATGTGCTGGGCCAGTTGGTGCCGGTGCCATTTAACCTTACATCGTTGGAAAAGCTGCTGCCGGAACAGGCAGCGGAGCTAAAGGACCTGCTGGTCGCGGAATTTGGCATGGATGTCAAGGTTCCTGTTTCTGTTTTGCGCAAACATGACGATAAGCGAGTTCGGGACTTGGGTGAGTTCATTTTCCAGAACATTTATCTCAATTACACGACCAAGCAATGGGGCGACAAACCCGAAAACCTCGATTTTGAGACTATCACCGCGCGTGTGCCGGTGCATTTGTCTTACGATGACCGCTACTTCCAAGAAAGCCATCAGGCGTTGCCCAAGGAGGGTTACACCGCGATGTTCGCCAATATGATTTCGCACCCGAATATTGAGGTGCGGTTGAATACCAAGGCGAAAGACGTGCTGCGGTTCGACGTAGATACAAGAAAAATCACGTTGGAAGGCGAAGAGTTTTCCGGAGATGTGATCTATACGGGAGCCGTTGACGAACTATTCGATTACGTCTATGGAGAGCTGCCCTATCGGTCGCTGCGATTCGATCTCGAGACGCATGACTTGGAGCTGTACCAACCGACTGCGACCGTTAATTATCCCAATTCAGAGTTGTTCACTCGTATCACAGAATACAAGCATCTGATGGGCGAAAAGCCAAAAAAGACAACCATCATGAAGGAATATCCTCAGGAATACGATCGTAAGGTACCGGCGAAAAGTATCCCTTACTATCCCATTCCCAAAGATACCAATGCCGAGTTGTACGCTCGCTACGTAGCTCTTGCCGAGACGTTTTCCAATCTCAAATTGGTCGGACGTCTCGCGGAATACCGCTATTACGACATGAACAACATCATTGAGCGTGCTCTTGATGTTTTTGAGACTGATTTTGACGAGAACAAAGAAAAATGAGGCCAAAAGTCAGTGTTGTTGTTCCTGTTTATAATCTAGAATTTTATGTTGACCGCTGCTTGGCATCGCTTGCAAATCAAACATGCAAGGATATCGAGGTGTTGGTGGTCAACGATGGAGGTACGGATGATAGTCAACTGATTATCGATGAATACGTGGAAAAATGGCCGAAAATTTTTAAATCGTTCATCAAGGAGAACGGGGGGCATGGTGCGGCCTGCAACTATGGAATCGATCGCGCGAGCGGTGAATATATTATCATTGTAGATGGGGATGATTTTCTTGACGATGATGCGATTGAGTTTATGTATAGCAAGGCGCAAGAGACAGGCGCAGATCTGTTGATTGGAAACCTTCGTTATTATTTCACCGGATATACTTCTCAGTTCAAACCTATTCCCATCGATTCTGAGCGTGAGTTGACGTCGGCCGATCGTGATTTGCTGTATCGCAATTGGGCCACTCCTTGCGGCCGGATTTACCATCGTTCCATTTTTGAGGATCCCGACGTTCGGCTGTTGCCGGGGATCATGTTCGCGGACGCAAATTTCGTTCCAAAGAGCTATCTCGTAGCTAAGAAAATATATTACGTCGATAAGGAGCTATATAATTACGATATCACGCGTCCGACGCAGTCTATGAAGCAGACGGACAAAAGGATACTAAATATAGTGCCTGCCCTGAATGACATGCTTGCGTTCTATCGGAAAAAAGGTGCGTTCGAGGCATATCGCAAGCAATTGATGTGGTATGTGGCGATTCATTGTGTTTCATGGATCCGCCGGGTGAGCACCTTGTCGGATTATCCCAAGTTGAAAGCGTTGCGTGAAATTTTTGCCGTGGCAGACAAGAATTTTGGAGCGGACTGGCTTAAAACGGGAATAGTCTGGGACATGTTCGGTGTCAAAGTTCATCGCGGTGTCAAAATTGCTCGGATGTTCAATTACGTGCCGATTTCCGCCTACTGGCGCCTGACCGGGCCGTGTATCAAATTCGATACTTGGCTGGAAAATGTATTGACACTACCATTGCGTGGATATCGGCGAGTGAAACGCGCCGTCCGCAGTCGTCTCGGCGTCATGTCCTGACGGGACACGGAAGAGTAGTCATGCAAACCTCGATTTTGGTTACCGGCGGTGCCGGTTATATCGGTACGCACACTCTGGTAAGCCTTGTCCAGGCAGGGTATCGTCCGGTCGTATTCGATAATTTTTCTAATAGCAGTGTTATTGCATTGGAGCGTGTCGCGCAGATTACAGGCGTGACTGTCGAGTGCATCGTCGGCGATATTCGAGATGCGGCTGCACTGGATAAGGCATTTCGGCAATGTACCGCTCAAGGGGCCCCGATCAATTGCGTACTTCATTTGGCTGCATTGAAAGCGGTTGGGGAATCGAACAGCAAACCTCTTGAATACTACGATAATAATGTTTCTGGAACGCTGGTCTTGCTCGAGGGAATGCGCCGCGCGGGTGTGAGAACTATAGTGTTCAGTTCCTCGGCTACGGTATATGGCGAACCCGAGTATCTACCGTTTCTCGAACAACATCGTATCGCGCCCACAAATCCCTACGGGTGGACGAAGGCTATGGTGGAGCAGATTCTGCGCGACTTTTGTGCGTCAGAATCCATGGCGACGGCAATATGTCTCCGATACTTCAACCCCATCGGAGCACATGAAACGGGATTGATAGGAGAGGATCCCCAGGGTGAGCCGAATAACCTGTTTCCATACATCACTCGAACGGCTATTGGGCGCTCCACGTGTTTAAATGTGTTCGGAGATGATTACGATACGCCGGACGGAACGGGTGTCCGTGACTATGTTCATGTCGCTGATCTTGCGGATGGCCACGTCAAGGCGATCGATTATGCCTTGGCGGGCCCTGAGGGCCTTGGATTCGCAGCGTTCAATCTGGGGACTGGTCGGGGAACATCCGTCAAGGAACTAATCGCGGCATTCGAGCGTGTGAGCGGCGTAGCTGTGCCTCATCGCGTTACATCGCGCAGGCCGGGCGATATTGGAGAAGCCTGGGCGGACCCGGCGTTGGCGTGCGAGGTTCTTGGCTGGGTGGCGAAGCGCACGATCGATGAAATGTGCCGCGATGGCTGGAAATGGCAACAAAATAATCCCGCAGGCTATTTCTCGAAGAACTAGCACGTCGCGGGATAGCCAATCGGCATACGGGCGGCAAGGGCGGTCGAGGTACTAAAGAACCGCCTTGTCTATTTGCCGCAGCAGATGATCGACGATTCGTTGGCTCGCCAAGCCGTCTCCGTACGGATTGTGAGCTACGCTCATCTTGTGATACTCATCTTCTCGTGAAAGCAAGAGGGAAATCTGGTCGGTAATGGTTTGCACATCTGTTCCGACGAGCCGGACCGTGCCTGCCGTGACGGCTTCGGGACGCTCCGTGGTATCGCGCATTACCAGTACCGGCTTGCCGAGCGATGGCGCCTCTTCCTGGATTCCCCCTGAATCCGTCAGAATAATGTGCGAGCGGTCCATTAGGTACACAAACGGCAGATAGTCCATCGGCTCGATTAAAAATACGTTGGCCAGGCCCTTCAAGAGCCGGTTCACGGGCTCGCGAACATTCGGATTCAGATGTACAGGATAGACAAAATCATGGCTCGGGAACTGTTCGGCCGACATGGCGATGGCTTGGCAGATTCGTTCAAAGCCGGAGCCGAAACTCTCGCGCCGATGTCCAGTGATCAGGACAATTCGCCTTTGCGCGCTCAAAAATGGCAATTGAGCAGAGATTGAGCTACGCAGGGCGATGTCAGAGTTTAATTTCTGTTTGACCCACAGCAAGGCGTCAATAACTGTATTGCCAGTTATAACGATGCTTTCGCTCGAGACGTTTTCTCGCAATAGATTTTCTCGAGATGTCTCGGTTGGAGCAAAGTGAAGATTGGCCAATGCACCCGTCAACTTGCGATTCGCTTCTTCGGGCCAGGGCGAATAGATATTGCCGGTACGCAGGCCTGCTTCGACGTGCCCAACCGGAATCCTGTTGTAATACGCAGCCAGCGAGGCGGCAAACGTTGTCGCGGTATCTCCGTGCACGAGGACGTAATCAGGGCGAAATTGCCCGAATACATTTTTCATCCCGGCTAAGATCGCGCTTGTTATATCGGTCAAATCTTGGCCGGGCTTCATAATATTCAAATCGAAGTCAGGTTTGATTTCGAACAAACCTAGAACTTGATCCAGCATTTCGCGGTGTTGGGCGGTAACGCACACTCGATCCTCCACGCCCTGGGCGTGAGCCAATGCGTGAACGAGGGGGGCCATTTTTATGGCCTCGGGGCGAGTGCCAAATACCGTGAGAATTTTCATTGCGGACGGGTGCTTTTGCCAGTGAACGGCAATAATCGGTGAATGGAAGGTCTGTTCGCAGAGATGCCTGCTGGAACGTTTCGCGGCCCTTAGATTCTACCGCGCGCGGCTCGCCGCTGAGCCGGATGCTCTGCCCCCTAGGGCCTTGATGTGTTGTACATTCGCTCCTTCAATTGCCCAATCATCAGCTTGATGCCCTCCCGCATTCTCATCGTCCGCACCTCGTCCCTAGGCGACCTCGTCCATATGCTGCCGGCGATATCCGACATCGCCCGCCATGTCCCGGACGCGGAGATCGACTGGATAGCGGAAGAAGCGTTCGCCGAGATTCCCAGCTGGCACCCCGCGGTCAATGAGGTGATCAAGGTGGCGCATCGGCGCTGGCGCAAGGCGTGGTGGTCGAGCGAGGTCCGGGCCGAGCGGCATGCGCTGAAGGAGCGGCTGAGGTCCAAGCAGTACGACGTGGTGCTGGATATGCAGGCCTTGCTGAAGTCCGCTTGGCTGGTCCGCCAGACGCGGGGAGTGCGGCACGGGCTGGACTGGCGGTCCGCGCGCGAACCGCTGGCGTCGCTGTTCTATAACGTGCGCCATCGGGTGGAGTTCTGGCAGCCCGCGGTCATCCGCCAGCGCAAGCTGGCGGCGCTGACGTTCGGCTACCAGTACGCCGGCCAGCCCGATTTCGGCCTGCAGGGCTTTTCCCGCCAGGTTGCGCAGGCGCGCGAGGGCGAGGCCGGGGATGAGAACGTCCAGGCGGAGCCGCCTCGCCTGCATCATGTGGACACGGATCACGGCTACGCGGTCATCATGCCCTCTGCCAGCCGCGACGACAAACTCTGGCCCGAGGACGATTGGCGCGCGGTGTTCCGGCGGCTGCGCGACGCGGGCTGCACCTTGCGCCTTTTGTGCGGCAACGAACAGGAGGCGCAGCGCGCCCGGCTGCTCGTGGCCGGCATGGATGGGGCGGAGGTGATGCCCCGCATGGACCTGACGTCGGTGGCGCGCCTGTTGGCCGGTTCGCGCCTGATGGTGGGCCTGGACAGCGGCCTCACGCATCTGTCCGCGGCATTGGGCCGCCCGACCATCGGCATCTACCGGGCATCGACCCCGGTGCGCACGCCGCTGGTCGGCTCGAACTACACCGCCAGCCTGGGCGACCGCGGCGCTTCGCCCTCGCGCGAGGCCGTGATGGCGTCGGTGGAGCAGGCGCTGGCCGCCCAGTGACATGAACCGCGGCGTCTACACCCTGGCGCTCCGGGCCCTGTCTCCGCTGATCTGGCTGTGGATGGGCCGCCGCGCCAAGCGGGCGGGCGGCCAATGGGAGATATTCTCCCCGGAGCGCTTCGGCCGCCTGCCGGCCTCTCATCCGGCCGCGCCCCAGGCGGCTCCCGTCTGGGTGCACGCCGTCAGCCTGGGCGAGGCCCGGGCCGCCCAACCCTTGCTGCAGGCGCTGCTCGATCGCGGCTTGCCGGTGCTGTTGACGCATGTAACGGCCACCGGCCGGGCCGAGGGGGCGCGGCTGTTCCAGGACGCGATCGCGCGGGGACAGCTGTGCCAGGCCTGGCTGCCCTACGACTTCCCCGGCGCGACGCGCCGCTTCATGACGAGCCGCCAACCCCGTTGCGGGCTGTTGATCGAGCGGGAGATCTGGCCGAATCTGCTCGCCGCAGCCCGGACGGCGGGCGTGCCCATGGCGCTGGTAAGCGCCCGGTTCTCGGCTTCTTCCCTGCGGCAGGCGGGCAGGATGGGCAGCGTGATGCGCGAAGCCCTGGCCGGCCTGGACGCGGTGCTGGCGCAGACCGCCGAGGACGCCGCGCGGCTCACCGAGGCGGGCGCGCGTCCGCCGGCCGTGACGGGCAATCTCAAGTTTGATCTGGCCTTGCCGGAGGCGCAGGTGCGCGCCGGGCAGGCCTGGCGCGAGCGGCTGGGCCGGCGCGTGGTGGCCGTGGCCAGTACGCGCGAGGGCGAGGACAGCGGTTTCATCGACGCGATCAAGCGTCACGCGAGCAATTCAGGGACGCATGATTCTCCGCTATTTCTCCTGATTCCACGGCATCCCCAGCGTTTTGACGAGGCGGCCGGCCTGTTAGCGGCCGCCGGACTGGCGTTCACCCGGCGCTCCGAAGGCGTGGATCCCTCTCCGGACACCGTCGTGCTGCTGGGCGATACGCTGGGTGAGATGGCGTTCTACTACGCGGCCTCGGAGGTCGCGATCGTTGCGGGCAGTTTCGCGCCGCTGGGCGGCCAGAATCTGATCGAGGCGTGCGCGGCGGGGGTGCCGGTCATCGTGGGGCCGCACACGTTCAATTTCAAGCAGGCGGCCGAAGATGCCATCGAGGCGGGCGCCGCGCAACGCGTGCCCGACGCGGGGCAGGCCGTGGATACCGCAATGGAGCTGCTGGCGGACGAGGCGCGGCGGGAACGGGGAGGCGAGGCCGCGCGGGCCTGGTTCGGCGCGCACGCGGGCGCCACCCGGCGCACGCTGGACGCCCTGGCGCCCTGGCTGGATGCCGGAGCGCGGCCCTAGGGAGAGGCCCGGGGGACCAGGGTGACGGCGCCCGGATTCAATTCCTGGGCGAAGCGGCGCGTGTCGCGTCCTTCGTCCTCGGGGCGCATGCCCAGCCAGCCCTGGCCCAGCGCATAGACGCCCAGGTTCGCGAGCAGGATCAGGATGAAGAGCACGCGCATGCCGGGCCTCGCTCAGGCGTTGGCGTCCAGGGTGGCGCGCGCGACCGCGGCCAGTCCGTCCAGGACGGGGTGGTTCAGGTAGACCGGCACGGGCGCGGCGCCGAACGCGCCTCCTGCATCCGCGAGCAGGCGCTCGATTTCCTGGTGCACTTCGGGCCAGCCGCCGCCGGCCGCGTAGATCTGCGGCGTCTGGCCATAGCGTTGGCGGCCCGCCAGCCATTGGCGGACCACGGCGCCGGCCTGCGCCGCGGCGATGCCCGACGCAATGGCTTCGTGCGTGTCCGTGGGGTAGGCCACGACCTGGCCGTTGGCCACCGGCAGGTTGGCCGTGCCGTGCGCCAGCGCGCTGCGCATCATGGCCGGGCCCGGGAGGATCAGGCCGCCGGCAAAGACATTGTCGGGGCCCACGGTGTCGATCGTGGTGGCGGTGCCGAAGCTGGCCAGCACGAAGGGCGGGTGCGCGGCGGGCAGGTGGGATAGCACGCCCAGCAGCGAAGCCCAGCGGTCGGCGCCCAATTGCGTGGGCACGCGGTAGCCGTTGACCAGGCCCAGCGTGGACGGCTGGGACGGCGACCACGTGACGGCGCAACCGTGTTTTTTCAGGATGGCGGCGATGGCGGCGCCGCGGGCCTCGCCGGCAACGTTCACGCCCAGCGCGCGCGCCGGCCGCGGCGACAACGTGGCCAGCCAGCGGTCCAGGGCGTCCAGGTCCACGCCCTCGAAGGCGATCGCCGCCGGTTCACGCGGCGCGTCGGGGTTGGCGGCGTCCAGCCAGCCCACCTTGAGACGGCTGTTGCCGGAGTCGATGAGAATAATCATGCTTGGCGTCGAATCGAGATTTCACCGACCAGGATCGGCTTGGCGCCCTCGGGCGTTTGCACCAGCAGGCGGCCGTGGTCGTCCACGCCGCAAGCGGTGCCGCTTAGAAGAATAGCGCCCTTGTCCAGGACGTTGACCTTGCGGCCGGCCAGGGCGTCCACCCGGTCGAAACGCCGCTTGAACGCGCCGAAGCCTTCGCGTTCCAGGGTCTGGATCGCCTCATGCCAGGCCGTGGCGGCCGCGCAGGCCAGGTCGGCGGCGGTGGCGGCGCGCGAGGAATGCGCTTGCACCTGGCTCCAATCGGCGACCTCGCGGCCCAGCGCGAGCGAAAGCCGGTCGGCGTCGGCCAGGTTCACGCCCATGCCGATGACGACGGTGTAGCCGGCTTCCCCGCCTCCGGGGTTGCGGGTGGTTTCCACCAGTACGCCCGCGAGCTTGGCGTCGTGCCACTGCACGTCGTTGGGCCATTTCATGCACAGGCCGGCCGCGTCCGGGCCGGCGACGGCGCGCAAGGCTTCGCACGCGGCGACGCCGGCCAGCGGCGACAGGGCGGGCAGTTGGGCGGCGGGCAGCCGCACGTCGAAGGCACAGGAGAACATCAGGGTGGAGCCCGAGCGGTTCTGCCAGGGGCGGCCGGCGCGTCCGCGCCCCGTTTCCTGCAGGTGCGTGCCCAGCAGCCAGGGCTTGCCGATGGCGCCGGCGCGCGCGCGGGCCAGCAGATCGGCGTTGGTCGACCCGGTGCTGCCGGTCCAGGCGATGTCTTGGAAGGCGGGCAGGCGCGCTGCCAGTTCACGGGCCAGGGCTTCCGGCGCGGGCAGGTCGATTGGGCGGACTTGGTCGGGCATGGCGGCGATTGTAGGGCACGCGGCCGCGCCCGCGGCCCGCGTGCGTATATCATTGACGATACATTTTGCATTGGTACTCTCTCTGCATGCCGCATTCCGCTTCGTCTGCACCTGCCGCCGCGCCCTTTCGCCATGAAGGGGGCGTTTGCCATGTGGCCGGCGACTGGAGCGTGCTGGCGCTGGCCGAGCCCGGCGAGGTAGAGCGCCGGCGCCAGGCCCTGTCGCGGGCGGCCAACGATGGCGCGCGCTGGGACCTGCACGCGATCGGCCGGCTGGATACGATCGGCGCCCTGCTGATCTGGCAGGCCTGGGGCGAACGGCTGCCCGAGCGCGTGCGCTGGTCGCCGGGGCAGCAGGACGTCTTCAATGCGCTGGCGATGAACAAGGGCGGAACGCCGGCCGCGGCGCCCAGGGGCGACCCCTGGGCCTGGCTGCGCGCGGTGGGCAGCGCGGTTTTCAGGGCGGCCGACAATGGCCGGGCGCTCCTCATCATGCTGGGGCAACTGGTGCTGGACCTGGGCGGCATGCTGCTGCGCCCGCGCCTGGGGCCGTGGCGCGAAATCTCGGCTCAGGTCTACCGCACCGGCGCGCAGGCGCTGGGCATCACGGCGCTGGTCGGTTTCCTGATTGGCGTGGTCCTGTCCTATCTTTCGGCGCAACAGCTGCAGATGATCGGCGCGGACCGCTTCATCGTGCGCCTGCTGGGCGTGTCGATCGTGCGCGAACTGGGGCCCGTGCTGGCCGCCATCCTGGTCGCCGGCCGCTCGGGCTCGGCCATCACGGCGCAGATCGGCGTGATGCGCGTGACGCAGGAACTCGACGCGATGCTGGTGATGGGCATCTCCCATGGCCAGCGCCTGATCCTGCCGCGCGTGGTCGCGCTGGCCGTGACCATGCCGCTGCTGGTCCTGTGGACCGACGCCATGGCGATCCTGGGCGGCATGCTGGCCGCGCAGGTCCAGTTGGGCGTGTCGGCGCAATGGTTCCTGCAGTCGCTGCCGGACGCGATTTCGCTCACCAACTATTGGATCGGGATCATGAAGGGGGTGACCTTCGGCATCCTGATCGCGCTGATCGCCTGCCATTTCGGCCTGTGCATCCAGCCCAATACGGAGAGCCTGGGGCGCGGCACCACCACGTCCGTCGTTACGTCCATCACCGGCGTGATCCTGCTGGATGCGCTGTATGCGGTGATCTTCAGCTCGGTGGGCATCTGATGAACAGCGCAACCCAGCACCGGCTGTTCGAGGAAGACGGCGTTACCGTCGAACCCGTCATCACGGTGCGCGGCCTGCGCACCGCGTTCGGCGACCACGTGGTGCACGACAATCTCGACCTGACGGTTTTCCCGGGGGAAATCCTGGTGCTGGTGGGCGGGTCGGGCACGGGCAAGACCGTGTTGCTGCGCCAGATCATCGGGCTGGACCAGCCGGCGGCGGGCACGGTGAAGGTGCTGGGCCATTCGCTGTTCGATCTGAGCCCCGCCGAGCGGCGGCGCCTGTCGTATCGCTGGGGCATGCTGTTCCAGGCGGGGGCGCTGTTTTCCGCGCTGTCCGTATTCGACAATGTGGCGTTGCCCTTGCGGGAATTGCGCACGGTGCCGGAAGACCTGGTGCGTGACGTCGTGATGTGCCGGCTGGCCATGGTGGGCCTGTCCGAGCGCGACGCCGACAAGCGGCCGTCGGACCTGTCCGGCGGCATGGTCAAGCGCGTGGCGCTGGCGCGCGCGCTGTCCCTGGACCCGGAACTGCTGTTCCTGGACGAACCCACGGCCGGCCTGGATCCGTTGCGGTCCGACGAATTCGTGGACCTGGTGCGCAGCCTGCACCGGCAGTTGGGGTTTACCGTGGTCATGGTGACGCACGACCTGGACACGCTCCTGGCCCTGGCCACGCGTGTCGCCGTGCTCGCCGACAAGCGGATGATCGTGTGCGACACGGTGCCGGAAGTACTGAAGGTCGATCACCCGTTCATTCACACGTTCTTCCTGGGCGAGCGCGGCCTGCGCGCCCTGGGGGATCTGGCGCCGAAGGGATTGCATCATGGAAAACCGTAGTCATGCGCTCATGGCCGGTATCTTCACGCTGGTCTTGCTGGCCGCCGCTGCCCTGGCGGCCGTCTGGATCGGCCGGGACCGGACCCAGCTGCAACCGTACGAAATCATCTCCGCCACCGCCGTCAGCGGCCTGAACCCGCAATCGACCGTTCGTTATCAAGGCGTGCCCGTCGGCAAGGTGCAGTCGCTGGCGCTGAACCCGAACAAGCCGGGGCAGGTGCGCATCCGCATCGGTGTCGCCCCCAACACCCCGATCACCGAATCGACCTGGGCGGAACTGGGCGTGCAGGGCGTGACGGGCATGTCCAACGTGGAATTGCGCGACGACGGCACCTCGATGACGCGCCTGGTGTCGTCGGCGGCGCATCCCGCCGCCATTCCGCTGCGCCCCGGCTTTCTCGACCGCATCGAGCAGCGCGGCGGCAAGCTCATCTCGAACGTGGAAGAGGTCACCGAGCAGCTGCGCCGCGTCCTGAGCGAGCAGAACGTGCAGGCGCTGACGGCCAGCCTGCAGAACGCCACCGACCTCACGCAGTCCCTGAAAGAGGCCAGCCGCAACCTTGGCCCGACCATGGCCAAGCTGGGGCCGCTGATGGACTCGCTGGGCAACACGTCGCGCCAGGCGGACCGCGCCGCGCGCGAAGTGGGCGACCTGGCGCTGCAGACCCGGCAGTCGCTGGCGCGGTTGACGGCGCCTGGCGGCGCCTTGTCCGCCGCGACCAGCAGCCTCAACGATATCGCCCTGGCCGCCTCGCGGCTGGACGGGGAGACCCTGCCGGCGATCACCGGCATGGCTGCCAACGTCAGCGAGGCCGCGCGGGGCGCGGCCGTTACCCTGCGCCGTGTGGACAACACGCCGCAGTCGTTCCTGTTCGGCCCGGCTCCCCGCGAGCCCGGGCCCGGCGAGGCCGGCTTTGCCGGATTCGGGAGACAGTCCAAATGACGAAGATGCGCAGCGCCGCTCTCATCCTGACCTTGGCCCTGGCCGGCTGCGGCATCGGCCGCGTGCCCGCGCCGCCCACGGTGTTCGACCTGGGGCTGGATGCCAGCCCCGTGCCGGCGCTGCCGGCCCGCGAGCCCATCGCCCTGGTTTTCCAGGCCGTGCCCAGCCTTTCAGATACCAGCGTGATCTGGCGGGTGGGCGACAGCGCGGCGCCCAAGGCCTATGCCACCTACCGCTGGGCCTCGTCGCCGACGGAGCTGGTGCGGCAGCGTTTCGCCGACCGCCTGTCGCGCCAGGGGCCGGTGCTGAACGAGCGTGTCAGCCTCCAGACCCCGCAATTGCAGGTATTCCTGTCGCAGTTCGAGCAGGTATTCGCTGCCGATGGCCAATCCAGCGAGGGGCGCATCCTGTTGCAGGCGGTGCTGGTCGAAGGCCGCAGCGTGCTGGGCCAGAAGCGCATCGCGGTGCAGGCGGCCGCGCCCACGCAGGACGCCGCCGGAGGCGTGGCCGCCTTGCGCCAGGCCAGCGACGAGGCCGCGGACCAGTTGGCGCAGTGGCTGGCCGCCACCTTGAAACCCTCGCCCAGGGCGGGGGGTTAACATCGTCTCTTTTTCCGCTTCCTGAGTTCCGCCATGTCCGCACGCACTGAAACCCATGCATTCAACGGCGCCGCCGGCCGCATCGATTGCGCCGTCGATTGGCCCGCCGGCACGCCACGAGGCTGGGCGCTGGTGTTGCATCCGCATCCGTTGCAGGGCGGCGCGCGCGAGAACAAGGTGGTCACGACCCTGTCGCGCGCCTGCGTGCAGCACGGCCTGGTGGCTGTGCGTCCGAACTTCCGCGGCGTCGGCCTGTCCGAGGGCGAGTTCGACAAGTCGGTGGGCGAGACCCAGGACATGCTGGCCGTCGTGGCGCAGATGCGCGAATGGCATCCCGAACTGGCGCAGGCGCCGTGGGTGCTGGCGGGCTTCTCCTTCGGCACCGCGGTCGCCGCGCAAACGTATGCGGCGCTGGCGGAGCAGGGCGAGTCCGTGCTGCCGTCCGCCCTGATGCTGATGGGCCCCGCCGTGAACCGCTTCCAGTCGCACGAAGTGCAGGTGCCCGGCGACACGCTGATGGTGCATGGCGAGGAGGACGAAGTCGTGCCGCTGTCCGAGGCCATGGACTGGGCCCGTCCGCGCGCCATCCCGGTGGTCGTGGTCCCCGGCGCGTCGCATTTTTTCCATGGCAAGCTGCTGGTGCTGCGCCAGCTGGTGCAGGCGCAGCTGAAGGTCGCGCTGGATTGAAAAGGGCCCCCGCGCCGCGCTCGCTGTGCTCGCCTGCTGCCCCCCACGGGGGGCGTCCCGCCTTGGGGCGGCCCGGCGGCAAAACCGGTCTGCACGCGCAGCCGGGGTTGCATCGCGTTGCATGTTTTAGCCGCAAGGGGAACCCTGCCCGGGCGGGAGGGGTCCTATCGACTGCCTATAATTGTCAGCCACTTGACCCGCGCCGGCGGGCGTCATTCCTGGACCCACGTTGCCGATGAAGAATTTGCCTTACTCCGCTCACTCCCCCGTAGTCTTTACCCGCCGCCTCGTTTCGGGCGCGGTGCTGTCGGCGATGCTCGCCGCCTCGATGCCGGTCTGGGCGCAGCAACAGCCGGCCCCTGCCGCGGCCCCCGCCGCCCCGGCCGCCGCGCCCGCGCCTTCGGCGTCAAGCGTGGTGCCGGTGGGCGATGTGTCGGCAGTGCCGGCGCCGACGATCGCGGCCAAGGCCTGGATCGTGATGGACGTGAACAGCGGCCAGACCCTGGCCGCCTCCAATCCGGACATGAAGGTGGAGCCGGCTTCGCTGACCAAGATCATGACGGCGTACGTCGTGTTCAACGCGCTCGATGAAAAGCGCCTGACGCTGGAGCAGACCGTTCCCGTGTCCGAGCATGCCTGGCGCACGGGCGGTTCGCGCATGTTCATCGAACCGCGCAAGCCGGTCACGGTGGACGAGCTGAACCAGGGCATGATCGTGCAATCCGGCAACGACGCGTCGGTGGCCCTGGCCGAAGCGGTCGGCGGCAGCGAAGGCGCGTTCGCCTCGCTCATGAACCAGGAGGCCGAACGCCTGGGCATGCGCAACACGCACTTCATGAACGCCACGGGCCTGCCCGATCCGCAGCACATGACGTCCACGCGCGACCTGGCCATCCTGTCGTCGCGCCTGATCACCGATCATCCGGACTTCTTCCACTACTACAAGCAGAAGAGCTTTACCTACAACAAGATCACGCAGCCCAACCGCAACCGCCTGCTGTGGGCCGATCCCTCGGTGGACGGCATGAAGACCGGCCATACCGACTCGGCCGGCTACTGCCTGGTGTCGACCGCCGTGCGCGGTGATCGCCGCATCCTCGTGGTCGTGGTGGGCACCGACAGCGAGGCCACGCGCGCCGAGGAAAGCCTGAAGCTGCTGAACTGGAGCTTCCAGAACTTCGACACCGTGAAGCTGTTCGACAAGAGCCAGCCCGGCATCGACGCGCGCGTCTGGGAAGGCACGGCCGAAAACGTCAAGCTGGGCCCGCCCAACCCCGTGTCGATCGCGGTGCCGCGCGGCAAGGCCGGCGAGCTGAAGCCCGTGGCCCAGCGCACGGACCCGCTGATCGCGCCCCTGGCCAAGGGCCAGCAGGTCGGCACCCTGCAGTTCACGCTGGACGGCAAGGTGCTGCGCACCGAGCCGCTGGTGGTGCAGGACGCGGTCGAGCGCGCGGGCTTCTTCGGCCGCATGGTCGATACGGTCAAGCGCTGGTTCGAATAGGATCGCGAGGCGCGGCCGCCGCGCCGCGGGTGTAAGCTAGCAACGGGCGTTTCATGTCGAAACGCCCGTCTTCATTCCCGGGACGGACCTGCCGGTGCGTCCCTATCCTTTGATTCTCAGGAGTGCGTCATGATTCCGGGCGTGCCGGGCGAAAGCCAGGTGTATCTCAACGGTGAGTTCCTGCGTGTGGACGAGGCCAGGATCTCCGTCCTCGACCGCGGCTTTATTTTCGGGGACGGCATCTATGAAGTCGTTCCCGTGTACCAAGGCAATGCGTTCCGCATGGCCGAACACCTCAATCGCCTGGACCGCAGCCTGGCTGCCCTGCGGATCGCCCAGCCCTTCGGCCGCGAGGGCTGGATCGACCTGATCCAGCAACTGCTGGCGCGCAGCAACCTGGAAACCTGCATCGTCTATCTGCAAGTGACGCGCGGCGTGGCCAAGCGGGACCACCAGTTTCCTTCCGTTCCGGTCGCCCCGACCGTCTTCGGCATGGTGTCGGCCTGGTCGCCGCCGACGGCCGCGCAGCGTGCCCAGGGCCTGGCCGCGATCAGCATCCCCGACGAGCGCTGGCTGCATTGCGAGATCAAGTCGGTCTCGCTCCTGGGCAACGTGCTGGCCAAGCAGCAGGCGGTCGATGCGCAGGTGGACGAGGTCGTCCAGTTCCGCGACGGCTATCTGACCGAAGGTTCGTCCACCAATATCTGGGTGGTTTCCGGCGGCAAGCTGCTGGCGCCGCCCAAGAACAACCTGATCCTGGAAGGCATCCGCTACGGCCTGATGGGCGAACTGGCCGCGGAGGCGGGCATCCCGTTCGAGGCGCGCCGCATCTCGCAGCAAGAGGTGGAGCAGGCGGACGAGCTGATGCTGTCCTCGGCCACCAAGGAGGTGCTCGCCATCGTCTCCCTGGACGGCAAACCCGTGGGATCCGGCAAGCCCGGCCCTGTTTTTGAGCGGTTGCGAGCGGGTTATGATGCCCGCATCGCCGCGCTGTAGTCCGGGCGCGGGGCGGCCGCCGGGGCCGCCCCAAAGCAAGAGACTCCCCTCGGGGGGCAGGTAGCCCACGCGGTGGGCGCGCCGTGGGGGGCAACACTTATTTAGGCACATCATGCATATCCCGCCCGAAGATTCCCTTATCGAATATCCCAGCGACTTTCCCATCAAGGTCATGGGCAAGCAGCACCCCGAATTCGCGCAGACGCTGACCGAAGTCGTCCTGCAGTTCGATCCCGGATTCGACGCCGCCACGGTGGAAATGCGGCCCAGCAAGGGCGGCAACTACATGGGGCTGACCTTCACGGTGCGCGCCACGTCGCGCGAACAGCTGGACGCGCTCTACCGGGCGCTGCATGGCCACCCGATGGTGTCCATCGTCCTCTAGCGCGGGTCGGTCGTGATCAAGTGGCTCGCGCGGCCGGCGGATTATCTGTCGGTCTGGCAGGATATGCAGGCATACACCAACCTGCGGGGCGCCGATACGCCCGACGAGATCTGGCTTTGCGAACACGCGCCGGTCTACACCCTGGGCCAGGCGGGCTTGCCGCAGCACGTGCTCAATCCCGGCAATATCCCCGTCGTCCGTTGCGACCGCGGCGGACAGGTGACCTACCACGGCCCCGGCCAGGTCATGGCGTACGCGCTGTTCGACCTGCGCCGGGCGGACATGTACGTGAAGGAGTACGTAACCCTGCTGGAAGGCGCCGTCATCGACACGCTGGCGCAATTGGGCGTGGCGCACGCCTGTCGCAAGCCCGGCGCGCCGGGCGTCTATGTGCCCGACCCCGAGGGCGGCGAACTGGCCAAGATCGCCGCCCTCGGCATCAAGATCCGCAACGGCAGGGCCTATCATGGCGTTTCGCTGAATGTGTCGATGGACCTGGCGCCCTTCCTGGGCATCAACCCTTGCGGCTACCAGGGGCTGCGCACCGTCGATATGGCCAGCTGCGGCGCGCGCTGCGAGCCGACCGAGGCGGGCGATGCGCTAGGCCGCAATCTGGCCCTGGCCTGGGGCCGCGCAAGGGAAAGACATGAAAACCTACAGCCCGGCTGACATCGCCGCCACCACGCCCGAGCAGCTGGCCCGCCTGCGCGAAGATGGACCTCTCGAGGATTACGCCGCCTGGATCCGCGCGGCCGCCGAGCTGGGCCTGGTCGAAGCCCAGGCCATCCACGGGCAGATGCTGCTCGATGGCGCCGGCGTCGAACGCGATCAGGCGGCAGGGCTGGCGTGGTTCAAGCGCGCCGCGAACGCCGACCATCTCATGGCGATCAACATGGTGGGGCGCTGCTACGAAAACGGCTGGGGCGTGGCGGCGGACGATACCGTCGCGGCCTACTGGTTCCGGCTGGCCGCGGACAGGGGGCTGGACTGGGGCATGTACAACTACGCCCACATGCTGCGCAGCGGCCGCGGCGGCGTGGCGCAGAACTCCGCCGCGGCGCTGGCCCTGTACCAGCAGGCCGCGCAGGCCGGGCACGTGAAATCCATCGGCGTGGTCGGCCGCTATTACGAGGCGGGCGACGTGGTCGAGCAAGACATGGAGCGGGCCTTCGACTGCTACCGGCGCTGCGCCGAGGGGGGCGACTTCCGCGGCATGTTCCACCTCGGCCGCCTGTTGCTGTTGCGCGGCCGCAAGGAAGACGCCGTCCCGTGGCTGGTCCGCGTGCCCGAAACGGCCACGCCGGCGTTCCTGCGCGAAGCCAACGCCATGCTCCAGGCCAGCGGGTTCCCGGCTTTGTACGAGGCGTAGGATGGGTGGAGCGCGAGAGTTCTTAAGCTAGAGCATTGCTCTCCAGCGCGCGAAACCCATGCGGCCGCAATCGGCTGTCTTCCGGCCGGTGCCAGCACTGTCTGCCCACGACAGCATGGGTTTCGCGCGCTGGATACCTGAGTTCTTTCTTAAGAACCCTCGCGCTTCACCCATCCTACGTGCTCAGTCGCTCCTCGAACACGACCTCGATGGTGGCGTGTTCCCGGGCGCCGCGCTCGCCGTCAAGACGGTCGAGCAGAAACTGGCCGGCGCGCCGGCCCAGGGCGGCGGCATCGATGCCCAGCGTCGTCAGCCCCTGCGCCCACTGAGCCGCGCTGCCGTCATCCGTGAAACCCAGCACGGCCAGGTCCTGGGGCACGTGCAGGTCGCGGTTGTGGGCCTCCGATACCGCCGCCGCGGCCAGCAGGTCGGAAGTGCAGAAGACGGCGTCGAAGATCGTATTGGTAGCCAGCAGGCGCAGAAAGGCCATGCGGCCGTCGTTCATGTGCTGCGCTTCAGGCTGCACGATGTCCGCCATCTGTTCCAGTCCCAGCGCGGCGGCGCTGCCGATGAAGCCTTCCCGCCGCGCCCGTTCCCAGGGGTTGTCGGCGCTGATGCAGGCGACGCGCGCATGGCGCTTGGCGGCGAGATGCCGGGCCGCCAGGCGTCCCGCCTCCATGTTGTCGATAACGATGGCGCCGTCCAGCGGCTGGGCGGAGGCGCTCCAGGTCTCGACCACGGGGATCTCCAGCGCGGCCACGGTGGAACGCAAGCCGGGATCGTCCAGCGGGCCGATGACGAGCGCCGCCGCCGGCCGCAGTTCGCTCAGCAGCGACAGGCCGGGCGCGCCGCCCCAGGGGGCGGCGGCCAGGTAATAGCCGGCGGGCGCAAGCCGTTCGGCGCACGCCTGCACGGCGCGGCTGGCGGGGCCGGCGTCCAGTCGGGGCGCGATCAGGGCGATGGGGCGGGGCGGGGGCAGTGGGGCCATGGGGGAAATCCGCGGATTCGTCAGGCGTGACGATAACCCAGGCTCGCCCGCCTTCCGGGCGCCGAGCGCTCCGTGGGCGGCCCCATCCGGGGCGGATCCGGGCCGCGAGGGGTAAAATGCCGTTTTTGTCCCAGACCCGGTCCGTTCGCGCGCCGGCTATGAAGGTGTCCAATGTCTACGCTCGCCGAGTCTCCTGTTCCCTCGAACGAATCCACCGCCGCGCCCGCGGACGCGGCCTACGATCCGACGCAAAAGCAGAAATCGCAGGCCAAGACCGCGCGCATTCCCATCAAGATCGTTCCGGCCGAGCGCCTGAAGAAACCTGAATGGATCCGCGTGAAGGCCGCCGCGCCAGGCTCGCGCTTCTACGACATCAAGCGCATCCTGCGGGAGCACAACCTGCATACGGTGTGCGAGGAAGCCTCCTGCCCGAACATCGGCGAATGCTTCGGCAAGGGCACCGCCACCTTCATGATCATGGGCGACAAGTGCACGCGCCGCTGCCCCTTCTGTGACGTGGGCCACGGCCGCCCGGATCCCCTGGACACCAACGAGCCCGTCAACCTGGCGCGCACCATCGCCGCCATGAAGCTGTCCTACGTGGTGATCACTTCGGTGGACCGCGACGACCTGCGCGACGGCGGCGCCGGCCACTTCGTGGACTGCATCACCCACATCCGCGAACTCTCGCCCACCACTCGCATCGAGGTGCTGGTGCCGGACTTCCGCGGCCGCCTGGACCGCGCGCTGACCATCCTGAACGCCGGTCCTCCCGACGTGATGAACCACAACCTGGAAACCGTGCCGCGCCTGTACAAGCAGGCCCGCCCGGGTTCGGACTACATGCACTCGCTGAAGCTGCTCGCCGAATTCAAGAAGCTGCACCCCGAGGTCCCCACCAAGTCCGGCCTGATGCTGGGCCTGGGCGAGACCGACGAGGAAATCCTGCAAGTGATGCGCGACATGCGCGAGCACGGGGTGGACATGCTGACGATCGGCCAGTATCTGCAGCCGTCCGAGCATCATCTGCCGGTACTGCGCTACGTGCATCCGGACACCTTTGCGATGTTCGAGCGCGAGGCCTATGCCATGGGGTTCACGCACGCGGCGGTGGGCGCGATGGTGCGGTCTTCGTACCATGCGGACGAGCAGGCGCACGCGGCTGGGGTGAACTGATTCAGCAGGTTTCGGCGTCGGCCAGGAATGCGCCGTTGCGGTCCCTGGCGGAGAGCAGCGGCGCCTGTTGGCAGGGCCAGGCTATGGCCAGCGCCGGATCGTCCCAGCGGATGCAGCGCTCATGTTGCGGCGCGTAGTAGTCCGTGGATTTGTACAGGACCTCGGCGGAATCGGATAGCGCCAGGAATCCGTGGGCGAACCCTTCGGGTATCCAGAGCTGGCGCTTGTTCTCGGCGCTGAGTATGGCGCCCACCCATTTCCCGAATGTGGGCGATGCGCGGCGCAGGTCCACCGCCACGTCGAAGATCTCGCCCGCGCACACGCGCACGAGCTTGCCTTGCGCCTGCGCCACCTGGTAGTGCAGGCCGCGCAGCACGCCCTTGGCCGAGCGCGAATGGTTGTCCTGCACGAAGCTGCGCCGCAGGCCGGTGGACGCCTCGAAAACCCCCTGGTTGAAGCTTTCGAAGAAAAAACCGCGCTCATCGGCCAGGACGCGGGGCTCCAGGACCAGCACTTCGGGGATGGTTTGCGGGATGACTTTCATCAGAACACCTTGTCGGCCAGGAGGCGCGTGAGGTATTTGCCATAGCCGCTCCTGGCCAGCGGCTCCGCCAGTTTTTCAAGCGCGCCGGCGTCGATCCAGCCCTGGCGAAAGGCGATTTCCTCGGGGCAGGCCACCTTCAGGCCCTGGCGGTGTTCCAGCGTGGCGATGAACTGGCTGGCCTCCAGCAGCGACTCATGGGTGCCGGTGTCCAGCCACGCGAAGCCGCGGCCCATGATTTCCACCGCAAGCCGGTCCTGTTCGAGATAATGCCGGTTGACGTCGGTGATTTCGAGTTCCCCGCGCGCCGATGGGCGGATGCCCCGGGCGATGCCGATCACGTCGTTATCGTAGAAATACAGGCCCGTGACCGCATAGCCGGAGCGCGGCCGCGCCGGCTTTTCCTCGATGGAAAGCACCCTGCCGTTGCCGTCGAATTCCGCCACGCCGTAGCGTTCCGGATCCTGGACGTGGTAGGCGAAGACGGTTGCGCCGTCCGTGCGGGCGTTGGCGCGTTGCAGCAGCCGGGGCAATTCATGGCCATAGAAGATGTTGTCGCCCAGCACGAGCGCCGACGCGTCGTGCCCGATGAAGGGCGCGCCGATGAGGAATGCCTGCGCCAGGCCGTCGGGCGAGGGCTGGACGGCGTATTCGATGTTCAGGCCCCATTGCGATCCGTCGCCCAGCAATTGCTCGAACCGGGGCGTGTCCTGCGGCGTCGAAATGACGAGGATGTCGCGAATGCCCGCCAGCATCAGCGTGGTGAGCGGGTAATAGATCATCGGCTTGTCGAAAACGGGCAGCAGCTGCTTGCTGATGGCCAGCGTTGCCGGATGCAGCCGGGCGCCCGAACCGCCCGCCAGAACTATGCCTTTGCGCGCCATGCGGAGTCTCCGAGTTCGATGAACTGGTCCAGGACCGTGTCGACATGCGCGGTCCATGCGGGCAGCCGCAGGTCCAGGGCACGCGACAGCAGGGCCGTGTCCAGCATGGAATTGCGGGGCCGTTCCGCGGCCGCCGCATAGTCTTTCGCCGCGATGGCGCGGATGCGTCCAGGGGCGAGTTCCAGGGCCATGCCGCGGGCGGCGGCGCCCGCCACGATATATTGCGCGTATTCGTGCCAGGAGGTCGAGCCGGCGGCGGCCAGATGATAGGTGCCGGAGGGCAGCCGCCCTTCGAGGCGCTCCCGGATGGCCAGCGCCGTCGTGTCGGCGATCAGGCCCGCCGAGGTCGGCGCGCCATGCTGGTCCGACACGACGTCCAGGCTTTGCCGGGTTTGTGCCAGGCGCAGGATGGTCTTCAGGAAGTTCCGGCCGTGCGTCGAATAGACCCAGCTGCTGCGGAATACCAGCGCCTCGCAGCCGGCATCCCGGATAGCCTGTTCGCCCGCCAGTTTGGTGGCGCCGTACACATTGCGGGGATTGGGCTTGTCGCTTTCTTTGTATGGCCGCGGCGCGGTGCCGTCGAAGACATAGTCCGTCGAATAATGGACGAGCAGGGCGTTCGTGGCCCTGGCATGGCGGGCAAGGGTGGAGACCGCCAGGGCGTTCACCTGGGATGCCGCCGCCGTATCGGTTTCGGCCATGTCCACCGCCGTGTAGGCCGCGGCGTTCACGATCGCGTCGGGCCGGCAGGCCGAGACGGCCTCGCGCAGGCCTTCCCGGTCGCGCAGGTCGGCGGCATCGCGGCCGAGCGCTACCAGCTCGCCCAGCGGAGCCAGTGCGCGGCATAGCTCGCGGCCCACTTGGCCGTTCTTGCCCAGCAGTAGGATTTTCACTCGGCCCTTGCTAAGTCTCGTACTGTAGTCGCGCCCAGTCGCGATAGGCGCCACTGGTGACGTTCGCCACCCACTGCGGGTGGCCCAGGTACCAGAGTACCGTTTTTCGCAAGCCCGTTTCGAACGTTTCCGCCGGCATCCAGCCCAGCGCGCGCTGCAGGCGGCTGGCGTCGACCGCGTAGCGGCGGTCGTGTCCGGGGCGGTCGGGGACGTGGACGATCTGGGCCGCATAAGAACGGCCGTCGGGCCGCGGACTGAGCTCGTCGAGCAGGGCGCACAGCTGCCGCACGACCTCGAGATTCGTTTTCTCGTTCCAGCCGCCCACATTGAACGTTTCGCCCGGCTCGCCCGCCTCCAGTATCTTGCGGATCGCATCGCAGTGGTCGGCGACGTAAAGCCAGTCGCGTACCTGCTGCCCGTCTCCGTAGAGCGGCAGCGCTTTCCCGGCGAGCGCATTGTGGATGACCAGGGGGATGAGCTTTTCGGGGAACTGGTAGGGGCCGTAGTTGTTCGAGCAGTTCGAGGTCAGCACCGGCAGGCCGTAGGTCGTATGGAATGCCCGGACCAGGTGATCGCTTGCCGCCTTGCTGGCGGAATAGGGGCTGTTCGGAGCGTAGCGCGTCGTCTCGGTGAACGCGGACGCTCCCGTTTCCAGCGAACCGTACACTTCGTCGGTGGAAACGTGCACGAACCGGAAGCCGGCCTTGGCGTCCGGGTCCAGCAGGGCCCAGTAGTCGCGCACGGCGGTAAGCAGGCGCGAGGTTCCGACGATATTGGCCTGGACGAAGGCGTCGGGATCGGCGATGGAGCGGTCGACGTGGGTTTCCGCCGCGAAGTTGATCACCGCCCGGGGCGCATGCGCGGCCAGGAGCGGCGATACCGTTCCGGGATCGCCGATGTCTCCCTGGATCAGGGTGTGGCGGGCGTCGCCTCGCAGGGACGCCAGGTTGTCGGGGTTGCCGGCATAGGTGAACTTGTCCAGCGTAACGACGGGCTCGTCACGATGGGCAAGCCAATCCAGTACGAAATTGGAGCCGATGAAGCCGGCTCCGCCGGTGACGACTATGCTCATGTTGGTAACACCCTCTGGGCCGCCAGACCCAGGCATCTCCGTGGCGCGGGCCTAGCGGCGCGCCTGGGCGCCCGCCCAGTACGTGTCTTTCCGCCCTGCATGCTGGTTTATACAACGCGCCAGCACGAACATCAGGTCGGACAGCCGGTTCAGGTACTGCCTGACGGGCGGGTTTACCGTATCGACCCGCGCCAGAGCCACCACGGCCCGCTCCGCGCGCCGGCACACCGTGCGCGCCACGTGCGCCAGCGCGGCCGCTCGGGAGCCGCCGGGCAGGATGAATTCGCGCAGGGGCGGCAGGGTGCCGTTGTAGTGGGCCAGGCGCGCGTCCAGGCGGGCGACCTGTTCGTCGGTCACGGCAACGTGGCCGGGAATGCAGAGTTCCGCTCCCATGTCGAAGAGGTCGTGCTGGATGGCGGCCAGGTCGGCGGAGATCTCGGCGGGCAGCGCTTCGGTCAGCAGCAGCCCGATCGCGCTATTGAGTTCGTCCACGTCGCCCAGGGCGGCGATCCGGGGCGCGTCCTTGGGGGCACGTGATCCGTCCCCCAGGCCCGTGGTGCCGTCGTCTCCCGTGCGGGTGGCTATGACAGATAGACGATTGGCCATGGGAATTCCTGAAATAGTGACGAATGGTTCGGATTTTTTGTCCGGCCCTGGGAGGGCTGCCGCGCGGCCCGTCGGATGCAATCAATGGTCAGGATTGTTGCGTTCGCGCCGGGCGACTGTTGCACAAGGGCGGTATCCTAGCACTATGGAAGGCCGGGGTGGCCCAGTCCGCCCTGATGGGCCTTCGCAGCAACCGGAGGATATCTGCATGGTTTTTGACCGCAAGTACGCAATCCCCATGGTCGCGGCTGCCGCCGTGGCCGTCGTGGCGGTGGCGGCGCCGATGGCGTTCGCGCAGCAGGCCCAGGCGAGCGGCGAAGTGCGGCGGGTGGACCCGGCCGCGGGCAAGGTCACGATCAAGCACGACGCCATCAAGCAGCTGGACTTGCCCGCCATGACGCTGGTGTACGAGGCCAATCCGGCCCTGCTGGCCAAGATCAAGGCGGGTGACAAGGTTACCTTTACCGCCGAGCGCAAGGACGGCAAGTACATCGTGACCGAGATCGCGAACTAAAGCCTGCGCTCGCGACCCCCAACGAAAAAGCCGTTTGCCGCTGAATCGCGGCAAACGGCTTTCGGCCGGCGGCCAGGGCCGCCTGGCGCTTACAGCACGTAGCGGGCCAGGTCCTGGCTGCTGGCGGCTTCCGACAGCTGGGCGTTGACGTAGGCGGCGTCGATCTTCACGTGCTTGTCCTGGCTGGATGTGGCGTCGAAGGACAGTTCCTCCAGCAGCTTTTCCATCACCGTGTACAGGCGGCGCGCGCCGATGTTCTCGGTGGTTTCGTTCACGTCGAAGGCCAGTTCCGCCAGGCGGCGCACGCCGTCGTCCGTGAATTCCAGCTCGAGGTCCTCGGTGGCCATGAGCGCCTTGTACTGCTTGGTCAGCGACGCGTCCGTATCGGACAGGATGCGCACGAAGTCCTCGGCGGTCAGCGATTCCAGTTCGACGCGGATCGGGAAGCGGCCCTGCAGCTCGGGGATCAGGTCGGACGGGCGCGACAGGTGGAACGCGCCGGACGCGATGAACAGGATGTGATCGGTGCGGACCATGCCATAGCGCGTGTTGACCGTGGTGCCTTCCACCAGCGGCAGCAGGTCGCGCTGCACGCCCTGGCGCGAAACGTCGGCGCCGCCGCTTTCCTGGCGGGCCGCGATCTTGTCGATTTCGTCCAGGAACACGATGCCGTTCTGTTCGACGTTGGTGATCGCCACGGAGCGCAGGTCTTCTTCGTTGACGCGCTTGGCGGCTTCTTCTTCGACGATCAGCTTGAAGGCTTCGCGGACCTTCATCTTCTTGGGCTTTTTCTTGTCGCGGGCCATGCCGGCGAACATGCCGCGCAGCTGCTCGGCCATTTCTTCCATGCCGGGGGGCGTCATGACATCCATCTGGGGCACGGCCTGGGCCACTTCGATCTCGATTTCGAGATCGTCGATCTTGCCTTCGCGCAGGCGCTTGCGGAAGGTCTGGCGGGCGCTGTTGTCTTCACCGCGCTCGGGCTCGCCCGAGGCGCTGCGCGCCGGCGGCACGAGCGCGTCGAGGATGCGGTCCTCGGCGGCGTCTTCCGCCTGCGTGCGCACGCGGCGCATTTCCAGTTCGCGCGTCTGCTTGATCGAGTATTCGGTCAGGTCGCGGATGATGGTGTCGACGTCGCGGCCCACGTAACCCACTTCCGTGAACTTGGTGGCCTCGATCTTGATGAAGGGCGCGTTGGCCAGCTTGGCCAGGCGGCGCGCGATTTCGGTCTTGCCCACGCCGGTGGGGCCGATCATGAGGATGTTCTTGGGGTGGATTTCGTGGCGCAGGGGCTCGGCGACCTGCTGGCGGCGCCAGCGGTTGCGCAGGGCCACCGCGACGGCGCGCTTGGCGCGGTTCTGGCCGACGATGTACTTGTCGAGTTCGGAGACGATCTCTCCGGGCGTCATGTTGGATGCGGACATGAGGGCGGATCCTTGATGCTGGGACAGGCTGGGGGAGCGGCGCGGCGCCGCAAGGCGCCGCTTGCGGGCATCACTCGCCCAGCGTTTCGATGACGTGGTTCTGGTTGGTGTAGATGCACAGGTCGCCAGCGATCTCCAGCGATTGCTTGACGATCGCCTCGGGCGGCAGTTCGGTGTTGCGCAGCAGGGCCAGCGCGGCCGACTGGGCATAGGCGCCGCCGGAGCCGATGGCCGCCAGGCCGTGTTCCGGCTCGAGCACGTCGCCGTTGCCGGTCAGCACCAGCGTGTGTTCGGCGTCGGCCACGATCAGCATGGCTTCCAGGCGGCGCAGCACGCGGTCGGTACGCCAGTCGCGGGTCAGCTCGACCGCGGCGCGCATCAGGTTGCCCTGGTGCTTCTCCAGCTTGGCTTCGAAGCGCTCCTGCAGGGTGAATGCGTCGGCGGTGGCGCCGGCGAAGCCGGCCAGGATCTTGTCGTGGTACAGGCGGCGGATCTTGCGGGCCGTACCCTTGATGACGATGTTGCCCAGGGTGACCTGGCCATCGCCGCCCAGTGCGACGCGGTTCCCGCGGCGCACGCACACGATGGTGGTGGCGTGAAATTGTTCCATGCTTTCCTTCCTTTGAAGGAAATAGCTGGGGGCGTTTCCAGGGAAATCAAGGGAACAAAAAAGGCTATGCTGGAAACCAGCATAGCCTTTCAGGGTCGATCTGAATACGGGACGGATCAGTCGCCGTAGAGCTTCTGGCGCATTTCGCGGCGCTCCTGCGCTTCGAGCGACAGGGTCGCCGTGGGGCGGGCCAGCAGGCGCGGAATGCCGATGGGCTCGCCCGTTTCCTCACACCAGCCGTATTCGCCGCTGTCGATGCGAGCGATGGATTGCTGCACCTTCTTCAGCAGCTTGCGCTCGCGGTCGCGGGTGCGCAGCTCGAGAGCATGTTCTTCCTCGATCGTGGCGCGGTCGGCGGGGTCGGGCACGAATTGCGTTTCACGCAGGTGCTCCGTGGTTTCGCCGGCATTGGCCAGGATGTCCTGTTCGAGTTGTTTGAGCCGTTCCTTGAAGAACGCCAGCTGGCGTTCGTTCATATAGTCGGACTCGGGCATGGCCAGCAATTCTTTTTCGCTGGGCAGATCAATCGCCGTATCGCTCGTCGACTTGCTTGGTTTCTTGGTTGCTGCCTTGGTAGCCATGAAAACACTCCACTATGAATCGATCCTGGCGCGGGCGTTCATTCCCCGTCCGTGTTACTTGTTGCCTACGCTATTCGTACCTCACAGTACTGCCTTCGTCGCATCGCGTCACGTCAGGAAGGGGATTACCCCGCCAGGCACTGCTCCAAGCCCCGGGTAAAAATCTCCTGGGGCAGCTTACGGCCGATGAAAACCATCTTGGTGGAAGGCTTTTCGGCCGCGGTCCACGGCTTGCCGGGTTCGGCGCCCATCATCATGTGCACACCCTGGAACAACATGCGGCGGTTGATGCCCTTCATGTACAGGATGCCCTTGTAGCGCATCAGGTCGGGACCATAGACCTGCACGACGCCACCCAGGAATTCCTCGAGCCGCGCGGGATCGAACGGCTTGTTGGAACGGAACACGAACGCGCCGATTTCGTCGTCGTGCTTATGGTGGTGATGGTGGGCATGATTGCAGTGCGCCCCGCATTCGCCGTCGTGGTCATGATCGTGGCCGTGATCATGGTCGTGGCCGTGATCGTGCCCGTGTCCATGCTCATGGCTGTGGGCGGCGTCGGGGTGCTCATCGGCCAGGAACTCCGGGTCGATGTCCAGAATGGAATTCAGGTTGAAGCCGCTGATGTCGATGATGGACTTCAGGTCGACTTCGCCGAAGTTGACGGCCGTGATCGGCGCGCGCGGGTTCATGTGAACCAGGCGGTGGCGCAGCGCTTCGTAGTCGACTTCGTTGACCAGGTCTTTCTTCGAGATTAGGATGCGGTCGGCGAAACCGACCTGCTTCTGGGCTTCGGGCTGTTCGTCCAGCGTGGACATGCCGTGCTTGGCATCGACCACGGTGACCACCGCGTCCAGGCGGTAGTACTCGGCGATGTCGTCATCCATGAAGAACGTCTGGCAGACGGGGCCGGGATTGGCCATGCCGGTGGTTTCGAGGATGACGCGTTCGAAATTCAGTTCGCCGGCTTCGCGCTTGGCGCGCAGTTCGGACAGCGTGCGCATCAGGTCGCCGCGCACCGTGCAGCAGACGCAGCCGTTGGACAGCTCGATGATTTCCTCGTTGCTGTCCTGGACGAGCAGGTCGTTGTCGATGCTTTCCGGCCCGAATTCATTTTCGATGACCGCGACGCGGCGGCCATGGTACTCGGTCAGGATGCGTTTGAGCAGGGTGGTCTTGCCCGCACCGAGAAAGCCGGTGAGGATGGTGACGGGAACCATTTTGTCCAAACTGCGCGGGGTATTCATGGCGAAGCTGCTAGCGTGAAGTCAAGGCGTTAAACAGGAACTCTCGGCAAGGGGACTTGCAACCCCGCATTGCGTTCTGGAACGGGGTTTCCCTGGCTTGGCCGGAGGATGTTTGCCACAGGCTGCGATGGCCGCCGACAGCGGCCGGACGCAGGATTACAGCACAGTCGGGGGCAGGGGGCAAACCCAGGGTGAACCCGGGGGCCCGGCGGCCCGGATGGCTGCCGTACGCCGTCAAGTATCGGGCGATACCACTATTTTGGGGCGGTTTCCGGTATTTCAAGAGCGGACGGGTCCGCCAGGATGCGCCCATCGCGCGGAGCTGGCCGATGGAGCAGGCCGAACGGATGAGATCCGGCCGCGCTGCGGCCCCGCCTAATGGTGGTGATGATGGTGGGCGTCGTCCGCGGGCTGCTTTTTCTGGCACTGGGGGCACAGCGCGCGGATTTCGGTTTCGTGCGTGGCCAGGGCGTAGCCGGTTTGCGCGACGCGCTCGGCCAGTTGCCGGCTCATGGCGGGGTCGGACACTTCCGCGACCGCGCCGCAGCCCGTACAGACCACCAGCAAGTCGTGAGGGGCGCCGCCCGCGTCGTGGCAGGCGCTCCAGGCATTGACCGCGTCCAGACGATGGATCAGGCCCTCGTCCATCAGGAAATCCAGTGCCCGGTACACCGTGGGCGGCGCGGCGCCCGGATGCACCGCGCGCATCGCATCCAGCAATTCATAGGCCTTCAGGCTGCGGCCGTGGCGCAGCAGCAGTTCCAGCACCTTGCGGCGGATGGGCGTGAGGCGGCGTCCGCGCTGCTCGCACAGCGTCTCGGCGACGCCGAGCTGGGCGTCCACGGTGTCGCTGCGGGGGGAGCGGGGCGTTGCGGGCATGGCTGGCTTCATGTGTATGGATAACGCGCGCGATGCGCGCGAGATGCCAGGAAGGTAGCAGAAAACACCCAGATGCGGGCGAAACCGGCAGAATCAAGCGTTTTAGTTATGATATAACATAATAAAACTATCTCTCTCACCGATTCCCGATGTCGCATTTCACGCTCTGGTCTCCGCGGCCCGGCGCCGCGCCGGGGCAAAGCCTGCCTCCGCGTTCCGCTTTTCTCGTTTCGGCCGGGCGCCGCATGGCGGTCGCGCTGGCGGCGGCCGCGGCCCTGTGGGCCTTGACCGGTTGGGCGCTGGGCTGGTGGCCGCAATGAGCGCGCCCGTCACCATCGAACTGGAGGAGGCCTCCTTCGGCTGGCACGGCCATGCTGCGCTCAAGTCGGTGTCGGGGCGCTTCGCGCCAGGCGGCATGACCGCCGTGGTGGGGCCGAACGGCGCGGGCAAGTCCACGCTGATCAAAGGCATCATGGGCGTGTTGCCTCCCATGGCCGGCAGCGTGCGCGTCACCGGCGCCGGCCGCGCCGGCCTCGCGTGGCTGCCCCAGGCGGCCGAGCTGGACCGGTCGTTTCCCGTGTCGGTGCTGGAACTGGTGGCCATGGGCGCGTGGCGCCGCGTGGGCGGATGGCGCAGGGTGGCCGACGACGAGCTCGCGCGTTGCATGCACGCCCTGGAAACGGTGGGCATGGCGGATGCGGCGGGGCGCGGCGTGGGCACTTTGTCGGGCGGGCAGATGCAACGCGCGCTATTTGCGCGGATGCTGGTGCAGGACGCGCCGGTGCTGCTCCTGGACGAGCCGTTCGCCGCGGTGGACAGCCACACCGCGGACGATCTGATGGCTTTGCTTTGCGGTCTGCATGGGCAGGGCAGGACGGTGATCGCGGTCCTGCACGACCTGGACCTGGTGCGCGACCACTTTCCCGAATGCCTGCTCCTGTCCGGCGCGGTGGTGGCCTGGGGCGATACGGCCAGCGCCCTGGACGACGCGCACCTGCGAGCCGCCCGGCAATGGCATGCGAGGCTCCCGGCATGAGCCTCGTGCAATGGGTGGTGTCGCCCTTCCTGGATTACGGCTTCATGCGGCGGGCGCTGGCCGGCGCCAGCGCGCTGTCCCTGGGCGCGGCGCCGCTCGGCGTGTTCCTGGTGCTGCGGCGGATGAGCCTGATGGGCGACGCCATGTCGCATGCCATCCTGCCCGGCGTGGCGGCAGGCTTTCTGCTGGCGGGGTTGTCGCTGGGCGCGATGATGCTGGGCGGCATCGCCACGGGCCTGGCCGTGGCCTTGCTGGCGGGCCTGGTGGCCAGGTTGACGCCGCTGCGCGAGGACGCCAGCTTCGCCGCGTTCTACCTGATATCGCTGGGCCTGGGCGTGCTGCTGGTGTCGCTGCGGGGCTCCAACATGGACTTGCTGCACGTGCTGTTCGGCACGGTGCTGGGGCTGGACGATCCGGCGCTGCTGCTGGTGACCGCTGTCGCCAGCGCGACCCTGCTTGCGCTGGCCGCGATCTACCGGCTGCTGGTGGCCGAGTGCCTGGATCCGGGTTTCCTGCGGGCCAGCGGCGGCAGGGGGGGCTGGGTCCACATGGGCTTTCTGGTGCTGGTCGTGGTGAACCTCGTCGCGGGATTCCAGGTGCTGGGCACCCTGATGGTGGTCGGCATCATGATGCTGCCCGCCGCCGCCGCCCGCTTCTGGGTCCGTTCGGCGGCCAGCCAGATTCCGCTGGCCGCGGGCCTGGGCGTGGCGGCGTCCGTGGCCGGCCTGCTCGTCTCCTATCACTTCAACGTGCCGGCGTCGCCCGCCATCATCCTGGCGGCCGGCGCGTGTTACCTGTTTTCCATCGTGGGCGGCCCGCAAGGCGGGCTGCTGCGGACGCCGCGCCGTATGCGGCGGGCCTGACTTCAAAGGAGATTCGCCATGCGTTCCGTTTCCACCGCGCGCCGCCGCGCGCTGCTGGCCCTGGCCGGCCTGTGCCTTTCGGCCGCTTTCGGGGCTGCGCATGCCGCGGACCCGCTGAAGGCCGTCGCGAGCTTTTCCATCCTGGGCGACATCGTGCGCGAAGTCGGCGGCCAGGACGTCAGCGTGGCCACGCTGGTCGGGCCCGACGGCGACGCGCACGAGTACGAGCCCACGCCGGGCGACGCGAAAAAACTGTCCGCCGCCGGCGTGCTGTTCGTGAACGGGCTGGATTTCGAAACCTGGATGCCGCGCCTGGCGAAATCCTCGGGGTTTTCCGGCCTGACCGTCGTGGCTTCCAAGGGCGTGACGCCGCGCAAATTCGCGGAAGCGGGCGGGAGCCACGATCACGATGGCCACGACCACGACCACGACCATGAGCATGGCCACGATCACAAGGGCGGCCATCATCACGGCGATGCCGATCCGCATGCCTGGCAGGACCTGTCCAACGGCGTGATCTACGCCCGCAACGTGGCCGAAGGGCTGGCCGCCGCCGATCCGGCGCGCGCGGACGCCTATCGCGAACGCGCCCGGGCCTACATCGCTCGCCTGCGGGCGCTGGATGCCGATGTCCGCAAGACGTTCGCCGCGATTCCGGCCGAACGCCGCAAGGTCGTGACCTCGCACGACGCCTTCGGCTATTTCGGCGCCGCCTACGGCGTGGCCTTCATCCCGGCGATGGGGATGTCGACCGATGCCGAGCCCTCGGCAGGCGATGTGGCGCGCATCATCGGACAGGTGAAGCGCGAGCGCGTCCCGGCGGTGTTCGTGGAGAACATCAGCAGCCCCAAACTGGTCCAGCAGATCGCGCGGGAAACCGGCGCCAAGGTGGGTGGTACGCTCTATTCCGATGCCCTGTCCAAAGCCGGCCAACCCGGCGCCACCTACCTGGAAATGTTCGAATGGAACGCACGTCAGCTCGCCGCGGCCTTGCAACCTTGACCGCCGTGGCGGCCCTGCTGGGCGCGGGCGCGGCCGGCGCGCACCCGCATATGTGGATCGATGCCCGCGCGGTGATCGAAATCGACGCCGACAAGCGCATCACCGCATTGCGGCAGACCTGGCTGTTCGACGAAATGTTCGGCGCTTATGCCACGCAGGGCTTGAAGCGGGGCAAGGGCGGCGCCCTGCCGGCGGATGTTCTGCAAGGCATGGCGCAGGACTGGATGAAGGCGCTGGGCGAACCCGTCTCGCACTACTTCACCCGTGTCACGGTCGACGGCAAGACCGCGGCCTTCGCGGCGCCGCGGGACGCGCGCGTCGACTGGGATCCCAAGACCACGCGCCTGACCCTGTCCTTTACATTGCCGCTGGCCGAGCCCGCCGCGCCGGGCGCGGACGGCGCGCACGTGGACATCTACGACCCCACCTACTTTGTGGCCTACGCCTTCGATGGCAAGAACGCCGTGTCCCTCGGGGGCCCGCAAGGCGCGGCCTGTGCGTCGGCCTACCGCAAGCCCAAGGAACTGGATTGGAAAACCATGCAGCAACTGGCCGCGATCCCGGCCGATCCGGACGCATTGCCCGACGAACTCTTCGCCATTACCAAGGGGCTGACGCACCGCATCGAGGTGAGATGTCCATAGCGCGGCCGGCCATGTCCATCGCGGCGGCGCTCGCGCTGGCGCTGTTGGGATGGAGCGGGGGGATGTGGATGGCGGCCGCCGCGGCGCAGGGCGCTCATCCCTTCGGCGTGCCGGAAAGCGGCGGCGCGGGCGGGCCGGGCTGGCTGTCGGGCTTCTTCGGCCAGGTCGCGGTGTGGCAATCCCATTTCTACCGGCAATTGACGGGCGCGGTGCGCGCCTGGCAGGACGATGGCGGGGCGGCCTGGGTCCTGGTCGGCCTGTCGTTCGCCTACGGCGTATTCCACGCCCTGGGCCCTGGCCATGGCAAGGCGGTGATCTCGTCCTATGTGCTGGCAAACCGCCAGACCGCCCGCAACGGCGCGTTGCTGGCGCTGTTGTCCGCCTTGATCCAGGCGCTGGTCGCGATTGCCATGGTGGCGGTCCTGGCGGTGGCGTTCAACGCCACCGCCGCGGTGATGAACTCGGCCACGCGCTGGCTGGAGCTGGCGTCTTATGCGCTGGTGACGGCGCTGGGCGCGTGGCTGGTCTGGACCAAGGCGATCCGTCCGTTGCGGGCGCTCGCGCCCGTGTCCGCGCGAGTCCACGCGCATGGCCATGAACACGGCCACGGGCACGGGCACGGGCACGGCCATGGACACAGTCATGGGCGGGATTGCGCTTGCGGGCACGCGCACGCGCCCGAACCCGAAAGCGTGGCGGGCCCGCTGGACTGGCGGCGCGCCGCGTCGGCGGTCCTCGCCGTGGGCCTGCGGCCCTGCAGCGGCGCCTTGATCGTTTTGGTGTTCGCGTTGTCGCAGGGATTTTTCCTGGCTGGCGTGGCCTCGGCCCTGGCGATGGGCGTGGGCACCGGCCTGACCGTCGCGGCGTTGGCCATGCTGGCCGTGGCGGCCGGCGGCGCGGCCAGCCGCCTGGGCCGCCGGCTTTCGGGCGCGGGCGCGGCGCGCCTGCGCTACGGCGTGGAGGCGCTCGCGGCGCTTGCGGTGCTGTTGCTGGGGGGGATGCTGCTGGGCGGCGCGGTGGCCGGGGGCGGCTAGGACTTGCGGCCGGCGCGCGGGTGCGCCTGATCGTAGGCGCGGGCCAGGTGCTGGAAATCCAGCCGGGTGTAGACCTGGGTGGTGGAGATATTGGCGTGGCCCAGCATTTCCTGCACGGCGCGCAGGTCTTGCGCGGATTGCAGCACATGGCTGGCGAAACTATGCCGCAGCACGTGCGGATGCACATGGGTGGGCACGCCGGCCGCTTGCGCGATGCGGGCGAGCTGCAGTTGCACCACGCGCGGCGAGATGCGGCGTCCGCGCGCGCCGAGGAAGAGCGCCGCGGCATCTTCGGGCTGCGAGGTGAAGGGCGCAAGCTGCGGGCGCGCCGCGATCCATTTGCGCAAGGATTCCAGGGCGGCCTGGCCGACGGGCACGGAGCGGCGCTTGCCGCCCTTGCCCAGCACCACGACCTCGGCTTCGTCCAGGTTCAGCCAGCCGCGAGATTCATAGCCGTTGGCGTGCTCGTAGCGCAGGTCCAGCCCGACCAGCTCCGAGAGCCGCAGGCCGCTGGAATACAGCAGCTCGAACATGGCCTGGTCGCGCAGCGCGGCGGGCTCGGTCGCCACCTGCGCCGGGGCGCGGTCCAGCAGGGCCTGGGTCTGCTCCACCGACAAGGCCTTGGGGAGGCCGCGGGGCGCCTTGGGCGCGCGCACGCCGGCCACGGGGTTGCCCGCCAGCTCGATCGCGGGCGCCCACCATTGATAAAAGCCGCGCCAGGCCGCCAGCGTGCGCGCCAGGCTGCGCGGACCGCGGCCCTCGGCATGCAGGCGCGCCACGAATTGCCGGATGTGGCCGTTGCCGATCTTGTCCAGCGGCAGCCCCGCCTTGTCGGCCAGCGCGCGCAGGAAGCGCAGCTCGCGGCGGTAGCCGTCCAGCGTATGGGGCGAATAGCGGCGGTTCGTTTCGAGATGGCGCAGCCAGGCGCTCATCGCGTCGGGCAGGGGCGCTTCGGGCGGATCGGTGTCGTGCGCGGCGGGTCGCAAGGCGTGCTCCGTGTCCGCCCGGGGCCTAGGCCTTGGGGCTCGCGGGGTTCAGGCGGTGCAGCGCCGCCGACGCCAGCTGGCCGATGGATTCCAGGAACGTGGTGCCCATTTCGGGGGTAAAGCGTTCGGCGTCGTCAGAGCCCAGCACCAGCAGGCCGACGGCCGGGCCGTCCGCTTCGAGGCGCAGGGGCACCAGCGCCAGCGACTTCGGCTTGGCGTCCAGCCAGCCGGCGGCTTCGAAACCCGTGTCGGCGCCGCAGTACGGAGCCTTCAGGCTGTCGGTAAAGGCGCGCACGTCCTGGGTGACGGGCTCGCCATAGCCGGTCGGGGGCAGGTCGGATAGATCCCAGAGGCGCAGGGCCGCATGGTTCAGGTCGAACTGTTCGGCCAGGCCCAGGGCGATTTCGCCCGGCACCCGTTGCGGATCGCATTCGGACAGCAGCCGGCTGCACCATTTGGCCAGATGCGTGCCGATGGTTTCGTTGGCGGTGGCGTTGCGCACCAGTTCGCTCAGGCGCCATTCCAGTTCGCGGTTGCGTTCGCGCAGGGTCATGATCTGGCGCTCGCCAAGCGAAATGGCGCGCGAGCCGTGCGGATGGGGCACCTGCAGCGTGGCGAAGACGTCGGCGTGTTCGTCGAAAAAGCCGGGATTCTCTTGCAGGAAGCCCGCGATGTCGTGAGCGGTAAAAGCGGTATCAGTCATGGCTTATCGGTTCAGCCCCATGGAGAAGACGAGCTTGTCGATGTCGACCTGCCCCGTGAAAACGGATTCCGCCGGGCCGGTCATGCGCAGTTGTTCGCCGTCCCAGGCGACGGTCAGCACGCCGCCGCGCGTCTGCACGCGCACCGGGGAATCGAGCAGGCCGCGGCGGATGCCGGCGGCGACGGCGGCGCACGCGCCCGTGCCGCAGGCCAGGGTTTCGCCGGCGCCCCGTTCGAAGACGCGCAGCCGGATGTTGTTCCGGTCTTCCACTTGCATGAAGCCGGCGTTGACGCGGCGCGGGAAGCGCGGGTGGGTCTCGATCAGCGGGCCCAGGGCGGAGACGGGGGCGGTATCCACGTTCTCCACGACCTGCACGGCGTGCGGATTGGAGATGGCCACGGCGGATACCGAGACTGCGCGCGGCAGGCCGGCGGGCGCGTCCAGCGGCAGCTCCCACAGCGTGTCGTCGCCCTGGCGCTGCGAGGCCAGGCCGTCGGTATTGAACGGCAGGGCGGCGGGATCGAAGCGGGTGCTGCCCATGTCGACGGTGACCTGCTCGTCGTCGCCTTCGTCCAGGACGAGAATGCCGGTGGCGATTTCAGCGCGCAGCGGGTTGCGGTCGGACAGGCCCTGTTCGTGCACGAAGCGCACGAAGCAGCGGGCGCCGTTGCCGCAATGCTCGACTTCGCTGCCGTCGGAATTGAAAATGCGGTAGCGGAAATCGGCGTCCGGCCGGGTGGCCCGCTCGACCAGGAGGATCTGGTCGGCGCCGATGCCGAAATGCCGGTCGCCCAAGGCGCGCGCGCGCTCGGGCGTCATTTCGATCGTTTGGCGAACCCCGTCGAGCACGACGAAATCGTTGCCCGCGCCATGCATTTTGGTGAAGTTCCAGTTCATCACCGGATTATCGCCCATTATTGGGGCGCGGGCGGCGCGCGGCCGGGGCTCAGTAGAGTTTGGGCTCGCCCGGCGGCCGCGTCTTGAAACGGCGATGGACCCAGTAGTACTGGCTGGGGCAGCGGCGCACCCAGGTTTCCAGTTCGCGGTTCAGGCGGGCGGTGGCGTCTTCCAGCGAACCCTCGCCCGGGAAATCGGCCAGGGGCGGCAGGACGTCCACGTGGTAGCGGCCGGTCTCCGGATTCCAGAATCCCACGATGGGCATGACGGCGGCATTCCATTTCTTGGCCAGCTGCGCGGTGGCGAGCAGGGTCGCTGCCGGCACGCCGAAGAACGGCACGAAGACCGAGCCCTGGCGGCCGAAGTCCATGTCGGGCAGGTAGTAGACGGGGCGCGGCGCGCGCAGATGGCGCAGCAGTTCGCGCACGCCGTCCTTGCGGCTGACCAGGAAGACTTCGTTGAAGCGGGCCCGGCCGGCGGCCACGACGGCGTCGACTTGCGGGTCGCTTTGCGGGGTATACATGGTGGCGCCGCTGGGCACGTCCATGGTTAGCCGGGTCGCCGCGGCGTCCAGCGCGATGAAGTGCGGGGCCAGCAGGATCACCGAGCGGCCTTGCGCCGTCAATGCGTTGATGCGTTCGCTGCCGGTCTGCGTCACCATTTCCTTGATGGCTTCCGGCGTGCCGTACCAGAGCACGCCACGGTCCACGATGGATTGCGCCAGGGCGCGGAAATGCTCGGCGAGCCAGCGTTCGCGCACGGACTCGGGCTGCTCGGGAAAGCAGAGTTCCAGGTTGCGGCGGACGATGCGCGCGCGCGATTTGGCCAGGCGCGGCGCCAGCCAGCCCAGGCAGGCGCCGATGCGCAGCCGCGTCGACGGCTTGATGCGGCCGAACCATTTCAACAGGGAGACCAGCGCGCGCGTTTTGAAATCAGTCATAGTGTCAGCAGGGGTACGGGCGGGGCGCGGCGGGGTTCAGCCCGCCGTGGAAGCCGTATCGGCGGCCGGCGCCGGCGGCGCCCCGCGCGGCGTCTTGTAGCGGTTGTAGCTCCAGAGATATTGCTCCGGGCAGCGGCGGATCAGCGTTTCCATGGCGGCGTTGAGCAACGCGGCCTGCGCCTGGGGATCGGCGGGCAGCGGCTCGGGCACCCGAACGTAATGGATGCGCCAGCCCCGGCCCTTGGGCAGCCGTTCGCCGGCGGTCAGGATGATGGAAACGCCGGTCTGCGTGGCGAGCTTGCCCGGCAGGGTCATGGTGTAGGCCATGCGCCCGAAGAACGGCGCCCAGACGCCGTCGCCCACGCTGGGCGCCTGGTCGGGCAGCATGCCCACGGATTCTCCCCGGCGCAGGGCGCGCACGAACTCACGCACGCCTTGCATGGTGGCCGGAACCGCGTTGACCGCCGAGCTGTTGCGCGCGGTTTCCAGCAGCGGGGCCAGGATGTCCTTGCGCGGCGGGCGGAACATGACCGTCATCGGCATCTGGCGAGCCAGGTAGCGGGCGGTGATTTCGAAGCAGCCCAGGTGGGGCGTCAGGAAGAGGATGCCCCGGTTCTCGGCGCGGGCCGCGCTGACCACCTCGTTGTCGTCCGAGACGACCCGGGCCAGGCTGTCTTCGTTGCGGAACCAGACTCGCGGGCTTTCGAGGATCATGGCGCCGATCTCGCCCGCCGCGCGGCGCGCGAAGGCCGGGTCCGGGTAGCCCGCCTGGGCGGCGTTCGCCTGGAGCCGCCGCCGGTACTTGCCTGGCCAGGCGTAGATCGCGCGCCCGGCGAGGCGCCCCAGGGCGTGCGCGACGGGGAGAGGAAGGGCGGCGAATAGTCTGAACAGGAAGAGCAGCATGCGGCAAAGGTATGGGGCTGGCAGGGGGGCGCCCGGGCCCCGGGAACGGGCAGGCGCCCCGGCACGAGCAGCAGAACGGCATTTTCGCCTAAAATGGGCCAGTCGCCGAGTTAACCGACAACTTGCGGGGCGACGGCAAGGGTGTAGCGCGTTGCGCGTCCTTTGCCAAATCCGCTAAAGCGTCGCGCCCAGATCCAGGGTATGCCGCAAGGCATACGGTTCGAGGTGCTACGCGCCTCGTGAACCTATGCGCCGGCAAAGCCGGGCACGTAAGGACGCATCTGTGGCCAACAACGACTTTCTCTTCACTTCCGAATCCGTCTCTGAAGGGCACCCCGACAAGGTTGCCGATCAGATTTCGGACTCCATCCTCGACGCCATCTTCACGCAGGATCCCAACGCGCGCGTTGCAGCAGAGACGCTGTGCAACACGGGCCTGGTCGTGCTGGCCGGCGAGATCACCACGACCGCCAACGTCGACTACATCCAGGTCGCGCGCGACACGATCCGCCGCATCGGCTACGACAACACCGAGTACGGCATCGACTACAAGGGCTGCGCGGTGCTGGTCGCCTACGACAAGCAATCGCCGGACATCGCCCAGGGCGTGGACCGCAGCTCGGAAAACTACCTGAACCAGGGCGCGGGCGACCAGGGCCTGATGTTCGGCTACGCGTGCGATGAAACCCCCGACCTGATGCCCGCCCCGATCTGGTACGCGCACCGCCTGGTGCAGCGCCAGAGCGAACTGCGCAAGGATGGCCGCCTGCCGTGGCTGCGTCCCGACGCCAAGTCGCAGGTGACGTTCCGCTACATCGACGGCCGCCCGGCGGAGGTCGATACGGTGGTGCTGTCGACCCAGCATTCGCCCGAGGTTTCGCAAGAAACCATCCACGAAGCGGTGATCGAAGACATCATCAAGCCGAGCTTTCCCGACGGCCTGATCACGCCCAAGACCAAGTTCCTGGTCAACCCGACAGGCCGCTTCGTCATCGGCGGCCCGCAAGGCGATTGCGGCCTGACCGGCCGCAAGATCATCGTCGACACCTACGGCGGCGCTTGCCCGCACGGCGGCGGCGCGTTCTCGGGCAAGGACCCGTCCAAGGTGGACCGCTCGGCCGCCTACGCCGCGCGCTACGTGGCCAAGAACATCGTGGCCGCCGGCCTGGCGCGCCAGTGCCAGGTGCAGGTCAGCTACGCCATCGGCGTGGCCGAGCCGATCAACATCACCGTCTACACGGAAGGCACGGGCGTCATCCCCGACCACGAGATCGCCAAGCTGGTGCGCGAGCACTTCGACCTGCGTCCGAAGGGCATCGTGAACATGCTTGACCTGCTGCGCCCGATCTACGCGAAGACCGCGGCCTATGGCCACTTCGGCCGTTCGGAGCCGGAATTCTCTTGGGAAGCCACGGACAAGGTGCAGGCGCTGAAGAAGGCCCTGTAAGCGCCTGTCTTCAAAAAAATGCCCCCGCGTCGCGGGGGCATTTTTATTGGCGCGGCGGAATCACAGGCTCCAGGACGACAGGTCGGGCCGCCGGACCGCCGGCGCCAGCACGGGCTCCAGCGCCGCGGCGCAGTCCAGCAGCGCGGCGTCGCCGCCCGCGGGCGCCAGCAGCTGGACGCCGACGGGCATGCCCTCGGCATCGAAGCCGGCAGGCAGCGAGATGGCGGCCGCGCCCAGGAAGTTGGCGGGCCGCAGCAGCCTGCCCAGGCCGGCGTGGCGCGTATCGTCCGCATCCAGCGCCTGGGCGGCCTGGTCGCATGCCGGCATCAGCAGGGCGTCCACCCCCTCCATGGCCTGCGCGAAAGCGGCCATGCAGGAGGCGCGGCGCAGCAGGGCGGCTTCGTAGTCAGCCTGCGCGATCCGGCCGCCCGCGGCGATGCGGGCGCGCACCACTTCCCACAGGGGCTGCGCAGGGTCCTCGGCCAGCGCGCCGTAGTGGCGGTAGGCCTCGTAGGCCAGCACCAGGGAGTTGTCGTCCGCCATGCGGGCGAAGGACAAGGCCGCCGGCGGGCGCCAGGGCGTGGGTGTGAAGCCCGCAAGCGCCAGGTTTTCCTGCGCCTGGCGCCAGGCCTGCATTCCGGACTCCGTCAGCGGGGCGGGCCAGGCTTCGGGAACCAGCACGGCCAGGGGGGCGGGGCCGCGCCTGGCGGGCCGGCGCAGGGCGGCAATGGCGCTTGCGGGGAAGGCCAGCGTGGCGGCGTCGTCGACGTCGGGGCCGGCCAGCAATTGCGTCAGCAGGCGGGCGTCCGCCACGTTGCGCGAGATCGGGCCCAGCACGTCGAGCGTCTCCGACAGCGGCAGGCAGCCCGCCAGGCTGATGACGCCGGTGGAAGGCTTGTAGCCGACCAGACCGTTGAGCGCGGCGGGCGCGCGCACCGAGCCGCCGGTGTCGCCGCCCAGCGCCAGCGGCGCCAGTCCTGCGGCCACCGCCACGCCGGAACCGCTGGACGAGCCGCCCGGCGCGCGCGCCGTGCGCGCGTCCCAGGGATTGCGCGCGGTGCCCTGGGTGGGGTTCTGGCCGGACAGCCCGAAGGCGAATTCGGTCATGCGGGTCTTGCCCAGGACCACCATGCCTTGCGCGGCCAGGCCGCGCAGCGCCGCGGCCGTCCGGCCGCTGGTCCGTCCCGCCAGGGCGCTGGAGCCCAGGCTGGCCGACACGCCTTCCCATTGCACGCTGTCTTTCACCGCTATCGGCACGCCATGCAGCGGCCCCAGCAGGATGCCCGCATCGAGCAGCCGGTCGGCGGCGTCGGCCTGAGCCAGCGCGCGTTCGGCCGTGACCTCGCTGAAGGCGGCGAGCGCGGGGGCGCGTTCGATGCGGTCCAGGAAGTGGAGGGTGACCTGGCGCGAACTCAGTTCGCGCTGGCGGATGGCGCGGGCGAGTTCGCGGGCGTCTTGGAAATGCAGGGCGGTATCTTGATCCGGCATGGTTATTTCAGTTCCTGGCCTTTGGTCTCCGGCATGCGGATGAAGGTGACCAGGGTGATCACGGCCCCTGCCAGCACGTAGTAGAAGAACCAGCGTTCCATGCCCTTGCTCTGCAGCCAGGTCAGCAGGTAGGGCGTGGTGCCCCCGAGCAGCGCAACGACCAGGTTGTACGGGGTGCCGATGCCGACGGCGCGCACGCTGGTGGGGAACTGCTCGGACATGATGGCCGGCGCGATCGACGTGTACATGGCGTAGAGCACCAGACCGAACAGTTCCACCGCCAGGATCGAGCCGAAGGAGGGACCCAGCGTGGTCATCAGCGGATAGAAGAACACCAGGTAGCCGGCCGCGAAGAAAATGAGCTGGGGCTTGCGTCCGATGCGGTCGGACAGGCTGCCGAACAGCGGCTGCACCACCATGAATACGATCAGCGCGACGGTGTTGGCGGCGAACGCGGTCTTGGGATCCGCGTGCGCCTGGCGGATGGCGTAGGTCGGCACGTAGGCCACGAAGATGTAGAAGGCGAAGGTGGTCAGGATGGAAAAGCCCACGATGCGCAGCACTTCGCGCGGGTGGCTGCGAAGCAGGGTGCGCAGAGGCTGCTTTTCCACGCCGGCCTTCTTGCTGTGGGAGAACGCTTCGGTCTCGGGGATGGAGCGGCGGATCCACAGGCCGGCCAGGCCCCCCAGGGCGCCCAGCAGGAACGGGATGCGCCAGCCCCAGGCGGCCATCTCGGCCTTGCTCAGCGTCGAGGTCAGTGCCCAGCCCACGGCGGAGGCGGCCAGGATGCCCACGGCGGCGCTGAAGAATACGAAGCTGGAATAGAAGCCGCGCTTGTTCGGCGGCGCCATTTCGGCCAGGAAGGTCGTGGCCGAGGCATACTCTCCGCCCAGCGACAGGCCTTGCAACAGGCGCGCGGCGGTCAGCAGCAGCGGGGCGGCCAGGCCGATGGTGGCGTACGTGGGAGTGATGGCGATGATCAGGGAGCCGCCAGCCATCATCAGGATGGTCAGGCCCAGCGCGGCCTTGCGGCCATAGCGGTCGGAAAAGATGCCGAGCACCCAGCCGCCCACCGGCCGCATGAAGAAGCCCACGGCGAAAATGCCGAACGTCGCCAGCAGGGAGGCGGTTTCATTGCCTTCGGGGAAGAACTGACTGGAAAAGAAGATGGCGAAGGAGGCGTAGATGGTCCAGTCGAACCATTCGACCGCATTGCCTACACTACCGGCCAGGATGGTGCGCGCGCGGGATACGGACGGGGCGCCGGCCGGGGCGGCTGCTCCCTGCGTCTTAGGCAGGGATGCGGAGGGGCTGCTCATGGGATCCTCAAATAAGAATTTATTTTTGGTCATAAAGACCATTTAATTTTGTGTTTTTATCAATGCGCGAACGTTAAGTTAATGAATATGGTCACGTCAAGTAAGGGTAACCCCCTAATTCCCGCGCTGGATGACACCGATCTGGCCTGCCTGATCGCGCTGCAGGCGGAGCCCCGCGCTTCCTGGCGCGAGCTGGGGGCGGCGACCGGGATCGCCGAGAGAACGGTTGCGCGCCGCATCAAGCGGCTGATGCAGACCGATGCGCTGCGCGTGATCGCCGAACCCGATCCTCTGGCCACCGGCCGGGGCGTGGTGCTGCATGCCTGGGTGCGCTGCCGCTCGGGCCGGGTGCCGGACGTGGCGGAGCAATTGGCGCGGCTCGACATCAGCCAGCTGGTCGTCACCCTGGCCGGTTCGGCCGATCTGATGGCCGAGCTGACGCTGGCGGACGCGGCGGACATGCCGGACGTGGTGACGCGCGTCCTGCCTTCCATCGATGGCGTGGAGCACGTGGAGGCGAGGCTGGTGTTGCGGCCGTTCCGGCGCGCCGGCCAATGGCGCATACAGGCCCAGGCGCCGGATGCCGCCGGCGAGCCCGCGCGCAGCCAGCCGCCAGCGGCCCTGACCGAGCCGGAGCAGCGCATGATGGACCACCTGATGCGCGACGGGCGCGCCAGCCTGGCCGAGCTGGCCGAACGGGCCGGCGTCAGCGAACCCACGGCGCAGCGCCTGCTGCAGCACATGGTGGACCGGCGCGCCCTGAGCTTTCGCGTGGAAGTGGAGCCGGCGCTGGTCGGATTCCCGGTGGAGGCGGTGATTTCCGTGCAGGTGCGGCCGCAGGCGGTGGACGCGCTGGCCGCGCACCTGGCGCTGGATCCGAACACGCGCTGCCTGTTCGGCACCAGCGGGGCCTCCCAACTGTTCTGGCACGTGCTGTGTCGCGACAGCCTGCACCTCTGGGAAGTGGTCACGCACCGCCTGGGCGAGCTGGACGGCGTGCTGAACAGCGAGGTCGGCGTGGTCATGCGGGCGCACAAGCGTTGCGGCATCGTGCGCGCCGGCGCGCGCTTGGACCCGGACGCTTAGTCCCGCGCGGGCCGAGTCACCATACCGGGTCGTCCGCACCGGGCGGCCGCAGGTGGCGGGCGAAACGCTGCGAGAGGAATTCCACGAAGGCCAGCGTCTTGGCCGGCAGATTCAGCCGTTCCGGGTACAGGGCGTGGATGTCGGCGGACGGCGTGCGCCAGTCCGGCAACACCGCGCGCAGGCGGCCGGCGCGCAAGTGGGCGGCCGTTTCCCATTCGGACCGCATGACGATCCCGTGCCCGTCCAACGCCCACTCCAGCGCGCTCTGGCCGTCGTTCGAACTGACCGCGCCGCGCACCTTGACGGTTTCCGCGCGCAGCCCCGATTCCAGCCGCCAGGTGCCGTAGGCCACGTCGTTTTCGCGCACCACGATGCAGCGGTGGCGTTGCAGGTCGCCCGGCGCCCGCGGTTCGCCATAGGTTTCGAGGTAGCGTGGCGACGCGCAGAGGAGCCGGCGGTTCGAGGCGATCTTGCGCGCGGTCAGGCGCGCGTCCGGCAGGTCTCCGAAGCGCACCGCCACGTCGAAGCCTTCCTCGATCAGGTTGAGCGGCCTGTCGGTGAGCCGCATCTGCACTTCGACCTCGGGGTACTGGCGCGCAAAGTCGGACACCGCGGGCACGATGTGCGCGCGCCCGAAGCCGAAGGTGGCATTCAGCCGCAACAGACCCTGGGGTTGGGCCCGGGCGCTGGACACCGAGCGTTCCAGGGCTTCCAGGTCGGCCAGGATGCGCCCGCCTTCGGCCAGGTACAGCTCGCCTTCCTGCGTGACGCTGACCCGGCGCGTGGTGCGGTTCAGCAGCCGCACGCCCAGCCGTTGTTCCAGCTTGGCCAGCCGCGTGCTGACCGCGGGCGGCGTGAGGCCTAGCTCGCGCGCGGCGGCGGATAGATTGCCATGCTTGACCACCAGCGAGAAAAAGGCGAGATCCGATAGGGCGTCCATGGCTTATTTATAAATCAAATTTAATAAAGCTTTAGGTAGATTATTAATTATAAGAATTCAATGGGCCTATACACTGGACTCGCCCATGACAGAGCCGCAGAGCGCGGCCATGCGAGGAGACCAGGAATGAAGATCAAGACCGCGGCCGGCGCCTTGTGCGCGGCCCTTGCCGCCGCATCCTGTTGGACCCAGCCTGCGCTCGCCGCCGGCGCCTTCCCCGAACGCGCGGTGACGCTCGTCGTGCCCTTCGCGCCGGGCGGCAGCGTGGATATCGCCGCGCGGTTGATCTCCGATGCCTGGAGCCGGGCGCTCGGGCAAAGCGTGGTCGTGGAGAACCGGGCCGGCGCCTCCGGCAACATCGGCATGGCCGCGGTGGCACGCGCCGAGCCCAACGGCTATACGCTGGCGATCAACACCATGTCGCTGGCGATCAACCCCGCGCTTTTCCAGAGCATGCCGTTCGACACCAGGAAGGACCTGCGTTCGGTGGGCACGGTCGGGACGTCCCAGCACGTGCTGACGGTGACCAACGGCCTGCCGGTAGCCAATGTGAGCGAACTCCTGGCCTATGTGCGCGAGCGGCCGGCCAACGACCTGAGTTTCGGCTCGGCGGGCACGGGCAGCACGTTCCACATGGCCGCGGAACTGTTCAAGTCCGTGTCGCACACGCAGATCCTGCACGTGCCGTACAAGGGCGGCGGCCCCGCCATGCTCGACACCATCAGCGGGCAGGTGCAAATGAGTTTTCCCGTGCTGTCCGCGGCCAAGCCGCAAGTGGACGGCAAGAAGCTCCGCGCGCTGGGGGTGACCGGTACGAAGCGCTCGCCGCTGCTGCCCGACGTGCCCACCATCGCGGAATCCGGCCTGCCTGGCTATGAGTTCAATACCTGGTTCGTCATCAGCGCGCCCGCGGGCACGCCGCAGCCGGTGATCGACGTGCTGAACGCCAAGCTGGAGCAGGCCCTCCGTTCTCCCGAGCTTGCCCAGCGCATGAGCAAGGAAGGCTTCGACCCCCTGATCTCCACGCCCGACAAGACCGACGCCATGGTGGCCGAAGAAATGACGCGCTGGGCCGGCATCGTCAAGGACGCCGGAATCCAGGCAAACTGAATCTCGAGGACGCAAGACATGCCCGGCATGACGCTGTACGACAAATTGGTGGCCAGCCATGAAGTGGCCCGGATCGACGACGAGCACGTGCTGCTCTACGTCGACCTGCACATCATGAACGAATACACCAGCCCGCAGGCATTCAGCGGCCTGGCGGCGCGCGGACGCGCGGTGCTGCGTCCCGGGCAACAGATGGCGGTGGTCGACCACATCATCCCTACCCATCCGGTCCCGGCCGCGCTGCGCGTGATCGCGGACGAGGCCTCTTCGCGGCAGGCGGTCAACCTCAAGCGCAATTGCGAAGCGCAGCGCATTGCGTTGTTCGACACGACCGATCCGCTGCAGGGCATCGAGCACGTGATCGCGCCCGAACACGGCATGGTGCTGCCGGGCATGGTGGTGCTCTGCGGCGACAGCCACACGACGACCTACGGGGCGCTGGGGGCGCTGGGCTTCGGCATCGGCACCTCCGAAGTCGAGCACATCCTGGCCACCCAGACACTGGCCTACCGCGTGGCGCGCAACATGCGCATCCGCATCGACGGTGCGCTTCCGCGCGGCGTCACGGCGAAAGACCTGGTCATTTGCGTCGTGCACCGCATAGGCGCGCAGGGCGCGCGCGGGCATGCCGTGGAATTCTGCGGCGAGGCGATAGACGCGCTCTCGGCCGAGGCCCGCATGACCCTGTGCAACATGACGGTCGAGGCCGGCGCGCGCGCCGCGCTGATCGCGCCGGACGCCATCACCGACGCCTACGTCACGGCCCGCGCGCCGCAATTGCAGGGCGAGGTCCTGGCGCAGGCGCGCGCTTACTGGGCAGGGCTGCGCTCGGACGACGATGTGGTCTTCGAGGCGGAGCACGTGCTGGACGCCGCCTCGATCGCGCCGTTCGTCACCTGGGGCACCAGCCCGGACCAGGCCATGCCGATAGACGGCGTCGTGCCCGACCCGCAGGCCGAGCCCGACGCGCTGGCGCGCCTGGCGCTGGAGAAGGCGATGGACTACATCGGCCTGGCGCCGGGCGCGCCGATCGCGGGCCTGCCGATAGACCGCGTATTCATCGGATCCTGCACCAACGGGCGCATCGAGGATCTGCGAGCGGCGGCGAGCGTCGCGCGCGGGCGCAAGGTGGCCGCCGGCGTGCGGGCCATGGTGGTGCCGGGATCGGGGGCGGTGCGCGCCCAGGCCGAGGCCGAGGGCGTTGCGGCGCAACTGATCGAGGCGGGCTTCGAATGGCGCCAGCCGGGCTGTTCGATGTGCCTGGCCATGAACGACGACGTGCTGGCTCCGGGCGAGCGCTGCGCGTCCACCACCAACCGCAACTTCGAAGGCAGGCAGGGCCGGGCGGGACGCACCCACCTGATGAGCCCGGCGATGGCCGCCGCCGCCGCGCTGGCCGGCCGCATCGTCGATGTCCGGGAATGGGAGCCGCAAGCATGAACCCGATGATGGAAGGCGTGGCCGCGCCCTTGCCCTTTTCCAATCTGGATACCGACCAGATCATGCCCAAGCAGTTCCTGCGCATCATCGATAAATCGGGACTGGACCGAGGGCTGCTCCACGACCTGCGCTTCGATGCCGACGGCGCGCCGCGCCCCGATTTCGTGCTGAACCAGCCCGCCTATGCCGGCGCGTCCATTCTCGTCGCGGGGCCGAACTTCGGTTGCGGTTCCAGCCGGGAACATGCCGTATGGGGCCTGCAGCAGTTTGGCATCCGCGCGGTGATCGCGCCCAGCTTCGGCGAGATCTTCTACTTCAACGCGGTGAACAACGGGTTGTTGCTGGTCAGCCTGGCGCCGGCCGAGGTCGACGCCCTGCTCGCGCGGGTGTCCAATAAGGCCACCACCCGCGTCGGCATCGATGTCGCGGCCGGGCGGGTGAGCGCGGCGGACGGCTGGAGCGCGGGCTTCACCCTGCCCGAGCGCCATCGCCAGATGTATGCCCAGGGCCTGGACATGGTCGGCGCTTCGTTGCAGCGGCTGGACGAGGTGGAGCGCTTCGAGGCCGGACATTGGGCGCGCCATCCGTGGATGAAGGACGTGGCGCGCCAGGTGCGCGATCGCCTGGACGCCGCCAGGGCCGGCTAGGGCCCGTTCACGCCAACACGAGCCTCGCGCAGGCTCCGAGGGAGACCCATGACCGATTTCTTCGACCTTCCCGTGCGCCGCATCGCCGCCAACGGCATCCAGATCGCGGCGCGCATCGACGGCTCGGGCCCGCCTATGCTGTTGCTGCATGGGCATCCGCAGACCCACGCCATCTGGCACCGGGTATGGCCGGAACTGACGCGGCACCGGACCTGCGTGGCGGCGGACCTGCGCGGCTACGGCGACAGCGACAAGCCGGCCGCCACGGCGGACCACGCGGCGCATTCCAAGCGCGAGATGGCGGCCGACATGGTCGAACTCATGAGGGCCCTGGGCCATTCGAGCTTCGAGGTCCTGGCCCATGACCGGGGGGCGCGCGTCGCGCATCGGCTGGCGCTGGACCACGCGGCAGCCGTCACCCGCATGATGCTGCTGGATATCGCGCCGACGCTGGACATGTACGAAGGCACGACGCGCGCCTTCGCCCAGGCCTATTTCCACTGGTTCTGGCTGATCCAGCCCGCGCCCTTGCCGGAAACCATGATCGAGCGCGACCCCGTTTTCTACCTGCGCTCGGTGATGGGAGGCCGGCCCGGCGGGCTGGCGCATTTTTCCGGCGCGGCGATGGCCGAGTACGAGCGCGCCGCCCGGCTGCCCGGCTGGGCCACAGGCATCTGCGAGGACTATCGCGCTTCCGCCACGCTGGACCTGGAACACGACCGCGCGGGCCGCGCTTCGGGCGAGCGCGTGCGCCAGCCGCTGTGCGTCCTGTGGGGAGAAAAGGGCGCCGTGGGCAGGAACTTCGACGTGCTGGCCCTGTGGCGGGCGGTGGCCGGCGAGGTGTCGGGCGGCCCGCTGCCCGGAGCGCATTACCTGGCCGAGGAATGTCCGGAGGCGCTGCTCGCCCAGGTCCGGACGTTCTTCGGGTGGGGCGGCGGTCCGGCCCGCTAGGCTTCCGGGGCGAGGCCTGTCAACCAAGCCAGGATGGGCAGTAGGGCCATCCAAAAAGGGACGCACCCCGGGTGTTAACCTTCGCCCCATGAATCGCTACATCGCCGACCTTTCCGAGTTACCCGCCGCCGAAGACGCGCAACGCGCCTTCAAGGCCACGGATTCGCCGTGCGTCGCGGTCTGCTCCACGCTGTTCGACGACATCTGCCGCGGCTGCGGCCGGACGGCCATGGAAGTCGCCAACTGGGTCTTCATGACGGAAGCGGAAAAGCGAGAAGTCTGGGTGCGCATCAAGGCGCAAGGGTATCCCCGCCGCAACAACTGAGGCCCGCACGGGGCCGCTACCCGCATGCGCGGGGCCGGGCGCTCGCGCCGTCTTGGGCGTGTCACATGGCGCGGGCTAAATCGAGCCATCTCCCACTTCCGGCTCCATCATGCGCATCGTCCTGGTTACGGATGCCTGGCATCCGCAAGTCAACGGCGTCGTCCGCACCTGGACGACCATGCGGCAGATCCTCGGCGAATGGGGGCACGAACTGATCGTGGTGAACCCCCAGGGCAGCCGGACCGTCCCGGCGCCTTCCGAACCGGATTTGCGCCTCTGCCTGCAACCTGGCCGGCAACTGCGCCGCATCCTGGGCGATACCGTGCCCGACGCGCTGCACATCGCCACCGAAGGCCCGCTGGGTCTGGCCGCGCGCCGCATGGCGCTGGCGCGGGGCTGGCGCTTCACGACCTCGTTCCACACCATGTTTCCCGACTACCTGCAGGCGCGCATGGGCATTCCGGCGGCCTTGCCCTGGCGCTACCTGCGCTGGTTCCACCGGCCTTCGCAGCGCGTGCTGGTGCCCACGCCCACGGTGCGCGACATTCTGGCGCGGCGCGGCCTGGCGAACCTGCAGGTATGGTCGCGAGGGGTCGATCCCCGCAAGTTCCAGCCCGGTCCGAGCACGGTGTTCGAGGGCTTGCCCCGTCCGGTGTTCCTGAGCGTCGGACGGGTCGCGCGGGAGAAGAACCTGGACGCCTTCCTGTCGCTGGACCTGCCGGGCAGCAAGGTGGTGGTCGGCGCCGGGCCTGACGAGGCGCGCCTGAAGAAGCGTTTTCCCCACGCGGTTTTCACCGGCATGCAGCACGACGGCGCGCTTCCGGAGCTGTATGGCGGCGCCGACGTGTTCGTGTTTCCCAGCCTGACCGACACGTTCGGCCTCGTCATGCTGGAGGCCATGGCCTGCGGCACGCCGGTGGCCGCGTTCCGCAGCGAGGCGCCGCTGGCGGTGGTGGCCCAGGGCGTAACGGGCTTCCTGGACGAGGACCTTGCCCACGCCTGCCGCGCCGCCCTGTCGCTCGACCGCCATGCCGTGCGCGAGCACGCGCTGACGCGCAGCTGGGATGCGGTTGCGTCCGACCTGCTGGCGGCGTTGGCGCCGCTGGACGGGACCGCCCGCGCGGCGGCGGATGCGGATGTGTCCTGCGTGCCGGAGGGGGCGTACTCGCTCGAGGCCTCGCGGCGGGGAAATGGCCGCTAGAGAGGCAGGGGTTTGCTGCCTGCCGGCCAGTTACCGGGTACAATGCCCGGCAATCCTGAGGAGCGTTGCGACGACCCTGCGGTTCCCGGCGGCATAGGCTGCTGGCGGAACCCGGCTCGCCAGGCTCAGGAATCCTTGTTCAAGCGGCGCGCCTTGCGCGGCGCTACAGCAACGGCGCTCACCTTTGTCGCATATGGCGGAAAAGGCGGGCACTCGACTGTCGTGGTGTTTTCGCGTTGTCCGGCCATCTTGCGCGCCGTTCGTATTTCACGTGGAGCCTACACACCATGAATGCCGTGACCGACAAATCCTTTTCCGACTACATCGTTGCCGACATGTCGCTGGCCGGCTGGGGCCGCCGCGAACTCGCCATCGCCGAAACCGAAATGCCCGGCCTGATGGCCATTCGCGAGGAATTCGCCGCCCAGCAGCCGCTCAAGGGCGCCCGCATCGCCGGCAGCCTGCACATGACCATCCAGACCGGCGTGCTGATCGAAACGCTGGTGGCCCTGGGCGCCGAAGTGCGCTGGGCCTCGTGCAACATCTTCTCCACGCAGGACCACGCCGCCGCGGCCATCGCCGCCTCGGGCACGCCGGTCTTCGCCGTCAAGGGCGAGACGCTGGAAGAGTACTGGCAGTACACGCACAAGATCTTCGAATGGCCCAATGGCCAGAACGCCAACATGATCCTGGACGACGGCGGCGACGCCACCTTGATGCTGCACCTGGGCACCAAGGCCGAAAAGGACATCTCCGTGCTGGCCAATCCGGGCAGCGACGAAGAGCGCATCCTGTTCGCCGCCATCAAGGCGACGCTCGAGCGCGATCCCAAGTGGTACTCGACCCGCCTGGCCCTGATCAAGGGCGTGACCGAAGAAACCACCACCGGCGTGCATCGCCTGTACCAGATGTCGCAGAAGGGCGAGCTGGCCTTCGCCGCCATCAACGTCAACGACTCGGTCACCAAGTCCAAGTTCGACAACCTGTACGGCTGCCGCGAATCGCTGGTGGACGGCATCAAGCGCGCCACCGACGTCATGGTTGCCGGCAAGATCGCCGTCGTGGCGGGCTACGGCGACGTGGGCAAGGGCTGCGCCCAGGCGCTGGTCGCCCTGCGCGCGCAAGTGTGGGTCACCGAAATCGATCCGATCTGCGCCCTGCAGGCCGCCATGGAAGGCTTCAAGGTCGTGACGATGGAAGAAGCGGCCGCGCATGGCGACATCTTCGTCACCGCCACCGGCAACTACCACGTCATCACGCGTGAGCACATGAACGCCATGAAGGACCAGGCCATCGTGTGCAACATCGGCCACTTCGACAACGAGATCGACGTCGCCAGCCTGGCCGATTGCAAGTGGGAAGAGATCAAGCCGCAGGTCGACCACGTGATCTTCCCGGACGGCAAGCGCATCATCCTGCTGGCCCAGGGCCGCCTGGTGAACCTGGGTTGCGCCACCGGCCATCCGTCGTTCGTGATGTCGTCGTCGTTCGCCAACCAGACGATCGCCCAGATCGAACTGTTCACGCGCAACGAAGCCTACAAGTCCGGCGAAGTCTACGTGCTGCCGAAGCACCTGGACGAGAAGGTCGCGCGCCTGCACCTGAAGAAACTGGGCGTGCAGCTGACCACGCTGCGCCAGGAACAGGCCGACTACATCAGCGTGCCGGTCGAGGGCCCCTACAAGCCCAATCACTACCGCTATTGATCGGTTGATAGCAAAATAGGAAAGTGCCGCGCCATGTCGGCGCGGGCTTTCCGGTCCGCGGAGTTCCCTCGCGATCGCAATGCGGCAGCGGGGCCGACGGGCCCAAAACAGGAGGTCGAACATGGCATTGATACTCGTCTGGATCCTGAACGCGGTGGCCCTGCTGGCCGTTGCCTACCTGCTGCCCGGCATCACGGTGGCCAGTTTCGGATCGGCGCTCATCGCCGCGCTGGTGCTGGGCCTGGTGAACATGCTGGTCAAGCCGGTGCTGGTGTTGCTGACGCTGCCCATCACGATCGTCACGCTCGGTCTCTTCCTCATCGTCATCAACGCCTTGTTGTTCTGGTTCGTCGGCTCCGTGCTGAAAGGCTTCCAGGTCAACGGGTTCTGGTGGGCCGTGGGCGGTGCGATCCTGTACAGCATCATCTCGGGCCTGCTCACCAAGCTGATCCCCTAATGTCTGATTCGACTACTCCCGCCTTCAGTCTGGAATTCTTCCCCCCGCGCGACCTGGCCGGCCAAGAACGGCTGGTGCGCGCGGCCAAGCAGATGCTGGCCATCCAGCCCAAGTACGTCAGCGTGACGTTCGGCGCGGGCGGTTCCACGCGCGCGGGCACGGCCGACGCCGTGCGCACGCTGCGCAATCTGGGCTGCGATGCGGCGCCGCACCTGTCGTGCGTCGGCGCCACCCGCCAGGACCTGCGGGACATCCTCCAGGCCTACAAGAACGAAGGCGTGCGGCGCGTGGTCGCCCTGCGCGGCGACCTGCCTTCCGGCATGGGCGGCGACGCGGGCGAACTGCGCTACGCCAATGAACTGGTGTCGTTCATCCGCGAGGAAACGGGCGACTGGTTCCACATCGAAGTGGCCGCCTATCCCGAAATGCATCCCCAGGCGGCCAATCCCTCGGCCGACCTGGATCATTTCGTGCGCAAGGTGAAGGCTGGCGCCAATGCTGCCATCACGCAGTACTTCTTCAACGCCGATGCCTACTTCGACTTCGTCGACCGGGCCCAGGCCAAGGGCGTCGACGTGCCGATCGTGCCGGGCATCATGCCGATCACGAACCACACGCAGCTGCTGCGCTTCTCGGAGATGTGCGGGGCGGAAGTGCCGCGCTGGATCCGCCTGCGCCTGGCGGAGTTCGGCGACGACAAGGCATCCATCCGCGCCTTCGGCGTGGATGTGGTGACCGAGCTGTGCCAGACCTTGCTGGACAACGGCGCGCCGGGCCTGCATTTCTATACCCTGAACCACGCGGAAGCCCCGTTGGCGGTGTGGAAGGAACTGGCGTTGCAGGACTAGGCCGTCGCGCGGCCATGCCGCGCAGGCAATGAAAAGCCCACCCGGGAGGGTGGGCTTTTTTGTTGCCCGCGGACAGGCGGCCGATTACTGTCGGCTGCCGCCGCCAGGTCAGTCCGCGTACACGCCCGCCTTGCGGATGACGCCGCCCCATTTGTCGACCTCGGACTGCAGCCAGGTCTGCAAGCCCTGCGGGGTCTGCTTGGATTCCGGCACGATCTCGGCGCCCAGTTCCGACATCTTCTGCGTGAAGGCGGGGTCCTTCAGCGCGGCGCGCAGCGCCTCGTTGAACTTGGCGATGGCTTCGGGCGGCGTGCCCTTGGGCGCGTACACGCCGTGCCATACCTTGACCTCAAAGCCCTTCAGGCCGTTTTCCTGCAGGGTCGGCGCGTCGGGCAGCGTCTTGATGCGCTCCAGCGTCGTCACGCCATACAGCTTCACGCGGTCCGCCTTGATCTGCGGAATGGTCTGGGTGGTCTGGTCGCACAGCACGTCCACCTGGCCGCCCAGCAGGGCGGTCATCGCCGGCGCCGTGCCGGCATAGGGCACCGTGGTGAACTGCACGCCCAGCGATTCCTGCAGCAGCATGCCGCAAAGCTGGGAGACGGCGCCCAGGCCGGCGTTGGCCAGGTTGATCTTGTTGCCGTTTTCGCGGGCGTACTTGATGAAGTCCTTCATGCTGTCGGCCGGCAGGTCCTTGCGGCCCAGCAGGGTCATGGGCACGTCCGCGACCTGGCCGACGTACGCGAAGTCGGTCAGCGGATTGAACGAGAGCTTGCGGTACAGCGCCGGCGCGGTGGCCATGCCGTTGTGGTGGATCAGGAAGGTGTAGCCGTCGGGGGCCGCGCGCGCCACGTGCTGGGACGCCAGCGTGCCGCCCGCGCCCGTGCGGTTTTCGATGACGATGCTCTGGCCCAGCGTCTTGGCCATCGATGCGCCCAGGCTGCGCGCGACCACGTCGGTGGGCCCGCCCGCCGCGAACGGCACGACCAGCGAAATGGGATGGTTGGGATAGGCGCCTTGCGCGAGCGCGTTGCCCGAGGCAAGGCACGACAAGGCCAGGATGGGCCAGGCGGCGCGCCTGGCCGCGCGCGCGAAAATTGGGGGCATGTCTCACTCCTGTGGTTGCTTTGGGGGCCCGCAAGCCTGGGCATCGCGGGCCATGGTCCTGCGGACACACCGTAGTGTCGGCCGCTGGGGCAGGAATGAGAATTCGCAGTTTCGCAAGCCGGGTTTCAGCTGGCGGAAAGGAGGGTTTACGCGTGTATGCGCGGCGCGCCGCCGCGGCGCTCAGCCAGGCTGGTCCTTGCCCGGGTCCTCGGCCAGCGCCTGCGGCGCGGAGTAGCTTCCTCCGGGCTCGCCCACCGGCTCGGCCCGCAGCGGCTGGTGCACCCGGCTGGACGGCACGAGGGAGACGGGGTCTTCCGGGCTGGTCCACAGCGGGTCCGGGATCTCGGCGAAGACCTGCCGCAGGCGTTCGCCCCAGGTGCCTCGGATCATGCGGAAATACTCGTTGTGCTCGTCGATGCTGGCGAAATGCGTGACGCGCAGCGCATTCGCGTCGTAGACCAGCAGGTCCAGCGGCAGGCCCACCGAGATGTTCGAGCGCAGGGTGGAATCCATGGAGATCAGCGCGCACTTGGCGGCCTCGTCCAGCGAGGTGTCCGGGCGCAGCACGCGATCCAGGATGGGCTTGCCATACTTGGCCTCGCCGATCTGGAAGTACGGGCATTCCTGCCCGGCCTCGATGAAGTTGCCCGCCGAATACACCTGGAACAGGCGGCAGCGTTCCGCGCCGATCTGGCCCCCGAAAATCAGGTTGACGTTGAAGTCCACGCCCTGCTCATGCAGGGCCGGGGCCTCGCGATGGAACACGTCGCGTACCGCGGCGCCGACGCGGTGCGCGGCTTCGAACATGTCGGGCGCGTTCCAGAGTGTCTCGCCGCCTTCGGCGGGCTGGCGGCTCAGTGCGTTCAGCACGGCCTGGCTGACCGCCAGGTTGCCGGAGGTCATCAGCACCATCACGCGTTCGCCGGGGCGCTCGAAGACGGTCATTTTGCGGAAGACGCTGATCTGGTCGACCCCGGCATTGGTGCGGGAATCGGACAGAAAGACCAGGCCGGAATCAAGGCGGGCTGCTACGCAGTAGGTCATGATCGGAAATAGGGAAAACCACGCTGCATTGTATTGCGGCGCGGCCTGACGCGGCCCGGCCCGGCCTGGCGCCGCCCGGAGCGGCCCGGAGCGGATGTTACTGCTGGGCGCTCGTCTGGACCTGCACGCTGACTTCCATCGATTCGTTGCCGCCGCCGCTGCGCACGCCGCGCACCGGGGAGGCCGAGTCGTAGTCCCGCGCCACCGCCAGCCGGCAATGGCAGTCCGAAGCGAACTGGCGGTTGGTGATGTCCACGCTGGTCCAGCCCACGCCGGACAGCCACACGTCGGCCCATGCGTGGCTGGCGGCGTGTTCGGCCGCGGTGTAGAGGTAGCCGCTGACGTAGCGGGCGGGCACGCCCAGGCCGCGCACGCAGGCCAGGAACAGGTGGGCGTGGTCCTGGCACACGCCATGGCCCAGGGACAGCACCTGGGCGGCGGCGGTGGTGACGTCGGTGGTGCCGGGCTCGTAGGCGACGCGGTCGCTGATGGCGGTCGCCAGGGCGAGGATGTCGTCGGGGGTGTTGAGTCCGCCGGGCAGCGCCTCGCGCACGAACGCCATGACGGTATCGTCCGCCTGGGTCAGGGGCGTTTGCACGCAGTAGGCGTGCACCGGCAGCCGGCTGTCTTCGCCGCCCAGCAGGCCGCGCGCCAGCGGCGCCACCACTACCTGTCCGGTCACGCGCAGCTCGATTTCGGTATGCGGGTGGTTCAGGGTCAGCGTGTGCGTGATGTTGCCGTAGGCGTCCACCTGCTTTTCCAGCGCGCCGGGCGCCTCGATGTGCCAGCGCAGGACGCGTTGGTGCTCGTCGTCGCGCGGCGTCAGGCGCAAGGTCTGGATGCTGTAGGTGACCGGCGCGGTGTAGCGGTAGTGCGTGAGATGCGTGATGATCTGCTTCATTCCTGTCTCCTTAGGCCGACAGCGGCACCAGGAAGTCCTGGCTGATCCGGTTGCCCAGGTCGTTGATGCGGTCGAGGAAGTGGTCCAAGTACTGGTGCAGGCCGCTGGCCAGAATGTCCTCGACTCGGCCGTATTGCAGCTCGGCGCACAGCATGCCGGCGCGCCGCTCGGTCTCGGTCGAGCGCTGGTTGGAGACGCGCGCCAGGTCGTCGGCCACCGCCCGCATCGAGGCCAGCAGCGAGCGCGGCATGTCGCCGTGCAGGATCAGCAGTTCGGCCACGCGGTCCGGGGTGATGACGTCGCGGTACACCTTGCGGTAGATCTCCAGCCCCGACACCGAACTGAGCAGGGCCGACCAGCGGTAGAACTCGCTTTGCAGCGCGTCGGCGTCGGCGGGTTCGGCGCGGCTCTCCTGTCCGTTGCCGTCGCGTTCGTGGAATTTCACGTCCAGCATGCGCGCGGTGTTGTCGGCGCGTTCCAGGTGCATGCCGATGCGCAGGAAGTACAGGGCCTCGTCCTGCAGCATGGTGCCGATGGTGACGCCGCGCGCCAGATGCGAGCGGAACTTCACCCATTCGAAGAACTCGCCCGGATTGCGTTCCAGCAGCCCGGTGTGCAGGTGCTTGAGCAGTTCGAGCCAGGTCGTGTTGTAGGTTTCCCAGACTTCGGTGGTGAGGCTGCCCCGCACGGCGCGCGCATTCTCGCGGGCCGAGCGCATGCAGGAAAAGATGGACGAGGGGTTCTCGGGGTCGCGCACCATGTACTCCAGCACGTCGTGCGGCGAGATGGATGCGTACTTCTGCAGGTACAGGCCCTGCAGTTCGGAGATACGCAGCACGCCCAGCCACGAGCCCTCGCGCGTCTGCGCGTCCTGCGGCAGCAGCGACATCTGCAGGTTCACGTCCAGCATGCGGGCGGTGTTCTCGGCGCGCTCGGTGTAGCGGCACATCCAGAAGAGATTGTCGGCGGTTCGGCTCAGCATGTTCAGTCCTCCTCCAGTACCCACGTGTCCTTGGTGCCGCCGCCCTGGCTGCTGTTGACCACCAGCGACCCTTCGACCAGCGCGACCCGGCACAGGCCGCCCGGCACGGTCCGGATTTCCTTGCCGCACAGCACATAGGGGCGCAGGTCCACGTGGCGGGGCGCCACGCCCGAGTCGACATACGTCGGCACGGTGGACAGCGCCAGCGTGGGCTGCGCGATGTAGTTGGCGGGGTGGGCGCGCACGCGCTCGCGGAACGCGTCGACTTCCGCGCGGGAGGCCGACGGGCCCACCAGCATGCCGTAGCCGCCCGAACCATGGACCTCCTTCACCACCAGTTCATGCATGTGCGCCAGCACGTGGGACAGTTCATCCGGCCGGCTGCAGCGCCAGGTAGGCACGTTCGACAGCACCGGCTCTTCGCCGAGATAGAAGCGGATCATGTCCGGCACGTGCAGGTAGGTGGACTTGTCGTCCGCGATGCCGGTGCCGATGGCGTTGGCCAGCGTGACGCGGCCGGCGCGGTACACCGACAGCAGGCCGGGCACGCCCAGCGCGGAATCCGCGCGGAACGACAAGGGATCCAGGAAGTCGTCGTCCAGCCGGCGGTAAATCACGTCCACCTTGCGCGGCCCTTGCGTGGTGCGCATGTAGACGGTGTTCTGCTCGACGAACAGGTCCTGGCCCTCGACCAGTTCCACGCCCATCTGCTGGGCCAGGAAGGCATGTTCGAAATAGGCCGAGTTGTACATGCCGGGCGTCAGCACCACCACGGTGGGGTTGTCGCCGCCGTGCGGGGCGACCTCGCGCAGGTTGTCCAGCAGCAGGTCCGGATAGTGGGCCACCGGTTCCACCTTGATGCGGCTGAAGGCGTCCGGCATCAGCCGCATGGACATCTTGCGGTTCTCCAGCATGTAGGACACGCCCGACGGCACGCGCAGATTGTCTTCCAGCACATAGAACTCGCCGGCGCCGGCGCGCACGATGTCCACGCCGGCGATGTGGCAGTAAATGTCCTCGGCCACGTCCACGTCCTGCATCTCGGGACGGTACTGGGCGTTCAGGAAGACCTGCTCGGCCGGCACCACGCCCGCGCGCACGATGTCATGGCCATGGTAGATGTCGTGGATGAACATGTTCAGCGCGCGCACGCGCTGCTTCAGGCCTGCATCCAGGAGGCGCCATTCGTCGGCGGGGATGATGCGCGGGATCAGGTCGAAGGGAATCAGGCGTTCGGTGCCGGCGGCGTCGCCCGCGACCGAGAAGGTGATGCCGACCCGCCGAAAGCTCAGGTCCGCCTCCAGCCGGCGCACGGCCATGGCCTCCGCGGACTGCTCGCCGTGCCAGCGCTCGAAGGCCTGGTAATGGGAGCGTATGCCGCCGGCGCTGTCGCGCATCTCGTCAAAAGCGGTGGGACGGGCTGTTCTGTCCTTCATGGCTCCTCCGGTACTGGTGCTTGCGGCCGGCTTGCGCGCGGCCTCTGCGGATTAAGCAACACGCGTGCCAGGTTGGGTCGGGCGCGCGGGCGCCTTGGGGACAATATCCTCCCAAGGACGTTGGAACGCCATCCCCGCGGCGGTTGACGCGCGGGGTCGGCGGATGGCGCATGCGCCGGCCGGGCGGAACGCCAGGGGCCGAGCGGCGGGTGGGGCGCGGTGGGGGCGCAGTTTTGCGCGGTCGGGCGCGGGAATCCGTCCGGAACGGGCCGGACTCCGCCAGCGGGTGCAGCGGACGCGATGTTGCGGGTGGGAATGGTTGCGGGAACGCCCCGGGCCGAGGCGTCCTGCCCGCTATGATACGGCCTGCACCATTTTGGTGCAATCCGCCGGGCAATGCGGGGGCGTCAGTGCATCCGGAAGCTGTGCAGCGTGGTGCCGGCCGGGCCGCCTTGCTCCAGGGGCGCCTGCGGCACCCAGCCGTCCTGGGTCAGCACGGCGTCAAGCCTGAAATCATGGGCGGCGGGTTCATAGCCCGCCTCCAGCTCGCCGCAGCTCCAGGCGATGCCGATCGCGATGAACGGATGCCCGCGGTCGCGCAGGGCCGCCAGGCTGCGGTCGTAATAGCCGCCGCCGTAGCCCAGGCGGTCGCCCTGTTCGGTGTAGCCCAGGGTGGGCACCAGCACCACGTCGGGGAGCAGGTCGGGGCCATGGACGGGTTCCTGGATGCCATAGGGGCCGGCGCGCAGTTCGGCGTCGGGCGTCCAGGGCAGGAAGGCCAGCGGCGCGTTGCGTTCGCGCACCACCGGCAGCGCCACCGCCACGCCGGCGTCGACCCACTGCTGAAGCAAGGGGCGCAGGTCGGGCTCGTCGGCCATGGGCCAGAACGCGGCGACGGTGGCGGGTGCCGGACGGCCGGCGCGGGCGGCTTCGTCGCGCGCCACGTTCAGCCAGGTGAACAGCCGCGCGCGCATCAGCAGACCGCCGCGGCTGCGCTGGTCTTCGGGCAATTCGGCACGCATTTTCCGCAATCGCGTGCGTAGCTGGACTGCGGTATCCTCTGGAGTATTTTGCGTAGTCATGCGGTGGCTGTGATGGGGATGGACAAAGATGGCGGATGTGCGGATGGCCGGCATGTGGACGATCTGCATGCGGGCTTGCGGCAAGGCCCGTATATGAGGAGTAGGGCATGACACAGACTCTGCAACCTGGACGGTATCAGAAAACCGCGCGCGCCGTCTCCGAAGCCGGGTTCAACCTGCGCCGTTGGCTGCCGCTGGTGGCGCTGTTCACCGCGGCCTGCGCGCCGGTGGATGCGCAACAGCGCAGCGCCTCCCTCACTACCCAGCCCCAGCCCGCCGTCCAGGCCGCGCAGCCCGTCATTTCGGTGCCGCCCGCGGTGCTGGCCGGCCTGCCGCCCACCGCCGAAACCCCCGCGCTGGCCGCCGTGGTCGCAGCGCGCGAAGCCATGAGCCGCAAGCAATGGTCCATTCTGGGCGCGCTGGTGCCGCAGGCCAAGCCGGACCCGCTGGGCATGTATCCCGAATATTGGCTGCTGCGCTACCAGCTGTGGACCCCGCCCGCCACCGGCCGGCCCACGGCCGCCCTGCAGCAGTTCATCAGCGGCAACCCGGACGCCTACCTGGCGGATCGCCTGCGCGGCGACTGGCTGCTGGCGGCGGCGCGCAGCGGCGACTTCGAAACCGTGCGCAAGCTGGCGCCGGTGAAAAACAGCAACGCCCAGATCGAGTGCGCCATCCTGGACGCCAAGCACATGACCGGGCAGCGCGCCACCGCCGCGCAGGCCACGGCGGTGTTCGCGCCAGGGAGCGCCTGCTGGGCGCTGTACGACCAGCTCGTCGCCGACGGCGTGCTGGGCTGGGAGCAACTGGAGCCTCAGTTTCGCGACGCCATCGAAGCCAACAAGACGGCCGACGCGCGCAAGTTCGCGCAATACATGTTCGAGCCGGGCGACCTGAAGGCCTACGATCAGCTCATGAAGGATCCCATGAAGTGGCTGACGCGCCAGGACCGTCAGCCCGTGGGCCGCAACGAGAAGGAATTGGTGACCATCGCGCTGGCCCGCCTGGCGCGTTCCGACGTCAGCGTGGCCGATTCCTATCTGCGCCGCATGTGGGGCAAGTCCGGGGACTGGTCCAAATCCATGGCCAAGTCGAACCTTGCCTGGGTGCGCGGGCAGTATGCGCTGGTGGCCGCGCTGAAGCTGGACAGCCGGGCGGACGACTGGTACCACGAGGCCGGCCACATCCGCATGACGGAATACAACGCCGCCTGGAAGGTGCGCGCCGCCCTGCGCCAGCCCAAGATCGACTGGAAATGGGTCATCGCCTCCATCGAGCAGATGCCTGCCGAGCAGCAGGCGGATCCGTCGTGGGTGTACTGGAAGGCGCGCGGACAGGCGGCCCTTGGCCACAAGCAGCAAGCCGAGGCCGCCTACGCCAGCATTGCCGACCGCTTCGATTTCTACGGCCAACTGGCCGCCGAGGAACTGGGCCGGCGCATCAACGTGCCGCCGCGTCCCGCGCCCATCAGCGACCAGGAAATCGCCGAGGCCCGCGCCAATCCGGGCCTGCGCCGCGCGGTCCAGCTGTTCCGCCTGGGCTGGCGCGCGGAAGCCGTGCCGGAATGGAACTTCAGCCTGCGCGGCATGAGCGACCGCCAGCTCCTGGCCGCCGCTGAACTGGCCCGCGCCGAGAACATCTACGATCGCGTGGTCAACACCTCCGACCGCACGGAAAAGGAATTCGACTTCAGCCAGCGCTTCATCGCGCCCTTCGAAGGCCGCGTCACCGCCAAGGCCAACGCCATCGCGCTCGATCCCGCCTGGGTCTATGGCCTGATCCGGCAGGAATCCCGCTTCATCATGGACGCGCGCTCGCACGTGGGCGCCTCCGGCCTGATGCAGCTGATGCCGGCCACCGCCAAGTGGGTGGCGGGCAAGATCGGCATGAGCAACTTCACGCCCGACAGCGTCAACGACTTCGATACGAACACCGAGCTGGGCACCAACTACCTGAATATGGTGCTGCGCGACCTGGACGGTTCCCAGATGCTTGCCAGCGCAGGCTACAACGCCGGTCCGCGCCGCCCGCACAACTGGCGCTCGACGTTCACGCATCCGGTGGAAGGCGCCATCTTCGCCGAGACCATCCCGTTCAATGAAACGCGCACCTACGTGAAGAACGTGATGTCCAATTCGGTGTACTACGCCGCCATGTTCAGCGGCCAACCCCAGTCGCTGAAGGAACGCCTGGGCAACATCGTGCCGCTGGGCGCCGAAAGCACGTCGATTCCATGAGCCGGGACCCGGCCATCGAGGGCTTGCAGGTCTATATCGTGGGCGGAGCGGTGCGCGACGCGCTGCTCGGCCTGCCGCCGGGCGACCACGATTGGGTCGTGGTGGGCGCCACCCCGGAAGACATGGCGCGCCGCGGCTTCATTCCGGTGGGCGGCGACTTCCCGGTCTTCCTGCATCCCCGCAGCAAAGAGGAATACGCGCTGGCGCGCACCGAGCGCAAGTCCGGGCGCGGCTACAAGGGCTTCACGTTCTATACGGGGGCGGACGTCACGCTCGAGGAAGACCTGCGCCGCCGCGACCTGACGGTCAATGCCATTGCCCAGACGCCCGAGGGCCGGCTGATCGACCCCCTGGGCGGCGAGGCCGACGTGCGGGCCCGGGTCTTGCGCCACGTCGGCGAGGCCTTCCAGGAAGACCCCGTGCGCATCCTGCGGCTGGGCCGCTTTGCGGCGCGCTTCGGCGATTTCACCGTCGCGCCCGCCACGCTGGAATTGTGCCGGCGGATGGTCGAGGCGGGCGAGGCCGACGCGCTGGTGGCCGAGCGGGTCTGGAAGGAGTTGTCGCGCGGCCTGATGGCGGCCGCGCCCTCTCGCATGCTGGACGTGCTGCAGGAATGCGGCGCCCTGGCCCGCGTCATGCCGGAATTGCAGGGCGTGGAGGAGGTCGGCGCCGACGTGGACCGCGCCGCGGGCCTGGGATTGTCGCTGCCGGGCCGCTATGCCCTGCTGTGCCGATTGACTCCCGGACGCGACGCGCTGGGCCGCCGGCTGCGCGTGCCCACGGAATGCAACGACTACGCGCGCCTGCTGCCCGAAGTGCTGGCCGGCCTGGGCGCCTTGCAAGGCGATGGGGACGCCGCCGGCAAGCAACTTGCGCTGATGGAGCGTGCCGACGCCTTGCGCAAGCCGGAACGTTTTTTCGACCTGCTGGAGGCGGCAGCGGTGCTCGGGCCCGTGGACCGGCCGGCATGGCGCGCGCGCGTGGCCGCCGTGCGCGGGGTGGATGCCGGGGCGATCGCGAAAGCCTGCGCCGGCGATACGGCGCGCATCAAGGAGCGGGTGCGCGACGCCCGGCTGGAACGCCTGCGGGCGGGCGCTGCGGACGCGCCGCTATAGCTTGCCGAGGCGGTCGCCGCGCGAGAAGCCCGTCAGGGGTTCCGTCATGCCGCGCCCCACCGCCAGCACCTTGAAGAGCTCGCCCATTTCCGCTTCGGACAGCAACTTCTGCACGGGCGCGACGGTCTTCGCGTAGTTCTGAACGTCGGCCGGATCCAGCTGGGCCAGCAGCTCCATCAGCCCGGCGTTCATCAGGAAGCGGGCCTGCGAGGTATAGCCCAGGACCTGCAGGCCGGCCGCCAGCGCCGCGTCCGCCATCGCGGTGAAGTCGACGTGCGCGGTGATGTCCTGCAGGCCGGGCGCCGTGAACGGATCGCCGTGGGCGTGATGGCGCAGATGGCACATGAGCGTGCCGCCCGCGCGCTGGGGGTGGTAGTACTCGCTGCGGGGAAAGCCATAGTCCACCAGCAGCGCCGCGCCGCGTTCGAGCCAGCCGCCCATTTCGGCGATCCAGGCTTCGCCTTGCGGATTGATTTCGGAGACATAGCCGGGCAGCGCGGGCATCCGGTCCGCCACCGCGGCCGCCAGCGCCGGCTGCGCCGGCCGGTCTTCCCAGACGAAACCCCGGGAGGCGTCGAGCGCCACGCCGCGCTCCAGCACCGTGCCGTCCTCGCTCCAACGGAACATCGAGACCGGCATTGCGTCCAGGACTTCGTTGGCCAGCACGCAGCCCGAGAAGGCCTCGGGCAGCGCATCCAGCCACTGCACGCGGTCGCCGTACGCCGCCAGCCTTTGCGCCTGGCGCGCGCGCAGGTCGGCGGACACTTCCAGGATCAGGTAGCGGGTCTGCGCGAGGCCCAGCGCATCCAGCTCGGCCAGCACCCCTTCGGCAAGCGCGCCGGTGCCGGCGCCGAATTCCAGCACTGCGTCCGTGCGGGTCTGGCGCAGCACCTGGGCCGCCTGGCGGGCGAGCGTGCGCGCAAACAACGGCGTCAGCTGCGGCGCGGTGACGAAGTCGCCGGCGGGCGCGCGGGCGTCGCCGTCCGCTTCGGCCAGCTTGACGTTGCCGGCGGCGTAGTAGCCCAGGCCCGGCGCATACAGCGCCTGCGCCATCCAGCGGTCGAACGGCAGCCAGCCGCCGTTGGCCGCGATGGCGTCGCGCAAGTGGGCGGCCGCGGCTTCGCTGTGTTCGAGGGCGGCGGGAGGCAGGGCGGGCAGATTGGCGGGTGCGGGGCGTTGCATGGTCGGATGAGGCATGGGCAAGCAGCTATTTTCCCAAAAAATCGAAGCGCCGCGCGGCGCGGCCCCGAGCCGGCGCGGCGGCCAAAAAAACAAACCCCGCGGCAGGCGCGGGGTTTGCGTCGGGCTCAAGCGGCGGGATCAGCCGCGGCGGTCGGCCGGCTTCGCGAAGCGCTTGGCGGGGCCGCCGGGACGCTTGTCGAACGTGGGCTTGCCACGGAAGCCGCCTTCACGCTGCGGACGGTCGCCGAAGCTGGGGCGGTCGCCGAAACTGGCGCGATCGTTGTAGCTCGGGCGCGAGTCGCGGTCGCCGCCGCGGAAACCGCCTTCGCGTTGCGGACGCTCGCTGAACGGGCGCGGATCGCGTTGCGGGCGGTCGCCGTAGCTGGGGCGATCACCATAGCTGGGACGGTCGCTGAAGCTCGGACGCGAATCACGGTCGCCGCCACGGAAGCCGCCTTCGCGCTGGGGACGGTCGCCCCAGGGACGGTTGCCCTGGTAGCCGCCTTCGCGCGGCGGACGGTCGCCGAAGCTGGGGCGATCGCTGAAGGAACGGGCCGGGCGGTCGCCGCGGAAGCCGCCTTCGCGAGCGCCCTGGTAACCGCCTTCGCGCGGCTTGAATTCGCCACGCGGGCCGCCGAAGGAACGGCCTTCGCGCGGTCCGCCGTCGCGATTGCCCTGGTAGCCGCCCGGACGCTTGCCGAACGGCTTGCCGCCGCGCGGAGCGCCGCCGGCCGACGGACGCGGGGTGCGCTTGGGTTCCAGGCCGGCGATCACTTCGGGAGTGATCGATTGGCCGATGTAGTGCTCGATGCGGCGGACCTTGTGGCGCTCGGAATGCGTGGCCAGCGTGAAGGCCAGGCCGTTGCGGCCGGCGCGGCCCGTGCGGCCGATGCGGTGCACGTAGTCTTCGGCCTGCATCGGCAGGTCGAAGTTGACGGCATGGCTGATGCCCTGCACGTCGATGCCGCGGGCGGCGACGTCGGTGGCCACCAGGATGCGCAGCTGGCCGCGCTGCAGTTGCGACAGGGTGCGGGTGCGCTGGCGCTGGTTCATGTCGCCGTGCAGGGCGGCGGCGGCGAAGCCCTGGTCGGCCAGGTGGTCTGCCAGGTCGTCGGCGCCGCGCTTGGTCGACGTGAAGACGATGGCCTGGTCCAGCGAGGCGTCGCGCAGCACGTGGTCCAGCAGTTGCATCTTGTGGCTGGCGTCGTCCGCGTAGAGCAGGCTTTGCGTGATGTTGGTGTGCTTTTCCTTGTGGCCGGCGATCTCGATGCGTTGCGGTTCGCGCATCATGCGCGCGGCCAGCTTGGCGACGGTGCCGTCCAGCGTGGCGGAGAACAGCAGCGTCTGGCGGCCTTCCGGCAGACGTTCGACGATGGTCTCGATGTCTTCGATGAAGCCCATGTCCAGCATGCGGTCGGCTTCGTCCAGCACCAGCGTGTGCACGGTGTTCAGCTTGACGCGGCCGGATTGCAGGTGATCGATCAGGCGGCCGGGGGTGGCGACCAGCACGTCCACGCGGCGCGACAGCGCCTTGAGCTGCGCGCCATAGGGCATGCCGCCCACGACGGTGGCGGTGCGCAGGTCGGCCAGCTTGCGGCCGTAGGTGGCGGTAGCGTCGGTGACCTGCAGGGCCAGCTCGCGGGTCGGGGTCAGCACCAGCACCTGCACGCCGACGCCCTTGTTGGCGGGATGCTGGGCGATGCGGTGCAGCGCCGGCAGCATGAAGGCGGCGGTCTTGCCGCTGCCCGTCTGCGAGGACACCATCAGGTCGTGGCCGGCCAGGGCCTGCGGAATGGCGGCGGCCTGAACGGCGGTGGGGGTGGTGAAGCCAGCGTCCTGAACGGCCGACAACAGAGCGGGCGCGAGACCCAGGTTTTCGAAAGACATTACTTTCCCTTGCCGCAATCAATGCGACGCAGTGCTTGGTCGGGCCAGGGGATTAGGCGGCCGGATCCAGGCGACGGTTGATGGAGCATCGTGCCGACCGGATCAACCATGCGCGTGGCGCGTTCTCGGGTGGAGATTGGAACGCAGGGCGAAAGGAAAGGGGTCAGGAATCGATGATGGTTCGGCAGGGGCCGGGGCTGTTTGCCCGGCGGACTGCGAAAACTTCCGCTAAATCAAGGCGGTAAATGCCGAACTCGTTTTGTGCAGTGCGGCGATCATAACCTGAATTCGCCTTGCATGGGAATTGTTTTTTTGTCCAGCCCCCAATCAATAGGGTTTTTCCCTTGGTCGGCCAGCCATTCGTTGGTGGCCAGGAAGTGGCCGCAGCCCAGGAACGGCGCGGGGGGCCTCCTCGCGGAAAGCGGTGACGGGTGATTGGACATCAGAACCAGGTGTCCGCTGTTGTCAGGCAGCAACAGACGCTTGGCCTGGGCATGCGCGCCCCAGAGCATGAATACCTTGGGGGACGGGTCGCGCGCGACCAGCGAGATCAGCGCGTCGGTCACCGTTTCCCAGCCTCGCTTCGCATGCGAGGCCGGCTGGCCGTCTTCCACCGTCAACGCGGTGTTCAGCAGCAGCACGCCCTGGTCGGCCCAGTGGCTCAGGTCATTGCCGGCGGGGACGGGCGCGCCCGGATATTCCCGGGCGATTTCGTTGAAGATATTGCGCAGGCTGGGAGGCCGCCTGCAATCGTCCGGGACCGAGAACGCCAGGCCCTGGGCCTGGCCCGGACCATGATAGGGATCCTGTCCCAGGATCACGACCCGCACGTCCGATGGCGCCAGCCCGTGCAGGGCCCGGAAGGGGGTGGCCGGATAGATGGTCGCGCCTTCGCCCAGGCGTTTTTCGATGTGGGCGGTCACGGCGGCCAGGGCGTCGGCCACGGGCCGGTCGGCGAATGCCGCCTGCCAGGCGGCGGGAAGTTCGGCCGTCTGGGCGGCGAGGGCGTGGGGAGTCAGGCGGTTGTCGATCGGCATGGGCCGGATTTTGGCACACGGCGCGGACTCCGCCGCGCCCCGGGGCTCAGACCGGCCAGCCGGCCTGTCGATAGGCCGAGTCCCAGAACATCCATTCCAGCTGAGCCGCATGGGTGTAGGCCTGGTGCATCGCCTCGCGCGTTTCCGCCGAGGCGGCTTCCGCGGCGCGGTCCACCGTGGCGATGACGGCTCGCACCAGCGCATGGAACTCCTCGCCCGCATAGGCGTCGATCCAGGCGGCGTAGGGATTGGGTTTCGCGGCGCGCGCCTGGATGTCGCGGCCGATCTCGGCGTAGATCCAGAAGCAGGGCAGCAAGGCGGCGAGCGCCACCGGGTACGGGGCGCTCCAGGCGGTGGCGATCAGGAAGCTGGTGTAGTGGTGGCTGGCCGGCGACAGCGGCGTGGCTTCGAAGGTGGCCGAGTCGATGCCGAACTGCTTCATGAACCCGGCATGCAGGCTGCGCTCGACGATGACCGCGCCCTTGGCGGCATCCGCGAACTGCACGACGCCGTCGGCATGGTCGGCCTTGGCCGCGGCGATGGCCAGGGCGCGTCCGAACGCGACCAGATAGTGCGCGTCCTGGATCATGTAGTGGCGGAACGCATTCTCATCGAGCTGGCCGCTGGCCAGTTCCTGGTTGAACGGCATGGCGCGCGTTTTTTCGTAGAGCGCGATATTGCGCGCCCAGGCGTCGGAGCTGAAAGACATGGGATTTCCTCGAGGCAGGCCTACCGGCGCGCTGGGATGCGCGCCGGCCCTAGGGTACCAAAGACCGCCCGGAAACTGCCCGCGCCCGGCGCCCTACTGCATGTACCAGCCGTGGCTCACCACGAACGACTGGCCCGTGAGCGCGGCGCTGGGGAAGGCTGCCAGGAACAGGGCGGTCTGCGCCACGTCCTCGACGGTGGTGAACACGCCGTCCACCGTATCGCCCAGCATGACCTTCTTGACCACCTCTTCCTCGCTGATGCCCAGTTCTTTCGCCTGTTCCGGAATCTGCTTCTCCACCAGGGGTGTGCGCACGAAGCCCGGGCAGATCACGTGCGAGCGCACGTTGTGGGCCGCGCCTTCCTTGGCCAGCACGCGGGCCAGGCCGAGCAGCGCGTGCTTGGCGGCGACGTAGGCGGACTTGAGCGGCGACGCTTCGTGCGAATGGACCGAGCCCATGTAGATGACGACGCCGCCCCGGTTGCCCTTGTACATATGTTTGAGCGCGGCCTTGGTGGTGAGGAAGGCGCCGTCGACGTGGATGGCCTGCATCTTCTTCCAGTCGGAATAGGCGAAGTTTTCGATCGGGTTCACGATCTGTATCCCGGCGTTCGAGACCAGGATGTCCACGCTGCCAAAGGCCGCGGCCACGCGGTCGATTCCCTGGTTCACGGCTTCTTCGCTGGTGACGTCCATGGCGACGCCCATGGCCTTGCCGCCGGCCTGTTCGATCTCTTTGGCGACGGCCTCGGCGCCCGCCTGGTTCAGGTCGGCGATCGCGACGGCGGCGCCCGCGCGCGCGAGCGTCAGCGCGACTTCCTTGCCGATGCCGCTGGCGGCGCCGGTGACGACGGCGACTTTTCCATTCAGGTCATGCTGCATGCTGGTACCTCCGGGTTGGGATTGGCCGTGGGCCGGTCGGGGCCGCATCGCCCACGGGTGCAGGGAGCATGGTTCGATGGTAGCGCTTCAGCATGAGAGCCGGCTGAACGCGGGCGGCAGGCGGCCTCAGCCGGCGCGCTTGCCGTGGCGGCGGGCGTAATCGAGCAGGGCGTCGCGCAGCACGACCGCCTGGTTGTGTTCGGTGTCGTGGGCGCCGTAAAGCAGGGTCAACGGCTTTTTCCCGGCGGCTTCCAGCAGGGCGGCCATGCGCTCCTGCTGTTCCGGCGCAGCCAGCTCCGCCCGGTACTTGCGGCGGAAGTCCTCCCAGCGTTCCTCGACGTGGTTGAACCATTTGCGCAGTTCGGCGGTGGGCGCGAGGTCGCGGGCCCATTCGTCCAGCCCCAGATCGGCCCGGCGCAGGCCGCGCGGCCAGACGCGGTCCACCAGCGCCCGGTAACTGCCTTCCGGGCCGGTGCCCTCGTAGACGCGCTGCATATTGATGACGGGCGGTTTCATGGCGGCTCCTCGGAGGCGTGGTGGCTGACCCCGCCTACTTTAGCGCCGGCCGCACCCTTTATGGCATTTCAGGGCGCGCGCCGCTGGCGCGCAGCAGCGCGAACCCGGCGACGGCAGAGGCAAGCGATCCGGTCAGGACGCCGATCTTGGTGGCGTCCACGGCGGCAGGGGCGGTGAAGGCCAGGGCGCCGATGAACAGGCTCATCGTGAATCCGATGCCGCACAGCAGCGCAACGCCGTACAGCTGAGTGAAGGAGGCATGCCGCGGCAGGCTGGCGATGCCGCTCTTGATGGCCAGCCAGGCAAAGCCGAACACGCCCAGCTGCTTGCCCAGGAACAGGCCCAGGGCCACGCCCAGCGGCACGGGCTGAGCCAGGGTGGCCAGCCCCAGCCCGGCGAAGGACACGCCCGCGTTGGCAAAGCCGAATACCGGCACGATCAACAGGGCGACCGGCTTGTGCAGGGCATGCTCCAGCGCGTGCAACGGCGAGTGCGCCGCGGGATGCCCCTGGTTCTGCGGACGCAATGGAATGGCCAGCGCCAGCGCCACCCCGGCCAGCGTGGCGTGCACGCCGGACTTGAGGACGAAATACCAGAGCACGGCGCCGATCAGCAGATACGGCGCAAGCCGCAGCACCCCCGCCCGGTTGAGGCAGAACAGGCAGGCCAGCAGGGCGCCCGCCATGCCCAGGGCGAACGTGTTGAGCGTCGAGGTATAGAACAGCGCGATGATCACGATGGCGCCCAGGTCATCCAGGATCGCCAGCGCCGTCAGGAAGATCTTCAGCGACGTCGGCACGCGGCTGCCCAGCAGCGCCAGGATGCCCAGGGCGAACGCGATGTCCGTCGCGGCGGGAATCGCCCAGCCGCGCAGCGTGTCGGGGCTGCCGGCATTGACCAGCACGTAGATGAGGGCGGGCACCGCCATGCCGCCCAGCGCCGCGATGCCCGGCAGGACGATGCGGCCGGCGCCGCGCAGCTGGCCGTCCAGCACCTCGCGTTTGATTTCCAGCCCGACCAGCAGGAAAAACACGGCCATCAGGCCGTCGTTGATCCAATGCAGCACGCTTTCCTTGAGCACGACGGGCCCCGCCTGGAAACCGAGCTTGGTTTCGAGCGCGCCGAAGTAATAGGGAGCGGCGGGGCTGTTGGCGACCGCCAGGGCGATCAGCGCGGCCAGCATGAGCACGTAGCCGCCGAGCGCTTCGGATCGCAGGAAAGACTGGAGGAAAGAGGGGGAGTTGGCTCGGGACGACGCCGGGGCGGTCACTGTTAGAACTTCCTTGGATACAGATTACGAGGTGGCCGACACAAAACTGAATTTTAACTGAATATCCATCGTGAGGCTTTTACGGCGGCGCTTCCTTACCAGACCGATTCCCGTGCCGCAGGCGGACCGCTTTCTTTAGATTCCGGAAATGCCTCTACTCCCCATCGCGGTACTGACCTATACCTCCGCCAAGCCGGGCGCGGAGAGTCGCCTGGTGCACACCGGCGATACGTTGGCCGCTCCCGGCCCCGCCCCGCACGGTACCTACCGGATCCAGCGCTTGGAGCCGAGCGCGCAATTGCTGGCGTGGGCCCGCGAGGGCGCGCGGTTCGACCTGTCGCGCACCGGGGCCGCGCGCGTCTGGTCCGGCGGCGCGCTCCTGGCTTCCGAATGCGCGCTTGACTGCGCGGGCTCGGGCGTGGCGGCGCTGGGCGAGCAGGACGTCGCCTACCTGGAGGCCTATCTGTTCTCGCAGGGCCGGCCTTGGAGCGATTCCGCCCTCATGGAAGGCGAGCCTTCCCCCTCATGCTGAGCCTCGGTGAAACACGGGGCGGCCGGGCACGGCCCGCGCGCCTACGCATCCTGCATACGGAGGCCGCCACCTCGTTCGGGGGGCAGGAGTTCTGCATCTACAAGGAGATGGTCGCCATGCGCGAGCGCGGCCATCATCTCGAGGCGCTGTGCCAGCCCCGGGCGGAGTTGGGCGAGCGGCTGCGGGAGGCGGGTTTCGCGGTGCATCTGTTTCCCATGGATGGCCCGCGCAATTTCATCCGCGGGGTGACGTTCGTGCGCCGCCTGCTGCGCCGCGGGCGCTTCGACGTGGTCAACACCCACAGCCGGCGCGATACCGTGCTGGCCGCGATGGCGGCCCGCCTGGCCGGCACGCCGCTCATCGTGCGCACGCGGCATCTGGCCAAGCCCATCAATTCCCTCTATGCCTACACCTGGCTGGCGCACCGCGTGATCGCCGTCAGCGCCTATGTGCGCGCGCAACTGCTGGAGGGCGGCGCGCCGCCCGAGTCCGTTGCCACCATCCATTCACCGGTGGTGCTGCCCCAGGCGCGCGAGGGCGTCTGCGTGCGGCGCGAGCTCGGCCTGCCCGGAGCCGCCCTGGTGGTGGGCTGCGTGGCCATCATGCGCCCGGAAAAGGGGCACGGCGACCTGATCGATGCCTTCCATCGCATCTCCGCCGCATTTCCCGAGGCGCATCTGGTGCTGGTGGGCGACGGCATGCCGCTGTTCGAGCGCCTGCGGGCGCAGGCGGCTGGGCTGGGGTTGGCGGACCGGGTGCATTTCGCCGGGCGCCGCCACGACATCGGCGACGTCCTGGCGGCGTTCGACGTATTCGCGCTGCCCACCCATCGGGAAGCCCTGGGCACGGTCTTCGTCGAGGCCGCGGCGATGGGGCTGCCGGTCATCGGCACGAACGTGGGCGGCGTGCCGGAAACCATGAGGGCCGACGTGACCGGACTACTGGTGCCGCCCAAGGATCCCGCCGCCCTTGCGGCCGCGCTGGAGCGCCTGTTGGCCGATCCGGCGCTGCGCCGGCGCATGGGCGACGCGGGCCGGCGCCTGATCCGGGGCCAGGGCCTGTTCTCGGCAGGGCGCGCGGCAAACCAGGTGGAGCAGGCCTACCTCCGTTGGCTCGAAGAATTGCGCGCGAAGGGCGCCGCCGGCTGATGCCGCGGCCCCGCGCCGATGCTCAATGCCAGAGCAGGGCGTTCATGGCTTCGACCAGCCGGTTGCGGTAGCGCGGCAGCTGGGCTTCGACGCCCGCCCGCCGTGCCTTCCATTCCTGGGATTCCGCGCCGGCGGGCACCCTCGGCGGCGCCCAGATCGGATCGGGGAAATGGCGGTCGCCGCGCCAGCGCGGGATCACGTGCCAATGCAGGTGCGGCACCATGTTGCCCAGCGAGGCCAGGTTGATCTTGTCGGGCGCCAGGATCGATTGCTGCGTCTCTTCCACGACGTACACGGCCCGCATCAGCAGGTCGCGTCCATGCGTGGACAGGCTGGTCATTTCGGCCAGGTGGCCGTTCCAGATCACGCGGGTGAAGCCGGGGTAATCGGCGTCGGCCACTTCGATGATGCGCAGGTGCGGCCCTCTCCAGAGCAGCGCGCCGCCGTCTTCCTGGCACAGGGGGCAGTTGGGGTCGCGCGCGCTCACGGCATCACCTTGCGATACTGGATGAAACCGGACCGGTCGGCGATGCGGTCGTACAGCTGGATGGCGGTGGCGTTGGTCTCGTGGGTGAGCCAGTACACGCGCGCGCAATTGGCCGCGGCGGCTTGCGCGTAGACGTGTTCGATCAGCTTGCGGCCGGCGCCGGTGCCGCGCACGTCCGGGGCCACGTACAGATCCTGCAGATAACAGTAGTCGCCGGCAGTCCAGGTGGAGCGGTGGAAGATCCAGTGCACCAGGCCGATGGCCCGGCCGCTGTCATAGGCCAGCGCGGCATGCATGGGCTGCGCGCCGTCCAGGAACCGCGCCCAGGTGTTGCGGGTGACGGCGTCGTCGATGTCGACGCGGTAGAAGTCCTGGTAGCCTTTCCATAGCGGCAGCCAGGAATCGAAGTCGGCGGCGACGATGGGACGGATTTCAGCGGTACTCATGGCTTGCGGTCTCCCCGGAGCGGTTCAATGTAGGTCTTCCATGGCTTCGACGATGTGTCGCAGCACTTGCAGTCGAGCGTAACGCTTGTCGTTGGCCGACACCAGGTGCCAGGGCGCGTGGGCGACGTCGGTCCGGGCCAGCATTTCGTTGGCCGCCGCGGCGTAGTCTTTCCATTTGTCGCGGTTGCGCCAGTCCTCGGCCGTGATCTTGAAGTTCTTGAACGGCGATTTCTCGCGTTCCTTGAAGCGTTCCAGCTGCACGTCCGGCGTGACGGCCAGCCAGAACTTCAACACTAGCGCTCCGCTGGCGGCCAGTTGTTCCTCGAAGTCGTTGATTTCGGCGTAGGCCCGGCGCCAATTGGCCGGCGAGGCCAGCTTTTCGACCCGCTCGACCAGCACGCGGCCGTACCAGGAGCGGTCGAAGATGGCGATGCGGCCATGACGCGGCACCTGGCGCCAGAAGCGCCACAGGTAGGGCCTTGCCAGCGCCTCGCTGTTGGGCGCGGCCACGGGAGTGATGTCGAACTGGCGGGCGTCCAGCGCGTGCGTGACGCGCCGGATGGCGCCACCCTTGCCGGCCGCGTCCTGGCCTTCGAATACCAGCACCAGCGCACGCTCCTGGAATTTCCGGGAGCGCGCGGCGCGCGCCAGCCGGCCTTGCAGCAAGCCCAGCTCGGATTCGTAGTCGTCCTTGTCGACCTTGGCGTCGTAGTCCAGCTGCCCCAGGCGGTCGACCACCCGCGTGGGCCGTGAGTGCGCCACGAACGACGGCGGGATGCGGGGCACGCCATGCTGGCGCATGGCGGCCAGCACCGCTTCGGCGGTGCGGACCGCCCGCAAGTTCTCGTCGGCGCTGGGGATCACGACCCAGGGCGCATGGCCGCAATCCGTGCGGTTCAGCACCGACTGCCCCGCGTTGCGGATGCGGTCGTATTTCTTGTGGACCTTCAGATCGATGGGGCTGACCTGCCAGGAGGTTTCCGGACTGGCCAGCAGGCGCTTGGCGCGGGCTTTCTGGGCCTCGGCCGACAGGTGGAACCAGAGCTTGACGATCTGCACGCCTTCGGCCGCCAGCATCGCTTCGAAGCGATGGATCGTGGCGGCCTGCGCTTCTATGCTTTCATGGTTGGGCTTCTTGCGCGTGGCTTCGAGGATCAGCGGCGCGTACCAGGAACCGAACACGATGCCGGTGCTGCCCTTGGGCGGCAGGTCGTTCCAGTATCGCCACAGCGGCGGGCGCTCCAGGTCTTCGCCTTCGCGCGGGCCGTAAGCGAGCGTCTTGATGTGGCGCGGGTCCATCCACTCATTGAGCAGGTTCACCGTGGCGCCCTTGCCGGCGCCGTCGATCCCCGCCACGACGATCAGCAGCGTTTTTTCCGCCTTGGCAAGGCGCTGGTACTGCGCGTTCAGCAAGGCGACGCGCAGCCGCGCCTCCAGGGGCTTGAATTCTTCCTTGGACAGGCTGGGGTCGGCTTCGGCTTCGGCGAACATGTGAGGATCCGTCTGGTCGGCAATGTTGCGATCGGACGATCTTCCGGGATAAGTCCGGGGCACGCAAGCCCGGGGCACGCAAGCCCGCGGCGCGTCTAGCGGTCGCGCGCCTGACGGCGGCGCGGGAATTACAACGCGTCGACGGGTATCTTCAGGTAGCGCACGCCATTGTCTTCGGGCGGCGGGAAGTGGCCGGCGCGGATGTTCACCTGGATGGCGGGCAGGATGAGGGTGGGCATGGAGAGCGTGGCGTCGCGCCGGGTGCGCATGTCGACGAACTCGTCTTCGCCCACGCCATCGCGCACATGGATGTTGGCGCGGCGCTGTTCGGCCACGGTGGTCTGCCAGGATGCGTCGCGGCTGGCGGGAGGGTAGTCGTGGCACATGAACAGCCGGGTATCGGCGGGCAGGCTCAGCAGGCGCTGGATCGACCGGTAGAGCTGGTGGGCGTCGCCGCCGGGGAAGTCGCAACGCGCCGTGCCCACGTCGGGCATGAACAGGGTGTCGCCCACGAAGGCGGCATCGCCGATCAGGTAGGCCATGTCGGCGGGCGTGTGTCCCGGCACATGGATGGCCCGCGCCGTCAGCCCGCCGATGCGGAAGGTTTCGCCGTCGGCGAACAGGTGGCCGAATTGGGACCCGTCCAGCTGGAACTCCGGCTCGAGGTTGAAGATCTTCTTGAATACGCCCTGCACGGTCTGGATGCTCTGGCCGATGGCGATGACGCCGCCCAGCTGCCGCTGGAGGTAGGGCGCGGCCGAGAGATGGTCGGCGTGCGCGTGCGTTTCCAACAGCCATTCCGTCTTCAGGCCGTGCTCGCACACGTAGTCGGCCACGCGGTCCGCGCTGGCGGTGCTGGTGCGGCCGGACTTGGGATCGTAGTCCAGGACCGAATCGATGATGGCGCAGGCGCCACCCGGCGCCGGCTCATGGACGACGTAGGTGATGGTGGCGGTGACGGGATCGAAAAAACCTTGGATCTGCGGGGGCATGGACGCTCGCCTGGCAGCGTATCGCTGCGCATCAAAACAATATATATATTTCAATAATATTGTTGAATATTCTATTGGTCAATATAATGATCAAACCCTCCTAGGCCGATTGATGCTCATCAAATGAACGAAGTCCTGACCGAGTGCGAAGTCGCCGTCCTGCGCGAATCCGCCTCCCAGGCCTGCGCCCTGCTCAAGGCGCTGGCCAACGAAGACCGCCTGCTGCTGCTGTGCCAACTGGTCCAGAACGAACGCAACGTGGGCGAACTCGAAGCGCTGACCGGTATCCGCCAGCCAACGCTGTCCCAGCAACTGGGGGTGTTGCGCGACGAAGGGCTGGTGGCGACGCGGCGCGAAGGCAAGTACGTTTACTACCAGATGGCCAGTTTCGAGGTCAGCCAGGTCATGAAGACGTTATCGAGTCTGTACTGCGGCCGGGCCATGGAGTCACTCAAGTGAACCTGGACTGGTCCGCCTTCACGCCCGCGTCGTCGGCCCTGGGCGGCCTGCTTATCGGCGCGGCCGCCGTGCTGATGATGGCCGGCGCGGGCCGCATCGCGGGCATCAGCGGCATCGTGGGCGGCCTGTGGCCGCCCCAGGGCGGCAGCTCCTGGCGGCTCGCCTTCCTGCTGGGCCTGTTCGCCTCTCCCTGGCTGTATCGCATCGGCGCCACGCTGCCCGCCGTCACGGTCGAGGCCGGCACGGCCCGCCTGGTCGTCGCGGGGTTGCTGGTGGGCATCGGCACGCGCTACGCGTCGGGCTGCACCAGCGGCCATGGCGTCTGCGGCGTGTCGCGGGGGTCGCCCCGTTCGCTGGCCGCAACCGCGCTGTTCATGGCGGCGGGTTTCGGCGTCGTCTACGTCATGCGCCATCTGGCGGGAGGCGGATCATGACCGCATTGTTCGCCTTCGTGTCGGGCCTGGTCTTCGGGCTGGGGCTGATCGTGTCCGGCATGGCCAATCCCGCCAAGGTGCTGGGCTTCCTGGACCTTGCGGGCTCCTGGGATCCGTCGCTGGCCTTCGTGATGGGCGGTGCGGTACTGGTCACCGCGGCAGGCTTTTCCGTGTTGCGCCGCCGCCGCGCCAGCCTGTCGGGCGAACCCTTGCACTGGCCCACCGCGACCCGCATCGACGCGCGCCTGGCGCTCGGCAGCCTGGCGTTCGGCGTGGGTTGGGGGCTGGCCGGGTTCTGCCCGGGCCCGGCCCTGGTCGCGGCGTCGGCCGGGGTGCCCCAGGCTCTGGTGTTCGTGGCCGCCATGCTTGCCGGCATGGCGATATTTTCAATCCTGGAAAAAATCAAAAGCCGGTAGACCGGCTCGGAGACAAGCATGCCCATGGCACAAGGCCAGCGCGATTTCGACGTGGTCGTGGTGGGCGGCGGGGCGGCAGGCATCGGCGTGACCGCCAGCCTGTTGCGCCGGCGGCCGGACCTGCGCATCGCGGTGGTCGAACCCAGCGACAAGCATTACTACCAACCCGCCTGGACCCTGGTGGGCGGCGGCGCCTTCGACGTCTCCAAGACGGTGCGCCCGACCCGCGCCGTCATGCCGGCGCGCGCCACCTGGCTGCAGGCCGCGGCGGCGGGTTTCGAACCCGAGGCCGACCGCGTCCTGCTGGAAGACGGCCGGGCCGTGACCTATCAGCAACTGATCGTCAGTCCCGGGCTGCGCCTGGCGTGGGAACAGGTCGACGGGCTGGCCGAGACGCTGGGCCGGCAGGGCGTCACGTCCAACTACCGCTACGATCTGGCGCCCTATACCTGGGAGCTGGCACGGGGGCTGAAGGGGGGGCGGGCGCTGTTCACGCAGCCCGCCATGCCCATCAAATGCGCCGGCGCGCCGCAGAAGGCGATGTACCTGGCTTGCGATCACTGGCGGCGCGCGGGCGTGCTGGACCGCATCGACGTGGAGTTCGACCTGGCCGGCGCGGTGCTTTTCGGGGTGCCGGCCTTCGTGCCGCCGCTGATGCGCTACGTGGAGCGCTACGGCATCGGGCTGGCCTTCAATTCGTCGCTGGTTGCCGTGGACGGCGCGGCGCGCAAGGCCTGGTTCGACGTGAAGGACGCCGACGGCGCCGTGGCGCGCGTGGAGAAATCCTTCGATATGCTGCACGCGGTGCCGCCGCAGGTTCCCCATGCCTTCCTGAAGAACAGTCCGCTGGCGGATGCCGCGGGCTGGTGCGAGGTGGATCCCGCCACCCTGCGCCACGTCCGCCATGGCAACGTCTTCGGTTTGGGCGACGGCATCAGCACACCCAACGCCAAGACCGCCGCCGCGGCGCGCAAGCAGATCGTCACGGTGGCCGAAAACCTGCTGGCGCTGCGCGAAGGGCATGCCATGCCGGTGACCTACGATGGTTATGGCTCCTGCCCGCTGACTGTCGAGCGCGGCCGCATCGTGCTGGCCGAATTCGGCTACGGCGGCAAGCTGCTGCCGACTTTTCCGTTGGATCCGACCGTGCCGCGCAAGAGCGCCTGGTTCCTCAAGGCCAGGATGCTGCCGTGGATCTACTGGAACGGCATGCTCAAGGGCCGGGAGTGGCTCGCTCGTCCCCTGGGCAATTGAGCGCGCCGGCATGATCGCTACCGTATGGGCGGCCAGCCTGGCGCTGGGAGGATGCGTCGGCCTGATTCTCGGGTTGACGGGCGCGGGCGGCGCCATCGTGGCCGTCCCTTTGCTGGTCTTCGGCCTGCATCTGCAGGTGGCGCAGGCCGCGCCCATCGCCTTGCTGGCGGTGGGGCTGTCCGCCGCGCTGGGGGCCGTGCTGGGGCTGCGCAAGGGTCAGGTGCGCTATCGGGCGGCCGGATTCATGGCCATCACCGGCATCATCGTGTCGCCGCTGGGGCTGTGGGCCGCGCGGCGGGTGCCCAACGCGCCCCTCGCCATCATCTTCGCCTGCGTGCTGGGCATGGTGGCGTGGCGGATGTGGACGCAAGGCGCCCGGCCGGTCGCTGCCGCCTCGGACGCGCCGCGCATGCCGCCCTGCCGACTCAATGCGGGCACCGGCCGGCTGCGGTGGACGGCGCCTTGCGCCCGAGCGTTGACCGGCACGGGAGTGATCGCGGGCTTGCTGTCGGGGCTGCTGGGCGTGGGCGGCGGCTTCGTCATCGTTCCCGCGCTGCGCCGCGCCACCGATCTGCCGATGCAGGCCATCGTGGGCACGTCGCTGGCCGTGATCGCGCTGGTGTCGGCCAGCGGCGTGGCGGCCGCGGCGGCGGGCGGGCACCTGGACTGGGGCATTGCGGCGCCTTTCACGGCCGCCGCCGTGCTGGGCATGCTGGCGGGGCGCGGGGTCGCCGACCGTTTTCCTCCCAGGCGCCTGCAGCAGAGCTTCGCGCTATTCGCGGGGGCGGTCGCGGTGGCAATGCTCGCCAAAGGGGCGATGGCGCTGATCGGGGCCGCGTGAATCCGCGCCGCCGCGTCGTTCACTCGTAGGTGCGCACGTCGTCGATGACCTTGCCGTCGTTCGGCAGGCCGCCGGCTTCCACCCACTCCACGTCGCTGCGCAGTTTGGTCACGTCGCGCACCGATTCCGCGATGCGCTGGCCGAGCTCGACGCTGGGCGCCTGCGCTTCCACCTTGAGCACCATGCGGTCCGATCCGGTATTGCCGCTGATCACCAGCCGGGCGCGGAGGATCTCGGGGTGGCGGCGAGCCACGTCCGCGACCTGCGACGGATGCACGAACATGCCTCGCACCTTGGTGGTCTGGTCGGCGCGGCCCATCCAGCCCTTGATGCGGGTATTGGTGCGTCCGCAGGGCGAGAGGCCGGGCATGACGGCCGACAGGTCGCCGGTGCCGAAGCGCACCAGCGGATAGTCCGGATTGAGTGTGGTGACCACGACTTCGCCGACTTCCCCGTCCGGCACCGGTACGCCCGTGCCCGGACGCACGATTTCGACGATGATGTCTTCGCCCAGCACCAGGCCTTCGCGGGCGGGCGTTTCGAAGGCCACCATGCCGAGGTCGGCGCTGCCGTATGCCTGGTAGCCTTCGATGCCGCGCGCGGCAAGCCAGTCGCGCAGGGACGGCGGGAAGGCCTCGCCGGAGACCAGCGCGCGGCGCAGCGAATCCAGCTTGACGCCCAATTCGTCGGCTTTTTCCAGGATGATCTTGAGGAAGCTGGGCGTGCCCGTGTAGCCGCTGGGCGCGAGATCCTGGATGGCCCGCACCTGCTGCTCGGTCTGTCCGGTGCCCCCGGGAAACACGGTGCAGCCCACGGCGTGCGCCGCGGTTTCCATCATGGAGCCGGCAGGCGTGAAGTGATAGGAAAAGCAGTTGTAGGCCAGCTCGCCGGCGCGGAATCCGGCCGCATGCAGGGCGCGGGCGAAGCGCCAGTAGTCGGCGCGCCCGCTCTCCGGTTCGTAGATGGGGCCGGGCGATGCGAAGACGCGCATCGCTTCGCCCCAGCCGATGGCGGAGAAGCCGCCGAATGCCTTGCGCGGCCCCGCGGGCGCCGACGCGTCGTCGCGGCTGTGCTGCTGCCGCTCCAGCAACTCGTGCTTGCGCAGCACGGGCAGCCGCGCCAGGGCCGCGCGCGACGTGATGGTCGCGGGGTCGATGCCGCGCAACTGCTCGGCGATGGCCGGCGCCCGGGCAATGGCCCGGGCGATCGCGCCGGGCAGGGCGGCCATCAGGTCGCGCTCGCGCTGCTCGGGCGCGCGGGTTTCCAGAACATCGAAAAACTCGGACATGGGATCGCACCCTCTCGTGTGCCGTACTGCGGTGTCGTTGCCGGCGGCGGGCCGGACCGCGCCGGCATCGCCGCTCCAGGAATCAGGCCAGCCAGCGTTTGCGGCGGCGGTAGAACTTGTTGTCGCGGAAACTCTTGCGTTCGCCGCTGGAGATGCCCAGGTAGAACTCCTTCACGTCCTCGTTCTCGGCGAGGTCCGAGGCCGCGCCGTCCATCATCACCCGCCCGTTCTCCAGGATGTAGCCGTAATCGGCATAGCGCAGCGCGATGTTGGTGTTCTGCTCGGCGAGCAGGAAGCTGACGCGCTCGCGCTGGTTCAGGTCGCGCACGATCTCGAAGATTTCTTCGACGATCTGCGGCGCAAGCCCCATGGACGGCTCGTCCAGCAGGATCATGTTGGGATCGGCCATCAGCGCGCGGCCGATGGCGGTCATTTGCTGTTCGCCGCCGGAGGTATAGCCCGCCTGGCTGGCGCGGCGCTGCTTCAGGCGCGGAAAATACTGGTAGACCCGGTCCAGCGCCGCCGTCGTGTCGCCGCGGCTCATGCTGCGCGTGTAGGCGCCGGTCAGCAGGTTTTCCTCGATGGTCAGGTGCGCGAAGCAATGGCGGCCTTCCATCACCTGGACCACTCCGCGCTTGACCAGTTCTGCCGGCGACAGCTTTTCGATGCGCTGGTCGCGATACTGGATATAGCCCTTGGTGACGTCGCCGCGCTCGCCCTTGAGCAGGTTCGAGATGGCGCGCAATGTCGTGGTCTTGCCTGCGCCGTTGGCGCCCAGCAGGGCCACGATCCGGCCTTCCGGCACTTGCAGGGACACGCCCTTGAGCACGAGGATCACATGGTTGTAGATCACCTCGATGCCATTCACGTCGAGCAGGACCTTTGGGGTGTCTGTCGGGGCAGCAATAGTGGCGTCGTTCATAAAGGTTCCTGCGGCGTGGCAGCTGCCTGTCCCAAGGGACGGCAGCCGGTTCGTATCAACATCCTCTGCATCTGCGGCGCCCGCGCCGCATGCAGCCGGCGCGGCTAAAGCGGGGCCGCAGCGGAGCCGGCTTTGCCGGTCCGCGCGCGGCGCCCCCTTGGGGGGAGGCACCGCAGGTGCTTCGGGGGTTACTCACACTTTCGAGGCGTGATGTTCTTTTCCTTGGCGTACTTGGCCGCGGCTTCCTTGACCATGGGATCGAGGATGGCGGAATCGGCCTGGTACCAGTCGGACACGACCTTGAACTTCGAGCCGTCCCACTGCACGATGCGGGCCCAGTCATCGCCCTTGTGATTGCCGCAGGAGGTCTTGACCGGGCGCATGATCTGGCCAAAGCCCAGCTTGTCCAGCTTCTCCTGGGTCAGGTTCAGGTTCTCGAAGCCCCAGCGCACCTGCTCCGGCGTCAGCGCCTTGCCCTTGCCGTACTTCTCCTGGGCGGTGCGGATCGCCTCCACCTGCAGCATGGAGATCATCATGCCGCGCGTGTGGGCGATGGTGCCCAGCGTGGTGTTGCCGGTCTTGTCCGAGCCCTGGCCCTTGTCGTAGACGAACTTCTTCAGGTCGTCGTAGACCTTGTCGTGGTTGGCGCCGCTGTTGTGGATGGTGATGGCGTTGTAGCCCTTGGCGACGTCGCCCAGGTCCTTCACGTCGCCTTCGGAGCCGGCCCACCAGATGGCGTACATCTTGTCGCGCGGATAGCCGCTGGCCTGCGCCTCGCGGATGGCGGTGGGCGTCATGATGCCCGCGCTCCACAGCAGCACATAGGCCGGGCGCGCCTGGCGGATCTGCAGCCAGGTGGACTTCTGCTCGACGCCGGGAGCGGTGACGGGATAGAGCAGCAGTTCGAAGCCTTCCTTGGCCGCGCGCTTCTGCAGGAGCGGGATGGGTTCCTTGCCGTAGGGCGAGTCATGGTAGACCAGGGCGATCTTCTTGCCCTTGAGCTTGTCCATGCCGCCTTCCTTCTTGGCGATGTCCTGGATCATCACGTCGGCCGCGGTCCAGTACGTGCCCAGCAGCGGGAAGTTCCATTCGAACACGCTGCCGTCGACCGACTGCGACAGGCCGTAGCCCATCGTTTCGACCGGCACTTTGTCGACCATGGCCTTATCGCTGACGGCGAAGGTGATGCCGGTGGACTGCGTGTCGAAGCCCGAAGCGCCGGTGCCCTTGCCCTTCAGGCGCTCATAGCATTCCACCCCGCGGTCGGTGGCGTAGGCCGTTTCGCATTCCTCGTACGTGATCTTGACGCCGTTGACGCCGCCATCGCGTTCGTTGACCAGCTTCAGGTAGTCCAGCTTGCCGTCGGCCCAGGGAATGCCCAGGGGGGCGAAGGATCCGGTGCGATACACCAGCAACGGAACGAACTGCTCTTCGGCCGCCATCGCCGGCGTGGCCGCGGCGCCGACGGCGCCTGCTGCGGCCACCAGGGCTGCCGCCAACTTCAGGTTAAGACGCTTCATCTCCATTTACCTCCTGCGTGGTGTTTGGGTCCATAAACCCTGGGACACCGGGATTGGCCCGGTCTTGAGCCGGGTATTCAGGATGCCTGGCGCGGCGCTCATGCCGCCGCGCCAGGCGATGTTCAATACAGAAGCAATGCAACGCCGTACAGCACATGTTCCAGCAACCCCGCTCAATGCGGGAAGGGCCAGATGCGAAGTTTCTCCTTGCCGATGCTCCACAACCGCGCCAGCCCGTGCGGCTCGACGATCAGGAAAAAGACGATCAGCGCGCCGAACACCATGTGCTCGACGTGCGCGGCGGTGTCCACCGACAGCGACAGGCCCAGCATGTGCGGCACGTTGGTCAGCGCCACGGGCACCAGCACGATGAACGCCGCGCCGAAGAAGCTGCCGATGATCGATCCCAGCCCGCCGATGATCACCATGAACAGCAGCTGGAAGGAACGCCCCAGGTCGAAGGCCAGCGGCTCCCAGGAGCCCAGGTGGATGTAGCCCCACAGGGCGCCCGCCACCCCGACGATGAACGAGCTGACCGCGAAGGCCGTGAGCTTGGCGTACATGGGACGGATGCCGATCACGGAGGCCGCCACGTCCATGTCGCGTATGGCCATCCACTGGCGGCCGATGGCGCCGCGCACCAGGTTCTTGGCCAGGAGGCTGAATACCACCACCAGGATCAGCACGAACAGGTACTTCTCCATGGCGCTCTGGACGGGCAGGCCGAACGCGGTCAGCGGCGGCACCGACACGTTGCCGGACGAGGAGTAGTTCGTGAAGAACGGAATGCGCAGGAACGCCCAATCCACGAAGAACTGCGCGGCCAGCGTGGCCACCGCCAGGTACAGGCCCCGGATGCGCAGGCTGGGTATGCCGAATATCACGCCGACGATCGTGGCGAAAAAACCTCCCAGCAGGATCTGGACGATCAATGGCATGCCGGGGAAGCGCACGCCGAAATTCCACGCCGCATAGGCGCCGACGGCCATGAAGGCGCCCGTGCCCAGCGAGATCTGCCCGCAATAGCCCACCAGGATGTTCAGGCCCACGGCGGCCAGCGCCAGGATCAGGAACGGGATCAGGATGGCCCGCAGCAGGTAGTCGCTGGCCAGCGCCGGAATGGCGACGAACGCGACCGCCAGCAGCAGCCAGATGAAGATGCGGTCCTGGCGGATCGGAAAGATCTGCTGGTCGGCGCGATAGGTGGTCTTGAATTGGCCGTTTTCGCGATAGAACATTTTCTTATCCTAGAGGTCCTGTCCGCCTAGACGCGATCGATGATCTTCTCGCCGAACAGCCCTTGCGGGCGGAACAGCAGGAACACCAGCGCCAGCACATAGGCGAACCAGATTTCGATACCGCCGCCCACGAGCGACCCCAGGTAGACCTCGGACAGCTTTTCCCCGACGCCGATGATCAGGCCGCCCAGGATGGCGCCAGGAACCGAGGTCAGGCCGCCCAGGATCACCACCGGAAGCGCCCGCAGCGCCGCGGTGGAGAGCGTGAACTGCACGCCGAACTTGGATCCCCAGATAATGCCGGCCACCAGCGCCACCAGGCCCGCCACGCTCCACACGATCACCCAGATACGGTTGAGCGGGATGCCGATGGATTGCGCGGCCTGGTGGTCGTCGGCCACCGCGCGCAGCGCGCGGCCGGTCGAGGTGTACTGGAAGAAGATGGCCAGCGCCGCCACCAGCAGGGCGGCGATGACGGCGGCGGTCAGGTCCTCCAGATTGATCAGGAGCCCGCCCTCGAAGACGGACTCCAGGATCATCATGGGATCCTTGGGCATGCCCACGTTGATGGAGTACACCGAGCTGCCGAAGGTGATCTGGCCCAGGCCATCGAGGAAGTAGCTGATGCCCAGCGTAGCCATCAGCAAGGTGGTGGCTTCCTGGTTGACCAGGTGGCGCAGCACGAAGCGCTCGATGGCGACAGCCAGCAGGAACATCACGGCCGCGCTGACGATGAACGCCAGCACATTGGCCAGGATCATGTTGTCGAAGCCGAGCCAGCGCGGCAGCCATTCCGAGAAGCGCGCCATGGAAAGCGCGGCCACCAGCACCATCGCGCCCTGCGCGAAGTTGAAGACGCCCGATGCCTTGAAGATCAGCACGAAGCCCAGTCCGATGAGGGCGTACAGCATGCCGCTCATCAGGCCGCCGAATAAGGTCTCTAGAAAAAATCCCATGTCTGTCCGCCTTAGTGCGACACGCCTAGATAGGCTTTTACGACGTCTTCATTCGCGCGGACTTCGTCCGGCTTGCCGTCGCCGATCTTCTTGCCGTAGTCCAGCACCACGACGCGGTCGGAGATATCCATGACCACGCCCATGTCGTGCTCGATCAGCACGATGGTGGTTCCGAATTCGTCATTCACGTCCAGGATGAAGCGGCTCATGTCCTGCTTTTCCTCGATGTTCATGCCGGCCATCGGCTCGTCCAGCAGCAGCAGGCGCGGCTCCATCGCCAGCGCCCGGCCCAGGTCGACGCGCTTCTGCAATCCATAGGGCAGGCGGCCCACCGGTGTCTTGCGATGCGCCTGGATTTCCAGGAAGTCGATGATGTTCTCGACGAACTCGCGGTGCTGGATCTCTTCGCGCTCGGCGCGGCCCATCCGGAACGCCTGCGACAGCAGCCCGCATTTCATGCGCAGGTTGCGGCCGGTCATGATGTTGTCCAGCACGCTCATGCCCTTGAACAGCGCCAGGTTCTGGAACGTGCGCGCGATGCCCATCTCCGCGGCGCGGCGGGGGTTCATGCGCGAGAAGTGCTCGCCCCGGAAGGCGATGGCGCCTTCCTGGGGCGTGTAGACCCCATTGATGACGTTGAGCATCGAGCTCTTGCCCGCGCCGTTGGGACCGATGATGGCGCGGATTTCGTGTTCGCGCACGTTGAAGGAGATGTCCGTCAGCGCTTTCACGCCGCCGAAGGACAGGGAAATGTTCTGCATGTCCAGCATGACGTCGCCGATGCGCTGGTCGCGGTCGTTGTGGCTCATGATCTCTACGCGGCTTTGGCGGTGATGGCGGGAAACGTCTTGACCGGGCGGATCTTCAGGTCCGCCGAGATCTTGCCGGTGCGTCCGTCTTCGAATTTCACTTCGGTCTCGATGAACTGCGATTGCTTTCCGCCGTAGAGGGCGTCGATGAGCACGCCGTATTTCTGCGCGATGAAGGCGCGGCGCACCTTGCGCGTGCGGGTCAGCTCGTCGTCGTCGGGATCGAGTTCCTTGTGCAGGATGAGGAAGCGGCTGATCTGCGAGGCCGACAGCTTGGGGTCGGTGGCCAGGTCGGCGTTGACCTGCTCCACGCATTCCGCGATCAGCTGGTAGACCTCGTCCTTGGAGGCCAGGTCGGTATAGCCCGCGTAGGGCATGCCGCGGCGCTCGGCCCAGTTGCCGACCGCTTCCAGGTCGATGTTGATGAAGGCGCACACGTCGTCCCGGTTGGCGCCGAAAGCGACCGCTTCCTTGATGTGCTGGAAGAACTTGAGCTTGTTCTCGATGTACTTCGGCGCGAACAGGCTGCCGTTGGCGAGCTTGCCCACGTCCTTGGCGCGGTCGATGATCTTCAGCTGGCCGTCGGTGTCGAGATAGCCCGCGTCCCCCGTATGGAACCAGCCATCGGCGCTGCGCGCCTCGGCCGTCGCTTCGGGGTTGCGGTAGTACTCCTTGAAGAGGCCGGGGCTCTTGACCAGGATTTCCCCGTTGTCGGCCACGCGGATTTCCACGCCTTCGACGGGCGGGCCCACGGTGTCGTCGCGCACCTGGCCGTCCGGCTGCACGCAGACGAACACCGAGGTTTCGGTGGAACCATAGAGCTGCTTCAGGTTGATGCCGATCGAGCGGTAGAACACGAACAGGTCGGGCCCGATGGCTTCGCCCGCCGTATACGCCACGCGCACGCGGCTCATGCCCAGCGCATTGCGCAGCGGACCATAGATCAGCGCGTTGCCCAGCGCATAGCGCAGGCGGTCCCAGGCGCCGACGGGTTCGCCGTCCAGGATGCGGGTGCCGACGCGGCGCGCCAGCTTCATGCAGCGCGCGAAGAGTTTGCGCTTGATGAAGCCGGCGTCTTCCATGCGGATCATCACGTGGGTCAGCAGACCTTCCAGCACGCGTGGCGGCGCGAAGTAATAGGTGGGGCCGATGTCGCGCATATCGATCGCCACGGTGTCGGGCGATTCGGGATGGTTGACGGTGAAGCCGGTGACCAGCAGCTGCGTGTACGAAAACATGTTCTGTCCGATCCACGCGGGCGGCAGGTAGGCCAGCACGTCTTCCTGGTCGGTCAGCTTTTCCAGTTCGGACACGGCGCGCGCGCGGTCGATCAGCGCATGGTGCGTCAGCACGACGCCCTTGGGCTTGCCGGTCGTTCCAGAGGTGTAGAACATGGCGGCCGGGTCATGAGGCTGGACGGCGGCGATGGCGCCATCCAGGAAGCCGGGATGCTGCGCGGCATACTCGGCGCCCAGCGCTTCCAGCTTTTCATAGGACAGCAGCATCGCGTCGGTGTAGTGGCGCAGGCCGCGGGGATCGTCGAATACCACGCGCTTCAGGGCGGGGCACTGTCCGCGGATCTCGAGCATCTTGTCGACCTGCTCCTGGTCCTCGACGATGGCCACGCTGATCTCGGCATCCTGCAGCACGTAGACCATTTCCTGGGCGACGGCGTCCTGGTAGAGCGGCACGGGAATCGCGCCCAGCGATTGCGCGGCCATCATGGCCATGTACAGGCGCGGACGGTTTTCGCCGACGACGGCCACGTGCATGCCGGGCTGGATGCCAAGCGCGGCGAGGCCGTGGGCGACGTGGCGGACATGTTCCGCCACTTCGGACCACGTAAGGGTTTGCCAGATCCCCAGATCTTTCTCGCGTATCGCGGGCCGCGACCCACGAACCTTGGCATGCGTGAACAGCAGCGCCGGAAAGGTATCCGACGCCGCCGGCATCCGTGCGGATGCGGGCGGTGTATGTGCCACGTTGTCTCCTCCGGTTTGGGCGCATCGGGCCAGGAGTCCGCGCGGGCGGCGATGGCGATGAGGTGCTTGACCAGTTGGTTTTAGATTTACGGCAGGAGTTAAGGTATAAGGTTGGGTTGCTACCAACTGTCACCATCGCGACATTCAAGGACCTTTTAGGGTATTCCCGATGCAGCTATCCGATTCCCTGCAACTTGCCGCGGCCTGGTTTCGCGTGCTCGACCGCGAACAGCAAGCGCGCGTCGAGCGGGACCTGACCGTGCAGCAGGTTGCCGCCGGGTCGATCATAGAGCGCAAAGGCGAACTCGCACAGGCTTGGATCGGGGTGCTGGCCGGGCTCGTCAAGGTGTCCGTGGGCAATGCCGAAGGCAAGGTGGCGTCGCTGACGGGCGTTCCCGCCGGCGGATGGATCGGCGAAGGGTCGCTGCTCAAGCGCGAGGTCCGCAAATACGACATCGTTGCATTGCGGGATTCGGTGGTGGCGCGGCTGCCTGGCGCCACTTTCGACTGGCTGCTGGACACCAGCATTCCGTTCAACCGCTATCTGCTGCACCAATTGAACGAGCGCGTCGCGCAGTTCATCGGCAAGGCGGAGTACGACCGCCTGCTGGATCCGGACGCCCGCGTGGCCCGCTGCCTGGCCGAGCTGTTCAACCCTTTGCTGTATCCCGGCATGGGGATGCGGCTGACGATTACCCAGGAAGAGGTAGGCTATCTGGCCCGGGTGTCGCGCCAGCGCGCCAACCAGGCGCTGCGCAAGCTGGAGGAAGCGGGGTTGCTGAACGTGGAGTACGGCGCGGTCCGCGTGCTGGACCTGGACGGGCTGAAGCAATACGGCTCGGACCGCGGCGCGGCGGAAGCGGAGCAGGCGCCCTCCTAGGGAGGGCGGCCCCGGAAAAAGCTCGAAAAAAAAACTTGACGATAAATAGTGCGCTATTTAATATTGCGCAATGAAATCAAGATCCAAATCCAAAAGCGGATTCAACCCGCTGCTGCTGGACAGCCAGCTATGCTTCGCCCTGTACTCGACCTCCCTGGCGATGAACAAGGTGTACCGCAAGCTGCTGCGCGATCTGGACTTGACCTATCCGCAGTACCTGGTGATGCTGGTGCTCTGGGAAGGCGACGGAATCACGGTGACGGATATCGGCGAGCGCCTGTTCCTGGATTCGGCCACGCTGACGCCGTTGCTCAAGCGGCTGGAAGCTGCCGGCCTGGTGAGCCGGCAGCGCGCCCAGGACGACGAGCGCCAGGTGATCGTGGCCTTGACCCGCGAAGGCCGCGATCTGCGCGACAAGGCGCTGGCGGTGCCCCAGGCGGTCGCCGCGGCGGCGCAATGCACGCTGGACGAGGCGCAAGACACCATGAAGGCCCTGCACGCGTTGCGGGAGAAGCTGGTCGACAGTCTTTGAGGCGGACGTTGGCGCCTGCCATCGTCCGGTCATTTAAGTAGTGCACAATATGATTGTGTACTACTTTGTTGGTAAAGCCATGGCAGGGAGGGTCCCGCCAGGCTCGGCAGTCCCCTGTCATCTTTTACAAGGAAACCATCATGTCTATCGAAAAAGTGCTGTACCGCGCCCATGCGCACGTCACCGGCGGCCGTGAAGGCACCGGCGCTTCCGACGACGGCAACCTGAACGTCAAGCTGACCACGCCCAAGGAATTGGGCGGAGCCGGCGCGGCCGGCACCAACCCCGAGCAGCTGTTTGCGGTGGGCTATTCGGCCTGCTTCATGGGCGCCATGAAATTCGTGGCCGGCCGCGACAAGATCGCGATGCCGTCGAACGCGACGATCGACGGCGCCGTCGGCATCGGCCCCATTCCCACCGGATTCGGGATCGAGGTCGAGCTGAAGATCTCCCTGCCGGGCATGGACCGGGCGGAGGCCGAGAAGCTGGTGGCGGCGGCGCATATCGTCTGCCCGTACTCGAACGCGACGCGCGGCAACATCGACGTGACGCTGACGATCGTCTGAGTGGCGCGCCTTGGCGGCTAGCGGCCCTGGGCAGGCCGCTAGCCGCCGCCCGCTTGCGCGCGTCCGAGGCCGTCCTTAATGCGATCCTCCCAGATAGGCCGCCACCACGGCCGGATCATGCTTCAGCTTGTCCGCGCTCCCGTGGACGGAAATCCGGCCGTTCTCCAGCACGTATCCATAGTCCGCCACGTTCAGCGCCGCCGCGGCGAACTGTTCCACCAGCAGCATCGTGACCCCCTCGTCCTTCAGCCGCGCGATGATCCTGAATACTTCTTCCACCAGGATCGGCGCCAGGCCCATGGACGGTTCGTCCAGCAGCACCAGTTCGGGATTCAGCATCACGGCGCGGGCCATGGCCAGCATCTGCTGCTCGCCGCCCGACAGTGTGCCCGCCAACTGGTCGCGGCGCTCCTTCAGACGCGGGAACAGGTCCATGGCGCGGCTCAGGTCGGCCTGCACATCGCCCTTGGGCCGGCTGCCCGTCAGGCGGGGAAACGCGCCCAGCAGCAGATTGTCCGTCACCGACAGGGTGGGAAATACCCGGCGGCCTTCCGGCGAGTGCGCCAGCCCCAGCCGCGCGATGCGGTGGGACTCGAGCCCGTCGATGCGCTTGCCGCCCAGCATGATTTCGCCGGCGGTGGGACGGATCATTCCGGACAGCGCCCGCATCGTGGTCGTCTTGCCGGCGCCATTGGAGCCGATCAGCGTCACTACCTTGGCCTTGGGCACTTCCATGCTGATGCCGTGCAGCACCTTCACCTTGCCGTAGCCAGCTTCCAGATTCTTGATCGATAGCATGTTGTCGTCCCCTTGGCGTCAGGCGGGCGCGCCGCCCAGATACGCCTCGATGACCTTGGCGTTGCTTTGCACTTCGTTGGGCAGGCCTTCGGCGATCTTCTGGCCGAAGTCCAGCACCGACACGGTGTCGCAGACTCCCATCACCACGTCCATGTGGTGCTCGATGAGAATCAGGGTGATGCCGTGGTCGCGCACCTTGCGGATAATGGCCAGCAGCTCGACGATGTCGGGTGCCGTCAGGCCGGCGGCGGGCTCGTCCAGCAGCAGCAGCTGAGGGTCCAGGGCCAGGGCGCGCGCGATTTCCAGCAGGCGCTGTTTGCCGTAGGGCAGGTTGCGGGCCTCTTCGCTGGCCAGCGATTCCAGGCCCACGAATTCAAGCAGCGCCATGGCGCGTGCGCGTGCGCCCTGTTCCTCGCCCTTCCACTTGGCGGTGCGCAGCGCGATGCCGGCCAGCCCGGTGGTGAAGGTATGGTGCAGGCCGACCAGGACGTTCTCCAGCGCGGTCATTTCGCCGAAGAGCTGCACGTTCTGGAACGTCCGCGCGACGCCGGCTTCCGCAATGTCCGCGGGCGCCAGGCCCACCAGCGACTTGCCCGAGAACTCCACGGCGCCGGCGGTCGGCACGTAGATGCCGGTCAGCACGTTCATCATGGTGCTCTTGCCGGAGCCGTTCGGCCCGATCAGGCCGTGGATGGTGCCGCGCTTCACCGTGAGGTCGACCTGGTTCAGCGCCTTCAGGCCGCCGAACTGCATCAGCACGCCCTTGACCGCGAGCAGGGTTTCGTCCTTGCCCTTGGCGGCGTCGGGCACCGCGTCCTGCGCTTTCACCAGGTCCGATTTGACGGTGAGCGCGGCGCGGCGGCCGGAGAAGAACAGGTTGCGCACGAAGCCCACGATGCCGTCGGGCAGGTAGTACACGACGAAGAGGATCATGACGCCGAAGATCGTCAGGCGCCAGTCGGTCACGGCGTCGAGCCAGTAGGCGAAGACCGTCAGGACGATGGTGCCGATGACGGGCACCGCCACGCGGCGCGGCTCGGCGCGGCCCTTGGAGACCGCGATGGCGCTGCCGGCCGTGACCAGGATGGCAACGCCCAGCGCGATCAGGCGGAAGGTCGCGATATCGTCGAGCATCTTGGGCAGCAGCACGATGATGGAAGCGCCCAGCAGCGCGCCCGTGCGGCTCTTGCGCCCGCCCATGATGATGGCCAGCAGGAACAGGATGGTCAGCTCGAAGTTGTAGGTGTTGGGCGAGATGTACTGTTCCGAGTACGAGTACAGCGCGCCCGCCAGGCCGGCGAAGCCGGCGCTGATCACGAAGGCGAACACCTTGTGCCGGTACACCGAAACGCCCATGCAGTCCGAGGCGATCGGGCTGTCGCGCAGGGCCTCGAACGAGCGGCCCAGGTGCGACTTCAGGATGCGGTGCACCACGATCAGCGAAAGCACCAGCAACGCGGCCACCAGCCAGAAATACTCGCTCTTGGTCAGGACGTGGCCGGCGATGGAAGGCTTGGGGATCTTGACGCCCAGGGGGCCTTCGGTGAGGAAGGTCATCTCGTTGATCAGGATCTGGATGATGGTGCCGAACGCCAGCGTCACCATGGCCAGGTACGGCCCGGTGACCCGCAGCGCGGGCAGCGCCAGCACCGCTCCGAAGACCGCCGCGATCACGATGGCGGCCGGGAGAATGACCCAGATGGGCATCTGCAGGTGGAAGAACAGCACGCCGGCCACGTAGGATCCGATGCCGAACAGACCGGCGTGGCCCAGCGAGACCTGGCCGGTGTAGCCCACCACGATGTCGAGCCCGAACAGCAGGATCGCGTAGATCATGATGGTTTCGATGAGGTGCAGGTAATACGTGTTGGTGACGCCCAGCGGCACGGCGGCCAGGCAGGCCACGGCCACGATGGAAAGCAGGAGGTGCAGGGGTTTCATCGTCACACCTTCTTGATCGCGGTCTTGCCGAACAGGCCGGCGGGCTTGAAGGTCAGGACGAGCAGAAGCAGCACGAGGCCGGGCACGTCCTTGTACCCCGTCGATAGATAAAAGCCGGTGGTCGTTTCGGCGATGCCCAGGATGAGACCGCCCACCACGACGCCCATGCCGCTGGACAGGCCGCCGATGATGGCGACCGCGAAGGCCTTCAGGCCCAGCACGGCGCCCATGGTGGCGCCGGTCAGGGTCAGCGGCGCCACCAGCACGCCCGCGAACGCCGCCGTCAGCGACGACAGGGCATACGAAAAGGTGATCACCATGCCGGTGTTGATGCCCATCAGGCCGGCGGCGTCGCGGTCGTTCGAGGTGGCGACGAAGGCCTTGCCGTAGATGGATTTGCGGTTGAACAGCTCCACCAGCAGCATCATGGCCAGCGCGCCGAAGACCACCAGCAGTTCCATCGGCAGCACGTTGGCGCCCAGCACCTGGATCGGCGCCTCGGGCAGGGGGGAGGGGAAGCGCAGGTCGTCGCGGCCCCAGATGTTCTCGGCCACGTTCTTGAAGATGATGCCCAGCGCGATGGTGGCCATGATCCAGCCGAATTCCGACCGGGCCTTGATGGCGGGCCTGACGCCGACCCGCTCGACCAGCGCGCCCTGCGCGAAGCCGAAGATGCAGACGATGGGAATCATGACCCAGTAGTTCACGCCCAGGCCCACCAGCGTGAGGCCGACGAGCGCGCCGAGCATCAGGGCTTCGCCCTGGCCGAAATTCAGGGTGCCCGAGGTGGCGAAGGTGAGCTGGTATCCGAACGCGATGACGGCATAGATCATGCCTAGCGCGATGCCGCTATAGATGAGCTGTAGAAGAATCATGGTGTGTGTTCGTAGCGCCGGCATTCCGACCCAGGCGATGCGGGTGGAACGCGGCGTTTAGTTGTCCAACGCGAAGAGCCGCGGCTCGGCAAGGCCGCCCCTGCCGGGCCGCGCGGAGCCGGCTTCGCCGGTCCGCAGAGGCGCGCCCCCCCTTTGGGGGAAGCGCGAATGCGCTTCGGAGGTGCGTCTAGTTGGCCTTGACGACGCGGCCGCCCTTGACCTCGCCGATGACCACTTCCTTGGCGGTGATCGCGTCGTGGTTGTCGTGGCTGAACGGCTTGTTGTAGGTCATCACCACGCCTTCGACGGGCGTCTGCAGGTTTTCCAGCGCGGCGCGAACCTTCGGGCCGTCGGTGGAGTCGGCCTGCTTGATGGCGGCCGCCAGCAGCAGGATCGAGTCGTAGCCCTGGGCTGCCGACACGGCCGAATCGATACGGTCGTTCTTGGGCTTGAACTTGGCGAGGTAGGCGTCAATGAAGGCCTTGCGCTTCGGCGTGTCGGGATCCTGGATGAAGGTCTGCGGCATGCGCGCGCCTTCGCCGTTGGCGCCGGAGTTGTCGATGTAGTTCGCCATGGCCAGGGTCCAGCTGCCGACGATCGGCACCTTCCAGCCCAGCTTGGCCATGCCGTTGGCGATCTGCGCCAGTTCGGGGCCGATGCCGTAGGTCAGCACCGCTTCGGCGCCGGCCGACTTGGCCTTCAGCAACTGGGCCGTCATGTCGACGTCCTTGATGTTGAACTTCTCGACCGCCACGGGCTTGATGCCCTTGGTCGCAAGCGCCTTTTCCAGGTCTTCGCGGCCCAGTTGGCCATAGTTGGTGGAGTCGGCCAGGATCGCGACCTGCTTGTAGCCGCGGCGGGTGATGGCTTCCTCGACGATCATCGGCGCCTGGATGCTGTCGTGCGCCGCGTTGCGGAACACATAGTTGTCCGGATACTCGGGCGCCTTGAACTGGTGCGTGATGACGCTGCCCGTGGCGACGTTATTGAACACGGGGATCTTGGCGTCCTGGTAGAAGCGCTGCGAGGCCAGCGCCACGCCGGTGTTGATGTAGCCGACGGTGGCCGCGACCTGCTCCTTGTTGATCAGCTCCTGGGCGATCTGCACGCCGCGTTCGTTCTTGGCTTCGTCGTCGCGTTCCACGGCAATCAGCTGCCGACCCAGCACGCCGCCGTTCTTGTTGATTTCTTCGATGGCCAGGCGCACGCCGTCACGCATGCTGACGCCCATGGAGGACGAGCCTCCGGTGTAGGGACCGGCGACGCCGATCTTGATCGGGTCGGCGGCGTGGCTGGCGGCCATTGCGGCAAATGCGAGGGTTCCTGCTAGCAGCTTCAAACGAAAATCCATGGATGTCTCCGTTGTAATTGGTGGAACTGCGTGGAAAACCGAATGCCTGCGCCGCGGCGTTGCGGCGCTCTCCTGTGTTGCGTGTCGTGACTGTCTGCCCAATCGCTTACGCGAATCTGACCCGGTGGGGGTTTTCCGCGTAAATACCTAGTACGGATGCACGGGGCCTCGGCCATGCGCTGCGATGCAGCATGGGATGGAACGATGGGAGGGGCGCGCCGTGGAGGGAGCCGGGACAGCTGCGTTGGCGCATCCTAGCCAGCGCGGCGGCGCGTTGCGCGGAAATTCATTCCGCCCCGGGCTGGAAATTTATTCCTGCTCGGTCCGCAGCCCGCGCGGCCATTGGGCGGCCTGTTTGCACACCGCTTCCAGCCATAGGGAAAACGCTTGGCGCGCGCCGCCGGGCGGGCGTGAGGTTTCGGTGCACAGATAATACTGGGACTCGCCCGGAACCTCGATGTCCAGCACGCGCACCAGCTTGCCCTCGTCCAGCCACTCGGCTGCCAGGGTGCGGCGCGTGAGCGCAATGCCCTGGCCCGCGCGCGCGGCGTCCAGCATCATCCCGAGGTCGACGAGCCAGACGCCGCGAGACGGTTCGGGCCAGTCCAGACCGGCCGCGTCCAGCCAGGGGCGCCAGGGTTCCATCGGGCAGCGCAGCAGCTGCGCCCGCGCCAGGTCGGCGGGCCGGCGGAAGGGGCCGTGCGCGTCCCGGTAGCCGGGCGCGCAGACCGCGAACGCCGGATCCGACGTGAGCGGGCGGGCGTGCAGCCCGGGATACCGGCCGCTGCCGAATCGGATCCAGACGTCCGCGTTCGGCGGCATGATGTCCAGATAGGGAATGGACAGCATGATCTCCAGCTCCACGCCGGGGTGGGCGGCGGTGAAGCTGGGCAGGTAAGGGATCAGGACCTGCCGGGCGAAGGTCGGCGTGGACACGACGCGCAATGGCTCGGGCTTGGGCTCGCGGCGCTTGTGCAGCGAGGCATCGGACAGCAGGTCCAGCGCGGTGCGCACCTGTTCCAGGTATTCGAGCCCCGCCGAGCTGAGGGTCGCGCCCCGGCTGCTGCGAATGAAGAGGGAGACGTCCAGCAGGGCCTCCAGCGCCGCGATGCGCTTGCCGATGGCGCTGGCCGTGACGAAGAGTTCTTCGCTGGCCCGCTCGAAAGAGCCGAGGCGGGCGGCCGCCTCGAACGCCTGGATGGCGGCGAGCGGCGGCAGGCGCACGTCTTTGGGGGAGGGTCCGCGCATGATCGTCTGGCGGGCCGGCGTTGCGCCCGACGAAATAGTGGCTAAGGGCCGATTATAAGGACGGCGCCGCCCTGCCTTTCCGATGCTGCCCGGACGTCGGCCGGATCAGACGCCCTTGAGCGCCAGGCTGACCGCCAGGGCGGCCATGACCACGGCGATGACGCCGTCCAGCACGCGCCACGCGGAAGCGCTGGCGAAGAACGGCGCGAACAGGCGCGAGCCGATTCCGAGCACGGCCAGCCACAGCAGGCTGGCCGTGAGCGCGCCGGCGGCGAACGCCATGCGGGCGTCCTCGAAGCCATGCGCCAGCGAGCCGACCACCACCATGTCCAGCCAGAAGTGCGGGTTCAGCAGCGAAAAGCCCAGCGCGCCCAGCATGGCGGCGCGGCGCGACGGGACGGCGTTGCGCGCGGCGGCCAGGCCGCCCGTGGCGGTCCAGGCGCGGCGGGCCGATTGCAGGGCATACCAGGACAGGAAGGCGACGCCGAACCACAGCACGGCGGTGGTGAGCCAGGGGAACCAGGACGTCAGGGCTTGCAGGCCGGATACGCTGGCGAAGATGAAGACGGCGTCGATCAGCGCGCAGATCGCGACCACGCTGAGAAGATGCGCGCGCATCAGCCCCTGGCGCAGGATGAACGCGCTTTGCGCGCCCACGACGGCGAACAGGCCCAGCCCGGTGGCCGTTCCGCTGGCCCAGGCAGTGAGAAAGAGGGGGGATGACAACGTGGCGAACATGACCTGCACCTGTGCTGCAACGCCTGTGGCGGCGCTTTTATGACAACGCCGGGCGCTATGGACGCTCCGGCAATACGCTATTTTCCCTTGCAGGCGGCCTGAAATAAAGCTAATTTTCCTTCACTATCTTAAGCAAAACTAATCTCATGAAACTGGATCACGGCAATCTGCGGGCCCTGGCGGCGGTGGTGCGGGAAGGCAGCTTCGAGCGCGCGGCGCTGTCGCTCAACGTGACGCCGTCCGCGGTATCGCAGCGGATCAAGGCCCTGGAAGACCGGATGGGCCGCCTGCTGGTGCAGCGCACGGTGCCGGCGGTGGCCACCGCCGACGGCCAGGTGCTGGTCCGGCTGGCCGAGCAGACGGCGCTGCTGGAGCACGATGCCCTCAACCGGCTGGGGGTGGCGGACGACGACGTGCCCTACGCCAGCATTCCCGTGGCGGTCAATCACGACAGCCTCGAGACCTGGTTCGTGGACGCGGCCGTGCAATTTTCGGCCCGCACCCGGGCCACGCTGGACATGCAGTCGGAAGACCAGGACCATACCGCAGCCCTGTTGCGCAACGGGTCGGTGCTGGGCGCCGTGACCGCGCTGGCGGAGCCGGTCCAGGGCTGCCGCATCCACGCGCTGGGCAGCATGCGCTACGTGGCGACGTGCACTCCGGCGTTCCACAAGCGCCACTTCTCGCAAGGTGTGAACGCGCAGACGCTGGCGCAGGCGCCGGTGCTGGTGTTCAACCGCAAGGATGCCCTGCAGGCGCGCTTCGCGCATAAGATCTCGGATCCCGTGCCCTGGCAGCCGCCGGTCTGGTGGGTGCCGTCCACGCGGGCGTTCGTGCAGGCCACGCTGGGCGGGCTGGGCTGGACCATGAATCCGCTGCCGTTGGTCCAGGAGCACCTTGACGCAGGTCAGTTGATGCTGCTTCGGGGGCGCGCCTGGGAGGATGTGCCGCTGTATTGGCAGCATTGGCGGGTAAACTCCGAAGCGATGGAAGCCCTGACCGCTTCGGTTCTGTCCGCTGCCCGCAGCCTGGTCCGGCGGCGTTAACCCCTTAGGAGAACAACCCATGAACATCCGCAAGTTCGCTGTCATTGCCGCCTTGGGCCTGTGCACGGCCGGTACGGCTTGGGCGAAGGACTACAAGGTTGGCCAGATCGAAGTCGACGATCTCTGGGTGCGCGCTTCCGCGCCGGGCCAGTCCAATGGCGCGGGGTATATGGATATCGATAATGACGCCAAGGCCGAGGACCGACTGCTGTCGGTCACCTCGGACGCGGCGGAGCGCGTCGAGCTGCATACGGTGCAGACCGAGAACGGCGTGTCGAAGATGCGCCAGGTGGAAGGCGGCATCGCCTTGCCGGCCGATACCGAGGTCAAGCTGAGCCCGGGCGGCTACCACGTGATGTTCATCAAGCTGAAGGCCCCGTTCGCCGAGGGCGGCACGGTCCCGGCTACGCTGAAATTCGAAAAGGCGGGGGAAGTGGCCGTGGAATTCAAGGTCAAGCCCGCCTCGCACAACCCGGGCATGAACCACGGCGGCATGAACCACGGCGCGATGAAGCACTAAGCGTCAAGCGCCGCCGGCGCCTCACCTGAAAAGAGTGGCAAATCCGTCCAAATAAAGCAGGCCCACCCAATCGCGGGCGCGCGGAGCCGGCTTTGCCGGTCCGCAGCGGCGCCCCCTTGAGGGGGAAGCGCATCGCGCTTCGGGGGTGGGTCCTTTCTCGCCGGTCCGCAGCGGCGCCCCCTGGGGGGGGAGCGCGCAGCGCTTCGGGGGGGCTAGTACAGTCCCTGCTGGCGCATCGCGTCGGCGACCTTCACGAAACCGGCGATGTTGGCGCCGTCCAGGTAGTTCACGTACTCGCGCTCGGTGTGGCCGTGGCGCACGCAGTTTTCGTGGATGTCGCGCATGATGGCGTGCAGGCGGGTGTCGACTTCCTCGCGCGTCCAGGCCAGGCGGGCCGAGTTCTGCGCCATTTCCAGGCCCGATACGGCCACGCCGCCGGCATTGCTGGCCTTGCCCGGGGCATACAGCACGCGGGCGGCGATGAAGGCCTTGGCGGCCTCCAGCGTGGCCGGCATGTTCGCGCCTTCGGCGACGCAGAGCACGCCGTTCTTGATCAGCGTTTGCGCGTCGTCCAGTTCCAGTTCGTTCTGGGTGGCGCAGGGCAGGGCCACGTCCACGGGCACGTGCCACGGGCGCTTGCCCTCTTCGTACTTCAGGCCGAACTGGCGCGCATAGGTGTCCAGGCGGCCGCGCAGGTCGTTCTTGATGTGCATCAGCGCGACCAGCTTTTCATGCGTGAAGCCGGCCTCGTCGACCACGGTGCCGTTCGAGTCCGACACGGTAACGACCTTGGCGCCCAGCGCCATGGCCTTTTCGATGGCGTATTGCGCGACGTTGCCCGAGCCCGAAACCGATACGCGCAGGCCGTCGAAGGAGCGGCCCACGCGCTTGAGCATTTCTTCGGCGAAATACACGGTGCCGTAGCCGGTGGCTTCGGGGCGGATCAGGCTGCCGCCGAAAGTCAGGCCCTTGCCCGTGAAGACGCTGGCGGTCGAGTTGGACAGTTTCTTCATCATGCCGGCCATGAAGCCGACTTCGCGCGCGCCCACGCCGATATCGCCGGCCGGCACGTCGGTGTCCGGGCCCAGGTGGCGGTAGAGCTCGATCATCAGGGCCTGGCAGAAGCGCATGACCTCGGCGTCGGACTTGCCCTTGGGATCGAAGTCGGAGCCGCCCTTGCCGCCGCCCATGGGCAGCGTGGTCAGCGAGTTCTTCAAGGTCTGTTCGAAGGCCAGGAATTTCAGGATGGACAGGTTCACCGAGGGGTGAAAGCGCATGCCGCCCTTGAAGGGGCCGATGGCGGAACTGTGCTGGATGCGGAAAGCGCGGTTGACCTGGGCGCGGCCTTGATCATCGGTCCAGCACACCCGGAACTGGATGACGCGTTCCGGTTCCACCAGGCGCTCGAGCAGGGCGTGCTCGGCGTAGTGGGGGTGCTTCTCGATGAAAGGCCACAGGCTCAGCATCACCTCCTGGACGGCTTGCATGAATTCAGGCTGTTGCGGGTCGCGCGCGGCGACGCCACGCAGGAAGTCGTCCAGACTCTGCACTTTCAACATGATCTCCTTGGGGGTGCTTCGAATAGGTGCGGGGGTGCGCCGGACTGGGGCGCAAAAACACGGATTTGGTGCGGGGGTGCACCTGTATGGTGCGGAATTGTAGGACTAAATTGTTGCCCTGCGCAAAGAGGGAATGTGCGCCATCACCTTGATATCAAAGCCCTTTTTTCTGGCTAATAATTAGGGACGTATTTAATGATGAAAGGCCGGATTCACATGCGGAAAAGCCGTATTTCCGCGAACAAGCTTGAATTTCCTGGGGAAAATAATATGTCCCCAATTTATGAGGGTTGTATTTCAAAGGGTCTGGCCTGGCGGGAGCCCCCGAAGCGGCGCCCCGAGAAGCCGTCGCGGCATCGGTTGCGCCGATATTCCATATATATATGTCCCCAATTATTTATTTGAGAAAAGTCACGCTGCGGCAACAGTTCATACCTGCGCAGCCGCCAGTCCGCCGCCCAGCGCCATCAGAATGGCGCCCACTACACGATCGGCCGTTCTTTGGTGATCCAGCAATGTCCGGCGCAGCAGCGCCGAGGAGATGGACCACGCGACGATGCTGAACCAGATCCAGTGCGCCAGCGACATGAACAGCCCATAGCCGAATTGCCGGCCCAGGGGCGTGCCCGGAGACACCAGTTGCGTATAGGTGCTGACCACGAACAGGGTGGTCTTGGGATTGAGGGCGTTCGTCAGAAAACCGCTGTACAGGGCCCGCCATCCGGAGACCGCGGGACGGCCGGACAGGTCGCGGTCGACCGTGGAGCGATTGAAGAAGGTTTTCCAGCCCATGTAGACCAGGTAGCAGGCACCCGCCAGCTTGATGCCCTGCAGCACGGGCTGCGCATAGCGCGCCAGGAGGCTCACGCCGAACATCGTATAGAACACGTGCACCTGGACGCCCAGGGCGATGCCGGCGGCGCACACCAGGCCGGTGCGCCGGCCGAACAGATAGCTGTAGCGGACGACCATGGCGAAATCCGGTCCCGGGCTGATGACGGCGAGTACGGTGATGAGGGAGACGGCAATCAATTCAGTCATGGCCAGGCGGGGCGTGCGGGGAGGGGAATGGCATTGTGCGTGGCTGGCGCGCGCGGGAAAAACGATTTTTAATGCCGGATATCTGTCAGAAAAAATCACTGATTGCCATGAAGCTGCCGCCGCTCAATGCCCTGCGCGTTTTCGACGCCGCCGCCCGCCACCAGGCCTTCGGCAAGGCCGCCGACGAGCTCCACGTGACGCATGGGGCCGTCAGCCGCCAGGTCCGGCTGCTTGAGGAGAGCTTGGGGCTGTCCCTGTTCGAGCGCCGAAATAGAGGTGTTTTTCTGACCGATCCTGGCCGGCAGTTGTTCGACCTGACACGGACCCTGTTCGAGCAGCTGGCGGCGGGCCTGGCGGCGCTGCGCCAGCCCGCGGCCGATGCGCCTCTGGTGCTGTCCTGCGAACCGACGATCGCCATGATGTGGCTGATTCCGCGGCTGCCGGAATTCCAGCGGATTCACCCCGGCGTGCAGGTGCATCTATACGCGGCCGGCGGTCCCCTGGATTTCGCGGCCCAAGGCGTGGACGTGGCGCTGCGCCGCAATGATTTCGAGTGGGATGCCGCGCTGCACGCGGAGCGGGTGTGCGAGGAATGGACCGGGCCCGTATGCAGGCCGGGCCTGCTCGATGCGCAGGGCGCCGGCATGGCGGGCGAGGGCTGGGCCGGCGCCCCGGCGCTCGGCAGCGCGACGCGGCCGCAGGCGTGGCGGCAATGGTCCCAGGCTTCGGGCAGGAAACCGCCGAAGCGCGCGGGTGCCGTCTATGAGCATTTCTACCTGAGCTTGCAGGCGGCCGCGGCGGGCCTGGGCGTGGCTATCGGATCGGCGCTGATGGCGTGCGACGCCGTCCGCGACCGCCGGTTGGCGGCGCCTTGTGGATTCGTCCGGGACGGTTCGGCCTATTTCCTGCTGTCGCCCCGGTCCTGCGCGGAGGATCCCCGGGCGGCGGCGTTCCTCGCGTGGCTGAGGCGGGAGGCGGCCGCGTCGTTGAGCGATGCCGCGGCCGCCGGGCCCGGGCCGGATCAGAGTTCGGCGTCGTAGTCGATCGTCAGCGGAGCGTGGTCCGAGAAGCGTTCGTCCTTGTAGATGGCCACGCTGCGGGCCTTCGCCGCGATGCCCGGCGTTGCGATCTGGTAATCGATGCGCCACCCGACGTTCTTGGCCCAGGCCTGGCCGCGGTTGCTCCACCAGGTGTACTGGTCGGGCCGGTCGTCGATGGTGCGGAACACGTCCACGAAGCCGCGCTTGTCGAAGACGTCGGTCAGCCAGGCGCGTTCCTCGGGCAGGAAGCCCGAATTCTTCATGTTGCCCTTCCAGTTCTTCAGGTCGATTTCCTTGTGCGCGATGTTCCAGTCGCCGCAGATGATGAACTCGCGGCCGGTGGTCCGGTGCTCTTGCATCAGGCCGTCGATCCAGGGGCCGAAGCGGTCCAGGAAGCGGTACTTCGCCTGCTGCCGCTCGTCGCCGCTGGAGCCCGAGGGCAGGTAGGCGCTGATCACCGACAGGTTCTTCCAGTCGGCGCGGATGATGCGGCCTTCCGGGTCAAATTCCTCGCAGCCCAGGCCAGTGTGCACGCGTTCCGCCGCGTTGCGCAGGTAGATGCCGACGCCGCTATAGCCTTTTTTCACCGCATGGTGGAAATGGCCGGTGTAGCCGGGCGGGTGGCGCAGGTCCTCGGTGAGGTCGTCGTGGGCGATCTTGATTTCCTGCAGGCAAAGCACGTCCGCGGCATGCTTTTCCATCCAGGGTTGCAGGCCTTTGCGGAAGGCGGACCGGATGCCATTGAGATTGATAGACGTGATGCGCAGCAAAGCGGGACTCCTGTAGGGCGGCCGCGAGGGCCGGACAATGCCAGGAATTTAACCGACTCGGCGCCGATGCCCGGGAAAGGCCCCGACAACGGATAAAATGCCTGCGTTTGCCACCTACCGGATTCTTTCGCATGCCCGCCGCCCATTCTTCCGCCACTGCCCTCGATTTCGTCCGCTTCGCCTTGAACGAGGGCGTGCTGCGCTTTGGCAGCTTCAAGGTCAAGTCGGGTCGCATCAGTCCCTATTTTTTCAACGCGGGCCTGTTCAACAGCGGCCGCTCGGTCGGCACGCTGGCGCGGTTCTACGCGCAGGCGCTGCTGGATTCGGGCGTGGAGTTCGATATGCTTTTCGGCCCGGCCTACAAGGGCATTCCGCTTGCCACGGCGACGGCCATCGCCCTGGCCGGCCATCCGGACATGCAAGGCCGGGCAGACGTGCCCTTCGCCTACAACCGCAAGGAGGCCAAGGACCACGGCGAGGGCGGCACGCTGGTGGGCGCGCCGCTGCAGGGCAAGGTCGTCATCATCGACGACGTGATCACCGCCGGTACGTCGGTGCGCGAATCGGTGGAGATCATCCGCGCCGCGGGCGCCGAGCCGGCCGCCGTGCTGATCGCCATGGACCGCATGGAGCGCGCGGGCGCGGACGACGCCCTGTCGGCCCATTCCGCCGTGCAGGACGTGGCGAAGACCTACGGCATCCCGGTGGTCTCGATCGCGTCGCTGTCGGACATCCTGGCCTTGCTGCAGGACGACGCCTCTTTCGGCGAGCATCGCGATTCCGTGCTGGCCTACCGCGCGAAGTACGGGGTGCAGTAAGCCGGCGCGCCGGCCCACGAAAAAAAGCCGCGGCGCCTGGCCGCGGCTTTTTTTTCGGGGAACGAGGGCAGGGCCTCAGGCGTCCAGCTTCTGCTTCAGCAGTTCGTTCACCTGCTGGGGGTTGGCCTTGCCGCGGGCGGCCTTCATGATCTGGCCGACCAGGGAGTTGAACGCCTTCTGCTTGCCGGCCCGATACTCTTCCACGATGGCCGGATTGGCCGCCAGCACGTCGTCGATCATGGCGCCGATGGCGCCTGTGTCGCTGATCTGCTTCAGGCCGCGCGCCTCGATGATGGCGTCGGGCTGCCCGCCGTTCTCGCCGGCCCACATGGCGCCAAACACTTCACGGGCGATCTTGTTGGAGATGGTGCCGTCGATGATGCGGCCGATCAGGGCGGCCAGGGCGGGCGCCTGCACGGGCGAGTCGGCGATGTCCTTCTCTTCCTTGTTCAGCGTCGCGGCCACTTCGCCCATGATCCAGTTGGCCGCCAGCTTGGCCTGTCCGGCCGGCAGGGCCTGGGCCACGGACTCGAAGTACGCGGCCAGGCCGCGGCTGGCGGTGAGCTGGGCCGCGTCGTAGGCGGTCAGGCCGTAATCGGACTCGAAGCGGGCGCGCAGGGCGGCCGGCAGCTCCGGCATGGCGGCGCGCACCTCGTCCACCCAGGCGCGCGAGATCGCCAGCGGGGGCAGGTCGGGATCCGGGAAGTAGCGGTAGTCGTGCGCGTCTTCCTTGCTGCGCATGCTGCGCGTTTCGTCGCGGTCGGCGTCGTACAGGCGGGTTTCCTGCACCACCGTGCCGCCGTCCTCGATCAGTTCGATCTGGCGACGGGCTTCGTAGATGATGGCGCGTTCGAGGAAGCGGAACGAGTTGACGTTCTTGATCTCGGTGCGGGTGCCGAATTCCTTCTGGCCGACCGGGCGCACGGACACGTTGGCGTCGCAGCGGAACGAGCCTTCCTGCATGTTGCCGTCGCAGATGCCCAGCCAGACGACCAGGCTGTGCAGGGCGCGGGCGTAGGCCACGGCCTCGGCCGCCGAGCGCATTTCGGGTTCCGTCACGATTTCCAGCAGCGGCGTGCCGGCGCGGTTCAGGTCGATGCCGCTGCCGGGGGCGCCGTTGGCGAGATGGAAGTCGTCATGCAGCGACTTGCCCGCGTCTTCCTCCAGGTGGGCGCGCGTCAGGTTGACGGTTTTTTCCTCTTCGCCCACGAAGAAGGAGAGCGAACCGCCCACCACCACCGGCAGCTCGTACTGGCTGATCTGGTAGCCCTTGGGCAGGTCGGGGTAGAAGTAATTCTTGCGCGCGAACACCGAACGGGGCGCGATTTCGGCGCCCACCGCCAGGCCGAAGCGGATGGCGCGTTCGGCGGCGCCGCGGTTCATGACCGGCAGGCTGCCCGGCAGCGCCAGGTCGACCTCGTTGGCGTGGGTATTGGGCGCGGCGCCGAATTGGGTGCTGCTGCCCGAAAAAATCTTGGAGTCGGTGGAAAGCTGGGTGTGCGTTTCCAGGCCGATGACGATTTCCCAGTTCATATTACGCGTCCTGCTGAGCGGGCGTTTCTTTATGCCAGCTGGTGACTTGTTGGTAGCGGTCGGCGATGGCCAGGAGGCGGCCTTCGTCGAAGTAGTTGCCGATGATCTGCAGACCGACCGGCCGTCCGCCATGGCCGAAGCCGCAGGGGACGGACAGGGCGGGCAGGCCGGCGAGGCTGACGCCCAGCGTGTAGACGTCGGCCAGCCAGTCGGCGGTGGGGTCGTCGCGGTTGTCGCCGATGTTCTTCGCCACGGTGGGCGTAACGGGGCCCATGATCACGTCGCACTGGCCCGCGTAGGCGCGCTGGAAGTCCTGAGCGATCATGCGGCGCAGGCGCTGCGCCTGCAGGTAGTAGGCGTCGTAGTAGCCGTGGGACAGCACGTAGGTGCCGATCAGGATGCGGCGCTTGACCTCGTCGCCGAAGCCCTCCGCCCGCGAACGGCTGATCATGTCGTTCAGGTCGCCGTATCGGGCGGCGCGGTGGCCGTAGCGCACGCCGTCGTAGCGGGCCAGGTTGCTGGACGCTTCGGCGGGGGCGATGACGTAATAGGCCGGGATGGCGAGTTCGGTGCGCGGCAGCGAAACCGGCACGCGCACGGCGCCCAGCGCTTCGAAGCGGGCCAGCGCGGCTTCGACCGCGGCCGCCACGTCGGGCGCCAGGCCGGCGCCGAAGTATTCCTCGGGCACGCCGATGCGCAGGCCCTTGAGCGGCTGGCTGCCCGCGGCATCGAAACGGCCCTGGGCGGCGTCGAAGTCGCGCCGGACCCGGCCGGGCTCGTTCACGGCGTCGTCGCACTTTTGCAGGCTGGTGGCGTCGCGCGGATCGAAACCGCTGATGACGTCCAGGAGCTCGAGCAGGTCGCGGGCGCTTTCGGCCAGCGGGCCGGCCTGGTCCAGGCTGGAGCCGAAGGCCACCATGCCGTAGCGCGAGACCGTGCCATACGTGGGCTTGATGCCACTGACGCCGCACAGGGCGGCGGGCTGGCGCACCGAGCCGCCGGTGTCGGTGCCGGTGGCGGCCGCCACCAAGCGGGCGGCCACGGCGGCGGCCGAGCCGCCCGAGGAGCCGCCGGGCACGGCAGCGTGGTCCCAGGGGTTCTTCACGGCGCCGTAAGCGGAGTTCTCGTTGCCGGAACCCATGGCGAATTCATCGCAGTTCAGCTTGCCCAGCGACACGGCCCCGGCTTGCGCCAACCGTTCGACGACGGCGGCGTCGAACGGGCTGACGTAGCCATCGAGCATCTTGCTGCCGGCGGTGGTGCGCCAGCCGCGGGTGACGAACGCGTCTTTATGGGCGATGGGGACGCCGGCCAGCGGGCCGGCCGAGCCCGACGCCAGCGCCGCGTCGGCGCTGCGGGCCTGGGCCAGCGTCAATTCGGCGTCAATATGTAAAAAGCTATTCAGGGCGCTGGCCTTTTCGGCCGCCGCCAGGGCGCTTTGCGCGATTTCGACGGCGCTGACCTGGCGTTGCGCCAGGGCCGCGCGCAGGCCGGCGATCCCCTCGAATTGGGTGTGCAGTGCGGGTTTCGTCATGACTTAATCCAGGACCTTGGGAACCAGGAACAGGCCGTCCTGGGCGTCGGGAGCGTTGGCCAGGAGTTCCTCGCGGCGGGCTTCCGAACCGGCTTCGGTCACGGCGTCTTCGCGCAGGCGCAGCACGATGTCCTCGTGGGCGGACAGGGGGTGGGCCAGGGGCTCGACGCCCTGGGTGTCGACCGATTGGAGCCGTTCGATCAGGTGGAGGATGCCATTGAGTTCAGCTTGCGCAAGCGCGCGCTGGTCGGGGGTCAGTTCGATTCTGGCCAGCCGGGCAATGCGGGCCACATCTGTGTCATTGAGCGCCATGGGGATTGCAAAATCGATAAGCGAAGGCCGAAGGGCGGGACCGGGCAGTATGCATATGCCGAACCCGTTACAAAGCTTGAATAGCCTGCATTTATGCGCTATTTCCGGGGAAATTATAAGTTATGATTCACGGTTTAATCGTCGTGAAGACAGGCGGACCCGTCCCTTTTCGGGCCCTACGCCCCGCGGCATGAACCCAATTCCCCCCAGAATTTAGCTGAGCTCCCATGTTCGGATTCCTGCGCAGTTATTTTTCCAGCGATATGGCGATCGACCTCGGTACCGCCAATACGCTGATCTACGTCCGCGGCAAGGGCATCGTGCTCGATGAGCCTTCCGTCGTCGCAATCCGTCATGAAGGCGGTCCCCACGGCAAGAAGATCATCCAGGCCGTCGGCCATGAGGCCAAGCAGATGCTCGGCCGCGTTCCCGGCAATATCGAAGCCATCCGGCCCATGAAAGACGGCGTCATCGCCGATTTCACGGTCACCGAGCAGATGCTCAAGCAGTTCATCCGCATGGTGCATCCCCGCAACATGCTGGCGCCCAGCCCGCGCATCATCGTCTGCGTTCCCTGCGGATCCACGCAGGTCGAGCGCCGCGCCATCCGGGAATCGGCCCTGGGCGCGGGCGCGTCCCACGTCTTCCTGATCGAAGAACCGATGGCCGCGGCCATCGGCGCCGGCCTGGCTGTTTCCGACGCCAGCGGCTCCATGGTGGTCGACATCGGCGGCGGCACCACCGAAGTGGCCGTCATCTCGCTGGGCGGCATGGTCTACAAGGGCTCGGTGCGCGTGGGCGGCGACAAGTTCGACGAAGCCATCGTCAACTACATCCGCCGCAACTACGGCATGCTGATCGGCGAACCCACCGCCGAACTCATCAAGAAGGAAATCGGCTCGGCCTTCCCCGGCTCCGAAGTCCGCGAAATCGAGGTCAAGGGCCGCAACCTGGCCGAAGGCGTGCCGCGCAGCTTCACGGTTTCCTCCAACGAAATCCTGGAATCGCTGACCGATCCGCTGAACCAGATCGTCTCGGCCGTGAAGATCGCGCTGGAGCAAACGCCTCCCGAGCTGGGCGCCGACATCACCGACAAGGGCATCGCCCTGACGGGCGGCGGCGCTTTGCTGCGCGACCTCGACCGCCTGCTGCAGGAAGAGACCGGCCTGCCCGTCGTGGTGGCTGACGACCCGCTCACCTGCGTCGTGCGCGGTTGCGGCGAGGCGCTGGAACATCTTGAAAAGCTGGGCGCGATCTTCATCAACGACTAATTTTGCCCGCCAGCCCGGAGCCCTGCTTTTTCACGGCTCCGGCCGCTGCCGGAGCGACGGGCGCGGGCGTCCGGGCTGAGATTCATGCAACGACAAGGGACTCCCCCCCTATTCAGGCGCGGCCCACCTGCGGAGGTGCGGCTGGTCGTTCTGGTCGTCCTTGCCCTGGCCCTGATCGTCATGGATTCGCAATGGCGCATGCTGGAACCGGCGCGCCGGGCGATGTCCGTCGCCCTCTATCCCTTCCAGCGCGCCGTCATGGCGCCGCGCGACCTCGTCCAGCAGGTGAATGAATGGGTCAACGCGGCCAATCTCATCCGTAGCGAAAACGAAGCCCTGCAGCGCCAGCGCATCGAGCTGGCCCAGGTGGCCACGCACGCGGCCCAGCTGGCCGCCGAGAACTCGCAGCTGCGCCGCCTTCTGGGCGTGACCGACACCGTGGCGCAATCGGCCGTCGTGGTCGAGGTCATGTACGAACCCACCAACGCGTTCACCCAGCGCCTGGTCTTCAATAAGGGCAGCAAGGCCGGCCTGGCGCCGGGCATGCCGGTGATCGACGAAGGCGGCGTGGTCGGACAGATCGTCCGCGTGACCCCCATGACGGCCGAGGCGGCGCTGGTCACGGACGAGCAGGTTTCCATTCCCGTGCAATTGCTGCGCAACGGACTGCGGCTGATCGCCTTCGGGGGAAACTCCCCGGGCAAGATCGAAGTCCGCTACCTGGCGGCCAATGCCGATATCAAGGAAGGCGATACCATCGTTACCAGCGGCGTCGGCGGCTTGTTCCCGGCCGGCCTGCCGGTGGCCAAGGTGACCTCGGTCGAGCGCGATACGGCCTCCGGCTTCGCGCGCGCCGTGGGCGAACCGCTGGCCCATCCCGAACGCTATCGCCACTTCCTGGTGCTGCAAGTGGACGTGGCCCGCGCCGAATCCAACCGTCAGGAGGTCGATTCCGGTGGATCGGACTAATCAATCCGCGGGGCAGGCCCGGCCCCGGCTGGGCACCCCCAGCAACGTGCAGCCCGACCGCCTGTCCGGCCCGGCGCATGGCGTATTCGTCTGGGGCACCGTGCTGCTGGCGTGGCTGGTTTCCCTGCTGCCCTGGCGCCTGTGGCAGGGCGCGCCCGACGTGCTGTTGCTGATCATCGCCTTCTGGTGCGTGCACGAGCCGCGCCGCGTGGGCCTGTTCACCGCCTTTTTCTTCGGCCTGCTGATGGACGTGCATGATGCCGGCCTGCTGGGCGAACATGCGCTTTCCTATACGCTGGTTGCGTACGGCGCCGTGGTGCTGCACCGCCGGCTGCAGCGGTTCGATCTCTGGAGCCAGGCGATGCACATGCTGCCTGTGTTCTTCCTCGCCCGCTTTCTCACCCAGATCATCCATGCATGGCTGGCCGGCAAATGGCCGGGCTGGGACTGGGGCATCAGCGTGCTCCTGACCACCGCCCTGTGGCCCCTGGCGGGTTGGGTCCTGCACTTGCCGCAGCGCGGTGCCGACGACGCCGAATCCTCCTCCGCCTGACGGCGGCGCCGCGTCATGTTCGAGTTCAAGAAAACCGGCCAGCAGCAGAAGCAGCGTTTCCGCCTGCGCGCCTGGGTGGGCGGCATTTTCGCCCTGGCGTGCTTCGGCGTGCTGGTCGGGCGGTTCTGGTACCTGCAGGTCGACCGCTACGAAGGTCTGTCCGAGCGCGCCGACCGCAACCGCATCGCCGTCGTGCCGATCCCGCCGCGCCGCGGCGAGATCCTGGATCGCAACGGCGAAGTCCTGGCCCGCAACTACCGCACCTATACGCTGGAGGTCGTGCCGGCCAAGGCTGGCAGCATGGACGAGTTGTTCGAGCGGCTGACCGAGGTCGTGTACATCAGCCCGGCCGACCAGCGCCGCTTCAAGCGCCGCGCCGCGGAATCCAGCCGATACGCCAGCCTGCAACTGCGCAACAACCTCAACGAGACCGAGGCCGCCTGGTTCGCCGCGCATGCCTTCCAGTTCCCGGGCGTGGAATTGCGCGCCCGCTGGGTGCGCGAGTATCCGCAGGGCGCCTCCGCCGCCCACGTGGTGGGCTACATCGGCCGCATCGCCGAAGGCGACATCGAAGAGCTGGACCGGTCGGGCCTGCTGGGCAACTATCGCGGCACCGACGTCATCGGCAAGAAGGGCATCGAGAAGACCTGGGAAGAGCAGCTGCACGGCCGCACCGGCCTGGAAGAGGTCGAGGTGACGGCCGGCGGGCGCCCCATGCGCACCCTGCGGCGGATCGATCCGGTGCCCGGCTCCGACATCATGCTCTCCATCGACCTGGGCCTGCAGAAGGTAGCCGAAGAGGCATTCGAAGGGCGGCGCGGGGCGCTGGTCGCCCTCGATCCCGATACCGGCGAGGTGCTGGCCTTCGTCTCGCAGCCGTCCTTCGATCCCAACCTGTTCGTGGACGGTATCGACGTGGACAACTGGCGCATGCTGAACGAATCGCCGGACCATCCCCTCATCAACCGGCCGCTCTACGGCACCTATCCCATCGGCTCCACCTACAAGCCTTTCGTGGGCCTGGCCGCGCTGGAGCTGGGCAAGCGCCGGGCCACGGACCGGGTCTCGGATCCGGGCTACTTCGAATTCGGCGGCCAGAAGTTCCGCAACGCGGGCGGCGCGGCCTACGGCATGACCGACATGCACAAGGCCATCGTGGTGTCGTCCGATACCTATTTCTATTCCCTGGGCCCCGAGATCGGGGTGAACGCGCTGCACGATTTCACCAAGCAGTTCGGTTTCGGCCAGATCACCGGCATCGACCTGGAAGGCGAGAAGCGCGGCGTGCTGCCGTCCACCGAATGGAAGCGTTCGGCCTACAAGGACAAGGAGCGCCAGCGCTGGTATGCGGGCGAGACGATTTCCGTGGCGGTGGGGCAGGGCTACAACGCCTTCACGCTGCTGCAGCTGGCGCAAGGCACCTCCACCCTGGCCAACAATGGCCTGTACCGCCGTCCGCACCTGGTGCATGCCGTGCGCGATCCGCGCAGCGGCGAGGCCAAGCCCACCGAATCCACGCCGGATTACCGTATTCCGCTCAAGCAGGCCAACGTCGACGTGATCAAGAACGCCATGGCGGACGTGGTGCGCGTCGGCACGGCGCGGCGCGCGTTCGCGAACACGCCGTACCAGGCCGCGGGCAAGACGGGCACCGCGCAGGTCTTCAGCCTGCGTGGCGGCCATTACCGCGCCAGCGCCATCGATGAGCGCCTGCGCGACCATGCCTTGTTCATGGGGTTCGCGCCGCTGGAGCATCCTCGCATCGCGGTGGCGCTGATCGTAGAGAACGCCGGCTGGGGCGCGAGCGTGGCCGCGCCGGTCGCGCGCAAGGTGTTCGACTACTGGCTGGCCCAGGACCGGCAGGACAGGATCGTGCGGCCGGACCGCGCGGATCCCCTGGCCTCGGTTGAAACCATTGCTTCCGAGGCGGTGCGCCAACCATGAAACGCCTGGGCCTCATCCTGCTGCGCGTGTTCACGGCCTTCGATTGGCCGCTGCTGGCGATCCTGCTGATGTTCGCGGCGCTGGGCCTGACCGTCATGCATTCGGCGGTGGGCGGCACCGACTGGCGGTTTGCCGAGCAGTCGCGCAATTTCGTCATCGCTTTCTTCGCGATGTGGGCCATGGCCCTGATTCCGCCCAAATGGCTGATGAAGCTGGCCTTGCCCTTCTACGTGGTGGGCGTGGTGCTGCTGCTGGGCGTGGAGTTCTTCGGCGAGACCAGCAAGGGCGCGACCCGCTGGCTGAACCTGGGCGTGACCCGCATCCAGCCGTCGGAGATGATGAAGATCGCCGTGCCGATGATGCTTGCCTGGTACTTCCAGCGCCACGAGGGCGCCGTCCGGATCCGGGACTTCCTGGCCGCCGCCGCCATGCTGGCCGCGCCGTTCGGCCTGATCGTGCTGCAGCCCGACCTGGGCACGGCGCTGCTGGTGTTCGGCGCCGGTTTCTTCGTGATCTATTTCGCGGGCCTGTCGTTCAAGCTGCTGGTGCCGGTGCTGCTGGCCGGCATCATCGCCATCGGCACGCTGGTCTACTACGAGGACCAGTTGTGCGAACCCGACGTGGACTGGGTCGTGCTGCACGATTACCAGAAGCACCGGGTGTGCACGCTGCTCAATCCCAGCTCCGATCCCCTGGGCAAGGGCTTCCACACGATCCAGTCGATGATCGCGGTGGGCTCTGGCGGGGTGTACGGCAAGGGCTACATGAAGGGCACGCAGACCCATCTGGACTTCATCCCCGAGCGCACCACCGACTTCATCTTCGCCGTGTACGCCGAGGAGTTCGGGCTGTACGGCGGCATCGCCCTCCTGGTGCTGTACGGGCTGATGATGGCGCGCGGGCTGACCATCGCGTCGCGGGCGTCGTCGCAGTTCGGGCGCCTGCTGGCCGGAGCGCTGACGATGATGCTGTTCATCTACGTATTCGTGAACGTGGGAATGGTGACGGGAATCCTGCCCGTGGTGGGGGTGCCGTTGCCGTTCATGAGCTATGGGGGGACGGCGTTGTTCACCATGGGGATTGCGTTCGGCATCATGATGAGCATTAGCCGGCATCGGTCGGTGAAGACTTGATGCTTCTGGCGGGCGTGGGGGCGGGCTTTGTCGGCGTGTTGGTTGCTTTTCCCAGGTCGCTCTTCGCAGGTTGTTCTTCGTAGGTCGCCCTTCGGCGCGGGCGCCACGGCCGCTCGCGCCGTCCATCCGGCAGCGGGGTTGAAGTGGCGACCGGGGCCGCGCCGCCTCGGGAGGCGTCTCAAGAATGCCAGGTGTCTGGCACTCGCGAAACGCTCCCTCACGACGGCAATGCCTCCGGCACGCCCAGGTCGTTCGCCAACTGCTTCAATCCGTCCCAGATCCGGCTGTCGAATTCCACGGAATCCGCGTTCGCCGCCCGGTTGCGGGCTTCGTATTCCCCGGGATACTGCACCGCTTCGACGCCAGGCTGCGGCTTGCAGGCGTGCAGGTAGTCGATGAACGCGCCCACCTCCATCGACCGCCAGTCCGTATTGAAGTCCACCTGGGGGTCGAGCAGGAGCGCGAACATATTGTTCGTGGCCACCCCGATGCGGGGATGCTCGGGCTGGATCGTGCCGCCGCCGGACAGCACGCCGGCAAGCAGCTCGGCCACCAGGCCCAGCGCGTAGCCCTTGTGGCCGCCAAATGGCAGCAGGGCGCCGGGCGGATCGGTGAAGAGGGCGTTCGGGTCGGTGGTCGGGTTGCCCTGGGCGTCGATCAGGGAGCCCGCGGGCGCGGGCTCGCCCTTGGCGGCGAGCACGCGGGCCTTGTTCACGGCGATGGAGCTGGTGGCCATGTCCACGATGAAGGGCGGGCGGCCGCCGGGCAGGGGGCCGGCGAAGCATAGCGGGTTCGTCGTGAGGCAGGCCTGCGCGCCGCCAAAGGGCGCGACGGTGGGCGAACGGTTGATCACGTTGGTGAAGGCCAGCAGGATCAGGCCCTTTGCCGCCACCATCTCCCCGAAATGGCCCATGCGGCCCAGGTGGTGGCTGTGACGCAGGGTCAGGATGCACTGGCCGTGCTCCTGGGTGCGTTCGATGGCCTTCTCGATGATCACCTTGCCGACATACTGCCCCAGCCCGTGGTGGCCGTCATAGGCCAGCATCGCGCCTCGGTCGTTGACCAGCTCGGGCCGGCCGTCCGGCCGCGCCAGGCCCTCGGACAGCACGCGCCGGTAGTTCGTCAGGATGGACAGGCCGTGGCTGGTGTAGCCGACCCGGTCGGATTCCACCAGGTGCTCGGCCACGTCGCGGGCGATGTCCTCGGGCACACCCTGGGCCATCAGCACCAGGCGGCCATAGTCGTTGGCTTGGGCTAGCGATAGTTTCATCGTCCGCTCTCCTTACAGCCAACCCAGCCAGCGCCAGTAGGTCATGCCCATCAGGATCATCAACGCGTAGCCGATGATGGTGACCAGGATCCCGACCTTGGCGAACTGCTTGGCGTTGAAGGTTTCCGTGCCCAGGCACACCATGTTCTGCGGCGCGTTGATGGGCAGGATGAAGCCGTAGCTGACCACGAAGCCCAGCAGCATGGTCATGCCCAGGCGGCTGAAATCGCCCGGCAGCGTGGCCAGCACGGAGATCAGGATCGGCAACATGGCGGAGGTAAGCGCGGTCGCGCTGGCGAAACCCAGGTGGATGACGATGAGGAAGGCCGCCAGGATCGCGAAGATGGCCAGCGGTCCGAGGTGGTCCAGGCCGGTATGCGCCACGACCTGGTTGCCCAGCCATTGGCCGGCCTGGGTCGTCAGCAGGGCGGTGCCCAGGCTGATGCCGACGCCGAATACGATCACGGTGCCCCATGGAATGCGCGATTGCACGTCTTTCCAGGTCATCACGCCAAAGCGCGGCAGCAGCAGCAGCACCAGGCCGAAGTAGGTGGTCGAGGTGGTGTCGAACCGGTGGAGCTTGCCCTCGGTCGACCAGAACAACAGCAGCATGACCGACACGGCCATCAGGCGCTTTTGCGCGCCGGTCATGGGACCCAGTTCAAGCAGGGATTTCTCGACGGCCTCCTTGCCTCCCGCGATGCTGTCGCTTTCCGGCGGCAGCAGCTTGAGGACGATGACGATCAGCACCGCCGACATGATCAGCGACCAGGGGGCGCCGGCGATCAGCCAGTCGGACCACGCCACGCGCTCGCCCAGCATCTTTTCCATGAAGCCGACGGTCAGCAGGTTCTGCGCGGCGGCGGTCTGGATGCCGACGTTCCAGATGCTGGTGGCCTGCGCCACGATGATCATGATGCCGGCGGCGATGTTGGAGCGCTTGTCCACGCCGAAGGCCGCGATCACCCCCATCATGATGGGCACCACGGCCGCGCTGCGCGCCGTGGCGCTGGGCACGACCAGGCTCAGCACGATGGTCACGGCGATGCAGCCGATCAGGATGCGGCGGGTGCTCGTGCCCACCTTGGACAGGGTTACCAGCGCGATGCGCCGGTCCAGCCCGGTGAACGTCATGGCGGCCGCAATGAACAAGGCGCCCGTGACGAGCGCCAGCGCCGAATTCGAGAAGCCGGTCAGCGCCATGCTGATCGCCGCGGAGGTGCCGTAGAGCACCTGCGGGTCTTTGATTGTCGGAGCCGTGCCCAGCAGGAAGGCCATCAGCGTCGTGATCATGATCGCGCTGGCCTCGTAGGACACGGCTTCGGTAATCCAGACCACCACGGCGAAGGCGAGAATGGCGAGCATGCGGTGGCCGGCCACGGGCAGGTCGGCCGGCAGGGGCAGCATGAGCACGCCGATCATCACGATGATGCCGGCGGCCAGTCCGATGGGAATTTTGGTTTTCTTTGGGGCTTGCGAGGCAGGAACGGCGGCTTGCGCGGTCATATCCATCTCCGGTTGAGGTCAAACTGACGACACACCGCCCCGCGAGCACGGGATTTACCAATTCGGCATGTCGACGCTACAGGATGATCGTGACGGCATTGCGGAAAACCCGTATTGATGCAGATCAAGCAAGTCGAGATTGGCGCTTGTGGAAAACCTACCGTGGGCATTATGCTCGTCGGCCCCCGCCGGCCGCAAGCCGCTCAGCCCAGCGCCAGGCGCAACTGCTCGTCCAGGTGCAGCGTGGGCGCAACGCGCCAGCCGCTCTGGGCATAGCGCAGCCAGCGGCCCAGCACCAGATGCGTCAGCAGGCTGGCGTGCGCGGCCACATTGGCTTGCGGCGGCAGGCCGCCGTCGGTGATCGCGATGCGCAGCGATTGCTTCAGCGACGCTTCGATGCGGTCGTTGATGTGGTTGATGCGTTCCTGCAGGCGGTTGTCTTCCGTCACCAGGGCGTCGCCCGTCAGCACCCGCGTCATGCCCCGGTTGCGTTCCGAGAAGGTGAGCAGCATGGATACCGTCTGGTGGGCCTGGGCCAGGCCGTAGGGTTCGGCGGTGGCGATCTGGTTCACCAGCGTGAAAATGCTGGTTTCGATGAACTCGATCAACCCCTCGAACATCTGCGCCTTGCTGGCGAAATGCCGGTAAAGCGCGGCTTCCGAGACCTCCAGGCGCGCGGCGAGGGCGGCCGTGGTGATCCGGGACGCGTGCGGCTGCTCCAGCATCTCGGCCAGGGTCTGCAGAATTTGGGTCTTGCGCTCGCCGGGTTTGCTCGCCATGGAAGTGTCTGCTCTCGCGCAGGCTTGACGGTGGAGGGGAGGAGGAGCGCGCCGCTATCCCCGCAAGGGGCGTCGGCGTAACAGCAAATCACTGACGGAGTTTACCCGCAAGTCGACGTAGGCCGGACGGTGCGACCGGCCCCGGGCGAAAGGAGTGCCGGGGTGATACACGTGGACGGTGCGCAGCCCCACCCGGCGGGCCCCGCGCAGGTTGGCCAGGGTGTCCTCCACCAGGACGGCGCGGTGTGCCGGAACGCCTTCGCGCGCCAGCACATAGCGCAGCAGGGCGGGCGAGGGCTTGGGCCGGAATTCGCCGTGCAGGCGCATGTGTTCGATCGCCCACAGGCTGTGGAACTGGTTCAGGATGCCCAGGCGGGACAGCACGGCGCGGGCGTAATGCAGCGGCGCGTTGGTCAACAGCACCTTGCGGCCGGGCAGCCGCCGCAGCTTGTAGGCAAGCGCCTTCTCCGCGCGCACGAGGGAAGCGACGTCGAAGTCATGGCTGCGGTGCAGGAAGTCGTGGGCGTCCACGCCATGATGCCGGACCATGCCGATCATGGTGGCGCCGTAGCGCTTCCAGTACATCGAGCGCACGCGGTTGGCGGTGTCGATGTCCACGTCCAGGGCCTCGGCCACGGCCATGGTCATGCCATGGTCGATCTTCGGGAAGATGGCGTGCGAGGTATCGTGCAGCGTGTTGTCCAGGTCGAACAGCCACAGGCGTTCAGCAACGCCTTCGGCCGTCCGCCGGGAGCGGCGCAGCCGTACCGCCGGCCGCAGCAACTGGCGATGGGCCCGCATCAATTGCCCATGGCGCTACGCGCCACCCGAAAGAGGCCGAACGAAGAGGTTCCCGCCGGCGATGCGGCAAGGCAGGCAAAGCCCCCCAACATGGCAAGGCCTCCCCGATCAGGGCCGCGCGGATCCGGCTCCGCCGGTCCGCAGCGGCGCCCCCCCGGGGGGGATGCGCGCAGCGCTACGGGGGGGAACATCAATGGGAGCTGATCATCGTGCCGACGCCCTGGTCGGTCAGGATTTCCAGCAACAGGCAGTGAGGAACGCGGCCGTCGACTATGTGCACGGAATTCACGCCATTCTTGGCGGCGTCCAGCGCGGAGGAGATCTTGGGCAGCATGCCGCCGGAGATCGTGCCGTCGGCGAACAGCTCGTCGATGGTCTGGGCCGACAGGCTGCGCAGGAGCTTGCCGCCCTTGTCCAGCACCCCGGGGGTGTTGGTCAGCATCAGCAGCTTTTCGGCGCCCAGCACTTCCGCCATCTTGCCGGCCACGACGTCGGCATTGATGTTGTAGGCCGTGCCGTCCTCGCCATAGCCGATGGGCGAGATGACGGGGATGAACTGGTCGTCCTGCAGCGCCTTGACCACGGCCGGCTCGACCGTGGTGATGTCGCCGACGAAGCCGATGTCGATGGGCTCGGACGGGTTGTCCTTGTTGTCCATCAGCTTCTTGCGGGCCTGGATCAGCCCGCCGTCCTTGCCGGTCAGGCCGACGGCCTTGCCGCCCACCTCGTTGATCATCATGACGATGTCCTGCTGGACCTGGCCGCCCAGCACCCATTCCACGACTTCCATGGTTTCGGCGTCGGTGACGCGCATGCCCTGGATGAAGGTGCCCTGCTTGCCGATGCGGCGCAGCGCGTCGTCGATCTGCGGACCGCCGCCGTGGACCACCACAGGATTCAGCCCCACCAGCTTCAGCAGCACGACGTCGTGGGCGAAGCTGCGCTGCAGCCGCTCTTCCGTCATGGCGTTGCCGCCGTACTTGACCACGATGGTCTTGCCGTGAAATCGTCGGATATACGGCAGTGCTTCAGACAGCACGGCGGCTTTGACAGCAGGAGACGAAACGGCGGCAGGGTCGGGGGTGTCGGTCATGGCAGCTAAGTCGGCAAATATACGTATGAGTGGTTAGAAAAAATGCCTGCACAAAAACGCGTTCGGGACGCATTAGCGCAAGCATACGACGGATTGTAGTACCCACAGGTTTCTTATGCTTTAAACCCATGTTCATATGCCCGACAAATAACCGGCATTCAGGTAAATTGGGGGCGTTTTCACAACGGCAGGCCCCGCAAAAGGGGGCGGGGCCACATTGGCTGGACATTTGTCCCCAATTCTTAACCCATATAAGAGGCAACACATGCGTTTGAATCTTGTCCGCTCCGCCCTGGTGGCGTCGGCCTTCCTGGTGGCGGCGAACGCCGCCCATGCCGAAAAAGTGGTGGTGGGCGCCACCCAGGTCCCGCATGCCGAAATCCTGGAAGTGGTGAAGCCGCAACTCGCCAAGGAAGGCGTGGAGCTCGATATCAAGGTGTTCAGCGATTACGTGCAGCCCAACCTGCAGTTGGCCGACAAGCAGCTGGACGCCAACTTCTTCCAGCACAAGCCGTACCTGGATTCCTTCAACAAGGACCGCAAGGCGAACCTGGTGCCGGTGGCCCTGGTGCACGTCGAGCCGTTCGGCGGCTACTCGAAGAAGATCAAGAGCGTGTCCGAGCTCAAGGAAGGAGCGAGCGTCGCCATTCCGAACGACCCGTCCAACGGCGGCCGCGCGCTCGTGCTGCTGCAGAAACAGGGCCTGATCAAGCTGAAGGATCCGTCCAACATCCTCGCGACCGCCGCGGACGTGGTCGAGAATCCCAAGAAGCTGAAGTTCCGCGAACTGGAAGCCGCCATGCTGCCGCGTTCGCTGGACGACGTGGACCTGGCGCTGATCAATACCAACTACGCGCTGGAAGCCGGGCTGGTGCCGACCAAGGATGCGCTGTTCATCGAGGGCTCGGATTCGCCCTACGCCAACATCCTGGTGACCCGAGAGGACAACAAGGACGCGCCGGGCATCAAGAAACTCGTCAATGCCCTGCATACCCCCGAGGTGAAGACGTTCATCCAGGAAAAGTACAAGGGCGCGGTGGTTCCGGCGTTCTGAGTTCTTCCAGCGCCGATGCGCGAACCGCCCGACCGGGCGGTTTTTCTTTTTGCGAAGCAGGCGGCCCCGCGGCGGGGCTCAACCTGCCGCCAGCGCCTTTTCCACCGTGGCGTGGAATTCCGCGACGTCGTATTCGCCCAGGTAGCGCTTGATGATGTTGCCTTTCTTGTCGATCAGGAAGGCCGTGGGAGTCAGGCGGATGTCGCCGAAGGCGCGGGCGATGTCGCCCTTGGTGTCCAGCGCCACCGGAAACGGCAGCTTGCGCGTTTCGGCGAAATTCAGCACGAAATTGGGCGGGTCGTAGTCCATGGCGACCGCGACCGCCTCGTAGCCCTTGCCGGCGTATTCCTTGTAGGCCGCGATGGTCTCGGGCATCTGTTTCACACAGGTCACGCAGCTGGTGGCCCAGAACTTGACCAGCACGACCTTGCCGCGCAGATCCTGCATGGAGAAGGTCTTGCCTTCCAGGGTGGTGAAGGTGACGTCGGGGGCGGTCTGCGCGGGGCGCAGGACGAACCAGGCGCCGATGCCGACCGCCACCAGGACGGCGAGCGCTACGATGGCTTTTTTCATTTGATGGGCATGGCCTCTACGCCGGCGCCCGTGCCGCCAGCGCTATCGCTGGCCGCGCCGGCGCCGCTTTCGATGGGCGCTTTGCTTTCCGTGGTTTTGGATTCGGAGCCGCTGTTCGACAGCCGGATCGCTTCCTCGCGGCTGATGGTTTCGAACAGTTTAACCACCTTGGCCACGCCGCCGACGTCGGCGGCGGCATTGGCGGCGTAGTCGCCTTCGGCCTGCGTCACCTTGCCCATGAGATAGACGACGCTGTGGTCGGTGGTCACGGCGATCGTGCCGGAAGGCACGTACTTGGTATTGAGCAGGGCGGTCTTGACCTTGGAGGTCAGCCAGGTGTCGTTGGAGCGCACGCCGAACGAGGCGATGGGGCCCACCGTCAGCTGGTTGGTGACTTGTTTGACGTTTTCCACGCCTTGGGCGATCGCCGTGGCCTGGCTCTTGGCCTCTTCGGTGGGCACGTCGCCGGTCAGCAGCAGGTGGCCGCCATAGGACATGGCATTGACGCGGGCGGTGTCGCCCAGCTTCTGCGAGATCTGGCTCTGCGCCTTGAACGCCATGTTCTGGTCTTCGAGCTGGATGCCGGAAGTCCGGCGGTCCGTCACGACGACGGCCGTGGTGGCGGCGGCGCCGCCCACGATCAACGGCGCGCAGGCCGACAACGACAGCGCGGCGGTGGACAGCGCGGCGGCAAGCATCAGCGGACGGACTGCGGTGCGGACGTCAGAAATCATTCGGTGTCTCCAAGCAGAAGAGCGTCAATGCCGTCGCACAGAGCGTGCAGCAGCAGAATATGGACTTCCTGGATGCGCATCGTGCGATCGCTGGGAACACATAGATGGACGTCCATGGGCGTAATGAGTTCCCCCATGACGCCGCCGCCCTTGCCGGTCAGGGCAAGCACGTGCATTTCGCGGGCGCTGGCGGCTTCCATGGCGCGCACCACATTGGGGGAGTTGCCGCTGGTGGAGATCGCCACCAGCACGTCGCCGGCCTGGCCGAAGGCGTTGACCTGGCGCTCGAAGACTTCGTCGAAGCCGTAATCGTTGCCGACGGCGGTGAGTATGGAGGTGTCGGTATTGAGCGCGATGCCGGCCAGGGGCAGGCGTTCGCGCTCGAAGCGGCCCACGAGTTCGGCGATGAAATGCTGCGCGTCGGCGGCCGAGCCGCCGTTTCCGCAAGCCAGAATCTTGCCGTTGTTCGCCAGGGCGCCGAACAGCACGTCCACCGCTATCGCCAGCGGCTCGGCCAGCACGTTCATGCTTTGTTCGTACGCTGCCATGGCATCGCGAAAGTGCGACGTCATACGAGAGGTCATATCCATGGCCGCGATTATCTCACGGTGCCGTTACCCTGTTCTGTCCAGGCGTAACGAGCTTCGGGAGGGGCGTTACCGAGGGCGGCGCGGCTCAGGGCAGCCAGAACGCCCCCCGCAACCACTGGGGATGGCCGGCCTCGAAGACGACCGCGTCGAAGCGGGCGGCGGGCGGCCTGCCCTGCCAGTGGCGCCGGGCCAGCTCGGGCAGCCACTGGGCGGCGGCGCGGGCCAGCCGTGCCTGCTTTTCGCGGCCGATGCTGGCCGCGGCGCCGCCATAGCGGGTGCGGCCGCGCGAACGGACCTCGACCAGCACCAGGACATCGCCGTCGCGCATGGCCAGGTCGATCTCGCCGGCGCGGGTCTGCAGATTGCGCGCCAGCAACGTCAGGCCTTGCGCCCGCAACAGGCGCAGCGCGGCCGCCTCGTGCCGGTCGCCTTCGCGCTGGGCGGGCGAGCGGCGCGGGGCAGGCGGATCGGCCGGGGGCGGGCGGCGCCCTGCGCGCCGGCGGCGCTTGTCGGCGCGGCGGCGGGCGGCCAGGGCCAGTTCGCAGGCCAGGCGCAAGGTCTCATCCGTCACGGGGGCTCCAGAGGCAGCGTGCAATGGCGGCTACACTGACATGGTTTTCCGTGTCAGTAGGCCGCAATGAATCAAAATGTCTCACCCCCGCCAGCCGGAGATGCCTGGTCACGCGTTGCCGAACGCGTGGCGGAGCAGCATTGGCCCGCCGCGACGCTGTATGTCGTGGCCACGCCGATCGGCAATCTGGGCGATTTGGGGCTGCGCGCCTGGCATGCCCTGCAGCGGGCGGACGTCATCGCTGCCGAGGACACGCGGGCAAGCCGCACGCTGCTGGATGCCTGGGGCGTGGGCACGCCGCTCATGGCCGCTCACCGCCACAACGAGGCCGCGGCGGCCCAGGCCATATGCGAACGGCTGGAACAGGGCCAGCGCGTGGCCCTGGTGTCCGATGCGGGCGCGCCCGCCGTCAGCGATCCGGGCGCGCGTATCGTGCGCGCCGTGCGCGAAGCCGGCTTCAAGGTGGTGCCGGTGCCCGGTCCCAGCGCCGTGATCGCCGCGCTGATGGGCAGCGGCGTCACCACGGACGAAAACCCGGCCTATGCGTTCGCGGGCTTCGCGCCGCCCAAGGCCGCGGCGCGCCAGCGTTGGCTGCGCACCTGGTGCGCCTTGCCCGCGCCGGTGGTGATGTTCGAATCGCCGCATCGGCTCGCGGCCACCCTGGCCGACCTGCTGGAAGTCTGCGGGCCGGACCGCCGCCTGACCGTGGCGCGCGAACTCACGAAGCGCTTCGAGGAGATCGCCACCTTCCCGATGGGAGAGGGCGCGGCCTGGCTGGCGGCGGACGCCCATCGCGAGCAGGGCGAATTCGTGCTGATCGCGCATGCCCGGGAGAACGAGCCGGCGCAGGACGACGCCGATCCTCGCACCGACGCGCTGCTGGACGCCTTGCTGGAGTCGCTGTCGTTGCGCGATGCGGCCCGCGTCGCGGCCAAGGTCTCGGGCCTGCCGCGGGATGTGCTGTACAACCGGGCGCTGGCCCGCAAGAAGGCGGCGGAGTAATCATGGCCTACGCAACAATCGTGTCCAACAAGCCCGCCGATCCCAACGAGCGGCTCACCTACCGCGACATGCCCACGCCGTTGGGAGACATGCGCCTGGTCGCAAGCCCCAAAGGCCTGCGGGGCGCTTGGTTCACGGACCAGGCTCTGCTGCCCTCGGCCGAAGGCTGGATCCTTAGCGAATCCGATCCCATCCTGGAGCAGGCGCGCCGCGAGCTGGACGAATGGTTCGCCGGCCAGCGCCGCGCGTTCGACGTGCCGCTGGATCCCGTCGGCACGACTTTCCAGCACCAGGTATGGCATGCCCTGTGCGACCTGGACTTCGGGGTGCTGGCCAGTTATGGCGACCTGGCCCGCACGGTGGGCCGGCCCAAGGGGGCGCAGGCGGTCGGCGGGGCGGTGGGACGCAACCCGATCAGCATCATCATTCCGTGCCACCGCGTGATCGGCGCCGACACTTCCTTGACCGGCTTCGGCGGCGGCTTGCCGCGCAAGCAGGCGCTGCTGGCCCACGAAGGCAATCTGTACCGGAGCCGCAATGCGCGGGCGCGCCGCGTCTGCGACGGCCAGGCGGAGCTGCCCTGGTAGCCAGGGGATTCGTTTATTGCGCGGCGATGCTGGGCAGGATGCCGATGCGGTCCGACACCAGCTGCACGGCGTTCAGCGCGCTTTGGCGGTCGGGGTAGGGGCCGATCCTGACCCGGTAGAGATTGTTGGACTGTTCCATCGAGGCGGGCGGCGCGCCGTCGGCGCCCAGCTGGGTATTGATCCGGCTGACCAGCGATTGCGCATTGGCCGGTTGACTGAACGCGCCCACTTGCAGATAGACGCTGCCGAGACCGCCCGCCGCCGGCTGGCGCACCGGGGCGGAGCCGGGCGCGGGCGCCGGCAGGGGTTCCGCCGTGAGCGCGACGGGGGCGGCGGCCACGGGCGCGGGCACCGGCTTGGAGCCGGTGGCCGACTCCGGCTCCGGCGAAGCGGCGGCGGGCGCGCCTTGCGAGGCCAGGCGCCGTATTTCGTCGGGAGGAATGGCTTCCACGATCACCTGGCCGCTGCCCGGCCCGATGATGCCGAGCTTGTGCGCCGCGACATAGGATAGGTCCATGATGCGGTCGCTGTGGAAGGGGCCGCGGTCGTTCACCCGCACCACGACCGTCTTGCCGTTGACCAGGCTGGTGACGCGGGCGTAGCTGGGCAGCGGAAGCGTCGTGTGGGCGGCCGTCATGGCGTACATGTCGTAGGACTCGCCGATGGACGTGGAGTTGCCGTGGAACTTCTTGCCGTACCAGGAGGCGATGCCGCGTTTCTTGTAGGGCTGGCCGCTGGTGTCGGGCACGTAGCGCTGGCCGAACACGACGTACGGACGGTTCGCGCCGCTGGCGTACGGTTCGATCCTGGGCACCGCGTCGGGCACCTGGTCCAGATTGGACGGCGGATTCGCGTCCGGTCCGTCATCCTTGTAGTAGCCGCCCTTCTTGCGCCCGCCGGTGGACGAACAGCCGGCCACGGCGATGGCCAGCGACAACATCAGGATCAGGCGGAGCGGGCGGGACAGCGTCATGCGGATTCGTCGGGAAGTTGGTTGCGGTGGCGCACCAGCAGCGGGTCGTGGTCGGCGAAGCGCAGCGCCAGCTGTTCGACCACGTACACGGAACGGTGCTGGCCGCCGGTACAGCCGATGGCGACGGTCAGGTAGTTGCGGGTGTCTTGCGTGTAGCGCGGCAGCCAGCGGTTCAGGAAGCCGGCGATGTCGTCGATCATCAGGCCCACCTGTTCGAACCCCGCCAGCCAGGCGGCCACGGGCTCGTCGCGCCCGGTCAGGGGGCGCAGGTTGCGGTCGTAGTAGGGGTTGGGCAGGCAGCGCACGTCGAACACCAGGTCGGCGTCACGGGGCACGCCGCGCTTGTAGGCGAAGGATTCGAACGTCAGGACCAGCGGCGCGCGGTCCGCCTGGATCAGGTCACGGATCCAGGCGCGCAACTGCCCCGGCGTCAGGTCCGAGGTATCGATGACGTGTTCCTGTTCGCGCAGCGGAGCCAGCAGTTCGCGCTCCAGCGCGATGCAGTCGACCAGGGAGGGGGCGGTGCCGCCGCGCTGCAGGCGATCGGTCAGCGGGTGGCGGCGCCGGGATTCGGAGTAGCGCTGCACCAGCGTCGCGGTGCTGGCGTCGAGGAAGACCACGCGCAGGCTCGTGCCCATGGCGCGCAGCGCGGTGACCACGTCGGGCAGTTCGGCGAGCTCGCCGGGCGAGCGGACATCGATGGCGACGGCGACCCGCTCCAGGCCTTCGTCCCGGACGTTGGCGATGAATTCGGTCAGGAACCTTACGGGCAGATTGTCGACGCAGGTATAGCTGGCATCCTCGAGCATGCGCAGGGCGACGGACTTGCCGGAGCCAGAGATGCCGGTGACTAGGACGACTTTCAACATGGACATGATTGTGGCACGCTTTTCCAGGACGATGCCGGCGGGATGGCATCTGATATGGCCGTAAACTCCGAATCTGCGCCTGTACCTTTCCGGCCGCCCTGGCGTAAGCTTGGCGCCGGGTACTCGACAGATTCACATACGCGCCCCGCCGTCATGCGCTTCGGGGGATTGGAATTCGACCTAGATGTTAGCCCTCATTTCCTTTCGTAGTGTTTCACTGCCTCGGTTTTGGGCAATCTCCGCGCTCGTGGCCGCCGCCGCCGTCGTTTTTTCCGCAAGGCCCGCTCAGGCCCAGGACGCCTCTCCGGCGCCCTTGCGCCCCGACACCATGGCCGCCCGCGTGGCGGCCTGTACGGCCTGCCATGGCGCGCAGGGCCGGGCGGGCACCGACGGCTACTATCCGCGCCTGGCCGGCAAGCCCCAGGAATACCTGTACCACCAGCTGCTCAATTTTCGCGATGACCGGCGCCAGTACCGCCCCATGAGCCATCTGCTGGCCGGCCTGCCGGACGACTACCTGCGCGAAATGGCGGCGTATTTCTCCGAGCAGCATGTGCCGTATCCAGCGCCGGCTCGCGCCGAGGTGTCCGCCGCCACGCTGGAAGCCGGCCGCAGGCTCGCGCTGGACGGCGACGCGGCGCGCGGCCTGCCCGCCTGTGCGTCCTGTCACGGCGCCGCCCTGGGCGGCCTGCTGCCCGCGATCCCCGGCCTGCTCGGCCTGCCGCGCGACTACATCGGTTCGCAGATCGGCAGCTGGAAGACTGGGCTGCGCCGGGCGGCGGAGCCGGATTGCATGGCCGATATCTCCAACAAGCTCACCCCCGCCGACATCGGCGCGCTGGCGGCATGGCTGTCGTCGCGGCCCGTCGTCGAACCCTATGCGCCCGAACCGGCAGGTTCGCTGCGCCTGCCCGCGGAATGCGGCAGCCAGGCACAACGGTAGGCGGGCGAGCGGATGAAACTCATGAAGAAAGTCCTGTTGGTCCTGCTGCTGGCGATTGTCGCGGGGGCGGGCGGCCTTTATTGGGCGGGCACGCGCGACGATTCCAGCACCGGCCCGGCCGCGGCGGCCGCCGATGCCTCGACCCTGATCGAGCGCGGACGCTATCTCGCGTCGGCGGGCAATTGCATGGCCTGCCACACGAGCCGGGGCGGCAAGGCGCTGGCCGGAGGCACGCCCATCCCGACGCCGTTCGGCACGGTGTACGGCCCGAACATCACGCCGGACGAAAAGACCGGCATCGGCGCATGGACGGCCGATGACTTCTGGCAGGCGCTGCACAACGGCAAGTCGCGGGACGGCACGCTGCTCTATCCCGCCTTCCCATACACGGAATACACGCGCGTCACCCGCGCGGATTCCGACGCGCTGTTCGCCTACCTGCGCAGCATGCCGCCGGTCAGCCAGCCCAGCCGGCCGCCGGAGCTCGAATCCCCGTACGACCAGCGCGCGCTGCTGGCCGCCTGGCGGGCGCTGTATTTCAAGCCGGGCGTGCTGGAGGCCGACGCGGGGCAGTCGGCGCAATGGAACCGCGGCCGCTATCTGGTCGAAGGGCTGGGGCATTGCGCCGCCTGCCACACGCCACGCAACCGCCTCGGCGCGCTGCGTTCGGACCAACCCCTGGCCGGCGGCGAGATCCCGGCGCTGGACTGGTACGCGCCGCCGCTCACCAACGATATGCAGACCGGGCTGGGGCGATGGTCGGCCGAGGACATCGCCGCGCTGCTCAAGACGGGCATGTCCAGGCATTCCAGCGCCAGCGGCCCGATGGCCGAAGTGGTCCTGGGCAGCTCGCAGCACCTGAGCGACGACGATGCGCTGGCCATCGGCGTCTATCTCAAGTCCTTGCCTGCCGTGTCCACGGCGGATCCGCCTTCGGCGCCGGTCTCGGCCGCGGCGATGGAGCTGGGCGGAAAGATCTACCGCCAGCAATGCGCGCAATGCCACCAGCCCGCGGGCGAGGGCAGCGGCACGGCCTGGCCCGCGCTGGCCGGCAATCCCACCGTGACGGCGTCATCGCCGGTCAATGCCATCCGCATGGTGCTCGACGGCGGCTACGCGCCCGCCACGGCCGCGAATCCCCGGCCCCACGGCATGCCGCCGTTCGGCCAGCTGCTCAACGATGGCGATATCGCCATGCTGGTGTCCTACATCCGCAATAGCTGGGGCAACGAAGCCGGCGGCGTGACGCCCCTGGAGGTCAAGCGCGCGCGGGCCGCGTCGACGCGGAACTAGTCAGGTCCGGCGGCAGGCCAGGCGCGCCAGCTCGCCCAGCACACGGATCGCGTCCTGGGCGCCGGCGTCCCAGGGATGGCCGTAGTTCAGGCGCAGCGCGCTGCCGAATTGGCCGCTGGCCGAAAAGATGGGGCCGGGCGCCACGCTGATGCCGCGCTCCAGCGCCTGCCGGTGCAAGGCCAGCGCGTCCACCCGCGCGGGCAGTTCCAGCCACAGGAAGAAGCCGCCTTGCGGGCGGGTAACGCGCGTGCCCGCGGGGAATTCCTGGGCGATCGCGTCGGCCATGCGCGCTTGCCGCGCCTGCAGCGTTTCGCGCAGCCGGCGCAGGTGGCGGTCATAGCCGCCCTGTTCCAGGTATTCGGCGATGGCGCCCTGGGCGGGGCCGGACGCCGATAGCGTCGAAGACAGCTTGAGGCGTTGCACGCGCTGGGCATAGCGGCCGGCGCAGGCCCAGCCGATGCGATAGCCCGGCGCCAGGCATTTCGAGAACGACGAGCAATGCAGCACCAGCCCCTGCGTGTCGTAGGCCTTGGCGGGCACGGGCCGCGTCGATCCGAAGTACAGCTCGCCGTACACATCGTCTTCGATCAGGGGAATGCCATGGCGGGCCAGCGTCTCCACCAGCTGCCGTTTGCCGGCGTCCGGCATCAGGCTGCCCAGCGGGTTCTGGAACTGCGTCATCAGCCAGCAGGCCTTGGGCGCGTGGCGCCGGATCGCGGCCTCCATTGCGTCCAGGTCGATGCCGGTGCGCGGATGGGTAGGCACTTCCAGCGCCTTCAATCCCTGCCGTTCAAGCGCCTGGAGGGCGCCGTAGAAGGTGGGCGCTTCGACCATGACCGTGTCGCCGGGCTGGGTGACCGCCTGCAGGCAAAGATTGAGCGCTTCGAGCGCGCCGTTGGTGACGACGATGTCGCTGGCAGGCACGTTGATGCCGCCGATCAGGTAGCGCAGCGCGATCTGGCGGCGCAGGCCGGGGTTGCCGGGAGCCAGGTCTTCCACCGTGTCTAGCGGATCCTGCCGCTTCAGGTGCGCGGCCATCGCCTGGGCCAGCCGCGGCAGCGGGAACAGCAGCGGCGAAGGAAAGGCCGAACCCAGCGGCGTGACGTCGCGGTTGCGCACGGAGCCGAGGATGTCGAAGATGCGCTCGCTGATCGCGAGCTCCGTCGATTCGCCGTCCGGGCGCGACGCGCCGGGTTCGGGCGGCAGCGAGGCCGCGGGCGCGTTGACGTAATAGCCGGAGCGCGGCTGCGCCCGGATCAGGCCGCGCGCCTCCAACAGGTAATAGGCCTGGAAAACCGTGGAAGGGCTGACCCGCCGCGCCGCGCAGGCGTCGCGCACGGAAGGGAGCTTGTCGCCCGCGCGCAGCACGCCGTCGCGTATCGATTTGGCGATCTCGGCCGCCAGCGTTTCGTAGAGGCTCACGGCATCGCCGGGCGGCACGCGCTTACTTGCTGCTTTGCAGGATCGCCATCGCCTGGCGCTCCATGAATTCGCCCAGCGTGTCGATGCCGCGCAGTTTCAGGATCGTGTTGCGCACGGCGGCCTCCACCAGCACCGCCAGATTGCGGCCTGCCGCAACCTGCAGCATGACCTTGCGCACCGGCAGGCCCAGCATGTCCTGGGTGATGTCCTGCAGGGGCAGCCGCTCGAACTTGTCCTGCGCGGTGGCGCGCACCAGGTGCACGATGAGCTTCAGGCGCATCTTCCGGCGCACGGAGGTCTCGCCGAAGATGGTGCGGATATCGAGCAGGCCCAGGCCGCGCACTTCCAGCAGGTTCTGCAGCAATTGCGGGCAGTGGCCCTCGATCATGTTGGGGGCGGTGCGCGAGAACTCCACGGCGTCGTCGGCCACCAGGCCGTGCCCGCGCGAAATCAGCTCCAGCGCCAGTTCGCTCTTGCCCAGGCCGGATTCGCCGGTGATGAGCACCCCCAGGCCGAGCACGTCCAGGAATACACCGTGCACAGTGGTGGTGGGCGCGAGCTTCTTGCCCAGGTAGATGCGCAGCAGGTCGATGAGCTGTGCGGCCGCCACGGGAGTGGACAGCAGCGGCACCTGGTGCTGCTCGCATTGGTCGACCAGGTCCTGGGGCGGCGTCAGCCCATCGGCCAGCAGAATGGCCGGGACGCCGCCGATCAGCAGCTCGTCCATGTGGTGCATGCGGCGGCGCAGGTCGAAGCGCGTATAGTACGCCAGCTCTTCCTGGCCGAACACCTGGATCCGCGATGGGTGGATGAGGTTCAAGTGGCCGACGAGGTCCGCGGCCGACATGCCGTCGTCGGGAATTGCGCGGTCCGCTGCGCCCTGGCCTGAAATCCAGTTAAAGGGGATTTTGTCGGCGTTGTCGTCGACGAGTTCCTGCACCGTAAGCATGGCAGCGTTTCCGCGGGAAGAATCAGAGTTGGCCGGTCGTGAGCATCTTGTGGACGATGGCCGGATCGGTTTCCGTGGCCAGGGCCTCGCGCAATGCCTTGTTGGACATGAGTTGGGCCAGCTCGGCCAGGATGTCCAGGTGCTGCTGGGTGGCTGCTTCGGGCACCAGCAGACAGAGCAGCATCGAGACCGGCTGTCCGTCGGGCGCATCGAAGGCGATGGGCTGGGCGAGGCGGATGAAGGCCGCCAGCGCCTGCTCCAGGCCCTTCACGCGGCCGTGCGGGACGGCCACTCCCTGCCCCAAGGCCGTGGAGCCCAGGCGTTCCCTGGCAAACAGGCTGTCGAACACGAGCGCCCGAGCCAAGCCATGGTTGTTTTCGAAGAGAAGGCCGGCCTGCTCGAACGCACGTTTCTTGCTCGTTGCGAGCATATCGAGCACGACGTTGCCGGCGGGTAGGATGCGCGACAAATGATTCATCGGATCATTATATGGTTATATGACGCAGTGCAATAATCGGCCTCTGCGGCGCGTCCTCTGCGTGGGCGCGCGGCGGGGCGGCAAGAGCGACAGCATAGACCGATAGCGGCGGATTGTGGGCATTCTTGCGCCCTGCGCAGCCTTGCGGGCCGGGAAACGTCGGGAATTGGGGAAAACAGGATCGCCGGGCGGGGCCGGGAATGGGGGACAGCGAGGGGGGAGGGAAGTTTGCCGATGCCCCGGCTGGACTCGTGGTCTAGCGGGACACCGGGACTGAGGCAGGATTCTAGAATCGCTGTTTCGTTAGTCTCGCAGGCGAGCTATCGTGAGGCGCGTTATTGCTGGGGTGACGAAAGATTCGCCGCTTGCCGCTTCACGGACTCCGCTGTGTGACTTCGTACCTTGTCCTTGTGCTTGATGACCTGACGGTCGACCTTGTCAGCAAGAAGATCTATGGCTGCATAGAGATTTTCATCGGTAGCTTCACAATGAATGTCCTTACCGCTCAGACGCATGGTGATTTCGGCTCTATGCCGCAGGGGCTCTACCGAGAGCATGACCTGGGTATCGATGACGTGATCGAAATGCCGCAGCACTCGCGCCAGTTTGTTCATGACATATTCCCGGATGGCCGGGGTGACGTCGAGGTGACGACCGCAGATGCTCAGGTTCATAGTGTGCTCTCCTTCTAAAAGAGGAAAAAGGGTGCGCAAAAGAGCGCGGCTGGTTCGTTAGGCGTTCTCCTTGATCGAGAGGGTTCGTTTAGTACTAGTGTATAGACTCGGGCCGATAAAACAAGCTGACCTAACGCAAGAACATGGCATTTTTATGGCTGAGTCCGCGGGGCCCATAGGGGTCTTCCCGGAGCCGCCCGTTACATGCGGAAGTGCTCTCCCAGGTAGACGCGGCGCACGGCGGGATCGCCCACGATTTCGTCGGGGTGGCCGTCGGTCAGGACCTTGCCTTCGCTGATGATGTAGGCGCGGTCGCAGATGCCCAGCGTTTCGCGGACGTTGTGGTCGGTGATCAGCACGCCGATGCCCCGGCCCTTCAGGAAACGCACGATGCGCTGGATCTCGATGACGGCGATGGGGTCCACGCCGGCGAAGGGCTCGTCCAGGAGGATGAAGCGCGGGCTGGTGGCCAGCGCCCGCGCGATTTCGACGCGGCGGCGTTCGCCGCCCGACAGCGAAATGGCCGCGTTGCTGCGGATGTGGCCGATCTGGAGTTCTTCCAGCAGGGCTTCCATCTGTTCGTTGATCTTGGCCGTGGAGAGCGGGCGTCCATCCGGCCCTATTTGCAGTTCCAGCACGGCGCGGATGTTCTGCTCCACGGTCAGGCGGCGGAACACGGAAGCATCCTGCGGCAGGTACGACAGCCCCATCCGCGCTCGCTTGTGGATGGGCATCGCGGTGATGGCGGCGCCGTCGATCTCGATGCGGCCGGCGTCCGCGGGCACCAGGCCCACGATCATGTAGAAGCTGGTGGTCTTGCCCGCGCCGTTCGGGCCGAGCAGGCCGACGACTTCGCCGCTGACCACGGATAGGGACACGTCCTGCACCACGGTGCGGCCGTTATAGGTCTTGCGCAAGCCGGTTGCGCGCAGGCTGCCCTGCTTGACGCCCGAAGGGGCGGAGGTCACGGGAGTCTGCACTGAGGGTTGGTTCATCGTGGCTGCGAGTGGTGTTGCATGGGAGGCGCTTCAGCGCCCTTTCTTGGCGGCCTGCTGCTTGCGGCATTCGGCGATGGCGGCGTCGGTCTTGGCGCGCGGCTCCGCCACCGAGCGGACCCGTCCGCCCGCCGCCGACGAGTTGGGCCCGCCCTGGGCTTCGTACGTGCCGGTCTTTTCGTTGTAGCGCACCCGTTCGCCACGTATCGTATCGAACGGTTTCCCACAGACGTAGCGGATCACGACGGCCTGCCCGATGAGGTCGAAGGTGCTTTTCGAGCCGTCGTATTCGGCGCGCAGGCCCTTGCCTTCGATGAGCTCGAAGGTCTCGGGACGTTCCTGGCGGATCGTCACGACCTTGCCCTTGTTGGCCGTGGCGGTGCCGAACTGGTTGCCCTGCGGGTCCTCGTTCATCTGCAGGGTGTCCGACGTCAGGGTCATGAGGCCGCGGGTCAGGTTGACGTTGCCCGTGAAGACGCTTTGCTTCTTCACGTCGTCGTAGTGCAGCGTATCCGACAGGATCAGCGTGCTGGGCTCTTCGGCCGGGGCGGCCGACTTGGACGCCGGATCCGCGGCGAAGGCGGGCGCGAGCGCCGAGGCCGTCAGCAGGACGGCGCCGATCAGACGGGTCGTCGGGGCAAGGAGAATCCGGAGGTCGGTCATGGTTTCTTCTGGTCAGTGTTGTTGGCGGGAATTTCGGTCCGACGTTGCTGCTTGCCTTCGGAACCGGCAATTTCCACATCGGTCGATGCCGAAACCTGCAGTTGGCGCGTCTTGTTGTTGTAGTGCATGCCCTTGCCGTTCATGCGCGAACGGCCCTTGAGCACCTCGGCGGGCAGGTCGGTATAGACCACGTCCTCGTCGGGCAGGATGATCAGCTGCTGGCTGCGCACGTCGAGCATGTCGTTGTTGGCGTCGGGCTGGCGGTGCACGTGCGCGTCGCCATTCATGACGATGCGCTTGCCGCCTTGCTCCATCACGGCCGTCTTCGAGACGGCCACCGTGATGGGGTTGGTCTCGCGCTGGCCGACCGCGCGCGGTTCGGTGATGTGATACGAGTCATCGTCCGGGAAATGCTCCGCGTACTGGCCTTCCAGCCGGTTGATGGGCCGGCCGCCGGGGTCGGTGCGCAGCATGACGAAATCGCGGGACCATGCGTCCATCTCGTGGGTGATGCGGCGCGGCGGGTCCACCTGGATGGCCCGCTGCGCATAGTCGGCCGCCCACCAGGAGCTGGTGACCAGCACCAGCAGCAGGAACAGCGCGATCAGAGAGGGAAAGCGTTCTTTCATCGGGTTCGCCGCAAGGGCGTGTTGGTTGTCGCGGCGGTTATTGGATCGCGCCCGGGCCCAGCAGGCCCGGGGCCGCCAGGAACGCGCCGAGGCGCCCCTGGGCCGCCAGCAGCAGGTCGCAGCATTCGCGCACGGCGCCGCTGCCCCCCGGCTGCGAGGATATCCAGTGGGCCGCCTGGCTGACGTAGGCGGGCGCATTCGGCACGCTGGCGGCGAAGCCCGCGCGCTGCATGGCCGGCAGGTCGATGATGTCATCGCCCATGTAGCCGGTCTGGTTCAGTTGGACACCGGAACGCTGCGCAAGTTCGTTCAGGGCGCCGCCCTTGTCGCGCACGCCCTGAACGACCTCGGCGATGCCCAGTTCGGCGGCGCGGCGCGCCACGATGGGCCCGGACCGGCCGGTCATCAGCGCGACCTTCAGGCCGCCTTCCATCAGCAGGCGCAGCCCGTGGCCGTCCAGCGCGTTGAAGCGCTTCTGCAGTTCGCCGCCTTCGCCATAGTAGAGGCTGCCGTCGGTCAGCACGCCGTCCACGTCGAACACCATCAGGCGCACGGTGGCGGCGCGTTCGCGCACGGTGGCGGGGACGCGGGCGAGGACCAGCGCGTCGGCCGGGTGAGTCACGGAAGCAGGAAGAGTCATAGTCATACCACTTTGGCGGCCATCAGATCATGCATGTGCAGGGCGCCGAGCAGGGCGCCATCGTTGTCCAGCACCAGCATGTGGTTGAGCCGTTGTTCGTCCATTTGCTGGGCGGCCTCGACCGCCAGCGCGTCGGCATTGATGCTGCGAGGCGAGCGCGTCATGCCCGCCTCCACGGTCAGGCTGCGGATGTCGCCGTGCCGGGCGATCAGGCGGCGCAGGTCGCCGTCGGTGAAAATGCCCTGCGGGCGGTGCTGCGCGTCGGTCACGACGGTCATGCCCATGCCCTTGGCGGACATGACCTCCAGCGCCTGCGACACCGGCGTGCCGGCCATGACGATGGGCAGGGCGTCGCCCTGGCGCATCACGTCGCGCACGTGGGTCAGCAGGCGGCGGCCCAGCGCGCCGCCCGGGTGCGAGCGGGCGAAATCCTGCGGACCGAACCCCCGCGCCTCCAGGCAGGCGACCGCCAGCGCGTCCCCCAGGGCCAGGGCCGTGGTGGTGCTGGCCGTGGGCGCAAGATTCAGCGGGCAGGCTTCCTGGGCGACGCTGCCGTCCAGGTGGACGTCGGCCAGCGAGGCCAGTTCGGACTGGGGATTGCCCGTGATGGCGATCACCCGCGCGCCCATCCGGCGGGCGACGGGCAGGATGGTCAGCAGTTCCTGGCCGGAGCCGGAATAGGAAATGGCGATGATCACGTCGTCCCGGGTGATCATGCCCAGGTCGCCGTGGACGGCTTCGGCCGCGTGCAGGAAGAAGGCGGGCGTGCCCGTGGAGGCCAGCGTCGCGGCGATCTTGCGCGCGATGTGGCCGGTCTTGCCGATGCCGCTGACGACCACGCGGCCACGGCAGGCCAGCAGCATGGCGACGGCGTGCGTGAAGCTGTCGTCCAGCCGAGCCGACAGGTCCAGCAGGCCCTGGCTTTCGATTTGCAGCGTTCTGCGCGCAGAGGCCAGCGCGGTCTCGGACGATGTTGTGGGATGGTCAGTCATGCACGGATTTTAATATCAGTATGCGGGTTTGCCCCGGGCAGGGGGGTATGGCATTCTGGCGGCTCTTTTCAACGGATTTCAAACTCTCTTTCCAGGTTCGTTCCATGTCCAGCATTCCCAGCCCCGTCCTTGGCACGCCCTTGTCTCCCCTGGCCACCCGAGTCATGCTGCTTGGTTCGGGCGAGCTGGGCAAAGAGGTCATCATCGCCCTGCAGCGGCTGGGCGTGGAAGTCATTGCGGTGGATCGGTACGCCGACGCCCCGGGCCACCAGGTGGCTCACCGGGCGCATGTGGTCTCGATGACGGACCCGGAGGCCCTGCGCAAGGTCATCGACCAGGAGCGGCCGCACGTTATTGTCCCCGAAATCGAAGCCATTGCCACCAATTTGCTGGTGGAACTGGAAGAGGCCGGCGTGGCGCGGGTCACGCCGACGGCCCGCGCCGCCCAGCTGACCATGAACCGCGAGGGCATCCGCCGCCTGGCGGCGGAAACCCTGGGGCTGCCCACATCGCCCTATTGCTTCGTCGACACGGAAGACGCGCTGCGCCAGGCCATCGACGGCGGCATCGGCTATCCCTGCGTCATCAAGCCGGTCATGTCCTCGTCGGGCAAGGGCCAGTCCCTGATCAAGACCGAGGACGACGTCGCCTCCGCCTGGCGCTACGCCCAGGAAGGCGGCCGGGTGGGCGCCGGCCGCGTCATCGTCGAGGGTTTCATCCGCTTCGACTACGAAATCACCCTGCTCACCGTGCGCGCTCGCGGCGCCGACGGCGAGATCCACACCCGCTACTGCGAGCCCATCGGCCACAAGCAGGTCGACGGCGACTACGTCGAAAGCTGGCAGCCGCACCCCATGTCGCCCGCCGCCCTGGAGCGTTCCCGGGAAATCGCGCTGGCCGTCACGTCCAACCTCGGCGGACTGGGCATCTTCGGCGTGGAGCTTTTCGTGGCCGGCGATCAGGTCTGGTTCTCGGAAGTCAGCCCGCGCCCGCATGACACGGGCATGGTCACCATGATCACCCAGGTCCAGAACGAGTTCGAACTCCACGCCCGGGCCCTGCTGGGGCTGCCGGTGGACACCAGCCTGCGCCAGCCCGGCGCCAGCAGCGTCATCTACGGCGGCGTCGAGGCCGCGGCGGTCTCGTTCCACAACGTGGCCGAAGCGCTGGCCGAGCCCGGCACGGATGTCCGTCTCTTCGGCAAGCCCGAATCCTTCGTCAAGCGCCGGATGGGCGTGGGCCTGGCCGTGGCCGAGGATGTTGCGGCCGCGCGCGCCAAGGCCAAGCGCGTTTCCGCCGCCGTGTCCGTCAAGGCCGGCTGACCCGGCCTCCAGCCCCATTCCATTGCCCTCAGCGGGCCCTCCGCCACCCGGCGGGCGGCCCGCCGGCGCTCGTCCGCGGCCATCCGGAGGCGGGCGCGCCCGCCGATCTGCGCCTTGCTTGCGGGCGTGCCCCTGCCGCCAGCGTGGTTTGCGCTTTCTCATTGTTTGTTCGATAATTTCAGAAATTTCTGAAAGCAGCGTAACTAGATTTATCTGGCCGCTGGACCTTGCTGGCGCGGATCGACCATGGCTCTCACCCCTCAAAACGAACGCTTCATCCTGCATTTCGGGGAAATGGGCAGCCGCTGGGGCGTGAACCGCACTGTCGGCCAGATCTACGCCCTGCTGTTCCTCTCGTCCAAGCCCCTGAACGCCGACGACATCTCCGAGACGCTCGGTTTCTCGCGTTCCAACGTCAGCCTCGGGCTGAAGGAGCTGCAATCCTGGCGCCTGGTCAAGCTGATCCACCAGGTCGGCGACCGCCGCGACTACTTCGAAACACCCAAGGACGTATGGGAGATCTTCCGCATCCTGATGGAAGAAAAGCGCAAGCGCGAAATCGACCCCACGCTCTCCCTGCTGCGGGACACCCTGCTGGAACCCCCGTCGGGGCCCGATGAGGCCTACGCGCAACAGCGCATGAACGAAATGCTGGAGCTCATCGAACTGTCCACCGGATGGTTCGATGAGGTTCAACGACTGCCGCCCGAAACCCTGCAGAACCTGATGAAACTTGGTTCGAAAGTGCAGAAGGTGCTGGGCTTCGCCGGCAAATTGCGGGGCAAGGCCTGACCTTGATCCGCCCCGTTTTTTCAGGAAACCTCTATGAAGTTGTATCCAACGCCCGTAACATGGCGCGAGAGTCGGCCTGGGAACCATGCCGGTTGCCGCGGCACCTCGACTGCCTGGGAGCGCCCCAATGATTGATCTCGACGTCGTCAACCTGTCGCGATTTCAGTTTGCCGCGACCGCGCTTTATCACTTCCTGTTCGTCCCCCTCACGCTCGGCCTGTCGTTCATCCTGGCCATCATGGAGAGCGTGTATGTCATGACCGGCCGCCCCATCTGGAAAAAGATGACCATGTTCTGGGGCACGCTGTTCGGCATCAACTTCGCGCTGGGCGTGGCCACGGGCGTGGTCATGGAATTCCAGTTCGGCATGAACTGGTCCTACTACAGTCACTACGTCGGCGACATCTTCGGCGCGCCGCTGGCGCTGGAAGGGCTGATGGCTTTCTTCCTGGAAGCCACCTTCGTCGGCTTGTTCTTCTTCGGCTGGAACCGCATGTCCAAGGTCAGCCACCTGGTCGTGACCTGGCTGGTGGCGTTCGGCACCAACTTCTCGGCGCTGTGGATCCTGATCGCCAATGGCTGGATGCAGAATCCGGTGGGCTCGATCTTCAATCCCGACACCATGCGCATGGAGATGACCGACTTCGCCGCGGTGATCTTCAACCCGGTGGCCCAGGCCAAGTTCGTGCACACGGTCAGCGCGGGCTACGTCGCCGGCGCCATGTTCGTCATGTCGATCAGCGCCTGGTATCTGCTGAAGGGCCGCCACATCGACCTGGCCAAGCGTTCGATGGCGGTCGCGGCCAGCTTCGGCCTGGCCTCGGCGCTGTCCGTCGTGGTGCTGGGCGACGAAAGCGGCTACCTCACCACCGAACACCAGAAGATGAAGATCGCGGCCATGGAGTCCATGTGGCACACCGAGCCCGCGCCCGCGTCGTTCAACCTGATCGCCATTCCCAACCAGGAAGAGCGCAAGAACGACTTCGCGATCGAGATCCCCTACGTCATGGGCATCATCGGAACGCGGTCGCTGACGACGCCGCTGCTGGGCATCGACGACCTGATCCTGCGCGCCGAGAACCGCATCCGCGACGGCATGGTGGCGTATGACGCCCTGCAGAAGATCCGCGCCAATCCCAAGGACGTGGATGCGCGCATGGTCTTCGACCGGACCTGGCCCGACCTGGGCTACGCGTTGCTGGTCAAGCGCTACCAGCCCGACATGAGCAAGGTCACCGAAGCCGACATCAAGAAGGCGGCGGTGGACACCGTGCCGAACGTGGCGCCGCTGTTCTGGGCGTTCCGCATCATGGTGGCGGTGGGCATGTACCTGATCCTGTTCTTCGGCGTGGCCTTCTGGCTGGCCTCGCGCGGCCGCCTGGACAGCCGCCGCGGCCTGCTCAAGGTGGCGCTGTGGAGCCTGCCGCTGCCCTGGGTGGCCATCGAAAGCGGCTGGTTCGTGGCCGAGTACGGCCGCCAGCCCTGGGTGATCGAAGGCGTGCTGCCGACCTATTACGCGGCTTCGGGCCTGACCATCATGGACCTGGCCATCAGTCTGACGATTTTCCTGGTGCTGTACACGGTGCTGCTGATCATCGGCGTGAAGGTGATGCTGCATGCCGTGAAGGCGGGGCCGAAATCCGATGGGCCGGCGCCTGGCACCGCCGCGGCCGATCCTGTCCGCGCCGCCGTGCGCGCCTGAGGAGGAGATCGCGATGGAAACGCTCATTCCTTTCGACTACGGCACGCTGCGCGTGGTGTGGTGGGTGCTGCTGGGCGCGCTGCTCATCGGCTTCGCCGTCATGGACGGCTTCGACCTGGGGGTGGCGGCGCTGCTGCCGGTGGTCGCCAAGACCGACGTGGAGCGTCGGGTGGTGATCAACGTGGTGGGGCCGGTCTGGGAAGGCAACCAGGTCTGGCTCATTACGGCGGGCGGCGCCATCTTCGCCGCGTGGCCTCTGCTGTACGCCGCATCGTTCTCCGGGTTCTACCTGGCGATGATGCTGGTCCTGGTCGCCCTGATCCTGCGGCCCGTGGGCTTCAAGTACCGCAGCAAGATGGAAGGCACGCGCTGGCGCAGCCGCTGGGACGCCGTGCTCTGTTTCTCTGGCGTGGTGGCTTCGCTGGTGTTCGGCGTGGCCATGGGCAACATCATCCTGGGCGTTCCGTTCACCTTCGATCCGGTGACGCTGCGCCCTGTCTACGAGGGGCATTTCTACCAGCTCTTCATGCCGTTCGCGCTGCTGGCGGGCGTGCTGAGCGTGGTGATGCTGGCCATGCACGGCGCCGTGTTGCTGGCCTGGCGCACCGAAGACCCCGTGTCGTCGCGCGCCCGCAACTGGGGCCGGCTGTGCGCCTTGCTCACGGCCCTGCTGTTCGTCGCGGGCGGCTTCTGGGTGGCCCGCGGCGTCGGCGGCCATGTCATCACCAGCGCGGTGGACATGGCCGGCCCGTCGGATCCGATGCTCAAGGCCGTGTCGGTGCAGGATGGCGCATGGATGGCCAACTACGCGAAATGGCCGCTGATGTGGATCGCGCCCGCGCTGGGCGCGGGAGGCGCGGTGCTGGTGGCGTTGCTGCTGACCGCGCGCGCCAACGTGCTGGCCTTTCTGGCGTCCTCGCTGTCGATCGCGGGCGTGATCCTGACGGTGGGCTTCTCGCTCTTCCCGTTCATCATGCCTTCGTCGACGAAGCCGCAGGCCGGGCTGACCATCTGGGACGGCTCGTCCAGCCACATGACGCTGTGGATCATGGTGATCGCGGTGGCCGTCTTCCTGCCCATCGTGACGCTTTACACCGCATGGGTGTACCGCGTCATGCGCGGCAAGGTCACTGAAGCATCGGTGGGCGGCACGCCCAACTCATACTGACAAGGAGCTTCCACCATGTGGTATTTCTCGTGGATACTCGGCTTGGGCCTGGCGTGCGCGTTCGCTATCCTCAACGCGATGTGGTTCGAGCTGCGCGAAGGGCATACGCATGACCCGCGCGCCAGCCGCGACGACGAGTGAGGGGCGCCGCTAGCGCGCTCGAGCACGATCCTTCGGCAGCGCTGGAAAAACCGCCGCGCGAGCAGTCGCGGTGGCTGATGGCGCTTGCCAGGGCCGCAAGGCTGCCCTTGCTGCTGGCGGGCGCGGCGCCATTGGTGAGCGGCGTCCTGCTGGTCGTGCAGGCCTGGCTGCTGGCCAGTGTGCTGGATGCCGCGATCGTCGGGCGGGCGCCCCGGCAAGAGCTGATCGGCGGCATTCTGGGCATCGCCGCGCTCATGCTGCTGCGCGCCTGCATCGGCTGGGCGGGCGAGCGCGCCGGCGCCAGCGCCGCCGAGCGCATCAAGCGCCACGTGCGCCAGTCGCTCTTCAGGCGGCTGGTGCGCAAGGGACCGCACTGGAGCCGGAGCCGGGCCGCCGGCGAACTGGCCAGCGCGGTGGTGGACCAGGTCGAGGCGCTGGACGGCTTCTTCGCCAAGTACCTGCCCGCGATGGCCGCGGCCGCCCTGTTGCCCGTGGCCTTTTCCGTCGTGCTGTTGCCGGTGGACGTGATCGCCGGCCTGGTTCTGCTGATCACCGCGCCGTTGATTCCGTTGTTCATGGCTCTGGTGGGGTGGGGCGCCCAAGGCGCCAGCCGCCGGCATTTGCGCGCCTTCGCCCGCCTGTCGGGGTTCTTCGCCGACCGCCTGCGCGGGCTGTCCACCCTGAAGCTCCATGGCCGGGCCGAGGCCGAAGCCGAGTCCGTCGTGGCGGCCAGCGACGCCCTGCGGCTGCGCACGATGTCGGTCCTGCGCATCGCCTTCCTGTCGTCGGCCGTGCTGGAGTTCTTCGCCGCGCTGGGCGTGGCCGGGGTGGCGGTCTATATCGGCCTCACCTATCTGGGATTCCTCGATCTGCGCTGGACGCCCCTGACTTTGCAGGCAGGCCTGTTCTGCCTGCTGATGGCGCCGGAAATCTACGCGCCGTTGCGGCAGTTCGCCGCGCACTATCACGACCGTGCGGCCGCGCTGGCGGCGGTCACGCAGATCGCTGCGCTGTTCGATGGCTTGCCGCAGGATGAGGATATGCGCGGCGAGGCCGGGGGCGAGCCCGTCCGTACCACCAGCGCGGACCGGGGCAAGGGCGCCGCCCTCATGGCCGGCGCCCTGAGCGTGCAGGCGCCTGGCCGGGGCCTGCCGGTGCTGTCGGACGCCTCGCTTGCGCTGGCGCCCGGCGAGCATGCGGCGCTGATGGGGCCGAGCGGCATCGGAAAATCCACGCTGATCGAAGCGATCGCGCGCCTGAGACCGTGCCAGGGCGACATCCGGCTGGACGGCCGGCTCCTGGCCGACTGGAGCGAACCGGCCTTGCGGAGGCGAGTCGCCCTGATCGGGCAAAAGCCGCAGCTGCTGGCGGGTTCCATCGCCGACAACATCAGGCTGGGCTGTCCCGGCGCGTCCGACGCGGCGGTGCAAGACGCCGCGCGGCGTGCCTGCGTGCTGGAGTTTGCGGCGGCGTTGCCGCAAGGGCTGGACACGCCGCTGGGCGGCCGCGGGCACGGCCTGTCCGGCGGACAGGCGCAGCGGGTCGCGCTGGCGCGCCTGTTCCTGCGCGATCCGGGCCTGATCCTGCTCGACGAACCCACGGCGCACCTCGACGAGGCCACGCAGGAGCGCGTGTTGGACGAGATCCTGGAATTCGCCGCGGGCAGGACCCTGCTGCTGGCGACCCACGCGCCCGCCGTTGCGGCCCGGCTCGGCCGGATCTTGCGCGTGGCCGGCGGAAAGGTGGAAGACGCATGAAGAACCTGTTGCTGCTCCTGCCGCTATACGCGCGCCGGAAAGGCGGGCTTTTGCTCGCATTGTTCTGCGCCCTGGCCACGGTGGCGGCGGGTGTGGGCCTGCTGGGTGTGTCGGGCTGGTTCCTGACCGGCGCCGCGCTGGCGGGCGCCGGCGGCGCATTCAACCTGTTCGCGCCCTCGGCCCTGGTGCGCGGGCTATCGTTCCTGCGCATCGTGTCGCGCTACGCGGACCGCGTCGTCGGGCACGGCGCCACGCTGCGCCTGCTGGCGGATCTGCGCGCCGCGGTATTCGCGGCGCTGATCCGGCTCACGCCGAGGCAGCTGGCGCGCTATCGCGACGGCGACCTGGTAGCCCGAATGACGGGCGACGTGGACGCGCTGGATACCGTGTTCCTGTTCGTGCTCGCTCCGCTGGCGACCGCGCTCCTGGGCGGCGCCATCCTGACGGCGGTGCTGGGATATTGGGTGCCCGCCGCCGCGCTGGCGGTCGCGCTGGCGCTGTTGGCTGCCTGCGTGCTGGTGCCGTTGTGGCTGTTGCGCGCGGCGCGCAAACCGGGGGAGGCAGCCCAGGAAAGCGCGGCGGGGTTGCGCGCGGCCGTGCTGGACGCCGTGGACGGCCATGCGGACATGGTGGCCTTGCACGCGCAGGCCCAGACGGCGGAGCACTTCGAGCGCTTGTGCGAGGCCAGCGCCGCGGCGCGGCGCAGCCAGTCATGGGTGGCGGCCCGGGGGCAGTTTTTCCTGCAGGCCGCGGCCGGGGCATCGGTGCTGGCGTTGCTGTGGTTTGGCCTGGACACGCTAGCGTCGGGCCGGATCGCCGGGCCCGCGCTCGTCGGCCTGCTTCTGGCGGTCATCGGCATCTTCGAGGTGGCGGGCCCGATCATGCGGGGCGCTTCGCGCATGGGTTCCGCGATGTCGGCGGCGGCGCGCATCCGTGAAGTGACGCACTGCGAGCCCGACATGCAGGATCCGGACACGCCGCAAGCCTTGCCCGGCCGCGGTGTGCTGGAACTGGACGGCGTGCGTTTTTCCTATCCGGGCAGAACGCCGGGCACCGGCCCGGCGGTCCTGGAGGATGTCAGCCTGCGCGTGGCGCCCGGCGAGCGAGTGGCCATCGTGGGCCCCAGCGGCGCCGGCAAATCGACGTTGCTGCATCTGCTCTTGCGCCTCGAGGACCCGCAGGCGGGGCAGGTGCGCTTCGGCGGTTGCGACGCGCGCGCCTGCGCGCAGGCCGACTGGCATCGGCGTATCGCGCTGTTGCCGCAGGACGCGCCGGTCTTCCTGGGCACGTTGCGCACCAACCTCCTGATAGGCGATCCGGCGGCGGACGACGCCGCGCTCTGGGGCGTCCTCGACGCCGCTCGGCTGGGCGATTTCGTGCGGGGCCTGCCCGAGGGGCTGGATACCTGGGCGGGCGAAACCGGCTCCCAGCTGTCGGTGGGGCAGGCGCGCCGCCTGTGTCTGGCGCGCGCGCTGCTGTCGCCGGCCGCGGTCATCGTGCTGGACGAGCCGACCGCCGGACTGGACGCCGCTGCCGAGGAGGCGTTTTTCCAGGACCTGCAAGCCGCGGCGCGCGGACGGACCGTGGTGCTGGCCACCCATGCGGCCCTGCCGCCTGGAGCGGTGGACCGCTGCTGCGAGTTGCGGGCGGGAAGGCTTCATGAATTGTCATCGGGGACGGCAATCCTGGCTTAAGCGCGGTTGCGAGGTTATAGTTCGCCTTGCTTCAATTCTCCAGGGCCGTCTTCCATGCAGACCGACTACGCCGAGTACATCCGGCGCACCATCCGCAGCGTTCCAGACTGGCCCCAACCCGGTGTCGTTTTCCGCGACATCACGCCGGTGCTGCAGGATCCTCGCGCGTTCCGGGTGCTTATCGATCTCTTCGTCTACCGCTACATGCGCCAGCGGCTCGACCTCGTCGCCGGCGTGGACGCGCGCGGCTTCATCGTGGGCAGCGTGCTGGCCTACGAACTGAACCTGGGCTTCGTGCCCGTGCGCAAGAAGGGCAAACTGCCGTTTCGCACCGTGGCCGAGGAATACTCGCTCGAATACGGCAACGCGTCGGTCGAAATGCACACGGACGCGGTGCGTACCGGGCAACGCGTCCTGCTGGTGGACGACCTGATCGCCACGGGCGGCACCATGCTGGCCGCCATCAATCTGCTGCAGCGCCTGGGCGCCAACGTGGTCGAGGCGGCCGCCATCATCGATCTGCCCGACCTGGGCGGGTCGGCCAAGGTCGCGGCCACGGGCACGCCGCTCTATACGGTCTGCCAGTACGGCGCCGACACTCCCTGAGCCCGCAAGCCCGCCGCCTACGCCGCGGCGCGCACCACGTCGTCGGACAACCGGGGCTGGATGAAGTCCAGGAAGGCCTTGGTCTTGGCGGGCAGCATGCGAGAGGGCAGCAGCGCAAAAAGCGGCAGGGGCGTCAGGCTCCATTCGGGCAGCACGCGCACCAGGCCCGACTGCTTGATGGCGCGCTCCATGGCGTCGAACACCAGCAGCGGCGTGATGCCCAGGCCCTGCCCGGCCAGCCGGCCGAGCATGCCGACATTGTTGGCGGACAGCCGCCCCGATACTTGCACGCGTTCCACCTTGTCGCCCGAATGCAGCATCCAGAAGGACGACTCCTCGCGCATGGTGGGGCGCAGGCACTCGTGGTGGCTGAGATCCGCGGGCACGCGGGGCTCGCCGTGGCGGGCCAGGTAGTCGGGCGAGGCATACAGCTGGTGGGCCATCAGCACGATCTTGCGTGAAATCAGGCTGGAATCGGGCTGCTGCCCGAATCGCAGGATGAGGTCGAAGGGATTGCTGATGGGATCGATCGGCCGCATGCTCAGATCGAAATCGCATTCGATGTCGGGGTGCTGTTCCCGGAATTCGCGGATGACGGCAGGCAGGAACAGCTGCGCCAGGCTGGTGGGCAGCGAAATGCGCAACCGCCCCTTGGGCTGCACCGCCATGTCCAGCAGTTGGTCGTGGGCGATGCGGGCTTCTTCGACAATGTGCCGGCAGCGCTCGAAATAGATGGCCCCGGCCTCCGTCAGGTCGATCTTGCGCGTGCTGCGGTTGAGGAGACGCATGCCGATGCTGCGTTCCAGTTCGCTGACCCGGCGCGACAGCGTGGACGTCGGAATATTCAAGGCTTCGGCGGCGTGGCTGAAGTTCTTGCGCTTGGCGACTTCGACAAATAGCGCGATGTCGTTAAGCTGGATATCCATGGGGTCCTCTGAGTCAAAATTCCATTTCTGGCAGATTCATATGATAAATGGAATTATTGTCCCGCCAGCAGAAATGTCTATTTCCCAACGGCGTACATTCCATCCAGCACATGGCGGCATTATTTTGCGTTACGTAGCTTGCGCAAGGCTGAATGCCGGCAAGGCCCGTCGCAGAAGGATTCCTTGGCGTACTGTGCAGAAATTGAGCAGATTTGCGGGGATGCGACCGGAAATTGTCCCACTCATGCAAATATGTTCCCCAAAATAAGGGTTTTTACTAGCTCGAGATCGCCAGATACTTCGTCCCAGCAATCAAATTGTCACATCGCACCTGCCAGCCTGGCAGAAGACGGTGTGCAAGGTTTAGGATGGAGGTCCTCTCAATGAAAGCCCTAGCTACCGCACTTATGGTCACCGCCACGCTGGTGGGTATGTCCGCCGCTCACGCCGATGGCAAGACGCGTGAACAAGTCCAGCAGGAACTGCAGGCCGCCAAGGCCGCCGGCCAAGTCACGTTCGGCGAACTGGACTATCCGCCCGCCGCCGCCCAGCAAACCAGCCTGTCGCGCGAGCAGGTTCAGCAAGAACTGCAAGCCGCCAAGGCCGCCGGCCAGGTGACCTCGGCCGAACTCGATTACCCGCCCAAGGCCGCCGTGTCGCAGTCGGCCGGCAAGACGCGCGAACAAGTCCGCCAGGAACTGGCCGAGGCCAAGGCGCGCGGCGACTATTCCTTCGGCGAACTCGACTACCCGCCCCAGGGCAAGTAAGCCTTTCTTCCGGAAGGCCGCCTAGCCCCCTTGTGTGTGAATCCGAGGGGGCTTTTTCTTGGGCCGCGCGGGAGAATGTCGCGTTTACGCATCAGAAATTGGGCGAACTCCGCAACAACTCTTGTTGGGCTAACGCGCGGGGCAGAGAATGTCTGCGAAGGAGATAGGGATATTGCGAGCAATGATTCATATTTGATATCAATGCGTTAGCGCAGGTTTCCAAAAACGGCGGGAGGTCCGCGACGGGCCATTATCCCAACCATGGAAAGTAGTTCTTCGAAATCCGGGTTACTTCGAATTGGCGCTGGCCGGACACTAGCTTCAGTGCATGCGCCGCTTGCTTGTTGGCTGCGGCACGCAAATTCCGGCCGTTTGCGTGGCGGGTTTGCGGTTTGCCTTTTATCTCGCCATTTTGGGGACTCCTATGAAGAAGACGCTATTGGCCGCCGCGCTGCTGGCCGGCTTTGCCGGTGCCGCGCAGGCTGCCGACTCCGTGACGCTGTACGGCCTGATCGACGCCGGCGTCGGTTACGAGAAAGTGAAGTTCGACGGCAATTCGCAAAGCCGCTTCGGCGGCGTGCAGGGCGTGAGCAGCGGCTCGCGCTTCGGCTTGCGCGGCACCGAAGACCTGGGCGACGGCCTGCGCGCCGTGTTCACGCTGGAAGGCGGCTTCGGTCCCATGAACGGCAAGTCCCTCCAAAGCAACCGCCTATGGGGCCGCCAAGCCACCGTGGGTCTGGACAGCGATTCCTGGGGCCGCCTGGAATTCGGCCGCCAGACGAACCTGGCTTCGAAGTACTTCGGTTCGATCGACCCGTTCTCGATCAGCTACAACACCGCCAACATGGGTACCACGTTCGGCAGCGCGAACACGATGCGCCTGGATAACATGGTCCTGTACCAGACCCCCGTCATGGGCGGCTTCAAGCTGGGCGTGGGCTACTCGTTCAGCGCCGATGATACGGTCAGCGACAGCTCGCAGACCGGCTTCGAAACCGGCAACAACAACCGCGTGCTGACCGCGGGCGTGCAGTACGTCAACGGCCCGCTGAACCTGGCCGCAGCGTATGACCGCTTCAATCCGTCCAACGGCCAGACCGGGGGCAAGTCCGAAGCGCGCATCCAGGAATACATTGTCGGCGGTTCGTATGACTTCGAAGTCGTGAAGGTTGCTGCCGCTTTCGGCCAGACCCGCGACGGCTGGTTCATCGGCCAGAACATGGGCACCACGCCCGACGGCATGCAGAACTTCGGTTCATTCAAGCTGGCCGATGGCTTCCGCGCCAATTCGTACATGATCGGCGCCACCGTGCCGCTGGGCCGCCACGCGATCTTCGGGTCGTGGCAGCGCGCTACCGCGAGCAACGACAAGCTGACCGGCGACGACGCGACGTTCAACGTCTACAGCCTGGGCTACACGTACGATTTCACGAAGCGCACCAACCTGTACGCGTATGCCTCCTATGGCGACAATTACGCGTTCCAGCGCGATGCGACCGACACCGCCGTCGCCGTCGGCATTCGCCACCGTTTCTAAGCGATAGGGCGTCCGGCAAGACCTTGCTGAATGCGCGGCCCATCTCCGTGGGCCGCCGAGTGACAGCGAACCCCCCCACTGGTTGCCGCCGGATGCGTCTAGAGCAGGGAAGGGAAGGGCCTCCGCAAGGAGGCCCTCTCGTTTTCCGGCTCTTGGCGGGGCGGCGCGGGGCCGCCTTTGCGCCGAGGCGCTATAGAAACAGCTTGTACGCCGGGTTGTCGGTCTCGTTCCAGTGCGGGTAGCCCAGTTCCGCCACGAAATTGCGGAACTGCTTCTTGTCGGCGGGCGGCACCTGGATGCCGATCAGGATGCGGCCGTAGTCCGCGCCCTGGTTGCGGTAGTGGAACAGGCTGATGTTCCAGTCCGGATTCATCGCGTTGAGGAAGCGCATCAGCGCGCCCGGGCGCTCCGGAAACTCGAAGCGGTACAGCAGCTCGTTGCGCGCCAGCGCCGAGTGCCCGCCCACCATGTGGCGCAAGTGGGTCTTGGCCATTTCATCATGGGTGAGATCCAGCGTATCGAAGCCATGGCGGCGGAAGTTCGCCGCAATCCTGTCGGGCTCGGAAGCCGACGAGACCTGGACGCCGACGAAAACGTGCGCGCGATCGGAGTCCGAGATGCGGTAGTTGAATTCGGTGACACTGCGCTCGCCCACCAGTTCGCAGAAGCGGCGGAAGCTGCCGCGCTGTTCCGGCATGGTGACGGCGAAGATGGCCTCGCGCATCTCGCCGACCTCGGCCCGCTCGGACACGAAGCGCAGGCGGTCGAAATTCATGTTGGCGCCGCAGGCGATGGCGACCAGGGTCTTGCCCTTCAGGCTGTGCTCGGCCGCGTATTGCTTGGCGCCTGCGACCGCCATCGCGCCCGCGGGCTCCAGCACGCTGCGCGTATCCTGGAACACGTCCTTGATGGCCGCGCAGATGGCGTCGGTGTTGACCACCACGAAATCGTCGACGTACTGGCGCGTCAGCTTGAAGGTTTCGGCGCCCACCATCTTGACCGCCGTGCCGTCCGAAAACAGCCCGACGTCGTTCAGCTGCACGCGGCGGCCGGCGCGCACGCTGCGCAGCATGGCGTCGGAGTCTTCCGTCTGCACGCCGATGATCTTGATCTCGGGACGCAGCTGTTTGATATAGGCCGCCACGCCGGCAATCAGGCCGCCGCCGCCGATGGCCACGAAGATGGCATCGATCGGCCCGGGATGCTGGCGCAGGATCTCCATGCCCACCGTGCCCTGGCCGGCGATGACGTCCGGATCGTCGAAGGGATGGACGAAGGTCAGCTTTTCCTTCTTTTCCAGGATCTGCGCGTGTGCGTAGGCGTCGGAAAAACTCTCGCCCGCCAGCACCACCTCGCCGCCCAGGCGGCGCACCGCGTCGATCTTCACTTGCGGACTGGTGGTGGGCATGACGATGACGGCGCGGCAACCCAGCCGGCTGGCCGCCAGCGCGACGCCCTGGGCGTGGTTGCCCGCCGAGGCCGCGATGACTCCGCGGTTGCGCGCCGCGGGGCTCAGGTTGGCCATCTTGTTGTACGCCCCGCGCAGCTTGAAGCTGAACACGGCCTGGGTATCTTCGCGCTTGAGCAGGATCGTGTTCGATATCCGCTGGGACAGCAGGGGCGCCGTTTCCAGCGGCGATTCGACCGCGACGTCATAAACCTTGGAAGTCAGGATGCGTTTCAGATAATCGGTGGACATGGACTGCGCGTGGCGTCGAGAGTGGGAAAGTGGGGGAGATTATTACAGGGAAATCCGCGCCGCCCGCCAGGTTTCTCCGGCTTTTTCGCGGACTGGACGGCGCTGGGCGAGGGGAAGGGGCGCGCGCGCGGCTACACTCGGCCCACTATGGAAGAAAGTCTGTTATCCGCCGTCAACTGGATGCTGGGCGTGCTGGCGCTGCCTTCGGTCGGCCTGTCCGCGATTTTCGCGGTCTCGCTCGTGTCCGCGACACTGCTGCCGATGGGATCCGAGCCCGCGGTGTTCGGCTACGTGAAGCTGGCGCCGGACATGTTCTGGCCGGCCATCCTGGTGGCCACCCTGGGCAACACGGCGGGCGGGGCCATCAGCTACGCCATGGGCCTGGGCGCCGAGCGGGCCGTGCAGCGGTGGAAGGAAAAGCACCCCCATCCGCATCCGGACGCGACCGAGGGCGGCCGCATGCGCGGGCGCTGGAACGAGCGGGCCCACGACTGGATCCACCGCATGGGGCCGCCGGCCCTGCTGCTGTCCTGGCTGCCCGCGGTGGGCGACCCGCTGTGCGCGGTGGCGGGATGGCTGAGGCTATCCTTCTGGCCTTGCGTGGCCTACATGGCCATCGGCAAATTCCTGCGCTATCTGGCCATGACGGCCAGTCTGCTGTGGTTCTTCCCGGGGCAGATCTAGCTTCTGTCCGGATTAAATTGGGGACGGATAAATCCGGTTTCCCCGCGGTTTCGGGCGCGTCCCTGGGGGTATTCGGGGGCAGACTCGACCAATGGCATAAAATAGTTTTTTACGGGCCCCCCTTGCAGCCATGAACGCCCCACTCGCTAGCCACATCTTGAACGGGGCGATGCCGCCCGCAACACCCGCGCGCCTGCGTGAAATTCCCTACAACTACACGTCGTTCTCCGATCGCGAGATCGTCGGCCGGTTGCTGGGCGACGATGCCTGGAGCCTGTTGACCGACCTGCGCGGCGAACGCCGGACGGGGCGTTCCGCCCGCATGCTCTACGAGGTGCTGGGCGATATCTGGGTGGTGCGCCGCAACCCGTACCTGCAGGACGACCTGCTCGACAATCCCAAGCGCCGCAAGCAGCTCATCGAGGCCCTGCATCACCGCCTGGCCGAGATCGACCGCCGCCGCGAACCGGACGTGCCGGCCGAAGCCGGCCACGATCCGCACCGCGACGAAAAGGTCGTCGGCCTGCTGGCGCGGGCGCGTTCGGCCATCGCGGCCTTCGAAGGCGAATTCGACCAGACCGCCATGATGCGCAAGCAGGCGCAGAAGGCGCTGGGCCGCATCACGGCCCGCGACAACATCAAGTTCGACGGCCTGTCGCGCGTCTCGCACGTCACCGACGCTACCGACTGGCGGGTGGAATATCCCTTCGTGGTATTGACGCCCGACTCGGAAGACGAGGTCGCGGCGCTGGTCACGGCCTGCATCGAACTGGGCCTGACCATCATCCCGCGCGGCGGCGGCACCGGCTATACCGGCGGCGCCATTCCGCTGACCTGGAAGTCGGCGGTCATCAACACCGAGAAATTCGACCGGCTGGGCCAGGTCGAGTCCTGTATCCTGCCCGGCCTGAGCGAGCCCGTGGCGGTTATCCACGCCGGCGCCGGCGTGGTGACCAAGCGGGTATCCGAGGCGGCCGAGGCGGCGGGCTTCGTATTCGCGGTCGATCCGACCTCCGCCGAAGCCTCTTGCGTGGGCGGCAATATCGCCATGAACGCAGGCGGCAAGAAGGCCGTGCTGTGGGGCACCGCGCTGGACAACCTGGCCTGGTGGCGCATGGTCGACCCGAACGGCAACTGGCTCGAAGTGAGCCGCCTGGACCACAACATGGGCAAGATCCATGACGTGGAGGTGGCCCGTTTCGAGCTCAAGTGGTTCGACGGCCGCGGCAAGCCGGGCGAGCGCCTGCTCAAGACCGAGACGCTCGAGATCCAGGGCCGCGTGTTCCGCAAGGAAGGCCTGGGCAAGGACGTCACCGACAAGTTCCTGGCGGGCCTGCCGGGCATCCAGAAGGAAGGCTGCGACGGCCTGATCACGTCGGCGCGCTGGGTGCTGCACCGCATGCCGCGCCACACGCGCACGGTCTGCATGGAGTTCTTCGGCCAGGCGCGCGACGCTATTCCGTCGATCGTCGAGGTCAAGGGCTATCTGGACGGCGAGGGCCGCCAGCGCGGCGCGATCCTGGCGGGCCTGGAACACCTGGACGAACGCTATCTGCGCGCCGTGGGCTACGCCACCAAGAGCAAGCGCGGCGTGCTGCCCAAGATGGTCCTGATCGGCGATATCGTCGGCGACGACGAAGACGCGGTCGCCGCGGCGGCCAGCGAGGTCGTGCGCCTGGCCAATACCCGCCACGGCGAAGGCTTCGTGGCCGTCAGCCCCGAGGCCCGCAAGAAGTTCTGGCTGGACCGTTCGCGCACCGCCGCCATCGCCCGCCACACCAACGCCTTCAAGATCAACGAGGACGTGGTGATCCCGCTGCCCCGCATGGGCGAATACACGGATCACATCGAACGCATCAACATCGAGCTCTCGACCCGCAACAAGCTCAAGCTGCTGGGCGCGCTGGACGCGTACCTGTGCACGCCGCTGCCGGTCGGCAAGATCGACGACGCCGACATCGAAACCACCCGCGCCGAAGTGCTGGCCGAACGCACGCGCCAGGCGCTGGAACTGCTCGCCGGCGCCAGGAAGCGCTGGCAGTGGCTGCTGGACAACCTGGACCTGCCGCTGCTGCAGGCGCTGCCCGAGTTGCACGGGCTGGGCCTGGGCGACCTGCAGGCCGCGTTGTCGGACCGCCTGGCGGTCCAGCCCGAGGCGCGCATTTTCGACGTCGTGCAGGACCGCACGATCCGCATATCCTGGAAAACCGAAGTGCTGGCCGGCCTGCAGCGCGCGTTCTCGGGCGCGGCCTACAAGAAGATCGTCGACGAGCTGGTCGCCATCCATGGCCGGGTGCTCAAGAGCCGCGTGTTCGTCGCGCTGCACATGCACGCCGGCGACGGCAACGTGCACACCAACATCCCGGTCAACTCGGACGATTACGAGATGCTGCAGGAGGCCCACCAGGCCGTCGAGCGCATCATGCAGATCGCCCGCGACCTCGACGGCGTGATCTCCGGCGAGCACGGCATCGGCCTGACCAAGTACGAGTTCCTGACCGAAGCCGAGCTGGCGCCGTTCCAGGAGTACAAGCGCCGCGTGGACCCCAAGGGCCACTTCAACGCCGGCAAGCTCATGCCCGGCGCCGACCTGCGCCATGCCTGGACGCCCAGCTTCAACCTGATGGGCCACGAATCGCTGATCATGCAGCAAAGCGATATCGGCGCCATCTCGGAATCCATCAAGGATTGCCTGCGCTGCGGGAAATGCAAGCCCGTGTGCGCCACCCACGTGCCGCGCGCGAACCTGCTGTACTCGCCGCGCAACAAGATCCTGGCCACCTCGCTGCTGGTGGAGGCCTTCCTGTACGAAGAGCAGACCCGCCGCGGCGTCAGCCTGAAGCACTGGGAAGAGTTCGAGGACGTGGCTGACCACTGCACGGTCTGCCACAAGTGCTACAACCCCTGTCCGGTCGACATCGATTTCGGCGACGTGTCCATGAACATGCGCGCCGTGCTGCGCCGCATGGGCCGCAAGTCGTTCAACCCCGGCACGGCCAGCGCCATGTTCTTCCTGAACGCGAAGGATCCGGCCACCATCAACGCCACCCGCAAGGCGATGGTGGGCGTGGGCTACAAGGTGCAGCGCGCTGCCCACGACCTGCTGTCGGGCCTGGTGAAGAAGCAGACAGCGGCGCCTCCGGCCACGGTGGGCAAGCCCCCGATGCGCGAGCAGATCGTGCACTTCGTGAACAAGAAGATGCCGGGCGGGCTGCCCAAGCAGGCGGCGCGCAAGCTGCTGGACATCGAAGACGCGAACTACGTGCCCATCATCCGCGATCCGAAGGCCACCACGGCCGATACGGAGGCCGTGTTCTACTTCCCGGGCTGCGGCTCGGAGCGCCTGTTCTCGCAAGTGGGCCTGGCCACGCAGGCCATGCTGTGGCATGCCGGCGTGCAGACCGTGCTGCCGCCGGGCTACCTGTGCTGCGGCTATCCCCAGCGCGGCAACGGCATGACGGACAAGGCCGAGCAGATCATCACCGACAACCGGGTGCTGTTCCACCGGGTCGCCAACACGCTGAACTACCTGGACATCAAGACGGTGGTGGTCAGCTGCGGCACCTGCTACGACCAGCTCGCGGGCTACGAGTTCGAGAAGATCTTCCCCGGCTGCCGCCTGATCGACATCCATGAGTACCTGCTCGAAAAGGGCATCAAGCTCGAAGGCGCGAAGGGCGTGCGCTACATGTACCACGACCCCTGCCACACGCCCATGAAGCTGCAGGAGCCGATGAAGACCGTGCGCGCCCTGGTGGGCGACGGCGCCGTCAAGAGCGACCGCTGCTGCGGCGAATCGGGCACGCTGGCCGTCAGCCGCCCGGACATTTCCACGCAGGTGCGCTTCCGCAAGCAGGAAGAGCTGCTCAAGGGCGACGCCGCGCTGCGCAGCGATGGCTTCACGGGCGACGTGAAGGTGCTGACCTCGTGCCCGTCGTGCCTGCAAGGCCTGTCGCGCTACGAGGGCGACACCGGCATGGACGCGGACTACATCGTGGTCGAAATGGCGCGCCACATCCTGGGCGAAAGCTGGATGGAGGACTACGTCCGCCGCGCCAACGCGGGCGGCATCGAACGCGTGCTGGTGTAGCCGGCATCCGACTCGGAACGAAAATCGCAGCCGTCTCCGGCTGCGATTTTTTTTGCATTGCCGCGGCCGCGCCCGGCAAGCCAGGCACCCATTTTTCCCGGATTCCGGGCCTCTTGAAGCTGGCGAAACCGCTCCCATACTGGGAATTGAAGAGACCAGACCTGCGGTCGCGGCTCTGGCGATTGCGTTGTGTCTCGACTTGTCCCTTTTTCATTCGGGAGTCCAACATGACCAGCTTTCCATTCAGCGACAACGGCTTTGCCACGGCGTTCGACGCCATCCAGGAGCATATGGACCGCGTGCTGCGAGGCGTCGGCGTTCCAGCCGCCTTGCGCGCCACGCCCCAGGCGCATTTTCCGCCGGTCAACGTGGGCGTGTCCGGCGACTCGATCGAGGTCGTCGCGTTCGTGCCGGGCGTGGAGCCCGACACGCTGAACGTGTCGATCGAAAAGCGCCTGCTCACGATCAGCGGCGAACGCCAGGCCCCGCAACTGCCGGACAATGCGCGCTACTACGCGCGGGAACGGTTCGAAGGCCGCTATACGCGTGTGGTCGAACTGCCCGCGGATGCCGATCCCGACAACGTGCAGGCGCGCTACGCCGACGGCTGCCTGGCCATTTCCATCAAGCGCAAGGAAGCGTCCAAGCCGCGTCTGGTGACCGTGCAGTGACGTGATCTTCCCCCCCCCTACGCACCAAGGAGTACCGATCATGAATGAACAGAAAGACCTGACCGTGCCCGCGCAGGAAGCCGCTTCCGACAAGCGCGACACTCGCGGCGTCACCACCCCGGCCGTGGATATATTCGAGGACCCGCAAGGCATCAGCCTGATCGCCGACTTGCCCGGCGTGTCCAAGGAACGGCTGCGCATCAATGTGGAATCCGACGTCCTGCTGATCGAGGGCGAGGCCGCCGTGTCCGCGCCCGCCGGCCTGCGGCTGGTGCACGGCGAGTTGCGCGCGCCGCTGTTCCGGCGCTCATTCAGGCTGGGGCAGGAGTTCGACCGCGGGGAAATCAGCGCCAGCCTCAAGCAGGGCGTGCTGACGTTGCGCATTCCGCGCGTGCGCGAGGCGCAACCGCGCCAGATTCCCGTCCAGGCGGGCTGAGGCGCCGGCGCCAAAGAAAAAGCCGCGGCCATTGCGGGCCGCGGCTTTTTCACGTTCCGGCGCCCGCGCTCATTCCAGCTTGATGCCGGCCTTCTTGATGACTTCCGCCCAGGCGCTGCGCTCCTGGTCGGCGTAGGCCTTGAACTCCGTGGCCGGCATCGGCATGGGGATGACGCCCATGTCCAGGATCTTTTGCGACACGGCCGGACTCTTGAGCGTGGCTTCCAGGTCGGCCGACAGCTTCTTGACCACGTTTTCCGGCAGTCCGGCCGGGCCCACCAGGCCTTGCCAGGCGTAGGCGGTGAAATTGGCGATGCCTTGCTCGGCCATCGTCGGGGTGTCCGGCAGCACCGACAGGCGCTCGGGCGTGGCCGCAGCCAGCACGCGCAGCTTGCCGGCCTTCACGTTGGGCAGGCCCGAGGCGAGGTCGATGAACATCAGATCGACCTGGCCGCCCAGCAGGTCCTGGATGGCGGGCGCGGCGCCCTTGTACGGCACGTGCAGCACGTTGGCCCCCGTGCGCTGCTTGAAGAGCTCCAACGCCAGGTGGTGGGGCGAGCCCGCGCCGGCGGAAGCCGCCGTCAGCTTGCCCGGCTCCTTCTTGGCGGCCGCGAGCACCTCGTCCACGGTCTTGTACGGCGAGTTGACGTTCACGGCCAGCAGCAGCGGGAACTTGGCGATGCCGCCGATGTAGGTGAACTTGGCCGGATCGTAGGACAGCTTGGCGTACAGCGACGAGTTGAAGGCCAGGGTGCCGGAGTCGGCCGTGCCGACGACGTAGCCGGAGGGCTCCGCCTGCGCGATGGCGGTGGCGCCGATGATGGTGCCGGCGCCGGGGCGGTTCTCGACCACGATGGTCTGGCCCAGCGCCTTTTCCAGGCCGCTCGCCACCGTGCGCGCCACCACGTCGGTGCCGCCGCCGGCGGGGTAGGGAACGATCCAGCGGACCGGCTGGGTGGGCCAGGATTGGGCGGAGGCCGCGCCGGCGGCCAGGGACAGGGCGGCTAGCGCCAGCAGGCGCTTCATGGGTTTGTGCATGGGGTGTCTCCTCGTGCGGAATGTCGAAAGCGCGGCGTTGCGTCCTTGATCGTCGTCAAGTTCGCGCCGCTTTTTTCTTGCGCCGCCATTATGCCTTGCGCCCACGCAAAAGGGCCCGGAAACCGGGCGCTTTCTTCTTGCCGTCCGCGCCCGGGACTACTGCGGATCGGGATAGGCGCGCGCGCCGAACACGGCCGTGCCGATGCGCACCTCCGTCGAGCCTTCCTCGATCGCAAGCTCGAAATCCCCGCTCATGCCCATGGACAGGCGCTCCAGGGATACGCCGGGGATATTCTCCTGGCGCAGCCGGTCCCGCAGCTCGCGCAGGGCGCGGAAGCAGGCGCGCACTTCCTCCGGATCCGGGGAGTTCACGGCCAGCGTCATCAGCCCCTGCACGCGCAAGGTCGGGAAGTCGGCCGCGATGCGGCGCAGGAAGGCGGGCACGTCCTCGGGAGCCATGCCGTACTTGCTGGGTTCGGACGAGGTTTTCACCTGGACCAGCACGTCCAGGCTGCGGCCCTCGGCGGCCAGGCGGCGGTGCAGGGCCTCGGCCAGCTCCGCGCGGTCCAGCGATTGCACCTCGGCCGCGTCGCGCGCGGCATCCTTGGCCTTGTTGGTCTGCAGGTGGCCGATCAGCACCCATTGCAGGCCCTGGCCAGCCAGGGCGGCGGCCTTCTGGCGGATTTCCTGCGTCTTGTTTTCGCCGAACCGGGTCAGCCCCAGCGCCATGGCCTCGCGGATGGCCTCGACGCCGAAAGTCTTGCTGACGGGCAGCAGCGTCACGCTTTCCGGGGCGCGGCCGGCGCGCGCGCAGGCGCGCGCGATGCGTTGCTGGATCTGGGCAAGGCGCCCGGCCATGGTGTCTACGGCGGTCATGCAGCTCTCTTGCGGAAATGGGATGTCCCATAGTGTAGGACTGCGCAGGATCGTTTCGCCACACAGCCCGGTCCGGCCGTTGACCCTGTGCAAAGGCCAGGCTTAGAATTTGAAGGGATTTGTTTATATTTCAATGTTCTAAGCGGTCCGGCGCCGCCCTTGCGGGCGACACGGTTCTCCACCTTCCCTGTCCCCCCGCCATGTCCAGCGCAGCGCCCGATTACGCTTTTGCCACGCCTTTCGCCCATCCCCCCGCCTCGCCCATCCGATCGCTGATGCCCTATGCCATGCGGCCGGGCACCATTTCGCTGGCGGGCGGATATCCCGCCCAGGAACTGTTCGACATCGAAGGCCTGACGGTCGCGTCGACCCAGGTCATGGCGCGGCTGGGAGCATGCCTGCAGTATTCCAACATCGATGGGCAGGCCAGCCTGCGCCATGAGCTGGCGCGGCTGTCCGCCGAACGCGGCCTTGCCTGCAACGCCGACACCGAACTGGCCGTGACCGGCGGTTCCCAGCAGGCGATGGCCCTCCTGAGCCGAGTCATGCTGCAACCCGGCGACCACGCCATCATCGAATCGCCCGCGTTTCCCAATTCCGTGCAGGCCCTGCGCTACACCGGAGCCACGGTGCACACGGTGCAGTCGGGGCCCGAGGGCATCGACGTGGACGCGCTGGACGAGCTTGCCGCGCGGGTCAAGCCGAAGATCGTGTGCGTCGTCGCTTCTTTCTCCAATCCCTGCGGCGCCACGCTCACGCGCCAGCGCCGCCTGCGGCTGCTGGAGCTCGCGGTCAAGCACCGCTTCCTGATCGTCGAGGACGATCCCTATAGCGAGCTGCGCTTCGCCGGCACCGCGGTGCCGCCCATCGCCGCCCTGGCCGAAGGCGAGGCCCGCCATTGGGCGGTGTATCTGGCAAGCATGTCCAAGACCATGGCGCCGGCGCTGCGCATCGGCTGGCTGGTCGCCCCGCCCGAGATCCGGCGCCGCTGCGTCGGCGCCAAGGCGGCCGACGACATGGCTTCGTCCGCGTGGATCCAGGAAGTCGTGGCCCAGTACCTGGCCAACGGCCGCTACGCCGAGCACGTGCCGCGCATCCGCGCCGCCTACGGCCTGCGCTGCGACGCGATGGCCGAGGCGCTCGCCCGCGAACTCGACGGCCGGGTCACCTTCAGCAAGCCCGAGGGCGGCATGTTCTTCTGGGCGCGCCTGACGGGCGAGGCGGATGCCACCCGCCTGCTGCCTTATGCCATCGAGAACGAAGTGGTCTATGTGCCGGGCAAGGCGTTCTACGCAGACCCGGCGCAGGCCGACCTGCATGCCATGCGCATGTCGTTCGCCACCATGAACGAAAGCCAGATCGCGCTGGGCATGCAGCGGCTGGCCCGCGCGCTGGACGCCTGCGAGGCCAACGAACCGGTGTCGATCTCGCTGGCGGCTTGACGGCGCGCATCCGCTGCCCGCCAGCGGATTGCTATCCTTGCGCCTGCGTCCCGGCCCGGCCGGGCGCGCATACCTAAATGAGCGCTTGTTATTTGGCGAGGGCGCTTCATGTCTATAAGCTTCTTGCCTCGGCGCGTCCCCGCGTCCGGCAGAAGAACAGGAAACAGGTCATGAACATTGCAAAAGGGTTGATGGGCGCGGCGCTCTTGGTGGCGGCGGCGCAAGGCGCGCAAGCGGCGACGCTGGACGTGGTGCGCCAGCGGGGCGCGGTGGCTTGCGGCACGACGACGGGGTTCGCCGGCTTTTCCGCGCCCGATGCCCAGGGCAAGTGGCAGGGGCTGGACGTGGACCTCTGCCGAGCCATCGCGGCGGCCGTCTTCGGCGATGCCGACAAGATCAAGGTCGTGCCGCTGAATTCGCAACAGCGCTTCACCGCGCTGCAATCCGGCGAAGTGGACGTGCTGACGCGCAACACCACGGTGACGCAGCAGCGCGACACCGCGCTGGGCATCATCCACGCCGGCATCAATTTCTACGACGGCCAGGGCTTCCTGGTGCCGAAGTCGCTGGGCGTGAAAAGCGCCAAGGAGATCAACGGCGCCACCATCTGCCTGCAGACCGGCACGTCCAACGAAAACACGCTGGCCGACTGGGCGCGCGCCAACAACGTGAGCTACAAGCCGGTCGTGATCGAAACCTTCAACGAGGTGGTCAACGCCTTTGCGGCGGGCCGGTGCGACGTCTTCAGCACGGACGCGTCGGGCCTGGCCTCTATCCGCATCTCCAAGTTGCAGAATCCCGACGATTACGTGGTGCTGCCCGAGATCATCTCCAAGGAACCGCTGGGCCCCTTCGTGCGCCAGGGCGACGACGCCTGGCTGAACATCGTGCGCTGGTCGCTGTCCGCCATGATCGAGGCCGAAGAGTACGGCGTGTCGTCCAAGAACGTGGACGAGCAGGCCAAAAGCGCCAACCCCAACATCAAGCGCATCCTGGGCGTCATCCCCGGCAGCGGCGCCAACCTGGGGCTGGACGAGAAATGGGCCTACAACATCGTCAAGCAGGTGGGCAACTACGGCGAGAGCTTCGAGCGCAACGTTGGCCAGGGCAGCCCCCTGAAGATCCAGCGCGGCCTGAATGCGCAATGGACCCAGGGCGGCCTGATGTACGCCTTACCGATCCGGTGATTCCGCGCGCCCGGCGCCCACGCGGGGCGGCATCGCCCGTCGAGCCGCCTCGCGGGGGGTGTCAGGCATGGGAAGATTTGTAGAGTTCCGCGATCTTCACGAACGCCGCGCGCAACTCCCGCGTGCCGCCCTGGAAGATCATCGGGCGCCCGCGATGCGTGAACACGACCAGGCGCTTTGAAAACAGCATGGGCACGAAGCGCGCATAGCGCACGTCTTCCCAGGCGACTTCGCGGCGGGTGAACCAGGTCTGGCGCAGGCCGCGTTCGTCGATGGTGGTGATGGACGTCTGCATGTGCCAGGACACGAACAGCAGGCCCACGAAGCACAGCACGACCGCCGCGATAAGCAGGGTATCGAAGGGTTGGGAGGGCGCGCGGATGGCGGTGGTTACCACCTGCACGCCCAGAATCGCCAGGATGATCCAGGTCAGGATGCGCACCCAGTCCGGCCACGCCTGGCCCGACAAGGGCAGCGGACCGATGGCGCGCAGCAGCGCCGCGTGGTCCTCGGGGGCGGGTGTGCCGGCGGGAGCGCTCACTGGGCTACCTTCACGCTGCGCATGCCGGTATTCGCTATTGGGGCGGCCCGGCGAGCTCATGCGGCCCGTTTGGCGGCGATGGCGTTGCCGGCCCGACTGGAACCCTTGCGGTTCAAGTGGGACGACATCCATTGCCCAATGTCGACCACGGCGTCGAAATCCACGCCGGTGTCGATATCCAGGCCGCGCAACATGTACAGCACGTCTTCGGTGGCGACGTTGCCGGTGGCGCCCTTGGCATAGGGGCAGCCTCCCAGGCCGGCCACGGAGGTGTGGAAGATGGAAATGCCCGACTCCAGCGCCGCCAGGATGTTGGCCAGGGCCTGGCCGTAAGTGTCGTGGAAGTGGCCGGATACGCGCGCCGGATCCACCGCGCGCGTGACCGCCGCCATCACCTCGCGCACGCGCTTGGGCGTGCCCACGCCGATGGTGTCGGCCACGTCGATTTCGTCGACCTGCATCGCCAGATAGCGCTGCGCCACGTCCACCACCGCCTCGACCGGGACCTCGCCCTGGTACGGGCAGCCCAGCGCGCAGCTGATGCTGCCGCGCACGCGGATGCCGGCCTCGCGGGCGGCCTGCACGACGGGTTCGAAACGCGCGATGGATTCCGCGATGGAACAGTTGATGTTCTTTTGGGAGAAGGCCTCGCTGGCGGCGCCGAAAATCACGATCTCGTCGGCGCCGGCCGCAAGCGCTCCCTCGAAGCCCTTCATGTTGGGCGTCAGCACGGAATAGATCGTGCCGGGGCGGCGCTGGATGCGGGCCATGACGTCCGCGCCGTCGGCCATTTGCGGCACCCATTTGGGCGATACGAACGACGCGGCCTCGACGTTAGGGAAGCCGGCGGCGCTCAGCCGGTCGACCAGTTCCACCTTGACGTCGGTAGGCACGAATTCCTTTTCGTTCTGAAGGCCATCGCGAGGCGACACCTCGACGATCTTCACGCGGGAGGGCAAAGCCATGTCTCTTCCTGTTTCGGGATGGGATGACCGGCGCCGCAAGGCTGCGGCGCTATCGCCCAATATTAGCGCCTACTCAAGACGCTGGTATCGGCCGTCGTCCAGGCGGGCGATCCGGCCCTGGAGTTCCAGTTCCACCAACTGCGCCTGCAGGTCGCTGGTGGCCAGCCCGCAGCGGGCCTGTATGGCATCCTGGTGCAGCGGGTCGAAGCCCAGCGCCTCGAGCACGGGATGGGAGGGCAGCGGGGCCCTGGTGGCCTGGACGCGCGGGGCGGGCACCGGGCCGCCGCCGAGTTCGTCGGTGATGTCGCTGGCGGTTTCCACCAGCTTCGCGCCCTGGCGGATCAGCGCATGGCATCCGCGGGACAGGGGCGAGTGGATCGAGCCCGGGATGGCGAAGACTTCGCGCCCGCTTTCGCCGGCCAGCCGGGCGGTGATGAGCGATCCGCTCTGGCGGGCCGCCTCCACCACCAGCACGCCGCGCGCCAGCCCCGCCACGATGCGGTTGCGCCGGGGAAAATGCTGGGGCTGCGCGCCGGTGCCCAGGGGCAGTTCGGATACCAGCGCCCCGTGCGCCGCGATGCGGTGCGCCAGTTCGCGGTGCTTCGCGGGATAGACGCGGTCGACGCCCGTGCCCATGACCGCCACCGTGCCCGCGCCGTCCGGCCCGGCTTCCAGCGCGCCTTCGTGGGCGGCGCCATCGATGCCCAGGGCCAAGCCGCTGGCCACCCGCCAGCCATGGGCGGCCAGGTGGCGGGCGAACGCGCGGGCGTTTTCGCGGCCGCCGGGCGTGGCGTTGCGCGCGCCCACCACCGCCAGCGTGGGCCCTTGCAGAAAGGCCGGGTCGCCGGCGACATAGAGCAGGATCGGAGGATCCGCGATCGTGAGCAGGCTTTGGGGGTAGGTCGGATCCGCGAGGGTCAGGATGTGCCGGCCCGGCTCGGCGGCCCATTCCAGCGCGCCTTCGACCTGGGCAGCCATGTCGGCGGGCATCGGCGCGGCCAATTGGCGGGCAAGCGCCTCGGGCAGATGCCGCGCCAGCGCCGTGGCGCGCTGCGCATAGATCTGCTCCGGCAGGCCGAGCGCGCTCAGCAGCGTGCAGGCCGTGGCCGGGCCGACGTTCGGCTCAAGGGAGAGCCGCAGCCAGGCGGCCAGTTCTGGGGGGGATTGCGTAAGCGGCATGTCGCAGGCGCGGGAGCGTCGGTGGGTGGTGCGAGAGTGTCGCATGCCGGCCGGCAGGCGGCGCCTCGGGGCGGACGGAATTGCGGCGCCAAGCGCCCGCGCAATAATAAGGGACGCAGCAATCCGGCCAATACTGAAATTAGCCGAAAACTATTAGAAATCAAGAATCTAATGAATTAAACTGTTGCTAAGCAACACTACCTGGCAATTCCCCTTCAATGGCTTTACTTCCCATTCTTCGCTACCCGGACCCGCGCCTGCACAAAAAGGCCAAGCCGGTCGCCGAGGTCGATGACCGCATCCGCCAACTGGTGCGCGACATGGCCGAAACCATGTACGACGCGCCCGGCGTGGGCTTGGCCGCGACCCAGGTCGACGTGCACGAACGCGTCGTCGTGATCGACGTGTCCGAGGAAGGCAACCAGCTGCTGGTCCTGATCAATCCCGAGATCACCTGGCGCAGCGACGACTACAAGGTCTACGAAGAAGGGTGCCTCTCCGTGCCCGGCATCTACGACGAGGTCGAACGCGCGTCGCGCATCCGCTGCAAGGCGCTGGACGCCGACGGCAAGCCTTTCGAATTCGAGGCCGATGGCCTGCTGGCGGTGTGCGTGCAACATGAGCTGGACCATCTCGAAGGCAAGGTGTTCGTCCAATACCTCTCCAGCCTGAAGCAGAACCGCATCAAGACCAAGCTGAAGAAGGCCGAGCGCGAAAGGGCGTGACCCACCCCCAACCCGCTTCGCGGCCCCCCTCAAGGGGGGCGGCGCTGGCGGACCGGCGAAGCCGGCTCCGCGGCGCCCCGAATCGGGCAGCGCATCTGCCTGCGCGGAAACGCGATTCTTTGAACCCCTGTCTCATTCTTTGCCGATTCCCATGCGCCTAGTCTTTGCCGGCACGCCGGAATTCGCCCGCATCGCGTTCGACGCCCTGCGGGCCGCCGGCCACGAAATTCCCCTGGTCATGACCCAGCCCGACCGTCCCGCAGGACGGGGCCTGAAGCTGACGCCCAGCCCCGTCAAGCAGGCGGCGCTGGACGCGGGCATCGACGTGGCCCAGCCGCGCAGCCTGCGCCTGGACGGCCGCTATCCGGACGAGGCCGGGCAGGCCCGTGCGCTGCTGGAGCGCGTGGCGCCCGATGTGATGGTGGTCGCCGCCTATGGCCTGATCCTGCCGCAATGGGTGCTGGACCTGCCGCGCTTGGGCTGCCTGAACATTCACGCCAGCCTGTTGCCGCGCTGGCGCGGCGCCGCGCCCATCCAGCGCGCCATCGAGGCCGGCGATGCGCAGACCGGCGTGACCATCATGCAGATGGACCAGGGGCTGGATACCGGCGATATGCTGCTTGAACGCATTGTGCCGATCGCGGCCGACACCAACGCGGCCCAGCTGCATGATGCGCTGGCCCTGGCAGGCGGCGAGGCCATCGTCGAGGCGCTCGACACCCTGGCGAGGGGCGGGCTGACGCCGCGCAGGCAGCCCGAGGAAGGCGTGACCTACGCCGCCAAGCTCGACAAGGCCGAGGGCGCGCTGGACTGCACCCAGCCGGCCGAGCTGCTGGCGCGCCGCGTGCGGGCATTCAATCCGGTGCCCGGCGCCAGCATCCGCCTGCCGGGCTTGCCCGACCCCGTGAAGGTCTGGCGCGCGCAAGCGCTGGACGAAGCGGCGACGGCCGCGCCCGGCAGCGTGCTGCGCGTCGATGGCGCGGGAATCGATATCGCCTGCGGCCAGGGCGTGCTGCGCCTGCTCGAATTACAGAAGGCGGGCGGCAAGCGCCAGCCCGTGGATGTGTTCGCGCGCGGCTGGCAGCCGGCCTGAATCCAGGCGCCGGCTGGCCCGCCGGGGGAACCGGGTCAGGGCTTGCGGCCCAGGAGATCCACGTAGGCGCCGGACACCAGCTGTTCGGGGGCCACGCCCAGCCCCGCCATCAGGCTGCGGGCCTCTTCCATGCCGGCGTCCGGGGTTTCGCCCTCGCGCAGCACCACTTCCAGCTCCAGGAACTCTCCCAGGCCTTCCACCAGGTCGAGGTGGATGCGGGTGCGTCCGGCCATGTACAGCCGCCGCTGCTTCCTGACCCGCCCCACCGTGCCATAGGCCAATGTGAGCGCTTCGCGCAGGGAGTCGGGCGCATCGGTCCGGGAGATCACGTAGAAGCTCTCCTTCGGCCCCGCCGAGTCGCTGCGGCGATAGAAGATCAGCTCGCCCGTGCCGTCGGCGAAGGCGCGCAGTTTCAGGCGGCCGTTGGCGCAGGCGAAGAAGGTGTCGTCCTGGGCGATGGAGACGGGCTCCTGGCCGGACATGGCGGCCGCCAGCGGTTCAATGGCGGCCAGGCTGTCGACCCTGGCCTTGATCTCGACGTTGCGCGCCATGCGGGACGCCGCCTCAGTACAGCGAGCCGGCCACGCGGGCGGGCAGGTCGCGGTCGTAGGCGACGCCGTCGAAGGTGCCAGCGGTCAGGTCCGACAGTATGCGGCCCACGCTGGGCAGCGCGCTGCGCGGCACTTGGGTGCCCGGGTCCCAGAGCTTCGAGCGCAGCAGGGCGCGCGAACACTGGAAGTACACGGTCTGCACGTCGATGACGAGCACCGAGCGGGGCTGCTTGCCATCCATGTCGAAGCGCGCGAGCAGGGCGGGGTCGACGCTGATGCGGGCCGTGCCATTGACCCGGAGGGTCTCGTTCACGCCGGGCACGAGAAACAGCAGCGCGATGCGCGGATCGGCCAGCACGTTGCGCAGGCTGTCGATGCGATTGTTGCCGCGGCGGTCCGGCAGCAGCAGCGTTTTCTCGTTCTCCACCACGACGAAGCCGGCGGGGTCGCCGCGCGGCGACGCGTCCAGCCCATCGGGCCCGGCAGTTGCCAGGATCGCGAACGGCGCGGCTTCGATGAAGCTTCGGTAGTGCGGATGCACGTGATCCACTTCCTTCTTGATCGAGGCTTCGCCGGGTTCGCCGTATAAGGCGTGCAGCGTGTCGGCGTCGGAAATCAGATGGGCGGGATCTAGGTGCATGGCGATGGGCTCCAGGTTCAGGCCAGGGTGGATGGCAGGTCGGCGACTGTCAGGAACAGCTCGTCGGGGCTGCGTTCGCGCAGCGCCTCGACATGGTTATAGCCCCAGGCGACGGAACCGACGCGCACGCCGGCCTTGCGGGCGGCGTCGATGTCGCGCATTTCGTCGCCCACCAGCAGGAAGCGTTCGGGGGCGGTGCCGTGGTGCTTGAGCAGGCGGTCGATCTTGGCGGACTTGCCGAACAGGTCGGTGCCGCATTCGAAATCGTCGAACAGGGCGGCGGTCTCGGCGCCCAGCACGCGCCGCACGTTTTCGGTGGAATTCGAGCTGACCACGGCCAGGCGCAGGCCGCCGGCCTTGAGCCGGGCGAGCGCGTCGGGGATGCCGTCGAACAGGTGCACGCTGGGATCGATGTCCTGCATGAGCGTGCGCACGTGCGCCATGATCGCCGGCAGTTTCCAGAGGGGGATGCCCAGGAACTTCAGGATCTCGGAGGCCTCGCGATGCCGGAGCTGATCGCGTTCCGCTGCGTCGATCTTGCGGAAACCGTACTTGTCGGCCACCGTGTTCAGGATGGAGTTGAACCAGGGCATGGTGTCCGCCAGGGTTCCGTCGAAGTCAAAAGCGGCGATGTCGTATTTCAAGGGAAGGATCCAATGCGCGGCGGACGCAGGCGTCAGACGCCGTTGGGATGGAGTAGATAGTGCACGACGGGCGCCAGGGCTTCAAGCGGCGGCGCGCCCGCCACGACGCGGGCGGCATTCGTCCAGGGATAGTCCAGCGCCAGCAGCCAGCCGAAGACCGCTTCCGCGTCGGCAGCCGGCAGGCTGACCATGGTTTCGATGGTGATGACGAGGCTGGAGGCGAGATAGGGCTCGTCCTGGAATTCCCAGTCGTATCGGCCGCAGCCCACCCGCACGTTGCCGGTGCCCTTTTCGGTCATGCCCACGATCCAGTCGCACTGATAGCCCGGCAGGCGGGCGCCCGGCTCGGGCCGCGACAGATAGAACGTGTAGACGTTCTCGTAGGTCTGGCCGAACTTGCGCACGAGCGTATCGGCGATGGCCGCCAGGCCATGCGATTCGGGCGGGAAGGCGATGGCTTGCGTGCGCAAGGCCATCTTCAGCACCGCGTCCGGCGCGAACGCGCGCGCCATGTAGTGCGGGCGGTTCTCGTCCTTGGCGTGGAAATAGTCGCGCAAGACGGATTCGGTGCTGGAGGGAGGCAATGTATCGATGGACATCGCAAGGGTTTCCGCGTTAAGGGGCTAGGGCCCTGTCAGGCCTTGACCGGATCGAACCATTTCGAGACGTTGGGCGGCTCGTAAATGGCGTAGCGATCCAGCAGCAGGACGGGGTCGTCTTCCACCACCAGCATGTCGCGATGCTGGGGGCGGATGAACTCTTCTTCCACGGCGTGATCCACGAACTGGACCAGCGAATCGTAGTAACCGGCGATATTCAGCAGGCCGCAGGGCTTCTGGTGCATGTTCAATTGTGCCCAGGTCCAGACCTCGAAGAACTCTTCCAGCGTGCCGGCGCCGCCGGGCAGCGCGATGAAGCCGTCGGCCTTCTCCATCATCATGGCCTTGCGCTCGTGCATGTTCTGCACCAGGTGCAGTTCGGTCAGGCCGCGGTGCGCATGCTCTTTCTTCAGAAGCAGTTCCGGGATCACGCCGATCACGCGTCCGCCGCCGGCCAGCACTTCATTGGCCACCACGCCCATGATGCCGACGACCGAACCGCCGTACACCAGGCCCAGGTCGCGTCGGACCAGTTCCCTGGCCAGCACGCGGGCCTGTTCCACGTACTCCGGCCTGGAGCCGGGGTTCGAGCCGCAATACACGCAAATATTCTTCAGAGTCATAGTCGTTCGGGTAATGCCTGTCCCCGTTACAGATTGCGTCACGGGTTTTGGGAAGCCCATAGTTTACGCAAGGTTGCGAAGCGGCTTCGGCAGCGCCGGTATCGGGGGCGGAGGCAATGTTTGGACACAGCATGATCCGCCACGATCGGTAGACTGGGTGGTTCGGAACGACAGGAAGCCAGGGAGCATCGGCTTCAGTGTGAACCGGTGCGCCCAATGTCGCAGTGCTTTCACTTGACCAAGAGGAGCCACGATATGGAACAAGCAACCCGTACCCAAGCGCAGGCGAGCCGCCCCTTCGAGATGGACGTGAAGGCGATACGCGCGAAAGCGCGCCAGGACATCGAATCCGGCGCGGTGACCGATACCTATCGCGCGGACCGGCAGACCGTGCTCAAGCTGCTCAACGAAGCGCTGGCCACCGAAATCGTCTGTGTGCTGCGTTACAAGCGCCATTACTTCATGGCGCGCGGGCTGAATGCCGAGCCCGTGGCGGCCGAGTTCGCCGAACACGCCACCCAGGAACAGGAGCACGCCGACCGGCTGTCGGAGCGCATCGTGCAGCTGGGAGGCGAGCCCAATCTCTCGCCCAAGGGCCTGCTGGAGCGCAGCCATTCCGAGTACGTCGAGGGCGGATCGCTGGAAGAAATGATCAAGGAAAACCTGATCGCCGAGCGCATCGCGATCGACAGCTATCGCCAGATGATCGACTACATCGGCGAGCAGGACTCCACCACGCGCCGCCTGCTCGAAGAGATCCTGGCCGTGGAAGAGGAGCACGCGGACGATATGTCGGACTTCCTGGCGAAGCGCTAGGAGCGCCGGGAGGCGCGCCGCGGGGCGGCGGCGGGCGCGTCATGCTGGCGCGCCGCCGCGTCCAGCGCGGCATGGTGGCGTTCCGCCCAGCGGTCCAGCGCAACCAGGGCCACGTTCAGGGACCGCCCCAATTCGCTCAGTCGGTACCGCACGTGCGGCGGAACCGTGCCAAGGTCTTCGCGCAGCACCAGGCCGTGGCGCTCCAGTTCCCGGAGCGTTTGCGTCATGACCTTCTGCGAGATCCCATCCAGCCTGCGCAGCAATTCATTGTTGCGCAGGGGGCCGTGCTCGAGCGCGGGCAGGATCAGGGGCACCCATTTGCCGGAGATCAGTTCCAGCGCGCGCCGCGACGGGCAGGCGGCGTCGAAGACGTCTCCGGGGGAGGGCAGGGCGTTTTCCATGGTTACCAAAAGGTGCGTACTTGTCTTCCGGTAACTATAGCTTTTACGCTGGCGCTCTTTCCATTCCCGTCGGGAGGCCGAGATGGCCTGGTTGATTCTGGTCGCCGCGAGCGCGGTGGAGATCGTGATGGCGCTGGCATTGAAGTACGCGGACGGCTGGACGCGGTTCTGGCCCAGCGTGATCGGCATCGCCGCCGCGCTGGGCAGCGTGTTCCTCTTGACGCTGGCGATGAAGCAGCTGCCCGCGGGCACGGCCTACGCCATCTGGACCGGCATCGGGTCCGTGGGCATTACCGTGCTGGGGATCATGCTGTTCGGGGATTCGCCGTCCGTGGCGCGCCTGCTTTGCATCGCCATGATCGTGGGCGGCGTGGCGGGGCTCAAGCTGTTGGAAGCCTGAGCCCCTCGGGCGGCGCGCGCCGCCCATGAGGCCGGATTCAGACCGTATCGGCCCAGAGGTCGTATTCGTCGGAATCGGTGACGCGCGCGCGCACCATGTCGCCCGCCTTCAGGGGCTTGTCCGAGCTGACGTAGACGCAGCCGTCGATTTCGGGGGCATCGCCGCTGCTGCGGCCCACGGCGCCGTCCTCATCCACCTCATCGATCAGCACGTCGATCTCGCGGCCGACCTTCCGTTCGAGGCGGGCGGTCGAGATGGATTGCTGCAGCTCCATGAAGCGTTCCCAGCGTTCCTGCTTGACCTCGTCGGGCACCGGGTTGTCCAGCAGGTTCGCGGGCGCGCCCTCCACCGGGGAATACTGGAAACAGCCCACGCGGTCCAGCTGCGCTTCCTGCATCCAGTCCAGCAGGTACTGGAAGTCTTCCTCGGTTTCGCCGGGGAAGCCCACGATGAAGGTCGAGCGGATCGTCAGGTCCGGACAGATCTCGCGCCAGCGCTTGATGCGGGCGAGGGTCTTGTCTTCGAACGCCGGGCGCTTCATGGCCTTCAGGATGCGCGGGCTGGCGTGCTGGAACGGAATGTCCAGGTAAGGCAGGATCTTGCCTTCGGCCATGAGCGGAATCACTTCGTCCACGTGCGGATACGGATAGACGTAGTGCAGGCGCGTCCACACGCCCATTTCGGACAAGGCCGTACAGAGCTCGGTCATGCGCGTCTTCACCGGACGGCCGTTCCAGAAGCCGCTGCGGTATTTGACGTCCACGCCATAGGCGCTGGTGTCTTGCGAGATCACCAGCAGTTCCTTCACGCCGGCCTTGACCAGGCGCTCGGCCTCATTGAGCACGTCGCCGATCGGGCGGCTGACCAGGTCGCCGCGCATGGACGGGATGATGCAGAAGCTGCAGCGGTGGTTGCAGCCTTCCGAGATCTTCAGGTAGGCGTAGTGGCGCGGCGTGAGCTTCACGCCTTGCGGCGGCACCAGGTCCAGGTAGGGATTGTGGTCCTTCTTGGGCGGCGCGGCGTCGTGCACGGCGCGCACGACCTCTTCGTATTGCTGCGGGCCGGTCACGGCCAGCACGCTGGGATGCACGTTGCGGATCACCGATTCCTCGACGCCCATGCAGCCCGTGACGATGACCTTGCCGTTCTCGGCCAGGGCTTCGCCGATGGCGTCCAGCGATTCCGCCTTGGCGCTGTCGATGAAACCGCAGGTGTTGACGACGACGACGTCCGCGTCGTTGTACTCGGGCGTGACGACGTATCCTTCGGTGCGCAGCTGGGTCAGGATGCGTTCGGAGTCGACCAGGGCCTTGGGACAGCCCAGGGAAACGAACCCCACGCGCGGGGTCCGGCCGTCGGCGTTGGCGGCGGCGATGGTATCGGCCAGGGTGGAGGCGGCGGTGGCGTTCGCGTCAGCGCTGTTGGCCTTGCCGGGGCCCTTGCCAGGCCGGGAGGTTTCGAGGATTTCCAATATCGTTCACCAAAAAATCGCGCGGCAAGCATGCTGCGCGGCGGATGTGTTGTTCGTGTCGGGCGAGGCCGGGGCGGCAGGCCTCAAGATTCGGCGTGCTCGCTGGCGCGCCACGGGGGTAGCTCTCGCAGGGTCTCGGGGTGCAGCATTGCTACTTGCAGCAGGGTCTTCGCCGCGCCCGAGGGGGTGCGCCGTCCCTGCTCCCAATCCTGCAGAGTGCGCACGCTTACTCCCAGCAGTTCAGCGAAATCCGTTTGCGGCAGGCCCACGCGGCTGCGTGCTTCGCTGATATGCGACGCCTGCCACCGCGCGCCGCGCGCCGTCGGGGCAGCATTCTTCATGGCTCTTCAACATTCGGGCGCCGCCTGGGCATGGCCCCCGAGGGTCCGGCCGTCGCGCCGGGATGGCGGCGACGGCGAAGGTCGAATTATACGGCATTGCCGTAGGGCGGCCGGGGGCACGCGGCCGAGGCTCTCCCAGCTTCTCCGCGGCCTTGGCCCGAAAGCCCGGCACGCGAAACAGGTTCGCGCCCGGCTTCGCCGCATGGCGGATTTCGGTGTCGATTTTCGCGGCGTTTCTTTTCTTGCATGGATTCCGGCGCGACAACGTGCCGCGATGCGCCCCTTTCACGGGGTTGGAAAAACAATGATTATTAATCAGGAGGCCATGGCCGCGAATGGCGGGAATGGCCCGGTCAGGCAAATCCGGAAATCTGGAATATAGTCATATCGCAAAAATCAAAATATGAAGTGAGCGCATGGATCCGTCGTTGCTTCCGTCTTTGGCATGGTTCGCTCACGTTGCGCATCACCGCAGTTTTACGAAGGCAGCCGCGGAGATGGGTGTTTCGCGGGCCAATCTTTCGCAGAATGTGAAGGCCCTCGAACGCCGTCTCAACGTCAAGCTGCTTTATCGGACCACCCGGGACATGTCCCTGACCGTAGAGGGGCAACGCCTTTACGACGTCTGGTATCCGGCGCTGGTCGCCGTGGGGCGGGCGGTGGACGACATCCATGGCGCCCGGCACGAGCCCGCTGGATTGATCCGGGTAAATACGTCCCGCGCCGCCGGGAAACTCCTGATCGAGCCGCATCTGGAGGAGTTCTGCTCGCGCTACCCCAGGCTGGATCTCGAACTGGTCATGGACGACGGACTGGCGAATATCATCGCCGACGGCTGCGATGCGGGTATCCGCATCGGGGAAAGCCTGGCGGAACATATGATGGCGGTTCCGATTACGCCGGTCCTGGAAATGGCGGTGGTGGCCACGCCGAATTATTTCGACCGATTCGGCGAGCCGGCGACGCCAGCCGACCTGGCGCGGCACAATTGCCTGCGCTACAGGCTGGCCAGCGGCGCCGTTTTCCAATGGGAATTCACGTCGCCCGCTCCCGAAAACCACGCATTCACGGTCGAGCCCCGCGGAAGCATCACCACCAACGATGACGACGGGATGATCCGCGCCGCCTTGCAGGGGGTGGGCCTGATGCAGCACATCGACGTCGTGGTCCAGCGCCATATCGCCGAGGGTTCCCTCGTGCGCGTGCTGCGGCCATGGTGCCGGCCTTTCCCGGGGTTCTACATTTATGCTCCCGTCCGCGCGCAAATGCCCGCGCGGCTGCGGGCGCTTATCGATTTTCTGGTCGAAAAAAGAAATGCGATGCCCGGTTGGAACGACAGGTATTAGGCCGAGTGCTGTTTGAAAACGACATTCACGTCCGCGTCGATTATCGATGGCGCTCGGGCCGGGAAAAGGCGACATCAATATAAGTCATTGAAATGCAATAAATTGTATTTCACCGTCAATTTATCAATACAACTGATGTATTAAAAAATTGACACATCAGGGTTTACCCTGCATTTATCATCCTGTTTTCATCAATTGTTGCCGTTCTTTGCCTGGCCGCGGTCAGGGCGCCCGAAAGGGGCGCGGCGCAATTGCAAAACGACGGCTTTGCCCAAACCCGCTGGAAAGAGGATCGGGGCCTTGGGCGGCAGCAGCGCGGTCAACTGAATTTCCAAATGTCCAGGTGGGCGACGGTCTTGTGCAAACAGGGCCCGGCCCAGGCCGCCTGTCGTGCATGAAAAACATAAACGCGGGATCGATCAAGGCGGACCGAATAGCCGCTTCAAGGATAATCAGGATGAATAATTTGAAAATATCGACCAGGCTGGCATTGATTATTGGATGGCTCTCCGTCTTGATGATGGGCATCGGCGGGGCGGGAATTTACGGCATGCGCCAGACCAATGCCGGTTTCCAGATGGTTTATGAAGACAGGATGGTCGCGCTGGGAGAGCTGCTGGACGTCCAGCGGCAGCTTTTGCGCAATCGGGGTTCGGTGTCGCGGGCCATCGCCGTCGGGGATCCCCGGGAAACCGAGAGACTGCTGCAGGACATCGCGGACGGTGTCGCGCGGATCGATTCGGCCTGGGCCGCATTCAAGTCCACCAATCTGTTGCCCGAAGAGCAGGCGATCGCGACGGATTTCGAAGGCCGTCGCAGAATGTTCCTGGACGGTTACCTCATTCCCGCCCAGGGCGCCTTGCGCGCGGGACGCCCCGAGGACGCCAGGCGGCTGCTTGTCGAGAAGGACGAGCAACTGTATGCGCCGCTGCGCGATGACATCGTCAAGCTGACGGATTTCCAGCTGAGCGCGGGCAAGAGCGAGTACGACGCCGCCCAGGCGCGGTACGTCATCGTGGAAGTCATCTCCTTCAGCCTGACGTTCCTGGGCATCGGCCTTGCCATTTTCCTGGGCATCGCGCTGATACGCGGAATCCAGTCGTCGCTGAAGCAGGCGGTGGCGTCGGCCCATGCGATCGCCGGGGGCGATCTGACGCGCGCGGTCGAAGTCCGCGGCAAGGACGAGATCTCGGTCCTGCTCGAAGCCTTGCGCAGGATGCAGGAAGGCCTGCGCGGCGTGGTGCGTTCGGTGCGCGGCAGCTCGGACAGCGTTGCCGCCGCAAGCGCCCAGATCGCGCAGGGCAACCTGGACCTGTCCGCCCGGACGGAGAGCCAGGCCAGCGCCCTGGAAGAAACGGCAGCCTCGATGGAACAGCTGAACGCGACGGTGCGCCAGAACGCCGACAACGCGCAGCAAGCCAATCAGCTGGCGCAGGACGCCTCGGCGACCGCGGAGCGCGGCGGCAAGGCCGTGTCTGAGGTCGTCGGCACGATCAAGGACATCAGCGAGTCCAGCAACAAGATCTTCGACATCATCCAGGTCATCGATTCGATCGCCTTCCAGACCAATATTCTCGCGCTCAATGCCGCGGTCGAGGCGGCGCGCGCGGGCGAGCAGGGCCGCGGCTTCGCCGTGGTGGCTTCCGAGGTGCGCGCGCTTGCCCAGCGTTCGGCGACGGCGGCCAAGGAAATCAAGACGCTCATCCTCGACAGTGTCGGCCGGGTCGAGCAAGGCAGCGCGCTTGCCGCGCAGGCTGGCGCGACGATGGCCGAGGTCGTGGCCTCCATTCGCCGCGTTACCGACATCGTGGGGGAAATCAGCGCCGCCAGCGTCGAACAGAGCGCGGGCGTGAGCCAGGTCGGCGAAGCCGTCACCCAGATGGACCAGGCGACCCAGCAGAATGCCGCCCTGGTGGAGGAAATGTCGGCAGCGGCCGCCAGCCTGCGGAGCCAGGCCGAGGAACTGGTCCGCACCGTGGGCGTCTTCAGGCTAGACGCCGCCTCTGGCGCCACGCCCGCCCCCGGCCGCCCGTCCGCGCTGCCGTCGCCTCGTTCCGCCGTGGCCTTGCGTGGCGCGGGCGAGGCGGACTGGGAAACCTTCTGAAGGTGGCCCGTCACGTCTGGAGTGCCGAATCTTGATCGCGTCGAATCAGGAAATGCAGATATGGGCCGTGCTGGAGCATCTGCCGATCCAGGCGGCCTGGCTCGACCCGCGCCTGCGGTGCAAGTATGCGAACCTGCCGTTCAGCCATGAGGCCGGCCTGCCGCCCGAGGCGCTGAAAGGTGCCCGGGTGATGGAACTGCTGCCGCCCGATTGGCAGGCGGCGCTGGCGCCGGCGGCTGCCGAGGCCTTGCGCGGGAACAGGGTCCGGTTCGATTTCTCCGTCAGGCACGCGGACGGGGCGGCGTCGCACAAGCAAGTGACCCTGCTGCCGCAGGCGTCCGGGGCGGCCGGAAACGGGTGGGATGTGCTGATGCTCGTGTCCGACCATACCGAGTCCGCGCGGATGAGGCAGAAGCTGCGATCGTCGGTCAACGCCCTGGCGGACCTGAAGATCGCCCTGGACGCGCATGCCATCGTGGCCGTGACGGACGCGCGCGGCGTGATCACGTCCGTCAACGAGAAATTCTGCTCGATCTCGCAATACGAGCGGGACGAGCTGGTTGGAAAGACGCACCGGGTCGTCAATTCCCGCACGCACCCGCCCGCGTTCTTCCAGGAGCTGTGGAAGGTCATTTCCTCGGGAGAGATATGGACGGGCGAAATCTGCAACCGGGCCAAGGATGGCTCGTTGTATTGGGTGCAGACGACCATCGTGCCGTTCCTGGATGCCGCCGGCAAGCCGGTGCAGTACATCTCCCTGAGGGTCGACGTCACGCAACGCAAGCTCCTCGAAAAGGAAAGCTTGCGGCGCGCATTCTTCGACGACCTGACCGGATTGCCCAACCGCAGGCTGATGAAGCGGCGTTTGTGCGAAACGAAGAAGGCCTGCGCGCAGTCGGGGGCATACGGGGCCTTGATGTTCCTGGACCTGGACAATTTCAAGGAGGTCAACGATACGCTGGGGCATGAAAGCGGCGACGATCTGCTCAAGCAGGTGAGCGCGCGCCTGAGCGGCTTGATGCGGCAAGGCGACACCGTGGCGCGGGCGGGCGGCGATGAGTACGTCATCATCGTGGGGGACCTGGGCCGGGACGAGACGGAAGCCGCCGCGCAGGCTCACGCGCTGACGGAGCGGATCCGGCGCGAACTGAACCGGCCGTACCGCATCCAGCAGGTCGAGGTGCATTCGTCCCCCAGCATCGGCGTGGTGCTAGTTCATGGCGAGTCCGAGTGCGATGGCGATATCCTCAGGCATGCCGATATGGCGCTGTACCGCTCGAAAGTGCAGGGGAAGAACCAGGCAAGCCTGTTCGACCCGGACCTCCGGGACAGCATCCTGCAGCGGGCCTCGACGCTGGCGGACCTGCGCGCGGCGATCGCGCGCGAACAATTCCGCCTGTATTTCCAGCCCGTGGTCGATGCCCGCCACCGGGTCACGGGATACGAGGCGCTTATCCGCTGGCTGCACCCGCAACGGGGCGTGGTGCTGCCCAATCAGTTCATCGGCCTGGCCGAGCAGACCGGGCTTATCGTGGACATCGGCGAATGGGTGTTGCGCAGCGCCTGCCGCCAGTTGCGCGCCTGGAGCGGTGTTGCGGCCAGCGCCCAATGGAGTCTCTCGGTCAACGTGAGCGCCCGGCAGATCCGGGACCCCGGTTTTCCCGCCACGGTGCAGCGGCTCGTCGAGGAGGCGGGGATAGATCCGAGGCGGCTGCGGCTCGAGCTGACCGAAAGCATGTTCCATGCCCGGCCCGAGCAGCCCGTGGAAGTGATGACCATGCTGAAGAAGATCGGCATCCGCTTTTCCATGGACGACTTCGGCACGGGCTATTCATCGCTCGCCTGCCTGAAGGACCTGCCCTTCGATCAGCTCAAGATCGACCGTTCTTTCGTCAGGGACCTGATGACCCATCCACGCGGCAAGGCGATCGCGCGCACCATTCTCGACCTGGCCTGCGCCCTGGAACTGGACGTCGTGGCCGAGGGGGTGGATTCGATGGAGCAGTTCCATTTCCTGGAAGAGCACGGGTGCCAGGCGTTCCAGGGCTATCTGTTCGGAAGGCCGGAGCCGCTGGAAGAGGAGGGGGGCTTGCGCGAAGGCGGACGCCGCCGCTGAGCGCTGCCTCCGCAGACGATCAAGAGCCGCCGCGCCGGTACAGCGCCAGGGTGCCCGCCAGGCCGATCAGCAGGCCGCCGCAGGCGCGGTTCAGCCAGCGCAGGCCGGCGCCCCGGAATGCGCGCACCATTTGCGCGCCCAGCGCCGCATAGACAAGCATCACGGCGATATTCATGAGCGCCATGACGCAGGCCAGGATGGCGTACTGCGCGAACAAGGGCGCGGCCGGGTTGATGAATTGCGGCAGGAAGGCGGACATGAACAGCAGCGCCTTGGGATTGGTGAGCGCCACGGCGAAGCTGCGCAGGCCCAGGGCCAGTCCGCCGGGGCGGGGGGCGTCCGGCTGGACGGATGGCATGACCAGGGCCGCGTCCGAGCGCAGCATTTTCCACCCCAGATACGCCAGATAGGCGGCTCCGGCCCATTTGATGAACTGGAATGCGATTTCGGAGGCCGCCAGCACCACGCCCAGCCCTGAGGCCACCGTGCCGATCAGGATCAGGTCGGCCAGCACCGCGCCGCCCATGCCCCAGCAGGCCGCGCGCACGCCGTGGCGCGAACCGTTGCTCATGGCGAGCAGGACGGTGGGGCCGGGGGTGATGATCGTGACGGCCGAGGCCAGGATGAAAAGCAGCAGGGTTGCAAGGGTCATGGGAGGGCTCCGCGGGCGCCAATGCGCCCCGGGCCAGTTTGCCGCCGCGGCCGGAATTCGTCCAGGTCCGGCTACCATATCGGTCTTATCCCTAGAATCCGCATCATGTCCACGCCTTCCGACTCCCCCGCTCTGGCTCCCCCGCTTTCCGCCGTCCTGCTTTCCAGCGCGGAGGTGGTCGAGGGCGTGCTGGACGGCCGTTCCCTGACGGACGCGCTGGCCGACGTGGGGCCGTCCTTGCGGCCGGCGGTCCAGGCGGTGTCGTTCCACGCGATGCGCTACCTCGGCTGGGCCGATGCCGTGGGGCGCGAACTGGTGCAGCGCTATCCCAGCGTGTTGTTCGAGTCGCTGCTGCTGGTGTCCCTGACCCTGCTGAAAGAGGAGGGCGAGGCCGCCGCGGCCTTGCCCGGCATGCCGGTCTACGGCGCCCATACGGTCGTGGACCAGGCGGTGACCGCGGCGTCCCGCCAGCGGGGCCTGGCCTCGTACAAGGGCATGCTGAACGCCTGCCTGCGCCGTTTCCTGCGCGAACGCGCGGCCCTCGAGGCCGCGGTCGCGGACAGTCCGGAGGCCCAATGGAACCACCCTGGCTGGTGGGTCAAGCAGCTGGCGGTGGCCTATCCGCGGCAATGGCGCGACATCCTCGCCAGCGCCAACGTGCCGGCGCCGCTGACCCTGCGGGTCAACCGCCGGCGCGCCAGCCGCGAGCAGGTGCTGGCCGCGTTCCAGGCCGCTGGGCTGGACGCCGAGCCCGTGGGCCCGTCCGGTCTGGCGCTGTCCTCGCCCCGGCCCGTGACGCAGCTGCCGGGATTCGCCGAGGGCTGGTGGTCGGTGCAAGATGCCGGCGCGCAACTGGCGGCCGAGCTGCTGGCTCCGGCCAACGGCATGCGGGTGCTGGACGCCTGCTCGGCGCCCGGCGGCAAGACGGCGCATCTGCTGGAGCTGGCCGATATCGACCTGCTGGCCCTGGACGCCGACGCCGGCCGCCTCGCCCGCGTGGAGCAGAACCTGGACCGCCTCGGCCTGGCGGGCAGCCACGTCCGGCTGAAGGCGGCCGACGCCGCCGACCTGGACGCCTGGTGGGACGGCAAGCCCTTTGACGCCGTGCTGGCCGACGTGCCCTGCACGGCCTCCGGCATCGTCCGCCGCCATCCCGACATACGCTGGCTGCGGCGCGAGAACGACGTGCGGCGCACGGCCGCGCTGCAGGCCCGGATCCTGGACTCGCTCTGGCGCACCGTGGCGCCCGGCGGCCGGTTGCTCTATGTAACGTGTTCGGTGTTCCCCATGGAGGGGGTGCGCCAGGCGCTGGCGTTCCTGCAGCGCCATTCCGATGCGCTGCGGCTGGACGCGCCCGGCCAATTGCTGCCAGTTGCGGTCGATGCAACACCGGCGGCGCAGCATGACGGATTTTTCTACGCCTTGTTTGCCAAGCAGTCTTGAATCGCCAAGAATAGGGGCATGACGTAGTCTCGGTGTCGTATGTCCATTATCTCGCGCTTATTTCTTGGGTTGTTGCTCGCATCTGCCTTGCTTTCGTTTGCATCGGGCGGAAACGCACATGGGGCCGAGCCCAAAGTCACCCAGGTGAGTCCCGTGGTTCGCGACGGCAAGCTCGAGATCGACGCGGACATCGAATTCGGGCTGAACGACCAGCTCCGGGATGCGGCCCAGCGCGGCGTCCCCTTGTATTTCACGGCCGACCTCACCATCACGCGCGAGCGCTGGTGGTGGTTCGACGCCTCCCTGGTGGACACGTCCCGCACCTGGCGCATCGTCTACAACGCGCTGACCCGGCAGTGGCGCGCCGGCGTGGGCGAACTGTCCTTCCCGGTCGCGTCGCTCGATGACGCCATGGGCGTCGTCCGCCATATCCGCAACTGGCCGGTGGCGGATGCCGCCGAGTTCGACGCGGGCGTGCTGTACGGCGGCCAACTGCGTCTGCGGCTGGACACCTCGATGTTGCCGCGGCCCTTCCAGGTCAACGCCCTGAACAGCAGTTCGTGGGTGCAGGCCACGCCCTGGACCGATTTCTCGTTCGTATTGAGTGACAAGGAGAAAGACCCCTCATGAGGCTTTTGCTTCGGCTGGCCCTGATGGTCGGCGCCGTGAGCGGCCTGGCGTTGCTGGGGCTCTTGGCCTGGTCCACCGGCAATGCCTCGCGCTTCGCGCGTTACTACGACACGCTGCTGGTGCTGAACGGCATTTTTGCGCTGGCGCTTTTCGTCTGGGTGGTGGCGCTGACCGTGCGGCTGGCCAGGCAGATCCGCCGGCGCCAGTTCGGAGCGCGGCTGACCGCCCGCTTTTCGCTGGCGTTCGCGCTGATCGGCGTCGTCCCGGGGGCGCTGATCTACACCGTGTCGGTGCAGTTCATGTCGCGCTCCATCGAATCCTGGTTCAACGTGCGCGTGGATACCGCGCTGGAAGCGGGCCTGAACCTCGGCCGCGCGGCGCTGGATTCGCTGCTGGCCGACCTGGACGCGCGCGCCCGCTCCATGGCCATGGAGCTGAATCGCAACAGCGATAGCGGCGTGGCGCTGACCCTGACGCGGCTGCGCGAGGCCAATGGCGTGCAGGAAGCCATGGTGTTCACCGGCAGCGGGCGCATGGTGGCGTTTTCCACCAGCCAGTATGGACAGCTGCTGCCCGCCATGCCGCCGTCCACCGTCATGAACCAGCTGCGGCTGGCGCGCGGCTATTCGGCCGCCGAGGCCGACGACCCCGTGACGCCGGGCGCCGAAGGCGGCCTGCACCTGCGGGTCGTGATCCCGCTGGCGGGGCCGGACCGCTACGACAATCTGCTGGGGGCGTCGTCCGAGCCGCGCTGGCTGCAGCTGCTGCAGCCCGTGCCCGAGCAGATTGCGCACAACGCCAACCTGGTGCAGCAGGGTTTCCGCGACTACCAGGAGCTGGCGCTGTCGCGGCTGGGCCTGCGCAAGCTGTATGGCATCACGCTGACCCTGGCCCTGCTGTTGGCGGCGTTCGGCGCCATCGCGGTCGCGCTGTCGCTGTCCAAGCGGCTGGTGCGTCCGCTCCTCAGCCTGGCGGGCGGCACGCAGGCGGTGGGCGTGGGCGATTACCGCCCCTTGCCCGAGCCGCCGGAGCGCGACGAAGTCGGCCAGCTCACGCGGTCGTTCAACGCCATGACGCGGCAGCTGGACGAGGCGCGGCGCATGGTCGAAAGCAACCGCCAGCAGCTGGAGCGCTCCAATGTCTACCTGGAGAACGTGCTGTCGAACCTGTCCTCAGGGGTGCTGGTGTTCGATGAGTCGTTCCGCGTCACCACCGTCAACCAGGGCGCCCAGACCATTCTCGGCGCCGACCTGCGCTCGGTGATCGGCCGCCCGCTGGAGACGGCCGATGGCATGCTCGAATTCGCCAACATCGTCCGGCAGGCCTTCTCCGCCCACGCGGCGGTGGGCTCCGAGCGCCAGCACTGGCAGCAGCAGTTCGAGATCAGCCCGGCCCAGGGCGGCGCCTCCGTCGCGCCGCAGCCGCTGACCCTGCTGGCGCGGGGCACGCATTTGAAGGTGGACGGGCGCGGCAACGGCTACCTGGTGGTGTTCGACGACATTACCGAAGTGATCTCGGCCAACCGCACGGTGGCCTGGGGCGAGGTGGCCCGCCGGCTGGCGCACGAGATCAAGAACCCGCTTACCCCGATCCAGCTGTCGGCCGAGCGCCTGGCCATGAAGCTGGAGGGCAAGCTGCCGCCCGCCGAGGCCCAGATCGTCGAACGGTCCACCAATACCATCGTGAACCAGGTGGCCTCGCTCAAGCAGATGGTGGACGATTTCCGCGAGTACGCCCGCACGCCGCCGGCCGTGATGCAGCGGATCGATTTCAATGCGCTGGTGGCCGACGTGCTGTCGCTGTACGGCTGGGACCCCGAGGGCGGCTCGCCGCGGCATGGCGAAAAGGCCCTGAACCTGGACGTGACGCTGGGGCCGGACCTGCCGGCGATCGAGGGCGACCCGACCCAGTTGCGCCAGGTGATCCACAACCTGCTGTCCAACGCCCGCGACGCGATCGCGGAGCAGGGCGGACAGGGGCGGGTGAGCGTCACCACGCAGCTCATGCGCAGCGAACAGCCCGACAGCGCCTACCACGAGGCCCTCAGGTTCACCGTGGCCGACAGCGGGCCCGGGTTCCCGCCCCAGGTCATGCAGCGCGCGTTCGAGCCTTACGTCACCACCAAGTCCCACGGGACTGGGTTAGGATTGGCAATCGTACGCAAGATCGTGGAAGAACACGGCGGGCGTATCGACCTTGCAAACCGCAAGGAGGGGGGCGCGCGGATCTCCATCTTGTTGACCCGGCTGGCTTCCGAGGCCGATACTATGGACGCGACCGCGCAAGAAAAGGATAATGCGGCTACGCAATAGGTGGATGCTTTATGGCCAGAATTCTGGTGGTTGACGACGAAGTCGGTATACGCGAGCTTTTGTCGGAGATCCTTTACGACGAAGGACACACGGTCGAGCTGGCTGAAAATGCGGCGCAGGCACGCGCGGCGCGGCTGCGCATGCGTCCTGACCTGGTGTTGCTGGACATCTGGATGCCCGACACCGATGGCGTGAGCCTGCTCAAGGAGTGGGGCTCGCAGGGGCTGCTGGACATGCCCGTGATCATGATGAGCGGCCATGCCACCATCGACACGGCGGTCGAAGCCACGCGCATCGGCGCCATGGACTTCCTCGAAAAGCCGATCACGCTGCAGCGCCTGCTGAAGACCGTGGCCGCCGGCCTGGCCCGCGGCCGCGCGCCGCATCCGGCGCCCGTGGCCGCGCATCCGGCCGCCGCCAGCCCGGCGGTGGCGCTGGAAGACGAGCTGGATCCCCCGGCCCTGGCCGCCGCGCCCGCCAACGAAATCCCGGTCGCGTCCAACGGCCAGCTGGGCAGCATCTCGCTGGACCAGCCCCTGCGCGAAGCCCGCGACGAATTCGAGCGCATCTATTTCGAATACCATCTGGTCCGGGAAAGCCACAGCATGACCCGGGTCTCGGAGCGCACCGGCCTGGAGCGCACCCACCTGTACCGCAAGCTCAAGCAATTGGGCATCGAGTCCGCACGCAAGCGGAGCACATGAAGATCCTGATCATGGGCGCTGGTCGCGTGGGCACCAGCGTGGCAGAGAACCTGGTGTCGGAAGAGAACGACATCACCGTCATCGATTCGGATCCCGTCCAGCTGCAGTACCTGCAAGAACACTTCGACCTGCGCGTCGTCCATGGCGACGGCTCGCAGGTCTCGGTGCTGGAAGCCGCCGGCGCCGCGGACACCGATCTCCTGATCGCCTGCGCGGCCTCCGACACGGCCAACATGGTGGCGTGCAAGATCGCCCGCCAGCTGTTCAACATCCCCCGCCGCATCGCCCGCATCCGGTCCGCCGAATTCGCCGAGCACGCCGAGCTCATGAGCGAAGAGGGCTTCTGCATCGACGCGCTGATCAGCCCGGAGCGCAGCGTCACCACGTACCTGCACAGCCTGATCGAGTTCCCCGAGGCCCTGCAGGTGGTGGAATTCGCCGAAGGGCGCGTCAGCGTCGTGACCGTGCGGGTGGGGCATGGCAGCCCCATGGCGCATTCCCCGGTCGACAAGCTGCGCGACGTCTGGCCCGACGTGAAGGCCCGCGTGATCGACGTGCTGCGCAACGGCCGGCCGCTGCGCGCCGGCAGCGGCACCGTCATCGCGCCGGGCGACGAGGCGGTCCTGGTGGTGGATTCGCGCGACGCGCGCCGGGCGGTCCGGCAGCTGCGCGAGGCCGAGCGCGACGTGCGCCGCGTGATGATCGCGGGCGGGGGCAACATCGGCCTGCGCCTGGCGCGCCAGCTCGCCGAGGAAAAATACAGCGTCCGGATCATCGAGCGCGACCTGAAGCGCTGCGAGTACCTGGCCACCCAGCTGCCCGACAGCGTGCTCGTCCTGCATGGCAGCGGCACCGACGAGGCCCTGCTGGAACGCGAAAGCATCGAAGACATGGACACCTGGCTGGCGCTCACCAGCGACGACGAGGACAACATCATGTCCTCGCTGCTGGCCAAGCGCCTGGGCGCCCGCAAGGTGATCGCCCTGATCAACCGCCAGGCCTACGGCGAGCTGATGCAGGGCAGCCATATCGATATCGCCGTCTCGCCTTCCCAGGCCACCATGAGCGAGCTGCTGCGCCATGTGCGCCGGGGCGACGTGGCCGCGGTGCACCGGCTGCGCCAGGGCGTGGCGGAAGCGCTGGAGGCCATCGCCCACGGCGACCGTTCGAATTCCAAGGTGGTCGGCCGGGCGGTGGGGCAGATCAGCCTGCCCAAGGGGGCCAGCATCGGGGCGCTGGTGCGCGAGGATGAAATCATCCTGCCCGACGCCGACACCGTGATCGAATCGGACGACCACGTCATCGTCTTCGTGCCATCGCGCCGGCAGATGCCGCGCGTGGAAAAGCTGTTCCAAGTCTCGGCGTCCTTCTTCTGATGCAAGCCGCCTTCCTCATCCTGCGCGGGCCGCGCGCGGCCGGATAGCTCCATGAAGCGCGTCCTGGGCACCCTCTACATCCTGGGCCTGACGATGGTGATGTTCGCGCTCACCATGTTGATCCCCCTGGGCGTCGCCTATGCAGGCGGCGACGCGGCGCGCGATGCCTTCCTGGACGGGTTCCTGATTTCGGTGGGCATCGGCGTGGGTCTCGCCGCGCTGACGCGCCGCGCCCGGTGCGAACTGCGGGCGCGGGACGGCTTCGTGCTGGTGTCGGCGGTGTGGGCGGGCCTGCCCCTGCTGGCGGCCATCCCGCTGATGCTTTATTTCCATGGCGCGGGGCTGCCGCTCTCGTTCACCGGCGCGTATTTCGAGGCCATGTCCGGCCTGACCACCACCGGCGCCACCGTCCTGACCAACCTGGACACCCTGCCGGCGTCGATCAACCTGTGGCGGGCCACGCTGATCTGGATCGGCGGCATGGGCATCCTGGTCCTGGCCGTGGCCATCCTGCCGCTCCTCGGGGTCGGCGGCCATCAGGTGGTGCGGGCGGAAACGCCGGGGCCGATGAAGGACGAACGGCTGACCCCCCGCATCGCCAGCACCGCCAAGGCGCTGTATGCGGTCTATTTCGTGTTTTCGATCCTGTGCTTCCTGGCGTACCGCGCGGTCGGCCTGTCGTGGTTCGAGGCCTGGTGCCACATGGCCACGACGATGGGCCTGGGCGGTTTTTCCACCTGGGACGACGGCTTCGCCCATTTCGATTCGGTCGCCGTGGAAATGGTGGCGATGGTGTTCATGCTGATCGCCGGCATCAACTTCGCCACCCATTTCAATGCCTTCCGCCAGCGCAGCGCGCGGGCCTACGTGCGCTGCCCCGAAGCCATCCCTTACCTGGTCGTCGTCCTGGGGGTAGGGCTGGTCATCTCCGTCTTCCTCTACCTGAAAGGGGTCTATGCCGAACCGTTGGAGGCCCTGCGGTACGGGATGTTCAACACGATCTCGATGGCGACCACGACCGGCTACGCCAATACCGATTTCGCCCAGTGGCCGCTGTTCGCGCCGTTGACGATGCTGTTGCTCTCGGGGTTCGCAACGTCTGCGGGATCGACGGGCGGCGGCATCAAGATGATCCGGGCGATCCTGCTGGTCAAGCAGGCGCGCAATGAGCTCGTGACCATGCTGCACCCCCATGCGGTCAGCCCGGTACGGATCAACGGCAGGGCGGTCGAAGCCCGGACCATGTCGTCCGTGCTGGCCTTCATGCTGTTCTACGGCCTGTCCATCGCCGTGTTCACCAGCCTGCTGCTGCTCTCCGGCCTGGATCCGATCACGGCGTTCTCGGCCGTGTTCGCCAGCGTGAACAACACCGGTCCGGGCCTGGGTCCGGTCGGCCCCATGGGAAATTTCGCGGTCCTGTCCGATTTCCAGATCTGGGTCTGTACCTTCGCGATGCTGATCGGCCGCCTGGAGCTGCTCACCGTGCTGGTGCTGTTCACGCCGATTTTCTGGCGGAAGTAGCCGGCTCCGGCGGGAGCGGGCGCTCATTCCATGGCGGCCGCCATCCCCGTATTTTCCTAGTAATAACCCTAATAAGGGTTATCCCTCTCATCCCTGAAAGCCTCTTCCAGACTGGCCTTGCGCGTGCCGCAGGCCGGAGACCCGCGCCATTTCTATGCCGTAAGCACTCGCTCACTTTCTCTCGCAGGGAAAAACCGAATGCTTCGCGATGTTGCACATAAATGTCACGATTCTCAATCGTTTTGCCACAAAGTTGCGGCTATCATGCATGCACAAGCTGCCGTCTAGTGCCCCCCGGGAAGTTGCCGGGCTTCAAGGTCGAACGGCGCACATCCTCATCAAACATTCAAAGGAGTCCGAGATGGAACAGATCCCGTTCATTTCGTCGGCCCCCAACACCCTGGGCATCGAGCTCGAGCTGCAACTGATAGATCCCCGCAGTTTTGACCTGACCGCAGCCTCTGACGAGCTGCTGGCCCAAATGGCCAACCACCCCATCGCCGATCGCGTCAAACCGGAAATCACGCGGTCCATGATCGAACTGAATTCCTCGGTGCATGAGCACCCGATGGGCCTCCTGGCAGAAATGCGCGAGATGCGCGACGCGCTGGTTGAGGCGGCGGACGCTGTCGGGGTTTCGGTGGCCGGCGGCGGCGCTCATCCCTTCATGCGCTGGCAAGAGCGCTCCATCTCCGACACCCCGCGCTTCCAGTACCTGGCCGAAATGTATGGTTACCTGGCGCGTCAATTTACTGTCTTCGGCCAGCACATCCACCTGGGCGTCAGGAACGGCGACGACTCCATCAAGCTGCTGCGCCGCCTGTCACCGTACGTCCCGCACTTCATCGCGCTGTCGGCCTCCTCGCCTTATTGCGAGGGCGTGGATACGCTGTTCTCGTGCTCGCGCCTGAATGCGGTCAATAGCTTCCCGCTGGCCGGTCACATGCCCCCGGAAGTGAAGGACTGGTACCAATTCGAGGCGCACCTGGCCCAGCTGCGCGCCTATGGCCTGGCCGAGAGCATCAAGGACCTGTACTGGGACATCCGCCCCAAGCCCGAATTCGGCACGGTCGAGATCCGCGTCTGCGACACGCCCCTGACGGTCGAGCGGGCCTGCCAGATCGCCGCGTTCGCGCAGGCCCTGGCGGTGCTGCTGATGCGCGAGGACGATCCTAGCGACAACGCCTGGCTGTCCTACCGCAGCAACCATTTCCAGGCGTGCCGTTTCGGCCTGCAAGGCAGCTACGTGACCCCCGATGGCCAGCGGCTGCGCCTGATGGACCACCTGCGGGTGCTGTTCCAGCGCCTGATGCCGGTGGCCGAGGAACTGGGCACGGGCGACATGATCGCGGCGCTGCGCGACGAATCCATGCGCAGCGGCAACGATTCCCGCTGGCTGCGCAGCCAGTTCCATCGCCTGCGCGACCTGCCCCTGCTCGTCGAAGCCATGTCGAATGCATGGCGCGGCGTGGCCGCCGGCGTTGCCGCGCCCGCCGAACCCACGGCGGTCCTGCGGCGCCGCATCCGGGCCACCTCCGAGCCCATGCAGCCCTTGCGGGCGTCCGAGCCGGGCGTCGCGGTGCCCATGCCCGAGCGCCTGCACTAGGCCGCCCCCCCCAGCCTGCCGGCGGGGCCCCGCTTCAGGGGTTGCCGCGGTGGCGGCCGCCGATCGCGCTGACTGACAAGCGGGTTTCGCCCGCCGTCGTGCGATGCGCGGCCGCGCGCCACGCATGGCCGTAGGCGACTTCAATGCTCAGCGCAATGACGCCATCCGGCCTGCGCTGCGCTTCCAGCGCGGCGCAGAGGCGGTCGCGCCAGTCCCGGCCCACCAGCCCGCCCCGGCGGCCTTCCGCGGGGTTTCCACCCAGCGCGCGCACGTCTTGCAGCAGCTTTTCGGGGCTGCGGTAGGTCAGGGTCAGGATTTCCTGGTCCATGACGGGGTCGGCAAAGCCGTTTTCCACCAGCAGGTCGCCGAAATCGTGCATGTCCACGAAGGACGGCGTGGCCGTTCGCAGGCCCGCGTCCGCCAGCGCCTGGCGCAGTTCGCGCAGCGTGGCCGGACCCAGACAGGAGAACATGGCCAGCCCGCCCACCTTCAGGATGCGCCGCCATTCCGCCAGTACGGCGTGCGGGGCGCGGTGCCAGTGCATGGCCAGGTTGGACCACACCAGTTCCAGCGATTCGGGCGGCAATCCGGTCTCCGCGAGGTCGGCGGCCACGAAAGCCGGGGCGGCCGGGCCGCGGCGGGCCAGCTTGCCGATCCAGGCGGAGAGGCCCGCCGGCGCATGCCGCTTGCGCGCCAGATCGAGCAGCGGGGCGCAGTTGTCCAGGCCGGTGTAGGCCGCTTCGGGATAGCGCTCGCGCAGCAGGGGCAGGTTGTCGCCCGCGCCGCAGCCCGCGTCCAGCATCGCCTGGGGTTGTATGCGGATGTATTGCAGGCGGCCCAGCATGCGGCGGGCGACTTCCCCGTACAGGAACTGGGCGTCGGACAGGTCGCCGCGGCGGGCGAACTGCCTGGGCACGTCGGCGCTGACGATGGGTAGGGTAGGGAGCGTTGCGGGTTCTGGCAGGGACATTTCGGTCGCGCCCGCGCCTTCGTGGCGGAGCGGATCATGGTTTCATGAGGGATGGCATCCATTATTGCGCATCCCGGCCTCCGGCTCCGATTGTCCCTACAGAACATGGGGCGGCGGCTGCTGTCCCGGGTCGGCTGCGACTGCCCTTTGTGCGGCTCTCGGGTGGCGGGGGCAAGGCTCTGCCCGGGTTGCGAGGCCGACATCCTGGCCTGGGACCCGGGCGCGCCGCCGCGCTGCCCTCGCTGCGCCCTCAGGGTCCCGCGGGGCGCGCCTTGCTGCCCCGCCTGCCTGGGCGCCCCCCGGTCCTTTGCGCGCACGGTGGCGGCATTCGACTACGAGCCGCCCGCCGACGCCTTGGTGCTGATGCTGAAGGCCCAGCGGCGCCTCAGCATGGCGCCCGTGCTTGCCGGGCTGATTGCCGCGGCCGTCGCGCGCGACGGCCCCTTGCCCGCCGGCACCCTGCTGGTGCCCGTGCCCGCGGGCCGCGCCTCGCTGCGCCGGCGCGGCATGAATCCCGCCGCCGAGATCGCCCGCGGCCTCTCGGCGGAGCTGGGGCTGCCCCTCGCGCGGGGCGTGCTGTTGCGGCGGCGCGAGGCGCCGCGGCAGACGGGCAGGAGCCGGCAGGCCCGCCGAAGCGGCGCCATCGGATTGTTTTCCTGCGTGGGCGGGGTGCGGGGCCGGCACGTGGCCGTGGTGGACGACGTCATGACGACCGGCAGCACTGCCGATGCCGCGGCCGGCGCGCTGCTGGCCGCGGGCGCAGCGGGCGTTACGGTGCTGGTGGCCGCGCGCACGCCCTGAGGCGGCGCGGCGGCAAATCGGCGACAATTCCGGTATACGGCCTTTCGCGCCGCAAGCTGTTTGCCGAGCCTCTCTCCGCCATGTTCCACGTCATTCTCGTCTGCCCCGAGATCCCGCCCAATACCGGCAACGCCATCCGCCTGTGCGCCAATACGGGCGCGCAATTGCACCTGGTGCGCCCGCTGGGGTTCGAACTCGACGACGCGCGCATGCGCCGCGCGGGGCTGGACTATCACGAGTGGCAGCCCGTCCGGGTGCACGACACGCTGCAAGAGGCCCTGGCCGATACCGGCGCGGGGCCGTCTAGCATCTATGCGCTGACCACGCACGCGCAGCGCAGCGTGGCGGACATCGGCTTCAAGCCGGGCGACGTGTTCGTGTTCGGCCGCGAAACGGCCGGGCTGTCGGAAGAACACCAGGCGATGTTCCCGCCCCAGCAGCGCCTGCGGCTGCCGATGCGCGCCGGCCAGCGCAGCCTGAACCTGTCCAATGCGGTCGCGGTCACGGTATTCGAGGCCTGGCGCCAGCAGGGCTACGAGGGCGGCGTGTAAGGGCGGCCGCCCGTCCGGCGGTCAATCCAGCGACAGCTTCAGCTTTTCGATCACCTGGTCCCAGCGCGCCTTTTCGTTCTTGATCCGCGCGGTCAGAGCTTCGGGCGTGGAGGGCGCGGGCGTGAAATACTGCAGGGCCAGCTGCTTGCGCACGGCTTCGCTGTCGATGATGCGCGCCAGTTCGCTATTGAGGCGCTCGACGATCGGGGTGGGCGTGCCGGCCGGCACCAGCACGGCGTTCCAGGAAATGGCTTCGAAGTCCGGATAGCCCTGGGAGGCCATGGTCGGGATGCCCGGCAGCGCCTCGCTGGGCTCCAGGCTGGTCACGGCCAGCAGCTTCACCTTGCCGTCGCGCGCCTGCGGCACGGCGATGGCGGGCACCATGAAACCGGCCTGGACGTCGCCGCCGATGATGGCGGTGATGACCTGGGGGAAGCCGGAATAGGGAATGTGCGCCAGGTCCACGCCGGCGCTTTCCTTGAACATTTCCATCGCCAGGTGGGCCGAGCTGCCCGGGCCGACGGAACCGTAGTTCAGCGAGTTGCCGCGGCTTTTCACCAGCGCGACGAAGTCCTTGACGTTATTGACCGGCAGGCTGCCGGGCACGACCAGCACGTTCGGGCTGGTGCCCACCAGCGACACGGGCGCCAGGTCGCGCAGCGGATCGTAGCCCAGGGTCTTTTTGTACAGCGTGGGGGCGGTGACCAGCGGGCCGTTGATCGTATAGAGCAGCGTATAGCCGTCCGGCTTGGCCTGCGACACCATGCGGGTGCCGATGTTGCCGCCCGCGCCCGGCTTGTTGTCGATGACGATGGGCTGGCCCAGGGCCTGGGCCAGCGGTTCCGAGATCGTGCGCGCGAGGATGTCGGGCGAAGACCCGGGCGGGAAGGGCACGACCATATGGATGGGACGGTCGGGCCAGTCGGCGTGGGCGGCGGCGGGCAGGATCGCGGCCAGGCTCAGGCACAGGCCGCGTAGCAGCTGGCCGACCCGGAACTTGCGGGTTTGCGTCATGAAGAATGTCTCCTCGATGGGGGCGTGGTGTCTTGTCGTCGGTCAGTGGGACGGGCCGTCCGGCAGGCCGGCGCCGCTTTCGTAGCGGGCGTCCCGGGCGAGCAGGGCGGACACGGCGGTCATGGGGGCGACGCCGTCGAACAGCACGGCGCAGACAGCTTCCGTGATCGGCAGTTCGACCTGGATGGCGCGCGCGCGCTCCAGGGCGGCGCGCGCGCAGCGCACGCCTTCGGCGGTGATGCCGCTGGCCAGGATGTCGGCCAGCTTGCGGCCGGCGCCGATTTCCAGGCCGACGCGGCGGTTGCGCGACAGTTCGCCGGTAGCGGTCAGCACCAAGTCGCCCAGGCCGGTCAGGCCGGCGAAGGTTTCGGCCTGCGCGCCCAGGGCCACGCCGAAGCGGGTCATTTCGGCCAGGCCGCGGGTGATCAGCGCCGCGCGGGCATTGGTGCCCAGGGCGAGGCCGTCGCAGATGCCGCAGGCGACGGCGATGACGTTCTTCAGCGCGCCGCCCACTTCCACGCCGACCAGGTCGGTGCTGGCGTAGACGCGCAGCGCCGCGCCATGGAAGGCGGCCGTGGTGGCGGCGCGCAGCGAAGCGCTGTCGCTGGCCACGGTCAGCGCCACGGGCAGGCCTTGCGCGACTTCGCGCGCGAACGAGGGGCCCGACAACGCGCCGCCGGTCGCGCCGGGCAGGGCCTCGCGCATGATTTCGTGGGGCAGCCTGGCCGTGTCGGCTTCGAAGCCCTTGCACGTCCAGACGATAGGGGTGTCCTGCAATCCCAGCGCGGGCAGCCGGCGCGACAGCTCGCCGCAGATGGCGGTCAGGCCGGCCACGGGCACGCCCAGCACAATGAGGCGTTGCGCGCCCTCGTCCTGCAGGCTGCGCAGGGTGGCGTCGAGATCGGAGGAAATGTTCAGTGCCTGCGGCAGCGGGATGCCGGGCAGGTAGCGCGCATTTTCATGCGTGGCGGCCATATCGGCCGCCTGGGCGGCGTCGCGCGCCCAGAGCAGGGTGGCGTGGCGGCGGCTGGCGGCCGCCGCCAGCGCGGTGCCCCAACTTCCCGCGCCCAGCACGGCGACGCGCAGGCGCGGCTCGGGGTTTTTTTTCATCGCAGAGCCGCCGCGGCGTGCTTACTGGCGGGTCGCGCCCGGGGGCAGGATGATGCCCGAGTCGCTGCCGTTGCCGTTGCCATTGCCGTTGGCCGCGTTCTGCTGTTGTTGCAGTTCGGCCAGGCGCTGTTCGTACAGGGCCTGGAAGTTCACTTCGGTCAGGTGCAGCGGCGGCATCGACGTGCGGGTGATGGCGTCGGCGATGTTGGCGCGCAGGTACGGATACAGCATGGTCGGGCAGACGATGCCCAGCAGCGGATCGAGCTGCTCTTCAGGAATGTTGGCGGCTTCGAAGATGCCGGCCTGCGTGCCTTCGACCAGATACACGACCTTTTCGTTGACGCGGGTGGTGACGGTCACGGTGACCGTGGTCTCGAACACGGTGTCGGCCAGGCGCTGCCCGCCCACGGTGATGCTCACTTCGACCTGGGGCGCTTCTTGCTCCAGGAAGACGTGAGGCGCATTCGGCATTTCCAGCGAAAGATCTTTCAGGTAGACGCGCTGCAGATTGAACGAGGGCGCGTCGTTGCCGCCTTCTTGCTGGGTGTTTTGGTCTTGATCAGCCATGAGTGTTTCCGTTGGTGGGAGGGGCAAAAAAGGGGCGATGGGCCGGAGCGCCGGGAGGGCGCCCTAGCCGTTCAGCATGGGCGCAAGGCCGCCCGAGCGGTCCAGCGCCATCAGGTCGTCGCAGCCGCCGACGTGGGTATCGCCGATGAAGATCTGCGGCACGGTGCGCCGGCCGGTGCGTTCGATCATGACGTCGCGCTGGGCCGGGTCCCGGTCGATCTGGATGATCTCCAGGTCCGTCACGCCGCGCTGCTCCAGCAGCGACTTGGCGCGCGCGCAATAGGGACAGTAGTCCTTGCTGTACATGACGACTTTATTCATGGGCGCTCCTGTGGGTACAAGAATAGGCAAATGGGGGCGAAACCCTTGGATTCAACCCTTCTGGGTGACCGGCAGGCTGGCTGCGGCCCAGGCCCGCATGCCGCCTTCCAGCGGCACGGCGTCGGCGAAGCCCTGGGCGCGCAGCTTGGCGGCGGCGCGGGCGGAATCGCGGCCGTTGTCGCACACCACGACGAGCGGCTTGTTCTTGGGCAGGGAGGCGGCCTTCTGCTCCAGGTCCGCGGCCGGCACGTTGCGCGCCTGGGCGATGTGGCCGGCCTGGAATTGTTCCGCGGGGCGCACGTCGACCCATACGGCCTGGCGCTGGTTGACCATCTGGATGGCTTCGCCCGTGCTGACGGCGGAGCCGGTGCGGCCGCGGCGCAGGGCGGGGATGGCCAGCATCACGCCGGAAACCACGGCTACGGCGACAATGAAGATGTTGTTTTTATCGAGCAAGAATTGCAGAAGATCCACGGGGCATCCTGAAGTGTGGCGGCTAGCCTGGTATCGGCGAACCCCGGGGCGGCTCCGCCGAAACGGGCGGGTGCGCCGGGGCAAAATCAAGGGCAAAATCACTCAATTATAAAATGAGCGCATTCTCTGACCATTTCCTAACTTTAACCCGCGACAATCGCGTGCCAAACCATGCATAAACTTGTTCTGATGCGCCACGGCGAAAGCCAGTGGAACCTGGAAAACCGCTTCACGGGCTGGACCGACGTCGACCTCACCGACACCGGCCGCGAGCAGGCCCGCAAGGCGGGCGAACTCCTCAAGAAGGAAGGCTACACCTTCGACCTGGCCTATTCGTCCGTGCTCAAGCGCGCCATCCGCACGCTGTGGATCGCCCTGGACGCCATGGACGCCATGTACACCCCCGTGGGCGTCAACTGGCGCCTGAACGAGCGCCACTACGGCGCGCTGCAAGGCCTGAACAAGGCCGAAACCGCCGCCAAGTACGGCGACGAGCAGGTGCTGATCTGGCGTCGCGCCTATGCGATCGCCCCGGAGCCGCTGTCCCTGGACGACGAGCGCCACCCCCGCTTCGACAGCCGCTACGCCCGGATCCCGGCCGATCAGTTGCCGGCCACCGAATGCCTGAAGGACACCGTGGCCCGCGTGCTGCCGTTCTGGAACGAATCCATCGCCCCGGCCATCCGTTCGGGCCGCAAGGTGCTCATCGCCGCCCACGGCAACAGCCTGCGCGCCCTGATCAAGCACCTGGACAATGTGTCCGACGACGACATCGTCAACCTGAATATTCCCACCGGCCAGCCGCTGGTCTACGAATTGGATGATGACCTGCGCCCCATCCGCCACTATTATCTGGGCGATGCCGCCGAGATCGAGGCGGCCATGGCGGCGGTGGCCGCCCAAGGCAAGGCCAAGAAGGACTGACATCCTGAGAAGGACTGATATTTCCATGTGTCGCACGGCGGGGTTGTTGTTGGCGGTCGTTCTGGCCGGGGGAGCGTTGTCGGCTGGCGCCGCGCCCAATGACCTTGCCGGCCGTCAGTCCGACGCCGAAAAGCAGCAGGCCGCCTTGCGGGACCGCATCGAGAACCTGCAAAAGGAAATCGACGACCGCGAGGCCGCCCGCAAGGAAGCGGCCGACGCGCTCAAGCAGTCGGAATCGGCCATTTCCCGCATCAACCTGCGTCTGCGCGAACTGGCCGAGGCCAACCGCCAGGCCCAGGCGGACCTGGCCGGGCTGGAAAAGCAGATCGACGCGCAGCAGGCCGTGCTGGCCAAGCGCCGCACCGAACTGGCCGAGCAGCTCCGGACCCAATACACCAGCGGCCTGTCGCCGTGGACGGCGCTGCTGTCCGGCGACGATCCCCAGGTGCTGGGACGCAATCTGGGCTACCTGGATTACGTTTCGCAGGCCCGCGCCGCCGCCGTGCAGGCCCTGAGGGCGGACATCGACCGTCTCGCCGCCCTGCAGGAGCGCGCCGACGCCCGGCGCGCCGAGATCGAAAAGGTCGTGGCCGAAACCACCGAACAGAAAACCGCGCTGGTCGCGCAGCAGAAAGAGCGCTCCACGCTCCTGGCGCGGCTGGAAGGCCAGATCGCCGCCCAGCGGGCCGAGGCCAGCAAGCTGGGGCGCGACGACCAGCGCCTGTCGCGGCTCATTACCGATCTGGACGCGGCCATCGCCAAGCAGATCGAGGAGGCCCGCAAGGCCGAGGAAGCGCGCAGGAAGGCCGAGGAGGCGCGCAAGGCGGAAGAGGCGCGCCGCGTGGCCGAAGAGGCCCGCAAGCGCGCCGAAGCCGATCGCCGTGCCGAGGAAGCCCGCAAGAAGGCCGAAGCCGACCGCAAGGTGGCCGCGGACAATGCGCGGCGCGAACGCGACGCCCGGGATGCCCGCGAGGCCGCCCAGGCCCGTGAGCAGGTCGAAGCGGCCTCGCGCCAGAACCGCGGACCGGTCGCCGTGGCCGACCCGGACGCCGCTGGCCTGCGCCCGGCCGAGCAAAGGCAGTCCCGCCTGATCGTTCCCGAGGAAGCGCCGCCCCCGGCCAAGCCCCAGGAACCGCCTAAAAAGGCGGAACCTGTGCAGGAAAAAACCGCTCCAAGCCGTAGCGAGCCAGCCCAGCAGACCGCGCGCGCCGCGCCGGTCGGCGGGGGCAGCGGCCTGCGCCACGGCCTTGCCATGCCGGTGCGCGGCCAGGTGCAGGGCCGTTTCGGGGTCGACCGCCCGGATGGCGGCGTCTGGCGCGGCGTGGTGCTGCGCGCTCCCGAGGGCACGCCGGTCAAGGTGGTCGCGCCGGGCACCGTGGTCTACGCCGATTGGCTGCGGGGTTTCGGCAACCTCATCATTGTGGATCATGGGCAGCAATACCTGACCGTCTATGCTTACAACCAAAGCCTGCTCAAGCGGGTGGGAGATTCGGTGACGGGTGGCGACACGATCGCCACGGTAGGCGCAACCGGCGGCCAAGTGGAATCCGGCCTATACTTTGAAATTCGCCATCGTGGCGCTCCTGTGGATCCGGCCCAGTGGCTGGCGCAGTAGATTGATGTTGTTGGCAATACGTGTCGTTGGTAAAAACCGTTGGTAAATACCAAACCCATCGGCGAAAACACAATTCGGGAAGTGTGCATGGGCACTCGTAAGTTTCGCGGTTTCGGTCTGATTGCCATCGGTGCGGTGGCAGGTGTGTTGCTCAGCGTAGGCGTGACAGCCGTCGCGCAGCGCGGCAGTCCCCTGCCTCTGGACGAGCTCAGGCAACTGAGCAACGTGTTTGCCGCCATCAAGAACAACTACGTCGAGGCCGTCGACGACAAGACCCTGATCGACAATGCCATCTCCGGCATGGTGTCGAACCTGGATCCCCACTCCGCCTACCTGGATGCCGACGCGTTCCGCGAAATGCAGACGGCGACGCAGGGCGAGTTCGGCGGCCTGGGCATCGAGGTCGGCGCCGAGGACGGCTTCGTGAAGGTGATCTCGCCGATCGAGGACACGCCCGCCGCCCGCGCCGGCGTGATGGCCGGCGACCTCATCATCAAGATCGACGACACGCCCACCAAGGGCATGACGCTGAACGACGCGGTCAAGCTGATGCGCGGCGCGCCCAAGTCGCCGATCACGCTGACCATCATGCGCGCCGACCGTCCCCAGCCCATCGTGCTGAAGATCGTGCGCGACATCATCAAGGTGCGCAGCGTGCGCAGCAAGATGCTGGACAACGGCGTGGGCTACGTGCGCGTCGCCCAATTCCAGGAAAAGACCGGCGCCGACCTGGCCAAGCAGCTGAAGGACCTGGGCGCGAAGGAAGCTCCCAAGGGCCTGGTGCTGGACCTGCGCAATGACCCGGGCGGCCTGCTGACCAGCGCCATCGGCGTGGCCGGCGCGTTCCTGCCTCCCGATTCCCTGGTGGTGTCCACCGACGGCCGCACCCCCGACGCCCGTCACAAGTACCTGGCCACGCCGTCCGAGTACGCCCGCGGCGAAAGCAACTACCTGTCCGGCCTGCCGGCCTGGACCAAGACGGTGCCCATGGTCGTGCTGGTGAACGTCGGCTCCGCCTCGGCCTCCGAGATCGTGGCCGGCGCGCTGCAGGACCACAAGCGCGCCAAGGTCCTGGGCAATCGCAGCTTCGGCAAGGGCTCGGTGCAGGTGATCCTTCCGCTGTCCGAAACCACTGCGGTCAAGCTCACCACGTCGCGCTATTTCACGCCCAGCGGCCGCTCGATCCAGGCCACCGGCATCGAACCGGACTACGTCGTCGCGGATACCGCCGACGGCGACCTGTTCCGCCTGCCGCGCGAAGCCGATCTGCAGCGCCACCTGTCGAACCAGCAGACGGCCAACGAAGTGAAGTCCGCCGCGGACCAGGACAACGCCGAAGTGCCCGCCAAGGTGTTCGAATTCGGCGGCAAGGACGACTTCCAGCTGCAGCAGGCGCTGAACCTGCTGGCAGGCAAGCCCGTGCAGAAGGGCTCCGCCCGCGCCCAGGCCAAGGCCGACGCCAAGCCCGGCGGCGGCGCCGCCCAGCGCATGAAGATCACGCCGACCGGAGTCGAGCCCAGCAAGGACAAATGAACGACGAGCAACTGCTGCGCTACGCCCGCCACATCCTGCTCGACGAGCTTGGAATAGAAGGGCAGGAAAAACTGCTGGCGGCGCGTGTGCTCATCGTGGGGGCCGGCGGGTTGGGCTCGCCCGCCGCGCTCTACCTGGCGACCGCCGGTGTGGGCGACATCACCCTGGCCGACGACGATGTCGTCGAGCTGAGCAACCTGCAACGCCAGATCCTGCACACCACCGCCAGCGTCGGCCGCCACAAGGCCGAATCGGGGCGCGACATGCTGGCGGCCTTCAATCCGCAGACGCGGGTCCATGCCCGCGTCGAGCGGCTCCAGGGCCAGGCCCTGTCCGATGCGGTGGCGCAGGCGGACCTGGTGCTGGACTGCACCGACAACTTCACCACCCGGCACGCCATCAACCGCGCCTGCGTCCAGCACCGCAAGCCGCTGGTGTCCGGCGCCGCGATCCGCTTCGACGGCCAGGTCAGCGTCTACGACCTGCGCGACGACCGCGCGCCCTGTTACCACTGCCTGTTCCCGGAAGGCGATGACGTCGAGGAAGCCAACTGCGCCACGATGGGCGTGTTCGCGCCGGTCGTCGGCATCATCGGCAGCATGCAGGCGGCAGAGGCGCTCAAGCTGCTGTCCGGGGTCGGCGAAAGCCTGTCCGGCCGCCTGCTGTGGCTGGACGTGCGCACCATGCAATGGCGCAGCGTGAACGTCCAGCGCGATCCGGAATGCGCCGTCTGCGGGCATCGCGGGCACTGAATTGTCCCCGCGTATTGAACCCGCGGACAATATTAAGGGCTTGAAATACCTGCTATAACGCCAGCCAGCCTATCTGAATCCGGGTAGATGTGGCCAGGGACGTGACAGCGTGGATACAGCACTGAAGTTCAGCTTGCCCAAATGGCGCCTGACGCGTTGGCTGACGCATTCGGGGCACGATACGCCCGCGGACATCCGTGCGGCGCTGATCGCCAGCCTGTTTGGCACGCTCCCCATTTTCGCGGGCGGGGTCATCAACACATTGATGATCTCCGGCGTCGTCGCCTGGCGCCGCCCCGAGCCGCTATACGTGTCGTGGCTGGTGCTGGAGGTGTTCCTCGCCATCGTCCGGGTCACGATCCTGCGGTCCGCCCTGAAGGCGGCGGCCAAAGGCGGCAACACCCATACCGATATCTACATCCTGCTGGCGCTGCTCTGGGCGTTCAGCGTGGGCTACGGCGTTTTCGTCACCTTCCTCAACGGCGACTGGCTGGCGGCCACGCTGGCCGGGGTGTCCTGCGGCGCCATGGCCGGGGGCATCTGCTTTCGCAACTACGGCGCGCCCAGGCTCGTCGGCGCCATGATCTTCCTGAGCCTGGGGCCGATGTGCCTGGGCGCGGCCTTCACCGGCGAATACGTCACGGCCATCGTCTTCATCCAGATCCCGTTCTACCTGGTCAGCATGAGCATTGCGTCGCACCGGCTCAACCGCATCCTGGTGTCCACGATGCTTGCCGAGCGCGACAGCGACCGCCGCGCCAGCGAGGACGCGCTTACCGGCCTGGCGAACCGCGCGGGCCTGCTGGCCTCGCTGGAACGCGTGTGCGCCAGCGCGCGCAGCCATGACAGCTCGGCGGCGCTGCTCTACATGGACATGGACGATTTCAAGCTGATCAACGACACCTACGGCCACGCCGCCGGCGACCAGGTGCTCATGACCATCGCCCAGCGCATGCGGGCCATGCTGCGCGTGGACGATGTCGCGGCGCGGATCGGCGGCGACGAATTCATCGTCCTGGTGACCGGCATCGACGCCACCTCGGCCCTGCGCCTGGGCGAGCATCTCCTGCACGACGTGTCGCAGCCGATCACGCTGGCGGACGGCACGCGCGTCAGCGTGGGCCTGTCGATCGGCATTTCCATCGTGTCCGGTTCGAACCGTAGCCCGCAAGCTGCCCTGGATTCGGCGGATGCCGCGCTGTATCGCGCCAAGGCGCGCGGCGGGCGCTGCTGCGCGGTGGCCGGCGCAGACCAGACGGACCAGGCCGGGGGCAAGATCCTTCCGGACGGCGAGCGCGCCGTCGCGTGAAGCGCCGGCCCGGCGCCGGTCCCGGGGCTCATTTTTCCAAAAGTTTTCAGATAACCTGATAAGTGCGCCTATAATGGGCGCATGCTGAGCAAGAGCCTTACCCTGACCGAACAGGTCGCCCGCCAGATCGCGGGCGGCATCGCCGAGGGCATCCATCCCGTGGGCGCCAAGCTGCCGCCAGGGCGGATCCTGGCGGAGCAATACGGCGTCAGCGCCGCGGTCATCCGCGAGGCCACGGAGCGCCTGCGGGCCCAGGGGCTGATCCAGAGCCGCCAGGGCTCGGGCAGCGTGGTGGTGTCGCGCACCGGCACGCAGGGGTTCCAGGTGTCCGCCGGCATCGCCGACCGCGAGCAGCTCGCCAGTGTCTACGAATTGCGGATGGAACTGGAGGGCGGCGCGGCCGCCCTGGCCGCGGTGCGCCGCAATGCCGCGGACCTTGCGGCCATGTCCCAGGCCCTGGAATCGCTGGAAGCGCATCTGGAGCACCCAGAAGAGGGGGTGGAGCACGATATTTCGTTCCACGTCGCCATCGCCGCCGCCACCCACAACAGCTACTACCAGGACCTGCTGCAATATCTGAATCTGCAACTGCGGCTGGCCGTCAGCACGGCGCGCACGAACAGCCGCCGGCACGACGGCCTGACCGCGGCCGTGCAGCAGGAGCATGTGGCCGTGTTCGAGGCTATCCGCGCGGGCGATCCCGAACGGGCCCGGCTCGCGGCGACCCATCATCTGCAGCAGGCGGCCAGCCGCCTGCGACTCGATCTTCTCTTTCCGGCCGCAAGGCAGACATCATGAGCGACTCCGACTTCACACAACGCCTGGTCCAGGCCCTGGGCCCCGACACCGTTCTTACCGCCGAGGCAGACATTGCGCCGTGGCTGTCCGATTGGCGCGGGCTGTACAAGGGCCGGGCGCAGGCCGTCGTGCGTCCGCGCACCACGGACGAGGTCGCCACCTGTCTGGCGCTGTGCCAGCAGGCCGGCGTTGCGGTCGTGCCGCGCGGCGGCAACACCGGCTTGTGCGGCGGCGCCACGCCCGACTCGGGCGCCGCGAACGTGGTGCTCAGCCTGGACCGCATGAACGCCGTGCGCTCCATCGACACCGTGGCCAACACCATGGTGGCGGAGGCGGGCGCCATTCTCGGCAATCTGCGCCGCGCCGCCCAGGAGGCGGGCCGCCTGCTGCCGCTGAGCCTGGCGGCCGAGGACTCCAGCCAGATCGGCGGCAACGTCGCGACCAACGCCGGCGGCGTGAACGTGGTGCGCTACGGCATGGCGCGCGAACTGGTGCTGGGCCTGGAGGCCGTCCTGCCCACGGGCGAGATCTTCCACGGCCTGCGGACCCTGCGCAAGGACAACACCGGCTACGACCTCAAGCAATTGCTGATCGGCTCGGAAGGCACGCTGGGCGTCATCACCGCCGTGGCGCTGCGCCTGTTCCCGCGCACCGACGTCCGCTCTGTGGTGCTGGCCGCGGTGGAATCACCGGCGCAGGCGCTGCAGCTGTTCGAGATCCTGTTCGAGCAGTGCGGGGCGCGGCTGCAGGCATTCGAGTATTTTTCGGGAGATTGCCTGGATCTGGTGCTGGAGCATGCCGAAGGCGTGCAGGAGCCCTTCGCCGAGCGTTACCCGGCCTATGTGCTCGTAGAGCTGGCCGACACGGCCGACGAGGCCGCGTTGAACAGCCTGCTGGAAAACGTGATCGGCACGGCGCTGGAGCGCGGCCTGTGCCTGGACGCCGCCGTCTCCGCGTCGCTGGCGCAACTGCAGGCGCTGTGGAAGCTGCGCGAGGAAATCTCCGAAGCGCAGCGCGCCGACGGTCCGCACCTGAAGCACGACGTGTCGCTGCCGATCGAGCGCATCCCCGAGTTCATGGAATCCGCCGAGGCCCGCGTGCGCGCGCTGTACCCGGATATCCGCCCTTTCATCTTCGGCCACTTCGGCGACGGCAACCTGCACTACAACCTGTCGCGCCCGGCCGGCGCCGACCGCGATTGGGTGGCGACGCATGGGCCGGCAATCACCGATGCGGTGCTGGACGAGGTGAACCGCTATGGCGGCAGCATTTCGGCGGAGCACGGGATCGGGCAACTGAAGCGGGATCACTTCCTGCATAGCAAGGATCCGCTGGAGTTGCGGTTGATGAAGCAGATCAAGGCGGTGCTGGATCCGGCCGGGATCATGAATCCCGGGAAGCTGCTGTAGGATGGGTGCAGCGCGAGCGTCCTTGAGCAAGAACTCGAATATTCAACGCGCGTAACCCATCAGGCGGCGCCAGCCGCCGTTTTTCGTGGCAAGAGACAACGCCGGCGCTCGCCGGCCGATGGGTTACGCGCGATGAGCATCCGGTTCGTTGCCCGGATGCTCTCGCGCTGCACTCATCCTACGACGCAACGCGCGGGCTCACTGCCGGTGATAAACCTCGGCCCCCTTCCTCACGAACTCCACCGACTTCTCCTGCATCCCCTTCTGCAAGGCATCCTTCTCGCTGACCCCCTGCGCCGCCGCATAATCCCGCACGTCCTGCGTGATCTTCATGCTGCAGAAATGCGGCCCGCACATGGAGCAGAAGTGCGCCACCTTCATCGAGTCCTTGGGCAGGGTCTCGTCGTGGAATTCCTTCGCGGTGTCCGGATCCAGGCCGAGGTTGAACTGGTCGTCCCAGCGGAACTCGAAGCGGGCCTTGGACAGGGCGTTGTCGCGGATCGCCGCGCCGGGGTGGCCCTTGGCCAGGTCGGCCGCGTGCGCCGCGATCTTGTAGGTGATGATGCCGTCTTTCACGTCCTTCTTGTTCGGCAACCCCAGGTGTTCCTTGGGCGTCACGTAACAGAGCATGGCCGTGCCGTACCAGCCGATCAGCGCGGCGCCGATGCCGGAGGTGATGTGGTCGTAGCCGGGGGCGATGTCGGTGGTCAGGGGGCCCAGCGTATAGAACGGCGCCTCGTGGCAGTGCTCCAGCTGCAGCTCCATGTTTTCCTTGATCATCTGCATCGGCACGTGGCCGGGGCCCTCGATCATGACCTGCACGTCGTGCTTCCAGGCCACCTGGGTCAGCTCGCCCAGCGTCTTCAGTTCGGCGAACTGCGCTTCGTCGTTGGCGTCGTAGCCCGAGCCCGGACGCAGGCCGTCGCCCAGCGAGAAGCTGACGTCGTAGGCCTTCATGATTTCGCAGATCTCCTCGAAGCGTTCGTAGAGGAAGCTCTCCTTGTGATGCGCCAGGCACCACTTCGCCATGATCGAGCCGCCGCGCGAGACGATGCCGGTCATGCGGTCGGCCGTCATGGGGATGAACGGCAGGCGCACGCCCGCATGGATGGTGAAGTAGTCCACGCCTTGCTCGGCCTGCTCGATCAGCGTGTCGCGGAAGATCTCCCAGGTCAGTTCCTCGGCCTTGCCGTCGACCTTTTCTAGCGCCTGGTAGATCGGCACCGTGCCGATCGGCACCGGCGAGTTGCGGATGATCCATTCGCGCGTTTCGTGGATGTGCTTGCCGGTGGACAGGTCCATGACGGTGTCGCCGCCCCAGCGGATCGCCCAGGTCATCTTTTCCACTTCCTCGCCGATGCCGGAGCTGACGGCCGAGTTGCCGATGTTGGCGTTGACCTTCACCAGGAAGTTGCGGCCGATGGCCATCGGCTCGACTTCGGGGTGGTTGATATTGGCCGGGATGATGGCGCGGCCGCGCGCGATTTCGTCGCGCACGAATTCGGGGGTGATGGCGGCGGGGATGGCGGCGCCGAAGGACTGGCCCGGATGCTGGCGCAGCAGGCGCTTGACCATCTTCTCGCCGTCGGGGCCGCTATCGCGCAGCGACTGGAGGTAGTGCTCGCGGCGCAGACTCTCGCGGATCGCCACGTACTCCATTTCGGGGGTGACGATGCCTCGACGGGCATAGTGCATCTGCGAGACGTTGGCGCCGGGCTTCGCGCGGCGCGGCGGGCGCTGCAGGTCGAAGCGCATGGCCGTTAACTTGGGATCGGTCAGGCGTTCCTTGCCGTAGTCGCTGGTGGGGCCCGCCAGCACTTCGGTGTCGCCGCGCTCGTCGATCCAGGCGCGGCGCACTTCCGGCAGGCCGCGGCGGATGTCGATCCGGACTTCGGGATCGGTATAGGGGCCGCTGCAGTCGTACACCGTCAGCGGCGGGTTCTTCTCGCCGCCGAACATGGTGGGTGTGTCCGCCTGTTCGATCTCGCGAAACGGCACGCGGATGTCGGGCCGCGAGCCGGTTTCGTACACCTTGCGCGATTTGGGCAGCGGCGCGACGGCGGCCGCGTCGACCTCGGCGGTGGCGGCCAGGAATTTGGGATTTGCGTTCATGGAAAGCTCCAAGCGAGTGGTTGGAGCCGATCGGGAAGGAATCTCCGCCGCGCAGGGGCGGACGGAAATACGGCTCCCAGCATCGGCATTATCCGTACTGGTACGAAGGGACTCTCTCAACACGCCGCGGCATTCAAGCCGCGACGAGTACCCCTGCGCGAAAGCGAAGTATAGAGGCTGGAACGCGTTCCGACGAATGGCGTCGGTGCAAGTTGCGAGGTTCAGTCTGAGAAGCTGGTATTACCGCTTTACATTTGGATTCAGACTGGGGCGACACTATCATTCAGGTTCGGTACACTTTTCAGACATGCCGGGCGTGCCCCCGTGCGGCCTGGTCTTAGTCCACTTAAGAAGGAATCGAGCATGCAACTGACCTTACGCACATTGGCGCCCGCCCTGGTTGTCGTGACGTTGGCGCTAGCGGGTTGCAAGACCGCCCCGACTAAGACGTCCGACACCGCGCCCGCCACATCCGGCCAGCAATCCACGACGCCCGCCACGGCCGCCACGGTGGACTTCTATCTGGCCCACAAGCAACCTGGCGCCGGCCTGCGCGAAATCAGCCTGCCGGACGGCAAGCTCTACATGCAGGAAGTGCCGGTGCTCACGCGCGCCGACCTGACCGACGCCGCCGCGCTGGTGGACCGCCAGGGCCAGAATTTCGTGGGCCTGCGCTTCTCCGAAGCGGGCGCCCGCAAGCTCAATGACATCAGCTCCAAGAACGTCGGCAACATGCTGGCGCTGGTCATCGACCGCGAACTGGTCGCCGCGCCGCTCATCGGCGAACCGCTGAACCGCGGCGTGCTGGCCTTTGGCGTGCCCTCGGCCCAGGCCGCCTCGGAGATCGCCGCCAAGATCCGCGGCGACGCCGCAGTGCCTCCCGCGGGCGGCGCCGCTCCGGCTCCCGCTCCCGCCGCGAAGCCCTGAACGGTTCTCGCCCTGCAAAAAAGCCGCGACATGGTCGCGGCTTTTTTTTCGTGAATGCCGCAAGCGTCAACCGGTCTTGCGGCCCCGCGGCTTGGAGCCGCGGCGGATGCGCACGGCATGTTCGATGTAGGTCTGCGCCATCGCCTCCAGGCCGATGCGCTCGTCAGGCGTCAGCAGATCGATCTGGGTCGGTGAAATAGTGGAGAAGGGCCACGGAGCCATCGGGCGCGGCCGGCTGCCGGGCCTGGGCGTGGATTCCGCCACGCCCGTGGCGGGCAGGGTGTCGCTCAGATCGTAGCCGCTCATGGGGAGTTCCATGGGGCCCTTGCCGGTTTCCAGCCATTCGGCTTCGACCTTCAGCACCTGCGCCAGCTTGCGGGCCGAGCGGCTGGAGTGCCGCAAGCCGCTTTCATAGCTTCCGATGGCGCTCTGCGAGAGGCGCGCCAAACGGGCGAGCGTCTTCTGCGTATGGCCACGCAGCAAACGCGCATGCTTCAGTCGGTCCGAGAATGTCTTCACAGGTCGATTGAAGCTTGGCGGTCAGGTACTTTGGTAGTTATAAAAATTACTTAAGTGATAAAAGAGAGGGAACCTATGCCGCAACGGGGCAGCGTCTTCGTTCTTGCGTGCGACGGGGCGGCGCACGATCTCGTCGCAGCGCTGCGCACGTTTCAGTGGGCGGCGCGCGCTTTCGATTCCCTGGAGGTCCTGCTCGACGGCCTGCGGGCCGAGGTGGTCGACGTCCTGGTGGTGCAGGGCGCCGGCGCCGGCGTGGCGGAATGGATCGCCGCGCTGCGCGGCGCGGCGCCCGCGGCCGGGCTGGTCTGGCTGGACCGCGGCGGCGCGGCCCCGGACGCGCGCATCGCCGCGTTGGATGCCGGCGCGGACCTCTGTGTGGATGCAGGCACGGAGGTGCCGGAGTGGGATGCGCTGCTGCGCAATCTGTGCCGGCGCCGGTTTGGCGGCGGCTCGCCGTGGCGGCTCGATCCCCAGGCCGGCGCGCTGGCCGGCCCCGCCGGAGCGTTATTGCCGCTGACGGCCGCCGAGTGTGCTTTTTTTGTCCGGTTGCTGAATGCGCCCGGTCATCGTCTGCGCCGCGAAGCGCTTGCTTGCCAGGACGGGCGCGATTCGCGGAAGGGGGCGCGGCGGGTGGACGTGCTGGTGTCCCGGCTGCGCGGCAAGGCCCAGCGCCTCAATGTCGAATTTCCCGTGCTCGCGGTGCGCGGGTGGGGCTACATGCTGCTACCCGACGTCGCGCGGCCGCAAAGGCGTGGCGCTACAGCACGACCAGGTTGTCCCGATGCATGAGCTCGGGCTCGGTCATGCTGCCCAGGATGCGCGCGATCTGCGACGACGGCTGGCGCAGGATGCGGCGGGCATCGGCCGATGAATAGTTGATCAGCCCCCGGGCGCATTCGCGTCCCTGGCTGTCCACGCAGGCCACCACGTCGCCGCGGCCGAATTCGCCTTGCACGTCAGTCACGCCGATGGGCAGCAGGCTCTTGCCTTCGCGCAGCAGCGCCTGCACGGCGCCATCGTCCAGCACCACGCGTCCGCGCAAGCGCAGGTGGTCGGCCAGCCATTGCTTGCGTGCCGACCACACGGGCAGCACGGCGCGCAATTCGCTGCCGATGCATTCGCCCTGGGCCAGGCGCGTCAGCACGTTGCGCTCCCGGCCTGAAGCGATGACGGTGTGCGCGCCGCTGTGGGCCGCGCGCTTGGCGGCTAGCACCTTGGTCAGCATGCCGCCCGTGCCGATGCCGCTGCCGGCGCCGCCGGCCATGGCTTCCAGCGCCGGGTCGCCCGCCTGGGCATGCGACATGAACTTGGCGTCCGGGTTCTTGCGGGGGTCGGAGTCGTACAGGCCGCGCTGGTCCGTCAGGATGATCAGCGTGTCGGCTTCGATGAGGTTGGTGACCAGCGCGCCCAGCGTGTCGTTGTCGCCCAGCCGGATCTCGTCGGTGACGACCGTGTCGTTTTCGTTCACGATGGGCACCACGCCCAGGCGCAGCAACGCGAACAGCGTGCTGCGGGCGTTCAGGTAACGGTGGCGGTCGGCCAGGTCTTCGTGCGTCAGCAGGATCTGGGCCGTGCGCAGGCCGAACTCGGCGAACGCGGCCTCATAGGCCTGGCACAGGCCCATCTGGCCCACGGCCGCCGCCGCCTGCAGCTCGTGCATCACGGACGGGCGCTTGCGCCAGCCCAGGCGCGCCATGCCTTCCGCAATGGCGCCGCTGGAAACCAGCACGACCTGCTTGCCCTGCTTGTGCAGGGCGGCGATCTGCGCGGCCCAGTGCGCCACGGCGGCGCGATCCAGGCCGCGGCCTTCATTGGTGACGAGCGACGAGCCGACTTTGGCGACTAGGCGCTGGGCGTTGGTGACGACGGAAACGGCGGGTGATTCGGCAGACATGATGGCGGCGGGCTGCGGCGCGTGCAAAGACGTAATCGTAGGGACTGCGATTATGGCCTATTCGTCGCCGCTGCGCGGCGCGGAGCGCGGGTCCGCGTCCGAACGCTTGTCGTCGAAGCGCGGATCCGGCGCAACGTAGCTGTCATCGGCCTTGTCCTGCGCCAGCTGTTCCTTTTCGCGCTCGGCGTCCAGGTAGTCCTGCAACGCGTAGATCAAGTCTTGCGTGCCTTCGCCCGACAGGCCGGAAATGCCGAACACCGGGCCCTTCCAGTCGTAGAGTTCGAGGAAGCGGCGCTTGGTGTCTTCGGGGTCGGCCACCATGTCCAGCTTGTTAAGGACCAGCCACCGAGGCTTGGCCGCCAGTTCCGGATCATAGCGGCGCAGTTCTTCGACGATGGCGCGGGCATCGGTCACGGCCTGCTCAACCGGATCGGCGTCGGGATCGGGCGTGGACACATCCACCAGGTGCAGCAGCACGCGGGTGCGCGCCAGGTGGCGCAGGAACAGGTGGCCCAGGCCGGCGCCCTCGGAGGCGCCTTCGATCAGCCCGGGAATGTCGGCCACGACGAAGCTGCGCGACGGCGAGGTGCGCACCACGCCCAGGTTGGGGTGCAGCGTGGTGAAGGGATAGTCCGCGATCTTCGGCTTGGCGTTGGAGATGCGGGTGATCAGCGTGGACTTGCCGGCGTTGGGCAGGCCGAGCAGGCCCACGTCCGCCAGCACCTTGAGCTCCATGCGCAGGTAGCGGTGTTCGCCTTCCTTGCCCGGTGTCCATTGGCGCGGCGCGCGGTTCACGCTGGATTTGAAATGGATGTTGCCCATGCCGCCCTGGCCGCCCGCCGCCAGCACGACCTTCTGGTCGTGCTGGTTCAGGTCGAACAGGACTTCGCCGGTTTCGGCGTCATGGATCACGGTGCCCACGGGCACGCGCAGCGTGATGTCGGGGGCGGCCGCGCCGTACTGGTCCGAGCCGCGGCCGTTTTCGCCGTTCTTGGCGCGATGCAGGCGGGCGTAGCGGAAGTCGATCAGCGTGTTGATGTTGCGATCGGCCACGGCATAGATGGAGCCGCCGCGCCCGCCGTCGCCGCCATCCGGGCCGCCCTTGGGGATGAACTTTTCGCGGCGAAAGCTCGCCACGCCATTGCCGCCTTTGCCGGCGACGACTTCGATGGTGGCTTCGTCAACGAATTTCATGGTGTCCGTGCGTGTAGTGGGTAGTGGGGCGGGGCCCGTGATCGGGCGCCGCCGGGAGACAGGAGGCCGGAATCGTCCGGCGGCTGCCTGAAAACAGGAAAAGCTTAAAACAAAAAAGCCCTGCCGCATGCGACAGGGCTTTTGCCGTTCTGGAACGCGGCGAACCGCGTTGCTGACCGTGCTAGTCGATTACTCGGCGGCGACGATCGAAACGGTTTGCTTGTTCAACGCGCCCTTGAAGCCGAATTGAACCTTGCCGTCGACCAGCGCGAACAGGGTGTGGTCCTTGCCCATGCCGACGTTCACGCCAGCGTGGAAGCGAGTGCCGCGCTGACGCACGATGATCGAACCAGCGGGAATCATTTCGCCGCCGAATGCCTTGACGCCCAGACGCTTCGATTCTGAGTCGCGTCCGTTCCGCGTAGAGCCGCCGCCCTTTTTCTGTGCCATGTTTAGCTCCTGCTAAGTGGTACCGAGTCGCTTCTTAAGCCGTGATGGCTTCGATGCGGATTTCGGTGTAGTTCTGACGGTGGCCCTGACGCTTCTGGTAGTGCTTGCGACGGCGCATCTTGAAGATCTTGACCTTGTCGTGGCGGCCTTGCGCAAGAACCGTTGCCTTGACCACGGCGCCGGAGACGAGGGGCGTGCCAACTTTCAGCTGGTCGCCTTCGCCCACGGACAGCACTTGGTCCAGGGTGATTTCTTGCCCAATGTCAGCCGGTATCTGTTCTATCTTGAGTTTTTCGCCAGCGGCAACGCGATACTGCTTGCCACCGGTTTTTACGACCGCGTACATGGGGTGTTCCTTAAATAGGTAAAAAGGCCCATTCGCGCTGCCTGCCCTGCTGGGCGGGATTGCCGCCCCGGGGGGCATCCATGATCCATGATGATTCATGAGATGCACGCTTCCGTCTTCCGGCGCCAGGTCCTGGCAGGGAAGCGATAGCGCCCAAGAGCACTGCGCAAATGCAACCGACGTAATTCGGGCATTGCTGACCGAATCCGAAATATTAGCCCGGGACTTCCGGAAAGTCAAAAAGCGCTTGCGGGTTAAGGGCTTAGGTGTCGCGCGGATGCTTCACGCGGCGGGCGGCGCCTGGGGCGCGGTCCACCGCGGCCGCGCCGGGCGGGCCGCCCTGGCCGTCCGGCGGGGGGCAGGCCCGGCCCGCGTCCGTCACTCCCCGTATAATCGCTGGTCGAATCCCCCGCCTTGCCCGGCGGCCCAGCGGTAAGAGCCGTTACCCGTCCACGCGTCGGCTCGTTTCACTCTCCGGATACGTCTTGAACCTCCCCGCGCTTATTGCTCCCATTGCTGACGATATGAAGGCCGTCGATGCGGTTATCCGCGAGCGGCTGAACTCCGACGTCGTCCTGATCCGCACGATCGGCGACTACATCATCGGGGCGGGCGGCAAACGCATGCGCCCGGCCATGGTGCTGATGGTGGCGCGGGCCCTGGGATATGAGGGGACGCATCATCAGCTGTTGGCCGCCGTGGTGGAATTCATCCATACGGCGACGCTGCTGCATGACGACGTCGTCGACGAGTCCGATTTGCGCCGGGGCCGTGAAACCGCCAACGCGGTCTTCGGCAACGCGGCCAGCGTGCTGGTGGGCGATTACCTGTATTCCCGTTCGTTCGAGATGATGGTCGAGGCCGACTCGATGCGCGTCATGAGCATCCTGTCCGAAGCCACCACGGTGATCGCCGAAGGCGAGGTATTGCAGCTCCTGAACGTGCACGATCCGGAAGTCTCGCAAGAGCGCTATCTGCAGGTCGTGCGCTACAAGACCGCCAAGCTGTTCGAGGCCGCCGCCCAGGTGGGCGCCGTGCTGGCGGGCGCCACGCCCGAGCAGGAAGCCGCCGCAGCGGCCTATGGCCGCCACGTCGGCACTGCCTTCCAGCTCGTGGACGACGTGCTGGACTACAGCGGCGACGCCGCCGCACTGGGCAAGAACGTGGGCGATGACCTGCGCGAGGGCAAGCCCACGCTGCCGCTGATCCGCGTGATGGAAGTGGGCACCCCGGAACAGCAGCAGCTGATCCGAGAGGCCATCAAGACGGGTGACGCCGATTTCGCCGCCGTGGCCGCCGCCATCCAGGCGACGGACGCCCTGGAGCATGCGCGCCAGGCCGCCGTCGCTGAAGCCGATCTGGCCCGCGACGCACTTTCCGGCTACCCCATTTCCCCTTTTCTAAATTCTCTGTTAGAATTCTGCGCTTTCGCGGTGAACAGAGATCGTTGAGCAAAATCAGCGAAATCGGAAACCAAGAGAAGAAGGTAAGAAACGCAGCTGGGTCGTACTGAGCACGGCAAAGCAGCGAGTAGTAAAGATCGGGGCGTAGCTCAGCCTGGTAGAGTACTGCGTTCGGGACGCAGGAGTCGGAGGTTCGAATCCTCTCGCCCCGACCACTCATGTGGTCGAATTCATGAAGGTGTTTCCCGACGCCTTTGGCTGAAAGCCGGTATCGCGCAAGCGTTGCCGGCTTTTTTGCGTTTGGGGCTTTCGTCTGGTTCGGAGGCTTTTCTCTATATTCCTGTGAAAATACCAACTTCCAGGGATATCCGGTTTTCTCGGACTGATTCACAGTTGAGCCTGGGCAATGCCGCTCGCTCTTTTCCTATGACCGTCAACATGCTTGCTTCCGAGTCGACCCTGCCTGCACCGGTGCTGCTGGTGGAGGACGAGCCCCTGATCTGCCGCCGGCTGGAAGGCTTGCTGCTGCAACTCGGGTATGCGCCGGAGGCGCTGGTATTCGCATCGACGTTGGCTCAGGCGCGCGCCTGCCTGGCCAGCCAGCCGGTTGCGCTGGCGCTGGTCGACCTGGGCCTGCCCGACGGCAACGGCACGGAGCTGATCGCGGAAATGCATGCGGCCGATCCCGGCCTGGCGATTCTGGTCATTTCCGCCTGGAGCACCGAGGATGCGATCCTGGCCGCGCTGCGGGCGGGCGCGACCGGCTATGTGCTGAAGGAACGCGACGATCTCGAAGTCTCGCTGTCCATCCGCAGCGTGCTGCGGGGCGGGGCGCCCATCGATCCTTTCGTCGCCCGGCGCATCATCGAAGAACTGCGGCCCAGGCAGGCGGAACCGGCGGACGGCGCCGGCGGTGAAACGCTCAGCCCTCGCGAAAGCCAGATTCTTCGCCTAGTATCCGAGGGGCTGGGAAACCGCGAAATCGCCGAGGCCCTGTTCCTGTCGCGCTACACCGTCGAATGCCACGTCAAGCACATCTACCGCAAGCTCGCCGTCTCCTCGCGCACGCGGGCGATACATGCCGCGCGCACGCGGGGCTTGCTGGATTGAGGTGGCTGGCGGTTCTGTGGCTGGCGCTGTGGCTGGCGCCGGCCTGGGCGCAGCAGGCCGAGCCTGCCTGCACGGCGCAGGTGCTTGCCATCCAGGTGGCCAAGGGCGATGCCGGCGGCTCGCGGCCGGCGCCGCAGGCGCCGTGGCAGACCGTCACCCTGCCCGATGACTGGAGCGCGCGCTGGCCGGGCTACGGCGGCACGGCGTGGTACCGGATCGACTGGCAGCGGCGCTGCCCGGGCGAAGGCGCCGGTCAAGTGGCGCTGGTGCTCGAATCGGTGATCATGGCGGGCGAGGTATACATCAACGATGAGCGTATCTGGAGCGACCCGCAGCTGACCGAACCGCTGTCGCGCAGCTGGAACATGCCGCGCTACTGGATCATTCCGGACGCGCTGACGCGCGACGGCGTGAATACGCTGTGGGTGCGGGTGGTCGGCGTTGCAGGGCAGTCTCCCGGGCTCGGCCCGGTCTACCTTGGCGGGCAGCGGGCGATGCTGGAGCGCTACGAGAATCTGTGGTGGAGCAACCGCACCCTGTTCACGCTCAACATCATCGTTTCGGCCGTCATGGGCGGGCTGTGCTTCTGCATCTGGCTGATGCGCCGCGAACAGCGCACCTACGGCTGGTATGCGCTCATGGCCCTGTTCTGGGTGATGTTCATCGCCAATGTGCTGGTCACCAGCCCCTGGCCCTTCCCCGACAGCGCGACGTCGGCGCGGGCCAATATCATGGCCCTGGTCCTGTATGTGGCCTGTTTCTGCATCTTCACCTGGCGCTTCGGCGGACAGGCGCTGCCGCGTATCGAAAAGGCGTTGTGGGCGCTCTCGGCGGTATTGCTGGCCATGGTGGCGTTCCTGCCGCAGGCCCACCAGCCAGGCGTGCAGCTGGCGGTGGTGCTTATCGTGTCCGCCGTCTTCTTCATCAACTGCCTGCAGTTCCCGTTCCATGCCTGGCGCACCCGACGTCCGGAACACATCATGCTGGCGGCCTGCCTGCTGGTGTTCTTCGCCGCCAGCGCCCATGATCTGCTGCGCATGTTGAAGCTCATCGACAGCGACGCGTCCTATACGCCGTTCACCAGCGTCGTCGTCACGCTGTGCCTGTCCGCCGTGCTGGGGCTGCGCCACGCCCGCAGCGTGCGGCGCATCGAACGCTTCAACCAGGAACTGGCCGACGGCATCGAGCAGGCGCGCACCGAATTGGCCACCACCCTGGAGCGCGAGCACACGCTGGCGCTGGCCAACGCCCGCCTGCAGGACCGGCTGCAGATCGCCCACGATCTGCACGACGGGCTGGGCGGTTCGCTCGTGCGGATGATGGCCATGGTCGAGCAGGCCAGCGAGCCCGTGCAGCGCCAGCAATTCCTGTCCATGCTCAAGCTGCTGCGCGACGATTTGCGCCAGACCATCGACAGCGGCTCCAGCGCGGGCGTCAAGGTGCCGGCCACGCCCCGGGAATGGATCGCGCCTTTGCGGCACCGGTTCATGCAGCTGTTCGACGAACTGGATATCGCTGCCGACTGGCGGTTTCCCGAGCAATGGCGCACGCCGCCCAGCGCCCTGCAATGCATGGCGCTCACGAGGCTCGTGGAGGAATCGCTGGTGAATGTGCTCAAGCACAGCCGTGCCCGGCAGGTGGAGCTGGAGCTGCGCCAGACCGAGCCGGGGCGCCTGGAACTGCGCATCGAGGACAATGGCGTCGGTTTCGATGTGGCCGCGGTATTGCGGGCCGGCATCAGCGTGGGCATGCGCAGCATGCACACCCGCATCGCGCGGGTGGGAGGCGAGCTGGACGTGGCGTCGCGGCCGGGCCAGACCGTACTGGTGGCCACGTTCGCGCCGCGGCCGTTCCAGGCCTGAGGCGGGGCGGGGCCCCGCCCCGCGCTACTTCGCCGCGTTCTCGTCGTCCACCGTCAGTTCGCCGGTTTTCATGATGCCCTGGGCGATCTCGTCGGCGGACTTGCCCTCGAAACCATGTTCGCCCGCCGTGATGCGGAAGCTGCCGCCTTCGAGCGGACTCATGAGGGTGGCCGAGGACAGCAGCACGCCGTTCGAGCGCAACTGGATGCGCTTGCCGACGCGTTCGCGGGTGAAGTCGGCCAGGGCCTTGCGGCTCTCGGGCTTGAGTTCGACCTCCACCATTCTGGCCGAGGTGTGCGGATCGGCGCCGGCCGTTGCGCGTTCGGCGTGCAGTACGACCGTGTCGGCCTGCGCCACGCAGGGCAGGAGCGCGGCCAGGATGGATGCGCGGAAAAAATGGCGGATGGATGGCATGCAAGGCTCCTTCTGGCGTAAGGCCGCCGCCGGCGTCGGTTGCGGATGCGGGCGGCGCTTCCATCCTAGCCGATGTCGCGCGGATTGCAGGCCGCCGCCGGTTGTCGCGCCCAAGACGTTCTACTATTGCGCACCGGCTCGTGAGCGGGCCTTACCAAGGAGAGCGTCATGGCAGTGCGCGGGACCCGGCTGTTTTCTTGCCTGTTGCTGGCGGGCGCCGTCCATGCGGGGATCGCCCATGCGGGGTCCGCGCCCGCGGACCTGGATTGCGTGTCGGATAGCGGCAAGGTCGCCCTGAACGGCGTGATCCCGTCGCCCTCATCGGAAGAACTGAAGTTGAAACTGCGCTATGCCGACGGCAGCCTGAGCTTCGATTCGGACACAAGCGCCAGTTATGCGGTTGCGGATTTTCCGCTGTCGGTGTTCACCTTGCTCGTGGCCTCCGAGGTTCAGCCGCTGACGCTCTACGCCTTGCCTGCCAGCATGGCCGTGCGGAAAGAACAGAACGGCGACATCGCCGGCAAGTTCCAGGCCAGATTGATTGCGCCTCGGCCGCAATCCCAGTCCGGCATCCAGAGCCCGGCTCCTCTCAAGGCCACCTTGAACTGCGAATACCGGTACTCCCTGTAAACCCGGCCGTTCCGCCGGCCATCCATCGGTAGGAGATGCGGGTTTCTTAACGGTTGAAGCCCGTGGATGCGCGTAGATGGATGTGGATGTCGTTCGCCAATACAAGGCGAAGTGTTGTTATTCAGCCGCCAAACTCACTGGATCAGTCTGAGAATTCAACAAAATTGACGAAATTCTGAATAAATCCTGACTTGTAGTTGAATGCAGTAATGGGAATGAATATCATTGGCCTTCTTATAAAACCAAGGTCGCGCCGTTAGAGCGCCCGCCGCGGGGCGGTTTCCGAAAGAGTCCAATGAGAAAAGCAGATAGATCGACGGCCGGCGCCAAGGCCGGTGGCAGCCATTCGTCCTCAATTTACGCAGCGGTGTGCGGCGCCCTGATGTCCCCGGGGCTGGCGCTGGCGCAGGGCAGCCTGGCGCCCGGCGCCGTGCAGGAACTGTCGCCCGTCCGGGTGCAGGGCCAGGCGCTCGACGATGGCTACGAGGCGAATTACGTTTCTTCGCCCAAGATGACGGCGCCCTTGCTGGATACGCCCCGTTCGGTGACCGTGATCACGGAACAATTGATGCGCGACCGCGCGGCCTCGTCCCTGATGGACGTTCTGCGCACCGCGCCCGGCATTACGTTCGGCGCCGGAGAAGGCGGCACTCCCACCGGCGACCGGCCGTTCGTGCGCGGCTACGAGGCCAGCACCGACATGATGGTCGATGGCATGCGCGATCTGGGCCGCTTCTCTCATGAAACCTTCAACCTTGAATCCGTCGAGATCCTGAAGGGGCCCAGTTCAGCCTATTCGGGCCGGGGCTCCACCGGCGGCAGCATCAACCTGGTCAGCAAGAGCCCCAAGCTGGAGAATTTCGCCGAAGGCACCGTGGGCGTGGGCACCGACCGGAACTGGCGGCTGACGGGCGACGGCAACTGGGCGTTCAGCGACAGCTCGGCGTTCCGCCTGAACTTCATGAAGCAGGGCGGAGACATCCCGGGCCGCGACCACGTCGAGACCGACCGTTGGGGCGTCGCGCCTTCGTTCGCATGGGGGCTGGGCACGCCGACGCAGGTAACGCTGAGCTACTACCATCTGCAGAACGACGATACGCCCGACCTGGGCATTCCCTTCAAGAACGAGTCGCGTCCGGGCCGGGTCACGCCGCCCAACGTCGACCGCGACAACTATTATGGGTTGATCGGGCGCGACTACCGCAAGAACCAGGCGGACATGGGCACCTTGATGGTCGAGCACAAGTTCAGCGACAGCCTGAAACTGCGCAACGGAACCCGCTACAGCCAGTCCTCGAACGAATATGCCATGACGCGCCCATCGTTCGACAATTGCGCCGCGCGCGTCGGCGGCAAGGCCAACCCTGCCTATGGCAAACCGCCATGCTCGACCGAGGGGCCGGGCGTGCAGATGAGCAAGGCGCTGCGCACGCTGAACCAGACCAACCGGTCCTTCATCAACCAGACCGACCTGTTCGGCGAGTTCGTCGCGGGCGGGCTGCGCCACAGCTACGCAGCCGGCCTGGAATACAGCAACGAGAAGATCATCAAGCGCGATGGCGTCCCCCGGGGGGGCTTCGACAAGACCCTGGCGGACGACCTCTACAACCCGAATCCGCACCAGGCCTACACGGGCAGCCTGGGGTGGGGGCCGAGATACGATGCCGCCGAGACCATCACCCGCGCGGCCTACGTGTTCGACACGGTCAAGTTCAGCGAGCAATGGGAGGCCAACGTCGGCCTGCGCTACGACAACTACCGCGTCACCAGCGGCAGCGCCCAGCGCACCGACAATATGTGGAACTACCAGCTGGGCGTGGTCTACAAGCCGGCTCCCAATGGCAGCGTCTACGTGTCCTACGGCACGTCGTCCAATCCTTCCGGCGAAACCGCCGCCCAGTCCGGCGGCGCGGATGGCGCGGCCGGCGGCCGCCTGACCGCCGGCACCGCCGGGCTGGCGCCCGAGAAGAGCCGCAGCATCGAAGTGGGCACGAAGTGGGACGTTTTCGACGAACGCCTGTCCTTGACGGCGGCGGTTTTCGAAACCCGCAAGACCGACGCGCGCAGCGCCGATCCCATTACGGGCGATGTGACGCTTTCGGGCAGCAACCGCGTGCGCGGCATCGAACTGGGCGCGGCCGGCGCCATTACGCCGAAATGGCAGGTGTGGGCAGGCTACAGCTACATGGATCCCAAGGTGACCAGCTACCAGAGCGGCGGCACGGACTTCAGCGGCAACCAGATGAAGTTCATCGCGCGCCAGAGCGCCAGCCTGTGGAGCACCTACAAGCTCATGCCCGAGCTGACCGTCGGGGCCGGGGCCACCTATACCGGCAAGCGCTACGTGGACGACGCGAACGTCTACCAGCTGCCGTCCTACTGGCGCTACGACGCCATGGCGTCCTACCAGTTCAACAGGAACTTCGGCCTGCAACTGAACCTGAATAACCTGACCGACGAAACGATCTACGAAGCGTCGCACGTCGGGCTGTTCAGCTACGTGGCTCCCGGCCGCTCGGCGATGCTGACGGCCACGTTCCGGTACGACTGAACGGGCGTCGCCGGCCCCGCCGCGCGGGGCCGGCCGCGGCGCGGCGTCAGGGGCGCCCCGCGCCCAGGTGCAGCGCCACCACTTCCGTGTCCTTCCCGTCCAGCCCGGGATAGCGTGCGCGGACCAGCGGGTCGTGGCCCGGAATGATGTGCTCGGGAGATTCCGCGAATTTCAGCAGCGTGTCGTAGCCCGCAAGCATGTCGGCCACGTTGTGCACGATGGGAAACGGCGCCTGCAAGCCCATGTTGTCGTAATAGTGGCTGGCGTCGGACGCCAGCACCATCCAGCCGCGCGCGGTATGCACGCGCACCGACTGCAGGCCCTGCGTATGGCCGCCGATATGCAGCAGTTCCAGGCCGGGCGCGATTTCGTCGTGGCCATGGTAGAAGGCCACGCGCTTGTCGTAGACGCCGCGCACCACGTCGACCACGTCCTCCACCGCATACGCGTGGCGCAGCATGTCGAAGCGCATATTGCAGCCGCAGGCGTAATGCAACTCGCTTTCCTGCAGATGCAGGCGGGCGTTGGGCAGCTTTCGGATATTGCCCGCGTGGTCGTAGTGCAGGTGCGTCACGATGACGTCCCGGATGTCGGCGGGCGCAATGCCCAGCTTCTTCAGGGAGTCGATCGGGCAACGCAGGAACTCGCGGCCGCGGGCCCGGGCGGCGGCCTCGTTGAAGCCGGTGTCGACGAGATAGACGCGGCTGCCGTTACGGATGACCCAGACGAAATAATCCATAGGCATGGGGCCGTCATGCGGGTCCGGCGGCGGAGCGATGAAATTCTGGGCCCGGCTGCGCGCGACCGTCGCATAGCGCAGGGCATAGACTTCGTAGTTGGGCAGCGTCATGCGATTCCTCTCGATGCTCGGATGTGTTCCAGTTCCGGCCGCAGGTACTCCAGCAGCCGCCGCGGGTTTTCGGTCATGGGGAAGTGGCCCAGTTCGGGCATGACGCCAAAGCGCGCGCCGGGTATCAGCGCGGCGACCCTGCGCGAGTCTTCGGGACTGGCCGAGTAGTCATAGGCTCCCGTCAGGAGGGAAACGCCGAAGGCGCTGGTGTCCAGCCCCGTCACGTGCAGGGCCGCGTCGAAATCCTCGCTGTAGAACCAGAGGTCGTTGGCGTAGACATTGAATCCGCCTTGGGAATAGATCCAGGCCGCGTCGCGCCGCGCTTCCAGCGGGGAGAGGGGGGCCATCAGGCCGCGCACGTAGGCGGGGTTGTGCGCTGCCTGGTTCACCTGGGGATGGCAAAGCATGGGCGTGCGCCGCCCGCTGGCTTTCCAGGGGGCTTCCAGCGCGACCACGCCCGCCACGTCGGCGGGGCTGCGCGCGGCCGCGACCAGCGCGATCGCCGCGCCCATCGAACAGCCCAACAGTACGGCCGGGGCGCGGGCCACTTGCCGGATCACCGCCAGACAGGCCTGCAGATAGGAGTCGAGCGTAAGCCCGGTTTCGGTCCAGGCCTGCCCCGGCATGGGCATGCTGCGGCCGTGGCCGGGCATGTCGAATGCGATCATGCGCCATTGCCGCTGCAGGCCGGGATCGGCCATCAAAGAGTGGTACTGGCGGGAGTCCGCGCCCGCGGTATGCAGCATCAGCAGCGGCGGACCGGATTCGAGCCCGCTGGTTTCGTAGTGGAGGCTCGCCGGCTGCTCGCCGATATCGACCGTGGCGTAGTGGCCGGAAATCGCGCTCCGGTCGAGCAGGGCGGGGGCGGCGTCGACTTGTCCGCGGAGGATTTCGAACAGCCGTTCCAGCGGATGCAGGGCCTGGGCAATCGCGAGGGCGTCGCCCTTGACGCGCAAGCCGGGCACATGGCGGCGCGCGGCGGTGAAGGAGTGGTAGCCCGGAGGCGGTTCGGCGCTGAGCATTTTCTGCCAGGCGTCCGGGGGCGCGCTGATGACGATGCGCTGCGAGGGGCCGGCGGGCTGGCCGGCCCAGACGGCCAGTTTGCCGCCGGGGTCTTCTCCCGCCTGCAGCCAGATGGCGCAGGGCAGGCCCCGGGCGGCAGAGAGGAATTCCTTATCCTGCTGGGCCAGCGCTACCGCGGCCCTCAGTTCTTGGACGATCGCCTTCACTTCCACGGGTCTCCTCTTGTTGGCGCCGGAGCACTTCGAGCGCGGTGCGCTCGGCGTTCACGATATGGCTCCGGGCGGCCTCTTGCGCCCCTTGCGGGTCTCGGGCGCGGATGCGCTCGAACAGATGATCGATTTCGGCCAGGCTCTCGGGCAGGCGGTCCGGGCGCGCGAACGAGGTGGCCCGCAGCAGGTTGATGCGCGACAGCAGCCCGGGCAGCATGTCCTTGACCAGGTCGTTGTCGCAGCCGCTCAGCAGCACGTCGTAGAAATCGCGCTTGGCCGCCAGCAGGGCCGATTTGTTGCTGCCCTTGGCCTGGCGATGCAGCGCGTCCACCGCCTTGCGCAGGCGTTCGATGTCCGCGTCTTGGGCCAGTCGGGCGAATTCGTGCGCGGCGTAGCCCTCGAGCAGGGCGCGCAGGGCGTAGAGGTCGCGCGCGGCCTTTTCGGTGATGCGCACGACGGTGGGGCCGCGGTGCGGTTCGATGGAAATCAGGCGTTCGGCTTCAAGCGTGCGCAGCGCCTCTCGCAGAGTGCTGCGGCTGATGCCCAGTTGTTCGCACAATTCCAGTTCGCGCAGGCGTTCGCCGCCCTTGATCCGTCCGTCCATGATGGACGCGCGCAGGAATTCCTCCACGCGGGTGCGCAGGGTGGCGGGCTTTTCGAATATCGCGCCTGTGGGGGTGGCCATAACAGTCTCTCGTTTATCCTGGCGGCGGGTTATCGCAGCGGCGCGGGCTTGTGGCCGTGCCGTCGCAAACCGCCGTATCAACGTAAAGACGCAATATATCCCGTCGGTCGCCCATCGCTACAGCCCCAGGTAGGCGGCGCGCACCCGGCTGTCTTCCAGCAAGGCATTGCTGGGACCGGAAAGCACCATGGATCCGGATTGCAGCACGTAGGCGTGCTCCGCGACCGACAGCGCCAGGCGGGTGTTCTGCTCCACCAGCAAGATCGTCAGCCCGCCGCGATGGATGTCCACCATGGCCTGGTGCATCTCCTCGACGATCTTCGGCGCGAGGCCGTGGCTGGGTTCGTCGAGCAGCAGCAGCCGGGGCTTGAGCATCAGCGCCCGGCCGAAGGCCACCATCTGCTGTTCGCCGCCGGACAGGGTCCCCGCCGCCTGCCGCCGGCGCTCCTGCAGCCGGGGAAACAGGGCGTAGATCCGGTCGCAGTCGCGCCTGACGGCCGCCGTGTCGCGGCGGCGCGTGTAGCCGCCCAGATACAGGTTTTCCTCGACCGTCATGTCGGGGAATACGTGACGGCCCTCGGGGACGTGGGCGATGCCCAGCTCCGGAATGCGGTGCGGCGGGAGGCGCAGGATCTCCTGGCCGTCGAACTTCACGCTGCCGCTGGTCTTGTCCAGCAGGCCGGAGATGCAGCGCAGCAGGGTGCTCTTGCCCGCCGTATTGGCGCCGACGACGGCGATGAAGCCGCCTTCCGGCACGCTCAGCGATACCTCATGCAGCACCGGGCTGCGGTCGTACGAGGCGGTCAGCGCTTCAATCTGGAGCAGGCTCATTGGACTTCCTTCGTGCTGCGCACTCCGGTATTCGCCCTTGGGGCGGCCCGGCGGGCTGATGGGGTTGCCTTCGTGCTGCGCACTCCGGTATTCGCCCTTGGGGCGGCCCGGCGGGCTCATGCCGGCACCTCGACCTGCTCCAGCGATTTGCCCAGGTAGACTTCGATCACCGTAGGGTTGGAGGCGATCTCGGCGGGGCTGCCTTCGGCGATCTTCTGGCCGAACGACAGCACCAGGATCCGGTTGCAGAGGCGCATGATGGCGCGCATGTGGTGCTCCACGACGATGAAGGTGATGCCGGATTCGTCGCGCAGGGCGCGGATCAGGTCCAGCATGGCGTCCATTTCGGATTCGTTCAGCGCCGCCATGACTTCATCCAGCAGGAACACCTTGGGATCCGTGCACAACGCGCGGGCCAGCTCCACCCGCGCCTGCTCGGGGAACGACAGTTCGCCCGCCGGCTTTTTCGCGATGGCCGACAGGCCGACGCGGTCGAGGTTGGCGCGCGCGAGCTGGCGGGCGCGATCCACGTCGTGCCGCAGCAGCCCGCCGACCAGCACGTTGTCCAGCACCGTCATTTCGGGGAACAGGGCCACGTTCTGGAATGTCTTGGTCATGCCCAGCGCGGCGATCTGGTGGGGGCGCAGGCCGCTGATGTCGCGGCCGTCCAGTTCGATGCGTCCGCCATGGCCGCGGTACAGTCCGACCAGCAGGTTGAACAGCGTCGTCTTGCCGGCCCCGTTGGGACCGATGAGGCCCAGGATGTCTCCCTTGGCGACGTTGAACGATACGTCGTCCACGGCCTTCAGGCCGCCGAAGCGCCGCTGGATGCGGGACACTTTGAGAATGTCAGGCATGCTGCCTCCCCGTCACGCTCCGCAGCCGGGCCCACAGCGCCGACAGGCCGCGGGGCTCGATGAGGATGATGGCGATGAGGATCAGGCCGAAGGCCAGCTGCGAGACGCCCGCCGTGTGGCCGGACAGCCAGTCGTTGAAGACTTCTTCCAGCGGGATGATCACCAGGGCGCCGATCAGCGGGCCCGCCACGGTGCCCACGCCGCCGATGATGCAGATGAGCGCGACGCGGACCGAGATTCCGACCAGCGAAAACACCGTGTCCGGATCGAAGAAGTAGATGAATTGCGCGTAGAGCGTGCCGCAGGCGCCCATCAGCGCGGCGGAGATCACGGCCGCCAGGATGCGGGTGCGGGCGGTATTCACGCCGATGACTTCCGCGGCTTGCGGATTGGCCTTAACCGCGCGCAGGCGGTAGCCCAGGCGCGAATGGCTGATGAGCGCGAACACGACGGACGTGATCAGCGCGGCGCCCAGCATCAGGTAGTAGTAGGGGATGCTGGACTTGAACTGCATCTGGGACAGGCCTTCCGAGAACGGGATCGATACGCCCACCGGGCCTCCCGTGACCGACGCCCAGGTATTGGCGATGGCGCGCAGCACTTCACCGAAGGCCAGGGTGGCCAGCGCGAAATAGTGGCCGCGCAGCCGCATGGTGGGCAGGCTGAGCAGCGCGCCCGCCAGCGCGGCGACCGCCATGGCGGCGACGATGCCCAGCCAGGGGGAAATGCCGTAGCGCATGAGCAGCAACGTGGAGGTGTAGGCGCCCAGGCCGAAGAACGCCGCATGCCCCAGGGAAATCTGGTTGGCCAGCCCGCCCACGATGTTCCAGGACTGGCCCATGGCGGCGAACAGCAGCACCAGGGTCAGGACCCGGATGCCGTAGCCCTGGTCTTCCATCAGCCAGGGCGCGCCCGCCGCCACCGCCAGTACGAGCGCCCATGGCAGGAATTGTCGGTTCAGAGTCATCAGCCCGCCTTTTTCAATAGGCCTTCCGGACGCACGGCCAGGACCAGGATGAAGATCGCAAACAGCACCAGGTTCTGCAGCTGCATGGGCAGTACCAGCGAGGACAGCGACTGGATGACGCCGACCGCCACGCCGCCCACCACCGCTCCGATCACGCTGCCCAGGCCGCCCAGCACCACGGCGGTGAACATCAGCACGCTGAACTGGGCGCCGACCGTGGTCGAGGCTGTCAGGTAGGGCAGGATGATCCCGCCGCCCAGCGCGGTCATGCCCACCCCCAGGCCGAATGCCAGCTGATGCACGCGGTGCGTGGAAATGCCCGACAGCCTGGCGGCCATCGGATCCTGGGCGGTGGCCCGCACCGCCATGCCCCACCAGGTTTTCTTGAGCACCCACCAGAGGACGAGGCCCGCGACGGACGCCACCACGAAGGCCAGCAGATAGGGCGCGCTGAGCAGGATGGGACCGATCGCAAACGCCGTCATCTGGTAGGGCGTCTGCACCGAGCGGAACTCGGATCCGAACAGGATCAGCGCCAGGTTTTCCATGACGATGAGCAGGCCCACCGTCAGGAAGATCTGGGCGACCGCCGGAGCCTTCAGTACCCGGTTGATCAGGTACTTCTGCGTCAGCACGCCCAGCACGAAGGCGACGGCGAACGAGAGCAGCGATCCGAGCAGGGGATCGAGGCCCAGCAGTTTCCAGGCGAAGTACGCGACGAACATGCCCACCATCAGGAACTCGGCCTGGGCGAAGTTGACGATGGACACCACGCCGAAGACCAGCGTGAGACCGATCGATATGACCGCGTAAACGCCGCCCAGCAGGATGCCGTCCACCAGGGCCTGCAAGAATTGCATGGTCGCTCTCCGTACGCCGTGCGCGCCGCGTTCAGCCCGCGCCGATGACCCGGCCCTTGGCCAGGGCCTGCGGCCAGACCGACACAAGCTCGTTGTTTTGCCACTGGACCATGACGGGCTGCGCCATGGTGTTCAGCCCGTTGGCGTCGAAGTGCACGCCGCCGCCCGACATCACGCCGGCCCAGCCCTGGTCGTACTTCTGCGCGCGCAGGGCCTTGGACACCGCCTCGGGCTTGTCCGACGCGGCGACTTCCAGCGCTTGCGCCAGCACGCCGGCGCAGACCGCGTGCTCCAGTGCCTCGTGCGGCATGAACGTGCCGAAACGCTTGCGGTAGCGTTCGGTGTATTCGGGCGCCTGGTCATAGTTGGCGGGGGCGATCGACAGCACCGCCTGCGCATACTGGCCCAGCGCTTTCGCAAAGTCGGGGATGACATAGCCGGCCGCGCCGCCCACGACCGGCACCGTCAGGCGTTGCTGCCGCATGACGCGGATGATCAGCAGGCTGTCGTTGAGGTAGGAAATGGGGAAGACGATCTGCGCGTCGGAGCCCCGCAACTTGCTGATGAGCGGGGTGACGTCGGTGATGCCCAGCGGGTAGGCCTCGTCCAGCACGATCTGCGCGCCCGCGGCCTTGGCCGCGTTGCGCACGCCCACCGCCTGGGAGGTGCCGTAGGCGGTGTCTTCGTAGAGCAGGGCGATTTTCTTGATCTCCGAGGCGCCCGCCACGACCGACGCCGCATAGTCGTACTGCGCCTGCCCCAGCACGGAGCCCTTGGATACCACCTGGAAGATGTGCTTGAAGCCGCGTTCGGTGAGCACATCCGAGAACGACATGGTCAACAGCGGAATGCCGCGGCGCTCGGTGACTTCGGAGACCGCCAGGGTCAGCGACGAGGCATATGCGCCGATGATGGCGACGCAACGGTTCTGCGTGATCAGCCGCTGCGCCACCGTGGCAGCCGTGGTGGGTTGCGAGGTGGCGTCCGCGATGATGAGCTTGAGCTTGGCGCCGCCCAGGGCCTTGATGCCGCCGGCCGCGTTGATTTCGTCGGCGGCCAGTTCCAGCCCCTGGCGCGAGTTGATGCCGAACTGGGCATTGGCGCCCGACAGCGGCAGGATCACGCCGACATTGACTTCGGACGGAGCGGCCAGCGCGCGGCCGGGCAGGCTTGCGGCCAAGGCTGCGGCGCCGAGGCCGGCGACGAATTCCCTGCGCCCGCGGCGGATCGCCTGGTGGGGTGTTTTCATGGTTGTCTCCTGGCTTTTTTCGAGGATGGCGCTCGGCAGCCAGCCCGGCGCTCTGGGCCAATTATTGTTCGCGTTCCACATTCGGTCAAGAATATTGTCGGACAATCCGACTATTGACGGCCTTGCCAAGTTTGACTGACAATCAGACAAAATCACCGGCGAGCAAGCCAGGCCTCGCCGGTCACCGCCACGAGAGAGGAGCAACCATGGCAGACATCAAATCCGAAACCCAGGCCCTGTTCGACCAAGGGCTGAAGCTGCGCCGCGAAGTGCTGGGCGCCGAATACGTGGACGGCTCGCTAGCCCGCGCCAACGAATTCATGATGGCCTTCCAGCACATCACCACCGAATGGTGCTGGGGCTATGCCTGGGGCCGTCCCGGTCTGGAAAAGAAGACCCGCAGCATGTTGAACCTGGCGATGCTGACGGCGCTGAACCGCCCGGCCGAGATCAAGCTGCACGTCAAGGGCGCGCTGAACAATGGCGTGACGGTCGAGGAAATCAAGGAAATCCTGCTGCAGGCCACGGTGTACTGCGGCATTCCGGCGGGCCTGGACGCGTTCAAGGTGGCCAATCAGGTGCTGGAGGAAGAGGGCGCGTTCAAGGGGGCGCAAGAATGAGCGCGCCGCAAGCGCGCGTTGGCCTGATCGGCATCGGCAGCATGGGCTGGCCCATGGCTGCCCGGCTGGTCCAGGCCGGCTTCACGGTGACGGTCTTCGACGCCGCGCCGGGCCAGGCCGGGAAATTCGCCAAGGAGGTGGGCGGGCAGGCCGCGGCGACTTGCGCCGAACTGGCGGGCCAGGCCGACATCATTTTCACCATGCTGCCTACCAGCGCCATTGTCGAACAGGTGCTGGGCGGCGAGCAGGGTGTGCTGGCGGGCCTGCGTCCGGGCGCCGTCGTGGTGGACATGAGCTCCGGGGTGCCGGCGCATACCCAACGGCTGGCCCGGACCGTGGCCGCCGCCGGCGGCGAGATGGTGGACGCGCCGGTGTCCGGCGGCGTGCCGCGCGCGCGCACCGGCGAGCTGGCGATCATGTTCGGCGGCCCCGCGGCAACGCTCGAACGGGTGCGTCCGGCCCTGGCCTGCATGGGCACGTCGATTACTCCCGTGGGGGACGTCGGCAGCGCCCATGCCATGAAGGCATTGAACAACCTGGTATCGGCGGGCGGTTTTCTGATCGGCGTCGAGGCCATGCTGATCGGCCAGCAGTTCGGCCTGGATCCGAACGTGATCGTGGACGTGCTCAACGCGTCGACGGGCATGAACAATTCCACCCAGAAAAAGTTCAAGCAGTTCGTGCTGTCGCGCCAGTTCAATTCCGGTTTCGGCCTGGACCTGATGGTCAAGGATCTCGGCATTGCGCTGGGCATCGCCACGGATACCGGCACGCCGACGCCGTTCGCATCGCTGTGCCGCGAACTCTGGGCCTCGGCCGGCAAGACGTTGGGCAAGGGCCAGGATCACACCGCGGTTGCCCGCTTGTCCGAGCAACTGGCGGGTGTGGAATTGGGGCCGAAGAAGGGCTGAGGCGCTACGCGGCGCGGCCCCGGCCGCGCCGTTTTCGGCCCGGCCCGAGCTGCCGGGCCGAGGCGTCGGGGTGGCCGTTGCCGGCCCTCTCCATTGACGCCGCGCAAGCTAAGCGTGCGCAGGCTGCAACAAATTTTCGCAATATATGTTACAAATACACAATAATTGACATATAGCGAACGCGGTCCGCGGGACCTGCCGTGCTGATTGGCCACCGTCCGATAATGCGTGCCCGCGTCCCAAGCGCCGGCCTTTCTCGGGCATAGTCGGCGGCAGTCCCGGCGTGGCCGGGCGCGGTAGCGACAGCAGTATGCCCCCACAATCGCAGTTTCCCGTTCATCCACGCGTGATCGCGGCCTTCGACTTCGACGGCACCCTGACGCGGCGCGACACGTTCGTCCCCTTTCTGGCCCATCTTTCATGGGCCAGGCTGCTTGGAGCCCTCGTGGCGGCCGCACCCGCGCTGGCGGGGTTCGCGCTGCGCCTGCGCAGCAATGAGCACGCCAAGGCGGCGCTTTGCCGAGCGGCGCTGAAGGGCCGTTCGCGCGCCGAACTGGCCCGCATCGCGCGCGCGTGGGTGCGCACCATCCCCCTGCGCCCCGCGCTGGTCGAGCGGCTGCGCTGGCATCAGCAGCGCGGCGACCATTGCGTCCTGGTGAGCGCATCGCCGGACATCTATCTGGAGGAGGTCTCGCGCCATCTGGGGTTCGACGACCTGATCTGCACGCGGATGTCGATCGACGGGCAGGGGAAGCTCACCGGCGATCTCGACGGCGCCAATTGCTGGGGCCCGGAAAAAATGCGCCGCCTGGCGGAACGCTTCGGTCCCCTGGGCCGCTACGAGCTGTATGCCTATGGGGACAGCCGCGGCGATCAATGGATGATAGATGCCGCGCAGCACGCGTGGTACCGCGGCCAGGCGGTCAAGCCATGAGCGCCATCGTTTCCCTGCTGCGCCCGCAGCAATGGCTGAAGAACGGTTTCGTGCTGATCGGGCTGATCTTCAGCCACGGCTGGGCGGATCCGGACCTGGCGTTCGGGGCGGGCGTGGGATTCGTGGCGTTCTGCCTGGCGTCCAGCGCGGTCTACGTATTGAATGACTATTTCGACAGGGCGGCCGACGCCGCCCATCCCAAGAAGCGCTATCGCCCCATCGCCAGCGGCCGGGTCGGCCTGCCGCAGGCGCGCGTGCTGATCGCGATCCTGTTCTGCGGCGCGCTGGGGCTGCCGCTGGCCCTCGGGCAATGGCCGGTGGCGCTGGTCGTGGCCTGCTACCTGGCGCTGAACATCGCCTATACGCTGCGCTTGAAGCACAAGGTGCTCGTCGACGTGTTCTGCATCGCCGCCGGCTTCATGCTCCGCCTGGCTTGCGGCACCTATGCGGTAGGCATCATGCCCTCCCGCTGGATGCTGTTGTGCAGTTTCATGCTGACGCTGTTCCTGGGCTTCGCGAAGCGCCGCGCCGAGATCGTCGCGGTGCCCTCCGGCGTGCTTGCCCTGGAAGGCAGCACGCGCATCGTGCTGCGCCACTACAGCGCGCAACTGCTGGACAACCTGGTTGCCATTACCGCCAGCGCCAGCCTGCTCACCTATGGCCTGTATACGGTGGATGCCGAGACCGCGGCATTGCATGGCACCCAGCACCTCGTCCTTACCTTGCCCATCGTGACCTTCGGCGTATTTCGCTACCTGTACCTGCTGTACAGGGGCGGGTCCGGCGAAGAGCCGGGGCGCGATCTGCTGGCCGACAACCAGATACGCATGGCGGTGCTGGCCTGGGTGATTGTGGTGGTCTTGCTTGTGGGAACTTGAAGATGGCATATCTGTGGCTGATTCTCAGCGGAGCATGCAGCGTGGCGGCCAGCGTGGCGCTCAAGGCCGCGGGGGCGGGTTCGGCGGCCGGGCTGCCGGCGTCGCTCCTGGGGCAGGCGCTGCCCTATCTGGCGGCGATCGGAGCCTATGGGCTGGGCTTCGGGTTCTACGCGCTGGCGCTGCGGCAACTGGACCTGACCCTGGCCTACCCGCTGATGGTGGCCTTCGCCATCGCGGGCGTCTTCGGCTATGGCCTGCTGTCCGGCGCCGAGTCGATCTCGGCCGCGCGCATGGCGGGCGCCGCCTTCATCGCCATCGGCATCTTCCTGCTGTCGAAATAAGCATATGAATCCCATGAGACGTTTTTTCGAAAGCGCGGGCTACCGCTGGTTCCTGTTGTCCTGCGCCTATGTCGTCATCGCGGCCGCCGTCATGAACGGCTTCTATACAAAGTGGAGGCTGAACGACGGGCATCCGGCCTTGAGCCTGTCGCGCATGGTCGAAGGCACGGCCCATCGCCCCTATGTGTACCGGCAGTTCATGCCGGCATTGGCCAACGGGATCCAGGCGGCGTTGCCGCAGGCAACCGTGGCGCGCATCTCCGAGCGCCTGGCGGAGCCCCGGAGACTGAACAGCCGCTCGGGGCTGGCGATGCGCTATCCGGGGTCGGAAGCGCTGATGCCGGACATCGCCTTGCGCTATCACATTGTCTATTACTTCACCTTCTTCGCGCTGCTGGCCGCGCTGTTCGTGATGCGGCGCGTGTGCCTGCGGGCCGGCGCGGACGCGGTGGCCGCGACGGCGGCGCCCGCCATCGTCGCGCTGCTGCTGCCGTTCTTCCTTACCGAAGGCGGGTATTTCTACGACTTCGTCGAGTTGCTCTTCATGATGAGCGCGGTCTTGCTGGCGATGGGGGCGTCGCGCCGCGCGCCGCTGCGCCTGGCCTTCCTGCTCGTGCTGGCCGGCCTTGCGACCTGGAACAAGGAAGCCTTTTTCTTTTTCACGCCCGCCTTGTATCCGCTGCTGCGCCGCAATCTGCCGCGTGCGCAGGCCGCCGCGCTGGTGGCGGGCCTGCTCTTTGTATGCGGCTGCGTCTATCTGGCGTTGCGCATGCGCTATGCGGGGAACCCGGGCACGACCGTGGACTACCAGCTGTGGGACAACCTGCGCTTCTACGTCGATCCCGGCAACTGGCTGCGCACGGAGAACACCTATGGCGTGCTGTTGCCGCGCGGCTTCGGAATCGTGAGTTTCCTGGCGTGCGCGGGCATCGCCGCGGCCGGCTGGCCGCGCCTCCCGCAGGCCCTGCGCCAGCATGCGACGCTGGCCGTGTCCATCAACCTGCCGCTGTTCCTGCTGTTCTGCTCGCCTGGCGAGGTGCGCAACCTGAGCATGCTCTATCCCGCGCTGGCGTGCCTGATGGCGCTTGCGCTGACGCTCTGGCTGCAACCCCGCACGGATCGAAATCCTATCGACGCGGCGCCAATCCAATGATGCGTTTCTTCAATGCGGCGGGCTACCGGCGCTTCCTGATGGCGTTGCTCTACGTGGTCGTCGCCGCCGCCGCGTTCAATGGCTTCTACACGAAGTGGCGCCTCAACGACGGCCACGGGCCCCATTCGCTCGCGTCGATGGTGGATGGCACGGCGTATCGGCCCTATGTGTATCGGCAGCTCGTGCCCGCCGCGGCCAATGGCATCCAGGCCTTGCTGCCCGCTGGCGCCGTGGCGCGGATATCCGAACGGCTGGCGGATCCGCGCCGCCTGAACAGCCGCTCGGGGCTGGCCATGCGCTACCCGGAGTCCGAGGCGATGCAGCCGGCCGTCACGCTGCGCTACCACATCGTTTACTACCTGACGTTCCTGGCCCTGCTCGGCGCGTTGTTCGCGATGCGCGCGCTCTGCCTGCGGATGGGAGCCAGCGCGCCGGCGGCAACGGCGGCCCCCTTGGCCGTCGCGCTCCTGTTGCCGTTTTTCCTGACCGAAGGCGGGTTCTTCTACGACTTCCTGGAAGTCCTGTTCATGATTTGCGCGATATTGCTGGCGTGGCGCATCCCCCCGGAATCTCGCGCGCGCGCGGCGGCTTGCCTGGTCTTGCTGGCGCTGGTCTCCGCGATAGCGACGTGGAACAAGGAAGCATTCTTCTTCTTTGTAGCGACGCTATACCCCTTTCTCAGGCTCAACCTGTCGCGGCTCAAGGCTGCCGGCGTCGTGGGCCTGCTGATGTTCGTGTGCGGCTGCGTCTATCTCGCATTGAAGATCCGCTACGCGGGCAACCCCGGCGGCACGGTCAGCTTCCAGCCCGGCGCCAACCTGTTCTACTTCCTGGATCCGGGGAACTGGTTCCGCACGGAAGCCACCTATGGCGTGACGCTGCCCAAGGGCCTGAGCGCCGTGATGATGCTGATGATCGCCGGTGTGGCGGCAATCGGCTGGGCGCGCCTGCCGGCGGTTTTCCGCCTGCACGTATGGGCAGCGCTTGCCGTCAATGTGCCGCTGTTCCTGCTCTTCGCGGCGGCGGGAGAGGCGCGCAATCTCAGCATGCTGTATCCCTCGCTTCTGGGGCTGTTGGCGATGGCGCTGACGGCCTGGATGGGCGCCGCCGCGCCGGGCCGCGGCGGCGGCGAGCCCGCCTGAGCGATTCCCTTTGTTACGTCGATAGCGGGTTTACCCTGTGTTTTTGCGTGTCCAAAATTTGTATGATGACCCGATAACTTAATCCTAGAGACATCTCATCATGCTGGCCCCGCAGCCGCTTTTCCCGCCTCGCCGCCCCTGCCGCACGGAGGCGCTTCATGGCTGAAGAATCCCGCATCCGCGAAGAAATCTGCACCGTCGGCGCCAGCCTGTACAACCGCGGCTACACCGTCGGCGCGGCAGGCAATATCAGCGCCCGGCTGGACGACGGCTGGCTGATCACGCCCACGGACGCCTGTCTGGGCCGCCTGGATCCGGCCGAACTGGCCAAGGTCGACCTGGAAGGAAACTGGGTGTCCGGCGCCAAGCCTTCCAAGACCCTGGTGCTGCACCAGGGCATTTATCGCGCCAGCCCCGAATCGCGCGGCGTCGTCCATACGCATTCCACGCACCTGGTGGCATTGACGCTGGCGGGCGTGTGGCGGCCCGATGAAGTGTTGCCGCCGATTACCCCGTATCAGGTCATGAAGGTGGGGCGGATTCCGCTGATCGGCTATCGCCGCCCCGGCGACGCGCAAGCCGCGGCCGACGTGGCCGCCGTTGCGGCGCAGGTGCGCGGCGCGCTGTTCGAGAGGCTGGGCCCCGTGGTGTGGGAGCGCTCCGTGCCGCATGCGTCCTACGCCCTGGAAGAGCTGGAAGAAACCGCCCGGCTGTGGCTGATGAGCGATCCCCGCCCGGAGCCGCTCGACGCCGCGGCCATTGAAGAGCTACGCGCGGCCTTCGGCGCGCGCTACTGATTTATCCCGACAAAGCCGCCCGGCCGCATGCCTGCGGACCGGGAAGGCGCCCCCCTCCTGGAGACTTGCATGCCCCCGATGGAAACGACGCTCGGCGAGCAGCCCGCAGCGGCAAAGCCGGCAGATACCCATGAAACCGCGCGCGCCTACGCGAAGGTGTTCTGGCGGCTCGTGCCGTTCCTGATGCTTTGCTACGTGATCGCCTATCTCGATCGCGTCAACGTAGGCTTCGCCAAGCTGCAGATGTCGCAGGACCTGGGTTTCAGCGAAACCGTGTTCGGCCTGGGCGCGGGCGTGTTCTTCATCGGCTACTTCCTCTTCGAGGTGCCCAGCAACCTGCTCATGCACAGGCTGGGCGCCCGCATCTGGATCGCGCGCATCATGATCACCTGGGGCATCCTGTCGGGGATGTTCATGTTCGTCGAGACGCCCACCGGCTTCTATATCCTGCGCTTCCTGCTGGGCCTGGCCGAAGCGGGCTTCTATCCCGGCGTGATCCTCTACCTGACCTATTGGTATCCGGCCCACCGCCGCGCCAAGATCATCGCGCTGTTCATGTCCGCCATCCCCGTGGCCGGCATTTTCGGCAACCCGCTGTCCGGCTGGATCATGGATGCCTTCCACGGCACGCATGGCCTGCAGGGCTGGCAGTGGATGTTCCTGATCGAGGCGATCCCCGCCCTGGTCATCGGCGTGGCGACCATCATGTACCTGGACAACGGCATCTCCAACGCCAAATGGCTGACCGACGATGAGAAGAAGCTGCTGAGCCGCGAAATCGAACAGGACCAGAAGCAGACGGGCGCGCAGCAGCACTCGCTGCGCGCCGTGTTCGCGGACAAGCGCGTCTGGTGGATGTGCCTGATCTACTTCGCCTTCGTGGCCGGCCAGTACGGGCTGACGTTCTGGATGCCGACATTGATCAAGTCGACCGGCGTCACGGGCGCGTTCAACATTGGCCTGCTCAGCGCCATTCCGTTCATTTGCGCCATCGTGGTGATGAACCTGCTGGGCCATTCGGCCGACAAGCGCCGCGAGCGCCGCTGGCACCTGATCGTGCCGGCGCTGCTCGGGGCGGTCGGTTTTTCCGTCGCCGCGTCCTTCGCCGACAACACCGTGGTGTCGCTTGTCTTTCTGTCGATGGCCGCGGCCGGGGTACTGACCTGCGCGCCCTTGTTCTGGTCGCTGCCGACGGCCTTCCTGTCGGGCACCGCGGCGGCGGCAGGCATCGCCATCGTCAATTCGGTGGGCAACCTGGCGGGCTTCGCCAGCCCCTACATGATCGGCTATCTGAAAGACCTGACCAGTTCCACCGCCTCCGGCATGTATGTGCTGGCCGGCGTGCTGGTCGTGGGCGCCATCGCGGTCTGGTTCACCCCGGCCAAGCTGGTCAATCGCTGACGCGCCGCTACGTTTACAAGGAATCGCAATGCCACGCCTGGCCGCCAATCTGACCATGATGTACACCGAGCATCCCTTCCTGGACCGCTTCCAGGCGGCGGCCGGCGATGGATTCTCCGGGGTGGAGTTCCTGTTTCCGTATGATTTTGCGGCGGTGGAGCTCAAATCGCGGCTGGAGGAGAACGGCCTGGAACTGGCCCTGTTCAACGCGCCGCCCGGGGATTGGGCGGCCGGCGAGCGCGGCATCGCTTCCTTGCCGGGCCGGGAAGCCGAGTTCGAGCGCGGCTTCGACCAGGCGCTGGAATATGCGGCCGCGCTCGGCAACCGCAGGCTCCATGTGATGGCCGGCCTGATCCGCCCCGGCGAGGACCGTGGCGCGCACCGCGACACCTATTTGCAGAACCTGGCGCGCGCGGCGCGAACCGCGGCCTCGGCCGGCATCGTCGTGGTGATCGAACCGATCAACACGCGCGACATCCCGGGCTTCTTCCTCAATCGCCAGGACGACGCGCAAGCGGTTTGCGCCGAGGTCGGCGCGGACAACCTGAAGGTGCAGTTCGACATCTATCACTGCCAGATCGTCGAGGGCGATATCGCGGTCAAGCTGGAGCGCGACATGGCAGGCATCGGCCACATCCAGATCGCCGGCGTGCCCGACCGGCACGAGCCGGACCTGGGCGAGCTGAACTACCCCTATCTGTTCGAGCGTATCGACGCCCTGGGCTATACAGGCTGGATCGGCTGCGAGTACCGTCCCAAGGCGGGCACGTCCGAAGGCCTGGGCTGGGCCCAACCCTATCTCGGCAATCACTGAGCATTCCATCATGAAGATACTGATCACCGGCGGCGCCGGATTCCTGGGCCAGCGGCTGGCTCGAAAATTGTTGGAGCGAGGTTCCCTCGCGCTGGACGGCGGCGCGCCGCAAGCGATCACGCGGATCGACCTGCTGGACGTCGTCAAGAACGACACGCTGACGGACCCGCGCGTGCATTCGATGGTCGGAGATATCGCCGACCCGGCCGTTCTGCAACACGCCATCGACACGGAGACCCGCGCCATTTTCCATCTGGCCGCGATCGTCAGCGGGCAGGCCGAGGCCGACTTCGACCTGGGCATGCGCATCAATCTGGACGCATCGCGGGCGCTGCTGGAAACCTGCCGCGCGCTGGGCCACAAGCCGCGGGTGATCTTCACCAGTTCGGTGGCGGTGTACGGCGGCGTCTTGCCCGAGACCGTGCGAGACGACACCGCGCTCAATCCCCAGTCATCGTACGGCACGCAGAAGGCGATCGCCGAACTGCTGCTGGCCGACTACACGCGGCGCGGCTTCGTCGACGGCATCGTGCTGCGCCTGCCCACGATCAGCGTGCGGCCCGGCCGTCCCAATGCGGCGGCCTCGTCGTTCGCCAGCGGCATCATTCGCGAGCCTCTCAATGGCGAGGCCTCGGTGTGCCCGGTCGGCGCCGACACGCGCTTGTGGCTGCTGTCGCCGCGCGGCGCGATCCAGGCGCTGGTCGCCGGTTGCGAGCTGCCGGCGCGCGCCGTGGCCGACCGCGCGCCCATCAACCTCCCGGGCGTGTCCGTCACGGTGGCGGAGATGGAACAGGCGCTGCGCGAGGTGGCGGGCGACGAAGTGGCCGATCGCATCGGCTGGCAGGTGGACGAGCGCGTCGAGCGCATCGTCGGCAGCTGGCCCGGCCGGTGGGACACGGCGCGGGCGGCCAGCCTGGGCCTGAAGGGCGATCGCGATTTCGCCGAGATCATCCGCGCCTACATGGCCGACGACTTGCAGCGCTGAGCGCGCCGCGCCCCGCCTTATCTAGATTTCCTGGACGATGAAACCATGAGCAATCCGCAAACATCCCCGCGCCGTGTCGGCGTCATCGGCCTGGGCGCCATGGGCGCTGGAATCGCCCAAAGCCTGCGCCGCGCAGGCCACGAGGTGCACGCGTACGACATCAGGCCCGGCGCTGCCGCGGCGTTCGCGGCCGAGGGCGGGGTGGCGTGCGCCGCGCTGGCCGACATGGCGGCGGCTTGCGACATCGTCATCAGCGTCGTCGTCAACGCGGAGCAGACCGAGGCGGTGCTTTACGGCGAGGGCGGCATCGCCGCTTTCCTGCGGCCGGGCGCCGTATTCGTGATGTGTTCCACCGTGGATCCCAGCGGGTCGATCGCGCTGGAGGCGCGGCTGGCCGAGCAAGGCATTCACTACGTGGACGCTCCCATTTCCGGCGGCGCCGCCAAGGCCGCGGCCGGCCAGATGACCATGATGACCGCGGCCCGTCCGGCCGCCTACGAGGCTTGCGGCGGCGTGCTCGAATCGATGGCCGGCAAGGTCTACCGCCTGGGCGACCGCGCGGGCGCGGGCAGCAAGGTCAAGATCATCAACCAGCTGCTGGCGGGCGTGCACATCGCGGCTGCCGCGGAGGCGATGGCGCTGGGCCTGCGCGAAGGCGTGGACGCCGATGCGCTGTACGAAGTGATCACGCACAGCGCGGGCAACAGCTGGATGTTCGAGAACCGCATGGCCCACGTTCTGGCGGGCGATTATGCGCCGCTCTCGGCGGTCGATATCTTCGTGAAGGACCTGGGGCTGGTGCTGGATACCGCGCGCCATACCAAGTTCCCGCTGCCGCTGGCCTCCACCGCGCACCAGATGTTCATGCAGGCATCCTTGGCCGGGCATGGCCGCGAGGACGACAGCGCCGTGATCAAGATTTTCCCCGGGATTTCGCTGCCGGAGCCGAAATGAGCATCAAACTGGGCTGTATCGCGGACGATTTCACCGGCGCCACCGACCTGGCCAACAACCTCGTGCGCGCCGGCATGCGCGCGGTGCAGGCGATCGGTGTTCCCGGGACGCCGCTGCGCGGCGACGCGGACGCAGTGGTCGTGGCGCTGAAGACCCGCACCCTGCCTGCCGACGAGGCCGTGGCCCAGTCGCTGGCGGCGCTGGACTGGCTGCAGGCGCAGGGCGCCGAGCAGATCTATTTCAAGTACTGCTCCACGTTCGACAGCACGGCGCAGGGCAATATCGGCCCGGTGACCGACGCGCTGATGTCCAGGCTTGGCACCCGCTTCACCATCGCCACGCCCGCGTTTCCGGACAACAAGCGCACGGTATTCAAGGGCTACCTGTTCGCGGGCGACGTGCTGCTGAACGAATCGGGCATGCAGCATCATCCGCTGACGCCGATGACCGACCCCAACCTGGTCCGCGTGTTGTCGGCGCAGACCTCGCGCAAGGTGGGCCTGATCGACTACAGCGTCGTCGCGCGCGGCAGCGACGCGATCCGCGCCCGCATCGCCGAGTTGTCGTCGCAGGGCATTGAGGTCGCCATCGTGGACGCGGTGTCCAACGAGGACCTGCTGGCCCTGGGGCCGGCCCTGCGGGGCATGCCGCTGGTGACGGCGGGCTCCGGCGTTGCGATCGGCCTGCCGGCCAACTGGGGCCTGTCGCCAGGCGGCAGGGCGGAGTCGGCGCTCGTGCCCGGCCTGCAGGCCGTGGTGGCGGGCAGCTGCTCCACGGCCACCAACGGACAGGTGGCGGCGTTCATCGAAAGCGGCCGGCCGGCCCTGGCGCTGGATCCGTTGCGGCTGGCGGCGGGCGACGACGTGGTGGGCGAGGCATTGGCCTGGGCCGAGCCGCGCATGCAGGACGGCCCTGTGCTGATCTATTCCACGGCGCAGCCCGATCAGGTGAGGCAGGCCCAGGGCGCGCTGGGCGTCGAGCGCGCGGGATCGCTGATCGAAGCCGCCATTGCGCGCATTTCGGTGGGACTGGTCGAGCGCGGCGTGCGCCAGCTGATCGTGGCGGGCGGCGAGACCTCAGGCGCGGTCGTGCAGGCGTTGGGGCTGGAGCAGATCGCCATCGGAGCGCAGATCGATCCGGGCGTGCCCTGGTGCGCGGGCCATGCGCCGGCGGCGCGGGGCGATGTCAGCATCGCGCTGAAGTCGGGCAATTTCGGAACGCGGGACTTCTTCATCAAGGCGTTTCGCCGGGCTTGAACGGCGCGAAGGGTGGCGCCCCGGGGGAGGGGCCCCCGGGCCGTTACCGGTGTGCCTGCTTCAGCCGCTTGGCGGCGTTCACCATATGGATGCGGGCGGCCTCGCGCGCCTCGTCCACATCCTTCCGGCGGATGGCCTCGACGATGGCGGCGTGCTCCTGCAGCACGTCGCGCATCAGGCCCGCGTGGCGCGCTTCGTTGCCGCGCGTCACGCGCGTGGCCGCCTCCATGAATTGGCTGACGAACGCCAGCGTCGTCATGAAATAGGGGTTACCGGTGGCGCGCGCGATGCTGCGGTGAAACGCCACGTCTTCCTTCACGCCGTCCCCGCCGTTCTCGACCGCCTGCGAAATGGCGGCCAGCGCCGCGTCGATGTCGGCCATGTCCTGCTTTTTTCGCACCGCGGCGGCCTGGGCGGCGATTTCGGTTTCCAGCGCGCGGCGCAGATCCACGATGTGCAGGACCGCCTCCAGCGAGGACAGCTCGGCCGCATCGATGCGCAGGGCGCGATTTCCCGTGGACCCGGTGACGTAGACGCCGCTGCCTTGCCGCGCTTCCACCACGCCATCCTGGCGCAGCCGGGAGACGGCTTCGCGGATGACGGTGCGGCTGACGCCGAACTGCTCCGCCAGCGCGGTTTCGGTCGGCAGTTTCGCACCGGGCAGCACGCGGCCTTCGTCGATTTCGGCGCGCAGCCGTTTGGCGACGGTGTCGGTCAGCGTGGGCGGGGAAGGTAGTCGGGGAAACGCCATGGATGAGAAGGGCAGGAAAGGCCGGGCGGAGCATTGCGGACCGTTGGCACGGGCAGCGTCGATGATAACCGGTACGGCGCGTCAGGCCGCGGATCCGTCCAGGCTCAGGCCCGCGCGCCCGCGGGCGCCGCGAGGGCCTCCAGCAGGCAATCGATGAAGCACTGCGCGGCCGGCGTGGGCGGCGAGTCGGCGCGGGTCAGGATCGAGACGCGAGCGGCCGGCAGTTCATGCGCCAGAGGCAGCATGCGCAGGCCGCGCGGCAGCAGGCTGTGGTCGAACAGATTGCGCACGAAAATTCCCAGGGCATCGCTTTCGGCAATGATGGCCAGCGCCACCGCGATCGATTGGCACGGAATCACGTCGCGGGGCGGAGGCAGCTTGTGGGCGGCGAACGCCAGACGCAGAAGATTGGCGGGGGCCTGGATATTGCCGGGAAGCAGCCACAGGGCATCGTGCAGTTCGGCAAGACTGCGGGCGCGGCGCAGCGGGTGGCCGGCGCGCGCGCCCACCGCCAGCGGCAGCGTGAACAGCGTGGTTCTGGCGAAGCCGTCGTCGATCTCGCCGTCGTACTCCGTCTGCACCAGGAAATCGTAGCGGCCGGATTCCAGTTGCTCGTGGCTATAGGGCGGCGCCACCTCGTTGAACGCCACGGCCACGCGCGGCATGCGCGCGCGGAAGGCGGCCAGCGCGGCGGGCAGCACCGTCAGCGCGGCCGAGCTGATCGCCAGGTTCAGCGTGCCGCCTTCGCCGTCGCGCATCTGGCCGATTTCCTCCTGGGCCTTGCGCGTTTCCTGCAGGATCAGGACGGCGCGCCTGTACAGGGCTTCGCCGTAGGCGGTCAGTTCCACGCCCCTGGCGCTGCGCCGCACCAATTCGGCGCCCACGCTCTCCTCCAGCTCGCGCAGGCTGCGCGTGGCGGCGGGCTGAGTGACGAACAGCGCGCGCGCCGCCGCGCGGATGCTGCGGTGCTCGGCGATCTGTACGAATGCGCGTAATTGGCGCAGGTTCATGGGCTGCGGACCGGATCCAGGAATCGACCGGCGTCAGCATATAAGAAAAAGTACTCACTGGAACAAAAATACTGTCTTTTCCTTATCGTTTGCCATCCGTATATTCGTGCTCACGGGACAGGCGCGGCATCCGGGTTCACCGGCCGGTCGTCACCGGAACGGACATCAAGGGGAAAAAATGTCTATCGCTATCGCCGCCGCGCCGGGCCGGCAGGATCTCCATACGCCAGCGATGCGCCGGCGGGTGATCGCAGGCACCACGATCGGCAACGCGCTGGAGTTCTTCGACTTCACCGTCTTCACGTTCCTGATGCTGGTCATCGGGCCGCTCTTCTTTCCGGCGGCCTCGAGCTATGGGCAACTGCTGCTGACCACCGCCACGTTCGGCGTGGGCTTCCTGATGCGCCCGGTGGGCGGCATGCTGATCGGGTCATACGCCGACCGCCATGGGCGGCGCGCGGCCATGACGCTGACCTTGTGGCTGATGGGCTTGGGCTGCGCGCTGATCGCCGCCGCGCCGACCTATGCGCAGATGGGCGCGGCGGGGCCCGTGCTGATGGTGCTGGCGCGGTTGATCCAGGGCTTCGCGGCCGGCGGAGAGGTTGGAGCATCGACCACCCTGCTGGTGGAGCACGCGCCGCCGGAGAAGCGCGGGTTCTATTCCAGCTGGCAGTTCGGCAGCCAGTCGCTGGGCGTGATGCTGGGCGCGCTGACGGTGGCGCTGCTGACGGCGGCGCTGAGCAAGGAGCAGATGCAGGCCTGGGGCTGGCGCGTGCCGTTCGTCATCGGCATCCTGACCGTGCCGGTGGGCGCCTACATCCGGCGCAACCTCGAGGAAACGCTTGAACCGCCGCCGCGCGCCGGCGTGACGCAATCGCAGGCGGGGACCGGCCATCAGCCGCTGCGCCGTGTTTTCGCCGAGCACAAGACGCGGGTGGTCAAAGGCATTCTGCTGGTGATCGGCGGCATGGTCTGCGCGCAGATCATCGGGTTCTACATGCCGGCCTACGCCAACAAGGAGCTGGGCCTGCCCGCGACGTCGACGTTGTCCGCCAGCGTCGTCCTGGGCGCCATCGGCTTTCTGATCGCGCCCTTCGTCGGCATGCTGGCCGACCGCGTGGGACGCAAGAAGGTGATCTTCTGGTCGCGCGCGGCCACGGTAGGCGCCTTGCTGCCATGCTTCCAGTGGCTGGTTTCCGCGCCCAGCACCGGCCGGCTGATGACGGTGATCGCCTTGCTGGCGGTGCTGCTGGCCTTGCAGACCGCGCCGGTGATCACGATGCTGCCCGAGCTGTTCCCGAAGGCGGTGCGCACGACCGGGATGTCGGTGGTCTATGGGCTGGGAATTTCCGTATTCGGCGGCTTTGCGCAATTCTTCGTAACCTGGCTGCTGCACGTCACGCGAAACCCGATGGCGCCGGCCTGGTACCTGATGGTGACCGTGACGCTTTCCACCGTGGTGCTGTTCTGGATCCGGGACCGCACCGGCCACGAAATCGATACTCGCGAGGCATGACATGCAATCCACGACCGGCTATTTTTCCTCGAGCTACGCGCAGGCGCGCGAACGCTTCCTGTCGGCGGCGGCGCCGCTGGCCTCGCATGTCCGGTCCTACGGCATCGACCCCCTGGGCAGCGAGGGCGAGCCGCTCGCGACCGACGTGGCCCTGATCGGTGATCCGGATGCCGGGCGGTTGCTCATCATGACGTCGGCCACGCACGGCGTCGAGGGTTTCTGCGGCGCCGGCTGCCAGCTCGCGCTGCTGGACGATGCGCCGATGCTGGAACGGGCGCGCCGCGCGGGCGTGGCGCTGCTGCTGGTGCACGCGGTGAATCCCTATGGCTTTTCGTGGATCGCGCGCACGGACGAGGGCAATGTGGACCTGAACCGCAACGCGCAGCCGTTCGGCGGCCAGCCGCTGCCGGAGAATCCCGGCTACGGGCCGGTCCACGGACTGCTGCTGCCGCAGGAGTGGCCCCCGACGGAACAGAACCGGAAGGACCTCGCCCGCCATATCGAACAGCATGGCCTGCCCGCGGTGACCCAGGCCGTGTCGCGCGGGCAGTACACCCATGCGGATGGCCTGTTCTATGGCGGCGACCGGCCTGCGGCCTCGCTCGCGAACCTCAGGACCATCCTGCAGACCCACGCCAGCCGCCATGCGCGCATCGGCTGGATCGACGTGCATACCGGCCTGGGCCCCCGCGGCCACGGCGAGAAGATATACGCCGGCCGCCGCGACGAGGCCGAGGTGGCGCGGGCGCGCCGCTGGTGGGGCAGCGACATCGCCGTGCCCTACCAGGGGAGTTCCGCGTCGGTGGACATCACCGGCCATCTGGCGGGCCTGATCTACCAGGCCTGCCCCGACTCGGAGCCCACCTCGATGGCGCTGGAGTTCGGCACCATGCCGTGGGAAGACGTGATCCACGCGCTGCGGGGCCGAAATTGGCTGCGCGCCCATCCCGAGGCCGGCGACGCGCAGCGCCGCGAAATCCTGCAGGCCACCCTCGACGCGTTCTATTGCGGCCAGGAGGATTGGCAAGGCATGGTGCTGGGCCAGAGCCGCGTGGCGGTGCTGCAGGCCCTGTGCGGGCTCGAGGCGTAGGCCGAGTCGCATCCAGGGTTGCACCTGCCGCCGCCTTGCGTTGCGGCCGGTTGCACCCTTGCCATCAGGCGCGTTCCTGGCCGGCTGCGGGATTTTCCCAGTGGTGGGTTATCCCTAGTTGAGCCGCGCAGCAACCGGTCGATATGCTCTGGTTAACCGCAGAGGCCGCAGAGTCCTTACCGGAGGAGTTTCAAGCCTAGCCGGCATCAGCTGACAAGGAACCTGGATTTGCACAACGCGCCTCCTTTGAACCCGGCCGTCAGGGCCGCCAACCGGGAACAGGCCCTGCGGGTGTTTCCGTGGGCGACGTGGCTGCACCGCCTCTTCGTTGTCCTCATGTATGCGTTCATGCTCTGCCCCATCGTGCTGGTGGTCTGGCTGAGCTTCTTCAAGGACGCCATTCTTTACTTTCCCCCGTCCGGCTACACGCTGTCCTGGTACGTGAAGGCATGGGAAAACCCCGCTTTCGCCAATGGCTTCCTGTTCAGCCTGCAAGTGTCGCTGGTGGCTGCCTTCATCGGCGTGGCCATGGGCGTGCTGGCCGCCGTGGGCATCGCCCGCTACCGCTTCCGCGGCAGCAAGGGCATCAATACGCTGCTGCTGTCGCCGCTGCTGATTCCCGGCATCGTGGCGGGGGTGGGCATCTACCTGTTCTATCTGCGCGCCGAGGAAGCGCTGGACCAGGACATCATCGGCACCTTCGGCGGACTGGTGATCGCCCACGTGTGCCTGACCATTCCGTGGACCGTCAGGCTGGTCACCGCCGGCATGGCGGGCCTGGACGGATCCATTGAAGAAGCGGCGCGCAACCTGGGCGCGAGCGCGCCGGTCGCGTTCATGCGCGTGACGCTGCCCATGCTGCGCCCGTCCATCGTGGCCGCCGCGCTGTTCAGCTTCGTCGTGTCGTTCGAGAACCTCGAGCTGTCGCTGTCGCTGGTCGGGCCGGGGCGCACCACGCTGCCCATCGCGATCATGCAGTACCTGGAATTCAACCTGGATCCGACCATCGCCGCGGTGGCCTCGGTGCAAATTCTGCTGTTGGGCATCATCATGCTTGTGACCGACCGCTATGTGAAACTCAGTCAGGTGGTGTAGAAGATGGCGAAGGTCTCGATCGAAAACATCCGTAAGCAGTTCGGCGCGGCGGTGGCAGTGTCCGATTTCTCGCTGGAGATCGCGGAAGGGGAACTGGTGGCGTTCCTGGGCCCCAGCGGCTGCGGCAAGACGACCACCCTGCGCATGATCGCCGGCTTCATTTCACCCTCGGCGGGGCGCATCCGCATCGGCGAGACCGATGTGACCCGCCTGCCGGTGCACAAGCGCGATACGGGCATGGTGTTCCAGCGCTACGCGCTGTTCCCGCACATGACGGTGGCGGAGAACGTGGCCTTCGGCCTGGAAATGCACAAGGTTCCCAAGGCCGACCGGGACGGCAAGATCCGGCGCGTGCTGGACATGGTGCGCATGAGCGAACTGCGCGACCGCTATCCGCGCCAGCTGTCCGGCGGGCAGCAGCAGCGCGTCGCGATCGCCCGCGCCCTGGCCATCGAGCCCAAGGTGTTCCTGCTCGACGAGCCGCTGTCCAACCTCGACGCCAAGCTGCGGGTGGAAGTGCGCGAAGAAATCCGCGCCCTGCAGCAGCGCCTGGGGCTGACCACCGTATTCGTGACGCACGATCAGGAAGAGGCGCTGGCGATCGCCGACCGAATGGCCATCATGCACGATGGCATCGTGCAGCAGGTCGGCACGCCCGACTCGCTGTACGAGCGGCCGGCCAACCTGTTCGTGGCCGACTTCCTGGGCAAGATGAACGTGTTCAAGGGACGCGGCGGGGCCGATAACGTCTTCCAGACCGAGGCGGGCCAGCGCATCGCGGCGCCGGGCGGTTCCGGGGCCACGCACGTGGGCGTGCGGCCGGAGCGGGTGAGCCTGCGGGAACAGCCCTCGGGGGGGAACGCGCTGGCGGGCGTGGTCGAGTCCTCGCTATATCTCGGCTCGGTGCTGGAAGTGCGCGTGCAGCTGGAGGGCGGCAACCGCATGATCAGCCAGGTCGTCAACGGCGGCGCGCGCCAGCCGCAGCCGGCGCCGGGCGCGCGTGTCTACGCGTGCTTCGAGCCGGACGACTGCGTGGCGTTCACGCAATAGGAGCCGCCATGACGACCGCGACGCAAGACGGGGCCCGCAGGGGCTGGCTGGGGCCGGGGCTGGCGTTTCCGGCATCGCTGGTGGTGCTGGCGATCATCCTGGTTCCCATCCTGCAATTGGCGCGCTACAGCTTCAACCGCTTCGATCCGGCGGAGCTGATGCAGACCGCCTTCACGTTCGAGAACTACGCCAAGTTCTTCGGCGATCCCTATTACCGCGACATCTTCCTCACGACATTGGGCATCGCCGGGCTGTGCACGGTGCTGGCGCTGGTGCTGGGCTTTCCCGTGGCGTACTTCCTGGCGCGCACGCAGAGCCGCTACAAGAGCCTGTTCGTCATCCTGCTGGTGTTCCCGCTGATGGTCGGGAACGTGGTGCGCGCCGCTGGCTGGATGGTGGCGCTGGGCAACGCGGGGGTGGTGAACGCCATCCTGCAGGGGATGGGGCTGATCGACAAGCCGCTGACCATGATGTACACGCCCACGGCGGTCGTGATCGGCACGACCGCCGTCGTCATGCCCTACCTGATCCTGACGCTGCAAAGCGTGCTGGAGGGCATGGACCTGTCCGTGGAGGAGGCCGCCCGCAACGTCGGCGCCAGTTTCTTCACCACGCTGCGCCGCATCGTGCTGCCCATCGCCGCGCCGGGCGTGGCGGCGGGGACGATGCTGGTTTTCATCCTGTGCATGAACGCTTACGCCACGCCGGTGCTGCTGGGCGGCTCCGGCCTGACGATGATGGCGCCGGCGCTGTACGACCAGATCACGCGCGCCTCCAATTGGCCGTTCGGCGCCGCGTTGGCCGTCGTGCTGGTCTGCGGCACGCTGGTCATCGCCCTGATTTCCAACTGGTTGATCCATCGCCGCTATATCAAGACCATGGCGTCCTGACCCCCGACTCCACAAAGGAATTCCTCATGGCTTCTGTATTGTTCAAGAATGCGAACCTGCTCGATCCCCTGCAGGCGGATCTGCTGGAAGGCCGGCACGTGCTGGTCGAGGACGGCGTCATCAAGGAGGTCTCCGACAAGCCGATCGCGGCCGCGTCCGCGCACACGATAGATGCCGCCGGCCGAACGCTCATGCCTGGGCTGATCGACCTGCATGTGCACGTCCTGGCCACGCAGCTGAACCTCAGCACGCAGGGTGTGCTGCCGGATGCGCTGGTCATGATGCGCGCCGTTCCCATCATGGCGGCCATGCTGCGTCGGGGCTTCACCACCGTGCGTGACGCGGGCGGCGCGGGCTGGGGGTTGAAATGCGCCGTGAACGAAGGCACGGTCAAGGGGCCGCGGTTGTTCATCTCGGGCCGCGCCATCAGCCAGACCGGCGGCCATGGCGATCCGCGCCCGCGTTCCGACCACCTGCGGCCGATGAGTTTTTGCGGCTGCTGTTTCCGCGCCGGCGACATCGGCCGCGTGGCCGACGGAATCGATGACGTGCGCAAGGCGGTGCGCCAGGAATTGCAGATGGGCGCCGACCAGATCAAGATGATGGCGTCCGGCGGGGTCGCATCGCCGACGGATCCGATCGCGTCCTATGGCTATTCGGAGGAGGAAATCCGGGTGATCGTCGACGAGGCCGCCAGCCGCCAGACCTACGTGATGGCGCATTCGTATACGGCGGATGCGATCGAACGGGCCATCCGCAACGGCGTGCGCACGATCGAGCACGGCAACCTCGTGGACGAGCGCGTGGCGCGATACATGGCGGAGAAGGGCGCCTTCGTGGTGCCGACGCTGGTCACGTACGAAGCGCTGGCGAACGAAGGCGCCGACTACGGGCTGCCGCCGGACTCCGTGGCCAAGATCGCCACGGTGCGCACCGCCGGCCTGCACTCCCTGGAGATCTATAAGAAGGCGGGGGTGAAGATCGGCTACGGTTCGGACCTGCTGGGGCCGTCGCAGCGCTTGCAAAGCGACGAATTCCGCATCCGCGCCGAGGTGATGACGCCGCAGGAGGTGATCCAGTGCGCCACCACCACCGCCGCGGAGGTGCTGAACCAGGTGGGGCAGCTGGGCCGCATCCAGGAAGGCGCGCTTGCGGACATACTGCTGGTGGACGGCAATCCCTACCGGGATCTTTCCTGCCTGTTGGGCCAGGGCGAGCACATCGCGCTGATCATGAAGGGCGGCGTCATCGAGCACAATGGAATGGGAGCATAGGCGCCATGAGCGATCCCACGCAGATGCAATCGGAAGTCGGCGAGGAATCCCGGGACGTCAACGCCGCCAAGGGCTGGCATCCGCCTTCGGCGCCCGTGGCGCGCGACCGCGGGCTGGGGCCTTTTCCCCGCCTGATCCTGCGCGGCGCCACCATCATCGACGGCACGGGCGCGCCGCCCTGGGGGCCGGTGGACATCGTGATCGAGAACGACCGGATCACGGGACTGGTGAACGTGGGCACGCCGCACAAGGCGATCGATCCCAAGCGCCGCCCGGGGCCGGGCGACCACGAAATCGATTGCCACGGAAAGTTCGTGACGCCCGGCTTCGTGGACGCGCACGCGCACATCGGCACGCCCTACCACGCCATGAGCGGCATCGTGCCGCCCGCCGACTACATCTATCGGCTGTGGCTGGCGCATGGCGTGACCACGGTGCGCGAAATGGGGGCCATGGGCGGACTGGGCTGGACGCTGGCGCAGCGCGAACTGTCAGCCGCCAACAAGATCGCCGCGCCCCGCATGGTGGTGCATTCGGTATTTCCGGCGGTCAACGACCGCGTCAAGACCATCCATACGCCGGAGCAGGGGCGCGAGTGGGTGCGCAAGCTGGCCGCGCGCGGCGCGGACGGCATCAAGTTCTTCGGCGCGCCGCCGGCCATCATGGAGGCCGCGCTGGACGAGGCGGCGCAACTGGGCCTGCGCTCGGGCTGCCACCATGCGCAGATGGCCGTCACCCGGGTGAACGCGCTGAAATCCGCGCGCTGGGGCCTGACCAGTTCCGAACACTACTACGGCTTGCCCGAAGCCTTGTTCGAGGACCGCGTGGTGCAGTCGTTTCCGACCGACTACAACTACAGCGACGAGTACTACCGCTTCGCGGTCGCGGGACAGACCTTCATGCAGGCCGCGAAGCCGGGCTCGGCGAAGTGGCGGGAGGTCATGGACAGCTTCCTGGAGCTGGGGCACACCTTCGTGCCCACCTTCAACATCTACGACGCCAACCGCGATCTGATGCGCGCGCGCCGCGCCGACTGGCACGACGAATACACCTGGAAGGCGGTCTGGAAATATTTCCAGCCGCAGCGCGGCGGGCACGGCGCATACTGGTATCGCTGGAGCACGACCAACGAGATCGAATGGAAGCAGAACTACCGCCTGTGGATGCAGTTCGTCAACGAATACAAGAACCTGGGCGGGCGCGTGTGCGCCGGCAGCGATTCGGGCTTCATTTTCCAGATCTACGGCTTCGGTTTCATCCGCGAACTGGAGCTGCTGCAGGAGGCGGGCTTCCATCCGATCGAGGTGCTGCGCGCGGCCACTTCCCAAAGCGCGGCGCTGCTGGGCATCGATGACGACACCGGCTCCATCGACGTGCAGAAGCGCGCCGACCTGCTCATCCACAACCAGAATCCGCTGACGGATTTCAAGCTGCTGTTCGGCACCGGCGCCATGCGCCTGAACGATGCAACGGCCCAGGTCGAATGGCAGCGCTGCCTGGAAACCACCATCAAATCCGGCGTCGTATACGACACCGCCGAGCTGCTTGCGGACGTTCGCGGCATGGTCCGCGGAAGCTGGGCGGACGATCCGGATGGCGAGCGCCCGCCCGTTGGCGGCTCGCCCGCGGGCTCGCCTTGCGACAACGCGGAGGCGGCGTCCTGACATGGCGGTCGACCTGTTCCTGCTTTGCGGATTCCTGGGCAGCGGCAAGACCACGCTGCTGGTGGATTACCTGCGGGATCCCGCCGGGGCGGATACCGGCGTGATCGTGAACGAGGCGGGCGAGGTCGGGGTGGACGGCGCCATCGTCGCCAACGACAGCGGCAATGTGCCGATGACGCTGTTGGCCAACGGCTGCGTCTGCTGCTCCCTGCGCAGCGATCTGGTCCACACGCTGGGCGCGTTGCTGGATGCGCCCAGGCGCGACGGCGAGGGGCCGCTCAAGCGCGTCATCCTGGAATGCAGCGGCCTGTCGCGGCCGGGGCCCGTCATTGCATCGCTGGCCGATCCCGAGGTCACGAGCCGGGGCGTGCGACTGACGGTGGTCTGCACGGACGACTGCGCCCGCGATCCCGACGCGCTGGCGGAGATGGACGAGGCGATGGCGCAGTTCGGCGCCGCGCACCGCATCGTGCTGACCAAGACCGACCTGTTGCCGGCGTCGGCGCTGCAGGCGCGCGCGGCGCGCGCCGCCGCCTTGAATCCGCTGGCCGCGGTCATCGCCGAGCCGGACCGCCTGCTTGCGGTGCGGGCGGCCTTCGCGCCCGCGCGGGGCGCGTCCGACCTGGCGGGTCTGGCCGCGCGCATGCTGGCCTGCGGCGCGGCGGCCGCGGCGCATCCGCGGATCCGCGTCATGGCGGCCCGGGCGCGTGCCGGCATCAGCTGGACGGATTTTTCGGAATGGCTGGACAACCTGGCCGGCTTCTGCGGCGAACGCCTGCTGCGTGTCAAGGCGGTGGTGCGTGTCAGCGAATGCGCCGAGCCCATCCTGATCCAGTCGGTCGGAACCACGTTCAGCGCGCCCCAGCGGCTGACGCGGCAGCCCGATGCGAGCGACGCCATCATCGTCATCGCCCGCGACATCGATGCCGAAGCGATCCGGGCGAGCGCGCCGGACGCGCCGGTGGAGATGCTTACCTGAGTTTTGGCAGGGGCGCGGCCATCAGCGATGCCGATGACGCGCCCGCTTCGTAGTAAGTCGTCAGTTCCCCTTCGATACGAGGTCGTTATGCAAGAGAAAAACCTGACTCGCCGTGGCTTCATCAAAACGGCCTCCGGCCTGGCCCTGGCCCCCGCCCTGGGCTGGGTGCCCGGCATGGCGCACGCCGCCGGGAAAGACATCGTCGTGGGAACCTGGGGCGGCGATTACCAGAACTTGCTGCAGCAGATCATCAATCCCATCGTCGGCAAGCAGGGCGTGAACGTGGTGTACGACACGGGCAACGCGGTCGGCCGCGTGACCAAGCTGCGCGCGGAGAAGAACTCGCGCCGCGGCAGCATGGACGTGGCGCTGCTGGGCGAAGTCGATATGTACGACGCCGAGCGCTCCGGCACGCTGGAGCCGGTCGATGCCAAGAAACTGCCGAATCTGGCGCACGCGATCGGCGCCCTGAAGACGCCGTACTCGATTCCGCACATCTTCAGTGCGATGACGCTCGTGTACAACACCGAGAAATTCCCCACTCCGCCGGACTCGCTGGAGGTGCTGCTGGACCCGAAATGGAAGGGGCAGGTAGGCTTCTCCGACATCCTGTACCTGTACAACGCGGTATTCGTCGGCCTGGGCGCGGGCGGCGACACCAAGAGCTTCGAAGGCGGCAAGCGCTTCCTGGCCAAGCTCAAGCCCAACGCGCCGCGCATCTACCCCTCCAACGAGGCGGTGGCGGCCGCGTTCAAATCGGGGGAGATCGCCATCGCGTGCATGTGGAAAGCGCGCGCGCTGCAATGGCGCGACAGCGGGCTGCCGTTGGGCTTCGTCATTCCGAAGGAAGGCTCGGTGCCGGTCGCGTTCGAAGCGGCCGTGGCCAAGAACAGCCGCAATAAGGACGCGGCCTGGGAATATCTCAACGCCATGCTCGACCCCCAGGGGCAGATCGCGTTCGCCGAAAAGATGGGCTACGCGCCCACCGTGACCAATGCATCGCTGCCCGAACCGCTGAAGCGCGTGGGCTTCTCGGAGGCCGAGGTCAAGCTGCTGCATGCCTACGACCTGAAGAGCCTGACCGAAAAGAAGGCCGACATCCTCGAGTACTGGAACAAGGAGTTCAAGGCGGGTTGAGCGCGGCTCGGGCGGCAGACGCCCGGGCGGCAAGATTGCGCGGGCGTGTCGCCGGATGCCGGGCATCCGGCGAAACGCCCGTTTTGCTTCCCGCTCTTGCGTTCAATTTGAAATGTTATATCATTTGCGACTTGTTTGTAATGATATAACATTCGAGAGAGCGAAGATGATCGGCAAGAAGCAGGGGCAGGTGCGGGAAAGCGGCGGCAGGGCGGGTCGGCGGCCGCGCCGTTCGGGGGGGCTGAAGCCGTTGGCCTGCGCATTGATGCTGGCCGCGCCGGCCGCCCAGGCGCAGACGGGAGGCGATCCCGCCGCCGGCGCCAGGACATTGGCGCCGATCACGGTATCGGCCAATCCGCTGGGGCTGGACCTGAACAGCACCACGCTGCCGGCCTCGGTGCTGGAGGGCGACGCGCTGATCGAGCAGCGCACCGGCACGCTGGGGGAGACGCTGAAGAACCTGCCCGGCGTCAATAGCGACACCTTCGGAGCCGGCGCCAGCCGTCCGGTCATCCGGGGGCAGACCGCGCCGCGCGTGAAGGTTCTGTCCGACGGTTCCGAGGTCATGGACGCATCGGGGATTTCTCCCGACCATGCGGTGACGGTGGAACCCCTGCTGGCCGAGCGCATCGAGGTGTTGCGCGGTCCGGCCACGCTGCTGTATGGCGGCGGCGCGATCGGCGGCGTGGTCAACGTGGTCGACAAGAAGGTGCCGACCGCCGTTCCCGAAAAGGGCGTTGAGGCCGAGGCCGAACTGCGTGGCGCCACCGGCACCAAGGAGCGCTCCGGAGCGGTGGGCATCACGGCCGGGCAAGGGCAGTTCGCCGTGCGCGTGGAAGGCATGAAGCGCCGCAGCAGCGACTATGACGTGCCGGACTGGCCGGGCGGCAAGCTGGAAGGTTCTTACAGCGAATCCACGCAGGGTTCCGTGGGCATGTCATGGATCACGCCCCGCGGCTATGTCGGCCTGGCCTTTACGCACCTGGAAAGCGAGTACGGCCTGCCGGGCCATAACCACGAGTACGAGGGCTGCCATCCGCACGGCACGCACCTGCATTGCGGCGGGCACGATCACGACCATGGCGACGAGGAAGAGGGCCATGACCACGACCACGATCACGACCATGGCGGCGTGCCCTACGTGAAGCTGCGCAGCAACCGCCTGGACCTGCGCGCCGAATACCAGGATCCGTTCGCGGGATTCGAGAAGATCCGCCTGCGCGGCGGCCTCACCGACTACCAGCATGACGAGATCGAGGGCGGCGAAGTCGGCACCCGGTTCAAGAACAAGGGTTATGACCTGCGCCTGGAATTGCAGCACAAGCCGATCGCCGGCTGGCGCGGCGTGGTGGGGCTGCAGAATGCCTACAGCGATTTCAGCGCCGAGGGCGAGGAGGCTTTCCTGCCGCGCAGCAAAACGCGGTCCAACGGCCTGTTCGTGCTGGAGGAATACCAGCTGAACGACTGGCGTTTCGAACTGGGCGCGCGGCAGGATTGGCAGCGCATTTCGCCCTCGGGCGGAGCGCCGCGCACCAGCCTGTCGGGCACCTCGTTCTCCGCCGCCGCCATCTGGGATTTCGCGCCGCAGTACTCGGTGGCGCTGTCGCTGTCGCGTTCCCAGCGCCTGCCCAGCGCGCAGGAGCTATACGCCGATGGCGTGCACCTGGCCACCAATACCTACGAGCTGGGCAATCCGGACCTGGGCCGCGAGACTTCGCACAATATCGACCTGACCCTGCGCAAGCATTCCGGAGACACCACGTTCTCGGCCAGCGTGTTCCACAACCGCGTGAAAAACTACATCTACGCCAACACGCTGGACCGCTACGAAGATTTCCGCCTGATCGAATACACCCAGCGCGACGCGGAGTTCACGGGCGTGGAAGGCGAACTGCGCCACCAGTTCACGCCGGTATTCTCCGCGGCGGTGTTCGGCGATTACGTGCGCGGCAAACTGACCGGCGGCGACGGCAACCTGCCGCGCATCCCGGCGGCCCGCGCCGGCGTGCGGGGCAACGTGAAATGGGGGCAATGGTCGGGCGGCGTCGAGTACGCGCGCGTGTTCTCGCAGAAGGACATCGCCGCGTACGAGGACAGCACGCCTGGCTACAACATGGTGAATGCGGTGGTGGCCTACCGGGGCCAATACGGCGCCACGGGCTACGAGGTCTACCTGCGCGGCACCAACCTGCTGAACAAGCTGGCCTACAACCATGCCTCGTTCATTTCTTCCGTCGCGCCACTGCCGGGGCGCAGCGTGCTGCTGGGCGTGCGGATGACCTACTGAAGACGCCCGGGCCGCCGTGGCGGCCTCGCGGGTGCCTGCGTGGCGGGAAGGGGGCAGCCCCCTTCCCGCCATTTTCGCGTTCTAGGGGTAGACCCCGATACGCGCGCCGTTGACGCCTGGATACTTCCGTTCCTAGAATCAAATTTGTGATCACATATCAAAAATAGCATCAAACGGACGCGGTATGGCCCAACAAGAACACTTCGATATCCGAGACAAGGTTGTTTTGATCACCGGTGCGGCAGGCGGCATCGGCGCCGCGCTGAGCCGGGCTTTTGCCCGGGCGGGCGCGACCCTGGTGCTGACCGACCTGGCGGGGGAAAGGCTGGACGCGCTGGCGTCCGAGCTGCGCGGATCCGGCGCGAAGACCGGAAGCTACGCGCTGCAAGTGGAAGACCGCGGCGCCTGCGAGGCGGTGGTGGCGGGGGCGGTGGCCGATTTCGGCGGCATCGACGTGCTGGTGAACTGCGCGGGCGTCAACACCCGCATGCGGCCGGAGCGGTACCCGGAAGACGTCTGGGACCGCATCGTCGATATCAATCTGAAGGGCAGCTTCAACATGTGCCAGGCCGTGCACGCGCCCATGCGGGCGCGCGGCAAGGGCAAGATCATCAATATCGGTTCCATCCTCGCGCTGGCATCCAACGCGGTGACGGCGGCGTATTCGGCCAGCAAGGGCGGGGTCCTGCAGCTGACGCGCTCGCTGGCCTGCGCGTGGGCGGCCGACGGCATCGCGGTCAACGTGATCCAGCCCGGCTGGATCGATACCGCGCTGTCGCGCCAGGCGCGGGTCGACATTCCGGGGCACGCGGAGCGGGTCGTGGCCACCACGCCCATGGGCCGCTGGGGCGAGCCGGAAGACCTGGTGGGCCCGGCCCTGTTCCTGGCGAGCCCCGGCTCCGACTTCGTGACCGGCGCGAGCCTGGTCGTGGACGGCGGCGTGACCGCCCACATCTGACCATCGTCCGGGCCTACAAGGGGACAGTATGCAATTCGAGGAGCTCGAACAGAAGACGCCGGTGCACTCGCTGGCGGTGCAGGAAAGCGATTGGGCGCTGCTGACGCGCGCCGAGGCGCTGCGGCTGACGACGCTGTTCCTGGTCGCGCGCCGCTTCGAGGAGAAGATCCTCCAGCTGGACAAGTTGAATCTGGTGCACGGACCCGCCCATTCCAGCATCGGGCAGGAGGGCGCGGCGGCCGGCTGCATCGCGGCGCTGCCCGTGGACACGCTGATGAACGGCACGCACCGCGCGCATCACCAGTGCATCGCCAAGGCGGTCAACGCCCTGTACGACCAGGACCTGGACCCGTCCGCCGCCGGCCTGACGCTGCGCATGCGGCAGGAGATCCAGGGCCTGATGCACGAGATCCTGGGCCTGAAGGACGGCTGGACCGGAGGACGCGGCGGATCGATGCATTTGCGCCGCGCCGACCTGGGCATCATGGGCACCAACGCCATCGTGGCGGGCGGCATACCGATAGCCTGCGGGCACGCTTTCGCCGAGAAGCAGCGCGGCTCGGGCAAGGCCATGGTCACGTTCTTCGGCGACGGCGCGGTGCACCAGGGCGCCACGCACGAGGCCATGAACCTGGCGGCCCTGTACGGCCTGCCCATGATTTTCTTCCTGGAAAACAACAAGTACGCCGTCTCCATGAGCGTGGAGCAATCCACCTTCGAGACCGAATTGCTGACGCGGCCGCAGGGTCATGGCATCGCCGCGGTCAAGGTGGACGGCATGAACCCGTTCGCGGTCTGGCTGGCCACGCGCTGGGCGCGCGAACACATCGCGCGCGAGGGGCGGCCGGCCTTCATCCTGGCCGAGGTCTACCGTTACTACCACCAGAGCTCGTCGATCCCGGGCAGCGCGTTCGGCTATCGCACGCGCGACGAAGAGAACGAGTGGAAGGCGCGCGATCCCTGGCTGTTCCTGCAGCGCGAACTGCCGGCGCGCGGCATTCTCGATGCCGGCGAACTGGCCGCCATCGATGCCGCCGTGACCGACGCCGTGGAAGCGGCGGCGGCATCCTGTGTGGAAGGCGCCGGCTCTTCGGCCCGCATCCGGGCCGAACTCTGGCCCGACGCCACCACCGTGGACGAGCATCTCGCGAGCGACCTGTCCGAGTTCGACGGGCTGCGCTATGCCGAGGCCGAGGACTACGCAGCCGAGGACATGGAACCCATGTCCTATATCGAGGCGATTGCGCGGGCCATGGGGGCGCGCATGGCCGAGGACGAGGACATCTACGTATTCGGCGAGGACGTCGCCAACATGGGCGGCGGCACGGTCGGGGCCACCCGGGGCCTGACCGAACGGTACGCCGGCCGGCTGGTGAATACGCCCATCACGGAAAACGGCTTCTGCGGCCTGGCCACCGGCGCGGCGCTTTCGGGCCTGAAGCCGGTGGTCGAGCTGATGTACAGCGACTTCTTCCTGGTGGCGGGCGACCAGTTGCTGAACCAGGCGGGCAAGATCCGCCATCTGTTCAACGGAACGGCCAACGTGCCGCTCGTGTTGCGCACGCGCATTCCCGGGCCCGAGGGCTACGGTTCGCAGCATTCGATGGACCCGGCGGGCGTGTTCGCCCTCTTTCCCGGCTGGCGCATCCTGGCGCCGTCCAACGCCTTCGACTACGTGGGCCTCATGAATTCGGCGTTGCGCTGCAAGGACCCGGTGCTGGTCATCGAGCCGCAGCAGTTGCACAAGCGCAAGGTGCCGGTGCCCAGGGACCTGGACTATTACATTCCCATCGGCCGCGCCAAGCGCGTGCGCGAGGGCGATCAGATCACGCTGCTGACGACCCTGACCATGGTGGACGAATGCTGCCGCCTGGTGGACGAGGCGGGCGTGCGCGCCGACGTGATCGACCTGCGCACGCTTTCGCAGCGCGACATCGATTACGACACCATCGGCCGTTCGGTCATGAAGACGGGCCGGGTGGCCATCGTGGAGCAGACCACCCGGGGCGCGAGCCTGGGCGCGCTGATCGCCGACGAGATCCAGCGCCGATACTTCGATTACCTGGATCAGCCGGTCCAGCGGGTTACGGGCCGCTGGGCGCCGCCCGTGGTCTCGCAGGCGCTGGAGCGCGCCGCGCTGGCGGGAGAAGACGACGTCCGTTCGCTGATTCAGGACATGCTGGCCGAAAGCGCGCTGTCGGCCTCGCCCAAGGGGGACGCCCATGCCGCGCGCGCTTGAGGGCAAGACCGTCCTGATCACCGGCGCGGCCGGCGGCATAGGCCGCGCGACCGCGGAGGTCTGCGGCGAGCAGGGCGCCTCCCTGGTGCTGGCGGACCGGCAGGCGCCGCGGGAACTGGCGGAGCAACTGGGCGCGCGCGGCGTGCCGGCCCGCGCCATCGCCTTCGACGTGGCCGACCGGGCCGCGGCCGAAGGCGCGGTGGCAGGCATCGACCGCCTGGACGCGCTGGTGGCCAACGCGGGCTATTGCCCCTGGGACGACTGGAACGAGGCGGGCTGGGACGAAGTCTTCCACCGCGTCATCGACATCAATCTGCTGGGCCTCATGCACCTGACGCGCGCCGCGCTGGCGAAGATGAGCGCGCAGGGCGCGGGCCGCATGGTCCTGGTGTCTTCCGTGGCGGCGCGCATGGGAGGGCTGGCGGCCAGTCCGCATTACGTCGCGGCCAAGGGCGGCACGCACGCATTCGTCAAATGGCTGGCCCGCAGGGCGGCCGATTCGGGCGTCACCGTGAACAGCGTCGCGCCGGGCGCGACCGAAACGGGCATGACGCGGGGCCAGGCTTTCGATGCGAATAGAATTCCGCTGCGGCGCATGGCGCAGCCGCGCGAAATCGCCTTGCCCATCGCCTTTCTCTGTTCCGATGGCGCGAGCTACATCTGCGGCGCCACCCTGGATGTGAACGGTGGCGTCTATATGAATTGAGACGATATGGACAACAGCATCCTGGAAGGCCTGCTCGACAAGCAGGAACGCATTACGGTCGCGGACCAGATCTACCAGAAGACCCGCGAGCTCCTGATGAGCGGCGCGGTGCCCCCTGGGGAAAAAGTGACGCTGCGCGGCCTGGCTGCCGTGCTCAACACCAGCCCGATGCCCGTGCGCGAAGCCGTGAACAAGCTGGTCGCCGAAGGCGCGCTGGAAATGCTGCCCAGCCGGGGACTGCGCGTGCCCAAGCCGGGCCTGACGAAGTTCCGCGAGATCGTGCGCATCCGCTGCTGCATGGAAGGCTTCGCCGCGGCCGAGGCCGCCAAGATCATGACGGACGAGACGGTCGCGCGCATCCGGCACTATGCCGACGAATTCGACCGGCTGGGGCACAAGGCGAAGATCGACACCCTGAAGACCATCGAGGCCAACCGCAACCTGCACTTCACGCTGTACGAAGCGGCGGGCATGCCGTTGCTGGTGGGCATGATCGAGAACATCTGGCTGCAGATCGCGCCCCTGTTCTCGCTCAGCATGGGCAGCAAGGACCGCAAGTCGGAAAGCTGGGAGTCGTTCCGCCACCACGCGGCGCTGCTGGACGCCCTGGAGCGCCGCGACGCCGAGGGCGCGCGCGCGGCGGTCGTGGCGGATATCTCGGATGCCGCCCTGTACATCGAGAAGACAGGCAATTTGGCCAACACATAAAGCGAGTCAGACATGGATATCGAGGTCGTGATGCCCGCCATTGGCGCGGGCACGACGCAAGGCAAGATTCTGCAATGGTTGAAGCAGTCGGGCGACGCGGTCAAGGTCGGCGATATCCTGGCCGAGATCGAGACCGACAAGGCCGTCATTGAACTCGAAGCCCTGGACAACGGCGTTCTCGATCGCATCCATGTGCCGGCCGGAGACACCGAGGTGCCGGTGGGCGACGTCATCGCGACGCTGCTACCCGAGCCAGGCGCCGCCTCGCCGCCCGCCGGCCGGCCGCCCGAGCCGGCGGTTGCTCCTCCAGCCGTCGCGGCCGCGCCGGCCATGCCCGCGGCGGCTCCGGCGGCCGGCGCGCGGCCCCAGGCGGCAGGCGGCCTGGCCTCGCAACGCCTCTTCGCCAGCCCTTCCGCCCGGCGGCTGGCGCGCACGCTGGGGGTGGACCTGCACGCGCTTGCCGGCAGCGGGCCGAATGGCCGTATCGTCAGGGTGGACATCGAAAACGCGGCGGCGTCCCTGCCGGCCCCGGCGCCGGATGCGCCCCTCCCGGCGCCGTCTGGCGCCGCGCTTCAAGCGCACACGCCCATGCGCGCCACGATCGCGCGCCGGCTCGTCCAGTCCAAGCAGCAGGTGCCGCACTTCTACCTGACGGTGGATTGCCGCATGGATGCGATGATGGCCGCCCGCGCCGCGCTGAACGCGCGCGGCGAGTCCGCGCCCGAACCGGTGCGCCATTCGCTGAACGATCTGCTTGCCATGGCGGTGGCGCGCGCGGTCAGGCGCACCCCCGCCATCAATGCGCAATGGACGGACGAGGGCATCGTGCAGCGGGGCCAGGTGGACCTGAGCATCGCGGTGGCGCTGGAGTCCGGCCTGATCACGCCCATCGTGCGCGATGCCGACCGGAAGTCCTTGCGCGAGATCTCCTCGGAGATCGCGCAATTGGCCGATCAGGCCCGCCGCGGGCGGCTGCGGCCCGAACAATACGAAGGCGGAAGCCTGACGCTGTCGAACCTGGGCATGCATGGCGTGCGCGAATTCGCCGCCATCATCAACCCGCCGCAGAGCGCCATCCTGGCCGCGGGCGCGGTGACCCGGCAGCCCGTGGTGGACGGAGACGAAATCCGTATCGGCCACGTCATGAGCCTGACCCTGTCGGCCGACCACCGCGTGGTGGACGGCGCGGTGGGCGCGCAGTTCCTGAAAGCGGTGAAGCAGCTGCTCGAGAATCCGATCGAATTGATTCTCTAGCGTCCTGGGCGGGACCCAGGCAGCGTCCACGGCATCAGGGCAAGGTGGACCGCGAACGGCGCACAGACCGATGGCGGCAAGACGAAGCACCATTACACAAAGTCTGGAGACAAGGAAATGAAAATGCAGAAGCAGCTATCCCGCATCGCCTGCGCGGCCGCGTTCGCGGCCATGGCCCAGGGGGCGTGGGCGCAGGCCGACATCAAGATCGGCTACAACAGCGACATGTCCGCCAGCGGTTCGGCCGACTTCGGCGTATCGGCGCTGTCGGGAGCCAGGCAGGCCGCCGAGGAGATCAACGCGGCCGGCGGCGTTCTGGGGCGCAAGCTGGTCATCGTGCCGCGCGATGACGTGGGCTCGCCGCCCAAGTCCATCCAGAACACCAACGAACTGGTGGACAACGAGAAGGTCGTCGCGATGCTGGGCGGCGTGAACTCCGGCAACATGCTGGCCTGGCTGCACATCGTGCAGCAGAAGAAGGTGCCGACGATCTCGCCGTCCGCCACGGCCACCGAGATCACCAACCGCTACAGCAAGGAGCCGGCGAACTACATCTTCCGCGTGTCCATGCGCGACCTGGACCAGATCACGCTGCTGGCCGCCTACGCGGCCAAGGCGACCAAGAACAAGAAGGTCGCCATCATCGCGGATACCACCGGCTACGGCCAGCAGGGCGCCAAGGACGCCGCGCACGTGCTGGGCCTGTACGGCATCACGCCGGTGGCCAACGAGAAGTTCGGTCCCAAAGACACCGACATGTCGTCGCAGCTGAACAAGATCAAGGCTGCGGGCGCCGACACTGTCATCGTCTATGCGCTGGCGGACGCCAACGGCCACCTGATGCGCAGCCAGGAGAAGATCAATTATTTCCCGGTCACGCTGGGATCCTGGGCCAACCTCAGCCCCCCGTTCCTGCGCATTGCCGGGCCTGAATTGGCGAAGAAGATGATCTTCACCGCGTCGATCACGGAAGATTCCACCCCGCAGTCCCGCGCGCTCTACGACGCGATCATGAAAAAGGAAGGCAAGCTGCCCACCTACGTGTTTGCGGCGCACGCCTATGATTCGGTCAAGATCCTCGCGGCCGCGATGACGCAGGCTCAGTCGACGGATGGCGAAAAGGTGCAACAGGCGCTGGACAAGCTGGGCAAGGTCGACGGCGTGATCAAGTCCTACGCGCCGGCCTTCTCCAAGGAGAACCATGAGGCCTTGTCGTACCGGGACTTCCGCCTGGTGCGCTGGATCGACGGCAAGGTGGTGACGGTCGACGACGAAGTCAGCCGCAGCATCAAGCCGGACGAGCTGAAGCAGTAGGCAGGCGGCCGGCGCCGGCCCTCAGCTCAGGGCCGGCGCTTGCTCAGGTGGTTGACGAACAGCTTGGCCGCCGTGGGCAGGGCGTCGAAGGCGCGCACGCAGATCTGGATCTGGCGCCGGGCCCAAGGTTCCGACAGCGGGATGATGCGGATATCGAACATGACGGAGTAGCGCCGGGCGATATCCAGCGGCAGCACGCCGATGCCCAGGCCGGAATTCACCATGAAGCACAGCGCGTCGAAACCGGTGACCTGTACCTTGAGCTGGATGTTGCGTTTTTCGTCGCTGGCGGCGTTGGACAGGATGCGGTTGATGGCGCTGCCGCGGTGCAGCCCCACGAAATCGTGTTCCAGCGCATCGGCGAAACGGAAGCCCGGCCTGTCCTGCAGCGGATGGTCGGCGGGGACCACGAGCGCCAGCGTGTCCTCGCGGTAGGGGTAGATCTCCACGTCATGGTCGGGAGCGGTGCCCGAGAAAATGCCCACGTCCGCGGCATTCTCCGCCACCGATTTGATGATGGTCGAGGTGATCTTCTCTTCCAGGTCCACCTGGACGTTCGGGTAGTCGTTCAGGAAGAGCTTGATGTCCTGGGGCAGGAACTGGGTGATGGCGGAGATGTTGGCGTGCACGCGGATAAAGCCCCGCAGGCCGCGCGAATAATCCCGCATGTGCACCGAGATTTCGTCCAGCTCATGCAGGGCGCGCCGCGCCATGGTGGACAGCGCGATGCCGGCGGGCGTGGGGCGGATGCCCTTGTTGGTGCGGATCAGCAGCCGGATCTTGAGGTTCTCCTCCAGTTCGCTGATGCGCTTGCTGATGGCCGCCGCGGCGATGTGCTCATGCTCGGCCGCCGCGGCGATGGTGCCCTGCTCCACCACGCTGATGAAGAGCTTGAGGGAGGTGGGATCGAGGCGCATGGCGGGACGGACGGAAAAAGCGGACGGGACGGCCCATTGTAGCCAAGCGCGGGTTTGTCATCGCGAACGGCGATGGCGGCATCGCTAATGACTGCTGTTGCGGAGGCCGCCGCCAGGGCTATCCTCCCCCAAAAATTCCGCCCCGCCCAGCGCGGACGGCGCGGAGCACGACGGATGGAGCGCGAGACAAATGAATCTGCAGAATAGCCAGCTGCTGCGGCAGCAGGCATATATTGGCGGCGCCTGGTGCGACGCCGACGACCGGGCCACCATCACGGTGCGCAATCCCTACGACGCGAGCGTGCTGGGCACGGTGCCCAACCTGGGCAGGGCCGAAACGGCGCGTGCCATCGCGGCAGCCGATGGCGCCTTGCCGGCCTGGCGGGCCAAGACGGGCAAGGAGCGCGGCGCCATCCTGCGCAAATGGCATGCCCTGATCGAAGCCCACGCTGACGACCTGGCGTTGCTGCTGACGATGGAGCAGGGCAAGCCGCTCGCGGAAGCGCGCGGCGAACTGAACTATGCCCTGTCGTTCGTGGAGTGGTTCGCGGAAGAGGCCAAGCGCGTCTATGGCGACGTGCTGCCCCATACCCGCGGCGACCAGCGCATGCTTGCCATCCGCCAGCCCGTGGGCGTGTGCGCGGCCATCATTGCCTGGAACTTCCCCTCGGCCCTCGTCACCCGCAAGGTCAGCCCGGCGCTGGCCGCCGGCTGCACGGTGGTGCTGAAGCCGTCCGAGCTGACGCCCTTCACCGCGCTGGCGCTGGCCTGGCTGGGCGAGCAGGCCGGTATTCCGCCCGGCGTGCTCAACGTGGTCATCGGCGACCCTGCGCCCATCGGCACGGAGCTCACCCAGAATCCGACGGTGCGCAAGCTGACCTTCACCGGTTCCACGCAGACGGGCCGCCTGCTGATGGAGCAAAGCGCGTCCAACATCAAGAAGCTGTCGCTGGAACTGGGAGGCAACGCGCCTTTCATCGTGTTCGAGGACGCCGACCTGGACGAAGCCGTGCAGGGGCTGGTGCTGTCCAAGTTCCGCAACGCCGGCCAGACCTGCGTCTGCGCCAACCGCGTCTACGTCCACGCCGGCGTCGCCGACGAGTTCAACGCCAAGCTGCTGGCCGAGATCCGCCGCATGAAGGTGGGCGGCGGCCTGGAAGCGGGCGTCACGCAGGGGCCGCTGATCGACCAGCGCGCCGTGGACAAGGTAACCCGCCTGGTGGCCGACGCCGAGGCGCACGGCGCCAAGCTCCTCGCAGGCGGCAAGCTGCGTGCTCCGGGCACGCTGCTGTACGAGCCGACGCTGCTCACGGGCATCACCGACGCCATGGAGCTGGCGCACGAAGAGATTTTCGGGCCGGTGGTGGGCATCAGCACGTTCGAGTCCGAAGCCGCCGTGCTGGCGCGCGCCAACGACAGCGCCTCGGGCCTGGCCGCCTACTTCTACACCGCCAACCTGGAACGGGTGTGGCGCATGATGGAAGGGCTGGAATACGGCATCGTCGGCGTGAACACCGGCGCGGTATCCAACGAGGTCGGTCCGTTCGGCGGCATCAAGGAGTCGGGCGTGGGCCGCGAAGGATCCAAGTACGGCATCGAAGAATTCCTGGAAATCAAATACGTCTGCCTCGCCGGCAAGTCGTTCAACGCGCTCTCCTGACGCCAAGCGGACCCTGACATGAGCCAAGCCACGCAGCCTTCCGTCCGCGACGCGGATCAGTTCGACTATGTGATCGTGGGTTCCGGCGCCGCCGGTTCCATCCTGGCCAACCGCCTCAGCGCCGACGGTTCGACGGTGTGCGTGCTGGAAGCCGGCCCGCCGGACAACAGTCCCTACCTGCACATCCCGGCCGGTTTCATCAAGGCGGTATTCAACAAGAAGTACGCCTGGCAGTTCTCCAGCGAGGGCACCGCGCAGACCAACGGCCGGCGCGTCCCCATCCCGCAGGGCCGCACGCTGGGGGGCTCCACCTCCATCAATGGCCTGGTCTACAACCGCGGCCAGGCGGCCGATTTCGACCACTGGGCGGCGCTGGGCAATACGGGCTGGTCCTATGACGAGGTGCTGCCGTACTTCAAGTCCATGGAGCGCCGCGCGGGCGGCGACGACCGCTACCGCGGCCGCAAGGGCGAACTGCCCGTCACGGACATCGACTGGATCCATCCGTTGTGCGAGGCGTTCATCGCCGGCGCGGTGGAGCAGGGCATTCCGCGCAATCCCGACTACAACGGCGCCGAGCAGGCGGGCGTGGGCTACTTCCAGCGCACCATCGACCGCGGCTGGCGCATGAGCACGGCCAAGTGCTTCCTGAAGCCGGCCATGGCCCACAAGAACCTGGAAGTGCGCACCTATGCCCAGGCCACGCGCATCCTGTTCGAGGGCAGCAAGGCGGTGGGCGTGGCGTACCGCCATCCCGCGCATCCCTCGCAGGTCCGCGCCGTGCGCGCGCGCCGCGAGGTCATTGTGTCCTGCGGCGCCATCAACACGCCCAAGCTGCTGCAGCTGTCGGGCCTGGGGCCGGCCGACCTGCTGCGCCAGCACGGCATCGAGGTCGTGCGCGACCTCGCGGGCGTGGGCGAGAACCTCAGCGACCACTATTCCGTGCGCGTCGTGGCCAGGGTCAAGAACAGCCAGACCATGAACCAGCTGGTCAAGGGGCTGAGCCTGGTCGGCCAGATCAGCCGCTGGCTGATGAAGCGCCCCAGCATCATGGCGCTGAGCCCGTCGCTCTTGCACTACTTCTGGAAGTCCACGCCCGAACTGGCGGCGCCCGATCTGCAAGGCGTGTTCACGCCCGCCAGCTACAAGGAAGGCTACGTGGGCATGCTGGACGACTTTCCCGGCATGACGGCCGGCGTCTGGCAGCATCGCCCGGAAAGCCGCGGCCAGGTGCGCATCCGCTCGGCGGATCCGTCGCAGGACCCCGTCATCCTGGCGAACTACCTGGAGCACGAGGGCGACCAGCTGACCCTGGTGCGCGGTATCCGCCTGGCGCGCCGGCTGCTGCGCTCGCAGGCCCTGTCGCAGTACTTCGACAGCGAAGTCCTGCCGGGCCCGATGTGCGAATCCGATTCCGAGCTGCTGGACTTCGCGCGCCGCTATGGCGTGTCGTCCTATCACGTCAACGGCACGGCCCGCATGGGGCAGGCTGGCGACAAGTATGCCGTGGTCGATCCGCAACTGCGCGTGCACGGCGTCCAGAACCTGCGCGTCATCGATTCGTCGGTGATGCCGGCCATGCCCTCGGCCAACATCTGCGCGGCCACCATGATGATCGGCAACAAGGCCGCCGACCTGATCAAGCAATCCTGAAAAACCAGTCAGCGATCACCACAGTGATCCAGAAGGAGACAACGTGAGCATCAAATACTTTCCCAAGACGATGAAGGCCCTGCTGCTGGCGGCGGCGCTGGCGGGCGCCAGCGGCGCCGCGCTGGCCGACGACATCAAGATCGGCTTCAACAGCGACATGTCGGCCACCGGTTCGGCGGACTTCGGCATTTCGGCGCTGGCCGGCGCGCGCCAGGCGGCCGACGAGCTGAACGCGGCGGGTGGCGTGCTGGGCAAGAAGGTCGTCATCGTCGAGCGCGACGACGTGGGCGCGCCGCCCAAGGCCATCCAGAACACCAATGAACTGGTGGACAACGTCAAGGTCAACGCCATGCTGGGCGGCGTGAACTCCGGCAATATGCTGGCCTGGCTGCACATCGTGCAGCAGAAGAAGATCCCGACGATCTCGCCCGTGGCCACCGCCACCGACATCACCGGCCGCTACGCCAAGTCGCCGGCGAACTACGTGTTCCGCGTTTCCATGCGCGACCGCGACCAGATCGCGCTGCTCGCCGCCTACGCCGCCCGCGCCAGCAAGACCGGCAAGATCGCCATCATCGCCGACACCACCGGCTACGGACAGCAGGGCGCGAAGGACGCGGTCGAGATCCTGGGCCTGCATAAGATCACGCCCGTGGCCAACGAGAAGTTCGGTCCCAAGGACACGGACATGTCGTCGCAGCTGAACAAGATCAAGAGCTCGGGCGCCGACACGCTGATCGTCTATGCGCTGGCGGACTCCAATGCGCACGTCATGCGCAGCCTGGAAAAGATCAACTACTTCCCGACCACGCTGGCCTCCTGGGCCAACCTGAGCTCGCCGTTCCTGCGCATCGCGGGGCCGGAACTCGCCAAGAAGATGATCTTCACGGCGTCCATCACGGAAGACTCGTCGCCGGAATCCAAGGCGCTGTACGACACCTTGATGAAGCGCGACGGCCGCCTGCCGACCTACGTGATGGCCGCCCAGGCCTATGACTCGGTCAAGCTGATCGCCGCCGCCATGGAACAGGCCAAGTCGACCGACGGCGAGGCGGTGCAGGGCGCGCTGCAGAACCTGGCGCAGGCCAAGGGCGTGATCAAGACCTACGAGAAGCCGTTCACGGCGGGCAACCACGAAGCGCTGTCCGTGAAGGACTTCCGCCTGGTGCGCTGGATCGACGGCAAGGTGGTGTCGGTCGACGACGAATACACGCGCGCCATCACGCCGGACGACCTGAAGCTGTAAGCCGGCCGGCAGGCGCCAAGCATTGATTAGGGTCTCTCCCCGGGGCGTCGCGGCGCTCCGGGGAGTCGTCAAAAGGGGGCATCCAGCATGCAAATACTACAAGCCATCTTGAGCGGATTGGCCATGGGCAGTGTCTACGCCCTGGTCGCGTTCGGGTTCAGCATTACCTACACCACGACCAAGACGTTCAACTTCGGACAGGGCGCATTTCTGGCGCTGGCGGGCCTGATCGGCATCAGCGCCATCCTGCTGGTCAGCCAGGGCAAGCTCATTGGCTTTCCCAGCCCCGAGGACGTCACCTGGGGCACGTTCCTGTTCGCCCTGCTGGCCGCCATGCTGGTATTGAGCCTGCTGGGCTACGTGCTCTATATCACCGCCATCCGTCACTTCGTCGGCGAGGCGGGGCTGTCCTGGGTCATGAGCACGATCGGCTTCGGCATCATCATCCAGAACCTGGCGCTGCTGATCTGGGGCCCCGCTCCCATCGCGCTGGCATCGCCGCTGGGCGAGGGCATCATCACGATTTTCGGCACAGGGGTCCGGCCCCAGGAGATCCTGGTGTTCGGCACCACGCTGGCGCTGATGATCGTGTTCGACTGGGCGCTGCACAAGACCAAGATGGGCAAGGCGGTGCGCGCGGTGGCGTTCAGCAAGACCACCGCCAGCCTGATGGGCATCAACGCCAACGCCGTGGCGGTGGCGGTATTCGCGATCAGTTCGGCGCTGGCCGCTATCGCCGGCGTGATGGTGGCGCCCATCGCGACCGCCTCCGTGTTCGTGGGCACCCTGCTGTCGCTCAAGGCGTTCTCGGCCGCTATCCTCGGCGGCCTGGAGAATCCGCGCGGCTGCATTTTCGGCGGCTTCCTGATCGGGCTGCTGGAATCGCTGATCGGCCTCTGGTATTCGAACCTCCGCGAGATCGCGGTGTTCGCGCTGATCATCGTCGTGCTGTATTTCCGCCCGGCCGGCATCCTCGGCCGCGTGCATGCGGAGAAAGTATGAAGCTCCCCAAGATTCTCATTCCTCTCGTCATCGCCGCGCTCGTGGTGGGCTTTGCCTATTCGGGCCTGAATGACTTCTATCTGCTGATCCTGTTCAACATCGGGGTCTATTACATCGCCGCCACCGGCTTCAACGTCCTCGTCGGGCAGACCGGCCAGAAGTCGCTGGGCCATGCGGGCCTGTTCGGCGTGGGCGCCTATACGGTGGCGCTGCTGACGGTGAACTACCAGGTCGATCCCTGGCTGGCGCTGGCCTGCGCGGCGGCCGTGTCGGCAGTCTTCGGCGTCGCGATCGCTATCCCCGCGCTGAAGGTGAAGGGCCCCAGCCTGGCCATGGTGACGATCGCCTTCGGCCTGTTGATCGAGAAGATCGTGTCTGAATGGACCGATGTGTTCAAGGGGCAGGAGGGGTTCTATGGCATCACCGGCCTGACCTTCAACGGCGCCACGCTGGATGGCCGCCAGTGGGTGGTGGTCGTCGTCGTGATCGGGCTGGCGCTGCACGCCATGACGTCGCTGTTGCTGAATGGTCGCTTCGGCCGCGGCTTCGCCGCCGTGCGCACCTCGGAGATCGCGGCCGAAAGCGTGGGCATCAGCGTCTATCGCTTCAAGATCCTGGCTTTCGCCATCAGCGCCATCACCTGCGGCATCGCCGGCGGCCTCGTCGCGCAGCAGAACCAGTACATCAACTCCGACTTCGTGAATTTCAACCTGTCGGTGTTCTTCCTGGTGCTGGTGCTCTTCGGCGGCCGCACGCCGGGCGGCTCGTTCCTGGGCGCCGTGGTGCTGACGGTGATCGACGCGATGCTGGCGCGTTGGCCGGAAGTGCAGCATTTCGCCTATGGCCTGATCCTGCTGTTCGCGCTGTACGCCATGCCGGAAGGGCTGGCCGGCCTGCTGGCCAAGGTGCTGCCCAAGCGCGGCCTGCGCGCGGCCCTGGCGGCCGAAGCCGGCGCGGCCGATTGGAAGCCGGCGCCTCCCGTCGCGGGCGGCGCGGGCGGTTTCCTGGAAGTGAAGGACCTGTACAAGGCCTTCGGCGGCGTCGTGCCGACCAACAAGGTCTCCTTCACGCTTGAGCGCGGGGCCGTCGTGTCGCTGATCGGTCCCAACGGCGCCGGCAAGACCACCACGCTGAACCTGCTGTCCGGGCTGGTGGTGCCGGATTCGGGCAGCATCCGCTTCAAGAACCGGCAGATGGTGGGCCTGTCGCCCAACGAGATCGCCGCCTCCGGGATCGGCCGCACGTTCCAGAACCTCAAGCTGTTCGACGGCCTGAGCGCGCTCGAGAACGTGATGGTGGGTTTCTACCGGGTGCAGAAATCGGGCTTTCTTTCCAACCTGCTGGGCCTGCCCGGCAGCCTCGCGGAAGAACGCCGCATCCGCCGGCAGGCCTTCGGGATCCTGAAGTTTTTCGAACTGGACCGCTACGCGGACGATGCCGCCAACAGCCTGCCCTACGGGCTGCAGCGCCGGCTGGAAATCGCCCGCGCGGTGGCGGCCATGCCTGACCTGCTGCTGCTGGACGAACCCGCGGCCGGCTTGAACCCTGCCGAGACGGACCAGCTCACCGAACTGATCGTCAAGCTCAAGGACATGGGCCTGACCATCCTGCTGATCGAACACCATATGGACCTGGTCATGGCCATTTCCGACCATATCGTCGTGCTGGACTACGGGGTGAAGATCGCCTCCGGCTTGCCGAACCACATCCAGGAGAACCCGAAAGTCATCGAGGCCTACCTGGGCGCGCCCGCATAGGAGACGGACATGAGCCGATTACTGGACATCAAGAATCTGGCGGTCAGCTACGGCGCCGTCAACGCCCTGAAGCAGGTGTCGCTGCATGTGGACACGAATGAGATCGTGACCATCATCGGCGGCAACGGCGCGGGCAAGAGCACGATGATGCGCGCCTTGTCGGGCATTGAGAGATCCACGGGAGATATCGCGTTCGCCGGACAGGACCTGGGCGGCATCAGCGCGCACAAGCGCGTGGGGCTGGGTATCGCCCACGTCCCGGAAGGGCGCCAGGTGTTCCCGGACCAGACGGTCTACGACAACCTGATGCTCGGCGCATTCCTGCGCAAGGAGACGCCGGCGGAACTGGCCGGGGAGATCGAAAGCTGCTTTGCGATGTTCCCGCGCCTGAAGGAGCGCCGGGACCAGTACGCGGGCACCTTGTCGGGCGGCGAACAGCAGATGCTCGCCATCTGCCGCGCCCTGATGAGCAAGCCGCGCATCCTGATGCTGGACGAACCGTCCCTGGGGCTGGCGCCGCTGATCGTGGCCGAGATTTTCAAGATCATCAAGTCGCTGAAGGAACGCGGCATGACGATCCTGCTGGTCGAGCAGATGGCCAACCAGGCGCTGGCGATCTCGGATCGCGCTTATGTCCTGGAAGTGGGCTCCATCGTGATGGAGGGCACGGGCCAGGAGTTGTTGGCCAGCGAGCGCGTGCGCGAGGCCTATCTGGGAAAACACAAGAGCTGACGAGGCAATCATGTCATCCAAACCATTGAGCGGAATCCGCGTGCTGGAACTGGGCCAGCTGATTGCCGGCCCGTTCGCCGCCAAGATGCTGGGCGAATTCGGCGCCGAGGTGATCAAGATCGAACCGCCCGGCAAGGGCGATCCGCTGCGCAACTGGCGCCTGCTGCACGAAGGAACCTCCGTCTGGTGGCAGGTGCAGTCGCGCAACAAGAAGTCGGTCAGCCTGGACCTGCGCAAGCCGGAGGCGCAGGACCTGATCCGCGCCCTGGTCAAGGACGTCGACGTGGTGGTCGAGAACTTCAAGCCCGGCACCATGGAAAGCTGGGGCCTGGGCTGGGAGGAACTGCGCGCCATCAACCCGCGCCTGGTGATGCTGCGCGTGTCGGGGTATGGCCAGACCGGCCCCTACCGCGATCTGCCCGGCTTCGGCGCCATCGGCGAGGCCATGGGCGGCCTGCGCCACCTGAGCGGAGAGCCGGGCCGCACGCCGGTGCGGGTGGGCATTTCCATCGGCGATTCGCTGTCGGCGCTGCATGGCGTCATCGGCATTCTGCTGGCGCTGCGTGCCCGCGACCAGAACGGCGCGGGTCAGATGATCGACGTGGCGCTGTACGAATCCGTGTTCAACATGATGGAGAGCCTGCTGCCGGAATACGCCGTGTTCGGCGAGATCCGCCAGCCGGCCGGCAGCAGCCTGCCCGGCATCGCTCCCAGCAACGCCTATCGGTGTCAGGACAACAAATACGTGCTCATCGCCGGCAACGGCGACAGCATCTTCAAGCGCCTGATGGGCGTGATCGGCCGGCCCGATCTTGCCGAGGCGCCGGAGCTGGCGAACAACGCCGGCCGGGTGAAGCACGTGGTCATGCTGGACGACGCCATTTCGGCGTGGACGGGCCAGCATCCGCTGGACGTGGTGCTCGGCCGCCTGAACGACGGCCAGATCCCCGCCGGCAAGATCTACGACGTGGCCGATATCGCGGAGGACCCGCATTATCAGGCGCGCGGCATGATCCTGGACGGCGCGCTGCCTGACGGCACCCCGGTCAAGCTGCCGGGCATCGTGCCCAAGCTGTCGGAGACGCCGGGCGAGGTGCGCAGCGCCGCGCCCGCCCTGGGGCAGGACACCGACGAGGTGCTGGCCGGCCTGGGTATCGGCGAGGCGCAGCGCGAGGACTGGCGCGCGCGCGGCATCATCTGAAGGAAACGACCATGAACGAACCGAACACGAACCGCAAGCGGTTGTACATCCAGGAGGTCGCGCCGCGCGACGGCTTCCAGAACGAAAAGCAGTTCATCGAGACCCAGGACAAGATCGCCTTCATCAATCAGCTGTCCCGCAGCGGGTTCGCCAAGATCGAGGCCACGTCGTTCACATCGCCCAAGGCGATCCCCGCGCTGCGCGACGCCGAGATCGTGATGCACGAGATCGAGCGCAATCCGGAGGTCGTCTACACGGTGCTGGTGCCCAACGTGCGCGGCGCGCAGCGGGCGCTGGAATGCAAGGTGGACGAGGTCAACCTGGTGATGTCCGTCAGCGAAACGCACAACCGCGCCAATCTTCGCATGACGCGGGAGCAGTCCTTCGAGCAGCTGAGCGACGTGGTCAGCGCGGTGCGCGGCAGCCTCGTCGCCGTGAACGTGTCGTTGTCCACCGTGTTCGGCTGCCCGATGGAGGGCGACATCAACGCGTTCGAGGTGTTCGAACTGGTGGGGCGCTTCGCCGCGCTGGGCGTGGACGGCGTGACCCTGTGCGACACCACGGGCATGGCCTATCCGACGCAAGTGGAAAAGATCGGGCGCGAAGTCCGCAGGCTGTTCCCCGGCCTGGCGACCACCATGCACTTCCACAACACGCGGGGCATGGCGCTGGCCAATACGCTCTCGGCGATCGCCGCGGGCATCGACCGCTTCGACGCTTCGCTCGGCGGCCTGGGCGGCTGCCCCTACGCGCCGGGCGCCAGCGGCAATGTCTGCACCGAGGACCTGGTGCACATGCTCGAACTGATGGGCTACGACACCGGCGTGGATCTCCCGGGCATCCTGGGCGTGGCCGCCACGCTGCCCGGGCTGGTGGGCCACGACATTCCCAGCCAGATCCTCAAGGCCGGTCCGCGCCTGACCTTGCATCCCGCGCCCGACTTCGGCGCTTGAGAGCGGGCGGCGGCCCGCGCGGTTGTGCTATTTTCCTGGCATGCCGCCCGGTCCGGAGCCTGCCATGCTGAAGTTCGCCGCCAACCTGTCGATGATGTACCCGGAACATGCGTTCCTGGACCGCTACGCGGCCGCCGCGGCGGACGGGTTCGCGGGCGTGGAATGCATGTTTCCCTATGAGGCGCCGGCCGCCTTCGTGCGCGAGCGCATGGACGCGGCGGGCGTCGTGCAGGTGCTCTTCAACGCGCCGCCGGGCGTGGTCGCCCGCGGTGAACGCGGCCTGGCCGCCTTGCCCGGCCGCCAGGCCGAATTCCAGGCCGGAATCGAGCAGGCGCTTTCCTACGCCACGGTGCTGGCCTGCCCGAACGTCCACGTGATGGCGGGCCTGGTCCCCGACGGCGCATCGCGCCAGGCCATGCTGGACTGCTATCGCGAGAATCTGGACTGGGCCGCGCGCCAGGCGCGCTCGGCAGGGGTCACCTTGCTGATCGAACCCATCAATACGCGCGACATCCCCGGCTACTTCCTGAACCGCCAGGACGAGGCGCACGCCGTCGTGCAGGCGGTCAACGCGCCCAATCTGAAAGTGCAGATGGACCTCTACCACTGCCAGATCGTTGAAGGCGACGTCACCACGAAGCTGCGCCAGTATCTGCCCACCGGACGGGTCGGCCACCTGCAGATCGCCGGCGTCCCGTTGCGCCAGGAGCCGGACCGCGGCGAACTCGACTATGGCTGGATGTTCGGCGTGCTGCGCGAGCTGCAGTATGGCGGCTGGATCGGCTGCGAGTACCGCCCCGCGTCCAGCACTTCGGCCGGCTTGCGCTGGCTGGCGGCCGCGCGCGCCTGAGCGCGGCGCCGATGCCGCGGTTTTGCTTTCCCCTGGTTTTCCCGTGTTCTCCACGCGGCCCAAAAATAATTAATATGTTAAGTAAATAGGAACGCGAGGAGACCGCGACATGTTCAAAGGCGTTGTGCAATGCGTCCTGCTGGCGGCGACGCTGGCCGGCATTTCGGCTGCTCCGGCCCCGGCGCAGGCCGCCGGATACCCTGACCATCCGATCCGCTGGCTGGTCCCGTTCAGCGCGGGCGGAGGCAGCGACATCGCGACCCGCATCGTCGCCAGGCACGTGGGCGAGGCCCTGGGGCAGTCGGTGGTGGTCGAGAACCGCCCGGGCGCCGCCACGATCGTCGCCGCCCAGGAAACCGCCCGGGCCGCGCCGGACGGCTACACGGTCTTGACGGCGGGGATGAGCACGCTGGCGCTGAATCCCTGGCTGTACGGCAAGCTGCCCTACGATCCGCAAAAGGACCTGACCCCGGTTTCCACTCTGGTGGCGCTGCCCATCGTGCTGGTCGTGGCGCCCGGTTCCTCCCTGCATACCCTGGAGGACGTGAAGGCCTACCTGAAGCGCGACCAGCCCGGCAGTTATGCCTCTCTCGGCGTGGGAAGCCCGCATCATCTGGCGATGGAATTGTTCCTGGATACCATCCATGGCCGGGCCACGGCGATTCCGTACAAGGGCACGCCGCCCGCCTTGCAGGACGTCGCCTCGGGCGTGGTGCCGATGATGATGGCGGACCTGGCCGCGGCGCGTCCGCTGATCCAGGCGGGCAGGCTGCGCGCGATCGCCGTGCCCGCCGCGCAGCGGTCGCGGCAACTGCCGGATGTGCCCACCTTCGCCGAGGCGGGCGGCCCGGCATTCGAGGCCGCGGCATGGCAGGGCGTGGTCGCGCCGGCGGGCACCCCGCCCGAAGTGGTCGAGACGCTGAGCCGGGCCATCGTCCAGGCGCTGCGTTCGCCGGAAGTGGCGAAGCAGCTGAGCCTGCAGGGTATGGAGCCCACCGGCAGCTCGCCGCAGGCATTCGCGGGCTACGCGCGCGAGGAGTACGAACGTTGGGGGGCGGTGATCCGCAGCAAGCGGATTTCCGCGGAGTGATGGCGCGCGTAACAGCCGCCGCAAGGTGTAACCGACGCATTCCCGCGGACGGCGCGGGCGTACGATAAAGCCATGTCGACTCTGTCTGGCCAGGGCCCGCGCGAGGTTGTCGTCCAGCGCGCGCCCCGGGCGAGGAGCATGTCATGTCTTTGATCGTAGCTGCCCGATTCGAGGGCTTCGAAGCGGCCCAGGCCGCCGCCCAGCGCCTGATCTCCAGCGGGTTTCCCGACTGGGACGTCAATATCTTCTATGTGAATCCGGCCGGCGAGCATGGCCGCTATCCATGGGGCGGCGACCGCCGTTCCGATCCGGACTCGGGCCGCGCCGACATGGGCGCCTTCCTGGGGGCGGGCGGCATGGGCGCGGGGTTCGCCGTATTCGGCGGGTTCGTGATGTCGGAAGTGAGCGATTCCACGCCGTTGATCCTGGCGGCGGCGGGGGTAGGCGCCTACCTGGGATCGCTCTTCGGGGCGCTTTGGGTGACCGGCCATGGCAGTACCTTGCATGGCCACTTCAATCCCGACTCCCACGCCGAAATCCGGCAGGCCGGCGTCATGGTGGCCGTGCGCACGCGTCCTCAAAGGGAAATGCTGGCGTGCCGCATCCTGCGGGACAACGGCGGCGCGGACGTCGAGCACGCCAACGGCCGCTGGCGCAACAACCACTGGGAAGACTTCGACCCGCTGGCGCCGCCGCAGCGGGAAGTGGGCTTCGGCTGAGGCCGGGCGGGCCCGGGCGAGGGCGTTGAGCCCGCGTTCAGTCCGGCGCGGGCGTGGGGGCGTTGTTCTGCCGCCGGGCCGTGGCCGCGCAGCCGGCCGACGCGACGATGATGCCGCAGATGGCCAGCCATTGCGTCTTGTCCAGATGCTCGTTCAACACGATCACGCCCGCCAGCGCGCCCATGGCGGGCTCCATGCTGAGAAGCACCCCGAAGGTCTTTTGGGGCAGCCGTTTCAAGGCCACCATCTCGAGCGAATAGGGCAAGGCGCTGGACAGGATGCCGACCGCGACGCCGGCCAGGATCAGGGCGGGGTCCAGCAAGGCCATGCCGGCGTGCGCCGCGCCGACGGGCAGCGCCACCAGCGTGGCGGCGGTCAAGCCCAGCGAAGTCGCCTGCCCGCCGTGCACATTGCCGGCCATCTTGCCGAAGATGATGTACAGGGCCCAGCACACCGCCGCGCCCAGCGCAAAGGCGATGCCGACGGGATCCAGGTCATGCACCGACTGGCCCGTGGGAATCAGCAGCACCAGGCCCGCCGCCGCGCAGGCGATCCAGACGAAGTCGATGGCCCGCCGCGACAGCGCCACCGCCAGGGTCAACGGCCCGGTGAATTCGATGGCGATGGCCACGCCCAGCGGCAGCGTGCGCAGGGCCATATAGAAAAGCAGGTTCATGCAGGCCAGCGTCACCCCGTACAGCGCGATCTTGCCGGCGTCGCGCCGCGTCAGGGGGAAGCGCCACGGGCGCCAGATCGCCAGCAGGATCAGCGCGCCGATGACGATGCGGTAGGCGGTCGTGCCTTGGGCGCCCACCATCGGGAAAAGCGATTTGGCGAACGAGGTGCCGATGCACAGCGACGCCATCGCGCCGATCAGGGACAGCGTGGGGAGCAGGGTGGACGGCGCGGCGTTGCGTCCGGAGTTCAGGGTTGCGGCGGTCATGGCTACTGAGGGAAAAGCGGGTGGCGGGCTATGCGGACGGATCAGGGCGCCAGGGTTTCGGCGGTGGAGTAGAGCACATACAACGCCAGGCAGACCATGACGGCGCCCAGCAGGCCTTGCTGCATCCGCAGGAACCATGGATTGCGGCCCACCCATCCGCGGATGCGCGAAGCGCCGTAGGCGAAGCAGCTGCCGTAGGGCAGGCTCAATACCTTCATCGTGATGCCCAGCACCAGCATCTGGACCCAGACCGGCCCGCTGTCCGGCGTGGTGAACTGCGGCAGGAACGCGATCATGAAGAGCAGCACCTTGGGGTTCAGCAGGTTCGTCGTGAAGCCCTGCCAGAATGCGTCGCGAGCGTCTCCGGGACGCGCGGCCAGCGATACCTCCGCCGAACGGGCGCAGCGGACGATCGCCTTGATGCCCAGGTAGCCCAGGTACAGGCCTCCCGCCGCCTTGATGCCCATGAACAGGGAGGGGAAGGCCTGCAGCACCGAGGCCAGCCCCAACACCACGGCCGGCACCTGGATGAATCCGGCCGCCACGTTGCCCAGCACACTGTGGAAGGCCGGCCGGAAGCCCTGCGTCATGCCCCGGGAAAGGGTCAGCGCCATGTCGGGCCCGGGCGTGAGCTTGAGCGCCGCGTCGGCGGCGAGAAATAGCAGGAAAAGCTGGAGTGACGGCATGATACGGGGAGGCGGCCCGCCCGCGGCGCGGACGGAGGGTTCCTAGTGTAAGCAAGCCGGCCGATTTATTCCTGCGTCCCGGGGGGGCGGAATGAAGTTTCCCGTCGAAATGGGGCCGGATTCCGCCGCCTCCCGGCTTAGAATCTGTGGGCGAGCCGCTCCGGCCCGCATCCAACACGTTCCGAGACCCGCATGGAACTAGACGATTTCGATCTTCGGATCCTGCAAAGCATGCAGGAAGACAACCAGCGCACCAGCCAGGAGGTCGCGCAGCGCGTGAACCTGTCGCCGGTGTCCTGCCTGCGCCGGATGAAGCGGCTGCGCGAGTCCGGGGCTGTGCTGGGCGACGTGTCCGTCGTGGATCCGGCCGCCGTGGGGCGGGGGATCATGATGGTCGTGCTGGTGACCCTGGAAAGCGAGCGCGCCGACAAGCTGGACCGCTTCAAGCGCGCCATGCAGAAGGCGCCCGAAATCATGCAGTGCCTGTCGGTCACCGGCGAGGTCGATTTCGTGCTGACGCTCACCATGCGGGACATGGAGGAATACGAGGCGTTCGCCCAACGGCACTTCTGGGGCAACCCCAACGTCAAGCGCTTTTCCACCCTGATCGTGATGAACCGGGCCAAGTACGGCATGGCGGTTCCCCTGGGCTGAGGCCCGCTGCCGCATCCGCCGGAACGCGGCGCCGGATCGTGACATCGAACCCCATATGCAGGCGGCGTTTGCGCCATTCCGGCGCGCCGGTTCGCCTGAGCCCATCGTTCGGGGAGATGAAATGAAAGCGATCCAGACAACATGGTTCTGTGCCCTGGTCCTGGCCAGCTACGGCGCGTTGGCGCACGGCAACGGTCCGACGGACCCGCAGATCGCGGCCATCGTCGTGGTGGCCAATCAGGTGGACGTCGACGCAGGCAAGCTGGCGGAGCAGAAGTCGCGCACCAAGGACGTCCAGGAGTTCGCCAAGCTGATGGTGACCGACCATACGGCCGTGAATCAGTCCGCGGGCGACCTGGTCAAGAAGCTCAAGGTCAAGCCCGAGGCGAACCCGACCAGCGAGAGCCTGCAGCAGGGCGGCGACAAGAACCTGGCCACGCTCAAGGGCCTGAGCGGAGCGGCGTTCGACAAGGCCTACGTCGACCACGAGGTGGCCTACCACGAGGCGGTGATCGAGGCGCTGGACAAGACCCTGATTCCCAGCGCGCACAACGCCGAGCTGAAAGCGCTGCTGGTCAAGGTGCGGCCTGCCTTCATCGCGCACCTGGAACATGCCAGGCAGCTGCAGAAGAGGCTCGCAGGTGGCTAGGCCGGCCTTGCCCGCGGCGTGGCGGCGCGCCGGCGCCGCCCTGCTGTGCGCGGGCCTGGCCCTGGCCGGCGCGCCGGCGCGCGCCGCGGACGACTCGCCTTCCGGGAAGGCGGCCGGACATATCGTGAGCATCGAGGGCATGCAGTTCAGCCCGGCCACGCTGACCGTCCGGCGCGGCGACACGGTCACGTGGGTCAACAAGGATCTGGTGCCCCACACCGCCACCGCGCTTTCCCGGACCTTCGATTCCGGAGCCATCGCGGCGGGCGCGTCGTGGACCTACACTGTCGGAGAGGCGGGCAGCATCGCGTATACCTGCCTGTTCCATCCGACCATGCAGGGAACCCTGGTTGCGCAATGACGAGGCGGAGGTTGGGCCCATGACGACAGCGGCGGCGCCGGCGGCAACGCTGGCCGAAGAGGATGATCTGGCGCTCGCGCGCCGCATCGCGGCAGGCGAGGCGGCCGCATTCGAGTTGATGATGCGCCGCCACAACCGGCGGCTCTACCGGCTGGCGCGCGCCACCCTGCGCAACGACGCCGACGCGGAAGACGCCCTGCAGGACGCCTATCTGGCGGCGTACCGCAATATCGTCCGGTTCCGCGGCGACTCGTCGCTGTTCACCTGGCTGTCGCGGCTGGTGCTGAACGAATGCTTCGGCCGGCTCCGCAAGCGCGGGCGCCGCGAGACGCTCTGCCCCATGGCGGGCAATATAGAGGACGAGGCTGACGCGATGGCCATCAACGACTTCGATCCCTCCTTCCACGCGGCGGCCCGCTCGCAGCTTCGCGCCTTGCTGGAGGCGCGGCTGGACGCCTTGCCGGTCGCTTTCCGGACCGTGTTCGTGCTGCGCTCCGTCGAGGAATTGTCCGTGGAGGAAACGGCGCATTGCCTGGGCATCCCCGAGGCGACCGTGCGCAGCCGTCATTTCCGCGCCAACGCGCTGCTGCGCGAATCCCTGTCGCGCGACATCGACGTAACGGAGAAAAGCCTGTTCGAGTTCGACGGCGACGACTGCGACCGGATGGTGGCGACGACGCTGGCGAGGTTGAAGGCGGTGGGAAATTGAGCGCTGTGCAGCCGCAACGGCGTCGAAGAGGATTTGCGCCGCGGAGCTGGCGGGACCTGGCGTACTCCGACGCCATGCGCCGGTTGCGACGGTGCCGGCGCCGAATGGCGGGTTCAGGAGCTTCGAGCGGAACTCATCGGTTCTCGGGCTGCCGCGCAAACATCGCATCCTGTTCCAGCGCCCGCGCGCGCCAGGCATTGAGCAGTTCGGCCAGGGCTTCGTGGGTGAGCCCGTAGGTTTCGGCCAGGCTGGAATTGCGGCCGACAAAACGCCGGTTGAGCCCTGCAGCGCCTGCGCGGTCGACCGCGGCGTCGTCGAAAACGATCAGCTTGGGCACGTTGCGGCTGATGCTGACCACGGCGAACTCGCTGGTGTCTTGCCAGCGTATCGTCTTGCCGTTCCAGGCCAGCCTTGTTTCGAAGCCGTCGCGGCTCAGGCGCAGGTAGGTGTCGTCCTTCGCGGCGCGCACGAGTAGCGTCGCCGCGGCGCATAGCGAAAGCAAGGCGCCTGGCCAGAGGATCAGCTGCTTGAGCAGCGGCGGCGGTTCGTGGAGCAGCATCCACAGCAGTACGCCGCCAAAGACCGCAGACAGCAGCGAAAACACCCACCGTTTCAACGCCGCCGCCTTGAGCTGCACTGGGCCGGGATATTGCGCCAGCAGTGCCTCGGCGCAATGCGTTTCGCGCTGGAGCAGGCCCGGCCATATCTGGAGGATGGCGACCGCTGCGCACAGGCCGAAGAACAGCGTGACGGGAATTCCTGCCTCGGCGCCATCCAGGATCATCCCCGTGCCCAGGAAAACGAACACGAGACCGATCGCCAGGCAGGCACAGGCGAACAGGTTCGTTCGCTTGGGGCGGGGCGCGGGATCCGATGCGCGGGAAGTCGGGGGCGGCGTCATGGATATTCAGTGTAGCCGCGTGACCGGCAGGCGCCGGCCCTCAAGGCTTGTGCCGGGCCAGCACTTCGTCGCGCGGCCCCGCATCCACCACGCGTCCGGCCTCCATCACCACGATCGTGTCGAAGCGGCTGAGCAGGCTGGGCCGGTGCACCGAAGCCACGATGCAAGCCGAGGGAAAAGCGGCATACATGCGATCGAACACCCGGCCTTCGGCTTGCGGGTCCAGCGCGCTGGTCGGTTCATCCAGCAGCAGCAGGGAGCTTCCCCGCGCCGCCAGCGCTCCGCGCGACAGGGCCAGGCGCTGCCGCTGCCCGCCGGACAGATTGCTGCCTCGTTCGTTTACCGGGCTGGCCAGACCGTCGGGCATGCGGTGCAGCACTTCGTCGAATACGCCGGTATGCACGGCGGCCTGCAGCGCGGCCGCATCGGCGGGTTCGCCGAAGGTGAGGTTCTCTTGCACGCTGGCTTCGAAAACTTCGGCCTCTTGCGGAATCAGGGTGGCGAGAGCGCGCAGTTCGGCCCAGTCCACCGGTCTGCCGTCACGCAGCAGATCGCCTTGTTGCGGCGGGTAGAGGCCGGCGAGCATGCGCAGCAGGGTACTCTTGCCGCCGCCGCTGGCGCCGATCAGGGCGACGCGGGAGCCGCGGCGCAACACCAGGTCGACGCCATGCAGACCGCCGCGGCCTGCATCCGAATAGCGCCAGGTCGCGCCGCGCAACGCCAGGGTCTGCCACGGCGCATCGGGCTGCACCGCGGGCACGATGGCTTCGGGGTTCCCGGGGGCCTGCCAGATCGGCTCGGCGCTGCTGTAGTCGGTATGCATGCGCGAGAAACTCTGGAAGTTCGAGGCAATGGCGCTGACCACCGATGCGGCCTGCTGGGCATACTGATAGATCATGAAAATGGTCCCCAGCAGCAGGGCCTGGCCGGGCTCTCGGTGCCGCAGCACATATTCCACGACGAGTATCCAGGTGAGGCACATGCCGGCCAGGTCCACCACGCACCACTTGACCTCGTTGACCCACAGGGCGCGGCGCAAGGGCTTCATGACCGTTTCCAGGCGGCGGCCCAGGATCTTGCGCGAGGCGGCCTGCAGCCGCAGGCCGATCACGGTGCCGGCATTGCTGATGAAGTCGAGCAAGGCCGCGACATAGCGGCGTTCCTCGTCGTTCTCGGCACGCGCCAGCCGCATCAGCGCCAGGTCGAAGCGCAGCGTGACGAGGGCGATGACCAGGTAGCCGCTCACGGCGACGATGCCGCTGACGTGCGACAGCAGGGTCAGCGCCACCAGCGGGCCGATGAAGTTCAAGGCGCTGTGCAGATATCCGTACATGCCCCGGGCGAACGCCGACAGCGCGCGGCTGGATTGCAGCACGCGGTGCTGCAGGTCGCCGGAATGGCGGCCGTCGCGCCAGGTCAGCGGGGCGGCCGCGATACGGGCGTAGAGGTCGTCGGCCAGCCGCTCGCGGACATGCACGCCCACGTTGCCCTCCAGGACGCGCCCCGGGCCGTGGAAGACCCAGGACATCATGTAGCTGCCGACCAGGAACAGGATCCACAGGCCGGCCGTCGGCATGTCGTTCTGCTGCAGGGCGTTGATGGCGTGGGAAGCCAGCCAGGGCAAAGTCAGCTTTACCAGTTGCGCGCCGGACAGCAGGGCGACGGCGCCCATCAGATGTCGGCGCGCGCCCGCGGCGTAATGCCATAGCGCGCGATACAGCACCAGCGCGGCGCGGCCCATGCCGATGGAGGAAGACGGGGAAGACGTATCGGGCTTCATCGCGTAGAGGGGAGAGTAAGGTGGGGCAAGCCACTGACAATGCTATCCGACTGCGCCCTCGCGCCCCAAAGCAAAAGGCCCCGCCAGAGGCGGGGCCAAGTGCTTGAATCCTGTGGTGGCCTGGGGCGGAATCGAACCACCGACACAAGGATTTTCAATCCTCTGCCCTACCGACTGAGCTACCAGGCCAACGAAGTCCGCAACTATACACAAAATCCGCCTCATGCGGGGGCGGCGGGATCCGGGGGCGCGGCGCGCCGGCGAGCCTGTTCGAGCGCGGCGTTCGCGTCCTCGGAGATGCTGCGCAGGTGCAGGTCCCTTTGCGGGTAGGGAATTTCGATGCCCGCCTGGGTCAGCGCCTGGTACATCCGCGACAGCAGCTCGCTGCGGATGACCATCCAGCGGTCGAAGTCGGGTGTCCAGGCGCGCAGGCTGAAGTCCAGCGTGCTTTGGCCGAAGCCCATGAAGAGCGCCAGCGGCGCGGGCTCCAGGGAGACGCCCGATGTCTTGCGGGCGGCCTCGGTGAGCAGCGCGATGGCGGCTGCCGGGTCCGTGCCGTAGGCCAGCCCGATGTTGATCTCGATGCGGCGGTTACGGTCGAGCATCGTCCAGTTGGTCAGCTTTTCCGACAGCAGGGTGCCGTTGGGCACCACCACGTCGGCGCCCTCGAATGTGCGGATCCGCGTGGCCCGCATGCCGATTTCCCGGACCTGCCCGGACGTGTCGCCGATGTCCACGGCGTCACCGGGCTGGATCGGGCGCTCGAACATCAGGATCAGTCCCGAGACGAAGTTGTTGACGACGTTCTGCAGGCCGAAACCGATGCCCACGCCCAAGGCTCCGAGCACGATGGCCAGCTGGCTGGTCTTGACGCCCGCGGCCGACAGGGCCACCGCCAGGCCCAGCAGCAGCACCGAGTAATAGGTGAGCGAGGCAATGCTGTTGCCGACGCCCCGCGGCAGCGGCATGCGCGCCAGCACTTCGTCGTGCAGCACGAGGCGGATTGCCCGCGCGGCCCAGAATGCGATCAGCACCGAGATGGCGAACACCAGGATGTTGCCCAGGCTGATGGTGATGTCGCCGAGCGCAAGCGTGTACGACAGGACTTTCGTCGTGATGGCGTAGGTGGCGCGCAGGATCCGGAAGCGGTCCATGGCGTATATCGTCCATCCCACGACCGCGCTGGCCGTTACCAGCCGGATCAGCAGCTGCACCAGAGGCGGGGCATGTTCGCGCGCGAGGCGGAAGCGCGACACGCCCGGCCGGGCGAGCATCAGTTGCAGCAGGGTGACGATGATGGTGACGCCGGCGTAGAGCATCAAGCCGAAGTAGCCGCTGCTGATGACCGCGCTGGTCAGCATTTCGGCCATCGACAGGTTGCCGACCAGATTGGCGACGCCGGCCAGGGCCAGCAGCGCCACCGCGCCCCAGGCGCTGACGCGCAGTACCCGCCGCAGCCGGCCGGGCGCCTGGGCGTCGCCGCGGCGCTTGGCGCGGGCCAGCAGCCAGAGCGCGGTGGCGAGGGCGAGGAGGGTGATGACGAGATTGTGCAGCCGGTACAGTGCTTCGCTGGCGAGGAAGAAGATGCCCAGCCGTTCCGCCAGGTAAAGACCGGTGATCGCGTAGGGCCACAGGTCGAGCGGTTCGCGCGTAGTTGGCGGCAGCAGGCGCAGCACGGGCACGACCGCCAGCAGCAGCGCGATCTGCAGCACGATCAGGGGCGCGTCCGATTCCAGCAACTGCACGCCCATCATGGCCAGCAGCAGCCACGCGGACAGCGGGCGCCCCAGTACCCGCGCGGCCGTCTCGCTCATTTCGCCGGCCCGGATTGCGTGGCGGCTGTGCCAGGCCAGCCAGAGCAGCAGCGGCAGCAGCACGACCTGCAGCGCGTGCAAGGCGCGCTGGTTGCCGGTATCGGCGGCGGCATACTGGCGGGCGAAGCCGAGTTCCATCTCCAGGCTGGCGCGCAGATAGGCCATGGCATCGCCGCGGGCGGTGGGCGCAAAGGTGGCGGCCCAGAGCGGCGGCCCGTCCAGCTCGAGCAGGCGGGAGTCGATGTAGCCGATGGCATCGGCAACCGCCCGGCGCCCGGCCTGGATGCGCTCTTCGACGGCATTGGCGCGCTGGCCGAGGGCGATCTGCCGGCCCAGCGGCACGGACAGGGCTTGTTCGGCGCGGGCCAACTGGGCGATGACGGCGTCCACCCTGCCTGTCAGGGCGGGCGGCAGATCGGCGGCGCCCGGGGCGCTCTTGAGGGCTAGCCATGCGTCGCGGCGGCGCGCCAGTTCGGCGGCATCGCCGGCGTAGGCGGCAGTCGCCTGCCGCATGTCTTCTTGCCAGTTCGAAACGGCGCGCGTCGAACGTCCAGTGCCGTTCCAGGCTTTCCAGCCGCATGATGGGCAGGGTGCGCAATTGGGGCGGCTGGAATTGCTGGAGCTTTTCGTCGACGGATCGCGAAATCGCTTCCAGCCGAGGCGCGAGCGCGTCGGCGGGATCCGCTTCGGAGATGCGCTCCATGACGCCGTCGGCGTAGCGGTGGTCGGTATCCGCGCGCAGCGGGATTTCCGCTACCAGGATCGCCTGGGCTTGCGCGATGGGCGAGGCGGAGCCCGCCGGCGCCAGAGCGGCCGTCTGCCCGAACGCGGGGCCCAGCAGGCAGGCCAGCATGGCAATCAGGCCGAAAAGCGCTTTTGCTTGGGCGCGCATGTCGCGGCTCCGGTGGATGGAATGCGGCTGGCAGGCGTTACGGGAACGGCGTCTTACGATATCGCGGAAAGCGAGGGGCGGGAAAGGGGCGCGCGCCGGCTCGCATGCGCGGCATGGAATCCGAGGAGGATAGAAAGTGTGAGACGCGAATGTGAAAAGCCCCAGCGCGCTTGCGAGCGCTGGGGCTTTGTAATGCTGGTGGCCTGGGGCGGAATCGAACCACCGACACAAGGATTTTCAATCCTCTGCTCTACCGACTGAGCTACCAGGCCAACGAAGTCCGCAACTATACACAATTTTCGAGGCTTGCGCCAGCCGGGTGGAAAAACCCGGAGATTCTTCGCGAGCGCCGATCCCAAGTGTTGGCTGGATGGCACGAAAGGGGGGCGACCCAGGCCGTGGCCGGGCACCGGGGTGGCCTGGGGATAACCCGGAGGGGTATAATCACTAGCGGTCTGCCGCTACGGGCTATCCGGTGGCGCAGTTGTAGTTGGTGCCAGTTCTTAAACGCTTACGCGCGGATGGCCTTGCCGTCCCTTCCCCATGTCGGTAGCTGTCCTTGCCTTCGGTCTGAATCACACGTCCGCGCCGGTTTCGGTCCGCGAGCGCGTGTCCATGCCCGTCGATCTGGTAAAGCCCGCGCTGGAAGGCCTGCGTTCGGCGTTCGGCGGCTCCGTGCGCGAAGCCGCGATCCTGTCCACCTGTAACCGGACCGAAATCTATTGCGCGGCCGACGGCCACGTGGCGGATCAACTGCCCGCCTGGCTGGCTGAGCACAACCGCCTGGACGCCGGCACGCTGCGCCCGCACCTGTACCGCCATCACCAGGACGACGCCGTGCGCCATGCTTTCCGCGTGGCCAGCGGGCTGGATTCCATGGTCCTGGGCGAAACCCAGATCGTGGGCCAGATGAAGGACGCCGTGCGCGCCGCCGGCGAAGCCGGGGCCCTGGGCACCTTGCTGCACCAGATGTTCCAGCGCACTTTCTCGGTGGCCAAGGAAGTGCGTTCGCAGACCGCCATCGGCGCGCAATCGGTATCCATGGCCGCCGCCGCGGTCCGGCTGGCCGAGCGCGTGTTCGGCAACCTGGACCAGGCCCGCACGCTGTTCATCGGCGCGGGCGAAATGATCGAGTTGTGCGCCACGCACTTCGCCGCGCAGCGTCCGCGCAGCATGGTGGTCGCCAACCGCACCGCCGAGCGCGCCGAGATCCTGGCCAACCGTTTTTCGGCCAGCACGATGAAGCTGTCCGACCTGACGGATCGCCTGTCCGAGTTCGACGTCATCGTTTCCTGTACGGCAAGCTCCCTGCCCATCCTCGGGCTGGGGATGGTGGAGCGGGCCACGCGCCTGCGCCGCCACCGCCCGATGGTCATGATCGACCTGGCCGTGCCGCGCGACATCGAACCCGAAGTCGGCCGCCTGGACGACGTCTATCTGTATTCGGTGGATGACCTTGGCCGCCTGGTGCAGACCGGCACCGACGCCCGGCGCGCCGCCGTGGTGCAGGCCGAGGCCATCATCGAAACCCGCGTCCAGGGCTTCATGCACTGGATGCAGTCCCGCGAAGTGGTTCCCGTCATCCGCGACCTGCACCAGGCCGCCGAAGACGTCCGCAGCGCCGAGCTGGAGCGCGCCCGCAAGCTGCTGGCGCGGGGCGAATCGCCCGAAGCCGTGCTCGAGCAGCTGGCCCATGGCCTGACGCAGAAATATCTGCACGGCCCGCTGGCGGCCCTGAACCGTAGCGAAGGCGACGACCGCAAGCAGCTGCTTGCCTGGATGCCGCGCCTGTTCCCCGGCCGCGACTCCCGCCGTTAGCGACGCTGCCCCACGTCCCGCCCTCTGTGGCGGGCGTTCGTTTTTTGGGCGCCCGCTATCCGCTTTTCCGCTTTCTTTTTGGTCATTCCCCATGAAATCTTCCATGCGCAGCCGGTTGGAGCACCTGTGCCACCGCCTCATCGAGGTTGACGCCATGCTCGCCGAACCGGAGACCGCGTCCGATATGGAGCGTTTCCGCAAGCTTTCGCGCGAACGCGCCGAGCTGGAGCCCGTGGTCGAGGCGTTCACCGCCTTCGCCCGCACCGAAGAGGATCTGGCGGCCGCCCAGGAGATGCTGTCGGATCCCGACCTGAAATCCATGGCCGAGGACGAGATCAAGACCGGGCGCGCCAGGCTGGAAGAGCTGGAAGCCGCGTTGCAGGTGCTGCTGCTGCCGCGCGACCCCAACGACGGACGCAGCGTGTTCCTGGAAATCCGCGCGGGCACGGGCGGCGACGAAAGCGCGCTGTTCTCCGGCGACCTGTTGCGCATGTACTCGCGGTACGCGGAGCAGCGCGGCTGGCGCGTGGAACTGATGTCGGAAAGCCCGTCTGAGCTGGGCGGCTACAAGGAAGTGATCGCGCGCATCGACGGCGATGGCGCCTACGGGCGCCTGAAGTTCGAGTCGGGCGCGCACCGCGTGCAGCGCGTTCCGGCCACCGAGGCGCAGGGCCGCATCCATACCTCGGCCTGCACCGTGGCCATCATGGCGGAAGCGGACGAGATGTCGGACATCGTCATCAATCCGAACGACCTGCGCATCGATACATTCCGCGCCAGCGGCGCGGGCGGCCAGCACATCAACAAGACCGACTCGGCGGTGCGCATTACTCACCTGCCGACCGGACTGGTGGTGGAGTGCCAGGACGACCGTTCCCAGCACCGCAACAAGGACAAGGCGATGCAGGTCCTGGCCGCCCGTCTGAAGGACAAGGAGCTGCGCGAGCGGCAGAGCAAGGAGGCCGCGGAGCGCAAGAGCCTGATCGGCTCGGGCGACCGTTCCGAACGCATCCGCACCTACAACTTCCCCCAGGGCCGCGTGACCGACCACCGCATCAACCTGACGCTGTACAAGCTGCAGCAGATCATGGAAGGCGACCTGGAGGAACTGACCGGCGCGCTCATCGCCGAGCACCAGGCCGAGCAGTTGGCCGCGCTGGGCGACGACGTCTGACCGGGTTTTCGCCATGACGCCGCCCCAGCTCAAGACCCTGCTGCTCGATGCGCGCCTGCCCCGGCTGGAGGTGCGCATGCTGCTCGAGCACGTGCTGGGAAAGCCGCGCGCCTGGCTGCTGGCGCACGACACCGACCCGCTGCAGGCCGAGGTGGCCGCCGCGTACGAGTCCCTGGCGCAGCGGCGCCTGTCGGGCGAACCCATGGCCTACCTGCTGGGCCACCGCGAGTTCATGGGCCACCGTTTCCGCGTCACCCCCGATGTGCTGATCCCGCGCCCGGACACCGAGGTGCTGGTCGAGACCGCGCTGGAATGCCTGGCGGGCTTGGCCGCGCCCGCCGTGCTGGACCTGGGCACGGGCAGCGGGGCGATCGCGATTTCGATCGCCCTGGCGCGCCGCGATGCGCGCGTGATGGCGTCGGACGTGAGCGCGGCCGCGCTGGCCGTCGCCGCCGCCAACGCCTGGGACCTGGCGGCCTCCGTCCGGCTGGTCGAGGGCAGTTGGTACGAGGCCGTGCCGCCGGGCGAGGGTTTCGACCTGATCGTGTCCAACCCGCCCTACGTGGCTAGCGACGATCCGCACCTGGACCAGGGCGACGTGCGCTTCGAGCCGCGCGGCGCGTTGACCGACGGCGCGGGCGGCCTGGAAGACCTGGCCCGCATCGCGCGGGGGGCCGGCCGCCACCTGAGGCGCGGCGGGGCCTTGTGGATGGAACACGGCTGGGACCAGGCGCAGGCCGTCCGAGAACTGCTGGCGGCGGCGGGCTTCGAAGCGGTGCATAGCCGGCGGGACCTGGCCGGCATCGAGCGGATTTCGGGCGGCCGGCTTCCTGGCTGACGGGATTCCCGGGGCCGCGCCCGGGGTATCCGAACGCTTTTCTCCGCTGTACCTATAATTGGCGTATTCCCCTACGCCTGTCCGAGAGACCACCATGAGCGACGTTCAAGAATTCATCCGCGAAACCGTGACCCAGCACCCCGTCGTGCTGTTCATGAAGGGCACCGCCCAATTCCCGCAATGCGGCTTTTCCGGCAAGGCCATCCAGATCCTGAAGGGCTGTGGCGTGAAGAAGCTGGTCACCGTCAACGTGCTCGAGGACGACGAAGTCCGCCAGGGCATCAAGGAATTCTCCAACTGGCCCACCATCCCCCAGCTGTACGTGGCCGGCGAGTTCGTCGGCGGTTCGGACATCATGAACGAGATGAATGAGTCCGGCGAACTGAAGACCCTGCTGGAGCAATCCGGCGCCATGGCCTAAGCCGTCCATGCGGCGACTGGTCATCGGCATCACGGGCGCCACCGGCGCGCTCTACGCGGTGCGCATGCTGCAGGCATTGCGCGGCGTGGACGATGTGGAAACGCATCTCGTGGTGTCGGCGTCCGGCGTGCTGAACATCAAGCATGAGCTGGACGTCAGCCGCCATGACGTCTATGCGCTGGCGGACCGCGTGCACAGCGTGCGCGACGTGGGGGCCACCCTGGCCAGCGGCGCGTTCCAGACCGCGGGCATGGTGATCGTGCCTTGCTCCATGCGCACGCTGGCGGCCGTGGCCCACGGCCTTTCGGACAACCTGATCACGCGTGCCGCCGACGTGACGCTCAAGGAACGCCGGCGCCTGGTGATGATGGTGCGCGAGACGCCCTTCAATCTGGCGCACCTGCGCAACATGACGGCCGTGACCGAGATGGGCGGCATCGTGTTCCCGCCGCTGCCCGCGTTCTACCACCGCCCGGCCTCCATCGAAGAGATGGTGGACCACACCGTGGCGCGCGTGCTGGAGCTCTTCGACATCGAGGTGCCCGGCCCGCACTGGGAAGGCATGAAATAGCGCCCCTCCGGGCAGCAAGCAGGCGCGGCCTGCGCGGCGTGGGGGCATTTTGCCGCCGGGCCGCCCCAAGGCAAAAAGCCCCCTTTCCCTCTACTGGACCAACCCCAAGCCGTTAAGCGCGGCCAGGTTTTCCGGCCATTGCCGGGCCCGGGCGTTCTGCAGTTCGATGCGCGCCCAGGCCATCCATCCCGCCCATTCGATGCGCTTGTCCCACGCGGTGCCCCACGCTTGCAGCGCCGCGAGTCCGGCTGCGGCGTGCGCCTGGGCGGTGTCGAAATCGCCGGCGGTCAGGGCCAACTGGGCCAGTAGCAGGCGCGGTTCGCCCACCCAGGGGTTGTGCGCCACCGCGGCTTCCAGCAGGTGGCGCGCGCTGTCCATTTCGGTCATCGGATGCATGCGGGTGACGACCTGCCAGTAGAGGGCGCTGGCGGCGGCCTCGTCGCCCGGGCTGAGCGTGGCGCGGCAGCCGTCGAACGCGGGCGGGACGGGAATGCCGGTGCCCTCCGGCATGCGGGACAGCGGCGCCAGCAGGTGCGACAGCATGGACAGGATGTTCGACGGCGGCTTCAGCGGGCCGGGCCACAGCGATGCAGCCCAGTTCGCTTTGAGGTCGCGGCGCTGCTGCTGCGGGTAGCCCGCGAAGATCTCGTCTTGCCAGCTGTGCCATTGTTCTCCGATGTCGGCGGCCGATACGACGATGAAGGCGGCGACCTGGCGTGGGGTAAGCGCATAGACCTGGCCATCCGCGCCTTCCAGCTTCAGGCCGTCCGGGCCCGCGCCCTGGCCTTGCAGAATGGCCTGGACGAATTTCGTGCGAGGCATGGCGCAGAACAGGCTCACCCATTCTTCGGCTTCGGCGCCCAGCGCCTCGCGCAGCGTGTTGCGCTCGCGTTCGCGGTCGAACAGGGTGAGATCCACGTATTCGTTGCCATAGACGCTATGGAACAGCCCCAGCAGGCGGACTTCGCGCGGCTGGTTCCAGAGCGCCAGAGTGCGGTAGACGCCCAGCAGATGATGCTTGAAGGTGCCGGCCTTGTGCCAGTCTTCGCCGGCGCTGCGGGCGAACAGCAGGTCCAGCAGGGCGGGCAGGTCGGCGTCCACTGCTGTGTAGTGGTCGGCGAGCAGGGTGCGTGCGTGCGGATGGAGTTCTGTGGTGGCGGACATAACGGGATGGCGATCGATAACGGCAAGCCCGTATTGTGTCCGTATGCCGCGGGCTTGTCATGGCGCGCCTCCTTATATGGAAATAAGCATATCAATATGAATATTCATCGCTTCCGGTTTTGAAGCGCCCTTACTAGAATTCGTGGTCTTTCTTACCGACTTTGCGAGACTCGTATGCGCTTACGCCATTTCCTGGCCGTTTTCACCGCCCTGGCGGGCTTTGCCGGCACCCAGGCCATGGCGCAGGACGCCGAACTGAAGGTCGGCGTTACCGTCGGCCCGCACGCGCAGATCGGCGAAGTGGTGCAGCGGGTGGCGGCCAAGGACGGGTTGAAGGTGAAGCTGGTGGAGTTCAGCGACTTCATCCAGCCGAACGCGGCGCTGGACGCCAAGGAACTGGACCTCAACATCTATCAGCACAAGCCTTTCCTGGAATCGCAGAACAAGGCGCGCGGCTACAAGCTGGTGCCGGTGGCGACCGCCGTGGTGCAGCAGATGGGTATCTACTCCAGGCGCTTGAAGTCGCTGGACGAGCTGCCGCAGGGCGGCAAGGTGGCCATTCCGAACGACCCGACCAACGGCGCGCGCGCGCTGCTCGTGCTGCAGGCGGCCAAGCTGATTACGCTGAAGGACGGCGTGACCGTGACGGCATCGCTGTTCGACGTGGCGCAGAACCCGAAGAACCTGAAGTTCATCGAGATCGAGGCCGCCCAGCTGCCGCACTCGCTGTCGGACGTGGACGCCGCCGCCGTGAACTCGGCCTACGCGATTCCGGCCGGCCTGTCGCCCGCCAAGGACGCGCTGGCCCTGGAAAGCAAGGATGCCCCGTTCGCCGCGGTGGTGATCGCCGCGCGCGAGGACAACAAGAACGATCCGCGCATCGCGCGCTTCATCAAGGCCTACCAATCCGACGAGGTGAAGGCTTTCGTCGCCCAGCAATTCCCGGGCGCCTATTCGACGTCCTGGTAGGCCTGCCGCGCGTTATGCGTACTTGCCGGTAAGGCCGCCGTCCACGACCAGTTCCGTGCCGGTAATGTAGGACGCCTCGTCCGAGGCCAGGAACGCCACGGCGTTCGCCACTTCCCATGGCGTGCCCATGCGGCCCATCGGCACCTGCCTGTCGCGCGCCGCGCTGGCGGCGCGGGCGTCGGCATCGAACATGCGCGCGACGTTCTGCGCCACGCGCGGGGTATCGATCAGGCCCGGGATCACCGTGTTCACGCGGATGCGGTCGGCGGCGTATTGCTGCGCGGCCATGCGGGCGAAATGGATCACGGCCGCCTTGCTCACGCTGTACGCCAGGTGCGGATACCCGGTGTAGCGGATGCCCGCCACCGACGATACGGTGACGATGGCCCCGCCGCCCTGTCCGCGCATGAGCGGCGCCAGCAGCCGCGTGGCGATGAGCAGGCTGGTCACGTTCACCTGCTGGATGCGGTCCCAGTCTTCCAGCGCGATGTCTTCCGGCCCGCCCACCTTGCCGATGCCGGCATTGGCCTGCAGGACGTCGATGCGCCCGTAGCGGCGCATGGCGGCATCCACCGCGGCCCGCATGGTCTCGGGATCGGCGACGTCCGCCTGCACCGGCAGGGCGCTGCCGCCCGCCTGTTCGACTTCGTGGGCGGCGTCCTCGGCGGCTTCCAGGCTGGCGTCCAGCGCCACGATCGCGGCGCCCTGGCGCGCCATCGTCACGCAGCTGGCCTTGCCGATGCTCCAGCCGGCCGCCGAGGAGCCGGCCCCGGCCACCAGCACGATCTTGCCGGCCAGCCGGGAATCGGTGGCGGCCGTCATGGCTGGCCTTCGCCCTGCTGGTGCGTCTTGCCCGCGCCGACATAGGGAATGGCGTGGTCTATGGTTTCCCAGATGTAGCGGCCCGAGGGGCTTTGCTGTTCTTCCGCCACGTGCGACACCAGGCCGGCCGCGCGCGAGATGACCGCGAAGCCGCGCATCAGGTCGGTGGGCACGCCGATCTCGCTCAGCAGCGCGGCCACCGCGCCGGTGGCGTTGATGGTGATGTGCTTGCCGTAGGTCGCGTCGATCGCGGACGCCAGCAGCCGCAGCGCCTTGAGCGAATCTCCCGGCAGGTCCGGCTCGGCCTCGGCCAGCGCCAGCAGCTTGATCGAGCGCGGGTCGTCCGGCTTGTGCAGATGGTGGCCGAAACCGGGCAGGGCCTGGCGCGACTCGCGGAATTCGCGGGCGATCGCCAAGGCCTCGGCCTCGCCGTCGGCCGCCTGGCGGATACGGTCCAGCAGGCGCGAGCAGTTCTCCATGGTGCCGACGAAGCGGCTGCCCACCGCCATCAGGCCGGAGGCGACCGCGCCCTGCAGGTTTTCGGGCGCGCTCATGTAGATCAGGCGCGTGGCGATGGCGCTGGGCGTCATGCCATGCTCCATCAGCGTGACCAGCACCGCGTCCACGATGCGCAGATCGACAGGACGCGCTTCACGGCCCAGGATCTGCATGATCATGACTTCGGTGAAGGTCTTCTTGCCGATCAGGTCCTCGACCAGATCGACGTCGCGGTAGGACATGCCGGTGAGGTGGTGGGCGCAGAGGCGGGTTTCGGGCGTTTTCATGTCGTCTCCTTCAGGGCCGCGTCGCGCACGGCGTTCTTCAACACCTTGCCCACGCTGGAGCGGGGCAGACTGTCGTGGATATGGAATTGCTTGGGCGTGGCCACGGGGCCGAGCAGCGCGCGCACGTGAGCCCTGAGCTCGTCCTCGCTGGCCTGCGCGCCGGGATGGAACTGCACGGCCGCGTGGACGGCTTCGCCCCATTTCTCGTCGGGCAGCCCGAAGACCGAGCATTCATATATGGCGGGATGCGCGGACAGGGCATTCTCCACGTCCACGGGGTAGATATTGAAGCCGCCAGTGATGATGACATCGCGCAGGCGGTCTTTCAGGAACAGGTAGCCGCGGGCGTCGATCAGGCCCGTGTCGCCGGTATGCAGCCAGCCATCGACCACCGTTTCGGCGGTCTTGTCGGGCAGGCGCCAGTAGCCCGACATCACCAGGTCGCCCTGCACGACCACCTCGCCGATTTCGCCGCGCGGCAGCAGGGCGCCGTCCGGCCCCATGATGGCGGCGTCCGACAGCCAGGTGACGCGCCCGACCGAGGCGCGGTTTTCCGGCGCCTCGAGGTCGGCGGGCCGCAGTACGGTGACGATCTGCGGCGCTTCGGTCTGGCCATACGTGGTGCCCAGGACCGGGCCGAAGAAGGCGCGCGCCTTGTCTATTTTCTCCACGGGCATGGGCGCGCCGCCGTAGATCAGGTTGCGCAGGCGCGGGAAGTCGGCGCGCGAGACGCCGGGCTGCGCCATGATCATGTAGATCAGCGTGGGCGGCATGAAGCTCAGGGTGCCGCCGCGCTCGCGGAAGGCGGCCGTGATGCTGGCCGGATTGACGGTGTCCAGCAGCAGGTGGGCGCCGCCCCGGGCCAGGACGGGCAGCAGGTAGGTGCCCGTGCCGTGGGTGATGGGCGCCGCCACGACATACCGGTCTTCGTGCGTGAGCTCCCAGCTGGCGATCTGGTTGATGATGCCGGCGTTCCAGGCATGGTACGGCTGCATTACGCCCTTGGGCAGGCCGGTGGTGCCGCCGGTGAACTTGATGGCCTGGGTGGCGTCGCGCGGCAGCGCGTGGCGTCGAGGCGCGCGCCCGGCGTGGCTGGCGAGCAGGGCGTCCAGCGCCAGCGGCGCCGACGCGTCTTCCAGGTGCACGTGCCGGCGGCCCGCCGGCGCCCGGGCCGCTGGCGCCAGCGGCGCGCCCACGCCGTCGGCGATCACGATGGAGGGTTCCGTGGCGTCCAGGATGCGCCCGATCTCGCGCTCGGTGCTGCGGTAGTTCAGGGGCACCCAGACCTTGCCGCTGGCCAGCACGGCCAGCAGCGCCAGGATGTGGCGCGCGGAGTTGCCGGCGCAGATCGCGACGCGCGTCTGCGGCTCCGGGTCCAGGTCCTGCAGCGCGGCCGCCAGCGCGCGGACCTCGGCGGCCAGCCGCGCGTACGTGACCTGCCCCTCGGGGCCGTCCAGCGCGACGCGGTCCGGATGCTGCTCTGCGGCGCGGAAGAAGAAATCTATCGGGTACACCTGTGCTCCTTTGGGCGTGGACGGGGCTTAATTGGCTTTGAGATTGGCGTTCTTGACCACGGCGCCCCATTTGTCGATCTCGCTGGCGATCTTCTTGCCGAACGATTCGGGCGAATTCGGCGGTTGCGGGGCGTAGAAGCCGGATTGCTTGTACGAGGCCTGCAGCGCCGGGCTGGCCAGCGCCTTGTTCAGAGCCTGGTTGAGGCGGTCGATGACCGGTTTGGGGGTGCCGGCGGGCGCCACCAGGCCGAACCAGGATTCCACGTCGAAGCCGGGCAGGCCGGACTCCGCCAGCGTGGGCGTATCGGGGACGGCATCCAGGCGCTGGGGCGAGGTCACGCCGATGGCGCGCAGCTTGCCGGCCTGCACGTGGGGCAGGGACGAGGGCAGGTTGTCGAACATCGAGTCCACCTGGCCGCCCAGCAGGTCCGCCACGGCGGGGCCGCTGCCACGGTAGGGCACGTGCAGGATGTCGGTGCCGGTCTGCATCTTGAACAGCTCGCACGACAGGTGGATGGAAGAGCCGCTGCCGGACGAGGCGCAGGTCAGCTTGCCCGGATGCGCTTTCGCGTAGGCGACGTATTCCTGCACCGTCTTGACGGGCAGCTTCGGGTTGACCACCAGGATGTTCGGAATCGTCGCCAGCAGGCCTACGGGCTCGAATCCCTTCACGAAGTCGTAGTTCAACTGGCTGTAGAGCGTGCGGTTGATGGTGTTGGCGATGGAGCCCACGTACAGCGTGTAGCCGTCCGGCGCCGCGCGCGAGACGATTTCCGCGCCGATATTGCTATTGGCCCCCGTCTTGTTCTCGACGACGAAGGTCTGGCCCAGTTCTTCCGAGAGCGACTTCGCCACCAGGCGGGCGACGATGTCGGTGGCGCCGCCCGCGGCATAGCCCACGACCAACGTCACGGGGCGATCGGGATAGGGCCGGGCCGCCAGGGCAGGGGCCGCGAGGAATGTGGCCAGGGCCGCCGCGGCGGCCCAGCGCTTGCTGAGAGTCTTCATTGTTGTCTCCGTCCTGTTTTGTCTAATATTTGGACAGATCTTCGTCTGCCCCGCTTCATATTGGGCTTTGATAGACCCTCCATCAACGCAACGTGTCCAGAAATTGAACAAGCCAGAATCGGAAGCGGCGGGGCCGCGCGTACTGCGCCGGGGGCTGCGCGTGCTTGGGGTGCTGCGCGAGGCCGGCGCGGCCGGCATGCACGTCGTGGACATCGCGCGGGCGGCGGGCATGCAGCGGTCCACCGTCTATCGCTATCTCGACGTGCTGGTGCAGGAGGGCTATGCGCTGCGCGAGTCGGAAGCGCCGCGCTGGCGCGTGGCCGAGCTGGGCGTAATGATGGCCGGCGATCCGCACGCTCAGGCGGTGCGCGGCCTGCGGCCCGTGCTGCGCCAGATCAGCGACGTGAGCGGCGATTCCGCCTTCCTCATCTGCCGGGCGGGGAACGATTCGCTATGCCTGCACCGGGAGGTGGGCAACTATCCGGTGCAGGTGCTGGCCGTGACGGTGGGGCACCGCCAGCCGCTGGGGGTGGGCGCCGCTGGGCTGGCCCTGCTGGCGGCGCTGCCGCCGGACGAGGCCGAGGAAGTCATGGCGCAGAACGAGCAGGCGTTGCGCGCCTATGGAGGCATGACGGTGGCGCAGATGCGCCGGCTGGTGGAGAACACGCGCGGGCGCGGCTGGTCCGTGGTGGGCAATGCCGCGGTGCCCGGCGTGCTGGGGGTGGGAGTGGCGCTATGCGACGCCAGCGGCTATCCGCGTTTGGCCGTCAGCGTTTCCAGCCTGATCGGCCGCATGCAGGCGCCGCGTCAGCGCAGCATCTCGGACCTGATCCGCGCGCAGCTGGCGCCCGTCCACACGTTCTAGGGCCTTGCCGGACGCTACGCGGCCAGCGGCGCCCGGTACGTCTTCTGGTAATGGACCGTGAAGGTCTTGAAGGCGTCCAGGGCTTTGTGCGGGTCGTGCCCGGGCTTGACCAGGAAGCTGTCGAAGCCCACGCGAGCCTGGTAGTGGATGGTGTCGATCATTACGTCGCCGACCGCGCGCAGCTCGCCCTGCCACCGGTAGCGCGTGCGCAGCAGCTGCGCCAGCGAATAGCCGCGGCCGTCGGTGTAGACAGGGAAGTCCACGGCGATGAAGGCAATGCCGGCGGGATCGAGCGTGCCATCGGGTTCGGCCAGGTCGCGCAGATCGGCGTCGGGTTCCAGCAGCACCGCGACCGGATGGCGATGGCGGCGCAGGGCCGCGTGCGAGGTCTTCCAGGTGGAGAGCGGCACGACCCAGCCCGGCGCGTCGCCGGGCACCTGGCCTTCGGCGGCGACTTCGGGTTCGGGCGTGAAGAGGCGCGAGGTGTCGGCTTCCAGCCGTCCATTGCGGATCAGGTGCGGGCCGGGGGCGTCGTGAGCGTAGATATCAGGCATGGGCGGCCTCCGCGAGTTGCGCGGGTTTGGCGAAGGCAGGGTCCGAATAGACGTCCTGCTTGAAGGGTTCGATGCCGACGCGGTCCACCACGTCGATGAATCGCTCGTCCTCGCTGTCGCGCAGGCCCAGGTAGGTGCGGATCAGCCGGTCGACCACGCCCGCGACCTGGTCGCGCGCGAACGAGGGGCCGATGATGCGGCCGATCGCGGCGCCGCCGCCGCGCGTCGATTCGATATCGGGCAACGGCTTGGCCGCGCCGTTCTGGCGGCCGCCGATCGTGACCTGGTACCACTCCTCTCCCGCCTTGTCGACGCCGAGAATGCCGATATGGCCCACGTGGTGATGGCCGCAGGAATTGATGCAGCCCGAGATATTCAGGTCCAGTTCGCCGATCTCGAACAGATAGTCGAGATTGTCGAACTGGCGTTGGATCGCTTCGGCGACCGGAATGGAGACGGCGTTGGCCAGCGCGCAGAAGTCCCCGCCCGGACAGGCGATGATGTTGGTCAGCAGGCCGATGTTGGGCGTGGCCAGGTTGAGCGCTTCCAGTTTGGTCCAGAGTTCGTGCAGGCGCGCGCGGCGGACGTCGGCCAGGACCAGGTTCTGTTCGTGCGAGACGCGAAGTTCGCCGAAGCCGTAGTCGTCGGCCAGGTCGGCCACCGCGTCCATCTGGTCGGCCGTGACGTCGCCCGGGGGCACGCCGGTGGCCTTCAGCGACACGGTGACGGCGGCGTAGCCGGGCACCTTGTGCGGATGCACATTGGTGCGCAGCCAGCGGGCGAAGCGCGGGTCGGCGGCCGCCAGCGCGGCGGTATGGTCGGCGTCCTGCGCGGCGGCGGCGTCGTACTGCGGCCAGACGAAGCGGCCCTTGATCGTGTCGACGAACGCCTGGGTGATGGTGTCGGGGCCGCCCTTGATGAGCTGCCACTGTTCGTCGACCTGCTGCGCGTAGACCTCCGGCGTCAGGTCCTTCACGAGGATCTTGATGCGCGCCTTGTACTTGTTGTCGCGGCGGCCGTGCAGGTTGTAGACCCGCAGCGCGGCCTGCAGATAGGTCAGGAGGTCCTGCCATTCGACGAAGGGGTTGATCAGCTTGCCGACGATGGGCGTGCGGCCCAGGCCGCCGCCCACCCAGACGCGGAAACCCAGCTTGCCGTCGCGCTCGACCGCCTGCAGACCGATGTCGTGCACGCCGACGGCGGCGCGGTCCTGGACGGCGCCGCTGACGGCGATCTTGAATTTGCGCGGCAGGAAGGCGAATTCGGGATGCAGCGTGGACCACTGGCGGATGATCTCGCACCAGACCAGCGGATCGATGAGCTCGTCCGGCGCGACGCCGGCGAAATGGTCGGTGGTAGTGTTGCGGATGCAGTTGCCGCTGGTCTGGATGGCGTGCATCTGGACGGTGGCCAGTTCGGCGAGGATGTCCGGCACGTTTTCCAGCTTGGGCCAGTTGAACTGGATGTTCTGGCGCGTGCTGAAATGGCCGTAGCCGCGATCCCATTTGCGCGCGATGTGCGCCAGGGTGCGCAGCTGGCGCGACGCCAGCATGCCATACGGGATGGCCACGCGCAGCATGGGCGCGTGGCGCTGGATATACAAGCCGTTCTGCAGCCGCAGAACGCGGAATTCGTCTTCGGTCAGCTGGCCGTCGAGAAAGCGGCGGGTCTGGTCGGCGAACTGCGCCACGCGCTGCTCGACGAGCTGCTGGTCGACGGGGTCATACACGTACATGTCACTGCCCTTGAAGTCTTCTCGGTCCGGGCCCCTGCGGTCGCTTGGCGCCACGCGCCAGGTAGGGGATTCATAACCGTAACAGGCAGCCGCCGCGACCGTCTAAGTCATTCTGGTAATAAGGTAATTAGGCCCCCACGCTGCACTCGCTGCGCTCGCTTGCTGCCCCCCGAGGGGGCTGGCCCGCCTTGGGGCGGCCCGGCGGCGGGCCGGCTCTTTTTGCGGCGGTTGCTGACAACAAGCGATCTGTTATGGAAACCGTTGCTCCGCTTCCGGGCGGCTGTTTTTGCGAAGCTTGGCGCCCAATTGGCGATTTGCCTCTTGAGCGCGCACCCGGCATCTGCTGCCTCCGCGCTACAACGCGGCGTTCACCGCCCAGCGGGCTGCCAAAACCAGGATGACCACCAGGCAAAGCGCCATCAGCAGGCCGGTCAGGATCAGCGGGGCCGGCTTGTTGTTGGCGATGTCGGCATCGTAGCCCTTGCCGCGCCGCACGCCGAAGAATCCCCACAGCACGGATTTGACCGTGCGCAAGAAACCGAGCATGTTTTTCCTCCTGGCGTCGTGGCGGTTGCGGGCACTGTAAGCCGGGGCGGGCCGGGAAAACAGATGCAGATCCGGTTTACTCGACCGTATCAGGCGGCGGCGCGGCGGGAGCGCCGATGCCGCGCACGATATGGTCGAGCAGTTCGCGCGCGGCGGGCGAGATATGGCGGCCGGCGCGGCTCAGCACCTGCAGGCTGCCCTGGTTGAGGATGGGATTGGCCAGCGGCAGGCTGGCCAGGCGCTGGGCGCGCATGTCGGCGGTGACCGCGATGGGCGGCGTCAGCGCATAGCCGATGCCCGCCGCGGCGAATTGCCACAGCGCCTTGAAGGACGAGGTGGTCAGCACGTTGCGCAACCGCACCTGCTCGCTGATCTCGGCGGCCTGGATATGCTGGCGCACGCCGAATCCTTCCTGCATCGACGCGCCGGGATAGTCGGCCAGGTCGGTCAGCAGCAGGGGGCGGCGCAGGCGGGTCAGCGGGTGGTCCTGACGGACGATGGCCCGGATCGGCTCGGGCCGCGCGTAATGGGTACGGAGGCGGGCGTCGTTGGGCGGCTGGAACACCAGCCCTATATAGGCGCGGTCGTCGACGATGCGCTGCACGATTTCCGAGGTGCGGGCCACGTCGATGTCCAGCGTGACCTCCGGATGGCTGCGCCAATAGCCGGGCAGCACCTGGTCGAACATCATCTCGACGAAGCCTTCGCCCAGCACCAGGTCGATGTGGCCCCGCTCGGCGTTGCGCAGGCTGTCGATCTCCGAAAAAAAGCTCTCCTGGATGTTTTGCTGGCGTTTGACGTAGCGGGCCAGGATGTGGCCCGCGTCGGTGGGGACCACGCCGCGGCCGCGCCGTTCGAACAGGGCCATGCCGCAATCGCGCTCCAGCGCGGCGATCGCCCGGCTGACGGCCGACGGGTCCATGTCCAGCACCTCGGCGGCGCCGCGCACGGAACCGCGGCTCATGACCTGCATGAAGTAATGCGTGCGTCGGGCGTCCAGTTTTTCGTCCATGGCGGGGGCTCCGTGACGGGACTGCGGCAGGAGATCCACACATGAACCTGGGGTTTACCCTAGGTTCATGCCAGATCATGCAAAATTTTCCCTGGAAAGGCTTGTCTGTTGCATTTTACGCAACGCTAATGCGCCTGTCCTGTCATGGTTCGCTCGCCGGCCCCCCGGCGAAAATCGGCCTTCCGAGCGCGCTGCCGGCTTTCCGGCCCGCAATACGCCGCCACGACGACTATCCACGTTCATCAGGGGAATCCGATGTCTCACGCCAGCGCCAGTCTGGCCGCGCCTTCCATGCCGCTTTCCGGCCGCGTCCGCATGCTCGCCGCCATCCTGCTGGTGGTGATCATTTCCGAAGCGATCGGCAGCGTCACGTTTACGGTGGGGCCGGGCAAGATCATTCTGCAGCCTATGCTGTGGGCCATCTTCATCGGCGCCGTGGTGGCGGCGTTCGGCCAGCGCCTGCCCGCGGGCGTCGGGATCGACACCGCCATGCAGACCCGCATCAGCGGCTATCTGCAATACGCCCTGCTGCCGTTCCTGGCCAAACTGGGCCTGATGGTGGGCGGCGCCTTGCCGCAAGTGCGCGAAGCCGGCTGGGCCCTGGTGTTCCAGGAGTTCGGGCATTTCTTCGGCACCATGGCCATCGGCCTGCCGCTGGCGCTGCTGCTCGGCATCAAGCGCGAAGCCATCGGCGCCACTTTCTCGGTGGGCCGCGAGCCCAGCCTGGCCATCATCGGCGAGCGCTACGGCATGAATTCGCCGGAAGGCCGCGGCGTGATGGCCGAGTACATCACGGGCACCGTGATCGGCGCGCTGTTCGTGGCGCTGATGGCCGGGTTCATCACCAGCCTGAACATTTTCGATCCGCGATCGCTGGCCATGGGCGCCGGCGTGGGCTCGGGCAGCATGATGGCCGCTGGCGTGGGCGCTATCGCTTCGCAGCAGACGCCCGACGTCGCGCACCAGGTGGCCGCGCTGGCCGCAGCCGCCAACCTGCTGACTACGGTGGTGGGCGTGTACTTCACGCTCTTCATCTCGCTGCCGACGACCATCTTCCTTTACGGCAAGCTGGAGCCCGTGCTGGGCCGCTTCTCGCGCGGCAAGGCCGAGGCGGCCGTGGACAACAGCGTGTCGGAAGACGTGCCGGCCCATGGCGCCAAGCTCGGCTTCGGCGACCGCCTTACCGCCTACGTCGTATGCGGCCTGTTCGCGCTGGTGGGGAACCGCCTGGGCTATGGCGTGCCGTTCGCCGACGCCTTGCCGGGCATGGGCATCATCATCCTGCTGGTCGTCATCACCGATCTGGTGCTGCGCGTGGTGCCCAAGCTGCCGGCCGTGTTCGTGCTGTCGCTGATCGCTATGACGGCGGGCTGCCCCGGCGTGCTGCCGTACTCGGACCAGATCATCGCAATGGTCGGCAAGGTGAACTTCCTGCCGTTCACGACGGTGATCCTGGCCATGGCCGGCCTGTCGATCCTGAAGGATCTGCCGGCCTTCCGCAAGCTGGGCTGGAAGATCGTGGTGGTGTCGCTGGCGGCCAATGCCGGCACCTTCCTGGGCGCGACGATGATCGCGGAATTCTTCCACTGACGCGCCGCACCCGATGAAAAAGCCCCTGCGCAGGGGCTTTTTCATGCGCGTGTCTTGCCGGCCCGCGGGCGGCGGTCAGGGCGTGAAGCCCGGCCGGTAGCGGGCGTTGTCGGTGGCGTTCTCGGTGGCGCCGATGTTGGCGACCTTGGGAATGCCCAGGCCGGCCGCCTTCACGGCCGCCGCGGCCTGCAATTCCACTTGAGGATTGCCCATGGCGACGCGGTAGGGCTGCAGCGGCGCCAGCCCCTCTATCGTGCCCCAGTCGTTCGCGCTGCGTGCGCCTTGCGCAGGCGTATCCGGTTGCGCGGCGTAGTCGGCAATGGCTCGGCGCATGCGCGTATCGGCATATTGGTTGCGCAGCGCGTCCGGATCCGGTTGCGGCGGGGCGGCATGCGCGGCGGCATCGCGGGCAATTACCGCGGGGGCGGCGACGCCGGCCGAGGCCGCGGGGGGAACATGGCCCGCGCGGGCCAGGCGCTGGGCCTCCCAGGCGGCGGGAACGCCGCGTCCGGCCTGGCGGGCAGCGGCGCTTCCCGAGGCCCGTTCCGCCTCCCAGACGGGGCGGGTTTCGTCCAGCATCGGAACGCGCGCCGGATAGGGCGCGGCGACGCGGGCGATGGCGGAGACTGCGGCAATGTTCATGCGGGGCTCCCTGTCGGGTTTGGCCTGCGGACAGGCCGGTCCAGCGGGGTGACGAGTTCAATGTAACAGAGGAACCCCCACGCTGCGCGCGCTACGCGCGCTTGCTGCCCCCCGACGGGGCTCAGGGTTTGGTGGCCTGCATGGAGGGGCGCTGGCTGAATGTTTCGTACCAGGCCGCGGCGGCCGGGTGCGTCGCGCGCCAGTCCAGGTCGGGGAAGCGGAAGTCCAGGTAGCCCAGCGCGCAGCCGATGGTGATGGTGCCGATGTCCAGGCGGCCCGCCAGCGCGGCCGCGTTCTTCTCGATCAGGGCCAGGCCGTCGCGCACCTTGCCCAGCTGGCCCTGGACCCAGTCGTCCCAGCGCAGTTCCTCTGGCCGCAGCACGGCTTCGTAGCGGGCCAGCAGCGCCGCGCCCAGCATGCCGTCGGCCATGGCCTGTTCGGTCAGCACCTGCCAGCGCGCCTTGTCGGCCGGAAAAAGCGCGCCGCCGCCCAGTTCGTTCAGGTATTCGCAGACGACGCGGCTGTCGAAAAGAACCTGGCCATCGTCGGTGATGAAGGTAGGCACCTGGCCCAGCGGATTGCTGGGGATGATGGTCTGGTCGCGGGCGACCGGGCCAGCCGCGCTGGGCAGCTTTTCGATGCGGTCGGCCAGGCCGAGCTCATGGGCGATGACCATGCATTTGCGGACGAAGGGCGAGGCGGGCGAGAAGAAGATTTTCATGGGGATCCTTGTCGGTGGAAAGCGTCAGTGTTGAGCATGGGCCAAGTGTTGTCCAGCCACCCAGCCGAAAGTCAGGGCCGGGCCCAGCGTGATGCCGGGGGCGGGATAGGCGCCGCCCATGACGGACTGCATGTCGTTGCCTGCGACGTAGAGGCCCGGGATCGGCGTGCCGCTGGCGTCCAGGGCCTGCGCGTTCGCGTTGGCCGCGACGCCGCAGGCGGTGCCGATGTCGCCGGCGTACACCTTGACGGCGTAGCAGGGGCCGTCGTCCGCGAGCGGCGCCAGGCAAGGGTTGGGCCGATGGTCCGGGTCGCCCAGGTAGCGGTTGTAGGCCGTGCTGCCCTTGCCGAAATCGGGATCCCGGCCCTGGGCCGCATGCGAGTTGTAGCGGCGCACCGTGGCCTGCAGGGCGTCGCCCGGCACGCCGAGCCGGTCCGCCAGCGCCGCCAGGGTGGGCGCCTGGATCAGATAACCCTGGTCGATCAGATGCTGCCGCGGCCGGCCGCCGGGCAGCGCCAGTCCCAGCCCCCAGGTGTCGATGAAGCGCTGGTCGCAGATCAGGAACGCCGGGACGCTGGGCACCGTCTCGTGGCTGCGGTACATGGCCTGCACGAACTCATGGTAGGAGGTCGATTCGTTGACGAAGCGTTCGCCGGCGCCGTTCACTGCGATGAGGCCGGGCTTGGCGCGGTCCCAGACCAGGTGCGGATAGCGCAGGCGCTGGCCGTCGCGGGACTCCAGGATCGAGACGGGCGCCCAGAACGCCGGACTGGCATAGCCCGAGCCCAGCGCGGCGCCTGCCTGCTCGGACAGGCGGATGCCGTCGCCCGTGTTGTCTTGCGGCGACATGGACCAGTCGCCGGTGGGCTGCGGATAGGCGCGGGCGCGGCGTTCCGCGTCCCAGGGAAAGCCGCCGGTGGCCATCACCACGCCCCGCCGGGCGCGGATGTTGAGCGCCTTGCCCGCCTGCGTGACGGCGGCGCCCGCCACGCGGCCGGAGGCGTCCCGGATCAGGCCCTGGACGGGGGTGTGGAGCCAGTACTCGACCCCGCGCGCGAGCAGGCCGTGGAAGAGCTGCGCGGCCAGGGCGTTGCCCAGCAGCAGCCGGGTGCCCCGGTGATAGCCGCGCGCCCGGTCGGCCGCGTAGCGCAGCACGAGCTTCATGCTGTGGCGCCAGGCGGAAAAGGACCGGGTGGCTCGCAGCAGGTGGCGCACGTCGGTGATGTTGACCATCATGCCGCCCAGCACGGTGAATTCTTTCAGGGGGTCTCGCAGGTCGCGGAAGCGGCGGCCCAGCTTGCGGCCGTCGAACTCCACCGGGTCCAGCGAGCGGCCGCCCATCGCGGCGCCGGGCCGGTCGGGATAGTAGTCCGGAGACGCGGTGCGCGCGGCCGCCTGCAGCAGGCCGCGGGATGCCAGGTAGTCCATCATGCGCGGGCCGGCGTCCAGATAGGCGCGCTTCATGTCGTCGGAAGCCGCGGCGCCGACAGTGTGTTCCAGGTAAGTCCAGACCTTGTCGAAGCTGTCGGGATGGCCTGCGGCCTCCGTCTGCGCGTTCAGGGGAATCCACAGCGCGCCGCCTGAAATCGCCGTCGAGCCGCCGATGCGGCCGGTTTTTTCGATCAGCAGCACGTCCAGTCCTTCCTCGTGCGCAGTCAGCGCCGCGGTCATGCCGCCCGCTCCCGCGCCGACGATCAGCGCGTCGACTTCCTTGTCCCACTTGATGCTGTCCATGCGGCTTATGCTCCCGATCCGCCCAGCGACTTGCCGCCGTCCACGAAGATGACCTGGCCGGTGATGAAGTCCATGTGCGGCGCGGCCAGGAAGGACACGGCATTGGCGACGTCGCCCGGCTGGCCCGCGCGGCCGGTGGGCTGCAGGGCCAGTTGCGCGGCCAGGCGCTCGGGCGTCAGGTTGCGCAGCAGCGGCGTGTCGATGAGCCCGGGGGCGATGGCGTTGACCAGGATTCCGCGCGGCGCCAGTTCCATGGCCGATGCGCGCGTATAGCCCACCAGCGCCGCTTTCGAGGCGACGTAATGGGGGTGATTCTTCGCGCCCAGATAGGCGCGCGATGCGATGTTCACGATCTTGGCGCCCGGCGCCATGCGCAGCGCGGCTTCCTGCGTGAGCGTCGCCACCGCCAGCAGGTTGATCTCGAAGGCGCGGCGGTAATCGCCGCTGTCGACGTCGAAGAATCTGCGCTCGTCGAACACGCCCGCGTTGTTGACCAGCGCGTTCAAGGGGCCAAGCTCGCGAACCAGCGCGCGCGTGGCCGCTTCGTCCGCCAGGTCGACGACGCGGTGCTCCACCGCCAGCCCCTGCAGCCGCAGCGCGCGCGATTCCCGTTCCGCCAGTTCCGCGTTGCGGTCCGCCATGACGACGCGGAAGCCGTCCTGCGCCAGGCGCTCGACGATAGCCAGCCCCATGCCGCTTGCGCCGCCGGTGACCAGTGCCGTACCCAGATCCATGGTCTCTCCTTATACGGCGAGGTAGCCGCCGTCCACGGGCAGCACCACGCCATTCACATAGCTGGCCAGGTCCGAGGCCAGGAAAAGCACGGGGCCGACGATTTCGTCGGCCCGGCCCGCGCGCGCCATGGGCGCCCGCTGCATGTACCAGTCGGTGCCGTGGGCCTGCGCGCGCTGGCCCGCGGTCATCTCGGTTTCCATCAAGCCCGGCGCCACCGCGTTCACACGCACGCCGTGAGGCGCCAGGTCGCGCGCCAGCACTTCCGTGAACGAGCGCACGCCGCCCTTGGACACTACGTAGCCCGCGGTGGAGATGCTGCAGCCATAGGCCACGATGGAGCACAGGTTGACGATGGCGCCCCGCGTGGCCTTGAGCTGTTCGACGAAGGCATGGGTGACGTTGAAAGTGCCCTGCAGGTTCACCTGCATGACGCGGTCCCAGATCTCGGGCGTGCGCGGATCGTCGAAAGGCGCGCGCGCGGAGATGCCCGCGTTGTTGACCAGCACATCCAGATTGCCGTGGCGCTCCGCGCATTCCGCGGCGAAGGCGCGCACCGCCTGCGCGTCGGTCACGTCCAGCACGGCGTCGCTGGCCCGGCCTCCCGCGGCGCGGATGGCCAGCGCGGAGCTGGCGGCCAGCGCCGCGTCCACGTCGGCAACGATGACCATGGCGCCCTGCCGGGCGAAGCCTTGCGCGATCGTGGCGCCCAGGCCGCGTCCGGCGCCCGTGACGAGGACCCGCTTGTCTTGCATCGGAATCATGGCTTTTCCTTGTGGCGCTAGGCGCCGAGATAGGCGCGCTGCACGCCTTCGTCGCTGGCGAGCGCGGAGGATTCCCCCTCCAGCGCGATCTCGCCGTTCTCCAGGATGTAGGCATAGCTGGATACCGACAGCGCCAGCTTCACGTTCTGCTCCACCAGGAGGATGGTGATGCCCTGTTCGCGGTTGAGCCGCAACACGATGTCGAAGATCTGTTCGACCACCAGCGGCGACAATCCCATCGAGGGTTCGTCCAGCAGGATCATCCGCGGACGGGCCATCATGGCGCGGCCCGTGGCCAGCATCTGCTGTTCGCCGCCCGAGAGCGTGGCGGCCCGTTGTTCGAAGCGTTCGCGCAGGCGGGGGAAGGTATCGCAGACCATGTCCAGGTCCTGCCTGACCGCAGCGCGGTCGTGGCGCAGGTATGCGCCCATTTCGAGATTCTCGCGCACGCTCATCTCGCGGAAGATCTCGCGGCCCTCCGGAACCTGGACGATGCCGCGGCCCACGACCGCGTCCGCCGGCAGGCGGTGGATGGCCTCGCCAGCGAAGCGGACGCTGCCCGCGGTAGCGGCGACGAGCCGCGAAACGACGTTCAGGGTGGTGGACTTGCCCGCGCCATTGGCGCCCAGCAGCGCGACGATCGCGCCTTGCGGAACCTTCAGGGATACGTCCTGCAGGGCGCGTATGTTGCCGTAGGCGGCAGATACCGCGTCGACTTCAAGCAGAATTTCAGCCACCGGCGGCTCCCTTGCCCAGATAGGCCTCGATCACGCGGGGATTGCTGCGCACCTCCGCGGGCGTGCCCTCGGCGATCTTTTCGCCGAAGGACATGACGGTGATGCGATCCGAGATCGACATCACCAATTGCATGACGTGCTCCACCAGCAGCACGGTTATGCCGTCTCGCTCGCACAGTTCCGTCAGCAGCCGGTCGAGCGTCTCGATTTCACGGTTGCGCAGGCCGGCCGCAGGCTCGTCCAGCAGCAACAGCTTGGGAGAAATGGCCAGCGCGCGCGCCAGTTCCAGCATTTTCTGGCGGCCGAAGTCCAGGCTGCATGCCGGGGTGTCCAGGAAGTCGGCCAGGCCCACGCGTTCCAGCAGGTGCTCGACGCGTTCGCGCGTTTCGGCCGCCGCCGGGCGCAGCAGCTTGCCCGGCGCGTCCGCGCCGTGGGCGTAGGTGCCGAGCAAGGCGTTTTCGCGCACGCTGAGCGCGCCGAAAAGTTCCAGGTTCTGGAAGGTGCGCGCCACGCCCAAGGCCGCCATTTCATGCGGCTTTTTCCTCGTGATGTCGGCGCCGTCGAAGCGGATGCTGCCGCTGCTCGGACGGTAGTAGCGCGAAATGCAGTTGAAGGTCGTGGACTTGCCGGCGCCGTTGGGCCCGATCAGCGCGTGGATGCGGCCGCGCTCCACCTGCATGGACAGGCCGTTGATGGCGGTAAGTCCGCCGAACTTCACGGTCAGCCCTTGGACGTCCAGATAGGGATGGGCGCTCATGCCGCGCTCCTTTGGGTCGGTTTGGCGGCGTCGGCGTCGCGGCGCGGCGTCGTGGGCGAGGGCGCGCGGCGCCGCGTGTCGCGGCCGGCGAACAGGCCTTTCGGCGCGAACATCATGAAGCCCATCAGGATGAAGCCGTAGATGATTTCCTGAAAAGACAGGGCCTGGCGCAGCAGCTCGGAGATCAGGCCGAAGCCGATCGCGCCGGCGATGGCGCCGCGCACGGAGCCGATGCCACCCACGACCACCATCGTGAGGATCAGGATGGTGGTCTGGAACCCGAGGCTCTCGGGGTGGATGAACGACGCGAAGGTCGTGTACATCCCGCCCGCGATGCCGGCATAGGCGGCGGAAATGGTGAAGGCCGTGCGCTTGATGGCGTTGATGTTCACGCCCATGGCCTGCGCCGCGACGTCGCTTTCCCGCACGGCCCGGAAGGCCGAGCCGAGCTGAGAGCGCGACAGGGCGATGGTCGCGGCCAGCAGGAGCGCGGCGATCAGCACGACGAAGGGGTAGGCCTTGAGGTCCGACGCCAGCTCGTAGCCGAACAGCGTCGCGGGCGAGATCCGGAAGCCGTTCGATCCGTTGGTGACCGACTGCCAGTTCAGGAATACCCACTGCATCGCCTCGCCGAAGGCGAAGGTCGACAGGGCGAGGTAGATGTCGCGCATGCGCAGCGCCAGCGCGCCGATCAGATAGCCGAGCGCCGCGGCCAGCAGGCCGCCCGCGACGATGGAGAGGAAGAATGGCGGGTGCCACAGGTTGTTGATGAGGCCGGCCGTATAGATGCCCACGCCATAGAAGGCGGCGTGCGACAGCGCGAACTGGCCGGTTTCGCCGATGACCACGTGCAGGCCCAGCGCCAGCACCACGAACACCATCAGAAGGTTGACGACATAGATGACATAGCCGCTGGCCACGAAGGGCAGGACCACGAGAACGGCGGCCATCAGCGCCAGGAGAATGCGGTCGATCTTGTTGCTCATACTTTCTTCACCTGCAGTTTTCCGCCCAACAGGCCCTGGGGACGCAGCAGCAGCACCACCATGATGGCGACGAACGGCGCGACCACGATGGCGTTGGTCGAGATGAACAGCCCCACCAGGTTTTCGGCCACGCCGATCACGAATCCGCCCACCACGGCGCCGGGCAGGCTGGTGATGCCTCCCACGATGGCGGCTGCGTAGGCCAGGATGGCGATGTGGCCGATGTCCGGCGTGATGAGGATCTTGGGCGTGATGAGCAGCGCGGCCACGGCCGAGATCAGGCCGGACAGCGCCCACACCATCATGCGGATGCGGGCCAGGTTCACGCCGACCAGTCGGGCCGCCTTCGGATTCATGCCGACGGCTCGCATTGCGCGGCCGACGCGGGTATAGGTGAACATGAAGAACAGCAGCAGCATCACGCCTACCGCGACGGCGAAGATCACCATGTCCAGCCGGGTCAGCACCGCGTCGCCGATGATGACGGCGTCGGTGGGCGCCAGCGGCGGCAGCGAGCGCGGCGTGTCGCCCAGGCCGGTCTGGCGCACGATGCCCTTGAGCGCATAGGCCAGCCCCAGCGTGGCGATCACCATCTGCACGCCCACGCCCTTCGAGGCGATGACGCGTTCCATCACGACGCGCTGGAACAGCCCCGACACGATGGCGACCGCGATCAGCGTGATCGGAATGACGGCCAGGTACGGCCAGCCCATTACCAGCGTGAGGAACAGGGCGATGTAGCCGCCGACCATGAAGATCTCGCCCTGGGCGAAATTGGGCACGTCGGTGGTCTTGAAAATAATGACGACGGCGACGGCCAGCAGCGCGTACACGCTGCCCGTCACCAGTCCCGACAGCACCCCCTGCTGCAGGAACAACCAGATATCGGCAAAGCTCATGATGTTCTCCGGCCGCCCGCGCAGCGCTGCGCCGCTGCGCGGGCCCGGCCTGTTTCGGGCCGCGGTTCTACTTCTGGTATTGCCAGGTGCTCTTGAATGCGCCGGGCACCAGCGACATATTGGTGCCGTCGAACTTGATGTAGATGGCTGATTCCTGCGCGGCGCGGTCGCCGGGGCCGAATTCGATCGGGCCGGCCATCACCTCGGAGTCGAACTTCATCGTTTCCAGCGCCTGCAGCACCTTCTCGCGCGTGGGCTGGGGGCCGGCGGCCTTCAGGGCGTTCACCACCGCCATGGCGGGCGGCAGGCCATAGGGCATGTACGACTGCGGGTAGCCGGGCTTGGCGGCCAGGTCGGGATAGGACTGCTTATACATGTCGTACACCCAGGTCAGCTTGGGACCGCCCGGCAGGTCGGACAGCACATCCTGGATGTACACATTCCTGAACGCGTCCTTGTTGCCCACGTTCTCCACCAGCTGCTTCAGGTCGGCCGTGCCGTTGACCGCCAGCACGATGGGCTTGTTCCAGCCCAGTTCCTGCGCCTTCTTGATGATGAGCGCGGCGGGGCGGGCATACGTGGTGAGCAGCAGCACGTCGGGATTGGCCGCGCGGATCTTCAGCATCGGGGCGGTGACGTCGGTGATGTTCGGGTTCACCGACTGCACTTGCAGCACCGGATCGCCGAGCTGCTTGGCCTGGGACTGCGCGGCCTCCAGGTTCCAGCCGCCGTAGGCGTCGTCGTGGTTGATGTAGCCGATCTTCTTGGCCTTCAGGTGTTCCGAGGCGAACTGCACCATCGAGCCGCCCACCGCATGCTGCGAGATAGAGAAGGCGCCATAGATGTACTTGGAAGGCGGATAGAGCGCGCCGTCGCCCGAGGCGTTGAGCATGACGAGCGGCACTTTTTCGCGTTCGATGTACTCGCGCGAGGCGACCACGGCGGCCGAGCAGGACCCGCCGTTGAGCAGGAATACCTTGTCCTGTTCATTCAGTTTCTTCACCGCGGCGACCAGGTCGTTGGCGTTGCAGCGGTCGTCCTCGATGACGAGCTCGATCTGCCTGCCGTTCACGCCGCCTTCCTTGTTGACCTTGGCGTACCACATCTTGGCGGCGTTCACCACGTCGAAGCCATAGGCCATGCCGCTGCCCGACAGGGGCGCGAACATGCCGATCCTGATGGTCTTGTCGGTGACGCCCGGCTCCTGCTGCGCGTGCGCGCCTGTCGATAGGGCCCACGCGCACAGCGCGGCAGCCGTCGCGTAGCGACTACGTTGATTCATGCTTTGTCTCCCGTTTCTGGATGCGCGCCTGTATTGGTGCGGCGCTTTGCTGCGTAGGCGGGCGGGCCGCCGGAATTTCCTACTGCATGCGGTAGCCGCCGTTCACGTCGATCACGCTCCCGGTGATGTAGCCGGCCGCTTCGGAGGCCAGGAAGCGCACGGCCGCGGCCACGTCGTCAACGGTGCCGATGCGGCCCAGCGGAATCGCCTGGGCTGCTGCGGCGAGCGCGCCGCTGCTGGTGACCGTGCTGCGCAGCATGTCCGTGTCGATCAGGCCGGGCGCGATGCCGTTGACGGTGACGCCCAGGTGCGCGGATTCGCGCGCCATGGCCTTGGTCAGGCCCAGCACGGCGGACTTGGCGGCGATGTACGACGCGCTGGATCGATAGCCGCCGAGCTGCGCGGCCACCGACGTGAAGGTGATGATGCGGCCGTGGGCCACCGGCGCGGCTTCACGCCGGCGCAGATAGGCGCGTCCGCACAGAAAGACGCCGCGCGCGTTGACGGCGAAGCTGCGTTCCCAGATGTCCAGCGTGGTGTCCCTGATCAACGGGCGTTCGCCGTTCTCCTGGAACAGCAGCAGGCCGGCCGCGCTGACCACGACCGCGATCGGGCCATGCCGGGCCTCGATTTCGTCGAACGCGCGCTCGACCGAGGCCTCGTCGCTGACGTCGAAGGCATGGGCGGCGTGCGGAGCGCCAAGCGCGTCCGCTACGCGGCCGGCGCGCCCGGCATCCACGTCCGAAACCACGACGCGGAAGCCGGCCAGCGCCAGTTCCCGGCAGACGGTGGCGCCGATGCCGCCGCCGCCGCCGGTCACCAGGGCGAGACGGGGGAGCGCGCCGGATCCGGCGGGCGTGGATACATTGGACATGCTGCCTCCTCGGTGGCGCGCCGCAAGCCTGGGGGTGGCAGGGCCGCTATCGCTAATTTTTTTGCGATTATGTATACATGGGTTGCGGCTAGGTATAGGGGCTTACCCTGAACGCCGTTTGATTTAGGGCAATGGTCCTAGGGAAAGAGAGAGGATGGGCGCTTGACAAGGTCGCGCAAGTATTCTTCATGTATACAATGAAGACATGGATACGCTATCTCAACACGTTACCGATACGCTGCGGGACTGGGTGCTGCATGGCAAGTTCAACCCTGGCGCCCGTCTTGAAGAAATCCCGCTGGCCGAGAAGCTGGGCGTGTCGCGCACGCCGGTGCGCGCGGCGCTGGCGACGCTGGGCAACGAAGGTTTGCTCGAGCATCTGCCCAAGCGCGGATACACGGTCCGCGCCTATGACATCGGGGAAATCGTTGCCGCGTACGAGGTGCGCGCCGCGCTGGAGGGGCTGGCCTGCCGGCAGGCCGCCTTGCGCGGGCTATCGCATGATGCGGTGGCGGTGTTGAAGAATTGCCTGGACGACGGGGACCGGATCCTGGCGAAGGGAGAGTTGCTGCCCGAAGACCATCTGCCCTACCAGAAGGTGAACATCACGCTGCACAACGGCATCCTGGAGGCGGCGGGCAATCCGTGGGTGAAGCGCTTCGCCACGCAGGCGCAGGCCATCCCCTACGCGTCGGACCGCATCATCCTGTGGGAGGACCACGGGATCATCCTGCGCTCGCACGACGACCATCACCGCATCGTCAGCGCGATCATCGCGCGCGACGGCGCGCGCGCCGAAGACCTGATGCGCGAGCACGTCTACTACGCGGGCATCATTCTGAAGAACAATTACGAAAGGCTGGCGCAGGCCTACCGGGTATGAGGCCCGCACCTGGCCGGCCGCACCTGGCCGGCCGCACCTAGCCGGCCGCACCTAGCTGACGATGCCGGTTTCCAGGCAGGGATTGAATTCGCCGGTCTTGGGGTCGCGCAGGAACAGGACGCCGGTGGCCACGCCGAAATACGTGCCGTGCAGCTCCAGCTCGCCCTTCTGCACGCGGCGGCGGATGGACGGGAACGTCATCAGGTTGTTCAGGCTGTGCTCCACCGTCGCCAGCTCGAGGCGCTTCAGATTGGCCTGGCGATCGCCGGTGGCGGGGCCCAGGCGCTCGGCCACGGGTTCGATCTGCGACATCCACTTGCCGATGAAATCGCCCTTGGAGAGGGGCTTGGCGTCGTCGAAGAAGGAGCGGATGCCGCCGCAGGAGGCGTGGCCCAGCACGACGATGTGTTTGACGTTCAGGCCGTTGACCGCGAATTCGATGGCGGCGCTGGTGCCGTGGTAGGAGGATTCGGAATCGGGATCACAGGGCGGGACCAGGTTCGCGACGTTGCGGATCACGAACATTTCGCCGGGGCCGGCATCGAAGATGACCTCGGGCGAGACACGGGAGTCGCAGCATCCGATGATCAGGATTTCCGGGCTTTGCCCCAGTTCGGCCAGTTTCTGGTATCGGCTGCTTTCCGCGTGGAAGCGGCCTTGCAGGAATGATTGGTAGCCTTCAGAGAGTCTTTTTGGAAACATGATCTTTTCTTCCTCGTAGCGGAGCCAGGCATGCTGGCGCGCCGACACACGCAACAAGGGGCTTCGTTTGGAAGCCCCTTTTCATCGAGTCGACACGCGGAATTTTCCCATACTTGGCCCGGTGTTCCCCGGGCTAGACCCTGAGGCGGTGAGGGTTTTTGGCATGGACGGGGCGGGCGATACGCTATATATGATAATGATTATCATTATTTATATGGTGGGCCTCCCATGAATATCGACGCCGACGATCCGGTGCGGGCGCCGGGTGCTTTCAGCATGAAACCGCTGATGTTCGAGACCTTCGCGTGCACGTTGGCGATGATGTCCTTCGTGGCGCTGATCGGGCCGATATCGCGGATGCTGGGGCTGGCGCCGTGGCAGGCGGGCCTGGCGGTGACGGTGGGCGGCGCCGCGTGGGCATTGTTCGCCCGCCGCTGGGGCGCCGCCAGCGACAGGCTGGGCCGCCGCCGCATCATTCTGCAGGGTCTCGGGGGCTTCGTGCTGTCCTATGCGGCCCTGTGCGCTTTCGTGATCGTTGCCCTGCGCCATCCGCCGCCGGTCTGGCTGGCCTTCGCGGGCGTGGTGCTGTTGCGCGGCGTGGCCGGAGGCTTCTATGCGGCGGTGCCGGCCACGGGAGCCGCGTTGATCGCCGATCACGTGCCGAGGGAGCGGCGGGCGGGCGCCTTGGCGACGCTGGGAGCCGCCAGCGGCATCGGCATGGTCGCCGGGCCGGGCGTGGCGGGAACGCTTGCCGTCCACAGCCTGGCGCTGCCGCTTCTCGTGACGGCGCTGCTGCCCCTGATATCCCTGGGGGTCTTGTGGCGCTGGCTGCCGCGCGCCGAGCATCACGCCGCGCCGGATGCGGCCGGCCTCAAGGCCGGCGATGCGCGCCTGCGCCGCCCCTTGCTGGTGGCCTTCGTGGCCATGTTCAGCGTTACCGTCGCGCAGGTGGTGGTGGGCTTCTTCGCGCTGGACCGGCTGCATCTGGATGCGGCGGCCGCGGCGCGCGCCGCCGGCATCGCCTTGACGGTGGTCGGCGTGGCGCTGATCCTGGCCCAGTTGCTGGTCCGCCGGCTGGGCTGGACGCCGGAGCGGCTGATCCGCATCGGATGCGCCGTCTCCGCCGTCGGCTTCGGTTCGGTCCTGTTCGCGGCGGGGCAGCCATCGCTGTGGGCCGGCTACTTCGTCGCGGCGGCGGGCATGGGGTGGGTGTTCCCCTCCGTGACCGCGCTGGCCGCCAATTCCGTGAATGCGAACGAGCAGGGCGCCACGGCCGGCGCCATCGCGGCGGCGCATGGGCTGGGCATGATCGCCGGGCCGCTAGCCGGCACGCTGGTCTATGACGCCGATCCGGGCGCGCCCTATGCGCTGATTGCCGTGCTGTTGGCGCTGGCGGCGTTGTGGCCGGCCCGCGCCAAGGGGGAAACGCCTCTTTCCGCCGCTATCGGGCGTTGACGTCGAGCGCCGTGACCCGGGTGAACCGCAGGGGCGTCACCGCCCGGATCTGCTTGATCTGGCCTGGCGCCAGCGGGCCGGATACGTCGTCGCGCACGCGGCCGATTTCCCGGCCCTGCTCGTCATACAGCACGAAGGTCAGCAGCACGCTATTGATGGGGCGGGCGGACTGGTTGGCGAGCAGCCCGGTGATGGCCGACACGTTCTGATTGACGTCCCGCACGGCCTGGACGTTGCCCAGCGTGACGCCATAGACCGGGCCTTGCGCGCTGGCGGCGCAAGACAGGCCGGCGAGCAGGGCGAAAGCAAGAACGGATTTCATGGCGGTCTCCCGTGTAGGCAGGCCTGCCTATCTCACCCCTTTCCGGACGCCGGCACAACGGGTCAAACGGATGAATGGGTAACAGCTTGCATGCCTTGGCCGCAAATTTACCGCCGAATGCGGCGCGGACATCGGAATATCGCGGAATCGCGGACTTCCCGGGCGCGGCCGCGGCGTTCGCGCCGCCGCTTCAGCGCGGCGTAAGCCTTGGCGATTCTTGACTTTCGGGGATCTTGCGCGGGCGTCCGGTTTGTTCGATGATGACCGGGCCGGCGATTTGGCCGGCGGATCGTGCGGCCCGCCATTGCGCCAGACTCCAGGCGCGCGGACGCCCAAGGGAGGAACCATGCTTTCCCGTACCAGCCAGTTGGCTTCTGCCATCCTGTTGTCCGCCTGCTTCGCCGGGGCAGCTTTAGCCCAGACCCCCGCCGCCACGCCCGCTCCCGCCAAGACGCCCACGCCGCAACAGCAGCGCATGGCCGACTGCAACAAGTCCGCGGAAGGCAAGAAGGGCGATGAGCGCAAGGCCTACATGAGCAGTTGCCTGAAGGGCGAGGCCGCGGCGCCGGCCAAACAGCTGACGCCGCAGCAGCAGAAGATGAAGGACTGCAACGCGAAGGCCGGCGAGCAGAAGCTGACCGGCGACAAGCGCAAGACCTTCATGAGCACCTGCCTGAAGGGCTAGGGCCTACACCGTCGCGACCGGTGTCACGGGCGAGCCGATGGCATGCGGCAGGCGCAGCGGAGGCGCCGTCAGCATGAAGTGGTGGCGGCCATTGGCGTGCAGCCAATCGGCCAGGTCCTTCAGGTACCACAATTCGGCCAGGGGCAGGCCCAGCTTGAACAGGCAATGGTGGTGCAGGGGAAGCATGGCGCGCGGGCCGCTTTTCTCGCGCGCCGGGTAGGCCTCCACCGCGTAGTTGTCGGCGCAGATGGCGGCAATGCCGCTATCGGTGATCCATTGCAGCAGCGCGGCGTCGGTGCCGTCCAGCGCCGCGCCGTAGCGGTGCAGCACCTCGGCGTCGGGCTTGCCGTTCATGGCGACGACCGCTTCCGCGTAGCCGGTGCGCAGCACCAGCATATCGCCGGGCTCGACGCTAATGCCGTCCGTCTCCAGCACGTGCATCAGTTCCGCATGGCCGATCAGCGTGCGGCCGGGGCCGTAGTGGCGGAACAGGTCCACCAGCACGCCGCGTCCCTGCATGCCTTTCTGGGCCAGGTTCTCCACGCCCAGCTTGAGCGCCGCGGACGGGCCCCCGCTGTTGCAGCCGCAGCCGGTATGGTCGCCGTCGGCCGGCCCCACGATGTCCACGCCGGCCTGGAAGCCGTTGTAGTAGCGCAGCTCGGCGCGGCCGTCGCCGTCGGCATCGAACAGCGCGCCCACGTGCGCAAGCGCATCCCATTGGGTGGAGTACTGCATGGACAGCAGCACTTGGTCGTCGCTCAGTACGTCCACTGCGTCCGGATTGACGTTGCGCAGCGGGAAGTTCAGGTAGGGCGTGTCCGCGAGGCGGGTGGGGCTCAGCTGCGGCGGATGGCGGCGCGGGTTGAGCACGTTGCCGCCGGGCAGGTCCAGCGGCAGGGACAGGCAGAAGGTCTTGCCGGCGCGGATTTCGCGGGCTCCCTTCAGGACCTGTTCTTCCGTGATGAGATTCAGGCGGCCGAGTTGGTCGTCGGGCCCGAAGTCGCCCCAGTTGGAGCCTTCGGGCCGGTGTTTCCAGCGTTGCATGCGATCACTCCGTCAGGAAGTCGACGACCGCGCGGGTGAAGGCTTCCGGTTGCTCCCAGTTCGAGATGTGGGAGGTATTCAATTCCAGATAGCGGCCGCCGGGGATGGCGTTCGCCAGCTCGCGGCCCTGCGCGGGCGTGGCCGCGAGATCGTGCGTGCTGCTGATGACCAGCGTGGGCGCCGTGATGGAGGCCACCTGCTCGCGGAAATCGGCGTCGCGCAGCGCGGCGCAATTGCCCGAGTAACCGGCGTCCGGCGTGCGGCGCAGCATGTCGATCAGCACCTGGGTCAGGCCCGGCTCCGCGGCGCGGTAGCCATCGGTGAGCCAGCGCTCGACGAGCGTGGGCGCCATGTTTTCCAGCTTTTGCTCGGCCACCGCGGCGATGCGCGCGCTCCAGCCTTCGGCCGATCCGATCCGCGCGGCGGTGTTGCACAGGATCAGCTTGCCCACGAGTTCGGGGCGCGCCAGCGCCAGCCACAAGCCGGTGGGGCCGCCCATCGACAGGCCGCAGAAGTGCGCGCGTTCGATGTTCAGGTGCGCGAGCAGCTCCGCGACGTCGTTGCCCAGCTGCTCGAAACTGTATTCGCCTTCGGGAACCGACGATTTGCCATGGCCGCGGGTGTCGTAGCGCAGTACGCGGAAATGCTTGCTCAGTTCGGGAATCTGGCGGGCCCACATATCGGAGCAGGTGCCCAGCGAATTGGAGAGCACGAGCACCGGCGCGTCGGCGGGGCCATCGATGACGTAATACAGCCGTGCCTGGCTGAGATCGGCGTAAGACATTGGGGAATTCCTAGGGGATAAGGCAACGGCCGCCCGGGGCGGCCGTGTCGGCATTACAGGTGGCAGGTGCCGTCGACGTAGGCTTTGCGCCAGCGCGTGATGGTCACGCGGTCGAACAGATCGGCCTTGGAGAACGGGTCGGCGTCGATGAACTGCTGCGCGGCTTCGCGCGTGTCCAGGTCAACGATGTAAAGGCCGCCGCCGGCGTCCTTGCCGTCATCCTGCAGCTTGGCGCCGCAGGCCAGCAGCAGGCCCTTGTTGGCATCCAGGAACGCCAGGTGGGCGGCGCGGTGCCGCTGGCGGACTTCCTGGTGGTCGGGCTTGTCGAAGGTCTCGATGATGTACGGCATGGACGGCTCCTGTCAGATCGCGGAGGGATGGCGCGCCAGCGCCGTGACGTTGATATCCATATACGGGAACAGCGGCAGCGAGGACAGCAGCGTGTGCAGCTCGTCATTGCTTTCCACGTCGAAGATGCTGACGTTGGCGTAGCGGCCGGCCACGCGCCAGAGGTTTTTCCACTTGCCGTCGCGCTGCAGTTGCTGCGCCAGGGCCTTTTCGTCGGCCTTCAGCTTGTCGGCGCGGTCAGCGGGCATGTCGACGGGAAGATTGACCTGCATTTGAACCATGAACAACATGATGGACTCTCCTTGATGCCGCCCAGGCACGCGCCCGGACGGCGTATCGGCAAAAAACTCAGCGGGAAAATTTCAGCGGCAGGCCGGTGAGGCGCAGCAGCTCGTCGGCCGTGGTGTCGCCGAACATATCGATGACGGTGACCCCGTCGGCGCGGATGTCGAACACGGCGACGTCCGTATACACGCGCGAGACGCAGCGCACGCCGGTCAACGGGTAGGTGCAGGCCTCGACCAGCTTGCTCTGGCCTTCGCGGGTCTGCAGCTCCATCATCACGAACACGTCCTTTGCGCCGATGGCCAGGTCCATCGCGCCGCCCACGGCGGGGATGGCGTCGGGCGCGCCCGTGTGCCAGTTGGCCAGGTCGCCGTGCTGCGACACCTGAAAGGCGCCCAGCACGCAGATGTCCAGGTGGCCGCCGCGCATCATGGCGAACGAATCGGCGTGATGGAAGAACGAGCAGCCTGGCAGCTCGGTCACGGGCTGCTTGCCGGCATTGATCAGGTCATAGTCCTCCTGGCCCTTGGCCGGCGCGGGACCCATGCCCAGCATGCCGTTCTCGGTGTGGAGGATGACTTCGCGGTCGGCGGGCAGGTGGTTGGCGACGAGCGTGGGCAGGCCGATGCCGAGGTTCACGTAGGCGCCTTCGGGAATGTCCTGCGCGACGCGGGCGGCGATCTGGTCGCGGGTGAGTTTGGTGCTCATTGCTGCTCCTTGGCGGCCGGTTGGGCGTCGATCTGCACGACGCGCTTCACGAAGATGCCGGGGGTCACGACGGTTTCGGGGTCCAGTTCGCCCAGTTCGACCACTTCGCGCACCTGGGCCACGGCCACGCGCGCGGCGCTGGCCATGATGGGACCGAAGTTGCGGGCCGTCTTGCGGTAGACCAGGTTGCCCCAGCGGTCGCCGCGCTCGGCCTTGATGAGCGCGTAATCGGCGTGCAGCGGGTACTCCAGCACGTATTGGCGGCCGTTGATTTCGCGGGTTTCCTTGCCATCGGCCAGCGGCGTGCCGTAGCCGGTGGGCGAGAAGAACGCGCCGATGCCGGCGCCGGCGGCGCGGATGCGCTCGGCCAGGTTGCCCTGGGGCACCAGTTCCAGCTCGATCTTGCCGCTGCGGTACAGGCCGTCGAAGATCTGCGAGTCCACCTGGCGCGGGAACGAGCAGATGATCTTGCGCACGCGGTTGGCGCCCAGCAGGGCGGCTAGGCCGGTGGTGCCGTTGCCGGCGTTGTTGTTGATGATGACCAGGTCCTTCGCGCCCTGCTCCAGCAGGGCGTCGATCAGTTCCATGGGCTGGCCGGCCGTGCCGAAGCCGCCGATCATGACGGTGGCGCCGTCGGGTACGTCCGCCAGGGCGGCCGCCGCGCTTGCAACAAGCTTAGAAATCATGATGTTTGCTCATAGGTGGCGTGTCATAATTTGTTCTTCACTAGAACTTCCGTTCTGCTGAAGAACATCGTTTCATGGGGACCGGACAGCGTCAAGGCTGGCCGGCGCGGGCCGATCCCCATAGTCTGGAGTTGCCGCGATGGCAACGGATGGCTCGCCGACGGCGGGCTTTTTTCTCTTGGTGCATACGGATGGCTGAGCAAGAAACCCAGCAACCCAGCGACAGTTACGTGCAGTCCTTCGCGCGCGGCCTGTCGGTGATCCGGGCCTTCGGGCCCGACCGTTCGCAGATGACCCTGTCCGAGGTCGCGGCGCAGACGGGGCTGACGCGGGCGGGCGCGCGCCGCATCCTGCTGACGCTGGAGCACCTGGGCTACGTGACCGTCGACGGCCGCAAATTCGAGCTGACGCCGCGCATCCTGGAACTGGGCTATGCCTATCTGTCCGGCACGCCGCTGTGGAACCTGGCGCTGCCATACATGGAAGACGTGGCCGAGCTGACGCGCGAGTCCTGTTCCGTGTCGGTGCTGGAGGGCGCGGACATCGTTTACATCCTGCGCCTGTCCACCCACAAGGTGATGACGATCAACCTGGCCGTGGGCAGCCGCCTTCCGGCCTGGGTGACGTCGATGGGCCGCGTGCTGCTGGCGGGCCTGCCCGAGGCCGAGTTGGACCGGGTGTTGGCGATGAGCCAGATCAAGGCCTACACGCCGCACACCGTCACCGGCATCGCCGAACTCAAGAGCGTGCTGGCCGGCGTGCGCGCCGACGGCTATGCCTGCGTGGCGCAGGAGCTGGAGCCCGGCCTGCAATCCGTGGCGGTGCCGATCATGGACCGCAGCGGCCGTGTGATCGCCGCGATGAACGTCAGCGGCCATGCCAACCGTTTTTCGCGCGAAGAGATGCTGGCGGCTTTCCTGCCGCCGCTGCGCCGCGCCGCCGACCAGATCAACCACGCCCTGCTGCGCCGCTAGGCGGGGCAGGAGAAGGGGGGAGGCGGGCGGCGTGCGCATGGCGTGCAGGGACGGCGTAGGCCGGCCTTAGATGGGCGCGACGCCCAGCGTCGTCCCGCCGCAGACATACAGCATCTGGCCGGTGACGAAGCCGTTGTCCGGGGACAGGAAGAACATCGCGGCGCGCGCTACGTCTTCGGGCGTGCCCAGGCGCTTGACCACGATGCTGTTGATGATGCGTTCGGTCTGCGGGGCGCCGGCGGGATTGCTCTTGGTGAACAGGTCGGTGGCGATGGGCCCGGGGCCGATGGCGTTGACGGTGATGCCGTCGCCGCCCAGCTCCATGGCCAGCGTGCGCGTCAGGCCGACGAGGCCGGCCTTGGTGGCGGAATAGACCACGCGGTCCGGCTTGCCCAGGGCGGCGCGCGAGGACATGTTCACGATGCGGCCGAAGCCCGCTTCCCGCATGGCGGGCAGCGCCGCCTGGACCAGGATCAGCGCGGTCCGCAGGTGCAGGTTCACCACGTAGTCCAGGTCCGCCAGCGTGGCCGTGTCCGCCGTGCCAGGACGCGTCGCCCCGGCGTTGTTCACCAGGCCCACGATGCTGTAGGCCGCCGTGACTTCGGCGGCGACTTCCTTGGTGCGCGCTTCATCGGTCAGGTCGGCCTGATACGACACCAGCCCCGCCGGCGGATTCTCGGGCAGCTTGTAGTCGATGTTGACGACCTGATGGCCCGCATCCAGCAGCATGCGGACGATCGCCGCCCCAATCCCGGCGCTGCCGCCGGTCACGAGATACGCAGTAGGTTTGCTCATATCGGTTTCCCTTTCCAATTTCCGAATCCCGGCCTTCAAAACTTACGCCAGAACAATCCCATTCCACTATTGCGCCGTCTTGCCCAGACGGGGACACCGCCAGATCCGGCTCCGCCGGTCTGCAGGGGGCGCCCCCTGGGAGGCGCGCGTAAGCGCGCAGGGGGGGCATCAATGCGTCAAATAGCCCCACAGCAGGACGGCGGTGATGTGGATCACGCCCACCCACAGCATCATGATGACGGTATAGCCCATCACGTCGCGCAGCTTCAGCTTGGACAGCGCCAGCGCCGGCAGGATCCAGAAGGGCTGCACCAGGTCGTTCCAGGCATTGCCCAGCATGACGGCCATGGTGGTCTGGTTCAGCGCGCTGCCGATTTCCTTGGCGGCATCGATCATGAACGGGCCCTGGATGACCCAGTGGCCGCCGGCCGAGGGCGCGAAGAAGTTGATGACGAAGGAACTGATCAGGCCCCAGAACGGCAGGGTTTCGGGCGTCGCGACGTCGACGAACACCTGCGAGATGGTGGTGACCAGGCCGGACGCGGCCATGATGGCCATGATCCCGGCGTAGAAGGGGTATTGCAGGATGATGCCCGAGATCGTCTTGATGCCTTCGGTCAGCTTGGCCACGTAGGCGGCCGGCGTGCCCAGCAGGATGATGCCCAGGAACAGGATGATGAAGTTGATCAGGTTCAGGTCGAGCGAACCGCCGTCCATGAAGTGGAAGACCACGTAGGCCACGCCCAGCGCGCCGATCAGCAGGCTCAGGATGCGGCTGTTGTTCAGGCGCGAGGCCAGGGTGCCCTTTTCGAGCAGGTCCTCGGCGGCGTTGGACGAGCCGGCGTCGCGGTCGATGGCCGGATCCACTTCGATGACCTTCTCGCCCTTCTTCGGATGCAGCCAGGCATTGAGCAGCGGCAGCGTGACGATGATGACCAGGCTGGTGATCAGCATGGGCATCGAGAAGATGGTCTCCGACAGCGGGATCGTGCCCATCTGCTTGGCGGTGGGGTGGTTGGGCGTGGCCACCAGCACGGGAATGCTGGCCGACAGGCCCAGGCCGTACATGGTGAAGCCGCTGTAGGCGGCGGCAATGATCAGCGGATAGTGCACGCCCTTGACCTTGAGCGCCAGCTTCTTGGCGACGATGCCGCCGATGACCAGCCCGAAGCCCCAGTTCAGGTAGCTGCCGATGCCGCCGACCAGCGTCGCCACGATGATGGCGGTGTGCGGCTTGTGCACGTGGCTGACGATGCGGTTGAGCATGCGGTCGGTGAGCGGCGCGGTGGCCAGCACGTATCCCATGGCCAGGATCACGGCCATCTGGGTCGTGAAGGCCAGGAGGCTCCAGAAGCCATTGCCCCAGGCGCGGGTAATGTCGCCCAGGCCCTTGCCTTCGACGCCCATGGCCAGAAGCACGGTAAGCAAGGTCAGCGCGATCGCGAAGACGAAGGGATCGGGCAGATACTTGCGCATCAGCTCCGTGAAGAATGAAGCCAGTTTATTCATGGTGCCTCCAACAAACTCCGGTAAGGCTAAGTTTTCTCGTGTCTTGCGCCGTCCGGCGCCGGGTGCCGGCGGGGGCGGGTGGGACGATAGGTTTTCTTTGTGTGGTTGGGCTCGTGGCCCGATGGCGGCGGTGGCGGAAAGCCCCGCGCCTTATGTAGTGAATTCTTGCCGGCGCGGCCGTCAGGAGCCGCCGGCCTTGCTGTTGAGCCAGGCGGCGAGCTCGCCCAGCGCGGCGCTCTTTTCGCGCAGCACGCGTTCGCGGCGCTCGGGGCTCCAGGTGTAGAAGCCCTGGCCGCTCTTGGCGCCGATCTGTCCGCTTTCGACCTTGCTTTTCAGGAGCTCGGAGGGTTCGGTGCGGTTTTCCAGGTCTTTGTAGAGATAGCTGGCGATCGCGTAGTGCACGTCGATGCCGTTCATGTCGCGCTGCTCCAGCGGACCGGACAGCGCCAGGCGGATGCCGAGGCTCCACTTGACCACTTCGTCGATGTCCTCGGCGCTGGCGACGCCTTTTTCCAGCAGCGAGATGGCCTCGCGTGCCAACGCGTGCTGGATGCGGTTGGCGATGAAGCCCGGAATGTCCTGGCGCACCAGCACCGGCCGCTTGCCGGCGAACCGCAGCGTGGCCATCACCCGCGCCACCGTGTCCTCGGAGGTGTCGTCGTTGCGGACGACCTCAACCAGCGGGATGACGTCGGCGGGAGTGAAAAAGTGGGTGCCCACGAAACGGTCGCGGCGCACCACGGCGCTGGCGATCGCGTTGATGGACAGGCCGGAGGTGTTGGTGGCGAAGAGGGTGTGCGCGGGGCAGAGGGAATCGAGCTTGGCGAACAGGCCGCGCTTGAGCTCGAGGTTTTCCGGCACGGCTTCGATGACGAGGTCGCTGTTGCAGGCCGCTTCCAGGCCGGGGGAGACCTGGATGCGCTGCATGGCTTGCTGGACCCGCCCCGGCGCGTAGACGTTCAGCTGGCGGTCGATCGTCTGGAGCGCGCGCTCCAGGGCGCCTTCCATCGGGTCGATGAGGACGATGTTCAGTCCCTTCGAGGCGAAGAGCGCGGCAATGCCGCTGCCCATGGCGCCTGCGCCGACGATGGCGAGATTCTTGAGGGGAGTATCCATGATGGTTCGCTTGGGCTGACACGCCGGGCTTGCGGCGGGCACGCGCGGAACCAGGATGCTTTCCGTCTCTTCCGGGTGTGCCTTCCTGTGCGCCTGGCCAGAAAAATCATTGTGTTCTATATACGAACATTTGTGCGTATATAGAATTTATGAAAGAGATAGTACTAAAAGTCGCTGGGAGTGGACAAATCGGGAATTTTCGGTGTTCGCCTGGTGGACGCGTCGAGGCGGGCAAAGGGAAGGACGGGGAAGCGCCGTACTCTCCCCGCCCCAGGTAGCACGCCGGAAAGACTCAGCCCGAGTTGCGCAGGCCTGCCGCGATGCCGTTGATCGTCAGGTGGATCGCGCGCTGCACGCGCTTGTCGACCTCGGCCTGAGGGTTCTTCTGCGCCGCGCGGTGGCGCCTGATGAGTTCGATCTGCAGGTAGTTCAGCGGGTCGATGTACGCGAAGCGTTCGCGCAGCGAGGCCTGCAGCGTGGGGTTGTCGGCCAGCAGTTCGCGTTGCGTCAGCAGCTTCAGCATGGAGAGCGTGCGCGCGTGCTCGGCGCTGATGACGCCGAAGATACGTTCGCGCAGGCCCCGTTGCGGCACCAGCTGCGCGTAGCGGGCCGCGATCGCCAGGTCGGATTTGGCCAGCACCATTTCCATGTTCGACAGCAGGGTCCGGAAGGCGGGCCAGTCGCGCGCCATTTCGCGCAGCTGGGCCAGGCGGGCGCGCCGCGAGCGCGGCGCGTCGGGGGCGCCGGCTTCCAGATAGGCCTCGATGGCCGACCCCATGCCGTACCAGCCGGTCAGCATCAGACGGCATTGCGCCCAGGAAAAGCCCCAGGGGATGGCGCGCAGGTCTTCGATGTGCTGCCCCTTCTTGCGCGACGCGGGGCGCGACCCGATGTTCAGCCCGGCGATTTCGCTGATGGGCGTGGCGGCGAAGAAATAGTCGGAGAAGCCCGGGGTGTCGTAGACCAGCCCGCGGTAGGTGCGCTGCGCGGCGTCCGACATGAAGGACATGGCCGGGCCGTGATGGGCCATGTGCGCATCTTCGGCGCTGGTGGCCTCCGCGCGCGGCGCCAGGCTGGATTCCAGCGTGGCGGCGACCAGCAGCTCCAGGTGCCAGCGGCCGACCTCGGCATCCTTGTACTTGCTCTGGATGACTTCGCCCTGCTCGGTCAGGCGGATCTGTCCGGCGACGGTGCCCGGAGGCTGCGCCAGGATGGCGTCGAAGCTCGAGCCGCCGCCGCGTCCCACCGAGCCGCCGCGGCCATGGAACAGGCGCAGCCGCACGTGCCGGGCCGAGAACACGTCCACCAGGGCGCGTTCGGCCTGGTATAGCGACCAGTTGGACGTCAGGAAACCGCCGTCCTTGTTGCTGTCCGAATAGCCCAGCATGACTTCCTGCGCGCCGTTCTGGGCCAGCTTCACGCGCTGGCGGATCTCGGGCAGGTCGAGCCAGGCGGCCATGATGCCGGCGCCGCGCTGCAAGTCGGGAATGGTTTCGAAGAGCGGTACCACCATCAGGCCGTCCTCGGCCGCGATGTCCTGGCCGGCGGGCGCGATCAGGCCGGCCTCTTTTTGCAGCACCATGACTTCCAGCAGGTCGCTCAACGTTTCGGTGTGCGACACGATGGTCTGGCGCACGGCCTGCTTGCCGTAGCGGGCGCGCCCGGCGGCGGCCGCGCGCAGCACGGCCAGTTCGCGCGTGGTGTCTTCGCTGTAGGCGATCCACGGCGAAGCCAGCGGACGCGCCTGCGCCAGTTCGGCGCGCAGCAGCGCTACGCGCTCGTCTTCGTCCAGCGCCAGGTAGTCCAGCGGCTTGCCGCCCTGCTGCACGCCGGCGCGCGCGAACAGCTCGGCCAGGGCGCGCTCGTGCACGTCGGAGCTCTGGCGCAGGTCGACCGTGGCCAGGTGGAAGCCGAAGACCTCCACGGCCTGCTGCAAGCCGGCCAGGCGCAGCCTGGCGATGGGCGAGCCGTGATGGGCGGCCAGCGATGCTGCAATGACGGCGAGGTCGGCGGACAATTCCCTAGGCGTGTCGTAAGCGGGGGCGGCGACGGTGCTGCGCCGCGCCAGGTCCTGGCCCGTGAGGCGCTGCGCGGTGGCGGCCAGCCGGGCGTACACGCCGACCAGCGCGCGGCGGTAGGGCTCGTCGCGCCGGTGCGGCGAATCGTCGCCGCTGGCCTCGGCCAGGGCCAGCAGCTCGGCGTCAACGGCGATCAGCAAGGTGGTGACGGACAGTTCCGCGCCCAATGCGTGCACTTCCTGCAGGTAGTGCTCGAACAGCACGGTGGCCTGGCGCAGCAGGGCGCGCTCGAGGGTGCTGGCGTCCACGTTCGGATTGCCGTCCCGGTCGCCGCCGATCCAGCTGCCCATGCGCAGGAAGGGTTCCAGCGGCGGGGGCGGGGCGGAGAAGGGCTTGGCGGATTCGCGGTTCAGCAGCTTGGACAGGTCTCCGTACAGGCGCGGAATGACTTGCAGGAAGGTGCTGCGGTAGTACGAGAGCGCGTTCTCGATTTCATCGGCCACCGTGAGCCGGGTATAGCGCAGCATGCGGGTCTGCCACAGCGTGGCCACGCGGCCCAGCAGCGACGCGTCCAGGTCGGCCAGCTCCTCCGGCGTGAGCGGGCCTTCGCGCTGTATCAGCGCGGCGGCGATCTCGCGATGCACGTCCAGCGTGCTCTTGCGCTGCACCTCGGTGGGGTGGGCGGTGAGCACGGGCATCACGCAGGCGTCGGCCAGCAGGCGGCGGATGCGCGCCACGCCCACGCCATGCCGGCCGAGCGCCTGCACGGCTTCACGCAGGCTGCCGCGCGCCGGCGCGTCGTCGGCGATGGCGCGGGCGCGCTGGCGGCGGTTCTGGTCGCGGTCTTCGGCGATGTTGGCCAGGTGCAGGAAGTAACTGAAGGCGCGGGCGACGGAGTTGGGGTCGCTGCCCTGCAGGCGCTTGACGCGCTGCTCCAGCAGCTTGCCGTCGGCATCGTTGCCCTCCCGGCGGAACTTGACGGCGGTGCGGCGCAGGGTCTCGATGGTGTCGAAGACGCGCTTGCCTTCGCATTCCTCGATGACGGTTCCGAGTAATCGGCCTAACAGCCGGATATCGTGACGCAAGGGTTCTGCTGAATCGGACTGCTGGCGGATAGCTTTCATCGGGCGGGGATCCGTCGGGCTGCTGGAGGGAAGGAGGGAGTGGGGCGTTGCAGGTGAACCGTAAATGAAACCTCTTCGATTTTACGCAGCCTTCCTTACGGCAAAGCGGCGAGGCTGCGTTAAAGTTCGCTAAGGGCCTGTTTACGCGAAAGCAAGGCCCGCTTCCCTCTCATTCCCAAAGCGCCATCTATGCAAAACCATCAACGTCGCGCGCTCGTGCTGTTTTCGGGCGGCCAGGATTCCACCACCTGCCTGGCCTGGGCGCTGGACCGGTATGCCCATGTGGAAACCGTGGCGTTCGATTACGGGCAGCGCCATCACATCGAGTTGTCCGCGCGCCTGAACGTGCTGCGCGACATCCGCGAGAATTTCCCCGACTGGGCGCCGCGCCTGGGCGAAGACCATCTGCTGGACCTGAAGGTGCTGGGCCAGGTGGGCGACACTGCCATGACGAGCGACCGCGCCATCGAGATGCAGGCCAACGGCCTGCCCAACACCTTCGTGCCCGGACGCAACCTGCTGTTCCTGACCCTGGCCGCCGCCCTGGGCTACCGCCGCCAGCTTGACGTGCTGGTGGGCGGCATGTGCGAAACGGATTTCTCCGGCTACCCCGACTGCCGCGACGACACCATCAAGGCGCAGCAGGTGGCGCTGGGCCTGGGTCTGGGCTCCCGGGTCACCATCGAGACGCCGCTGATGTGGATCGACAAGTCGGAGACCTGGGCGCTGGCCCAGCGGCTGGGGGGCGACGCCCTGATCGAGACCATCGTCGAGGAAAGCCACACCTGCTACCTGGGCGAGCGCGGCGCGCGGCACGACTGGGGCTACGGCTGCGGCGAGTGCCCGGCCTGCAAGCTCCGGAAGATCGGCTGGGAAAAATGGGTGGTCGCGTCCGCCGCCGAGGGCTGAGGCGATCCGGCCGTCCGCCATCGACAACCATGCAGACCATATGCGTGTGAGGGCGTTGCCCGAACCCGGGCCCGATGCCGAGATCCGCAAGCCGCTGGAGCGCGTGCGCATCGGCGATCGGGACTGGTGCCGGGTCGAGACGGAAGCGCATGCGGTCGAACGCGCAGGCCGCCGCGGCATTGAGGCGTTCGCCGGTCAGCAGCGCGCGATGAACTTCCATCTCAACGCGAAGGCCGCCGCGCAGATGGCCGCGGCCAGGCCGACGGACACCGCCATCGCGCCCCGCGCGCCGTGGCTTTGCACGAAATAGGCGTAGGCCACCGGCGCGGTGGCCGTCAGCAGGAAGCTGGGAATCAGCAGGGAGCCGACCAGCGCGCCGTAACTGCGGAAATCGAACAGCGCCAGCGGCAAGGTGCCGCGGGTGATGGTCATCAGGCCGTTGCAGGCGCCGTACAGCAATGCGTAGGCCGCGGTGGCGTACAGGTTGCCGCCGGACAGCAACGCCAGCAGGAAGCACAGCGGCAGCACCGTTGCGACGGCCAGCGTGAGGGTCAGCGGATGCAGGCGCGATCCCAGCGCGACATCGGCCAGCCGGGCCGCGAACTGGCCCACTCCCCACAGCGCGGCGACGCCGACGGCCGCCGCCGCGGCGAGCCCCAGCCCGGACAGCAGCGAGATCAGGTGCGCCGCGTTGCCGGCCGCCAGGAAGTTGGTCAGCATCGCGATCACCGCGTAGAGCACGCCCGCCAGGCGGCGTTCGGCAGGGCTGCGGACCAGGCCCGAGAAGGTCTTGTCCCTGCCGCCGGCGGGGGCGGCGTAGCGTTCGCGCGGAAGCGCAAGGTACAGCGGCAGCGTGCCCAGCGCCAGGGCGCCGTACGCCAGCACCGCGCCGCGCCAGCCCAGCCAGGCCGCCAGCGCATGGCCCACCGGCCACATCACGGTGGATGCCAGGCCGCCGAACAGCGTGATCTGGGACATCGGGCGGCGCGCCGTGGGGCCGGCCGCCCGGGCCAGGGACGCGAATGCCGCGTCGTACAGGCACAGGCGCATGCCGATTCCCAGCAGGATCCATGCCGCGTAGTAGAGAGGCAGGCCGTGCGCGGCCGCCAGCACCGCGCAGCCCAGCGCGGCCACCACGGCGCCTGCGGGCATGACGCGGTGCCCGCCCCAGCGGTCGACCGCCATGCCGGCAAGCGGCGACACCATGGCCATTACCACGATGGCCGCCGAGAAGCCGCCGTAGATGGCGGCGGGGTTCCATCCCAGGTCGGCCGCCATGGCCGGGCCCAGGGCGCCGATGAGGTAGAAGGTAACGCCCCAGCCGACCAGTTGGGTCAGGCCCAGGCAGACGATGGCGCGGGGCGTGATCACGGCCGCTGCGGCGGCGTTGCATCGCCTTCGCCCAGTGCGCGCTGCATCAACACCGTGTCGCGCCATTCTCCATGCTTGTGTCCCACGGAGCGCAGCGTGCCGACGGGATGGAAGCCCTGGCGGGCATGCACCGCCAGCGATGCCGCGTTGCGGCTGTCGCCCACCACGGCCAGCATCTGCCGCCAGCCGCCTGCGGTGCAGCGGGCGATCAGTTCGGCGAGCAGCCTGCCGCCGATGCCCAGGCCGGCGCGGCCGGCTTTCACATAGACCGAATCCTCGACCGTATGGCGGTAGGCCGGGCGCGGGCGGTAGGGCGTGACGTAGGCGTAGCCCACGATCTCGCCGGCGATCTCGGCTACGAGGTAGGGCATGTCCTTTTCCAGCACCGCGGCCCGGCGCTGGCGCATTTCCTCGATGGACGGGGGCTCCAGTTCGAAGGAGGCGGTGCCATGCCGCACGTGGTGGGCGTAGATGGCCTTGATGGCGGGAAGATCGGCTGGCGCGCTGTCGCGGATGCGCACGGTGGTGGCGTTGGATGGCATGGAAGAAATCAGGGAGGAAGCGAGTTGCCAGTGTCGCGCAAGGCAATCTATTAATAAAGCTTTGGTTTATTATGATTTTTATAAGTAAAACTTTGGATAAGCGGCGATGCGTGGCCTCAACCTGGACCAATTGCGCACCTTCGCGCTGGTGATCGAACTGGGCAGTTTCTCCGCCGCGGCTGAGCGCAGCGGCGTGACGCAGCCCGCCGTCAGCCTGCAGGTCCGCCAGCTCGAGCGGCGCTTCGGCCTGAAGCTGGTGGAGCGCGTCGGCCGCCGCGCTGGCCCCACCGCGGCCGGAGCGGAGCTGCTGGCGCACGTCCGTATCATCGACGCCGCGCTGGCCCAGGCCGAGCTCGCCATGACGGCGCACGCGTCCCAGGTGGCCGGGCGCATCAGGCTGGGAACGGGCGCCACCGCCTGCACCTACCTGCTGCCGCCGCTGCTGGCCGACCTGCGGCGCCGCTTTCCGGCGCTGGATATCGTCGCCAGCACGGGCAATACCGCGGACATGCTGCGCGGGCTGGAGAACAACACGCTGGACATAGGCCTGGTCACGTTGCCGGCGCCGGGCCGCATGTTCCAGGTGACGCCGGTGCTCGAAGACGAATTCGTGGCGATCTTTCCCGCGGGCGATCCCTCGCTCGTTCCCGCTGCCGCCACGCCGCAGGCGCTGGCGCGGCTGCCGCTGGTGCTGTTCGAACCCGGCGCGCGCACCCGGCGGCTGGTGGACGACTGGTTCGAGGCGGCCGGCGTGGCCGCCAAGCCCGTCATGGAACTGGGCAGCACCGAAGCCATGAAGGAAATCGTCGGGGCCGGGCTGGGTTGCGCCGTGCTGCCCCGGCTGTCGGTATCGGGCGCAGGCCAGCGCCCGGCGCTCGAGGTCCGGTCGCTGGCGCCGCGCCTGTCGCGCAGCCTGGCTATCGTGCTGCGCCGGGATAAGCCGTTGAGCCGGGGCCTGCGGCATCTGCAGGAGTCGCTGCTGGCGTTGCGTGGGTGAACGCATAAGGGTGGAACACGTCCACCGGCAGTTGGTTGCAGGCCTCGATGCAGGCGCGCACGGCCGCCATGTCCGAAAAATCCAGGCCGCTGCGGATGCCGTGCAGGTCCAGGTTCATGGCCAGCGTCACCAGGTCCACATTGCCGGTGCGCTCGCCGTTGCCGAACAGGCAGCCCTCCACGCGCTCGGCGCCGGCCAGCACCGCCAGCTCCGCCGAGGCCACGGCCGTGCCGCGGTCATTGTGCGGATGCACGCTCAGGACGATGCTGTCGCGGCGCGCCAGGTGGCGGTGCATCCATTCGATCTGGTCTGCGTAGACGTTGGCCGGGGTGCATTCCACGGTGGACGGCAGGTTGACGATCATTTTGTTTTCGGGCGTCGGGCCCCAGGCGGCGCTGACCGCATCGCACATCTCCAGCGCGAATTCCAGCTCGGCCAGGCTGAAGGTCTCGGGGGAGTATTCGTAGATCCATTGCGTCTCGGGGCGCGCATCCGCCAGCGCCCGGATCTGGCGCGTGCCGGCCAGCGCGATCTCCTTGATTTCGGCCTTGCTCATGCCGAACACGATGCGGCGCCATTGCGCAGCGATGGGGGCGTACAGGTGCACGATGGCGCGGGGAACGCCGCGCAGCGATTCGAAGGTGCGTTCGATGAGGTCCGGACGCGACTGGGTCAGCACTTCGATGGTCACGTCCTCGGGAATGCGGCGTTCCTCGATCAGCTTGCGCACGAAGTTGAAGTCCGTGTCCGAGGCCGAGGGGAAAGCCACTTCGATTTCCTTCAGTCCCACGGCCACCAGTTGTTCGAAGCAGCGCAGCTTGCGCGCCGCGTCCATGGGCTCGATCAGGGCCTGGTTGCCGTCGCGCATGTCGGTGCTCATCCAGATCGGCGGCGCCGTCAGCCGGCGCGACGGCCAGGTGCGTGCGCCGTAGTCGCGGGTGAAGGGAAGGGTGGGGCGGTATTTGTGTTGGGGCTGGTCGAGCATGGAAACCTCCGGCCGCGGGGCGCGGCGCGTGTCGGCCGCCCGCGTATGCAAGGGGGGCGGGACGGCCAAGTCGGGGGGAGGTGGCGTCAGGACCCGTCAGGGGCCCAGGGCTGCCGGGCGGCCACGGAGCGCAAGGCCCGGCAACCGCGCGCTAGTCGCAGCGCCCGCGCGCGGCCCGCCGGCGCCAGGGCGGCGTGGAGGTCGGCGGAGGCGGACGAGCGGGGCATGGGCGTATCGGCGTGGGGAAATGCGGCAGGGGATGCGAGGATGATAGGTACACTGGGAAAGACCGTCTAACGCCATTCGGACCGCAATCGTCGCAAAATGGACAAGCCCGCATCCGCCGCATCCGCGTCCAGCCCTCGCAAGCCCGCGGGCCTGGACCTTTTTCCCTACGAATCCTCGACACGCCCCGTGGCCGGACTGGCCGTGGACTATGAAGACGGCCACCGCATCCGGCGGCACCGGCACCGGCGCGCCCAGCTGGTCTACGCGATCTCGGGCGTCATGGTGGTGGATACGCCCGCCGGCATCTGGGTGGTGCCGCCCACGCGCGGCGTCTGGGTGCCGGCCTGGATGCCGCACGGCATCCGCATGAGCGGCGAGCCGCGCATGCGCACCGTGTTCGTTGAGCCGGGAGCGGCCGCGCACCTGCCCGCGGCGTGTTGCGTGCTGTCCATCTCGCCGTTGCTGCGGGAATTGATGGTGGCGGCGGCCGAGGTGCCGCTGGACTGGGCGCCCGACACGCGCGATGGCCGCCTGATGCTGCTATTGCTGGATGAGTTGCGCCAGGAGCCCGTGCTGCCCCTGCATCTGCCGCAGCCCTCCGAACCGCGCCTGGCGCGCATCTGCCGCGCCATCGTCCGCCATCCGGAACGCCAGGACGGCGCGGCGGACTGGGCGCGCGAGTTGGGCGTGGATCCGAAGACCGTGCATCGCCTGTTCCTGCGGCATACGGGCATGACGTTCGGGCGCTGGCGCCAGCAGGCGCGCCTGCTGGCGGCCATGGAACGCCTGGCGCGCGGCGAGCGCGTGCTGGACGTGGCGCTGGACCTGGGCTATGAAAGCCCCAGCGCGTTCGCGGCCATGTTCCGCAAGGCCGTGGGCGAGCCGCCCAGCGCATTTGCGGCGCGCGGCATGGCGTCCGCCTGACGGCCGTGAAGGGGCTCCAAGGCCGCCGGAAAGCGGCAGGGCCCGGAACCAGCGTATTATTTACCGTTTTGCCGCCCACGCTAACAACAGAACCAGCCTGAGACAAATCATGCCGCACTACCGTTCCCGCACCTCGACCCACGGCCGCAACATGGCCGGCGCCCGCGCCCTGTGGCGCGCCACCGGCATGAAGGACGGCGATTTCGGCAAGCCCATCATCGCGGTCGTGAACTCGTTCACGCAGTTCGTGCCGGGCCACGTGCACCTGCGGGACCTGGGCGCGCTGGTCGCCAAGGAGATCGAAGCCGCCGGCGGCGTTGCCAAGGAATTCAACACCATCGCCGTGGATGACGGGATCGCCATGGGCCACGGCGGCATGCTGTATTCGCTGCCCTCGCGCGAACTGATCGCCGATTCGGTGGAGTACATGGTCAACGCGCACTGCGCCGACGCCATGGTCTGCATCTCGAACTGCGACAAGATCACCCCGGGGATGCTGATGGCCGCGATGCGCCTGAACATCCCGGTCGTGTTCGTGTCCGGCGGCCCGATGGAAGCGGGCAAGGTGAAGTCGCCCACCGATGGCAAGGTCGTCGCCAAGATCGACCTGATCGACGCCATGATCAAGGCCGCCGATCCCAACGTGTCGGACGCCGACGTGGCCGAAGTCGAGCGCAGCGCCTGCCCCACCTGCGGCTCCTGTTCCGGCATGTTCACGGCCAACTCGATGAACTGCCTGACCGAAGCCATCGGCCTGGCGCTGCCGGGCAATGGCACCATCGTGGCCACGCACGCCTGGCGCCGCGGCCTGTTCGAACAGGCCGGCCGCCTGGTCGTCGATCTCTGCCGCCGCTACTACCAGGAAGACGACGCGTCGGTCCTGCCGCGCAGCATCGCCACCAAGAGCGCGTTCCAGAACGCGATGGCGCTGGATGTGGCCATGGGCGGTTCCACCAACACCGTGCTGCACTTGCTGGCCGCGGCGCAGGAAGCCGGCGTGGACTTCACCATGGCCGACATCGACCGTATTTCGCGCAAGGTGCCGTGCCTGTGCAAGGCGGCGCCCGCCACCGACAAATACCACATCGAAGACGTGCATCGCGCCGGCGGCATCCTGGGCATCCTGGGCGAGCTGGCGCGCGCCGACCTGCTGGACCTCTCCTGCGGCAACGTGCACAGCGGCACGCTGGGCGACGCCATCCGCAAGTGGGACGTGGGCGGCGGCGCGGGCGAAGACGCGCAGAAGTTCTACCGGGCGGCGCCTGGCGGTATTCCCACCACGGTGGCGTTCAGCCAGGACGCGACCTTCCTGACGCTGGATACCGATCGCAAGACGGGCTGCATCCGCAGCAAGGAAAACGCCTACTCGAAGGACGGCGGCCTGGCCGTGCTGTACGGCAACCTGGCGGAAAAGGGCTGCATCGTGAAGACGGCCGGCGTGGACGAATCGCAATGGGTCTTCACCGGCCGCGCGCGCGTCTTCGAAAGCCAGGACGCCGCGGTGGAAGGCATCCTGGGCGACCAGATCGTTCCGGGCGACGTGGTGGTGATCCGCTACGAAGGCCCCAAGGGCGGTCCGGGCATGCAGGAAATGCTGTATCCCACGTCCTACCTGAAGTCCAAGGGCCTGGGCAAGAGCTGCGCGCTGTTCACCGATGGCCGCTTCTCGGGCGGTTCGTCGGGCCTGGTGATCGGCCACGCCTCGCCGGAAGCGGCGGAAGGCGGCACGATCGGCCTGGTGGAAGAGGGCGACGTGATCGAGATCGACATTCCGAACCGCAAGATCCATCTTGCCGTTTCCGACGAGGAACTGGCGCGCCGCCGCGCCGCCATGGATGCGCGCGCCGACGGCTGGGAACCCGTGGGCCGCGAACGCGTGGTGTCGCAGGCGTTGCAGGCTTATGCGGCGCTGGCGACTTCGGCGGACCGCGGGGCCGTGCGGGATTTGTCGCAGTTGAAGCAGAAGCGTTGATCGCTTTCTTTTGAAGAGCGGCGTCCCGTTGGGGCGCCGTTTTTTTTTGCGGGGAAAATTCTTCGTAGGCCGCCCGTTGGGGCGGGCAGCCGGCGGCTCGGATTGCCGCGCGGGCCAGAATTATTTGCACGGGGAAAGCTTGCCGCGCGCGCCATCCATCCGGCGGCGGGGTTAAAGTGGCGATAACGTCGGCGCGCAGCGGCATCACGGCGACGCAAGACCCGGCGTAAGCCCCAAAAGGCCGCCCGCGCGGCCGGCCTGGGGCGGGCACCGCAAGCTCTTCCGCTCCCCCCGGTCACCGCCGCGCCGGGCGCCTGAAGACCTCAAACCAGCCCCCCGACGGACACGCTATAAGGAGCCAGCCCCATGTCCCTGAACTCTGATGCATTGCGGCTGTTCCTGGGCGTCGTGGATGCGGGATCCCTTAGCGCGGCCGCGGAAGTGCTGGGCCACACCGCTTCCGGCGTCAGCCGGGGATTGTCGCGGCTGGAAGAAGACCTGGGCGTTACGTTGTTGAACCGGACCACGCGCCGCATGGAACTGACCGAAGAGGGCAAGCATTTTCTCCCCAAGGCGCGGCAGATCGTGGCGTCGCTGGAAGAGGCGGAAGAGTGCATGCGCAAGGTGCATCAGCGGCCCGCGGGGCGCTTGCGGGTGGATGCGTCGGTGCCGGTGATGCTGCATTGCGTGGTGCCCCATGTGGGGGATTTCCGCCGCGAATACCCGGGGATTTCGCTCGAACTCACCAGCAACGACCGCATCGTGGATCTGATGGAGCACCGCACCGACGTGGCGCTGCGCATGGGGCCGCTTACCGACTCTTCGCTGCACGCGCGCGCGCTGCGGCCGTCCCCGAGATGGGTGATGGCCAGTCCGGACTACATCGCCCGGCGCGGCGCGCCGGAAACCGTGGCGGATCTGGCCTCGCACGAGGTGCTGGGCTTCACCCAGCCCGAAAGCCTGAATGTGTGGCCCTTGCGTCATGCGGGAGCGTCGAGCTACCTGGCCGTGCCCACGCTGGCGACCTCCAGCGGCGAAACGCAGCGGCAGCTGGCGCTGCGCGGGGTGGGCATCGCCTGCCTGTCCGATTTCGTGGTGCGCGAGGACATCAAGGCCGGCAGGCTGGTGAAGCTGATGGAGTCCGAGCACACGGACTACCTGCAGCCCATGCACGCCGTATATCACCGCAACACGCAGCTGTCGCGGCGGATCGCGTGTTTCCTGGATTTCTTCGCGGCGCGCATGTGATTCCCGCGCGCGCGGGCCGCGCGCAGGCGTGGCCCGCGGTCCCGCTCAGGCGTGCAAGGCGCGGCCGAAGGCCGACAGCACCGATTCGTGCAGGGTTTCCGACAGCGTCGGATGCGCGAACACGGTATGCATCAGGTCTTCCTCGGTGGCTTCGAGCGAAGCCGCCACGCCGTAGCCGGTGATCAGTTCCGACGCTTCCGGATGGATGATGTGCGCGCCCAGCAGTTCGCCGCTCTTGGCGTCGAACACGGTCTTCACCAGACCCTGATCCTCGCCCATCGCGATCGCCTTGCCGTTGCCGGCAAACGAGAACTTGCCGACGCGGATCTCGCTGCCCGTCTGTTTGGCATGCTCGCGCGCGCGCGCCTCCGTCATGCCGATGCTGGCCACCTGCGGATAGGAATAGGTGCAGGCAGGGATGCGCAGCGGGTCGATGGGATGCGCCGGCTTGCCGGCGATCGCCTCCACGCACAGCACGGCCTCGTGGCTGGCCTTGTGGGCGAGCCAGGGAGCGCCGGCCACGTCGCCGATCGCGTAGACGCCGGGCTCGTCCGTCCGGCACAGGCCGTCGGTGACGATGTGGGTTTTCTCCACTTTGACGCGGGTGCGTTCCAGGCCGAGGTTTTCCACGTTGCCCACGATGCCGGCGGCGACGATGACGCGCTCGATTTCCAGCTCGCTCTGCTTGCCCTGCTGCGCCAGCACCACCTTCACTCCCGAGGCGGTCGGGGACGAGGCCTTGACCGCACACTGCGTCAGCACACGGATGCCTTGCTTCTCGAAGGCCTTGCGCGCCAGCTGCGAGATTTCGGCGTCTTCCTGAGGCAGGATCTCGGCCGTCATGTCGATCAGCGTGACTTCGGCGCCCACCGCGCGGTAGAAGCTGGCGAATTCCGCGCCGATGGCGCCCGCGCCCACCACCAGCAGCGATTTCGGGATCCCGGCGGGAACCAGGGCCTGGCGATAGGCCCAGATGCGTTCGCCCACCGGCAGCGCCGGCAATTCGCGCGCGCGCGCGCCGGTGGCCAGGACGATGTGCGGAGCCGACAGCGTGGCGCCGCTATCCAGCGCCAGCTTGCCAGCGCCCGCCAGCCTGGCGCTGGCGGCGAACACCGTCACGCCATTTTTCTTCATCAGGTGGGCCACGCCCTGGCCCAGGCGGCCCGCCACCTTGCGCGAGCGCGCCACCATGGCGGCCAGGTCGGGACGGGTTTCGCCCGCGCCCGCGACGCCGTATTGCGCGGCTTCGCGGCACGCGCGCAGCACGGTGGCGCTGTGCAGCAGGGCCTTGGTGGGGATGCAGCCCCAGTTCAGGCAGATGCCGCCCAGTTCGGCGCGTTCCACCAGCGCTACCGACATGCCCAGCTGGGCGCCGCGGATGGCGGCCACGTAGCCGCCGGGCCCGCCGCCCACCACGATGAGGTCAAACGTCGTCTTCGTCATGGCGGGGCTCACAGCAGGATGCGCACGGGATTTTCGATCAACTGGCGGAATGCGGCCAGCCAGCGCGCGCCGACGGCGCCGTCCACCACGCGGTGGTCGGCCGACAGGGTCACCGTCATGACGGAAGCCGCGACGAGCGCGCCGTCCGCGTCCACGACGGGGCGGCGCTCGGCCGCGCCCACCGCCAGGATGGCGGCCTGCGGGGGATTGATGATGGCCGCGAACTGTCCGATGCCGTACATGCCCAGGTTGCTCACCGTCAGCGATCCGCCGGTGAATTCCTCGGGCTTGAGGCGATTGATCTTGGCGCGTCCGGCCAGCTCGACGATTTCGCCGGCGATGGCCGACAGCGGCTTTACGTCGGCGTCCCGCACGATGGGCGTGACCAGTCCGCCGTCGGTCGCCACCGCCACGGAGATGTCGGCGCCGGCGTGGTATTCGACGGCGTCATCGTGCCAGCTGGCGTTGACCTCGGGCACTTCGCGCAGGGCCAGCGCGGCGGCGCGCACGATGAAGTCATTGACCGACAGCTTCACGGCGCCGCCCTGGTTGGCCTGGGCGCGCAATGCGAGCAGGGCGTCCATCCGGCAGTCCACCGTCAGGTAGAAGTGCGGCACGTTCTGCTTGCTTTCGGTCAGGCGGCGGGCGATGGCGCGGCGCATGCCCGTATGCGGCACGCGGCGCGCGGCCGGGCGGGCGGCCAGGGGCGCGGCCGCGGCGGTCGGCGCGCGGTCCCGCGCCGCTTCCACGTCGCGGCGGACGATGCGGCCGTGCGGGCCGGTGCCGGTCACGCCCTGCAGGTCCACATGCCACTGCGCGGCCAGGCGGCGGGCCAGCGGGCTGGCGAACAGGCGGCCGCCGGGGATGGGGGCGTTCGGGGCGGCAGCGGGCGCCTGCGGCCCGGGACCGGCCGCGGCGGGCGCGGGGGCCGTGCTGGCGGACGCTGCCGCGGGCTCGGCAGGGGCGGCCGGGGCGTGCGCGGCCGCGCCGCTTTCCGCCAGGGCGCGATCGATCGCCGAGGCGTCTTCGCCTTGCGCCAGCAGCACGCCGATCACGGTGTTCACCGGCACCGATGCGGCGCCGGCCTGCACCACGATGCGGCCCAGCACGCCGGCCTGCTCGGCGTTGATTTCGACGATGGCCTTCTCGGTTTCGATTTCCGCCAGCGCGTCGCCCACGGCGACGGTGTCGCCTTCTTTCTTGAGCCACTGATGCAGCGTGCCGCCCGAGGTGTCGGCCGCGACGGATGGGAGTTTGATAAGGTGTGCCACGTTGTTCGTCCTATTGTTCGGCGCCGGCCAGGTCGGGCCGGTAGGAGGCGGGGTCGTCGTATTCGACCAGTTCCAGCACGTTCCCCTCGGGGTCGCGGAAGAATGCCAGCCAGGTGCCGGGCCGCACTTCCATCGGGGCCGGCTTGCTGTCGAACGCCACGCCCTTGGCCTCCAGGTCGCGCACCAGGCCGGGCAGGTCGCGAACGATGAAGGTGAGGTAGGTCGCGCCCTGGCGGTCGAGGATGGCGGCGCCGCGCGCGGCGGCTTCGGGCGCCTCCGCGGGCTGGAGCAGCTTGATGCGTTCGCCATAGGGCGTCTGCAGGCGGGCGACGTCATACCCGTGCCGCGTCAGGCCGGTGGCCTGCGCCTTGTCGGCAGGGACGTTCACGCGGTTGACGAGCTTCAGGCCGATCACGTCGATGTAGAAGGCCAGCAGCGCGTCCAGGTCGGCGCAGCAGATGCCGACCTCCATCGGCACCGTCATTCGCAGGGGGGCATTCATGCTCTCTCCCCCAGGTCGGCCAGCACGTCTTCCAGCCCGGCCACGACTTCCTCGGTGTCCGCGAACGCGGCGCGCTCCAGCACCTTGGAAATGCTGGGCGAAGCCTCGCCGCCGGTCACGCGCTTGACGGGCTGGTCCAGCCAGTCGAAGTAGCGGCGCTGGATTTCGTCGGCCAGCATCGCGCCGTAGGACGTGCCGCGCGCGCCTTGTTCCACGATCAGCACGTTGTTGGTCTTCCGGATGCTGGCGCCGATGGTGTCCCAGTCCAGGCTGGCGCGGTCCAGGGTGCGCAGATCGATGACTTCCGCGTCCACGCCGGCCTCTTCCGCGGCCTTCAGCGCGCGGCCGACCATGGAGAGGTAGGTCAGGATGGTGACCTTGCCGCCCTCGCGGCGCACGCGGGCCTTGCCGAACGGGATGGCATAGTCCAGGTCGTCCGCGGGCACTTCGCCCGAGGAGGCGTACAGGTCCACGTGCTCGATCACCAGCACCGGGTCCTTGGAGGCCAGGGCGGTGTTCATCAGCCCGACGTATTCATAGGGCGTGGACGGCGCGACGATGCGCCAGCCCGGCGCCGTGGCGAAGATGCCGGCCGGATCCATCGAGTGCTGAGAGCCGTAGCCCGTGCCCATCGCGACCTTGGTGCGCAGCACGAAAGGCACGTCGATGTCGCCGCCGAACATATGGCGGGCCTTGCCGATCTGGTTGAAGATCTGGTCGGCCGCGACCCACATGAAGTCGGGGTACATGAATTCCACCACCGGCTTGTAGCGGCCGTCCATGGCCAGGCCGCCGCCCAGGCCGGCGAAGGCGTTCTCGGAAATGGGGGTGCCCAGCACGCGGTCGGGGTACTTGTCCTTCAGGCCGCGCGTGGCGCCGTTGGTGCCGCCCTTCAGGCGGTGCACGTCCTCGCCCAGCACGACCACGCCGCCGTCGGTTTCCATGCGGCGGTCCAGCACGTCGGCCACGGCGTCGACGAACTTGCGCTCGACCGACTGGCCGGCGTAGTCGGCGGCTTCCTGGTAGCGCAGGCCGGCCAGCTCCGAGCCGTCGCTGCGCAGGCCCACGTCCCGGAAGTCGGGACTGGGCCACAGGTCGGCGCGCACGCGGCGCTTGCCGCCGTCGGCGGTTTCCGTCAGGCGGCCGGACACCTCCTTCATCACTTCCTTGCAGCACTGGCGCAGCGCGTCAACCTCGGCCTGGGCGATCAGCCCGCGGCCGATCATTTCGGCGGCGATCCGGTCCAGCGGATCGCGGCGGCGCCATTGCGCCTCCTCGTCCTTGCTGCGGTAGCCGAAGGCGCTGCCGGGGAAGGGACCGTTCTGGTGGAAGAAGCGGTACACGTCCACTTCGACGATGGTGGGACCCTTGCCCGCGCGCATGTGGGCCACGGCCTCGGACATGGCCAGGTAGACCGCCAGCGGATCCATGCCGTCAACCTGCCAGGACGGAATGTTGAAGGCCTGGCCGCGCGCGGAGAGGCGCGGCTCGGCGGTCGATTCCTCCACCGTGGTCGAGACGGCGTAGCGATTGTTCTCGATGAAGAAGCACAGCGGCGTCTTCCAGGCCGCGGTGAGGTTCATGGTTTCCAGCACGGAGCCGATGTTCACCGCGCCGTCGCCGAAATAGGTCACGGCCACGCGGTCGGTGCCCGCATGCTTGTGGGCCCAGCCGGCGCCGGCCGCCAGCGGCACGCCGCCGCCCACGATGGCGTTGGTGCCCAGCGCGCCGGCTTCGAGCCAGCGCAGGTGCATGCTGCCGCCGCGGCCGCGGCAATAGCCCTGGGCCAGGCCCATGATCTCGGCCAGCGTTTTCTGCAGCACCTCGTCGATGGCGGGCGTGAGCGGATTGCGCGGGTCCAGGCCCAGCGGGGCGACGTGCTGCAGCGCCTTGGCCAGGAACTGATGGTGGCCGCGGTGCGAGCCGTTGATCTGGTCGCCGGCGCCCAGCGCCAGCACGGAGCCGACCGCGCCGCCTTCCTGGCCCACGGACGAGTGCGCGGGGCCATGCACCAGGCCTTCCGCGGCCAGGTCCAGCACGGCCTCTTCGAAGGCGCGGATCCAATGCAGCTGGGTCAGCATGGTGCCCAGCAGGGCGGGATCCGCCTGTTGCCAGTCCTTGGCTTCGACCGTCAGTTGCCGCCAGGGCGCTTGGGAGCCAAGCGGTTGGTAGGTGGCCATGAATGAATCTCCAGAATGTGGGTAAGCGTCTTGCGGTTAGAGGTAGCTGTAGCGGCTCCAGCCGCCGTCGGCCACCAAGGTGTGTCCGGTGATGTAGGCGGCCTGGCGCGTAGCCAGGAACACCGCCAGGTCGGCCATCTCGGCCGGCTGCGCCAGGCGCCGCAGCGGCGTGCGCTGCTTGAGGCGTTCGGGGTCCAGGCGGCCGCGCGCGGCCAGATCGCGCACCAGGTCCGTTTCCACGTAGCCCGGCGCCAGCGCGTTCACGCGCACGCCCGAGGGCCCCCATTCCACGGCGAGCGTCTCGGTCAGCAGCACGACCGCGCCCTTGGTGGCGCAATAGGCGGCGCGGTCGGGCGCGGCCACCACGCCATACATGGAGGCCAGGTTGATGATGGCTCCCGAACCGGCGGGCACCATGCGGCGGCCGGCGGCCTGGGCGCAAAGGAACACGCCGGTCAGGTTGATGTCCACGGCGCGGCGCCATTCGTCCACGCTGACTTCCAGCGTCGGCTTGTTGGCGGATACCCCGGCGTTGTTGACCAGCACGTCGATGCGGCCATAGGCCTGCTCGACCTGGGCGAAGGCGCGTTCGACGGCATCGGCGTCGGTGACGGAAGCCTGGCAGGCCAGGGCCTCGGCGCCTTGCGCCGCCAGTCCGGCGACGGCCTCGTCCAGCGCGGCGGCGTCCATGTCCAGCAGCGCGATGCGCGCGCCCTGGCGCGCGAACGCCTGCGCCGTGGCCAGGCCGATGCCCTTGGCGCCGCCGGTGATCACGACGGCCTGGCCGCGCAGGTCGGAATGGAGGGGTTCGTTGGTGTTGTCCACGATATGTGCCTGTAATGAGAGGGGCGCCGGCGGTCAGACCGCCAGCCATTCCTGGACGACGTCCTGGCGCTCATGCAGCTGCGCGGGCGGTCCTTCGAAAACGATGCGGCCATGGCCCATCACGCTCACGCGGGTGGAAACCTTGAGCGCGATGGTCAGCTTCTGCTCCACCAGCAGGACGGAAACGCCGCGCTTGTGGATGTCGCGGATCACGTCGGCGATCACTTCCACGATCTTCGGCGCCAGGCCTTCGGTGGGTTCGTCGATCAGCATGACCTTGGGGTTGCCGAGCAGCGAGCGGCACATGGTCAGCATCTGCTGTTCGCCGCCGGACAGATTGCCCGCCTTGGTGCCGCGGCGCTCCTTCAGGCGCGGGAAGTAATCGAACATCTGGTCCACCGACCAGAAGGGCGCGTCGCCGCGCTTGGGCTGTTCGCCCATGCGCAGGTTCTCGTCCACGGTCAGGTTGGCGAATACCTCGCGTTCCTCGGGCACGAAGCCCAATCCGGCGCGAGCGATCTCGAAGGGACGTTTGTTGGTGATGTCGCGGCCTTCGATCGAGATGCTGCCGCCGGTCACGTCCACCAGCCCCATGATGCTCTTCATGGTGGTGGAGCGGCCCGCGCCGTTGCGTCCCAGCAGGCTCACGACTTCGCCGCGGCCGATCGACAGGTCGATGCCGTGCAGGATGTGGCTCTTGCCGTAGTGGGCATGCACGCCCCGCAGGCTCAACAGGGGAGCCGTTCCGTTCGTCGGGGTGCTCATACCGTTTCCTCTCCCAGGTAGGCTTCGCGCACGCGGGCGTCGCCGCGGATGTCGGCCGGCGTGCCGGTGGCCAGGATCTCGCCGTAGACCAGCACGCTGATGCGATCCGCCAGCGAGAACACCACTTGCATGTCGTGCTCCACGATCAGCAGGGTGCAGTCGCGCGTGACGTCCTTGATCAGCTCGACGGTGTAGTCGACTTCGTGCTGGGACATGCCCGCCATGGGCTCGTCCAGCAGGATGACCTTGGGACGCGAGGCTAGCGTCATGCCGATCTCCAGCGAACGCTGTTCGGAATAGTTCAGGTCTCCGGCCGCCGTGTTCTGCTTTTCCGTCAGCCGCACCTTCTCCAGCAGGCGGTCCACGTCTTCGTTCACGGCGCGATTGCGCGCGATCGGCCGCCAGAAGTTGTAGACCAGGCCGTGCATGCGCAGGACCGCCAGACGCAGGTTCTCGCGCACGGACAGACGCGGGAACACGTTGGTGATCTGGAACGAGCGGGCCAGGCCCAGGCGGTTGATGCGCTCAGGGGCCAGGCCGCCGATCGGGCGCGACCGCAGGCTGATGTCGCCCGAGGTCGGCGCGAACGAGCCCGACATCAGATGGAACAGGGTGGACTTGCCCGCGCCGTTGGGACCGATGACGGCGTGGCGCTCGCCCGCCTCCACCTTCAGGTTCACGCCGCGGATGATCTGCGCTTCGCCGAAAGACTTGCGCACGTCGGTCAGGGTCAGGATGTCGTGGCTCATTTCGCGGCCTCCAGCTTGGGTGCGGCTTCGGCGTCGTCGCGCCACAGGGCCAGCGCCCAGCGGCAGGCCGCGAGGCCCACGGCGAACAGCGCCAACGGAATCAGCCAGGTGGACGCCGCCAGGGGCGCCCAGTCTTGTCCGAACAGCGGGATGGCAGGCCAGCCCGCGTCGGGGTTCATCGCCAGCAGGGAACGGTAGTCGCGGGCGAACATGCGCTGCAGCATTTCCACCGTGAAGACCGTGGCGCAGGTCAGCAGCAGGCCGGCCGCGACCGACACCGCCGCGCGCGGCAGCCAGCGGCCCAGGCCCAGCTCGCGCAGCGACTTGGCGGCGCGCTGCACCAGGCCGACCAGGCCGTCCGGCACGAACAGCATCACGAGCACGAAGAGAATCCCCTGGTACAGCAGCCACGATCGCGTGATGTCGGCCAGCGTCTGCGACAGGAAAGTCAGGATGGAAGCGCCCAGCACGGGCCCCAGGAACGCGTTGACGCCGCCGATGTAGGCGAACAGCACCGCGTCGGTGGACAGCTTGACCTCGAACAGTACGTAGTTGCCGGCCTCGATGTTCAAGGCCTGCAGGCCGCCCGCGATGCCGGCGAACATGGCCGACAGCGCGAACACCATGGTCTTGAGCGTGTGCGGGCGGTAGCCCAGGTAGCGCAGGCGGTGGGCGTTCTCTCGCAGGCCCAGCGTCAGGCGGCCCAGCGGCGTGCGGGTCAGGCCGTACAGCGCCGCCAGCGACACCAGCACCCACGCCAGCACCAGGAAGTACACCTCGACGTCGGAGCCGAAGGTGAAGCCCCAGGCCGGCATGCGCATGGCCGACAGGCCCGCCTCGCCGCCGAACACGCCCTTCAGGTGCGGCGCCAGCGCGTGCAGCAGTTCGGCCAGCGCCAGCGTGATCATCGAGAAATACACGCCGGCCCGCATGGTGGCGAACCAGCCCGCGACCAGGCCGAACAACAGGCCGGCCACGCCGCCGGCCAGCGGCATCAGGGGCGTGGGCAGCAGGCCCGCGCCGCCCAGCGCGTTCATGGCGTGGATGGTGGCGAAGGTGCCGACGCCGAAGTAGGCGGCGTGGCCGAAGGACAGCATGCCGCCCTGGCCGGCCAGCAGGTTGAAGGCGCAGGCGAACAGTGCGGCGATCAGCATCTGCACCGCGGCCACCAGCTGGCCCGGGGGCAGCAGCCAGGGCAGCGCGCACAGCGCGGCGACGCAGAGAATCAGCAGGAGCGCCCCGGAAGCGCGACGGGTCTGGCTCATGCCTGTTCTCCCTTGAGGCCCGAGGGCTTGACCAGCAGCACCACCAGCATCAGCAGGAAGGGCAGGGTAGCCGCCAGGCTGGAAATCTTGACGGTCATCAGCCCGCCCACGCTCTCGGCCCACTCGCCTGCGCCGAACAGGCCGAACAGCGATGCCAGGCTGGCGTCGATGCCCACCGAAAAGGAACTGATCAGGCCGATCAGCAGCGACGCGATCATCGCGCCTTCGAGGGAGCCGAGGCCGCCCACCACGACGACCACGAACACCAGCACGCCGAGCTCCAGCGCCATGTTCGGATTGGTGGTGTAGAACGCGCCGGCGACCGCGCCGGCCAGGCCGGCCATGGCCGCGCCCACGCCGAACACGCTCATGAACACCAGCGGCACGTTGTGGCCCAGCGCTTCCGCCATGCGGGGGCGGTAGATGGCCGAACGCACCACGATGCCCACGCGGGTGCGAGACAGCAGCAGGTAGATGACGGCGAACATCGCCAGCGACACGCCGCCCATGAGCAGGCGGTAGAAGGGATAGTCCGCGTCGAACACGCGGAAGGCGGCGAAGTTCAGGAACTGCGGCACCCGGTAGTCGACCGGGAAATCGCCGTAGAACAGCTTGATGAGCTCGGCCACGATGAAGGCCAGGCCGAAGGTCACCAGCAGCTCCTGCGCGTGGCCGAACTTATGGACGCGGCGCAGGAAGAAGCGCTCCACGCCCATGCCCAGCACGCCCGCGATGATCGTGGCCAGCGCCAGCGCCACCCAGAAGCCGGTGACGGGCGTCAGCGTATAGGCGGCGTACGCGCCTATCATGTAGAACGATGCGTGCGCGAAGTTGAGCACGCCCATCATCCCGAAAATCAGTGTCAGGCCTGCCGACACCATGAATAGCAGCAGGCCGTAGATCACGCCGTTCAACAGCGAGACGGTAAAGTATTCCATGTCCGCTCCAGTAATTCTTTCGCCAAGACGGACCGTGTCTTGCGAGCGATTGCGCACCGGATTTTTCCGGCCCGCGCCGGGGGTGCGCTTATGTGTTTGCGAGAGGCAGCGAGGCGTCGCGCGCGCTGGCGGCCGGCCTAGCGTGAGCCGTCCGTCAGCGCGCGCGGCCCGTCAATTGGGACGCTGCATCTTGCAGGTCGCCTGGGCAGGCGCGGACACGTCGGCCGCGGCCAGGACCTTCACCGGCTCGAAGCCCATGTCGGTGCCGTCGGCCTTGTACTTGGCGTTCTTGCTGACCTTGGACACCACCATGGGCAACTGCACCTGGTGGTCTTCGGCGCGCATGGTGTAAGTGCCCAGCGGCGAGGTGTAGGTGACCTTTTCCAACGCGCGGGCCAGCTCCGGCACCGACAGCTTGCCGTCCTGCGGCTTGACCTGCTTGAGCGCTTCGCCCAGGAACGTGATGCCGATGACGGTCTGCGGCTCGGTGTAGCTGGGATAGTGGCCGGTCTTCGCCTTGTAGTCCTCGGCGAACTTGGCGCCTTCCTCGCCCGCGGCCTCGATGTTGTAGGGGTGGGCGATGTAGTGGCCCAGCGCGACATCGCCGGCGTTGGCCAGGTTGCCCACCTGGTCCAGGAACACGGTGGCGAAGCGGACCTTGAGGCCGGCGGCCTGCGTGGCCTTCATCAGGAGCAGCAGGTCGTTGGACCAGTTGCCCGTGATCACGGTGTCGGGGTTGGCCGAGCGGATGCGGGCCACGTAGGGGGCGAAGTCCTGGATCTTGTTGACTTCGTGCAGGGTCTTGCCCACGACTTCATAGCCGTATTGCTTGGCGAAGCGCTCCGTGGCGCCTTCCATGTCCTGGCCCCAGGAGTAGTTCTGGTTGATCGCGTACACGCGCTTGCCCAGCGTGCCGTCGGCCGACATGACCGAGGCCAGCGCCTTGACGCGCAGGTCGGCATTGGTGGTGAAGCGGAAATGATAGAAATGGCACTTCTGGCCGGTCAGCTCCAGCGCTTCGCCGCCCACGTTCAGGAATACGACTTCCTTGCCCGGGTTGCGCAGGTTGTGCTTGCGCACGTCTTCGGTCAACTGGCCGGAGATGGCCGACGAGGAGCCCTGCACCAGGATCTGCACGCCTTCCGCGGCGGCCGCGCGGAAGCGGTCGGACGCGCCGACCGGGCCGCCCTGGTTGTCGAACTCGACCAGCTCCAGCGGCTGGCCGTTCCAGCCGCCCGCCGCATTGATGCGGTCCAGCTCATACTTGACCGCGGCGCGGAACATCAGGCCGGTCGAGGCCTGCGGGCCGGACAGCGTTTCGATCAGGCCGATCTTGACGGGCGCGGCCTGGGCCGATGCGGCGATGCCGGCCAGGCACAGCAGGCCGGAAGTGAAAGCCAACTTCATGTGTGTCTCCTCCGTGGGATGGGAGTGGTTGAGTCCGTGAATCAATCAAGCGCGCTTACCGCGGCTCTTGTATGCCCAGGAAGCGGGCAATTTCTGCGATTTGTCCTTCCAGCATGTAGAGGCCCGGATGCGTGCGGCAGCCGCGGGCGGCGGCGGCGCGCAGCAGGGGCGTGTCGACGCGGCTCATCACGGCGTCCGCGACGACGGTGCCGGCGGCCAGGGCGTCCAGCTGGAAAGGCAGGGGATCGGTGCCGTTCAGGCCCAGCGAGGTCGCATTGATGGCGATGTCGCAGGGTTCAGGGGAGGCGCTGCCCACGCTGATGGCCAGGCCGGGATATTGGCGCGCGAGATGGCCGGCGAAGGACTCCGCCTTGCCGGCGCTGCGGTTGTACAGGCGCAGGCTGGCCGGGCCGGCATCCGCGACGGCGCAGGCGATGGCCTTGCCCGCGCCGCCCAGGCCGGCCAGGTAGACGTGGCGCCCGGCGGGATCGTGGCCCTGGCTGCGCAATCCGGCCACGAAGCCCAGGCCGTCGAAATTGCCGCCGGTAAGCACGCCGTCCTTCAGGCGCACCGCGTTGACCGCGCCGCTGAGGCGGGCGGAAGGCGTCAGGGCGTCGCACAGGGCGGCTGCGTTTTCCTTGTGGGGGACCGTCACCACGATGCCGCCCAGGTTGGCCAGCCCGCGGATGCCGGCGAACAGGCCGGGCAGGGCTTCGGAAGGCACGTGGAAGGGGACCATGACGGCATCGGCGCCGCGTTCGCGCAGCAGCGCGTTGAGCCGCTGGGGTGTCTTGACGTGCGCGATCGGGTCCGCCGCGATGGCGTAAACGGTAGTGTTGCCGGTGATTTCCACCTGATTTGTCCCCTGCCGGTGCTGCGGCTCGACGCCGTGTATTGCTGACGCGCTTGCCTGAAAACGTCACTTGATTTACGCTTTCGGAATAAGTTGTCAGTCAACTTTATTAAGTTGTCCGATAAATCATAGGGCAAGCGTTTTTCCCGTGTCAAGCGGCCGATTCAGGAGTCCAATCGGGATTGCGGCACGCGCCGGGAAGCATGCCGGCCCGCCGGAAAAACGCCTCAGGAGACAGGATGATTTCGTTCGAAGGAAAGGTTGCCGTCATCACGGGTGCTGGCAACGGGATCGGTTTGGCCACGGCCCGGCTGATGGCCGCGCATGGCGCCCGGCTGGTGCTGACCGACATCGACAACGCGAGGCTGGAAGCGGTTGCGGCCGAGCTGGATCCCAGCGGCCAGCGTGTGTACACGCGCGCCCTGGACGTGTCCGCCGCGGCGGAATGCGAGCGCGTGTTCGAGGCCGCCGCCAGGCATTTCGGCGGGCTGGACCACCTGGTGCACTGCGCCGGCATCTATCCGGAGAGCCTGGTCAAGGACACCAGCGACGAGTCGTGGCGCACGCTGATGCGCGTGAACCTGGACGGCACTTTCTATGTCTGCCGGGCGGCGCAGCGCCATCTGCGCCATGACGGCTCGATCGTGCTGTTGACGTCTTTGGCCGCCCAGCGCGGCAGCTACGCCCACGCCGCCTATTCCGCGTCCAAGGGCGCGGTGCAGAGCTTCACGCGCAGCCTGGCCCTGGAACTGGCGCCGCAGATCCGCGTGAACGCGGTGGCGCCTGGCATCATCGCCACGTCCATGACCCATGACCTGATCGGGCAGAAGGGCGGGCAGTTGCTGGAGAGCACGCCGCTGCGCCGCTTTGGCACGGCCGAGGAAATCGCGGGATCGATCGCGTTCCTGTGTTCGCCGCTGGCCAGCTTCGTCACCGGCGAAGTCATGCAGGTCAACGGCGGCATCTACATCGCGTAAAGTCCCATTCTGCGGCAGCCGTTGCCGCGGTACGAGGTATTCCAATCAACAGACGGGGCCGCGGCAGCGCGCGCCCAGCAGGTTCCAACGAGTCCAATGCAGCCTACCCAAGAACAGGATCCGCCGCGCGCCGCGCCCAAGAGTTCGCTTTCGGCGGCGCTGGGCGATGCGCTGGCGGAACAGATCCGCCAAGGGGTGCTCGCGCCCGGCGATCGCCTGCCCACGGAAAAGCAGCTGACCGAAACCTATTCGGTCAGCCGCGCCGTCGTGCGCGAAGCGCTGGCGCGCCTGAAGTCCGAAGGCCTGATCACGTCGCAGCAGGGCAGCGGCGTTTTCGTCGATCCGAATTTCCAGAAGAACGCGTTCCGCATCGCCGCGCCCACGCCGGGCGACAATCAGGACCTGGAGCACATCCTCGAACTGATGCTGTCCATCGAGGTGACGGCAGCCCGCTACGCGGCCCAGCGCCGCACCGAGGCCGACCTGAAGAAGATGCGCCAGGCGCTGGTGGGCATGGAATACGCGTTGCTGAACGACAAGCTGGGCGACGAAGAAGACTACCAATTCCACCAGGCCATCGTGCAGGCCACGCACAACCCGCACCTGGTGGCGCTGAACGACTATCTGGAAGCCAATGTCCGCCGGGTCATCCGCAGCGCGCGCAACAACACGGCGCGCATGTACGCCGAGCGCATGGCGGCGGTGCAGAGCGAGCACCAGGCCATCTTCGCCGCCATAGACGGCGGCGACCCCGACGCCGCCGGCCAGGCCGCGGAGCAGCACCTGCGCAACGCCGCGGACCGCCTGCGGCTATTCCAGGCGGAACGCCCGGCGCCTGTCTAGGGCCTGTGCAAGGGTCGATCCAGGGGCGGGCGAGCCGGCCCTAGGCGAAGGTCTGCTCCATTTCGCGGCGGAACTGCACCGCCGTCGAGCTTTCGTCGTATTCCACGTCGCGCCAGCGGATCGCCTGCGATTGCCGCACGGGGTTCTTCAGTTTGACCTGGTGCGACAGCCCCAGCGGCAGATAGCCGTCCGCCACGGAATCGCGCGCCGGCATCAGGCGGCCGTACACCGTATAGCCGCCTTCGCCGTCCAGGATCTGGCCGGCGGGGAGGTCGCGCTTGGCGGTGGCGACCACGTCGCCGTGCCATCCTGCCGGCGCGCCGGTGGGTTCGCGCCGCAGGCCCACGCTGGCCACGCTGATGCCCAGCTCCAGCCCGATCAAGTGGTAGGGCTTGTACATGGCCGTGAAATTGCCGCTGGGATCGGTGACCAGCCCGTATTCCTTGAAGCAGCGGCGCACGTAATCGCTGTCGGCCGCCAGGGTCACGTAGACCCCCCAGCGCAGGTCGCGGAATACCGGCCTGCCGTCGCGCTCCAGCGACGAAATCACTTCCACCTGCCCGCGATGGTGCAGGATGCCGCCGCTTTCGCGCGGACGCAGCACGCGGGCCAGGTCGTCCACGCCGCAGGGAGGGAAGTGCAGGCCGGACGGCGAGGGGAGCAGCCCGGTGGCGTTGGATACGGCCGCCATTTCGATGGCGCTCTTGGTGCCGTCCAGGAAGCTGTTGAACATCTGGGCGTTGAAGTCGCCCGCCGCGACCATTTCGGCGGTGAAACCGTAATAGGGCCAGACGGTGTCGGGGGTGGAGGTATGGAACTCCGGCAGGTACTTGGTGCCCTTGCCCGCCGCCATGACTTCAAAGCCGCTGGCGCGCGCCCAGTCCACCATTTCGCAGATCAGGGCGGGCTGGTCGCCGTAGGCCAGCGAATAGACGATGCCTGCCTCGCGGGCCCGGCGGGCCAGCAGGGGCCCGGCCAGCGCGTCGGCCTCGACGTTGACCATGATGATGTGCTTGCCGTGCTCGCAGCAGGCCAGCACGTGGTTGATCCCCGCCGCCGCCTGTCCGGTTGCGTCGATGACGATGTCGACGTCGGGGCTGGCGATGATGGCGTGGGGATCGTCGCTGAAATAGACCTTGCCGTTCTTCAGGGCGTCGCCGGTGCTGGAGGCGTTCAGCGCGGTGGCGGGCCAGCCCACGCGGGTGAGCGCGGCGCGGGCGCGGTCCGGCACCAGGTCCGCCACCGCCACCAGCCGGATCCCCGGGGTGCGGGGAGCCTGGCTCATGAACATCGCGCCGAACTTTCCGGCGCCCAGCAATGCGACACGCAAAGGCTTGTGATCGGCTTCACGCTGCTTGAGCAGGCGGTGCAGATTCATGATGCGAGCTCCTCTCCGGGTGGGTGCCCACGGGCCCTGGGGCGGGCGCGGCAAGACAGGATAGCCCTAAATCGCGGCCGCTGAACAGGACTCACTCGTCTGCCGTATACAGCTCTCCCGCCAGCACGCTGCGCCAGTTCTTCCAGGTGAGGCGGGGGCGGTCGGCGACCTCGCGGTTGTAGGGCGCGTCGAACAGGATGTGCTTCCAGCGCGGCTTCACCGCGCCTTCGATCAGGGGCTTGTCGTCGATCAGCAGATTGCCGTGCACCAGCGTCTTGTCCTTGGTCAGGATCAGCCGGTTGGTGGCGTCCCGGCCCAGGTGTGTTTCAACCCAGAGGTATTTTTCCGCCACGCAGTTCTCGAACTGGGACAGCGGCGAGGAGCAGATGCGCACGTCCATGCCCAGCGCCAGCAATTCCTTTACCGCTTCCAGCGCGCCGGGCACCGGCGGGAGGTTGCGGATGAAGCCGGGCTCGGTGTAGATGGCTTCGGCCATGCCGCGCAGCTCGGGAGCGTAGTCCTGGCGGATGTAGAAGGACTTGCGATCCTCGAACGCCACGGGGGGAATGCCGGGATGGCGCTCGCGCCAGGCGTCGATAAAGGCGTGTTCGAAATCGGCGAGCACGCCGTCTTGGTCCAGCAGGATGATCATGGCGATCCGGCGGTTGTTGCGACCGTCCGATTGTGCCAGAGCGGGCGGTCAGGCAGGTTGCGGCCGGGATTGCGCCACGATGCGGTAGCGGCTGCCGCCCGTGAGCGATTCGGACGCGACCAGGACCATGCGGTCGTAGCGCCACAGCAGGGGCTCAGGCGCGGCGGCGGGCGGCTGCGGCCGTTCGATGTTGCGCAGCAGGGTAACGTGCGGGCGGAAGGGGTGAGGCGGCGGGCCCAGGCCGAAGCCGGCCAGCCACTGCCATAGCCCGTCGTGCGCGGCCTGCAGGCCGGCGGGCGTGTCGCCGGGGCCGGCCCAGAGGATGCGCTGGCGGCCGAACACCCCATAGCGGTCCACCGCGATCTCTCCGGGAGCGATGCGCTTCTCAGGCGTCGCGGCGGCCAGCTCGTCCGCGAGCGCGGCGTCCACCGGCCCCAGGAAGGCCAGGGTCATGTGCAGGGTTTCCGTGCGCATGGCGCGTCCGCCGCAACTGGGACGGGCCTGTTCCGCCCAGGCCGCGAGCGATCCGGCCAGCGGGGGCGCGGGCCACAGCGCGTAGAAGAGGCGGACGGTCGACATGCCGTGATTGTAGGGGCACGGCCGCGGGGTTCAGCTGCCTGCGGTTTCGGGCCTGCGCCGGCGGGTGACGCCCGTGTCGAAACGCTCCACGCCGGGGCGGGCGGGGCGGTCGAAGCGTTCCACGCCCGGCCGGGAAAAGCGCTCCACGCGCGGAGGGCTTTCCGTCTTGGCCTGCACGCTCTGGGCGGCGGCCTGTTCGCGCCTGGCGATGAGTTCCTCGGCGCGCTGGTGGTGCGGCGCCATCTTGCGGACCATTACCCGGCCGTCCCGCGGGAAGTAATTGATGCGGCGGGCGTGCACGTCGCCCAGGTCCTGCGCCTTCACGGGAATGCCTTCCGTTTTCAGGTAGTGGAGGACGAACTGGCCGTTGCGTTCCCCGATGTTCATCTGTTGCATGGCGGAAAGCACGGCGCCGCCGCCGAACACCTTGGCCTCCAGCCGCGAGCGCACGGCGCCGGCCTTGAGCAATTCGTTGATCAGCACTTCCATGGCGAATGCGCCGTAGCGCATGGTGGCCGAGGCGGGCGACTGCATGTCGCCTTCAGGCAACATGAAATGGTTCATTCCGCCCACGCCTGTCACGGGATCGTGGATACAGGCGGCGACGCACGACCCCAGGACGGTCGAGATCATCAGGTCTTCGTCGGTGACGTAGTACTCGTTGGGCAGTACTTTCACCGCCTGACACTGGAACGCGCTATCGAAATAGTGGCGCGTCGCACGGGCTTCAAGACGGGCGGCCATGGGGCGGAATAGGAGACAAGGACGGCGAGTGGGACACGAAGGAGCGGGCGGTGAAAACGGCTTTATTTCAAAAAATGTAAGAAAATGTCGCTTTATTCTTGCATATCCGGGCGACAAGCGGGAGAAATCCTGTGTAACCGGCGATCCCGGGCCAGGATATGGCGCGTCCCTGTTTAGGTGGGCTGGCGTGCGGCCAGCGCGCGCCCGCAAGCGTGCATGCGGACATGCTACACAGGCGGGCGGGAACCGTTCCCCGGATCACGGGGACGAAGGGGGGCTAGACGAAGCCTTTGGCGTCCGTCAGAAGCGCGTGCTGCGGGTGACCGACCAGCGGGCGGACAGGGCGCCCAGGGCGGCGGCCGCCACGACGGCGCCGACCAGCACGGCCGGGCCGGGCAGGTGCAGGGCGAACTCCGCCCCGTAGCTGCGGGCCAGCCCGACCAGGGCGTCGTTCAGCGGGGCCAGGGCGATTGCCGCCACGCCGATGGACAGCAGCGCCGCCACGGCCCCCGAGAGCGCGCCCAGGTACAGGAAGGGCCGGCGCACGAAAGACTCGGTGGCGCCGACGAGCCGCGCCACGCCGATTTCCTCGCGCTGGGAAAGCGCCTGCATGCGCACGGTGTTGAAGACGGTGGCCAGCACCACGACGGCCACGCAGGCGGCCAGGAATCCCAGGCCGATGCGCGCGAAGCGCAGGATCGCCTCCAGGCGCTGGACCCAGGCGCTGTCCAGCTGCACCAGGTCCACGTGGTTCCATTGCTTCCAGGCCGCCGCAAGCGTGTCCGCCCGGCCGGCCAGGTCCTCGCCGTCTGCCAGCGTGACCACGACCGCGTCGGGCAGAGGGTTGCCCGGCAGCACGGCCAGCGCCTGCTGCCAGGCGGGATTGGCGCGCAGGTCCGCCAGCGCGTCCTCGCGGCCCACCACGCGCACGGCGCGCACCTCTTGCGCGTACTCGCCCTGGATGCGCTTGGCCACGTCGGCGGCGGCGCCGGCAGGCGCGTCCACGCGCATGAAGACGGTGACTTCCGGGGTGACGGACATTTCGCGCGCCACGGGTTGCACCGAGACCAGGATCGCGCTGCCCAGCAGCGGCAGGGCCAGCGCCAGCGCCATGACCAGCAGGTTGGCCAGCGAGGAGAACGGTTGCTTGACCAGCCGGCGCAGGGTGACCATCAACGCATAGCGGTGTTGCCGCAGCCAGGCGTTCATGCCGTTTCTCCTTGCTGGCCATGGCCGCGGGGAGCGCCGGCGTCGGACGGTTGCGCGCCGCCATGGGAATCGGCGAACTTGCCCGGTTCGATGCGCAGCGTGCGGGTGGCGTAGCCGGCCATGAGCTCCTGGTCGTGCGAGGCGATCAGGGTGGTGACGCCGACGCGGTTGAAATCACGGAAAACATTCATGATGCGTTGCGCGTTGTCGTGATCGAGGTTGGCGGTGGGCTCGTCCGCGATCAGGATCGCCGGCCGGTTCACGATGGCCCGCGCAATCGCCAGGCGCTGCTGTTCGCCGCCCGACAGTTCGATCGGATTCAGGTCTTCCTTGCCCGACAGGCCCACCTTGTCCAGCGCGGCGCGGGCGCGGGCGGCGGCCGAATTCCAGGCATGGCCGGTGACCGCCAGGGGCAGCATCACGTTTTCGAAAGCGCTGCGGTCGAACAGCAGGTGCGTATCCTGCAGGATGACGCCCACCGCGCGCCGCAGGTACGGCCGGGCGCGGGCGGGCAGCTTGTCCAGCCGCTGGCCGTTGACCTGGATCGCCCCCCGGCTGGCGGGCTCGAGCCCGCCGATCAGCTTGAGCAGGGTGGACTTGCCGGCGCCGGACGGCCCCGATACGAAAACGAACTCTCCCGCGCTTACGCGGAAGTTGATGTCGGCCAGGATATTGCGGCCGCGACCATATGATTTGAATACGTGCTGGAATTCGATCATGGCGGCTGTCAGATGAAGCCGCAATAGTAACTCGGGGACACTAAGGTGGCCTAAGCCGACAGGGGGATGAGGCGCGAAAAATTTCCCGCCGGCGCGTGCCGCCTGGAACAAAGCCTGGCTGCGGCGCAGTCCGGCGGGGAAAAACGTCCCTCTTTTCGTATGAAAACTGCGTTTCATTTCATCCAGTGTCCCTATATTTCAAGGGAATTCCCGGATGCGCCGCGTGCGGCGCGGACGCTACCATCCGCCCCATGCGTAGGCCCAACCCGGCCTAGCGCGAATTCGCCTTATCCCACACGGAGAACACGATGAAAGTACTGAAACTCGCTGCTGTCGGCGCCGCCTTGTTCGCTGCTTCCGCGGCAGCCAACGCTGGCGCGACCTTCGACAACGTCAAGAAAAAGGGGTTTGTCCAGTGCGGGGTTTCGACGGGCATTCCGGGCTTCTCCATCGCGGATAGCAAGGGTGAATACAAGGGCATCGACGTGGACCTGTGCCGCGCCATCGCCACGACCATGTTCGGCGACTCCACCAAGGTCAAGTTCACCCCCCTGAACACGCAGCAGCGCTTCACCGCGCTGCAGTCCGGCGAGGTCGATGTCCTGACCCGCAACACCACCGTCACGCTGACGCGCGACACGACGCTGGGCCTGATCGGCGTGGGCGTGAACTACTACGACAGCCAGGGCGTGATGGTTTCCAAGGACCTGGGCGTGAAGAGCGCCAAGGAACTGAACGGCGCCACGATCTGCGTGCAGCCCGGCACCACGACCGAACTCAACCTGGCCGACTGGTTCCGCGGGCAGAAGATCGAATTCAAGCCGGTCGTGATCGACAAGTACGACGAAATCATCCGCGCCTTCTCGGCCGGCCGCTGCGACGCCTTCACGACCGACAAGTCGCAGCTGGCTTCGACCCGCACGACGCTCGAGAACCCGGACAAGTTCATCATCCTGCCGGAAGACTTCTCCAAGGAGCCGCTGGGCCCCATGGTCCGCCAGGGCGACGAGCAGTGGTTCAACATCGTCCGCTGGTCGCTCAACGCCATGCTGGAAGCCGAGGAATACGGCATCACCAAGGCCAACGTCGACGAAATGGCCAAGAGCTCCAACCCCAACATCCAGCGCATCCTGGGCGTGACCCCGGGCATGGGCAAGAACCTGGGCGTGGATGACAAGTGGGCCTACAACATCATCAAGCAGATCGGCAACTACGGCGAGAGCTTCGAAGCCACGCTGGGCAAGAGCAGCGCGATGAAGCTGGAGCGTGGCCTGAACGCCTCTTACAAGCAAGGGGGCTTGATGTACGGCTGGCCGGTGCGCTAACGCGCGGCTGCCTGGTAAAACGGAGCCTGGCGCTCCGTTTTGCCTAGGGCCTGTTGACACCGGATGGAGCGTCGCACAGGCCCTAGCCCGCTTCGAGCGGGTGGCAGGAGTGGGTGGCGGGGCCGCGCGCCCGGCCGCCGGATGTTCGACTTCTGTAGATTCATATGACGACTCCCGATAAAAACGCCCCGCTTTCGGCACCGCCGCGGCGTCTCAACTGGAACGATCCCGGCGTGCGCTCCGTGGTCTACCAGGTGTTCGCGCTGGCCGCCGTTGCCTGGGCAGTATGGTTCCTGGTTACCAACACGCTGCATAACCTGTCCGTGCGCAATATCGCCACGGGCTTCGGCTTTCTTGGCCGAGAGGCCGGATTCGCCATCGGCGAGACCGCCATCGCCTATTCCCCCGCGGACACCTATGGCCGCGCGATCCTGGTCGGCCTGCTCAATACGCTGCGCGTGGCCGTGATCGGCATCGTGCTGGCGACCATACTCGGCACGCTGATCGGCATCGGCCGCCTGTCCAAGAACTGGCTGGTCTCCAAGGTCACCTCCGTCTACGTCGAGGTGATGCGCAACGTGCCGCTGCTGCTGCAGCTCTTCTTCTGGTACGCGCTCATCACGGAAAACATGCCCGGCCCGCGCCAGGCGCACAATCCGCTGCCGGGCGTCTTCATTTCCAACCGCGGGTTGAAAGTCCCCGCGCTGGAAGGCAACTCGCTGGACTGGATGCTGGGCGGCCTGGCCGTGGCCATCATCGCCATCATCGTGCTGGGCCACTGGGGCCGGAAGCGGCAGGAGGCCACTGGCCGGGTGTTCCCGCTGGGCCGCGCGGCGATCGGCCTGCTCATCGGCCTGCCCATCGTCGGCTGGCTGGTCAGCGGCGCGTCGCTGACGCTGGACATGCCGGTGCTGAAGGGCTTTAACTTCTCGGGCGGCCTGACGCTCTCGCCCGAATTCGCCGCGCTGCTTGCCGGCCTGGTGATCTACACGTCGGCGTTCATCGCCGAAGTGGTCCGTTCGGGCATCCAGGCGGTGAGCAACGGCCAGTGGGAGGCGGCGGGTTCCCTGGGGCTGCGCCGCAAGCAGGTGCTGCGCCTGGTGGTCCTGCCCCAGGCCCTGCGCGTCATCATTCCCCCGATGACCAGCCAGTACCTGAACCTGACCAAGAACAGCTCCCTGGCCGTGGCCATCGGCTATCCGGACATCGTGTCGGTGGTGAACACGACGCTGAACCAGACCGGGCAGGCCATCGAGGGCATCCTGATCATCATGGCCGCGTATCTGACGGTCAGCCTGTCGATCTCGATATTCATGAACTGGTACAACAAGCGCATCGCGCTGGTGGAGCGTTGAGATGAGCAGCACTACGCATACTCCCAGCGAGGCCATGCCGCCGCCCAGCTCGCACGTGGGTCCCTGGGCCTGGCTCAAGTCCCGCCTGTTTTCGTCGCCGCTGAACATCCTCATCACGGTGCTGCTGGCGTGGTTCCTGCTCATGGCGGTGCCGGCGCTGGTCGAATGGGCCTTCATCAAGGCGGACTTCAACGCAGCGACCGCCCAGGAATGCCGCGCCTCCGGCGGCGCCTGCTGGGCGTTCATCGCCGAGAAGCACCGGCTGATCCTGTTCGGTACCTATCCGTTCGACGAACAGTGGCGTCCCTTGCTCGCGACCATCATCCTGGTCGCGGTGATCGTCTGCAGCGGCATCCGCCGCTTCTGGAACTGGAAGCTCGCCCTCATCTGGATCGTGGGCCTGACGGCCGTGGCCATCCTGATGTGGGGCGGCGTGCTGGGCCTTTCGTATGTGGAAAACGCGCGCTGGGGCGGCCTGCCGCTCACGCTCATCCTGTCCACGTTCGGCATCGCCTTCGCGTTCCCCATCGGCGTGCTGCTGGCCCTGGGGCGGCGTTCGAAGATGCCCGCCATCAAGGCGCTGTGCGTCGTGTACATCGAGCTCATCCGCGGCGTGCCGCTGATCAGCCTGCTGTTCATGTCGTCGGTGATGCTGCCGCTCTTCCTGCCCGAGGGATTTTCCATCGACAAGCTGCTGCGCGCGCAGATCGCGATCATCATGTTCGCGGCGGCGTACATCGCCGAAACCGTGCGAGGCGGCTTGCAGGCGATCCCGAAGGGCCAGTACGAAGGCGCCGATTCCCTCGGCCTGAGCTACTGGCAGCAGATGCGCAAGATCATCCTGCCGCAGGCGCTGAAGATCGTGATCCCGCCGCTGGTCAGCATTTTCATCGCCCTGTTCAAGGACACGTCGCTGGTGGTGATCATCGGCATCTTCGACCTGACGCTGGCGGCCAAGGCGGCCCTGTCCGACGCGGCATGGCGGGGCTTCGGGGTGGAGGCGTACCTGTTCATCTCGCTCATCTACTTCGTGTTCTGCTTTTCCATGTCCAAATACAGCCAAGCGCTGGAGAAACGCCTGGCCACCGGCCACGCACGCTAGCAACTTGCCGCGCGTCCGCCCCTGGCGGGCGCGCCCAGCGATATCTATGGGAGTACAGGCATGTCCAATGCCATCATCAGTCTGCAGGACGTGAACAAGTGGTACGGCCAGTTCCACGTGTTGCGCAACATCAACCTGGAAGTCGCGCCCGGCGAGCGCATCGTGGTGTGCGGGCCGTCCGGGTCGGGCAAGTCCACCATGATCCGCTGCATCAACCGCCTGGAAGAGCACCAGAAGGGCCACATCATCGTGGACGGCACCGAGCTCACCAATGACCTGAAGCACATCGAGACCATCCGCAAGGACGTCGGCATGGTGTTCCAGCACTTCAACCTGTTCCCCCACCTGACGGTGCTGGAGAACCTGACGCTGGGGCCCATGTGGGTGCTGAAGAAGCCCCGCGCGGAAGCGGAAGCCACTGCCATGAAGTATCTGCAGCGCGTGCGCATCCCGGAGCAGGCCACGAAATTTCCCGGCCAGCTGTCGGGCGGCCAGCAGCAGCGCGTGGCGATCGCGCGTTCCCTGTGCATGAATCCCAAGATCATGCTGTTCGATGAGCCCACCTCCGCGCTGGACCCGGAAATGGTCAAGGAAGTGCTGGACGTGATGGTGAGCCTCGCCCAGGAAAGCGGCATGACCATGATCTGCGTGACCCACGAAATGGGTTTCGCGCGCAAGGTCGCCAACCGCGTGATCTTCATGGACCGCGGCGAAATCATCGAGCAGAACAGCCCGGACGAGTTCTTCGACAATCCGCAGAACGAGCGGACCAAGCTGTTCCTGAGCCAGATCCTGCACTGATTCCGGCCTCGAATCTCCGGGAACCCGCCGCAAGGGTTCCATGAAAGAATCCCCGCGCGGCGCTACGCCGCGCGGGGATTTTTTTGGGGGGCGCTACAGCGCCGCGGCGTCGCCGAGGATGACAGTGCTCTGGCTGGACAGCGTGCCGCCGTTGCCGTGCGCGAGCGCGGTGTGGCAGTCGGAGACCTGCCGCTCGCCGCATTCGCCGCGCAGCTGGCGGGTGGCTTCGATCAGCGCGAAGATGCCGTACATGCCGGGGTGGCAGTACGACAGGCCGCCGCCGCTGGTGTTGACGGGCAGTTCGCCGCCGGGCGCGATGCGGCCGTTTTCGACGTAGCGGCCGCCTTCGCCCTTGGGGCAAAAGCCCAGGTCTTCGAGAAAGAGCAGGGGCGTGATCGTGAAGGCGTCGTAGAGCTGCAGCACGTCGATATCGCTCGCCGCCAGGCCGGCCATGCGATAAGCCTGGGCGCCGGACGCCACGGCCGCCGTGACGGTGAGGTCGGGCATGGCGGAGATCGAGTAGTGTCCGAGCGCTTCGCCCACGCCCAGCGCGTAGACGGGCGGGCGGCGCAGGTCCCGGGCGCGTTCGGCGCGGGTGAGAACGAGCGCGCCGCCGCCGTCGGTGACCAGGCAGCAATCGCGCAGGGTGAGCGGCTCGCTGATCATGGGCGAGGCCAGGACCTCTTCGACCGTGAGCGGGTTTTTCTCCCAGGCTGCCGGATTGAGCAGGGCCCACTGGCGGGCGGCGACGGCGATGTCGGCGAGTTGCCGGCGCGTCGTGCCGTACCGGTACATGTGGCGCGAGGCGGCCAGCGCGTAGGCGCTGGCGGTGTACATGGGCCGGTAGGGCGCTTCGTGCGGATTGGGGTCGGGCGCGGCGACGTTGGCCCGCCCCATGCTGCGCTGGGTGCTGCCGTAGGCGATCACGGCGACGTGGCACAGGCCGGCCTCGATCGCGGCCTGGGCGCGCGCAACCATGGTCATGAACGAGGCGCCGCCCATGTTCGTGGCGTCGTGGTAGCGAGGCTGGATGCCGAGGTATTCGGCCAGCGCCAGCGTGGGCATGCGGCTTTGCGAGGTGGTGGCGAACAGCCCGTCGACGTCCTCCAGGCGCAGGCCGCAATCGTCCAGCGCGCGCGCCGTGGCCTGCGCCATGAGGTCGAGGGGGCCGAGGCCGGGCATGACTTTGCCCAGATCGGATTCGGCGGCGCCGACGATGGCGACGCTGCCGCGTTGCAGGGTGGGGGTCATGCCGGTTCCTCGATATCGAAGACGGGATAGGGCGGGCCGCCATCGGGCGGCGTATGGGCGCGCATGCGCACGCGCATGCCGATGGCGGGCTGGCCTTCGACCCGGCTCATGAGGCGAAAGCCTTCGTCCAGGTCGACCAGGACGACGTTGTAGGGGGGCTGGTCGCGCGGATGCACGACCGTCACGGCATGCACGGTGCCCAGGCCCGCGCTCAGCCGCCATTCGAGCGCCGGATTGCCGGAGCCCGGGCCGAGCACGCGCGGCGGAAAGACCGCGCTTTCCGCGCGCGTATCGTACTGATAGGCGAGCTGCCCGGCCGACAGGTGGCGGCGGTAGATCGCCAGCGGGGATTCCTGTTGCGTCATGGAAGTCTCCATTCAAACGATGCGCTGTTCGCGCAGGCCGGCGATCTGCTCGGCGCTGTAGCCCAGGAGCGCGCCGAGCACGCTGTCCGTGCTGTCGCCCAGCCGCGGCGGCGGAAGGTCGTAGCGCGGCGGCGTATCGCTCAGCCGCAGCGGGCTGGCGATGGTGGACACCTGGCCGTCGACGTCGGCGTGGGCGGACCGGGGGATGTCCACGCGCAAGCCGCGGTGCAGCACCTGGGGGTCCTGGAATACTTGACCGTAGTCGTTGATGCGTCCGCAGGGAACGCCGTTCGCTTCCAGCCTTTCGATCCAGTCGGCCGCGGGCCGCGCCAGCATGCTGCGGGCCAGCTCGGGCACCAGGGCGTCGCGGCCCTGGATGCGTCCGGTGACTGTGGTCCAGCGCGCGTCGGCGCCGAGGTCCGGGCGCTCGATGGCCGCGCAATAGCGCTGCCATTGATCGTCGTTGCCCACGGCCACGACGATCTCGCCGTCGGCCACCGCGAAGACCTGATAGGGCACCAGGCTGGCGTGGGCATTGCCGTAGCGCCTGGGCAGCTTGCCGTTGGCGAAGTAACCCGTCACCTGGTTGCCGCCCAGGGCCACGATGCAGTCGAGCAGCGCCATGTCGATGTACTGGCCCAGGCCGGAGACGTCGCGGTAGTTCAACGCGGCGAGGATGGCAATGGTGGCGTACATCCCGGTGATGACGTCGGCGATCGCGATGCCGGCTTTCTGCGGCCCGCCGCCGGGCAGGTCGTCGCGCTCGCCGGTAATGCTCATGAGGCCCCCGATGGCCTGGAAGACGAAGTCATAGCCGGGCTTGCTGGCGCTGGGACCCTCCTGTCCGTAGCCCGTGATGGAGCAATACACCAGCCGCGGGTTGATGGCGCGCAGGCTGGCGTAGTCCAGGCCATAGCGCTTGAGGTCGCCGATCTTGTAGTTCTCGATGACCACGTCGCTTTGCGCCGCCAGTTCCCGCACGATGCGCTGGCCCTCGGGCTTGGATATGTCGAGGGTCAGCGACTTCTTGCCGCGGTTCGCGGCGGCATAGTAGGAAGAGTCGCGCGTATCCTGGCCCGCGCCGTCGCGGATCCAGGGCGGGCCCCAGGCGCGCGTGTCGTCGCCCGTGCCGGGGCGTTCGATCTTGATCACCTCCGCGCCCAGGTCGGCCAGGTTTTGCGTGCACCATGGGCCAGCCAGGATCCGCGAGAGATCCAGCACGCGGATGTGGGAGAGCGCGCCGGGCGCCGGCGCGTTGCTTGGTGTTGCCGTCATGCCTGCTCCTACTGGATGGTGATCCGGGCGTCGTTGATGACCTTGGCCCACTTGTCCATTTCCGCGTTGACGAAGCTCGCATACTCGGGCTGCGTCATCGTTCCCGGCATGGCGCCTTGCTGCGCGAACTGCTCCTGGATGGATGGCGAACGCAAAGCGGCCAGAACGTCGCCGGATATCCTGGCAAGGAGCTTGGGATCCATGTTGCCGGGCGCGTACAGGCCGAACCAGGCCGTGGCCTCGAAGCCCTTCACCCCCGCTTCGTCCATCGTCGGCACGTCGGGCAGGGCCGCGGAACGGCTAAGCGAGGTGACGGCCAAGGCGCGCAGCTTGCCGGCCTTGATGTGCTGAAGCACGCCGGGGACGGAGTCGAACATGATCGGGATCTGGCCGCCCAGCAAGTCGTTCAGGGCGGGCGCGGCGCCCTTGTAGGGGATGTGGACCATGGACACGCCGGCCATGGACTTGAACAGTTCGCCGGATAAATGGTTGGCGCCGCCGGTGCCCGCCGAACCGAAGTTCACCTTGCCGGGATTGGCCTTGGCGTAGGCGATCAGGTCGGCGACGCTGTTTATATGGTTGCGCGTGGCGAAGTCGGGGTTGATGACGAGCACGTTGGGCACCGCGGCCACTTGCGCGACCGCGGTGAAGTCCTTCCTGCTGTCGTAGCGCAGATTCTTGTACAGCGCCGGGTTGATCACGTGATGCGTGGCGGTCACCATCAGCGTGTAGCCGTCGGCCGGCGTGCGCGCCAGCTGTTCGGAAAAGATCGTGCCGCTGGCACCGGGCTTGTTTTCGATCACCACGGGCTGTTTCCATTCCGTGCCCAGCGCGTTGCCCAGCATGCGGGCCAGGATGTCGGTGGTGCCGCCGGGCGGGAAGGGCACGACCAGGCGGACCGGACGATCGGGAAAGGCCTGGGCGCGCGCGCCCAGGGGCAACAGGCATAGCATCCCCAGGCACAGGGAGGCTGCGGTGTGCAACCAGCGATTCATTGTTGTCTCCTCGGTTGTTCTTGGCCGGTATCCGCATGGCGGATACCGGAGGCTTTAGCGGGGGAATTCCACCATCGCTTCGCCGGTTGCCACGGTCTCGCCGCGCTGGTTGAGCACTTGCACGTCCAGCGTCGCCCACTGGCTTTTCTCGGTCTTGCGCGTGGCCGTGATCACCGCCAGCGGGGTGATCGTGTCGCCCGGCTTGACGGGCGACTTCCAGCGCGTTTCCAGGCGGCGTTGAACGCCGCCGCGCTCATAGAGCCAGTCGGTCAGCATGCGGGTGATCACGCCGAAGTTGTTCATGCCGTGCATGATGATGCCGCCGAAGTTGGTGCGGCCGAAGTCGCCCTGCATGTAGTTGTCGTCCAGATGCAGGGGGTTGTAGTCCAGCGAGGCTTCGCAGAAGGCGCGGATGGATTCGCGGGTGGGCGAGAAGGGCGCGCCTTCGATTTTCTGGCCGATCGCGAGCGAGTCGAATACTTGGGTCATCTTGTTGCTCCTTACACGGGCCGGATAGTCCAGCCGCGGCCGGAGCAGATCACTTCGTTGTTCTGGTTGAAGAAGACGTTGTCGTGCACGACGAACAGGCGATCCTTGCGGATGAACTTGTCCAGCGCGCGGGCTTCCAGCCGGATGACGTCGCCCGGACGCGCCGGGATGTTGTAGCTCCAGGATTGGCCGGCATTGACCGTGCCGGGGCTGCGCATCCAGTCATCGGTGGGCGTGCAGGCGAACATCAGGAGGATGTGGATGGCCGGCGGCGCGATCAGGCCTTTGTAGGGCGACTTCAGCGCATAGGCTTCGTCGAAGTACAGGGGATGCATGTCGTCGACGACGCGGCAGTACTTCTGAATGGCTTCCAGCGTCAGGGTGTAGGGAATGGTTTTGCGAGGCTCGCCGGGGACGATGTCGTCCCAGATCTTGCGCGTGGCGGCGTCTTTCCAGAAATCTGTCTCGAATGTGGTTTGAGTCATGGCCTTTCCAGGGCGGGTTATGGGGAAGGCGCATTGCCGGGCCCGGACTTGCGCGACGCGGTCCGTCTGCTTATAATGACCGCTAAGCGGACATATTCATCCGCTATACGGTCATTCTGAGAGTTGGTTGCGGACGTGTCAAGCACGTATGCAGGAGCACCTATGGCAACGCCTGACAGCGAATCTTTCGTCCGCACCTTCGCGCGCGGACTCAAAATCATCGAAACCATGGGCCAGGGCGAGGCGCGCCAGACGCTGGCCGACGTTGCGGCGGCGGTCGAATTGCCGCGCACGGCGGTGCGCCGTTTTCTGATGACGCTGATCGAACTGGCTTTCGTGAAAAGCGACGGCAAGCACTACTGGCTCACGCCCAAAGTGCTGCGCCTGGGGCTGTCCTATCTGTACACGCTGCCTTTTTGGCGGCACTCGCAGCTGGCGCTTGAGGAACTGGGCGCTCGCATAGGCCAGTCTTGCGCGGTCTCGGTGCTGGACGAGGAGGAAATCGTCTACGTGCAGCGCCTGCATACCAAGCGGATCCTGCCCATGAGTCCGTCGCTGGGCAGCCGCCTGCCGGCGCACGCGGTATCGATGGGCAGGGTCCTGTTGTCGGGCCTGGAAGACGAGGCGCTGGAAGCCTATCTGCAAGCGGCCCGGCTGAAAAAAATGACGGCCGCCACGGTTGTGGACAAGGACAGGTTGCGCGAGGCGATCCTGCTGGCGCGAGAGCAGGGCTATGCCTGGGTGGACAGCGAGCTGGACGATTCCATCGCCGGCCTGGCGGTCCCGGTGCGCGACCAGGACGGCGCCATCGTGGCGGCCGTCAACGTCAGCCTGACGGCCGGCACCTTCGAGGAAGCGGCCGCGGTAGCGGAGTTTCTCCAGCCCTTGCGGCAGACGGCGTCGCAATTGCGCGCGACGATGGTGGGCCTGCGCTAGCCGTCTGACCAAGCCACCGCGTTCGTCGTGCCCGGCCCGCCATCCGTCCGGGCTTCCCGGAACCCGCCGCAAGGCGGTTTTTTTTCGCCTGGCGGGGCGCGGGCGCGAAGCCCGCAACACTTAAGCAATCCTTAACTGTCGGCGGACGAGTTCTTGATTGTGCGGGGCGTCCGCGTAGCCCATCATAGGTTCACGCTGCCGCTCCGCCGCAGCCTCCCGGAACTCGACATAAGGTGTCTGCAACCATGGCCGATCTGGAATCCCGTCTCGACAGGCAATCCCCTGCCTACCGGCGCAACCGCGAACAGATGCTGGCGCTGCTGTCGGACCTGTCGCAACTGGAGCAGCGCGCGGTGGACCGCTCGGCCCAGGCCGCGCCCGCGTTCCGCAAGCGCGGCAAGCTGCTCCCGCGGGAGCGCCTGGAGGCTCTGATCGATGCGGGCAGCCCCTTCCTGGAACTGATGACGCTGGCGGGCTATTGCGGGATCGAGAACCCGGACCCCGCCACCAGCGTGCCGGGCGCGGCCATCATCGCGGGCGTCGGGCAGGTGTGCGGCGTGCAATGCATGATCGTCATCAACGACGCCGGCATCAGCGCGGGCGCCATGCAGGCCATGACTGCCCAGAAGGTCATGCGCTGCCAGGAGATCGCGCTGGCCAACCGGCTGCCTTTCATCCAGCTGGTCGAAAGCGCCGGCGGGAATCTGAAGAAGTACCGCGCCGAACGCTTCGTCCACGGCGGCGGCATGTTCTACAACCTGGCCAGATTGTCGGCGGCGGGCATCCCGGTGATATCCCTGGTGCACGGCTCGTCCACGGCCGGCGGGGCCTATCTGCCCGGCCTGTCCGACTATGTCGTCATGGTGCGCAACCAGGCGCATGCCTTCCTCGCGGGCCCGGCGCTATTGCAGGCCGCCACCGGAGAGATCGCCACGGAAGAGGAGCTGGGCGGGGCGGAGATGCACGCGTCGGTGTCGGGCCTGGCCGATTACGTGGCCGACAACGACCGCGAGGCCATCCTCCAGGTGCGCGACATCGTGAGCGCCTTCGGATGGGCGGGAAAGGAAGACGCCGTCGCCGGCGCGCCGCCTCGGCACGACCTCCAGGACCTGCTGGGCATCATGCCGGCGGACTACCGGGTGCCGGTGGACATGCGCGAAGTGATTGCGCGGCTGATCGACGGGTCCGACTTCCATGAATTCAAGCCCGATTACGGGGCGGCCACGGTTTGCGGCTATGGGGCCATCCTGGGCATGCCGATCGGGCTGCTGACCAACAACGGTCCGCTCGACACGGCGGGATCCACCAAGGCCGCGCAGTTCATACAGCTGTGTTCCCAGCTGGGCAGGCCCATCGTGTTCCTGCAGAACATCACGGGGTTCGTGGTGGGGCGCGCGCACGAAGAGGCGGGCATGATCAAGCATGGCGCCAAGCTCATCCAGGCCTTGTCCAATGCCGGCGTGCCGCGCCTGACCGTGCTTTGCGGCGCCTCGTTCGGCGCGGGCAACTACGGCATGTGCGGACGCGCCTTCAAGCCGGATTTCCTGTTTTCCTGGCCGAATGCGAGAACCGCCGTGATGGGCGGCGAGCAGGCCGCCATGACCATGCGGCGCGTCGCCGAGAACAGCGCCAAGCGCGCCGGCATGGCGCCGGACACCGCCGCGCTGGAAGCGGAAAGCCAGGAAATCATCCGGACTTTCGACCTTCAGTCTTCCGCCGTGCACACCAGCAGCCTGCTGCTGGACGACGGCGTGATCGATCCGCGCGCTACCCGGGAAGTGCTGGGAGTGGCGTTGGCCGCGTGCACGCGGTCGGCAAAGCGCGACGTTCATCCCATCCAGTTCGGCGTCGCAAGATTCTAACGAGGAGATTCCATGTTTACCCACGAGCACATCGCGTTGCAGGACGGCGTACGCCAGTTGATCGAGAAAGAGATCAATCCCTATCTGGACCAATGGGAGGACGCGGAGATATTTCCCGCCCACGACGTCTTCAAGAAACTCGGCAAGGCGGGATACCTGGGAGTGAACAAGCCGGTCGAGTTCGGCGGGATGGGCCTGGATTATTCGTACGAAATCGCATTCTGCGAGGCCATCGGTTCAGTGCGCGCCGGCGGCGTCGGCATGGCGATCGCGGTGCAGACGGACATGGCCACGCCGGCGCTGGCGCGCTTTGGCAACGACGCCGTGCGCGAACAGTTCCTGCGGCCCTCGATCGCCGGAGACTACGTGGCCTGCCTGGGCGTGTCCGAAACCGGCGCGGGCTCCGACGTCGCTTCGCTGAAGACGACCGCCCGCAAGGATGGCGACGACTATGTGATCAGCGGCTCCAAGATGTGGATCACGAACGCCACGCAAGCGGACTGGATGTGCCTGCTCGCCAATACCAGCGACGGCAAGCCGCACCGCAACAAGTCGCTGATCTGCGTGCCGCTCAAGCAGGAAAACGGCAAGCCCGTGCCCGGCGTGACGATGAGCAAGATCAAAAAGGTGGGCATGTGGTCTTCCGACACCGCGCAGGTGTTCTTCGACGAGGTCCGCGTGCCGCAGCGCTACCGCATCGGCGAAGAGGGCATGGGCTTCACCTACCAGATGCGCCAGTTCCAGGAAGAGCGTCTGAGCGGCGCCACCCGGCGCGTGACGGCGCTGAGCGATGTGATCAACGACACCATCGACTACACGCGTCAGCGCCAGGTCTTCGGCAAGCCGTTGCTGGACAACCAGGCCGTGCATTTCCGGCTCGCGGAGCTGAAGACGGAGGTCGAGATGCTGCGGTCCCTGGTCTACCGCGCGGCAGGCGTGCACATGGAAGGTGGCGACATGACCGAGCTGGCGTCCATGGCCAAGCTCAAGGCCGGCCGCCTGTGCCGCGAGGTCACCGACTCGTGCCTGCAGTATTGGGGCGGCATGGGCTTTACCTGGGAAAACGCGGTTTCGCGCGCATGGCGCGACCTGCGCCTGATCTCCATCGGCGGCGGCGCCGACGAAATCATGCTCACGATCATTTGCAAGCACATGGGCATCCTGCCCGCGCGCGCGGCCTGATGCCGCAAGGATGGACATGATGAGATTCGATACCTTGCTCGTCGCCAACCGGGGGGAAATCGCGCTGCGGGTCATCCGGGCGGCGCGCGGCCTGGGGCTGCGCACGGTCGCGGTGTACTCGGACGCGGACGCGGAGTCCCGTCATGTCCGGGAGGCGGACCTGGCGGTGCGCATCGGCGCCGCGCCGGCCCACGCCAGTTACCGCAACGTGGAGGCCATTCTCCGCGCCTGCGCCCGCAGCGGCGCGCAGGCGGTGCATCCGGGCTACGGATTCCTGTCCGAAAACGCCGAGTTCGCCCGCGCGGTGGCGGACGCAGGCCTGACGTTCGTGGGGCCGTCCGCCGAGGTCATCGCCCTGATGGGCAACAAGGCGCGCGCCAAGGAGGCGCTGCACGGCGCCGATGTGCCCACGGTGCCCGGCGCGCAAGGCATCTCCGACGATAGGGAACTGTCGGCCCGGGCGCGCGCCATCGGCTACCCGGTGCTGCTGAAGGCGGCCGCCGGCGGCGGAGGACGCGGCATGCGGCTGGCGCATGACGATGCGGCGCTGGCGCAGGCGCTGCCGCTGGCCCGCTCCGAAGCGCTGGGAGCGTTCGGGTCGGACGAGCTGATCCTGGAGAAGGCGATCCTGGCGGCCCGCCATATCGAGATCCAGGTGCTGTGCGACGAACATGGCAATGTCCTGCACTTGGGAGAGCGGGACTGCTCGCTGCAGCGGCGCTACCAGAAGCTGGTGGAAGAGAGCCCCTCGCCGGCCGTGCCGCCCGCGCTGCGCGAGCGCATGGGCGCCGTCGCGAGGCGGGCCTGCCAGGCTATCGGCTACGTGGGGGCGGGAACGCTGGAATTCCTGCTGGACGAGGCTGGCGATTTCTATTTCATGGAGATGAACACGCGGTTGCAGGTCGAGCACGGCGTGACCGAATTGCTTACCGGCATCGACCTGGTGCAGTGGCAGCTGAGGGTGGCCCAGGGCGAACCGCTGGCGCTGCGGCAGGAGGACGTGCAGCGCCGCGGCCACGCGATGGAGCTGCGCGTCTGCGCGGAAGATCCCGCCGCGGGCTTCGTGCCGCAGGTCGGTACGGTGCTTCGGTGGGTGGAGCCCTCCGGGGTGCGTGTCGATACGGCGCTGGAAGACGGCCTGGAGATCACGCCGCACTATGACTCGATGCTGGCCAAGTACCTGGCGTGGGGCGAAACGCGGGAGGAGTGCATCCGCAAGCTGACGCGGGCCTGCGAAAGCGGAAGCCTGCTGGGCGTCCGCTCCAACCTGCATTTCCTGGCGCGCGCGATCAACCACCCGGATTTTCTCGACGGCGGGGTGACGACGAATTTTCTGGCCGGTCAGGACATGGCGTCCGGGCACTGGAGGGCGGAGCCTTCGGAGCATGCGGTGGCCGCGGCGGCGCTGGCGCTGGCCGGCTGGCCCGCGGCCGGCGGCAGCGGTCTCGCCGCGGCAGGCGAAGTAGCGCTCGATGACGCGTCTGACGGGGAACCGAAGCTTCTGCGCATCTCGCGGGAGGCGGACGGCGGCGTGCTGGTGCGGGCCTGGGAGGGGCACGTCGCGGATGGGGACTGCACGCAGGTCCGGATCGATGCGATGCATCGCCGTGACGGCGACATGGTGCTGGTCGTGGACGGACTGCGGCGCAGTCTGCGCGTGGCCATGGCCGGGCCGGGCGAGGCTTGGGTGCAGGACGGAGCCAGCGCCTGGCGCTTCTTGCGAGCCACGCGCTTTGCCGGACGCGAGGACCCGCAATCCGGGCAGGCCCGCCTGTTGCGGGCGCCGATGAGCGGCAGGGTGATCAGCGTCGACGTCCAGGAGGGAGACAGCGTGACGGCGCAGCAGACCGTGCTGGTGCTGGAGTCCATGAAGATGGAAATGTCCATCGCCGCGGGCGCGGCGGGCATGGTGGCGAAGCTGGCCGTTGCCGCGGGAGACCAGGTCAGCACGGGGCAGGCATTGATGGAGGTGCAGCAATGAGCGGGAACCACAGCGAGACTCCGGCGCGCCGGACGAAAGGGCAGGTGCATGTCGGATGCGCCTCGGGATTCTGGGGAGACTCCCAGATCGCGATTCCGCAATTGCTCACGGCCGAAAAGCTGGACTACATCGTTTTCGACTATCTGGCGGAAACGACCATGTCCATCTTGCAGCGGGCCCGCATGCGCAACCCCGAACTGGGCTACGCGACCGACTTCGTCAACGTGCTCCGCCCGCATCTGAAGACCTTGCTGGAACGCGGGGTGCGGCTGGTGTCCAACGCCGGCGGCCTGAATCCGCAGGGGTGCCGCGACGCCATACTCGCCTTCGCCCGCGAACAGGGCCTGGCGCCTCGCATCGCGGTTGTCACGGGCGACTACGTTGCCGAGCTGCAGGCCGAGTTCACCGATGCGCAGGGGCGCCCGCTGCCCGACCTGGACGGATTCGGGCCCTTGCTGTCGGCCAACGCGTACCTGGGCGCCTATCCCATCGTCCAGGCGCTGGCGCTGGACGCGGACATCGTGATCACGGGGCGTGCGGTGGACAGCGCCTGCGCGCTGGCGGTGGCGATACACGAGTTCGACTGGGCGTTCTCGGATTACGACAAGCTGGCACAGGCCAGCCTGGCCGGGCATTTGATCGAATGCGGTCCGCAGGCGACGGGCGGCTTGTTCACCGATTGGGAGACCGTGCCGGACTGGGCGAACATCGGTTATCCGATCGTGGCGCTGGATCCGGACGGCGGCTTCGATCTGACCAAGCCGCCGGGCACGGGCGGCCTGGTGAGCCGCGCCACGGCGGCGGAACAGCTGCTGTATGAAATCGGCGACCCGGCCGCGTACGAGCTTCCCGACGTGGTGTGCGACCTGCGCCAGGTCTCCATCCGCGAAACGGGTCCGGACCGGGTCCGCGTGGAGGGCGCGCGCGGGCGGGCGCCTTCCACGCGATACAAGATCACCGCGACCGCCCATGGCGGCTACCAGATCGGCATCATGATGGCCATCCGCGGGCAACGGGCGCGCGCAAAAGCCCAGCGCACCGCCGATGAACTGCTGCGGCGCACGCGCAAGCTGCTTGCCCAGCACGGCTTGCCGGACTATGCCTCCACCGTCGTGGAATTGCTGGGAGCCGAAGCCATGTACGGCGGCAATGCGCGCGAGAACGACAGCCGCGAGGTGATCCTTCGCATCGCCGCGGCCCACGCCGATCGCAAGGGCCTGGAGTTCCTGCAAAAGGAGTCCGCGTCGGCCGGCACGTCGATGGGGCCGGGCACGCGCAGCCACTTCGGCGGCCGCTCCGACATCCAGGCCATCATCAAGACGGGGTCGTTCTACATCGCCAAACAGTGCGTGCCGGTGTGGCTCGACTGCGCAGACCTGCACGCCGAGGTGGCCGTTCCGGAAAACGGCGAGGACGGCGCCTGCGTTCCCGCGGGTCCCGAGCCAATCCCCGCCCCGGCGGCCGCCCCGGCGGGCGCCTTGAGGGTGCCGCTTGCAAGGCTGGCCTATGCCCGCAGCGGCGACAAGGGCGACGATTCGAACATAGGCGTCATCGCGCGTTCCGAGGCTTACTGGCCCGTGCTGCTGCGCGAGCTGACCGCCGAGCGGGTTCGCGAATACTTCAGTCACCTGGTGCAGGGCGAGGTGTCGCGTTTCGAGCTGCCCGGTACGGGGGCGGTCAATTTCGTGCTGCGGCGCGCGCTGGGCGGCGGCGGTTCGTCCAGCTTGCGCTCGGACCCCTTGGGCAAGTCGTACGCCCAGATGCTGCTGGACCTGGAAATTCCTTGTCCCGGCGAAATCCTGCGATAGCAGGAGTGTAAGGATGGGAGGAGACTACAAATGGAACAGACCCGCAGGGCATTCATTCAACTGGCCGGGGCCGGCGCGCTGCTGGCGGCTTGCGGCGGCGTCCGCGCGCAGGCGCTGGACAAAACGGTCCACATGACCGTGGCGTACGGCGCGGGAGGGGCGACGGACACCATCATCCGCTACGTCGCGGACCGGATACGCGATCAGGTGGGCAGCCCGATCATCATCGAGAACCGGCCGGGAGCAGACGGCAACATCGCCGCCGAGTACGTGTTGCGGCAATCCGGCGACGGATACAACCTGCTGGTGTCGGGGCCGTCCACCCACGCGGCCAATGCCAGCATCTACAAGTCGCTGCCCTACGACCCCGAGCGCGACTTCACCCCGTTGACCACCTTGGCGACCACGCCGTATTTCCTGGTGGTCAATCCGCAACGCGTGAAGGCGGAAACCCTGCAGGCGTTCATCGCCTCCGCGCGCGCGTCCAAAGCCAGCCTGAGCTTCGCCAGCGCCAACGTCGGCGGGCGCATCGCCGGCGAACGCTTTCGCGCCATGGCGGGCATCAACGCGGTGAACGTGCCGTACCGAGCCAGCACGCAGGCCATGACGGATCTGTTGGGCGGCCAGTACGACTTCTATTTTTGCGACGCCGTGACCGCGACGCCGCAGCTGCGCGCCGGAAAGATCCGGGCCCTGGCGGTGTCGACCGCCACGCGCGTGCCCGCCTTTCCGGACGTGCCCACCGTGGCGGAGCTTGGCTACCCGGGCTTCGACGTGTCGTCATGGATTGCCATCTGGGCGGCGGCTTCGACGCCGCCCGCGGTCTCGCAGCGCCTGGCCGCGTGGATCAACGGCGCGCTCGACAACCCGGACGGCCGCCGCTTCCTGACCGACCGCGCCCTGCTGCCGCAGCCCGGGTCGCCCGAGGACCTGCGCGCCATCCAGCAGCGCGACACCGTGGAGTGGGGCAAAGTGATCGTGGCCGCGGGCATGCAGCAGCGCTAGGCGCGCGGCGCTCACGAGGGAACGAACAGTTCGCTGAGCTTGCGTGCGCCGTCCGGGTTGTCGCCGGCGCGCATGTAGAGGTGGTAGCTGGCGGAGGGCAGGGCGGGCAGGCCCAGCTCTTCCCCCACCACCTTGAGGCCCGGCGTGAGCATCTCGATGGTGCGCGGGGTGATGCCCAGACCGGCCCGCAAGGCGGCGCGCACGCCGGCCAGGGTAGGGGTCTGGAAGGCATTGCGCCAGGGGCGGTTCTCCTGCTCCAGGCGGTTCAGCGCCATGCGCCGGAAGACGCAGGGCGAGTCCACCAGCACCAGTGGCAATGGGAGGTTTTGCTGATGATGGAAATGCGTGCCAGAAATCCAGACCACGGGCGAAGTCCGGAACGTGATGCGGGGGAACTCGTCGAATTGTTCGAGTTCGAGCAGCAGGTCGATGTCGCCGCGCCGCAGCGCCGAGGCCAGCCAGCGGCTGCGGTTGACCTGGATCTCGATGCGCATGCCGGGATAGGTGCGCGCGCAGAGCGCCAGGTAGTCGGGCAGGATCGTGTCCACGGCGTCGGCGCATACGCCTATGCGCGTCGGCGCGTCGAACACGCTCTTGTTCATCGCGCGGCAGGTCTCGTCGTTGAGCGCAAGCATGCGCCGCGCGTATTCGCGCAGGCGCACGCCTTGTTCGGTAAGGCGCTTGTGCCGTCCCACGCGCACCAGCAGTTTGCAGTCCAGCAGCCGCTCGAGCCGTTGCATCTGTTGCGAGACCGCGGCCTGGGTGCGGAACACCTGGTCGGCCGCGCCCGCGAAGTTCTCGCGGTCGGCCACCGCCAGGAAGGTCCTGAGCAAACCTATGTCCAGATCGCGCACCGCCATGAGAGTTCCTTGTGTGCCAGCGTACTCGGACGATTATCCGGGGCCGCGGGCGTAGCGCACAAGCCCAGCCTTTCCCCAAGTCCATGGAGACAACCGTGAATTCCGCTATCGATCCGAATCCCCTGCACAGGGTGTATGAAGGCCTGCGCGTGCTGGACCTGTCGCAAGGCATCGCGGGGCCGTACTGCGCGCAGATCCTCGGCCAGATGGGCGCGCAGGTGACGAAGGTGGAGCCCTTCCATGGCGACTGGGGACGCAGCATGGGCGTGCCGCGCGGAGGGTTCAGCGCCATCGCCCTGGCCTTCAACCGGGGCAAGCGCAGCCTGGCGCTGGATGCCCAGACCGGCGCAGGGCGGGAGGTGCTGCGCCGGCTGGCGGCGCGAGCCGACGTGGTGGTGCAGAGTTTCCGCCCCGGCGTGGCCGACCGGCTCGGCGTAGGCTATGCGGCGCTGCGCGAGATCAATCCCCGCCTGGTGTATGCCTCGATTTCCGGATTCGGCCTGTCGGGCCCCTATGTCGACCGGCCCGGCACCGATTCCGTCGTGCAGGCGCTGACGGGCCTGACCACGGCCAACTGCGATGGCGCGGGCCTGCCCCAGCGAGTGAAGCCGTTCGTCGGCGACCTGTCTTGCGGCGTGTACACCGCCAATGCGATCGGAGGGGCGCTGTTCGCGCGCGAACGCGGGCAATCGGGCACGCACATCGACGTCAGCCTGCTGGCCACCATGGCGGCCTTGCAGAACAGCTCGTTGATCGACCATGCGCTGCGCCGCGGCGAGCCCGCCACCAGCGTCACCTATCCGCAGGGAATCTTCAGCACGGCGGATGGCTATGTGCTGGTGTTCGCCATGAACAATGCGATGTTCGCGGCGATCTGCCGGGTCATCGGGCGGAACGATTGGCTGACGGATCCGCGCATGGACACGCCGCAGCACCGCATACAGGTGGGCGAGGAGATCAATCGGGGCGTGGCGCAGGCCCTGCGTTCGCGCACCACCGCGTACTGGACGACCTGCTTCCGCGAGAACGACATTCTGTATGGCGAAGTGAAGGACTACGACCAGTTCCAGGAGGACGAACAGGTGCGGCACCTGGGCCTGGTGCGGACGCTCAGCCAGCCCGGCCTGGGCGACGTGCCGTTCGTGGGCCTGCCGGGCGTGCAGCCCGCGGCCGGCGATTCCGGCGAGCGCGTGCCCGCGGTGGGCGAGGATACGCAGGCGGTGCTTCAGGAACTGGACTACGCGCCGGACGAGATCGCCGCGTTGGCGCAGGAAGGGATCATTCAACTGGCGGCAACCCCGGCCGCCGCGGCGCATTGAAGGAGCGGCAACCATGAACCTGGCGCAATCTAACGACGCGGCGGACGCGCCGCTGCTGACTCGGCGAGACGGCGCGGTCTTCCACATGATCCTGAACCGGCCCGAGACGCGCAACCCGCTGGGCGCGGAAATGGTCGAACATCTGGAAGACGCGCTCGACCGCGCCGAGGCCGATGCCGCCGTGAGAGTGCTGGCCGTCAGCGCGGCAGGGCCGGCGTTCAGCGCGGGCGGCAACCTGGGCAATATCGCGGATCGGATCGCCGCGCAGCCCGACACCGACGGCCAGGATCCGGTCGCTATGGGCAACCGGCGCTACGGCCGCTTCCTCGAGCGTTTCGCCGGCAGCGCCAAGATCACTGTCGTGCTGGCCCAGGGAGCAGCCATGGGCGGCGGCGCGGGCCTGGTATGCGCCGCCGACCTCGCCGCCGGCGCGCGCGGTGCGCGCTTCGGCTTTCCCGAAGTGTCGATCGGCCTGGTGCCTGCGCAGATCCTGCCCTTCGTTGCCGCCCGCATCGGCCTGCAGGCCGCCAGGCGGATGATGCTGACGGGTGAACGCATCGACGCCGATGCGGCGCGCGCCATCGGCCTGCTGGACTATGTGTTCGATGCCGGGCAGGACTGGGAGGATGGGGTCGCCGGCATGCTGCGGCGCTGCGTGGACGCCGCGCCGCGCGCCGCCGGACAGACCAAGAGCATGCTGCGGGGCCTGTTCGGCCAGCAGCGCTGGCACGAGGAAGAATTGGGGGCCTATCTGGATACGGCATCGCGCGCTTTCGCCCGCCAGCTGCGCACCGAAGCGATCGAGGGTGTCGCGGCGGCCAAGGCCCGGCGGCGGCCGGATTGGGACGCCGCCGCTTCCGGCTCCTGAACGCGGCGGGCGCTGTCTCCCGCGTCGTTTCCCGGGACGGCCCGATGCCGGGCACCAGCGCCCTCGTCCCGTAACCCGTAACCGCGGTTTCCAGGGAGGGCGGATGCGGGGGAAACGCCCAGATACCGGAGCAGCGGAGGACTTTGCCAGTTTCTCTTTGTTACGCCCTGGCCCCCGCTGCGGTATGCTACTGACCGCTATTGATACGGAGCGAGGAGAACCCCCATGAAGCCCACCCCCAGCAGCGCCGTGCGCCGCGCCTTGCTGCAAGGCGCGGTCGCGCTGGCCGCGACCCTGCCTTTCGGCGCGCCTGCCCTGGCCCAAGCCACCGATTTCCCGGCCAAGCCCCTGCGCTTCGTCGTGCCTTACCCGCCCGGCGGCCCGCTGGACACCATGGCCCGCATGCTGGCCGAGAAGGTGCGCGGCTCCCTGGGCCAGCCCGTCATCGTGGAAAACCGTTCGGGCGCCGGCGGCAACATCGGCGCCGACCTGGTGGCCAAGGCGCCGGCCGACGGCTACACGCTGGTGATGGGCGCGGTCGCGACCCACGCGATCAATCCCTGGTTGTTCGCCAATCTGCCCTACGACCCGGTGAAGGATTTCGCGCCGGTCACGATCGTGGCGTCGGTGCCCAACGTGCTGGTGATGAACGTCGAGTTCGCCCAGAAGAACAAGATCGAAAAACTGTCGGACCTGATCGAATACGCGAAGAAGAACCCCGGCAAGCTGAACTACGGCTCGGGCGGAAATGGCAGCGCCGGCCACTTGTCGGGTGAACTGCTGAAGGCGCGCGCCGACATCAAGGTCGAGCACATTCCGTACCAAGGCGCGGCGCCGGCCCAGCTGGCGCTGCTGTCGGGCCAGTCGGACTTCATGTTCGACAACCTGGCGGCCTCGGCCCCCCTGATCAAGGACGGCAAGGTGAAGGCGCTGGCCGTTACTACCGCCAAGCGCTCCTCGCTGCTGGCCGACGTGCCGACGGTCGAGGAATCCGGAATCAAGGGCTTCGACCTGGGCACCTGGTTCGGCGTGTTCACCACGGGCGGCACGCCCGCGCCGGTGGTCGCCAAGCTGAACAAGGCCTACTCGGACGCGATGCAGCAGCCCGACGTGAAGCAGCGCCTGCTGACGATGGGTTCGGAAGCGCCGCCGATGACGTCCGAGGCCTTCGCCGAGTTCGTCAAGGGCGAGAAGGCGAAGTACCAGGAGATCGTGAAGATTTCCGGCGCCAGCCTGAATTAAGCGCCCCAGCTAAACGGGCGGCCGCCGCAAGGCGGGCCGCCTTTTTTTTCGCCGGACCGCCCCAGGACAAAAGCGCTCCCCCACCGATCCTACACACCGAGGTATCGGTGCGCCAACTCCGGCTGGGCCGCAAGTTCGGCGGGGCTGCCCCGCCACACGACGCGGCCTTTCTCCAGGACGTGGTGGCGGTCCACGAGCGTAGCCATTTCCTTCAGGTTCTTGTCGATCACCAGGATGGTCTGGCCGTCTTCCTTCAGGCGGCGCAGGCAGTTCCAGATTTCTTGCCGGATCAGCGGCGCGAGGCCCTCGGTGGCTTCGTCCAGGACGAGCAGGCGCGGATTGATGAGCAGGGCGCGGCCCACGGCCAGCATCTGCTGTTCGCCGCCCGACAGCGTGCGGGCGGATTGCGAGCGGCGTTCCTTCAGGCGGGGAAACAGTTCGAACACGCGGTCCACGTGCCAGCCGGCGCGGGTATTGCGCGCGGTGGCGACGAGGTTCTCCTCCACCGAGAGCGAGCCGAAGACGCGGCGGCCCTCGGGCACCAGGCCGATGCCAAGCTGCGCGATGCGGTGCGGCGCCAGACCCGCGATGGGATTGCCGTCCAGCAGGATGTCGCCGCCCTGCGCGGGCAGCATGCCCATGAGCGTCTTGACCGTGGTGGTCTTGCCCATGCCATTGCGCCCGATCAGGGATACGACCTGCCGCGGCGCGATGTCCAGGTCCACGCCGAACAGCACCTTGCTGGCGCCGTAGCCGCCCTGCAACGCCTTGATCTGCAGCATCATTCCTCCTCGCCCAGGTAGGCGGCGCGCACGTCCGGATGCCGGCGCACCTCGTCCGGCGTGCCGGTGAAGATCGTCTTGCCGTACACCAGCACGGTGATGCGGTCGGCCAGCGCGAAGACGGCGTCCATGTCGTGCTCGACCAGCAGGATGGCATAGCGGCCCTTGAGCTCCCGCAGCAGCGCCGTCATGCGTTGCGACTCCTCGGCGCCCATGCCGGCCATGGGCTCGTCCAGCAAGAGCACGGAGGCGTTCAACGACAGCGCCATGGCCAATTCGAGTTGCCGCTTTTCGCCATGGGCGAGGGCGGACACGCGCACGCCGCCGCGGTCGCCCAGGCCGACGCGTTCGAGCGCCTGGCGGGCCGGCTCGCGCAGCTGCGGCAGGCGGCGGGCGTTTCTCCACAGGTTGAAGCCGCCGGGGCTGTGCGCCTGCACGGCCATGGCGACGTTGTCCTCGGCGGTGAAGCCGGGGTAGAGCTGGCTGATCTGGAACGACCGGGCCAGGCCCGCCGCGGGCCGCTTGTGCGCGGCCATGCGCGTGATGTCGCGGCCGTCGAGCAGGATGCTGCCGTCATCGGGCAGGATCTCGCCGCTGATCTGCGACAGCAGCGTGGTCTTGCCGGCGCCGTTGGGGCCGATCAGCGCGTGCAGTTCGCCGGGCCGGACGGCCAGGTCGACGCCCTGCGTGGCGTGGACGGCGCCGAAGCGCTTCTGCAGCCCGCGGATTTCGAGTTTGGGCCGATCAGTCATGGTGCTTCCCTCCCACGAGCCAGCCGTAGACGCCGCGCTTGCCGAACAGCACCACCAGTACCAGCACCGGGCCGAGGATGAGCATCCAGTGCTCCGTCCACGCAGTGGCGACCTGTTCCAGGCCGAGGTACACGGCCACGCCCAGCACCGGCCCGAAGATCGTGCCCATGCCGCCAAGAATGACCATGGCCATCAGTTCGCCGGACTTCTGCCACGACGACATGTCGGGGCTGACGAAGAGCGCGTAGTTCGCCCACAGCGCGCCGGCCAGCCCCGTGCCGGCCGCCGACAGCACGAAGGCGGTGAGGCGGTAGCGCAGCGGCGCCAGGCCCAGGCCGATGCTGCGGCGCGGGTTCTGCTTGATGCTCTGCAACGCCATGCCGAACGGCGAATCGACGATGCGCCGGCAGGCCAGCGCCCAGACCGCCATGAGCGCCAGGCACACATAGTAGAACGTGGCGGGATGGTCCATGTCCAGGCCGGGCAGCGTGTTGCGCGCATCGATGGACAGGCCGTCGTCGCCGCCGTAGACCATCAGGCCGACGAGGATGAAGTACAGCATCTGTCCGAACGCCAGCGTGATCATGATGAACTGCACGCCCGTAGTGCGCAGCGACAGGAAGCCCACCACCAGCCCGGCCAGCGCGGCCATGGCCACCGCCAGCGGCCACATCACCAGCGCGGCATTGCTGCCGCTCCAGCCGAACAGCGTGTCGCCCTGGGCGAGGTGAAAGCCGGCGATGCCGATCACGTATCCGCCCAGGCCGAAGAAGGCGGCGTGGCCGAAGCTGACCATGGCGCCGTAGCCCAGGATCAGGTCCAGGCTGACCGCGGCGATGGCATAGATGAGGAAGCGGGTCATCAGATTGACCAGGAAGGTCTCGCCCGTGGCCGACGCGATGGCCGGCACCAGGGCGAACAGCAGGAACCCGATCGCGTTGACGATCATTTTTCGTGTCATGGATATCGTTCCTAACGCTGCGCGGGCACGAGGCCCCGCGGCTTGAACAGCAGCACGATGGCCATCAGGATGTAGATGCTGGCCGATACCAGGCTGGAGCTGGCGGAGTCCGACAGTTCGGGAGGCAGCAGCCGCGACATCCAGAACGGGATGTAGGCGCGCCCCAGCGCATCGGTCATGCCTATCATCAGCGAGCCCGCCAGCGCGCCGCGCACCGAGCCCACGCCGCCCACCACGATGACGACGAAGGTGGTGATCAGGATGCGCTCGCCCATGCCGATCTCCACCGCCAGCAGCGGCGCCGCCATGACGCCGGCGAAGCCGCATAGCAGGGCGCCGAGCGTGAAGATCAGGGTGAACAGGCGCTGGATGTTCACGCCCAGCGCATCCACCATTTCTCCGTCGTCCGCGCCCGCGCGCACCAGCATGCCCACGCGCGTGCGCGAGATCAGCAGCCACAGTCCGACCGCCACCAGCACGCCGGCGCCGATGAAGGCGAGCCGCATCACGGGGTAGTTCAGGCCGGGCAGCAGCGCCACGGATCCGGACAGGAACGGCGGGATGTCCATGAACGGCGGGCTGCGGCCGAACAGCACCGTGACCAGTTCATTGGTGAACAGTGTCAGGCCCAGCGTGGCCAGCACCTGGTCCAGGTGGTCGCGGCGGTACAGGTGGCGGATGACCAGCAACTCCACCACCAGCCCGTACAGCGCCGCGCCGGCGAGCGCGGCCAGCACGGCCGCGGCGAACGAGCCCGTGGCGGCGGCGGCGCTGGCCGCGCAGAACGCGCCCACCATGTAGAAGGAGCCATGCGTCAGGTTGATGACGTTCATGATGCCGAACACCAGCGTCAGGCCGGCCGACAACAGGAACAGCAAGGCGCTGTACTGCAGGCCGTTCAGGATCTGTTCCAGGAGCATCAGCATGGGAATCCCCTACATCTTGCAGTCCGCCGCATGCACATCGGTGTGGTCCCGGGCGATGACCTTGAGGTTCTTGTAGCGCAGCTTGCCATCCGGGCCGGCCTCGATGTGCAGCAGGTACCAGTCCTGGATGGGATGCTGGTTCGGACCGAACTTGAACTTGCCCCGCACGCTGGGGAAGTCGGCGCGGCGCAGCGCCGCGCGGAAGTCGTCGGCGCGGCCCGCGACGTCGCCGTCCACGGCCTTGAGGGCCGAGGCGATGAGATTGGCGGTGTCGTAGGCCTGCGCGGCATAGGCGGTGGGCGCGCGGTTGTAGGCCCTGGTGAACGCTTCCACGAAGTGCTTGCTCTGTGGGTTGTCCAGATCGGCGCTCCACAGCGAGCTCAGGTAGAAGCCCGCGCCCGCGGAACCGGTCGCCGCCAGCATGCGGTCATCCATCGAGTAGATCGGGGTGATCATCTTGATCTGGCCGGCCAGTCCGGAATTGGCGAACTGCTTGGTCAGGTTGATGCCCGCGCCGCCCGGATGGAACTGGAAAATGGCGTCGGGATTGAGAGAGCGGATGCGCGCGAGTTCGACCGAGAAGTCCGCCTGCTCCAGCTTGGTGTAGATCTCGTCGGCGATTTCGCCCTTGTAGGTGCGCTTGAAGCCCGCGACGGCGTCGCGTCCCGCCTGGTAGTTGGGCGCCATGATGACCACGCGCTTGGCGCCGAGCTCGTTGGCCGCCATGCCGGCGGTATCGGCGTAGGAATCGTTCTGGAACGCCACGGAGAAGTAGTTCGGATTGCAGGCCTTGCCGGCGTAGTTCGACGGCCCGGCGTTCAGGCTGACGTAGAAGGCGCCGGCGTTCAGCACGGTGGGGCCGACCGCCGCCATGACGTTCGAGAAATTGATCCCGGTGAACAGACGCACGCCGCTCTGCACCATCTTGTCGGCGATCTGCTTGGCGTTGGCGGGCTTGAGCGCGTCGTCCTCGACGCGCACGTTGACGGGCACGCCGCCGAGCTTGCCGCCGCCTTCCTTCACCGCCAGCATGAAGGCATCGCGTTCGTCCTCGCCGATGTAGCCGGCGGGCGTGGACAGCGTGCCGATGAAACCGATGTCCACGGGCTTTTGCTGCGCGCCGGCCGCGAACGAGGCCAGTGCCAGCACGAGGGCGGCGCTGCCGCGGATTGCGGTTTTTCTCATGGTTGTCTCCTTGAGTGCCTGTATTTTGTCTATTGAGAGGATTGCCCCGCGAGGCAGTTTTCCACCTTCCAGCCGTACAGCCATTGCAACGCATCGTAGAACTGGGACTGGCTGCGGCCCGTCCACAGCATGTTGCGCACGGTGCGTTCGACGCCTCGCGCGTGATAAAGCCTGCCCATTTCCCGCGTGGACCACACCACGCGCGCGCTGCGCGGGATGCGCACCGATTCGTAGCGGCGGAAGGCGGCTTCCAGGTCGTGTCCGGACTGCCGGACGGCCTCGCCCAGGGTTACCGCGTCCTCCAGCGCCATGCAGGCGCCCTGGGCCATGTATTGCGTCATGGGATGGGCCGCGTCGCCCAGGATGGTGACGCGGCCCCGGCCCCAGCGCTCCACGGGTTCGCGGTCGGCGGTGGCCCAGCGCTTCCAGGAGGTGGGGCGGTCCAGCATCTGGTGCGGGCGCGGGTGGATGCCCTCGAAGTACGACAGCACTTCCTCCTTGCTGCCCTCGCGCACGCCCCATTCTTCCCGTTCGCGGCTGTGGAAGGTCACCACCAGGTTGTATTGCTGGCCGCCGCGCAAGGGATAGTGCACCAGATGGCAGTGCGGGCCGGCCCATAGCACGGGCGCGTTGATGCGCAGTTCCTCGGGCATGTTCCCGCGCTCGACCACGGCGCGGTAGACCACGTGGCCGGTCACCCTTGCCGGATCCCCCACCATGCGCTCGCGGATCACGGATTTCACGCCGTCCGCGCCCACCACGGCATCGGCGCGGTAGCGGTTGCCCTGCGTGTCCACGACTTCCACGCCGCTGTCGTCCTGCGACATGCCGGCGATCTGGGTGGAGGTGCGGAAGCTGATCAGCGGGTTCTGCTGCACCGCTTCGAGGATAGAGAGGTGGATGTCGGCGCGGTGGATGACGGCATAAGGGCCGCCGAAGCGGGCGCGGAAGGCGTCGCCGGTATCGATGCGCACCACTTCCTTCGCGTCCACCGCATCCATCATGATGATGTGGTCGGTGAATACGGCGCGCCCGCGCGCGGCCGGGCCCACGCCCAGGGCGTCCAGCGCCGCGAAGGCGTTGGGCCCGAGCTGGATGCCGGCGCCGATCTCGCCAATGTGCGCGGCCTGCTCCAGCAGCTGCACGGCGATGCCCTGGCGGGTCAGGGCCAGGGCGGCGGCCAGGCCGCCGATGCCGCCGCCCACGACGATGACGGATTGCCCGGTGGGCATTGTTTTCTGCAAGGCGTTCATATGCGGTCTCCGCGTCGTTCAGTCCCCGCCGCCGAGGAATGCGCCTTGCCGGCGCAACTGCGCCTGCAAGGCCGGGATGGAAATGTCGGCAGGCAGGATGCCCGCCTGGATCGCCATGGCGGATGCCGTGCCGGCGGCTTCGCCCATGACGAAGCAGCTGCCGCTCACGCGGGCGGCGGACTGGCCTTCGTGCGTCATGGACGCGCAGCGCCCGGCGACCAGCACGTTGTTCGCCACGCCAGGCTCGCGGCGGGGCACCATCATGCGGAACGGAAGCTGGTTGTAGCCGCGCGATTCCGGAATCGGCGGCCAGATCCACTGCACGTCGCCCGCGGTGTGCATTTCGAGCGGCCAGCCATTGACGCCGATACTGTCCTCGAAATCGGCGCAGCCCAGCACGTCTTCCTTGGTCAGCACGGCCTCGCCCACGATGCGGCGCGTTTCGCGAATGCCCAGCTGGGGAGCGATGTCCAGCACGTAGGCGTTCTCGAATCCTGGAACCTTGGCGCGCAGGAAGGCCAGGTATTGCACGATCTGCCGCCTGCCTTCCAGCTCGCCGGCCGACAGGGACGTGGCGTCCGTGCCGTCCGCGGCGCTGCCGTCCGCATTGGCCAGCTGCGTCACGTTGACCCGCCATTCATAGTCGTGCTTTTGCGGACGCACGATGGCGCCGCGGCGCGGGAAGCTGAACTCGCCGCTGGCGGCGGCCTGGTCCATCAGCTGAGGGATGGTCTTCCAGGCCTCCTGCGCGCGCGCGCCGTCCACGTTGCCCACCTTGAACATCAGCGTGGGATAGAGCATGTGGCCGCGCTCGTCGCCCTTTTCGAAGGGCAGGCCTCCCCACTGGGCGAGGTCGGCGTCGCCGGAGCAATCGATGAATATCCGCGCGCGCACGGCGCACCGGCCTGACTTGGTTTCCAGGAACAGCGCGTCCACGCGGCCGTCCGCGTCCCGGGCCGCGCCCGTGGCCAGGGCATGGAACAGCACCTGGGCGCCGCTGTCCTGGACCAGGCCGTCCGCGGCGCACTTGAAGGCGGATATGTCATAGGCCTGGGCGTGGATCTTGCCCAGGATGAGGTGCGGATCGTTCAGGCCGTCCATGGCCCGCATGCGGGCCAGCAGTTCGTCGGTCATGCCGTGCACCACCTGCCGGATGTCGCCATGGATGTTGGCATGCAGTCCGCAGAAATTGGATACGCCTGCCGCCGTGCCCATGCCCCCGAGGAATCCATAGCGCTCCACCAGCAGCACGCTGGCGCCGTGGCGCGCCGCGCTGGCGGCGGCCAGCAGGCCGGCCGGGCCTCCGCCCAGCACGACGACGTCGAATTCGCCGTAAAGGGGGACCTGGCGGGCGGGTTCGGTGATGACCATCTGATTCTCCTTGCTTGTACTGACGGATTGCCCCGGCGCCGCGCTACTGACCCTTGATGCCGAGCTTGCGGATCAGCGGTTCCCAGCGCTTGAGTTCATCGTCCATGTAGCCGCGGAACTCGGCCGGCGCGCTGCCCACCGGATCCATGAACTGGGCTTGCAGGCGCTTGGACACCTCCGGATCGCGGACGGCCTGGATCAGCGCGTCGGAAAGCTTTTTCTGGATATCCGCCGGAACCTTGGACGACATCACGAAGCCGATCCACGCGGATCCTTCGATGCCCGGCACGCCCACTTCGGCCAGCGTCGGGATGTCGGGCAGCAGGGACGAACGCTTGGACGAAGTGACGGCCAGCGCCTTGAGCCGGCGGTCCTTCACCATCGGCATGACCGCGATGGGCGGCAGGGCCGCGAATTGCGTATCGCCGGACAGCAGCGAGGTCAGCGCGGCGGGCGACGAGGGATAGGGCACGTGGGTGGCGCGCGCGCCGATCTGCTGCAGCATCAGTTCCACGGCCAGGTGCGACACGGTGCCGGCCCCCGGCGACGGGAAGTTGTATTTATCGGGGTTCTTCTTGAGCGCTTCCAGCAGCTGGCCGACGTTGGCGATGCCGGCCGTGGCGGGCACGACCAGGACGTTGGGCTGGTGCACGGCGAGCGTCAGCGGCGACAGGTCGGTCGCGGGCGCGTAAGGCAGCTTGTCGAAAAGCAGGGTGTTGTTGACCAGGGGGCCGGTGATGGAGACGCCGAAGGTATAGCCGTCGGGCTTGGCGTTGGCGATGGCGTAGGTGCCGATGTTGCCGCTGGCGCCCGGCTTGTTTTCGATCACGATCGTCTGGCCCAGGATGGCGCCGGTTTTTTCGCCGACGATCCGGGCCACCTGGTCCGGGCTGGAGCCCGGCCCGAACGGGACGATGGCCTTGAGCGGCTGGGCGGGCCAGGCGTCGGCGCGGGCCGCGCCCAGCGGGGCCAGCGCGGCGAGGCCCAGCGCCATCGCGCGCAGCGCGATGCGGCGCGCGAGCTTCTGCGCGCAGGCCGGCGTCGAGGATTTATGCATGGGTGTCTCCCAGGTCTTTCATGGTGTTGAAGTAGGTCTGCTCATTGGCGATGAAGGCGGCGACCATTGCGCGATAGGTGGCGTCCACCACCTGGTCCAGGTTGGCGAAGCCCCGGTCGTGGCGCTGCGCCAGCAGGCGCACCTTGTCGAAGACCTGGGCCTGGCGGGCGGGCGCGCTGACCTGGAAGGCATCGCGCTTGAAGCGCGCGGCGTCCTTCACGTACAGGGCGCGTTCGGCGATCAGGCGGACGATATCGTCGTCCAGCCGGTCGATATTGGCCCGCACGTCGGCCAGGGTGGCGCAGAGCGGGCGGTAGGCGGGGTCGGTATAGGCGCGCAGCGGCGCGCCTAGGGCGTCGGGTTCTTGGTTCGTCACTTGCTGTAGTCCGGTTGTCGAGCGGGCGCGGCCTGCTGGAAGGCGGGCTGCGCGTTGCAGTGCTCATGGATGCGCAGCACGCGCGGGTAGGCCGACAGGTCGCAGCCCATGCGCTGGGCGTTCGCCACTTGCGGCACCAGGCAGCAATCCGCCAGGGTGGGGGTGTCGCCGAAGCAATAGGCGCCGTGGCCATGGCGGGCCAGCAACGCCTCTACGGCCGTCAGGCCTTCCCGGATCCAATGGTGGTACCAGGCGTTCTTCTGTTCCTCGCTCGCGCCCAGCACGTCCTGCAGGTAGCGCAGGATGCGCATGTTGTTGACGGGATGGATGTCGCAGGAGATGGCGTCGGACAGCTCCAGCACGCGCGCGCGCTCCCGCGTGCCGGCCGGAATCAGGCGAGGCTGCGGGTGCGTGGCGTCGAGATAGTCGATGATGGCCAGCGATTGCGACAGCCGGAGCTCGCCGTCGATCAGCAGGGGCACGCCCGCCGAGGGGTTCAGGGCCACGTAGCCCGCGGCGCGCTGCTCCTGCTTGCGCAGGTTGACCGGCAGGTAATCGTAGGGCAGGCCCTTGAGCGCGAGGGCGATGCGCACGCGATAGGACGTGGAACTGTTGAAGAAGCTGTGGAGTTGCATGGAATGGGCGTCGTTGAGGACGGTAGTCCGTGGTTGGATCGGTCCGGCTTCGCTATTCGGCCGTGATGCCGGTGCGGGCGACGATGTCGTCCCAGCGCTTGGCGTCGCGGGCGATGAGGGAACCGAATTCGGCGGGGGACGAGGTGGCCGGAACCATGCCTTGCGCATCGAACGCCGAGGCGGTGGCGGGCGTCTTGAGCACGGCGTTGATCTCCCGGTTCATGCGCTCGACGATGGCGGCCGGCGTGCCTTTGGGCGCCAGCACGCCGTACCACATGTCCACGTCCGCGCCTTGCAGGCCGGCCTCGGTCAGGGTGGGGGTGTCGGGCAGTTGCGGCAGGCGCTTGGGGCTGCCCGTGGCGATCACTTTCAGTTTCCCGGCATGCACTTGGGGCAGCGCGACGTGCACGGGCAGGAACATGTAGTCCAGCCGGCCGCCGAGCATGTCGGTGACGGCGCCCGCCGTGCCCTTGTAGGGAACGTGCAGCATGGTGGCGCCGGTGCGGTCCAGGAACAGCGCCATCGAAAGATGGTGCGGCGTGCCCACGCCAGGCGTTCCATAGCTGAGCTTGCCCGGCGCGGCCTTGGCCGCCTGGACGACGTCGGCAACGGTATTGGCGGGGGTGGACGGATGCGTCACCAGAAGCAGGGAGCCCCAGGACGTGAGGCCCACGGGCGCGAAATCCTTTTGCGGGTCGAAACGCAGCTTGCCCTTGTACAGGCTGCCGTTCATGACGAAGGTGTTCACCGTCACGAGAAAGGTATAGCCGTCGGGGGCGGCGCGCGCGACCTTCTCCGTGCCGATATTGCCGCTGGCGCCGGCGAGGTTCTCGACGACGACGGGTTGGCCCAGCGTCCGGGGCAGATTGGCCGCCAGCTGGCGCGCGATCAGGTCGATGCCGGTGCCGGGCGTGAACGGCACGACCAGGGTGACGGGCCGGTCTGGCCAGGCGGCGTGGCTCGCCGCCGCGGTGAACGTAAGCGCCGCGGCGGCCAGGATGCGTATGAGCTTGTGCATGGTTTGTCTCCGTTCTTGTCGCCGGTCAGGCGCCGGCTTGATGAGGGCGGCGCGGCTGGGCCGCGCCTGCCCGGGGCTTTTGGGGCTACACGTAGGAAGCCCGCGCCTTGAGCGCCGCGGGATCGAAGCCCGCGACTTCCTTGTAGCGGCGCGATATTCCCTCCAGTTCCTCGCGGCTGATGACGTCTTCGATGCGCGCGTATGGCTTGTCCGCGGAACGCAGATGCGCTTCGCGTAGGATGGCGTCGGGCGGGTTGCTGCGGTTGGTCAGGACGACGCGCGTCGTGGCCTCCACGCGGACGCGGTCGTAGTTCTGCAGCGCTTCCGCGCTCAGGCCGTTGTGCTTGAGCTGGCCCGTCAGGTAGCGGGCGTCGACCACCGCCTGGCCCGCGCCATTGGAGCCGCGCGGAACCATGGGATGGGCAGCGTCGCCGAGCAGGGTCATGCGGCCTTGCGTCCAGGTGGGCAGCGGGTCCTGGTCGACCATGGGGTATTCCAGGATCGAATCGGCGTTTTGGATCAGGCGCGCCACGTCCAGCCAGTCGAAATGCCAGTCTGAGAATGCGGGGAAGAAGTCTTCCAGCCGGCCGCTGCGGTTCCAGTCGCGGACGGCCGGTTCGGCGGCCTCTATCTCGGCCACCCAGTTCACCAGCTGGTTGCCTTCGGCGTCGATGTTGTCGCGGATGGGATAGATGACCATCTTGCCTATGGACAGCCAGCCCGCGCGCACCATGCTGGCGCCGGAGAGAAAGGGCTTGCAGCGAGTGGTGCCGCGCCACATGTTCACGCCGGAATAGCGCGGCGCGCCTTCCTGGGGATAAAGCTGCTTGCGCAGCGCCGAGTGAATGCCGTCGCAGCCCACGGCGATGCGGCCGCGCACCGGCGGCAACGTGTTGCCGTCGCCGTCCTGGAAGCGGGCCGTGACGGAATCGGCGTCCTGCTCCACGCCCGTGCACCGCGCGTTGACCACCACGCTGTCGTCGCCCAGGCGCTGGCGCACGGCGGCAAGCAAGGCCATTTGCAGGTCGCCGCGATGGATGGAGTACTGCGGCCAGTCGTAGCCCGCTTCGATGCCGGCGGGCTCGCCATAGATGAACTGGCCGTGCCGCGTGTAGAACACCGACTCGCGCGTGCGCACCGCGATCTTGTCCAGGGCGGGCAGGAGTCCCAGTTCGTCGAGTTCTCGGGTGGCGTGGGGCAGCAGGTTGATCCCCACGCCCAGCGGCTTGATTTCGCGCACGGCCTCGTATACGCGGCAGGAGATGCCGGCCTGGTGCAGGCTCAGCGCCAGGACCAGGCCCCCCACGCCGGCGCCGACGATGATGACATCGGTGTCTGTTTTCATGGCTACACCATCTCCACGCTGATCGTGCCCAGGCCGTCGACCCCGCCGACCATCCGGTCGCCGCGCACCACCGGACCCACGCCCTCGGGCGTGCCGGTATAGATCAGGTCGCCGGCTTCCAGGCGGAAGTACCTGGAGAGATAGGAGACGGTTTCGGCCACGGACCAGATCAGCTTGCCGATATCGCTTTTTTGCTTGTCGGTCCCGTTGACCTGCAGCCAGATGCCGGCCTTGTCGATGTCCTTGACGGAGCCGGCGGGATGCAGGGGGCCGATGGGCCCGCTCAAGTCGAAGGCCTTGCCAAGTTCCCAGGGGCGGCCGGCCTCGCGCATCTTCATCTGCAGGTCGCGGCGCGTCATGTCCAGGCCGACGGCGTAGCCCCACACGTGCTCCAGCGCCTGGTCGACGGGAATGTTCGCGCCGCCGCGGCCGATGGCCGCGACCAATTCGATCTCGTAGTGCAGATTGGCCGTCTCGGGCGGATAGGGCAGCGAGAGCGTGGTGCCCTCGTCCACGGGCACCACGGCGTCGGCGGGCTTGCAGAAGAAAAACGGCGGCTCGCGGTCGGGATCGAAGCCCATCTCCCTGGCGTGGGCGGCATAGTTGCGGCCCACGCAGTAGACGCGGCGCACGGGAAAGCTGTCCGCGGTGCCGGCCACGGGCACGGCGACGGAAGGGGCGGGATCAAAAACGAAGGACATGGGTCACCCTTTGAGCGCGCAAGGAGCGCGGAATGGAAACGGACAGGCTGCGGCCGGCGCCTAGCGCGCGGCCGCGGCCGGGGAGCTTCAGCCGACGCGGGCTTCGCGCCAGAGGCCTAGCGCGTCCTGGACCGGACGGTCGGAATAGCTGAACAGCGTGGCGTCTTCCAGCGCGGCCAGCTCCACCGGCATCCAGGAAGGCGCGACGAACACGTCACGCGGGCCGAAATGGAATTCCTGTTCGCCGATGCGCGCCGTGCCGCGGCCTTCGACCACGCTGTAGACCGTGGAGTCGGTGCTGCGGTAGGTCCTGCCCTGGAACCCGGCGGGCAGGAACTGCATGAACGTCGCCATCGTCGGCATGGGATAGCCGCCGGTGGCGGGGTTCAGGTAGCGCAGTTTCACCCCGTCCCAGGGATCGAGCTCGCCGTGGCGGTAAAGCTGGTCCAGCGCTTCGCGGCTGCGTTCGTAGGGATAGTTGAAGATGGGCGAAGTGCCGCTGGCGGCCTGGTGACGCACAGGCATCATGTTGTGGCCGTAGCGCGCCATGCTGTCGCCTTCGGGGCGCGTGACCGGCTGGGTGGACGAGGGGTAGTTCTCGGCAAAGCCCGCGTCCAGGAAACGCAGCAGCGGGATGTCCAGGCCGTCCAGCCACACCACGGGCTCGCCGCCCTCGGCCGTTTCGGCATTGCCATGGTCGTGCCAGGTCCAGGACGGCGTGATGATGAAGTCGCCCGGATGCATGGTGGTGCGTTCGCCGTTCACGGCGGTGTAGGCGCCGCGGCCTTCCACGATGAAGCGCAGCGCCGATTGCGTATGGCGGTGGCTGGGCGCGATTTCGCCGGGCAGGATCAGTTGCAGGCCGGCGTACAGGCTTTGCGTGATGCTGGCCTGGCCGGGCAGGCCGGGGTTCTCCAGGATGAGCACGCGCCGCACCGCTTCCTCGGCGCTGATGAGCGAGCCGGAGGCCATGACGTCCTCGCGCACGTCGTCGTATTTCCAGATGGCGGGCACGCAGCGCGGCGCGGGCTCGCGCGGCACCAGGTTGTGCAGCGACTCCCAGAGGGGAGCCATGTGTTTCTTGGCGATGCGCGCGTAATAGGCGGCGCGATCGGCGGCGGGGTTGGGGCCGTCGGGCATGTTTGTCTCCGGAATGTCCGGCTGGCGCCGGCTTCTGCGGGGCGGCCGCTGCGCGGTGCGCGGCGGCTCATGTTGTGGAGACGATTATGCGAAAGGAGCTATGTGTTTTGAAATGAAATTATCTTATTATCCATATCAATAAGAATATACATACGAGACAAACGAGGGCTGTATGGACTGGACTCATCGATTGCGCCTGCGCAATCTGAAAATGCTGCTCAGTCTGGCCCAGACCCGCAACATCAGCCATTCGGCGGCGATGCTCAACACCACGCAGCCGGGCCTGTCCAAGTGGCTGAAGGATCTGGAAGACGACATCGGGCTGCCGCTGTTCGAACGCCACGCGCGCGGCCTGCGGCCGACGCCGCATGGCGAGGTGCTGATCGCCCATGCCCAGCGCGTCGAGGCCCAGTTGGACCGCGCCAGCGCCGATATGGCGGCGCTGCGCGAGGGCGGCGGCGGCAGGGTGGTGATCGGCGCGTCGGGCGCGTCGGCCTCGGACACGGTGCCGCTGGCGGTGATGAAACTGCTGGAGCGCATGCCCCAGGCGCGCGTGAAGCTGGTCGAGGGCACGACCGATCACCTGCTGGCGCAACTGGCCCAGGGCGACCTGGACATCGTGGTGGGCCGCTCGGCGCCCGAGCATCACGATCCCGCCATCCGCTTCGAGGCCCTGTACCTGGAACCCATCCACCTCGTGGCGCGGCCCCGGCATCCCCTGTTCTCGGTGGAGCAGCCGTCCTGGCAGGACCTGCTGTCCTACCGCTGGATCCTGTGGCCCAAGGGCACGCCCATCCGCAACGCGGTGGACGCGGCCCTGGCCGCGGCGGGGCAGGCGCCGCCGCCCGACCACGTGGAGTCCAACTCGGTGACCGTCAACCTCACGCTGATCAACAACAGCGACATGATCGGCGTCGCCTCGCATCGCGCAGCGCTGCGTTTTTCGCAGATGCGGGCGATGCGCGTCATCCCGGTGCGTTTGTCGGGCTTCGGATCGGTGGCCATGTACTGGCGCGAGGATCCATTCCGCCCGCTCGCCGTGCAGGAGGCCATGGCGGCCCTGCGCAATACCGTCGCGGAGCATGCGCCGGGCACGGCGAGGGCGTAATGGACACGCCGCGCGCGGGCCTGAACGCACTGATCGCGCAATGCCGCAAGCTGGAGGCGGCGCTGCCGGGGCAGGACGAGGCCCGCAGCTCGCCCGCGATGCACCGTTTCGTGGAAGCCATGGACGCGCGCCGCGCGCCGCCGGGCATGTGGTCGCCCCTGGTGTTGGCCGTGCTGGTCATGGCGGGGGGCCTGGGCGTGGGCATCGGCGTTCTGGACCTGTTGCTGCGAGACGCGGGGTCGGCGCTGGCGGCCTTTGCGCTGGTGCTGGTCTGCGCGGGCATGGCGCTGGCCCTGGCGATCGGCGTGGTTTCTTTCATGGGCGGCCACGCGTTCGGCCTGGTGGTGTTGAAACGCGTGGCCCTGGGGCTGGTCGCCGTCGGCATCCTGGGCGTTATCGCCTGGACCCAGGGCGACATGCGTGCGGTCGGGCCCGTGGTGGCCCTGATGGGCGGGCTGGGGGCCTGGCTGGTGCTGAACAGCAACGGCTTCTACGTCTTCGCCGGGTACCAGATGGCCAGGCGCTATATGGAGCGGAACCGGGGCGGCGGTCCGGGCGCCTGAGCCGGGCAGGGCGCCCGGGCCGCCCGGACCTTACTTCGTCGCCACTTTTTCCGGCGGCACGGGATTTTCCCAGCCGCCGCCGATCGCGCGGATCAGGCCCACGGCCGAACGCGCCTGTTCTCCGCTGAGCTGCACCGCCACGCGCTGTTGCAGCAGCACGCTGCGGTCGGCTTCGATCACATCCAGGTAGCTGATGGAGCCTTCGCGGTATTGCGTGTGCGACAGCTTGGCGGCGCGCGCGGCCGATTCGACGGCGGCGTCCTGCGCGCGGGTCTGGTCCGCCAGGATGCGCAGGTTGGCCAGATTGTCTTCCACTTCGCGGAAGGCGTTCAGCACGGTCTGGCGGTAAGTGGCGACGTCTTCCTCGTAGACGGCGCGGGCCCGGTCCAGGCCGGCCTGGCGGCGGCCGCCGTCGAAGATGGGCATGGAGAGCGCCGCGCCCACCAGCGGACCCAGCAGGAAGGTGCGGCTGGACCACTGGAACAGGTTGCCCAGCTCCGATGACTCGTAGCCGAAGGCGCCGGTGATGTCCAGGCGCGGGAAGAACGCGGACTTGGCCGCGCCGACGCGCGCGTTGGCGGCCGCCATCGCGCGTTCGGCGGCGGCGATGTCCGGGCGGCGCTCCAGCAGGGCGGACGGCAGCCCCGCCGGGATGGACAGCGCCACCTTCTGGATGGGCTGCGGCGGCATCGAGAATTCGGACGGCGCGCGGCCCAGCAGCACGGCCAGCGCATGCTCGGACGCGGCCCGGCGGCGGTCGATGCCCAGCGCTTCCGATTGCGCGCTGGCCAGTTCCGTCTTGGCGCGGGCCAGGTCCAGTTCGCTGATGTCGCCGGCGTCGTAGCGGCGCTGTATCAGTTGCAGCGTGTCCATGCGCAGCTTGACCGTCTGGCGGTAGAGCTGCGATTCGGCGTCCTGTTCGCGGACCAGGAAATAGGTCGTGGCGACGTCGGCCTGCAGGGCCAGCAGCACGGAACGGTACAGCGCCTCGTTCTGCTGGGCGTCGGCGCTGGCGGCATCGTAGGTCGAGGCCACGCGACCGAACAGGTCGGCTTCGTACGACACCATGCCCTGGGCGCGCCAGGTGGTCACGGGGCTGGTCGAAGTGCCGTCCGGCAGGCCTTGCGACACGGCCGAAGGGCGCTGGCGGTTGGGGCCGAAGGCGGCGTCCAGGGTGGGGAAGAAGCCGGAGCGCGCTTCGCGCTGCAGCGCGCGCGCCTGGGTCAGGCGCGCGGCGGCGGCCTGCAGGTTCTGGTTGGCCTGCAGCGCCTCGTCCTCGAGCTGGTTCAGGCCTTCGTCGTTGAATACCTTCCACCAGGCGCCGCGCAGCGCGTCTTCCGATGGTTCGGCGGGTTTCCAGGTGCCTGCTTCCGACGCGGGCAGGGCGGCTTCCTTGTAGGCCGCCGGCACCGCGGCCGACGGCCGTTCGTAGGTTGGGCCCACCGCGCAGCCGGCGAGCGCGAGCAGGACGGCAAGCAGGGCGGAACCGCGGGTCAGTCTTTGGATCATGATGGCTATTCTCTTTGTGGCGCGCCCCGCCGCCGGGGCGGGACGCGCTGGCTATGCTCTTGGCCTGCCGGCTCAGGCGTTGTGCTGCGGGGCGGGCGGCGCGTTCGTGTCCAGGTGCGGCACGCAGACGGGGGCTTCGTGCGGCGCCGCGGCATGCAGTTTCTTGCCTCCCAGCGAACGCAGCAGCACGTAGAACACCGGCGTCAGGAACAGGCCGAACAGCGTCACGCCCAGCATGCCGAAGAAGACGGCGACACCCATGGCGTGGCGCATTTCGGAACCCGCGCCCGAGGACAGCACCAGCGGCACCACGCCCATGATGAACGCGATGGACGTCATCAGGATCGGGCGCAGGCGCAGGCGGCTGGCCTCGATGGCGGCCTCCAGCGGCGTGCGGCCGTTCATCTCCAGTTCGCGGGCGAACTCCACGATCAGGATCGCGTTCTTCGCCGACAGCCCCACCAGCACCATCAGACCGATCTGGGTGAAGATGTTGTTGTCGTTGCCGGTCAGGTAGACGCCCGTCAGCGCGGCCAGGATGCTCATCGGCACGATCAGAATCACGGCCAGCGGCAGGGTCAGGCTTTCGTACAGCGCGGCCAGCACCAGGAACACCAGCAGCACGCTGATCGGGAACACCCACAGGCCGGCATTGCCCGCCAGGATCTGCTGGTAGGTCAGGTCCGTCCATTCCATCTTCATGCCGCGGGGCAGGGTCTCGGCGGCGATCCGCTCGGCCGCGGCCTGGGCCTGGTCGGACGAGTAGCCGGGCGCCGGGCCGCCGTTGATGTCGGCGGCGGTGTAGCCGTTGTAGCGCACCACCATTTCCGGCCCGAAGGTCTGCTTGACGGTCACCAGCGACGACAGCGGCACCATGTCGCCGGCGGCGTTGCGGGTCTTGAGCTGCAGGATGTCGTCGGCGTGCGCGCGGAACGGCGCATCGGCCTGCGCGCGAACCTGGAAGACGCGGCCGAAGCGGTTGAAGTCGTTCACGTACATCGATCCCAGGTAGATCTGCATCGTATCGAAGACTTCGGTCACCGGCACGCCCAGCTGCTTGGCTTTCACCCGGTCCAGGTCCACGTCCAGCTGCGGCACGTTGATTTCGTAGCTGGAGAAGGCCGGGCCGAGCTCGGGCGTCTGGCGCGCCTTGGCCAGGAAGGCCGCCTTGGCCTTGTCCAGTTCGGCATAGCCGGCGGCGCCGCGGTCCTCGATCTGGAACTTGAAACCGCCCAGCGTGCCCAGGCCCATGACCGGCGGGGGCGGGAACACGGCGATGAACGAGTCCTGGATGGCCGCGAACTTCTGGTTCAGCGAGGCCGCGATGGCGTCGCCCGACAGCGCGGCGTTCTTGCGCTCGTTGAAGGGCTTGAGCATCACGAACACGATGCCGGCGCTGGAGCTGTTGGTGAAGCCGTTGATGGACAGGCCCGGAAATGCGATCGCGCTTTGCACGCCCGGTTCCTTCAGGGCGATGTCGCTCATGCGGCGGATCACGGCGTCGGTGCGGTCCAGCGAGGAGCCGTTGGGCAACTGCGTGAAGCCGATCAGGTACTGCTTGTCCTGGGCCGGCACGAAACCGCCCGGCACCATGTACGAGATACCGACGGTGGCGGCCACCAGCACGGCGTACACGCCCATCGCGCCCGCCTTGCGGCGGATCACGCCCGACACGCCCGTGCCGTAGGATTCAGAGGCACGGCCGAACATGCGGTTGAACCAGTCGAAGAAGCGGCCGAACACGCGGTTCATGCCACGGGTCAGCCAGTCCGGCTTCTCGTGATGGCCCTTGAGCAGGATGGCGGACAGCGCGGGCGACAGGGTCAGCGAGTTGAAGGCCGAGATCACCGTCGAGATGGCGATGGTCATGGCGAACTGCTTGTAGAACTGGCCTGTCAGGCCGGTCATGAAGGCCAGCGGCACGAACACCGCGCACAGCGTCAGCGCGATGGCGATGATGGGGCCGCTGACTTCCCGCATGGCGCGGTAGGTCGCGTCGCGCGGACTCAGCCCGGCCGCGATGTTCCGCTCCACGTTTTCCACCACCACGATGGCGTCGTCCACCACGATGCCGATGGCCAGCACCATGCCGAACAGCGACAGCGCGTTGATGGAATAGCCGAAGATCAGCAGCAGCGCGAAAGTGCCGACGATGGAGACCGGCACGGCCAGCAGCGGAATGATGGAAGCGCGCCAGGTCTGCAGGAACAGGATCACCACCAGCACCACCAGCGCGATCGCTTCCAGCAGCGTGTGCACCACGGCCTCGATACTGGCGCTGACGAACTGCGTGGGGTCGTATTCGATGCGGTATTCCACGCCCGGCGGGAAGTCCTGGGCCAGCTCGGCCATGGCGGCGCGCACCTTGGTGGAGACGTCGAGCGCGTTGGCGCCCGGCGACTGCATGATGCCCATGCCGACGGCCTGCTTGTTGTCCAGCAGCGAGCGCAAGCCGTACTCCTGCGCATCGAGCTCGACGCGGGCCACGTCCGACAGGTGCGTCACGGCGCCGTCGGGCGAGGTCTTCAGGATGATGTCGCGGAACTCCTCTTCGGTTTGCAGGCGACCGCGCGCGTTCACGTTCAGCTGCAGGGGCACGTCACCCAGCGTGGGGGACGCGCCGATCACGCCGGCGGCCACTTGCACGTTCTGCTCGCGGATGGCGGCGACCACTTCGCCCGCCGTCATGCCGCGCTGGGCCACCTTCTGCGGATCCAGCCAGACGCGCATGGAGTAGTTGCCCGACCCCCAGACCGTCACTTCGCCCACGCCCGAAATACGGGCCAGGCGGTCCTTGACGTTCAGGATCGCGTAATTGCGCAGGTAGGTGATGTCGTAGCGGTCGTTGGGCGAGATCAGGTGCACCACCAGCGTCAGCGTGGGGGAGCTCTTCGCCGTGGTGACGCCCAGTCGCTGCACGTCCGGCGGCAGCCGCGGCAGCGCCTGCGACACGCGGTTCTGCACCAGTTGCTGCGCCTTGTCGGGATCCACGCCCAGCTTGAAGTTCACCGTCAGGGTAGGGTTGCCGTCGCTATTGGCCTGCGACTGCATGTACAGCATGTCCTCCACGCCGTTGATGGATTCCTCCAGCGGCGAGGCGACGGTCTCGGCGATGACCTTGGGGTTGGCGCCGGGGTATTGCGCGCGCACGACCACGGACGGCGGCACCACTTCCGGATATTCGGAGATGGGCAGCTGGAACATGGCCAGGATGCCGGCCAGCAGCACCAGCACGGAGAGCACGCCGGCGAAGATCGGCCGGTCGATGAAGAATTTCGAGATATTCATGGACGTTCTCGTTGCGCCTTGCAGGGGTCGGGCCGGCTCAGTTGCTGGCGGCCGAAGCGGTCGTGACGGGCTTGCGCTGGGCCGCGATCATGGGGACGACGGTGGGGGTCACGGCGTCGCCGGGGCGGATGCGCTGCAAGCCATTGACGACGATGCGTTCGCCCGGGGCGAGGCCCGAGTCGATCACGCGCAGGCCGTCCTGGTTGGCGCCCAGCTTGACCTGGCGGTAAGTGGCGTGGTTTTTGTCGTCGAGCACCAGCACGTAGCGCTTATCCTGGTCGGTGCCGATGGCCCGTTCGTCGATCAGCACGGCCTCGCGGGGATCGCTGCCGCCCAGGCGGATGCGGGCGTACAGGCCCGGCAGGAGCTGGCCGTCGGAATTGTCGAACTCGGCGCGCACGCGGATGGTGCCCGAGGTGGCATCCAGGCGGTTGTCCACCGAGTGCACGACGCCGCTGCGGGAATAGCCTTCCTCGTTCGCCAGGCCCAGTTCCACCGGCACGGCCGCCGTGCTGTGGCCGTTGCGGGCCGGATTCACGTAGCGCAGGAAGGTCTGCTCGTCCACGTCGAACGAGGCGTACATCTTGGACACCGAGACCAGGGTGGTCAGCGGCACCGAGGAGGCGCCGGCGGCCACGACGTTGCCCACCGTGACTTCGGCCCGCGATACGCGGCCGGCGACCGGCGCCTCGATGCGCGTGTAGCCGAGGTTGAGCTTGGCGTAGTCCAGCGCGGCCTGCGCGCCCTGCAGATTGGCGGCGGCCTCGCGGGCGGCGTTCTGCTTTTCCTCGAAGTCGCGGCGGGCGATGGCGTTGTCGGCCAGCAGCCGTTGGCCGCGCGCCAGTTCGCTGGCGGTATACGAAGCGCGGGCCTTGGCCGCGGTCAGGGCGGCGGCGGCCCGGTCCACCTCGGCCGCGTAGGGGCGGGGGTCGATGGTGAAGAGCACGTCGCCCTTCTTGACGATGCTGCCGTCCTGGAAATGCACGGCGGTCAGGGTGCCGGAGACCAGCGGCCGGATGTCGACGCGGTCGATCGCTTCCAGGCGGCCCGAATAGCGCTGCCAGTCCACGATGGTCTTGTTCAGGACCTCGGCCACCTCGACCGATGCCGCCGCGGGGGCGCTTTGCGCCTGGGCTGCGTTGGCGCCGGCGGGGGCGCGGAACAGGGCATAACCGCCGCCGGCCGCGATGACGGCTGCGAAAACGGCAAGCACAGCAATACGATGACGCGAAACCATGATGTTTCCTTGAGATGAGGTCGGGACGGAAGCGCGCTTGCCCGGGAGCCTGGGGCGGGAGGCGGCGACGGCGCCCCGGGGATGCCAGTCCTGAGATTCCCGCTGGAATGCTGCGATGCAGCATATGGCGCGGTCGCCTAGTCCAGGCAAAGGCGCCTTGGCGGGGCGGGTCTTCGCGATGGCCGGAATCTGAGGATTGACATGCCCTTTGGGGGCGCCGGGCGGCAAGGGCACTTCAAGATGGTTTGAATTCTGAGTGTTTTACGGGGGCGGATAAACCCGTACATTTCGGCAACACTAGTCGGTGAAAACGACTAATCAGCGCCGAAATCGGGTTATGCTCCTTCCACCCCGACTTATTCGTCTCAAGGACACCGTCGCCATGGACCGTTTTCAGGCTATGCAGGTGTTTGTGCGCGTCGTGGACGCCAACAGCTTCACCCGGGCGGCCGACAGCCTCTCGCTTCCGCGCACCACCGTCACCACCATCATCCAGAATCTCGAACGCCTGCTGGGCGTGCGCCTGCTCAACCGCACCACGCGGCGCATCGGCCTCACGCCCGACGGCGCCGGCTACTACCAGCATTGCGTGCGCATCCTGGCCGACGTAGAGGAAACCGAGGCCTGCTTCCAGGAAGCGGCGCTGCGCCTGAAGGGCCGCTTGCGCATCGACGTGCCCACCAGCATCGGGCGGCTGATCCTGATCCCCGCATTGTGTGATTTCCACGACAAATACCCCGACGTGGAATTGGTGCTGGGCCTGGGCGACCGCCCGGTGGACATGGTGCAGGAGGCCGTGGACTGCGTGATCCGCGCGGGCGACCTGGAGGATTCCAGCCTGGTCGCGCGCCGCATCGGCACCCTGCAGACCGTGACCTGCGCCTCGCCCACCTATGTGGCGCGCCAGGGCATGCCGCAGACGATCGAGGCGCTGCGCGACCACCATGCCGTGCATTATTTCTCCAGCCGCACCGGCCGCAATTGCGCCTGGGATTTCAACGTGGACGGCAAGCACCAGGAAGTGGACATGAGGGGCGCGGTGGCCGTGAACGAGGCCGGCGCCTACCTGGATTGCGGGCTCAAGGGTTTCGGCCTGATCCAGGTGCCGCGCTACATGGCGTTGCCGCACCTGCAATCGGGCGAGCTGATCGAAGTGCTGCCGCAATGGAAGCCTAGCCCCACCGCGATTTCGGTGCTGTACCCGCAGAGCCGGCAACTGTCGCCCAAGGTGCGGGCCTTCACCGATTGGGTGGCTGAATTGTTCGCGGGCTGCCCGCTGCTCAGCGGCCGCGACGAGACCGATCCGGCGGCGGCGCATTGCGGCATCTACGCGCGCAGCCAGGGCACCCAGCCCGCCACGGTGGCGGCCACCATGCAGAGCCCCGCGCTGCTCGGCACGCCGCAACGCCGCCGCAGCGCCCGCGAAGAGGCGGCCGAATACGCTTTGTAAATGGGGGCAGGGCGGCCGGCGGATGTCGGCCGCCCCGGGAAACACGGGAAACTCCGTAGTAAATACAGCCCTTGTGTCCCTCGTATTGCGCGAAACGTCTGTATAGTCCGACAGTCAAAGCCTTACAACGCACTTACTGTCGATCCGCTCTATGCAGCCTGTACTACCCGCCTACCTGATCGCCCGTTGGCTTTTGTTGCTCGTGCTGTTGGCGGGGGTGTACTTCCTCAGCGGCTTCCTGGTTCCCGCCCTGGCGGCGCTGATCATCGGCCTGGCCAGCTGGCCCCTGTACCAACGCCTGGTCGCGCGCTGCGGCGGCCGCACCACGCTCGCCGCCTCCTTGGCGTTGCTGGTGGTCGTGGTCGTGCTGATCGTGCCGATGTCGCTGGCGCTGTCCTACGCCATCAAGGAGGCCAGCGCCTTCTTCGCCTGGGCCATCGCCGCCAACCGCCACGGCGTGGACGTGCCCGGCTGGATCACCTCGATGCCCGTTGTCGGCGAGCGCCTGGGCCAGTACTGGGAGTCCTATATCGGGGAACCCCACGCGCTGGGCGCGCTGGTCGAGGCCGTCAGCGGCGAACACCTGGGCAATATCTACCGCATGGTCCTGGCCGCCACGGGCAACGTGTTCCAGCTGCTGCTGACCGTGCTGTTCATGCTGATCACGCTGTTCTTCGTCTACAAGGACGGCACCCGCATGGTGGCCCAGCTGGACGTGCTGGGCGAACGCATCCTGCCCGCGCGCTGGTTGCGCTTCTCCCGCGTGGTGCCCGCCACCATCAACTCCACCGTCACCGGCATGGGCCTGATCGCGTTGGGCGAAGGTGTGGTCCTGGGCATCGCCTACTGGGTGGCGGGCGTGCCGTCGCCGGTGTTGCTGGGCGTGGTGACCGGCTTCATGGCGCTGGTTCCGGGCGGCGCGCCGCTGTCGTTCACCCTGGTGTCGCTGTACCTGGTAGGCTCGGGCCACCTGGTGGCGGGCATCGCCCTGATGGTCTGGGGCAGCGTCGAACTCTTCATCGTCGACAAGACCCTGCGTCCCAGGCTGGTGGGCGGCCCCGTCAAGCTGCCGTTCCTGCCGACCTTCTTCGGCCTGGTCGGGGGCGTGAAGACCATGGGTATCGTGGGCCTGTTCGTGGGGCCGGTGCTGATGGCCCTGCTGGTGGCCGTGTGGCGGGAGTGGGTGCACCATGAAGTCCAGGAACGCGACGCCGCCCGGGTGAATCCTCCCCCGGCCTGACGCCGGGCCCGCCGGCGGTTTTGGTAATCTAGCCATCCCGCGTATGCCGGCGCCTGGCCGGTGCGCGCCTGCGCCGCATGCAGACGCTTTGCAGCTTACGCCGCGGGGTGTGAGGATCGAGATGTCCGGGTTACCGCTTGATGATCAGATAGCCGTGCTGCGCGAGCAGGGGTTCGTGGTGCTGCGCCAATTCGCCAGCCCGGAACAGGTGGCGGCGCTGCGCGCCGCGGCCGAGCGCGATTTGCGCGGCCACGTGGCGCCCATTGAATACGAAGCCGATCTGCGCTACCCCGGCGCGCCCGAATCCCGCGCCGCCGAGGGCGGGCTGACCGTCAGGCGCCTTCTGAATGCCTATGCCCGCGGCCCGCTGTTCGCGCAATGGGCCACCGACCCGCGCATCGGCCAGTGGCTGGCGCGCTATTTCGGCGAGACCCCGGTGCTGTCCACGGTGCACCACAATTGCGTGATGACCAAGCATCCCGCATACGGCAGCCTGACGGGCTGGCACCAGGACATCCGCTACTGGTCGTTTTCCGACACGGACCTGGTGTCTTGCTGGCTGGCGCTGGGGCCGGAAACCCGCGCCAACGGCGGGCTCTCGTTCATCCCGGGCTCTCACGCCGCGGCCTACGCGCCCGAGCAGTTCGACGAACAGAAATTCTTCCGCGAGGACGAGCCCCGGAACGCCGAATGGATCGCCCGCGCGGTCTGTCCCGAGCTGCAGGCGGGGGACGTGGTCTTCTTCCATTGCCGCACGCTGCACGCGGCCCAGGGCAACCGCAGCGACCGCGTAAAGCTCTCGGTCGTCCATACCTATCACCCGCAATCCTGCCACCCCCTGCCCGGCACGCGGTCCGCGTCGCAGCCGGGGGTGCCGCTGGAGGCCGCCGCCGTCTAAGCAAAAACGATTGGAATCTGCTATTAATAATTGAATTACAATTAATATTAGCGCACTGCGCCTGGTTGGCCCACCCGGAACCCGCCATGCGCTATTTCCCGCGCCGCATCCCTAGAACTCGAATAGGCTGTTTCCTGTGCGCAATCCACCCCAAGCCGACACGGAAAAAACGCAAGCGACGACCGAGACCCGGTCTTCGCTCTTCGTGGGCTCCACCGAAAAGGCCTTCCAGGTCCTGCATGCGTTCGACGGCCCCAAGCGCCACATGACCCTGGCCGATATCGCCCGCGCCTCGGGCCTGGACCGCAGCGCCACGCAGCGCCTGGTCTACACGCTGGAAACGCTGGGCTATCTGCGCCGCATTCCCGACACCCGCAATTACGGGCTGACGCCGAAGGTGCTGCAATTCTCGTACAACTACGTGCGCGCCAACGAACTCATCGACAAGGCGTCGCCGTATCTGCTGGACATCAGCCGCACGCTCGGCGAAACCACCAATCTGCAGGAACTGGACGGCCACGAGATCGTCTTCGTGGCGCGCTTTCCCGGCCATCACCTGGTCAACGTGGACATCGCCGTGGGCAGCCGGCTGCCGGCCTATTTCACGGCCTCGGGCACGGCGATCCTGTCGCGCCTGTCCGACGAACAGCGCCGAGAGATCCTGGCGCAGACGCGCCTGGAAGCGATCACGCCCTACACCGAAATAAACCCGGAGAAGCTGCTGGAGCGCGTGCGGCGCGTGGCGGAGAAGGGCTACGCGATTATCGTGAACGAAACGGTGCTGGGGGATATTTCGGTGGCGGCGCCGGTGATCGATCACCGGGGGCTGGCGGTGGCGGCGATCAATATCGCGGTGCCGACGACGCGCTGGACGGTGGCCAGAGTGGAGGCGGAATTGGCGCCGCATGTGCAGGTGGCGGCGACTTCGATTTCCAAGTCGAAGTTTTCGGGGTATTCGCGGTAAGGGTTATGTCGGTTGTTGGGCTTACCCCGGCGCAAGGCGCTGGGTAAGCCCCCCAGGGCCGGCCGAGGGGCGGGCGTCCCAGGAACCCGCCCATGGCCCCAAGACGCGATCGCTGCCGCCCTTAAGCCAGCCCTTCAAACTCCCGAAGCAAAGGAAGCAACTCCGCCCGCAAAGCGGCCTGCAGCCCGTCGGCGGGCGCCACCAGCGGATCCAGCACCTCCGGCGCATCCACGCCGATCAAATCCATCACGGACTTCATCGGCCCCGGATTCGTCTCGGCGAAAGCCAGGTTCATCAGCGGGATCAGGCGGCGGTGCAGTTCCATGGACTCGCGCGTGCGTCCTTCGGAAGCCAGCTCGTAGACCTTGCGCCATGCCGTGGGCAGCAGGCTGGCGGTTACGACGATGCCGCCACGGGCGCCCGCGGCCAGGTGCACGGGCAGCAGCGTGTCTTCGCCGCTGAACACCGCGAAGGATTCGTCCACGCCCGCCACCGTGCGCAGGAAGTGGTACATGTCCGTGTTGCAGGCCTTCATGCCGATGATGTTCTCGTGGCGCGAGAGTTCGTGCAGAACTTCCGGCGCGATCGCGATGCGCGTGCGGTACGGGATTTCGTAGATCATCACGGGCAGCGGCGAGGCGTCGGCGTAGCGCAAGAAATATTCGCGGATGCCGGCCTGCGTGGGCGTCGTGTAGTAGGGCGTCAGCACCATCAGCGCATCGGCGCCCGCGTCGGCGAACTCCTGGCCGGCCTGCAGGGCGTCGTGGAATCCGGGGTCCAGCACGCCGGGGATCACCGGCACGCTGCCCTGCACGGCGTCCACCGTCAGCTTGCACATGCGGATGCGCTCGGCGCGCGCCAGCGCTCCGTATTCGCCGGTGCCGCCCAGCGGCACGATGCCGTCGATGCCCTGCTTGAGCAGGTAGGCGATCAGGGCCTGCGCGGCCGGGACGTTGATGGTGTCGTCGGCGTTGACGGGGGTCGGGATGGCGGGGAAGACACCGCGCAGTCGGGTAGCGTTCAGCATGAAACTTATCCTAAAAGGTGAAACAGGCGCGGATCAGCCGGCCAGGCTACGGCGGCGCAGCCTGTCGGCCAGCCAGATCAGCGCGGCAATGAAAATGAAAAGGCAGGTGGAGACGGCGGCGATCACCGGGGAAATCTGCAAGGTCACCTCGTCCCAGAACTGCTTGGGCAGCGTGGCGTTCAGGCCGCCCGAGGCGAACAGCGCGATGGTGAGTTCGTCGAAGGAAGTGGCGAACGCGAACAGGAACGAGGACATCAGCCCCGCGCCCAGGATCGGGAACGTCACGAAGCGCAGCGTGGCCCAAGGGCCCGCGCCCAGGCTTTGCGCCGCCAGGTCCAGCCGCGTGTCGTAATTGCGCAGCACCGCCATCATGGTGATCACCACGTAGGGCACCGCCACCACCGTGTGCGCCAGGATCAGGCCGATGGTCGACCCCACCAGGCCGACCCGGGCGAAGAAATAGAACATGCCCACGGCGATGATCATGCGCGGCACCACGATGGGCGAGAGCACGAAGGCCAGCATGGCCGACTTGCCCCGCATGTCGGCGCGCACCAGCAGGAACGCCGCCGGCGTGCCGATCAGCATCGCCAGCAGGCCGGTGCCCACGCCGACGACGAGCGAGCGCGTGATCGCCTGCATCCACACCGGCGAGGTGAACATCTGCTCGTACCATTGCAGCGAGAAGCCCTTGGGCGGCCAGGTCAGGCCCGAGCCGGCGTCGAACGACAGCGGGATCATCAGGAAGGCGGGCGCCGACAGGAAAGCCAGCACCAGCAACACGATCCACCACAGCGTGCGCGACTGCCCGGTGCCCGACACCGAACGCCGCAGGCGCTTGGGCAGCAGGGCGAACAGGCGGTCCGAGATGCCGGCCAGCAGCGTCAGCACCGCGTCGCCGGCCCGGCGGGTCAGGCTTTCCTTGCCCGAGGCGCGCACCCGGGTGGAGGCGGCGCCCGTCATCGTGGACAGCCCCAGCACCTTGTCGTAGATGGCGAAGACCGCCAGCACCACCACCAGCAGCAGCACCGACACTGCGCCGGCGAATTCCCAGTTCATGGTCTGCTGGACCTGGTCGATGATGATCTGGGTGATCATCGTCTCCTTGCGTCCGCCCAGCAGCGCGGGCGTGATGAAGAAGCCGATGGCGGTCACGAACACCATGATGGCGGCGGCGGCCACGCCGGGCATCGACAGGGGGAAGTAGATCTTCCAGAACGCCGTGCCGGGCCGCGCGCCCAGGGTGGAGGCCGCCCGCGGCAGGTTGCGGTCGATGTTCTCCATGACCGACAGCATCGTCAGCACGGCCAGCGGCATCAGCGCATGCACCATGCCCACCAGCACGCTGCCGAAGTGGTAGAGCAGGTTGGCCGGCGCGTCCAGGATGCCCAGCGCCTGCAGCAGCTGGTTGACCACGCCGTTGCGGCCCAGCAGCACCACCCAGGCGAAGGTGCGCACCAGGAAGCTCGTCCAGAACGACAGCAGCACCCAGAACAGCAGCGAGGTCTTGCGCCGGGCCGAGAGACTGGAGATCAGGTAGGCCACGGGATAGCCCGCGACCACCGAGAAGAACGTCGTCCACAGCGAGATCTTCAGCGTGATCAGCAGCACGTTCACGTACACGCTCGACTCGAACAGCCGGTGGTACTGCGTCAGCGAGAAGCCCTGGTCGCCGAACACGCTCAACAGCAGCAGCTGGCCCACCGGGTAGATGAGCAGCACCAGCAGCAGCACGACCAGGGGCGCCGCCATCAGGAAGTGGCGCCGCCCCTGGCTCATGCGCTTGCGGGGAGTGGCAAGGGTCGTCATGCGCTTACTCCGGGATGGCGACGGCGTCGGCCGCCTGCCAGCCGACCGACAGGGGCTGGCCGATGGCGTAGTGTTCGGCCTGGCGCCGCGTGGGGTAGGCCACCACGATGGGTTCGGCGTCGGCGACGCCGGGATCCAGGTAGAGCTTGGTCAGGCTGCCGGTCACCATGACGTCCAGCAGCTTGCCCGTCAGCTGGCCGCCGCCGGCGCCGGCCGCGCTAATGCGCAGGTTCTGAGGGCGCAGCATCAGCGTGACCTTCTGGCCGGCCCGCATGGGCGCGCCGTTGGACAAGGCCAGGCCGGTCGCGCCCTGGCGCTCCAGCTTGACCGACAGGGTCTCTCCATCGACCGAATCGACCACGCCCCGAAGCAGGTTCGATTCGCCCAGGAAGTCGGCCACGAACAGGGTGCGCGGGCGGAAATACAGGTCCGCCGGCGTGCCCAGCTGTTCGATCGCGCCGCCGTTCATCAGGCAGATGCGGTCGGACATGGTCATGGCTTCTTCCTGGTCGTGCGTCACGTAGACGATGGTGGTGCCCAGCTCGCGGTGGATGCGCTTGATCTCCAGCTGCATCTGGTCGCGCAGCTTCTTGTCCAGGGCGCCCAGCGGTTCGTCCATCAGGATGATGGCGGGGCGGTACACCATGCAGCGGGCCAGCGCGATGCGCTGCTGCTGGCCGCCGGAGAGTTCGCGCGGCAGCCGGGCCGCCACGTGGGGCAGGCGCACCATTTCCAGCGCCTCCATCGCGCGGCGGCGCGCTTCGGCCGCCGGCACCTTGCGCATCTTCAACGGAAACGCGATGTTCTCCTCGATGCTCATGTGAGGGAACAGCGCGTAGTTCTGGAACACCATGCCGATGTCGCGTTCATACGGGGCGCCATAGGTCACGTCGGCGCCGTCGATCAGCACGCGGCCCTCGTCGGGCTGGGCCAGCCCCGCGATCAGGCTCAGCAGGGTGGTCTTGCCCGAGCCGGAAGGCCCCAGCAGGGTCAGGAATTCGCCGCGGGCGACGTCCAGGTGCGTGGGCGCCAGGGCGACGAAGTCTCCGTAGCGTTTGCCCAGGCCCGAGATTTGCAGATTGGAGGAAGACATGGTGTTCAACTAGATAAGGATTACTTCAGGACCCAGCCGTTGAAGCGCTCGAGCACGTCGCGCTGCTTTTCCAGCCAGTAGGCGGCGTTGATGTGCAGGCCCGTCTTGATGTTGTCGGGATGGGTCGGGCAATTGCGGGCCACGTCGGCCTTGATGTGGTCGAAGGCGGCGGGCTGGGTGACGCCGGCGGCGAAGTACTCGACCAGCGCGGCCTGGCGCTTGGGGTCGGACGCGAACTTGATGAATTCGCGGCAGGCGTCCGCGTTCGGCGTGCCCTTGAGGATGGACCAGTTATCGCAGCCCCAGATGTTCTGGTCCCACACGATCTGCACGGGCGCGCCGTTGGCGATCGCGGACTGCGCGCGCGAGACCCAGGTCGCGATCATGTCGACCTCGCCGGAGCCCAGCATCTGCTCGACCTGGGCGCCGGTGTTCCACCACACATCGACCGACGGCTTGATCTTGTCCAGGCTGGCCAGCGCCCGGTCGATGTCGCAGGGATAGACCTTGTCGGTCGGCACGCCGTCGGCCATCAGCGCTTCCTCGATGGTGTCGAACGGATGCTTGCGCAGGCCGCGGCGGCCGGGGATGTTCTTCACGTCCCAGAAGTCCGCCCACGAGGCCGGCGCGCGCCGGCCCTTGAAGGCGTCCGTGCGGTAGGCCAGCACCGTGGAGTAGACGTTGTTGCCGACGCCATAGGGCGACATGTACTGCTTGGGTATGGTGGCCACGACGGGATCGGACTCCAGCCCGTGCTTTTCCAGGTACACCTTGCCGCCTTCGGTCAGCATCAGGATGGCGGGCTGGCTGATCTTGGCCATGTCCCAGGTGTAGTTGCCGGTGTCCACCATGCTGCGGATCTGCGCGGTGGGCTCGGCGTTGGCCTGCACGCCCACCACCTGGATGCCCGTGGCCTCCGTGAACGGCCTGTAGAACACGGCCCCGTAGGCCTTGCTGTAGATGCCGCCGTCGTCGCGCACGACGATGCGCTTGGAGGCCGCGCGCGACGGCGTCCAGATCATGGGCATGGCCAGGGCGGCGGCACCGGCGGCCACGGTTTTGAGCGCGTTGCGGCGCGAGGCGTTATGGGAGGTCGGTTTCATTGAGGACTCCTGCGGATCGAGAACGACGGCTCAAGGCAACAAGCGGCCGGGGTTGAAAAGATGGGCGGGATCGAAAGCCTGTTTCACGGCGCGCATCATCGCCAGTTCGACGGGCGACTTGTAGTGCTCCATTTCGGCGAGGGAGCTGCGGCCCACGCCGTGTTCGGCGCTGAAGGTGCCGCCCAGGGCGGCGGCCACGTCGTTGACCGCGCGGCGGATCGCGGCGGCCATGGCGTCGCGATCGGGCAGCGCGTTCCAGGCATCGAAGGTGAAGAAAGGAATGAAATGCACGTTGCCGTCGCCCAGGTGGGCCACGATCAGCACGGGCAGGCCGGGCACCAGTCCGCGCACGGCCTGCGTAGCCTCGTCGATGAAGCGCGGCACAGCGGACACGGGCACCGCCGTGTCGGTGGTGAGGCCGACGCCGGCCTTCTTGTTCCCTTCCGACACGCTGTGCCGGACTTCCCAGAGCGCGGCGCGCTGGGCGCCATTGCTGGCGACGACGGCGTCGTGCAGCAGCCCTTTTTCGGCGGCCTGTTCCAGGATCTGCTGCAGCAGATCCTGGAGCTCGGCGTCGCCGCCCGTGTCGGACAGTTCCACCAGCACGTGCCAGGGGTGCGCGCCAGCCAGCGGATTCTTGCGGCCCGGCACGTGCGCCATCACCACGTCCAGCTGGTTGCTGTCGATCATTTCGAAGGCCGACAGGCGCGAACCGCAGGCGCGTTGGAACAGGCCCAGGATGTCCAGGGCGGCTTGCGGACTGTCGGGAGCCAGCCAGGCCACCGCGTGCGCGGTGGGCAGCGGATGCAGCTTGAGCACGGCGGCCGTGACGATGCCCATCGTGCCTTCGGCCCCGATGAACAGATGCTTGAGGTCGTAGCCCGTGTTGTTCTTGCGCAGCGCGGTCAGGCCGTTCCAGATGGAGCCGTCGGGTAGCACCGCCTCCAGGCCCAGCACGTTGTCGCGCGTGTTGCCATAGCGCAGCACGCCGGTGCCGCCGGCGTTGGTGGCGATGGTGCCGCCGATCTGGCACGAGCCTTCCGCGCCCAGGCTGATCGGGTACAGCCGGCCTTCGGCGGCGGCCGCTTCCTGCACCGCGGCCAGGACGCAGCCGGCCTCGACCTCCATGGAATTGTTGGCCGCGTCCACGCGGCGGATACGGCGCATGCGCGACAGGTTCACGATGACCGGCGGCTGGCCGGCGTCGGCCGGCACCGCGCCGCCGCACAGGCTGGTGTTGCCGCCCTGGGGCAGCACGGGCGCGCCATGCGCATGGCAGAGGCGCACGACTTCCGACACCTGCCGCGTATCGCCGGGCAGCGCGACGCATAGCGCGGGTCCCTTGTACCGGCCGCGCCAATCTTCGGTGTACCCGGCCGTGTCGGCCTCGGAATGGAGGATGGCGTCCGCGCCCAGGGCCTGGGTCAGCGCGTCTAGCAAGGTGATGCCGTTGGTCATGTCTGTAATCCCGGATGGAGCCTCGGGATGGACGGAGCCCCGAGCTCATTCGGGCACAGCATACGATTACTTAAATTGCTTTTCGATTTAAATAATCTCAATACGATTGAATTTAGGGTATGTCCTTAGGCGCTTCAGCCATGTGCGGCGAGGGACTGTCTAGGGCGGGCCCGCCATTGCAAGCGATTCGGCGGGCTTCCGTATTGCGATTTTTAAAATGATCGAAATACAATCATATTGTTCTGTATGCAATTTAATATAAAACACCCGACCGCCATTTGGGAACAAGGAAGAGACATGCTGCCCAACGTAATGGATTACCGGCTGCGAGCGCAGAAGCGCCTGCCCCGGCTGGCGTTCGATTACCTCGAGGGCGGCGCCGAGGACGGCATCGCAATGGCCCGCAACGCTTCGGCCTATTCCGACCTCGAGTTCCGTCCCGATGTGCTGGTGGATGTGTCGGAGTGCCGGCTGGAGGCGCCCGTGCTGGGCGCCACGGCCGCGATGCCCGCCGTCGTGGGGCCTACCGGCCTGAACGGCCTGTTCTGGCCCGAGGCCGACATCCACCTGGCGCGCGCGGCGCACAAGGCCGGCCTGCCGTTCGTGTTGTCGACGGCGTCCACGTCCCTGCTGGAGGACGTGCGGGCGGCTACCTCCGGCGAACTCTGGTTGCAGCTCTATGTGCAGCGCGACCGCCGCATTGCCGAACACCTGATGGACCGCGCCTGGCAGAGCGGCTACACCGTGCTGTTCCTGACCGTGGACGTGCCGGTGCACGGCAACCGCGATCACGACAAGCGCAACGGCTTCAAGCTGCCCTTGCGGCCCTCGCGCCGGCTGCTGCTGGATCTGGCCGCGCATCCCGGCTGGTGCTGGCGCATGCTGCGCCATGGCGGGCCGCAATTGAAAAACCTGGCGGTCAGCTCGAACGCGCGCGAGAACATCACCGAACAGGCCTCGGCCCTCAGCCGCCAGATGGATCTGGCCCTGACGTGGGACGACGTCGCGTGGTTGCGGCGGGCCTGGCGCGGGCGCATCGTCATCAAGGGCATCCAGGGCCTGGCCGACGCGCGGCGCGCGCAGTCGCACGGCGTGGACGGCATCGTCCTGTCCAACCACGGCGGCCGCCAGCTGGAGAGCGCGCCTTGCCCCTTGGAAGTCCTGCCGGAAGTGGCGGCGGAACTGGGGCGCTCGCTGGAGATCCTGGTGGACGGCGGGGTGCGCCGCGGCAGCGACATCGCCAAGGCGGCGGCGCTGGGCGCGCGCGCCGTGTTGCTGGGCCGCGCGCCCTTGTACGGGCTGGCGGGGCGGGGTCCGGCTGGCGTGGACGAAGTGCTGGCCATCCTGCGCACCGAACTCGAAAACACCCTCAGGCTGCTGGGCCGCGGCAGCATCGCCGCGCTGGACGCCGCGGCGGTGCGCCGCCGTTGAGCCTCATTGCAACTTTCATCGGAACGACATGCGCGAAAAAATCGTTTTCATCGGCGGAGGCAATATGGCCAGCGCCATCATCGACGGCCTGCTTGGCCAGGGCCGGCCATTGGCCGATTTCCTGGTGGTGGAGCCCTACTCCCCCGCGCGCGAGGCGCTGGCCGCGCGCGGCCTGGCCTGCCGCGAGGCCGCTGGCGCCGAGCTGGCGGACGCCGCGCTGTGCGTGCTGGCCACCAAGCCGCAGGTCCTGCGCGAGGCTTGCGGCCAGGTCCGGCCGTATCTGCCTTCCGGCGCCACGGTGGTGAGTATCGCGGCCGGCGTGGAACTGGCCTCGTTGTCCGATTGGCTTGGCGGCCATGCGCGCATCGTGCGCGCCATGCCCAATACGCCGGCCAAGGTGGGGCTGGGCATGACCGGCCTGTATGCCACGCAGGCCTGCGGCCCGGCGGAGCGCGGGCAGGCCGACGCGCTGTTCGCCGCCGTGGGCGAGCGCATCTGGACCGCCAGCGAAGCCATGATCGACGCCGTCACCGCGGTGACGGGCAGCGGGCCCGGCTATGTGTTCCATTTCATGGCGGCGCTGGCGAAGGGCGCCGAGCAACTGGGCTTCACGCCCGCCGAGGCGCGCCGGCTGACGGTGTCCGCCTTCCGCGGCGCGGCCGCGCTGGCCGCCAGCGAAGACGTGCCGCTGGCCGAGCTGCAGGACAGGGTCACGTCCCGGGGCGGCACCACCCATGCCGCGCTGTCGCACCTGCAGACGGAGGGCGTGGGCGACGCGATCACCCAAGCCGTGCACGAGGCGCGGCGGCGGGCGCGGGAACTGTCGGCGGGCTGAGGCCCGCTCACCGGCTCCGGCTGCCGCGGGCGTGGCGGCCCAGCCACCACAGCAGCGCCGCGGCCGCCAGGATTGCCGCCACGTTGAACCGCAGGGCGCTGGCAAACGCCTGGGCATGGCATTCGGCGATGCCCGCGCCGCCGCAGGCGCGCAGCGCGCCGCCAAACAGCATGCCCACGGCGGATACGCCCAGCGCCGCGCCGATCTGCTGCAGCGTCGAAACGATGCCCGCGGCCATCCCGGCCTGGCGATCGTCCACGAAACCCAGCGCCAGGTTCACCAGCGGCGTGTTGACCGCGCCCTGCGCCGCGCCCAGCCACACCAGCAGGGGTAGCAGCGACCAGGGATCGAGGCTGGCGCCCGCGGCGCCCACGTGCATCACGAGCGCCGCCGTCGCTCCGCCGTACAGCAGGGCGGAAAGCGCGATGGCGGACGCGCCGAAGCGCGCGACCAGCCGCGGCGCCGCCATGGAGCCCGCCACGAAACCCGCGCTGGCCGGCGCGAAGATCAGACCGGCCGTCAGGGCGTCCAGCCCGAACCCAGTCTGCACCAGCAGCGCGTAGCAGAGGAATAGCGCGCTGGTGGTCGAGAACACCAGCATGACCAGCAGGCAGCCCGCCGCGAACCGCGGCTGCGCCAGCAATCCCAGGTCGACGAGCGGCGCGCCGCCCCGGGCGCGCATGCGGCGCTGCCTCCGCGCGAACAGCGCCAGCACGGCCACGGACGCCGCGCCGCAAGCCGCGGTCCACGCGGGCCAATGCCGCTGCGGGCCTTCGATCAGGGCCAGCAGCAACAAGGCCAGCCCCGCGCCCACCAGCGCGGCGCCGGGCCAGTCCATGGCCGCGCCGGAAGGCTCGCGGGATTCGGGAATGTGGCGCGCCAGGCGCCAGGCCAGCAGGCCCAACGGCACGTTGATGAGAAAGATGCTGCGCCACGCCAGGCCGAACAGGTCGGCATGCACGATCCAGCCGCCCAGCACCTGCCCGGCGATCGCGGCCAGCCCCAGCGTCATGCCCAGCAATCCGAAGGCGCGCCGCCGCGCGTGCCCATCGTAGCTGACGCGGATCAGCGCATACACCTGCGGAAACAGCATGGCCGCCGCCATGCCCTGGAGGATGCGCGCCGCGATCAGCGTGTCGGCCGTGGGGGCCAGGCCGCACAAGGCCGAGGCGAAGGCGAAGCCCGCCATGCCCAGCATGAAGACGCGCCGTCTTCCGTGGCGGTCTCCCAGGCGGCTGCCTGCGATCAGCAGCACGCCGTAGGCCAGTTCGTAGGCGGCGATGATGAATCCGACCTGCGCGAAGCTGGCGGACAGCGTGGTCTGCATGCTGGGAATGGCGACGTTGACCACGAACAGGTCGAAGATCGTGATGAAGCCGCCCGACAGCAGGACGGCCAGGCCCAGACGGCCCATGGCCGCGGATGCGGCCGTTGGAACGGCTGGGGGGGAAAGCGTGGTGGAAGTCATGGAAAGCGCCATCGAGTGAAGATGGACGCTATTCTGGTGAGGCTTTTAGCCTTATACAATTTAGCTGTTTATGCTATTACTGCCTGCAATACGACCATGACTGAAACCGCGGCGTCCCGGCGCCTGGCGCGTACCCGCTCCGATCTGTCCGAATTCCTGCGCCTGCGTCGAGCGCGGCTCGGCCCCGCCGAACTCGGCCTGCCCGCAGGCGGGCGCCGGCGCACGCCGGGCCTGCGCCGCGAGGAGGTGGCCGCGCTGGCCGGCGTGGGGCTGGCCTGGTACACCTGGTTCGAGCAAGGCCGCAACATCAGCGTGTCGGCCGGCTTTCTCGAAAACCTCGCCCGCGTGCTGAAGCTGGATGCCGCCGAACGCCGCCACCTGTACCTGCTGGCGCACCAGCGCCCGCCGTCCGAACCGGGCCGCACCTGGTGCACGGTGCCGGCACAGGTGCGCCGTCTGATGGACGATCTGCCCGCGCGCCCGGCCTATATCCTGAACCTGCGCTGGGACGTGGTGGCGTGGAACGCCGCGGCGGATCGCGTGTTCGGCTTCTCGGCGCAGTCGGCGGGCCGCCGCAATCTGCTGTGGATGCTGTTCGCGGCCCCCGCGATGCGGCAATTGTTCGTGGACTGGTCCGCGCAGGCGCCCGCGATGCTGTCCACCTTCCGGCGCGATTTCGCCAGCGCCGCCGGCGAGCCCGACGTCGCGGAACTCGTGGACGAACTGGAGCGGGTGTCGCCGGATTTCAAGGCATGGTGGCGCGAACACGACGTGCATGGCGCGTGCATGGGCCTGCGCAGCCTCAGGATCGAGCCGCTGGGCGAACTGGCGTTCGAACATGCGACGCTCTCCGTCGACGAGAGCCGGCACCTGCGCCTGGTGGTCTATGCCCCCGCGCCCGGCGAGCCGCGGGCGGGCGAGTTCGCGCGCTGGCTGCAAGAGGCCCCGGGCCCGGATGCGCCGGGCATGCGTGGCTCCAGAGAATAGGCGGCGCGTGGGTCTACGCGCTGTCCGCGGACGGCTCCTATAGTCGGTTTTTCCTTCCGACCTTTCCGCGGATTCCGCCGATCATCGCGATCATGTCCGACGCCGTGCTTTCCCGCCGCAAGGCGCTGTCGCTCCTGGGCGTGGTGGTGCTGGCCTGGGGATTCACCTGGGTCGTCAACAAGCTGTTGCTGCAACACATGACGCCCATCTGGGCCGCCGCCGCGCGCAGCATCGCTGGCACCGCCGCGCTGCTGGCGCTTGGCCTGGGCTTGCGCCGCGTGTCCTGGCCGGTGAAGGCCGATATTCCCGTCATTCTCAGCGTCGGGCTGCTGCACATGGGCGCCTTCGCGGCCCTGGTCAGCCTGGGCCTGCAATACGTGTCCGCGGGCAGATCCGTCGTGCTGGCGTATACCACGCCGCTATGGGTGATTCCCGCAGCCTGGCTGTTCCTGGGCGAACCCATCGGCCGGGCCAGGCGGGCCGGATTGGCGCTGGGCATGCTGGGGCTGATCGTCATATTCAATCCGCTCGCCTTCGACTGGCACAGCCGCGAGGCCCTGGCCGGCAACGGCCTGATCCTGCTGGCGGCCCTGTGCTGGGCGGCCAATATCGTCTACGTGCGCGCCCATCGCTGGGTCACGCCGCCCTTCGAACTCGCGTTCTGGCAGGCCTTGCTGGCGTCGGCGGCGCTGTCGGCGGCGGCGTACGCGGCAGAGGGCGCGCCCGTCGTGGCGTGGAGCGCGGACCTGGCATGGCTGCTGGGATACGGCGGCATCTTCGGCATCGCCGTGGCGTACTGGGCGGCCGTGACCGTGAACCGCGCCTTGCCCGCTGGCGTTACGTCCATCGGCCTGCTCGGCGTGCCGGTGTTCGGCCTGCTGTGCTCAGCGGCGATCCTGCACGAACCGGTCGGCGCCTCGCTGCTGGCGGGCATGGCGCTGATCGTGGGCGGCATCGCGGCGGGGGTGAGCGAACGCCGGGCTTGACGGGCAGGCCACCGCGCGTATATCGTAAGATATATATCTTAAGATACAAGGAAAGGAGATTCTCATGCGCCATCCCCAATTCCTGACCGCATTCCCCCGCGGCCCGCGCCGCACCCGGAACAAGCCTCACGGCCATGGCCACGCGTCGCAGCACGATCATGACGGCCGGCACGCCCTTCACCAGCGCCATGCCGGCGCGGGGGGCGACTGGTTCTCGGGCTCGCCCGATGGCCGCGCAGACGCCGACGGCTTCGGCGGAGACGGGCGCGGCTGGGCGCGCGGCCGCAAGGTCAGCAGCGACGACCTCCAGCTCATGCTGCTGGGCCTGCTGGAGCAGAACCCCAGCCACGGCTATGAGCTCATCAAGGCGCTGGGCGCGCTCAGCAACGGCTTCTACACGCCCAGCCCCGGCATGGTCTATCCCGCGCTGACCTATCTGGAAGAACTGGGCTACGCCACCGTCGAGCAGGCCGGCGCGAAAAAGCGCTACCACCTGGCGGAGCCCGGCCGCGCGCGCCTGGAGGGCAACCGCGAACGCCTGTCCCTCATGTTCAACAAGCTCAAGCACGTCGCGCGCAAGATGGACTGGATGCGCCAGGCGTGGAGCGGCGAGCCGCGCAGCACGGGCCCCGAAGGCGAGGACACCGCGACCGGATGGCTGCCGGAATTCGTGGAGGCCCGCCAGGCGCTCAAGCGCGCGCTGCTGGAACGCACCGACGCCACGCCGAAGGAGCAGCGCCGCATCGCGGCCATCCTGGCGCGCGCAACGGAAGACATCACGGGCTCCTGTTCCTGATTTCAGACCTCATTCCCGGAGTTCCCATGACCCGTACCGACCTCAACGTCGAACGCGTCCGCCACGACCTGAAGATGCGCGCGCTGACCGTGGCAAGCGTCGAACGCATCGCCGGCCTGCTGGCCCGCGTCACCTTTACCGGCGACGATCTGCACGACTTCGTGTCGGCCTCGTTCGACGACCATGTGAAGCTGTTCTTTCCCGCCGACCCATCGCAGCCCCCGGCGCTGCCCGCCGTCGGGCCGGAGGGCGTCAAATTTCCTGAGGGCGCGCCCAAGCCCGCCGCGCGCGACTACACGCCGCGCCGCTACGACACGGCGAGCAAGGAGCTCGTCATCGATTTCGTGCTGCATGGCGACGGCCCGGCCTCGACCTGGGCTGCGCAGGCCGCGCCGGGCCAGCAGTTGGGCATCGGCGGGCCGCGCGGCTCTTTCGTGGTGCCCACGGGCTTCGACTGGCATGTGCTGATCGGCGACGAAACCGCCTTGCCCGCCATCGCGCGCCGCCTGGAAGAGCTGCCCGCGGCCGCGCAGGCGCTGGTGCTGATCGAAGTGCCGGCCGAATCGAACGAGATCCCGCTGCCCACCGCGGCCCGGGCTTCCATCCGTTGGCTGCATCGCAATGGCACCGCGCCGGGCCATAGCGTCCTGTTGCTGGAGGCCGCGCGCGAGCTGCGCCTGCCGCCCGGCGAAGGCTATGTCTGGGTGGCGGCGGAGTCGGCCGTGGCCAAGGCGCTGCGGGAAATCATGGTTGCGGGGCATGGCGTCGACAAGAGCCGCATCCGCGCCGCCAGCTATTGGAAGCGCGGCGCCGTCGCCGTGCATGAGTCGCACGAAGGCTGAGCGCGGGCGTCAAGCCCCGGTCAGCGCCAGCAGGTTCCGCACGCGCCCGCCGGCGCCTTGCTCTCGCACCGCCAGCCCCAGCACCGCGCGCGGCCAGTCCAGCGCGAAAGGGCGGTACACGACGCCATCGGGCCGCAAGTGGCGCAGGGACGCCGGCACGACCGCCACGCCCATGCCCGCGGCCACCAGGTTCACCGCGGACGACAATTGCGGCGCGCGCTGCCCGATCTGCGGGCTCAGGCCGTGTTGCCGGCATGCCGCCATGATGTCGGCGCTAAGCCCGTAGCCGGACTTGCGGGAATACAGGATGAAGCGTTCCCGCGCCAGGTCGGCGGGCGCCAGCCGCTTGCGCCGCGCCAGCGGGTGGCCGAGAGGCAGCGCCACCACCAGGGGCTCCTGCGCCAGCTCGATGAACGCCAGGCCGCCGTCCAGCGCGAAGGGCGGCCGCACGAAAGCCGCATCGATCGCGCCGCCGCGCAGTTGCGCCACCAGCGTTTCGCTGTCGCCTTGCGATAGCGTCATCTCCACGTCCGGGTAGCGCTGCCGGTACAGACGGATCAGCTCGGTCACGACGCCATTGAACGACGCGGACTCCGTGAACCCCAGAGTCAGTTCCCCGATCTCGCCGCGCGCGGCGCGCTGCGCCGCCAGGACGGCGGCCTGCGCGCGCTGCAGGATGTCCTGCGCGCATGCGAGGAAGGCGCGGCCCGCGTCGTTCAGGGCCACGCCGCGGCCGGTGCGGTCAAAGAGCGGCGTGCCCACTTCCTGCTCCAGCTGGCGGATCTGCTGGGACAGAGGCGGCTGCGCCATGCCCAGCTGTTCCGCCGCCCGAGTGAAGTGTTGGGCCTCGGCGGTGGCGACGAAGTAGCGTAGATGGCGCAGTTCCATATCAGTATGTAGAAAATACCAATTATCAATTTTCCATATATTGGACATTCTATTCCGGCGGGCCGATCATGGCGGCATCGCTCCACTCCCGCAAGGAATCCGCATGAACGCCCCTCCCAAACCCAGTACCCTGTTGCGCCAGCGCCTGGCCGAGGACATCGTCGTTGCGCCCGGCGCCTACGACGGCATGTCGGCCCGGCTGGTGGCCGCGGCCGGCTTTCCAGCCGTCTACGCCAGCGGCGGGGCCATTGCGCGCGCGGCCGGCTACCCGGACATAGGCCTGCTGAGCTTTACCGAAGTGATGGACCGGGTGGAGAAGATCGTGGACGCCAGCGGCCTGCCCGTGGTGGCGGACGCCGATACGGGCTTCGGCGGATCGGCCAACGTGGAGCGCACCGTGCGCATCATGGAGCGTGCCGGCGTGGCGGCTTTCCACATCGAGGATCAATCCTTTCCCAAGCGCTGCGGCCACCTGGACGACAAGAGCCTGGTCGACGTGGAAGAGATGTGCCGCAAGGTGCGCATCGCGCGCCAGACCCTGAGCGACGCCGATGCGCTGGTGATCGCCCGCACCGACGCCATCGCGGTGGAGGGCTTCGACGCGGCGCTGGTCCGCGCGGAGCGCTATCTGAAGGCGGGCGCCGACATGCTCTTCGTGGAAGCGCCCGAGACGCCGCAGCAGATCCAGGCCATCGCGCAGCGCCTGCCCGGCCTGAAGCTCATCAATATGTTCCATGGCGGCAAGACGCCGCTGGTGCCGCTGCCCGAGCTCGCGGCCATGGGCTACCGCCTGGTCATCATTCCGTCGGATCTGCAGCGCGCGGCCATCCACGCCATGCAGGACACGCTGGCCGCCATCCGGCGCACGGGCGACAGCAGCGAGATGGCCGACAGGCTGACCAGCTTCAAGGAACGCGAGGAAATCGTGCAGACCCGCCGCTACCTGGCGCTGGACGCGCAATAGGCGTCCAGCGCCGGGGCGGGCGTCATTTGCGGCAGCGCTTGGGCAGGGTCAGCGGCCACAGCCGCTGGTTGTGCGAGCCATACAGCGCGCGCACGCCGCATTCCATGGCCACCCGCGCGACCTGTCGGCCGGTGGGGTCGATGATCATCGACATGTCCATCGTGGACACGACGGCGCGCTGGCCCTGGAAGCGCGACACGACGTCGTACGCGGGCAGGATGGCCAACTGGCCTTCGTTGTTCGCGTAGCCGTAGGCGCTGTCCGTGTAGACAGGCGCCAGGCCTTCGCTCAGCGGCCCCAGCACGTCGAACGCAGGACCGGTCAGCGCGCCCTTGCCGTCGATCGCGCGCATGGCGTTGCTCGACAGGCGCGACACCGCGAACCCTTCCGAATATCCGGATGCGTATCCGTCGACGGTGAGGCGGGCCTTGCCGTCGAGCCCCGTATAGTCCGTCTTCTGCCTGTCGTTGGCGTAGTAGCGACGCAGCAGCGTGGTAGAGCCGAGGGGCCAGCTCCATTCCCCGGAAGGCAGCGCGGTAACGGTCTTGCCCTGCGCGTCGATCACGCGCGCGCCGTCGGTGTCCGTCAGCAGCGCGCGCGCGGGCGAGCCCCGGAACGTGCCGCCGACGGCGGAGCCGGGCGCGATCTGCCACTGGCCCTGCGCGTTCAGGTAGCCGCTGCGCGCGGCGCGGCGGATCGCCATCCAGTCCCCGAGGCGGCTATAGCTGGCGTCTTCCATGTCCAGGGTGTCGGATCCATCGGGCGAGACGATCCAGCGGTGCGTGCCGTCGCCGGCCATGATGGCGCCGTCTTCGTCCACGCCCGTCTGCAGCCTGGGCAGGAAGGCGGTCAGCGCGCGGCCCCGGGCATTGAACAGGGCTGCGGGACGCTCGTATTCGTCCTCTTGGGGGCCGGCCTGCTGCACCTTCCACAGCTGCGCGTTGACGCGTTCCGCGGCATGGTGGCTGGCCGGCACGATCCATTGGCCCTGGCGGTCGACGACGCCCACGCGGTCCGGCCCCAGCGACGCGATGGCCTGGCCATCCTGGAAGTCGCCGATGTGCTGGTAGAGGGGGGGCGACAGTTCCTTGCCCGCCACGAAGTCGTACAGGCCCCAGCGCGCGTCCTCGGCCGCGGTCTTCAGGAAGCGGACCACGCCGGGCGCGACGACTTCCGTCTCGAAGTAGTCGGGCAGCGCGTAGGTCTTGCCGTCGCGGTCGATCATGCGGCTCACGCCGCCTGCGTAGGCCAGCGCATAGCCGTGGCGGAACGCCCCGATGTGCTGTTGCACGGGCAGGTCCATGGGCTTGCCGGCGGCATCCAGCAGCCGCATGCCGTCCGCCGTTTCCGCGGCATAGCGCAGCTGCGCCGCCTTCAGGTCGCTTTGCTGCGGAACAAGGTAGTCGTCGTAGCCGTCGGCGCCGTCCAGCGGGATCACCGCCGTCCAGGAAGGATCCGCCGCGATGCTGCCGTCGGCCAGCACCAGGCCGGCGCCGGTCTCGCTGCCGCAATGGCAGTAGCCATGCGCCAGCAGGCCGAGCGGGCCGCCGGCGATGTCCAGGGGCAGTTGCCTCAGCGCCATTTCCTGCGCGGCCGCGACGGCTTCCGGCTTGAGCAGCGCTCGCCCTTCGGCATCCAGCACGTTCAGCAGCCCGCCCTCCTTGAAGAGCCATAGCTTGCCTTGCCGTACTTCCATCCGGCCGACCTCGTCCAGCCCGGCGGGCGCCGTGTCGCCATGGAGCCAGGCGCCCGTGGGGGTCAGCAGGCCGACGGGGACGCGCTCCGCGTTCGAGAACAGCACGTAGCCTTCATCGTCGGCGGCGACGGACAGGCCCGCGCCCAGCTCCAATGGCTCGCCGTGGCCCGGAGCCAGCGCCATGAGCCTGCCGCCGGAGGGGTAGAGGAGGATATCGCCGTAGCGCTGGGATCCGTAGGCCTCATCCGATTTCAGTTTGGCCACGGGCTCGCCCGCGGCATTCAGGACAACATAGTTGCCGCGGCCCAGTTCCGCGCTCCAGAAGGCCTTGCCCAGGGGCGACAGGTTCCGGTAGCCCTGGTCTTCGCCGATCGGCTTGCCTTCCGCGTCCAGCAGTACCGCGCCGCGCGGGCCGTAGGCCGTGGCCAGCACGCCCTCGTCGCGGGAGGTCGAGATGTCTTCGTAGACGGGTTCCAGCACCCAGTTCCATTTCTGGTCCACCAACCCATACCGGCCCTCGTCCGACATCGCGACGTACAGGCCCTTCCCGAAGGCCGTGGTCAGCTGCGTGCGGGAATCGCCGTAGCGGCGCTCGCCGGTGTTGGAGCGATATTCCAGTTTGTATTCCACCGTGGCCAGGGCCGGCACGCCGTCCTGCAGATGGAGGGACGCCACGCTCTCGTCCAGCGGTTCGCCCACGCGCTTGCCCTGGCGGTCTATCAGTTCCTTGCGGCCGTCGATCGTGGCCACGGCCAGGCCGATCTCCGCGAAGTCCTGCACCGCGTGGAATTGCGGCCGCACGGCCATCCGGCCGCGCGTATCGATGAAGCCCCACAGGCCTTGCCATTTGACGGCGGCCAGGCCGTGGCGGAAATCGCGTACCGCTTCGAAGATCGGCGGGATGGCCAGCCGGCCATTCTGGTCCAGGAAACCCCATGCGTGGCGGCGCAGCGAATTGTCGCCAGGGGCCGGGCCGGCGCCTTCCAGGGCGGACGGCAGCAGCACCGCCGCGCGCTGGTCGGACAGCGCCCGGATGCAGCCGTTGACGTAGGGGCTCCCCAGGCCCGAATCCGGCGTGGCATTGCTGTCGTAGGGGGCATTTTCCAGGCAGGCGTCATGTCCGCCGTATTGCGCATGGGCGGACAGGGACACGCCCAGCGCGCCCAGGGCGCAGGCAAGGCGGGTGATGCGTAGCGCGCGTGACTTCATGATTGTTCCGCTTTGGCGTTGACGGGGGCGAGTTCGAACTTGTCGGCCGTGGGGCAGCTCATCTTCTCCTGCGGCCAGGTGATGCGGCCGACGTTGTCCAATATCGTCACCGTGTCGCACACCACGGCAAACGTCGCGAGGGGCTCTCCTTTGGTATCGATGAATTGCATGAATCCGTCCTGGCGCACCAGCGCGCGTTCTTCCTGGAAGTTCGCGGCCCAGGTGAACAGGGGCGGGATGGCATAGCGGCCGGTCAGGTCGATGTAGCCGTAGAACTTGCCGGTGCGCTGCTTGCGCTGCGCCGCGGCAAGTCCGTTTTTCAGCGGTCCCAGCGAGTCGAAATGCGGCCCGACCACCCGCTTGCCGCTGGTGTCGAGGAACCCGTACTTGCCGTTGCCCCCGCCGCCGCGATAGGGCACGACGCCTTCGCTGGCGCTCCGCGTTTCCACGCTGTACGTGCCGGGGATGCGCGTGATCTCCTTGCCCTGCAGGTCCGTCATGATGGTGCTGGACGTTTCGTCGTCCTCGAAGACGATGCGCTTCATGGTGGCCAGCGGCGTCCCGTCGCCGCGCTTGCCGAGCATCGGCTTGCCATCCTGGTCGATCACGCGGTAGCGCGATCCGTCATAGGCGCGGGCAAGGCCTTCGGGCTGCACGAAGAAGGGATTGAACTCGCCGTAGAGGGCAGGCACTTTCAATTCGCCCCGGGCGTCGATCGCGCCTTTGCGTTCTTCGTTCTCGACGTAGATCCAGTCCTCGTATTGCTCCCGGCGCGCGGGCGGGCCGTCGGAGAGGCGCAGGGCGCGGCCTTGCGCATCGAAGAGCACGGTGCCGGTATCCGCCAGCTTGGCGATGTAGCGTCCGCCCTTCAGCTTTTCCGGCTTCTCCGACAGCAGTTCGCTGGACTTGCCGTCGCGCAGATTGACCAGCCGGTAGGCGCGGTCGGAGTAGCCGCCGCGGCGAGATTTGGATTCGGCGTCGCGGACCAGCATCAGGCCATTGCCCAGGTACTCCAGGTCATACGCGCTTTCGTAGGTGGCGGGCAGCACCCACAGGCCCTTGCGGTCGACGACGCCCCAGCGGCGCTTGTCCTGGACCTTGGCCCAGCCATCCTCGAATTTCTCGATCTGGTCGTACACCGGCTTGAGCACGGGCGCGCCGTCGCGCACGCTCCAGGCGCCCCAGCGCTGCTCACGGTTCTCGTCCGGCTCGCGATAGAGGATCAGCTCGCCATCGAATTCCGCGGCGCTGTCCAGGATCGCGGCGGGAACGGCGGCGGTCTTGCCGCGCGCGTCGATCAGCACGCTGCCGCGCCGCTTCGCCGCCTCTTGAGGGCGGGCCCAGGCGTAAGGGCCGCGGAAGGAGCGGATATCGAGGAAGCGGGGCGGAATCGTCCAGTTGCCTTCGGCGTCGATTGCGCCGGTCTTGTTGGCGCGGGTGCGGACGGGCAGGGGCATGGCGGCGTCATAGGCCGAGATATCTTCCCACTCCGCATTCGTGACGATCCTGCCCGTGGGGGTCAGGATGCCCATGGGCAGCGAATAGTCGAGCGGGTTCAGCAGCGCCAGGGGCAGCCGGGCCCGGGCGCTGTCGCCGCGCGCGCGGTCGCTGGGGTCGAAGGCGCGGACGCGATAGGCACGGAGTTGCGCGAGCGTGGCGGCATCCAGCAGCGGCTTGCCGTCGCGCGTGTAGATCTGTACCAGGCCGCCTTCGCTGACTTCGGCGCCGCTGGCCGCCTCGGCCGCCTCGGCTGCCGCGCTGGCCGCGGCGGCAGGAGGGGCGGGAGGCGCGGGCGCGACGGCCACCATGGGAGGCGACGGCACGTCGGGCGGGGCCAGGGCGGCGTCGGCCGCGGCGTCTGCAGCATCCGCGGCGGCATCCGCCGTTAGCGCATGGTTCGTCACTGCGGTCTCGGCATCGGCCCCGGCCGCGGCTTCGGCCGGCATCGCGGCGTCCACCGCTACGCCCGGCGTTTCCGGACCGGCATCCACGCCGACTCCGTCTTGCGCGGTGGCTTCGGCGCCCGCGGCCGGCGCCTCCGCCTGCGCGGCGTTGCCGGGCAGGTTGCCGAAAACCCAGGCCAGGCCGTCGCGCACGTCCACTTGGCCCTGGCCGACCGCGACCTTCTGAAGCTTGCCGGCGGGATCGACCAGCAGCACCGCCTCGTCGTCGACCAAGAAATGCCAACCGTCCTTTTCCTGCGTTCTCGCGTAGTCGGAGGCGAAGCGATGCAGCACCTCGCGCTTGCCGTTCAGCAGGAGCGCCTTGTCGCGGTCGCCGGGCTTGGCCAGCCACAGGCCGGACGCCACGAATTGCAGGTGCGTGTAGCGTTCGGGCGCGAGCTCCTGGCCGCGCGCGTCCACGAACTGCCAGCGCCCGTCGCGCCTGACGGCTAGCATATTGCCGTCGCGCACCGGCGTTTCCTCGGACCTGAGCGTGTGCGGTTCGATCGCCCAGCTGCCGTCCGTATTCAGCAGGCCCCACCAGCCGCTATAGCGGGTGTCGCGCAATTGGGCTGGCAGGTAGCCGTCGGTGGGGGCCGCCAGCCTCATCACGCCTGCGGGCAGCGTGACCGCCTTGCGGGTCTCGGCGTTGAACAGTTTCGGCGGCTGGGGCATTTCCATCGACGCCAATTTCTGGCCGGGCTGGAAGCCCCAGCTGCGGGTGCCCAGCGGGAAGACCTTGATCACCTTGCCTAGCCGGTCGATCAGCACGTCGCGGCCGTCGTCCTCGACCAGCGCCGTGCCTTCGGCGTTAAAGCCGGTGGCGCGCGTGTAGCGGGGTTCGATGGCCCACTTGCCCTTGCGATCGATATAACCCCAGCGATCGCCCTGGCTCACGGCGGCCAGGCCGTTCTGGAACGATTCGGCTTCGGTGTAGGCGGGCGTGATCGCCATGCGGCCTTGCTTGTCGATGTAGCCCCACGTGCCCGCGTTGTCGCCGGCCGATCCCGTCAGCACCGCTGCCAGGCCTTCCTGGTAGGGCTGTTGGCAGTCCGGGCGCGAGCCCTGGTCGAGGAATCCGCTACTGCAGCGGCTCATCCAGTCGGATTGCGCCTGAGCCGGGCCCTGGAAGATGGCCAGGCCGCTCAGCGCCAGGGTGAGCGCCAGCGGCTTGAGAGCGAGCCGGGCCTTCATTGCGCGGCGAGGCGGAGTCGGGCCGCCGAAGCAAAAGGGCCGAGCGGAGCGTGCCACATGGTCATAGGTCTGCCAGAAGGAGAAGGGAAGGCAGCACTGTAACGACGCGTAGCAAGCAATGGCTCGATAAATGTAACGATAGAAAACGAAGCGTTAACGGGGCATTCACCGGCGGCGCAAACGGCCCGATCGGAAGGACGATTGGCCTGGCGGATTCAGTCGTCCAGCCGCAAGCCGTGAGCCTGCATGCGCGTGCGCAACAGGGCGCGGGCGCGCGACAGGCGGCTGCGCACCGTGCCGACGGGCACGCCCAGGCGGGCTGCGGCGTCCTCGTAGGAGAGGTGTTCCACGCAGATCAGCAACAGGACCTGGCGCGAGCCCCGGGGAATTTCCTCCATGGACAGGTCCAGCACGCTTATCGTCTGCCGCAATTCCGCCTGCGCGGATGGGTCGGGGCGCGGACAGGCTTCGGGTTCGAGCAGGCTCTCGTCCACGAAGGTGTAGCGCCGCTCGGCTGCCCGCGAAAGATAATTGCGGATCAGGTTCAGGGCAATGCCGTACAGCCAGGTCGACGGTTTGCTGTCGCCGCGAAAATGCGCATACGACAGCGACATTTCCACGAACGCCTGTTGCGTGATGTCGTCCGCTTCCGTGTGGTTGCCTATGTGCCTGCCCACGAAGCGCCGCAGCGGAACGCGCTGTTCGCGCACCAGTTGCCCGATGAGGTCGGACGGCGCCGAGCGCGGCGAGGCGGGCTGGGGGGCATGATGGAGAACGGCGGTGGGAGCAGGGTGCATGGCGACGGTGCAGCGGTTCATGGACGGATTGCTCGATCCCCCGTGGCCTTTGCGGAAGGGATGGCGGGGCGCTGCGGAGCCAGTCTAGTGTTGGAAGATTCAGTAGCAAATACGGCGCATGCCGTATTTTTCCGACCCGCCGCGCGCGGGCGTCAGGCCGTGGGCAGGCCCAGGCGCACTGCGTAGGCGACCAGTTCGGCGGTGTTGTGCAGGGCGAGTTTGCGCATCAGGTTCTCGCGGTGCTTGCGTGCCGTGAAGGGGCTGATGTGCAGCGCCTGTGCGATCTGCGCCGCCGTGGCGCCGAGCGCCGCCAGCGCCAGCACTTGCTGCTCGCGCGGTGTGAGGGTTTCAGCGGGGACCGCGGGCAGAGGGGCCTGCGGCGCGCGGGCGCGGGCCGGCCCGTCCGTCAGCTGCGCGATGGCGTCGAGCAGCGCCTGGGCATTGCCCGTCTTGGCCAGGTATGCGTCGGCGCCTGCCTCCAGCACCGCCGCGCGCGTGCGCGCGTCGGTGTTCGCGGTCAGCACGATGATGCGCAATGCCGGGTGGCTCGCGCGCAAGGCGCGCACCCAGCCCGACCCCGATACGCCGGGCATTCCCAGGTCCAGCACCAGCAGGTCCGCGCCATGCGCCGCCAGCAGGGCCAGCACCTGTTCGCCCGTCGCGGCCTCGTCGATCGCGCCGATGGCGGCGGGCATGCCGGCCAGCACCATCTTCAGGCCTTCGAGCACGATCCCGTGGTCATCGGCCAGCAGGATGCGCAGGGGCGCGCGAGGGGCGGGGAAGATCATCGGGGGGACGGGCGGAATCGACCACGAAATGTGTCAGAATGATGCGTCATTATAGGGACCCATCCCTGCCAGGCCCATGACTCCCTCCGCCGCCTCCGCCGCGCAGCCCCCGGCCCCTTCCTCCGAGTATTCCCGCGCCATCCAGGCGCCGTCCCCGCCCGTGCTCACGGAGACCGCTTCAACGGCTGCCGCGCTGGCCGGCCTGTTGTACCGGCAGTCCTACGGCGTGCTGTTCGCCAATTTCGCGGTAGTGGTGCCCGTTGCCTACGTGATGCGGACCAGCGTCCCGGCATGGCTGCTGCTGGCCTGGGCCGGCGCCATCTACGTGCTTACCGGGCTCAGGGCGTTGGTCAACCGCGCCTTCCTGCGGCGCCAGGTCCCGGCCGAGGCGCTCGGGCGCTGGGTGGGCGGCTTCAGCGCGCTGTCCTGGCTGTCCGGCCTGCTGTGGGGGCTGGCTGGCCTGGCTGCCGTGCTTTCGCAGGACGACACGATGCTGGCGTTCGGCTGCGTCATGCTGGCGGGCATGTGCAGCGGCGCCGTGCCATCGCTATCGGCCTATCCGCCGGCCTACGCGGGCTCGGCGCTGGCCATGCTGGCGCCTTTCACCGTGGCCTGCCTCGCCGAAGGGGACGGCGTGCACCTGGTGTACGCGGCCTTCGCCGTGTGCCTGTTCGGCGTCAATCTCTATTTCAGCGCGATCACCTACCGCAGCCTCAAGACCACCGTAGCGCTGCGTTTCGAGAACATGGCCCTGATCCGGAATTTGGAACGCGAGCGCGACCGCGTCGCCGCCGCGGACCAGGCCAAGACGCGTTTCCTGGCCGCCGCCGGGCACGATCTGCGCCAGCCCGTCCACGCGCTGGGCCTGTTTACCGACATCCTGGCCAGCCGGGCCGAGCAGGGCCACGTCAGCCCGCAGGACACGCTGCACGTGGCGCGGCGCCAGCAAACCGTACTGGAGGGACTGAACCGGCTGCTGGACGGCTTGCTGGACGTCTCCCGCATGGACGCGCACCTGCTGCGCGTGGAGCAGCGCCGGCTGCGGCTGGACGATCTGTTCGAAAGCCTGCGGCAGGACTACGAACCGCAGGCGCTCGCGCATGGGCTCAGGCTGACCGTCCTGCCCACGGACGTCGAACTGGACACCGACCCGGCGCTGTTGCGCCGTATTTTGGACAATCTGCTGGGCAACGCGCTGTCGTACACGCCGAGGGGCCGCGTGCTGCTCTGCGCCCGGCCCCGGCGCGGCGGTACGCTGATCCAGGTGTGGGATACCGGCGTCGGGATCGCGCCGCAGGCGCAGGAGACGGTGTTCGCTGAATTCACGCGCGGCGCGGGGGCGCCCGGCGGCCAGGGGCTGGGCCTGGGGCTGGCCATCGTCCGCCGGCTGTCGGGGTTGCTGGGCTACGAGGCCACCCTGCGGTCCCGGCCCGAGCGCGGGTCGGTGTTTTCGATCTGGGCGCCGGCGGCCGCTGACATTCCCGCAAGGCATGCAGCGGGCAAAAAATAATCGGTTGAATCCCGGGCGCGGCCCCCCTGTAATAGGCACGGTGCCCGCCCGAAGGGGGGCGAAGTCTTATGCAGAGGTCCGCCATGCCCGCCGTACGCAAGTCTTCCCTGGATGCCCCTCAACTCTGGCTGCTGGTCCTGGCCGGCGGCGTCGTCATGGGCCTGGCCCTGGGCGCGCGCCACGTGCAGGGTCTGTTCCTGCTGCCCGTCACCATGGACCGGGGCTGGAGCCGGGAAACCTTCGCCATGGCCATGGCGGTGCAAAACCTTACCTGGGGCATTGTCCAGCCCTTCACCGGCATGATCGCGGACCGCTACGGGTCGGCCAAGGTCATTGCGGGCGGCCTGGCGTGCTACGCGCTGGGGCTGGCCGGCATGGCCCATGCCGCGACGCCCGCGGCCTTTCTGTGGACGGCGGGCGTATGCATCGGCGTGGCCCTGTCCGGCACGGCGTTTGCCGTGGTCTACGGCGCGCTGAACCGCCTGGTGGCGCCGGAGCGGCGCAGCTGGGCGCTGGGCGTGGCGGGAGCGGTGGGCGGATTGGGCCAGTTCACCATGGTGCCGGCCGCGCAGTGGCTGATCGGGGGCTGGGGCTGGGTCGCGGCCCTGCTGTCGTTCGCGGTGGTTTGCGCCATGCTGCTGCCCCTGGCGTTTCCGCTGAGGGAGCCGGACAACCGGCCGCAGGACGCGAACGCCCCGGACGCCGGCCTGTCGCTGCCGGCGGCCATCCGCGAGGCCTTCTCCCAGCCGGGGTTCTGGCTGCTGAACCTGGGGTTCCTGGCCTGCGGCTTCCAGCTCGCCTTCATCGGCACGCACCTGCCGGCCTACCTGATGGACAAGGGCCTGCGCGCGTCCGACGGGGTGGCCGCGCTGGCCATCATCGCCCTGGCCAACGTCATGGGCACGTATGTCTGCGGCCTGCTGGGCGGGCACCATCGCCGCAAGTATCTGCTGGCGGGCATCTACCTGATCCGCGCGGCGGCCATCGCTCTGTTCGTGCTGCTGCCGTTGTCGACGTGGAGCGTATACGCTTTCGCGGCCGTCATGGGCTTCATCTGGCTGGGCACCGTGCCGCTGACCAACGGGCTGATCTCGCAGGTGTTCGGCGTGCGCTACATCACGACGCTGTTCGGCTTCGTGTTCTTCGGCCACCAGCTGGGATCGTTCCTGGGGGTATGGCTGGGCGGCATCGTATTCGAGGCGACCCGGTCCTACGACTTGATCTGGCTTGGCGCCATGGCGCTGGGCGTGCTGTCGGCCGCGCTGCACTGGCCGATCGACGATCGCGAGATCCGGCGCGCCCGCGGCGCGGCCGGCGCGGCGGGCTAGAGCGGCCGGTGCTGCGTGCCCGCGCCCATGGTGACGTGCAGCATGCGGCAGGGGGCGAGGACCTTGACCGTGTGCCACGCGCCCCGCGGAATCACATAGGCGTCGCCCGCCTGCAGCCTGATGGCCTGGATGCCGGTGGGCCATTCCAGCTGCAACTCGGCCGCGCCGGACATCAGGCGCACGACCTCGTCGGCCTCCGGATGCATTTCCCATTGCGGCCAGTCCGAGGAAAATGTGTATTCGGACAGCAGCCAGCCGCGTCCGAACCGGTCGAGTTCATCGGGCGGCCGGGACCAGAATGCGTCCCCGCCTTCCACGGTGGAGCTGGCGCCCGAGGCGTCCAGCAGGACATAGTGCGATGACAGATCGGTAGCCATGATGCGCTTCCTTGGGTGAGGGGCGTCGGGCCAGTGTAAAGCGATATCATGTCGGTCATCGGCAACACAGGAGAGGGCGATGAGCCAGGGATTCGACGGCGTCAGGCCCGCGTCCGAGTCGTCCATCGAGATCGGCTTCTTCCATGACGGCCGGCATTGCGTCGAGCGCATCCGGGCCAAGCCCACCGCCGCCAATCTGAAACGCGCGGCCGAGCGGCGGGCCGCCATCCTGGAAGCCATCGCGCGAGGCGAGTTCGACTACGATGCCGAATTTCCGAAACGCGGCCGCGCGGCCAAGCCATCACAGGGTTCCGCATGACGAGCAACGAACATCTGGAAATCAATGATCTGACGCCCGAGGCCTTCCGTGCCTACGGCTGGATGCTGGGCAAACCCATGCCGGACGGCAACGGCGTGCCGCTGTATTCCAACCCGGCCACCGACTTCTGGCAGGAACACCTGTTCAATACCGGCGCGGGCGGCGACGCCGAGCTGCTGTGGGTCAACTATCGCAGCCAGTCCCGGGAAATCGCGAGCCTGGAAAAGCACCTGCTGACCCAGCAGGCCATCGTCCCCCTGACGGGCGAAATCATCCAGGTCGTGGCGCGCAGCGCGGCGGACGGCAGCCCCGACCTGTCCACCCTGGCGGCGTTCCGGGTGCCGCAGGGGCAGGGCGTCTGCATGCGGCCCGGCTGCTGGCACGCCACGCGCGTTGCCGATGCCGAGGTCACCTGCCTGATGCTGACGCGCCGCTCCACCACCCTGGACCTGATCCAGCACCTGACCACGGACGCCGCCGCCAGCGAAAGCGCGATCGCGTCCATCCCCGCGCAGCAGCTCGAAGGCGCGAGCCAGGCGGCCTGAGGCCGCGTTCCAGCGCCCGGCCAGTGGCGGCCCCCTCGGCCCGCCCCGTCGGATTCGTACCCCAGCCGCGCGAAAGGCGGCCATTTGCCGCAGTCGCTATCCGTCCGGAACAGGGCGCGGAATGCGTCGAAGGGCGCCTGCGGTTCGCGCGCCGGGATCGCGGCGCCGCCGCCGCGTGCCGCCTGCATCCGGATATAAGAGCGGCGCGCGCGTTCCCGTGCGGGAGACGCCTATTCTTCTACATCTTCGGGAAATGTGACAGAATCCCCGGGGAATTCACGCCGTGCGCGGGACGCCGCCGCCCGGGCGCCGTCCAGTTCAAGCGTTGGAGCCTCGAATGCGCGACCGTCACATCAGCACCGGATCCATTCTTGCGGGCAGTCGCCACCGCTTTGCGCGGGCCGCCTTCCGGCTGGCCGCCGCGGCCATGCTGGCAGGCGCCCTGGCCGGATGCAGCTTCAACTCGCCCGATGCCGCCTCCGGTTCGCAATCGGTGGGCATCGACGGCGTCAGCGCGCAGCAGGCGCGCGCCATCGCCCGCGAAGCCTATCTGTACGGCACCCCCATGGTTGCCAGCTACCAGGCCATGTACGCCTTCAGCATCGACAAGAGCAGCCCGCAGTACAAGGGGCCGTTCAATACCGTCAACAGCGTGGCGCGCCTCTTCACGCCCGAGGACAAGGCCTCTGCAACGCCCAATTCCGACACGCCGTATTCGTTCGCGGTGCTGGACCTGCGGGCGGAGCCCGTCGTCATCAGCGTGCCCCCGATGGAGCCGGGGCGCTACTTCGCGCTGCAGTTGATGGATCTGTACACGCATAACTTCGCCTACATCGGCAGCCGCAGCACCGGCAACGGCGGCGGCAGGTTTCTGGTGGCCGGCCCGCGCTGGAATGGCAAGACACCCGCGGGCATCACCAAGGTCTTCAAGTCGGAAACGGAACTGGTCAACCTGGTGGGCCGCACGCAGCTCTTCAATGCCGCCGACCTGAACAACGTCAAGCGCATCCAATCGCGCTACAAGATCCAGACGCTGTCTTCCTTCCGCAGGCAGCGTCCGCCCGCGCCCGCGGCGGAAGTGCACTGGGTCCCCGCCGAGCCGCCGGCGCAGTTGCGCAGTTCGCTGGAGTTCTACAACCAGCTGGCGTTCCTGTTGCAGTTCGCGCCCGCGCATGCCTCCGAGGCGCCGCTGCGCGAGCGCTTCGCCAGCATCGGCCTGCGGCCCGGCGAACCCTTCCAGACCGACAATATCCACCCCGCGCTGCGCCGCGCCTTGCAGGAAGGCATGCACGACGGCCAGAACGATATCGACAAGAAGCGCGAGGCCCTGAATGGCCGGACCGACGGGCTGTACGGCGACCGCAAGGCGCTGAACAACAATTACCTGGCGCGCGCCACCGGCGCGCAGGTCGCCCTCGGCGGCGGCAGCCGCGAGGAAGTCCTGGCGCCCGTGCTGGAGAAGGACGCCTACGGCCAGCTGCTGGATGGGCGCAACTCATACACCCTGCGCTTCCCGCCGCGCGGCCTGCCGCCCGTCAGGGCATTCTGGTCCATGACCATGTACCGGCTTCCCGACCAGCAACTGGTGCCCAATCCCATCAAGCGCTATCTGATCAACTCATCCACGTTGCGGTCGTTGAAGCGGGATGCGGATGGCGGGGTGACGATCTACATCCAGCCGGAGTCGCCGGGGAAATCCAAGGAGTCCAATTGGCTGCCCGCCCCGCAGGGGCCGTTCATGGTGGCGATGCGGTATTACTGGCCCAAGCCCGCCATGCTGGACGGCAAGTGGACACAGCCGGAAATCAGGCGGGTGGCAAGATAGCGGCATGAAGCGCAATTTCAATATCCACGACCTGCGTATCTTCTATACGGTGGTCATGACCGGCTCGACCCGGCAGGCCGCGCAGGTCATGCACCTGACGCAGCCCGCCATCAGCCACGCCATTTCGCGCCTGGAGGGGGCCACGGGCGTGCAGCTGTTCGACCGCTCCCACAAGACGCTGCGGCCGACGGAGGCCGGGCAGTACCTCTACAGCGAGGCGAAGTTCGTGCTGGACGAACTGGTGCGCATCGACGAGGCGCTGCACAGCATCGAACAGTTCGGCGGCCGGGGCCTCAGGATCGCCTCGTCGCCCGCGTTGGCCCTGGGCTACGCGCCCGATGCCGTGCGCCGGTATCTGGACGCGAACGGCACCCGGCCGTTTTCCATCGACATCGAATCGTCCGTGCAGGCAATCAGCGCCGTCGAGACCATGCGCGCGGATTTCGGCCTGGGGGCGGTCAGCCGCGACAGCGCGCGCCTGAATTTCACGCCATTCCTGCGCGCCGACGTTGTGGCCATCGCGCATCGCGACCACCCCCTGGCGGCCCGCGACGTGGTCGCGGTGGGAGACATCCCGCCCGAAACCTACGTCAAGCCCTTATGGTCCGACTACGTCGTCGCGCAGGGCGATATCGCGGATTCGCTCATCCTGCGTTCGGGCATGCGGGCGCACATGTCGCTCGTGCCGGGCACCGTCCGCGCCGTGAAGGGCATCAGCCTGGTCAACGCGCTGTCCGCCTGGGACATCGCGGCCGCCTATCCCGACCTGGCGGTGCGGCCGCTAGCGTCGCGCCAGTGGTTCGACTTCCTGCTCATCACGCGCCGGGAGGCGCAGAACCAGGACTTGGCCGAGCGGCTGCTGGACGCGTTGCGCGCCACCGCCGAGGAACGCCGCGGCGGCATCTACGCCCAGGCCATCGAGCTGCTCGGCTGAGCCGCCCGGCCTCAGTCCGCCGGCGGCTGCCAGGGCAGGGATTGCAGGTCGCCGTCGATGCTGATCGCCTGCCCGCTGACCATCGCGCCGAACGGGCTGGCCAGGAACAGCGCCATGTTGGCGATGTCCGCCGCCCGCACGAACTGCCGCAGGCTGACGCCGGAAAGCTCCAGCCGGGTTTCTTCGTCGACGGTCAGCCCCATGTTCTTCGCCCGCGCCTCGATCACCCGTTCGATCCGCGGGCCCGCCACCAGCCCCGGCAGCAGCGCGTTGACGCGTATGCCATAGCCTCCCAGCTCCACCGCCAGCGAGCGCGTCAGGCCCACGACGCCCCATTTGGTCGCCGCGTAGGGCGTGCGCATCGGCACGCCCATGCGGCCCGCCACGGAGCTGATATTGATGATGCTGCCGCCGCCGGACGCGCGCAGCGCGGGCAGCGCGTGCCGCACCGTGTGGAACTGCGAGGCCAGGTTGATGTCCAGCGTCGCGTCCAGTTCCTGCGGCGCGATGTCGGCGATGCCTGCCGTCGGCCCGGCAATGCCGGCGTTGTTCACCAGCACGTCCAGCCCGCCCAGGTGCGCCAGCGCTTCCTGCATGTAGCGGTCGACTTCCTCGCGCCGGCTCACGTCGGCCCGCGACTTCGGGTGGGGGCAGGACGCCAGGGCCTGCTCGTCGACGTCGCAGATATGCACGCGGGCGCCGCGCTCCGCGAATGCGGCGGCGATCGCCGCGCCGATCCCCGCCGCGCCCGCGGTCACGATGACGCGCTTGCCGGAAAGGTCCACGGGCAGCGCGGAAATATCGCCCGGGACGTGGCTCTTGATGGTCATGGCTATTCCTTCTAGTTGCGTACGGGCCGTGCGGAGTCAGGGTTTCATCAGGCGGCAAGCCGATTCCTGGGGCGAGGTGTAGATCTGGTCGCCGGGCACGCGCGCCACGAGCTTGTAGTAATCCCACGGGCCCTTGGACTCCGACGGCTTCTTGACCTGCATCAGGAACATGTCGTGCACCATCAACCCGTCGGCGCGGATCTTGCCGTCCTTGGCGAAGAAGTCGTTCACGGGGTTGGCCTTCAGCCACTTCATGATCGTGTCGCCATCGGTGCTGTTGGTGGCCGCGACCGCCTTCAGGTAGGTCGACGTCGCGGAATAGTCCCCGGCCTGCAGCATGGACGGCTTCTTCTTCATGCGCGCTTCGAAACGCGCCGCCCATTGCCGGGAGGGCTCGTCCTGGTCCCAGTACCAGGCCGTCGTCAGGTACATGTCCTGGGCGGCCTGCAGGCCCAGCGCATGGACGTCCGTGATGATCACCAGCAGGCCCGCGATCTTCATCGCCGGCGTCAGACCGAACTCGGCGGCCGCCTTCACGGCGTTGCTGGTATCGCTGGCGGAATTCGCCAGACCCAGCACCGAGGCGCCCGATGCCTGCGCCTGCAGGATGAACGAGGAGAAATCCGCGGCGTTCAGCGGATGCCGAACGCGGCCCTTCACGTTGCCGCCGTCGGCCTGCACCACGGCCGACGCGTCGCGCTCCAGCGCGTGGCCGAAGGCATGGTCCACCGTCAGGAAGTACCAGTCCTTGTTGCCTTCCTTCATCATGGCCCGCGCCGTGCCGCGGGCGAGCGACACCGTGTCGTACACGTAATGCACGGTATAGGGCGTGCATTGCGCGTTGGTCAGCTCGGAGGCGCCGGCGCTCACGACGAAGAACGGCGTCTTCTTTTCTTCGGCCACTTTCGCCATGGCGAGCGCGGCTGCGGAGTTGGCGCCGGCGATCAGCATGTTCACGCCCTTCTGGTCCAGCCATTCCCGCGCGCGCGAAGAAGCGATGTCGGCGCGGTTCTGGTGGTCGGCCACCAGGACTTCCACCTTCTTGCCCGCCACCGCGCCGCCCAGGTCCGCCACGGCCATCTTGATCGCCTCGGCGCCGCCGGGGCCGTCCGCGTCCGCCGACAGCCCCGACATGTCCGTGATGAAGCCGATGCGGATGACGCCGTCGTCGGCCTGGGCCGCTCCGGCGATGCCGAACAGAGCGGCCAAGGCGGCCGCGCAAAGTGTCTTTTTCATGGTTGGTCTCCCCACTGGATGATGTTTTTCTTCAGAACGCGACGTTGTCGCGGCCCTTGAGCTGCAGCGTCTCGCGCGCATCGTCGGGCGTGGCGATCTGCAGGGACAGGTCCTCCAGGATGCGCCGGATCCGCCGCACCTGGTCCGCGTTCGACCGAGCCAGCTCGCCGGGGCCGTCCCACAACGAGTCCTCGAGCCCCACCCGCACGTTGCCGCCCATGGTAGCGGCCATCGTCGCCAGCGGCGTCTGCTTGCGGCCGGCGGCCAGCACCGACCAGATGTAGTCGTCTCCGAACAAGCGGTCCGCCGTGCGCTTCATCATCATCACGTCTTCGGGATGCGTGCCGATCCCGCCGCGTATGCCGAATACCGACTGGATCAGGAAAGGCGGTTTCAGCAGCTTGCGGTCCACGAAATGCGCCGCCGTGTACAGGTGGCCGATGTCGTAGCACTCGATCTCGAAGCGCGTGCCGTTGTCGCTGCACGAGGTCAGGATGTTCTCGATGTCCTTGAACGTGTTCTTGAAGATCAGGTCGCCGCTGCCTTCGAGATAGGGACGTTCCCAGGCATGCTTGAATTCCTTGAAGCGTTCCAGCAGCTCGTACATGCCGAAATTCATGGATCCCATGTTCAGCGAGGCCACTTCGGGCTTGAACTGCAGCGCGGGCGCCATGCGGTCGGCCAGTGGCAGCACCGGCGAGCCGCCCGTCGTGATGTTGATCACCGCGTCCGAGGCCTGCTTGATGCGCGGCAAAAACTGCGCGTAAAGCGCGGGATCCTGGGTAGGCTGGCCCGTGTCGGGCTTGCGCGCGTGCAAGTGCACGATGGCGGCGCCGGCCGCGGCGGCGTCCAGCGCGGACTGGGCGATTTCGTCTGGCGTTACGGGAAGATGGGGCGACATGGACGGCGTGTGGACCGAGCCGGTGATCGCGCAGGTGATGATGACCTTGTTCCTGGATTTTTTCATGGGGCTTGGGCGTGCGCGCCGCGCGCGCGGTTCATGGGTTTTCGTGGCCCCGGGCGTCTCCTCCGGGCGTGGCTCATTCTGTCGCAGGCCTTCGGCCCCTGTCACCTGAACAGAAATAATCAATTGATAGGATTTCCGGTGCTGCGGTGCAGCGAGAAGCGGCCAACGGGCTTGGATAGGCGCCGCCGGCCCCGCGCGGCTGCCATACAATCTTCTCAAGGTCGAAACGCGGTTTCGACGACCTGACCGGATTACGCGGAACCCGCCTCTCATGCTCGATCGTCCGACTTCCCGCCTCCCGCGGGCCATGCCGCCCGCGCGCGGCCAGATTCGCCGCCCCGGGACGCCAACATGAGCTACGTGCTGGCGGTGGACCTGGGCGGCACGCGATTCCGCGCCGCGCTGGTGGACGGCAGCGGCGGCATCGCCCATGCCTGTTTTATCGATAGCCCGGCGGGCGCCGCGGCCGGCCATGGCTGGGACGAGATCGACCCGGACGCGTGGTGGCGCGGCCTGCGCTCGCTGGCCGACGCGCTGGCCGCGCAGGCCGGCCCCGCGTTCGGCGCGGTCGAGGCCGTTGCGATCTGCGGGGTGACCCGCACGCAGGTGTTCCTCGATGCCCAGGGGGCAGCCGTCCGGCCAGCCATCACCTGGCGCGACACCCGCGCCGCCGCGGACGTGGGCGCCTGGCTGGCGTCCATGCCGGCCTCCCATCCCGAACACGGCCTGATCAACGCCTTCCACCCCTGGGCCCGCGTGGCATGGCTGCTGCGAGCCGAGCCGCAGCAGGCGGCCCGCGTGCGCGCGGTGCTGGAGCCCAAGGACTACCTGAATTTCCGCCTCACCGGCCGCGCGGCCAGCGACACGGTGTCGATGGCCAGGCTGGCCGCCGCCGCGGCAGCGTGCGAGAGCGGGCCGGACCTGTTGACCGCCGTGGGCGCCGATCCGGCCTGGGTGCCGCCCTTGCTGGATCCGCTGGCTGTCGTCGGCCCCGTGCAGGCCGGCCTGCCGGGCGCCTTGGCGCGGTTGGCGGGGCGCCCGGTGGTGGCCTGCGCCAACGACACCTGGGCCGCCGTGGCGGGCCTGGGCGCCTTGCGCCCGGGCTATGCCTACAACATCTCCGGCACCACCGAGGTCTTCGGCGCCGTGGGCGCCGAACCGGTGCAGGCGCAGGGCCTGATGACGGTGGATTGGGGCGGCGGCCATCACCAGATCGGCGGGCCGGGCCAGAACGGCGCGGACACCGTCGCCTGGCTGCTGCCCCTGCTGGGCCGCCTGGGCGATGAAGGCATGGCGGGGGTCGGCGAGGCCATGGACGCCTTGCTGGACGCGCCGCGCGATCCGCAGCCAGCGCTGTTCCTGCCCTACCTGCAGGGCGAGCGCGTGCCGTACTGGGATCCGCACCTGCGCGGGGCCTTTCTGGGGCTGAACCGGCGCCATGGCCCGGGCGACCTGGCCTGGGCCGTGCTGGAGGGCGTGGCCTTCCTGAACCGCATCGTGCTGGAACGCGCCGAGGCCGCCCTGGGCAGCCCGGTAGGAGAAATCCGCTTCGGCGGCGGCGCGGCGTCCAACGCGCAGTGGTGCCAGGTCAAGGCGGACATCTGTGAGCGCGCCCTGGTCGTCGGGCAGGCCGAACAGCCCGGCGTGCTGGGCGCGGCGGTCGCCGCCTGGACTGGCCTCGGACGCTACGACAACTTCGCGACCGCGCAGGAGCGGCTGGTGCGCGTGGCGCAGCGCTACGAACCGCAGCCCGACCGGTCGCGCGCCTACCGCCGCATGTACGCGCAATTCCGCGCGGCCGAAGCCGCGCTGGCGCCGGTGTCGCGGGCGCTTGCCGGCATCAGCATGTAGCGCGGCCGGTCCCCGTCCGGCGCACCGGGGTATAAACTACGACGCCATCAGCACGGGCCGCCGGCCCGGCATCCGCATGCCGGCGACGGCATCCGCACAATAATCAAACGCAGCAAGGGTCGAGTCGATGCGCGGCATCCTGGAAAAGTACGGCACGGCAATAGCGGGACTGGTTCTGGTCGGCTTCTTCGCATTGGCCGCGCCGAACTTCGCGGCGCCCAACAACCTTTTGAACATCGCCAAGGAAACCAGCTTCCTGGCCATCATCGCGCTCGGCTTCACCCTCGCGCTGGTCACGGCCGAACTGGACCTGTCGGTGGCCGACGTGGCCAGTCTGGCCGCCGTCGTTACCGGCGCGCTGGTCCACACCGGCCAGCCCGTGCTGCTTGCGGTTGGCGCGGGACTGGGCGTGGGACTGCTCTGCGGCCTGGTCAACGGCATCGCCGTCACGCGGCTGCGGGTTCCCTCGCTGATCGCCACGCTGGGCATGGCCGCCATGGCGCGCGGCTTTGCCTTCATGCTGACCGACGGCGTGTCCTATGTGGGCCGCTGGCCGGCGGCGTTCACGGACCTCGCCCGCGGCAAGCCTTTCGGCATTCCCGCCCTGGTGCTGTGGATGCTCGGCGCGGTGCTGCTTGCCTTCTTCCTGGTCAAATGGACCCGCACCGGCGCCCGCATGACCGCCACCGGCGAAGCCGGCGAGTCCGCCCGCCTGGCCGGCATCAATATCCGCGCCATGAAAAGCATCGGCCTGGCCCTGTCCGGGCTTTGCGCGGGCCTGGCCGCCATCCTGCTCACGTCCAGCCTGTCGTCCGCGGCGCCCAATATGGCCGGCGACTATTTCCTGTACGCGATCGCGGCCGTGCTGCTGGGCATGACCATGTTCAACCCCGGCCACGCCAATATCCCCGGCACGCTCGTCGCCGCGCTGATCCTGAAGGTGCTGGGCAACGGCCTGGTGCTGATGGGCGCGCCGTACTACGTGCAGGACATCGTGCTGGGCTTCATCATCATCGCGTCCGTCGCGGTGTCATCGGCCGTGCTGAAGAAAGCGGCCTTCAAATTCTGACCGGAAGGGGAAAGATCCATGCGTAAATCCTTGATGCGCCACTTGCTGTTGGCCGCGTTTTCCGTGCAGGCGCTGGCCCTGGGCGCCGCCGCGCACGCCTTCGACGTCGGCGTAGTCGCTTTCCAGATGTCTTCGGAAACCCATGCCCGCGTGGCCAACGCCGCGGCCGAAGCCGCCCGCGCCAAGGGCTGGACCGTCACCCAGCTGAACGCCGAAGGTTCGCTTCCCAAGCTGGCAGAACAGCTCGACACCCTGGTCAACAAAAAGGTCGACGCCATCGTCATCGCCATGGGCAAGCCCGTCGAAACCGATGCCCAGCTCCAGGCCGCCAAGGAGAAGGGCATACCCGTGGTCGGCGTGATGTCCGGCGCCAGCCCCCACATGCTGTTCGACGTGGAAGTCAACGAGTACGCTACCGGCGCCCAGTCGGTGCTGTACCTGCTTGGCAAGATGGGCTACCAGGGCAACCTCCTGTCGGCCCGTTTCGACGGCAACTCCGGCACCCGCATCCGCGGCAAGATGCTGGATGCGGTGCTGAGCGAGAACACCGCCGTCAAGGACCTGGCCAAGTTCAGCATGGCCCGCACGCAAAGCTGGCGCGACGACGTGCGCAACGGCATGCAGGCCCTGTTCCTGCGCCACCAGGGCCAGTTCAAGGGCGTCTGGGCCTCGTTCGACGGCCAGGCCTACGTCATCGACGACCTGCTGCAGGCCCAGGGCCTGAAGAAGGGCGACATCACCCTGGTGTCCGTAGACGGCAGTCCGGAAACCTACCGCCGCATCGCCGACCCCAACAGCCTCGTCACCGCCACCATGATGATTCCCTTCGAGCAGATGGGCGCTACCGCCGTCGACGCCATCGACCGCATCGTCGTCAAGAAAGAGCCCAAGGAAAACGTGGCGGCGGGCCCCTACCTCTTCATGGATTCGGTGTTGGTCGACGCCTCCAACGTCCAGAAATTCCTGCAACCCGCCAAGTAAGGGCCCCGCCTCATGTCCGCCGCGTTGTCGCTACGCCAGATCAAGAAATCCTATGGCGCCGTCGAGGCCCTGAAAGGCATAGACCTGGATGTGCCGGAAGGCAAGGTCATGGCCATCTGCGGCGACAACGGCGCGGGCAAATCCACGCTGATCCGCATCATTTCCGGCGCGCAGGAGCCCAGCGCCGGCGGGCTGAGCCTCAATGGCAGGCCGGTCGTGTTCCGTTCGCCCCACGACGCCCTGGTGCAAGGCATCGCCACCATCTACCAGGACCTTGCCCTGGCCCCCCGCCTGTCGATCTGGGAGAACATCTTCATGGGCGCCGAGCTGGTGCGCCGGGTGGGCCCGCTCAGCATCCTGGACAAGCGCCGCATGGCCCGGGACGCGCGCGGCTACCTGCAGCGCCTGTCCGTGCCCATCGACGACATGGACCGCCCCGTCGAACGCATGTCGGGCGGCCAGCGCCAGGCCGTCGCCATCGCCCGCGCGCTGCGCTGGGATGCCCGCGTGGTCATCATGGACGAACCCACGGCCGCGCTGGGCGTCAAGGAAACGGCGCTGGTGCTGAACCTGGTGCGCAAGCTGCGGGAAGAGGGCCGCACCGTCATCCTCATCAGCCACAACATGGCGGACGTGGTGGCGCTTGCCGATCGCGTGGCGATCCTGAAGAGCGGCGCGAAGGTGATCGAGCGCGACGTGGCGGGGCTGGATGCCGACGCGCTGGCGCACATGGTGATGACGGGCAAGGAGTAACGCTTTTTCCCGCCCCTGTCAGACCGGCGCTTCGTCCGCGTTGTAGCTGAACAGCCATTCATAGCGTTCGCGCACGCGCGCTTCGTTCCATTCGCGGTCCACGTAGTCGGCGGCGCCTTGCGCGTGTTCCAGCGCCGGGTTGTGGAAGCGCCTGGCGTTTTCTGCCGATCCGCGCACCACGCGCGAAGCGCGTTCCACGCGAGCGGCTTCGTAGCGCTTGAAGGCCAGCGCAATATCGTCCGGGTGAGCCGCCAGCGCGCGCGCCAGCACGTACCCGTCCTCGATCGCCATCGCCGCGCCCGACGCCAGCATGGGCAAGGTGGGATGGCAGGCGTCGCCAAGCAGCGTCACGCGGCCCTGGGACCAAATCGGCAGTGGCTCGCGCAACATCAACGCCCATTTGTAGGGCTCGTCCAAGGCGCGTATCAGCGTATGCACGTCTTCATGCCAGCCCGCGAAATCCCGCGCGCATTCTTCCACGCTGCCACGTTCGGTCCAGGATTCGACCTGCCAGTCGTCGCGTTCCAGAATGCCCACGAAGTTCACCAGCTTCCCGTGCCGCAAGGGATAGTGGATCACGTGCGCGCCGGGCCCCACCCAGTTGCAGGCGTAGGGCTCGCGCAGGTGCGCGGGCAGCTTTTCGGCCGGGATCACGCCGCGCCAGGCGACGGTTCCGGAAAACGCTGCCGCATCCGCGCCGAACAACGCGGCGCGTACGCGCGAGTGCACGCCGTCGGCGCCGATGAGCGCGCTGCCTTCGAGGCGCTCGCCCGATGCCAGCACGGCCGCGACGCCCTTGTCATCCTGCGTGAACTGCGTCACTTTCGCGCCGAGCGAGACGGCTTCCGGATCATTGGCGCGCACCGCCTGCTCCAGAATCCGGTGCAGGTCGGCGCGATAAATCGTCAGGTAGGGATAGCCGTAGCGGGCCACGGACTCCGCGCCCAGATCGAAGAGCGGCCAGGTCCTTCCGCTGGACCACAGCCGGATGCGCTTGCCGGCGGTCGGACGCGCCACGTCCATCAACGCCGCTTCCAGGCCTAGCCGATAGAGCACGCGATTGGCGTTGGCGCTGAGCTGGATGCCGGCGCCGACTTCGCGCAACTCCTGCGCCTGCTCCAGCACGCGCACGCGCAGGCCGCGCCGCTGCAAGGCCAGCGCGGCGGTCAGCCCGCCCAGGCCGGCGCCCGCGATAAGGAACAGAGGGGAGGACGTCGAGTGATGGGACATAGCGTTGCTTCGGGAAGAATTAGTCCGGCTTGATGCCAGCTTGTTTGACGACCTGGGTCCATTTGGCCAGATCGGTTCGGATGGATTGTGCGAATTGCTCTGGCGTGTCGCCAACCGGCTCCAGGCCCAGGTCCGCAAGTTGGCGCTTGACCTCGGGATCGCGCGCCGCCGCGGCCAGCGCCTTGGTCAGGCGCTCGATAACCGGTTGCGGCGTATGTGCCGGGGCCATCAGGCCGAACCAGGAGTACGCTTCAAAGGGTTTGCCCAGCGCTTCCGCCACCGTGGGCACGTCTGGAAGTCGCGGGTAACGCTGTGCGCCGGTGACGGCATAGGCGCGCAGCTTGTTCGCCGTGATCTGGGGATACAGCAGCGTTACCGTGTCGAACAACAGATCCACCTGGCCGCCCAGCACGTCGCTCAGGGCTGGCGCGCCGCCGCGATAAGGAATGTGCAGGATATCCACTGCGGCGCTGCGATCGAACAACTCGGCGGTCAGATGGCCGACCGAACCGGTGCCCGCGGATGCCACCGTCAACGGTTGGCGCCGCGCCAGGTCCAGCAGCGACTTGAGATCGGCGCTGGGGAGGCCGGGGCGGCTCACCAGGATGAGCGGACCGCGCACAGCCATGCCGATCGGCGTGAACGACCTGACCGGGTCGTAGTCCAGCTTGGGGTACAGCGCCGGCGCAACCACCATGCTGCTGGTGCCGCCCCACAGCAGCGTATAGCCATCGGGCTGCTCGCGCGTCACCGACGTGGTGCCAACGGAGCCGCCCGCGCCCGCCCGGTTCTCCACGATGACGGGCTGGCCCAACTGCTCGGACATCGTCTTGCCGAACAGGCGCGCGCTCGTGTCGGTCGGCCCGCCAGGCGGAAATGGCACCACCAGTGTGATGGGCTTGTCGGGAAAGCCGGTCTGGGCTGCAAAGGCGGGGACGACCGCCGCGCACGCAAGACTGAATGCGGCGGCAAACCGCAGGGAATGACGGAACATGCTTGTCTCCTGAAGGGCAAGTGCGCTTGTTGTTGTGAGCCTTCTCGCTTGGAAGGCGGCGCATTCCGCAATTGCAACGCAAACGGATAAACAAGTAAAACTACGATATTTTGTTCATTAACAAAGACTTGTTATGAATTTTCTGCTAGGTCCCGTATGAACTGCTCGTTACGCCAATTGCGCGGCTTCCTCGCCGTCGCCGAGCACGCCAGCTTCACCAAAGCCGCCGCCCAGCTACATCTGACGCAGGCGGGGCTGAGCGCCATGGTGCGGGAGTTCGAGCAAAGCATCGGCAGCCGCCTGTTCGAACGCAGCACCCGGGCCGTGCTCCTGACGGAAGCGGGCCGCAGCTTGCTGCCCGTAGCCCAGCGCATGGTCGACGAACTGGGCGGCGTCCTGCGCCAACTGGCCGCCGCCAGCACGCCGCAGGCGCGCGTGCTCCGTGTAGGTGTTACGCCGCTCATCGCCAGCAGCATCCTGCCGCAAGTATTGCGCGCGTGTTCCGCGGCGCAGCCGGAATGGCGTGTCGAGGTGGCGGACATGGACCGCAGCCTGATCCAGCAAGGCGTGGAGGATGGTTCGCTGGACGCGGGCTTCGGCGCCTTCTTCCAGAAAGCCGCCGGCCTGCGCCGGCGCAGCTTGTTCCCAGCCGAACTCGTGTTGGCGCAATCGGCGGAACATGCTGCCAAGACCCGCCGCGCTCCCTTGTCATGGCAGCGCCTGGATCCCGGCAGCCTTATCGTTCTGCCGGCCAACAACCCTATCCAGCAACTGATAGACCGGCACGTCCCGCGTCCGCCCGACAGCGCGGCAAGCCCGCCGCGCCGCGTCTACAGCCATTTGGAAACCATACTGGCCATGGTCGAGGCCGGCCTGGGCCAGGCGGTCGTTCCCTCGTTCGCGGCGCTGACAGGAGCGCGTTGGCGCGTGCACCTCAGGGCGCTTGTCCCCCGCGTGGCGCTGGACTACGCCATCGTCACCCGCAGCGGCCGCCGCGACAGCGCCGGACTTACCGCATTCGTGGAGAGCCTGCGGAACGCGGCGCAGGCCGACGGCCCATGAAAAAGGCCGCCGCCAGTTTCCTGGCGGCGGCCTTCGGATGTCCGGCGGCGGACTCAGTCCTTGCGGCTGGTCACTTCGACCAGGTGGTAGCCGAACTGCGTCTTCACCGGGCCTTGAACCACGCCGACCGGGGCGCTGAACACCACGGTGTCGAATTCCTTGACCATCTGGCCCGGGCCGAACGTACCCAGATTGCCGCCGTCGCGCGAGGACGGGCAGCTGGAGTTTTCCTTGGCCAGCTGGGCGAAGTCGGCGCCGTTCTCGATGGCGGTCTTGAGTTCGTTGGCCTTGGCTTCGGTGGAGACGAGGATGTGACGGGCGGAGGCTTGTGCCATGTGGGGCTCCTTGCTGACTTGATTTGGGGAGGGGGAGAGTAACGCATTCAGCGGACGGACGCTGGAACCGCTAGGGTAACCCGCGGCCGGCGGATCGCTGGCGACTATTACGTATCCCTTCAATACAGGCCGGAGCCCGCGCCTATCCTGCCCGGCCGTCAATCGGCCATTTGGGCCGTTGCGCGCGCCGGTAGGGCAGGGTGCGCAGATCGAGGGCCGCCGAGCCGGGCGCATCCGCGTAGATGATGCGCCGGGCCACCAGCGAAAAGGCCGCGTGGAAGTGCTGCGCGGACTTGACCACGATCAACGCCTTTTCATCCAGCAGGCAGCCCAGTTGGGTGAACACGTCCGTATGCAGGGCCTGCGCGCGCACGCTGATCAGCACGATTTCGATGCCGTCCGCCTCGACCAGCGCCGCATTTCCCACGGCGGCGGGAGAACCGGAAAGCCCTGTCATGATCATGTCCGGAACCAGGGCCTTCACGGTGCAGTGCAGATCGATGGGCTGGCCCGACATGGGTCCGATCTTGCCGCCGATGCGCAGCGGCAGGCGCGCGCCCACGCCCGCGCTGAAAGCGACGCGCACGGCAACGGGATCCCACAGAGGACCCACCGCCGCGTCCTGGATGCCGCGTTCGTGCAAGCGGCGCAGCATGAAGGTGGCGTCACCCGCGCCGCCGCCGCCGGGGTTGTCGGCGGCGTCCGCGATAACCACGGGTGTCACGCCGCAGGCCAGCGCCTGGTCGATGGCCTGGTCCATATCCGGGCAGGCGGGCATGAGGCGCTCGCGCATGCCGATCAACTCATCCGCGAGACGTCGGGCGAGAGACTGGGCGGCGACCGCATCCCCATCCGCGTAGACCAGCAGCTTGGTGCCCATGTCGGGCACGTCGCCCCAGGGAAAACCGTGCACCACCGAGATGGAGAGGATGCCGTCCCTGCCCTCCAGCGCGCTCAGCCGGTCGATGTAGCTGCGCGCCGGCTCTTGGGGCGTGCGGATGGTGACCGCCATCTCGCAGTCCACCACCGCCGCAACCGGGGCGATGCGCCGCGCGGCCGCGGCCGCGCAGAAGTCCACCAGTTCCAGCGCGCGCTCGCGGATGTCGGTGTGGGGGTATTCCTTGTAGGCCACCAGCATGTCGGCGTGGGACACCATGGCGTCCGACAGATGGCAATGCGGGTCCAGTTCGGCGCCCACCACCACATCGGGGCCGACGATCCCGCGCACGCGGCCGAGCAGGTCGCCTTCGCAATCCTCGTAGCCGTCGGCCACCATCGCGCCATGCAGGCCCAGGACCACCATATCCACCGGCAGCGCCTGGCGCAGATCGCGCAGCAGTTCGTCGCGCAGGGTTTCGTAGGCGTGGCGGGTCGTGATGCCGCTGGGCTGGGCGCCGGCGGCCATGCCTTCGATCACGGTCCAGCCGTGTTGCGCGCCGCGCTGGCGCGCCGCCCACAGCGGCCCGCTGAAGATCGTCATCTCGGGAGGGTGGGTGCCGGCGGGGTAGTAGCCCCGGTCGGCGAAATCTTCCAGCGAGGTGGGCAGCGGAGCGAAAGTATTGGTTTCCGTGGACAGCGAACCGGTAAAAACGCGCATGGTGTCAACGCCTAGTCCGCGGTGGCGCCGGAGGCCTTGACCACTTCGGCGTACTTCGTGATTTCCGCCGCCACGTGCTGGCGCAGTTCTTCGGGCGTGCCGCCGCCCGGCGTCGCGACCATGCCGGCGAGTTTCTCCCGGGTGTCCTTCTCTTCCAGGATCGCGTTGACTTCCTTGTTCAGCTTGTCCACGATGCCTGCCGGGGTGCCGGCGGGCACGAACAGCGCGTACCAGGACGTCATCTCATAACCCTTGACCCCGCCGGCGTCGATGGTGGGGATCTCCGGCGCGAAGGGCTGCGTGCTGGCGCTGGTGACGCCCAGCGCGCGCAGCTTGTCGCCCTTGATGAGAGGCATGACCGACGGCGCGGTATCGAACATCACCTGGATCCGGCCCGCCATCAGGTCGGTAAGGGCGGGCGCGCTGCCTTTGTACTGGACATGTTCCATGTCCACGCCCGTCATCATCTTGAACAGTTCGGCCGACAGGCGCGTCGACGAGCCGGCGCCGGACGACGCGAAGAAGATGCCCCTGGGATTGGCCTTGGCATAGCCGATGAACTCCTGCACCGACTTCACCGGCACGGTGTTGTTCACCACCATGATGTTGGGGAAGCGCGTCAGCAGGGCCACGGGCGCGAAGTCCTTCTGGAAATCGAAGGACAGTTCCTTGTACAGCGACACATTGATGGCGCTGGCGTTCGAGCCCAGCAGGATGGTGTAGCCATCATTGGGCGAGCGCGCCACCGTGGCGGCCGCGATATTGCTGGCGGCGCCCGGGCGGTTTTCGACCACGAACGTCTGGCCCAGCTTCTCCGACAGGCGGCCGGCGACCAGCCGGGCGACGGCATCGGACGAGCCGCCCGGCGCATAGCCGACGACGATCTTGACCGGCTTGCTCGGGTAGGCGGCGTCTTGCGAGGCAAACGCGGCCTGTTGACAGAATACGCTCAGGGTTGCGGCTGCGAGGATTGAAGCGAAGGGTTTCATGCTTTAAGGCTCGAAATGGGCGTTACCTCGCATTGCCGCCGATGCCGGCATCCCGCCATCGACCGCAACCGAGCGGATTTGAAGTACGCGCATTATTCGCAATCGGCGGGCCTCAAATCAATGTAAGCTCATGGGAACTTTGTTGCCTAAAAGGCAACGATTTTTCAAAAATAACAAAAATCGGAAATGGGAATGGGCATGGACGGCGGGTTGAGCGCGCGGCGCTTGCAGTATTTCTTCGAAGCGGTCACGACCGGATCGGTGCGCGGGGCCGCCGAGCGCCTGGGCGTCGAACCCTCCATCGTCAGCAGGCAGATCCAGCTGCTTGAAAAAGAACTTGGCGTGGCGCTGCTGGAGCGCAAGGGGCGGGGCATCGTACCCACCGACATGGCGGCCATCGTCATGGACCATTGCCGTGACCGCCAGGCCAGCGAACAGGCCCTGCGGGCCCGGCTGGATGAAGTGAACGGCCTGCAGCGCGGCGATATCCAGATCGTGGCCAGCGAAGGCTTTGTGGACATCCTGATGAGCGGCGTGGTGGACGAATTCTGCCGGCGGCACCCCGGCGTCCGCGTGTCGCTGAAGGTGGCCGGCGCTTCCGATGCGGTGCGCGCCGTGGTGCACGACGACGCGCACATCGGCGTGGTGTTCGGCGCGCCCGCGGATCCGGGCATACAGGTGGTCCACGGACGCACGCACCCGCTATGCGTGATCGCCTGGCCCGACCACCCGCTGGCGCGGCAGCGCAAGCGCCCCGCGCTGAAGGACGTGGCGCGCTACCCGGTCGCGCTGATGGGGCCGGGTTTCGGCCTGCGCCAGCTGATAGAAATGGCGGAGCTGTCGGAGAACATCGTGCTGGCCCCCAGCTTCGTCGCCAACTCGGTGTTGACGCTCAAGCGCTATGTGGAGAGCCGTCTGGGGCTGACCTTCACGTCCGCGAATTCCGTGGTGAAAGAGGTCGCCCGGGGCGAACTGGTGGCGCTGCGCACCACCAATCCCATCTTCGAGGCGGCGCAGACGCGCCTGATCGTGCGGGCCAACCGGCCGCTGACCAGCGCGGTGCGCGGCATGCTGGAGCGGATCCAGGCGTCGCCGTTGTTCCAAGGGGAATGAGCGCTTTCAGCGTATAGGAAGGATGCATAGAGCCGATTAGTTAGTGCTCGTTTGATCGGCCTTGCTTATGGGCGCGATTGACGCACTATTGGGTTGATGGGCATGCAAGGGGACGACGGCGCCTGCTCTCGGAAGAATACCCCTTAGCGCCTGCTGCAGGCCGGGATGGGCTGCGTAGATGAATACTCCTTTCCGGGCCCGTGTCAATAGCACGTAGTAGATATTGCGAATGGCAAGCGAGAATTCTTTCAGCTTCCGTTCTTTGGGCACATCGGGTCTGTTCAAGGAGTTCCTCAGCTGCGGATATTGCTGCGCGGAGGGCCGGACGGCAAGCCCTTTCTCCGTGAATACGAGGTCCGTGCCTATCAGTACGCCGACATAGTCGTATTCAAAACCCTGCACGGTATAGATGGCTCCGACTTCCTCATGCAGGCCTGGTTTCTTGTTCCATTTTGCATAGGAGGAAGGCGCGTTCCATCGCGCCCGCCAGCCGTCGATGGCAATGTCGTGTGCCGCAGAAGGTGTTTTGGCCGTTGGCCACTCCCAGCAGTATCCAGCGACTACGCGGCAAGTCGCGCCTTGAGCCCGAGCATCAAGAAGCTGGACCATTTCTTCAGGAGATTCAACAAGTCCGACTTCAAAGCGGTCTGCCGACTCCAGTTTGCTCAAATCGCCATGATGCAGAAAAGCATCTACCCAGGATATGTATGCAGCTGCGTCTCGGCAGCGCAACTGTTCCGTAAGTGTATGTTCGATGACATGCATTCCCAGATGGCGAGAGGCTTGTTCGATCTGACGGCTGCGGCACGTTTCGTCCGGATGAAGCCATTGATTGTCGTCGATGAAGAAGACGGCGAGGCGCTTTCCTTTCAATAGTCTGGGCAGCTGATCCGCGCGAAAGCGATGTGCTTCGTCGACGATCAGATATTCGGTAGCAGCCATGCCGCCAGAACAAAAGTCGAGTTGCTTTAGGCAGTCTCTGATGGCGGCAGACCGGACATGGTATTTGGGCTGCTTTCCTCGCTCCATGAGATGCCTGACGAGCAGCATGGCGAGCACGGTCTTTCCCGTGCCAACAATGCCTCTGACGATCACACAACTGGGTTTGGATATCTTGTCCAGGGCGGAAGCGATCGACCTGAAGGTATTCGACTGCCCTTTTGTCGGTTCAAAGAGGGCGCTGCAGTTGAGCTTATTGCTGAAATTGGCGATGAACGAATCCGAGTATTTCAACTTGGGCGATTGGAGACGCTCAAGTATCGGACCAGGAACCTTCGATTGCAGCTTTCGAAGCAACTGGGAGGCTTCTTCAAGACCGTTGTTGAGGGTGAGAAGATATGCGCTACGAAGATGATCTCGGAATTGAGGAAGCCTGAGCAGTTCACTGCTCGTTTCCCGATATCTGTGCAGATAGGCCAACGCGTGGATTTGAGGGGCGTCATCGCCAAAATCGAGAAGATGTTCGAGCGCCGTGCGATACACGTTTGCCTGTTCACATGGGTGGTCGACGCTATAGGGTTCTTGCGCTTGGACAGTCAGCCATCCCATATCGAACTCGTGGTTCAGTAGGATATTGCCTTGCGACCATTGTTTGAGTTCAACCACGATGATGTGTGTCTGGCCAGCGGCATCAACCCCGATGAGCACGCAATCGGCACGCCGATTTCCCAGGGGCATGGCGTACTCGAGGAGGATATGGCCGTCTATCGGCAGGGTACTCAGCAGTGAAGCAAGCGCGGGAAGGGAGTTTGCCCAGGACATTCTTTCCTGAGTGGAAATTTCCCCTGCTTCGACGATTTCTCGAAAACGCCGCTCAAGCCAGGCGGGCAGCTCGGTATCGTTTGCGCGCGCACAGAATTCCTGGATGGAGAACGTCGCCAGCGCTGTCATGAGCGTCAGAGAACCAGGTTGTACTTCAGTACCAAGGCATCCCTGCTGGGCCAACAAGTCCTGTCGTCCGGAAGACGAAGGAGAAGCCCTTGGTATTGTTCGTACACGGTGCCAAACAGGCTTTCGTGAAGCTGGATTTCCCTATCTGGGGTTATTTTTAGCTGACCGAGATCGAATAGCGTATGAATGTCGGCGCGCAGGAGCAGGCCGTTCTGTATAGCATTCGAGTCCGTTCCCAGGTAGGGTGCAATATGCGCCGCTTCAAGCACGGCTCCAACATCACACCCGGTCACGGCACATTTTCCAGCATAGGCGGCGAGAAGGGCCTTCCGGAATTTTGGTTGCCCTTGGCGACGTACGATTTCCTGGATAACTTTCCTGCGGCCATCGGGCATGTCCTTGGGGTCGAAGGTTACGGTCGAGTCGGCGTCTTTCTCGGCCTGTGCCAACTCGCGTTCGACATGGGTTTGAGGAAAACTGGCCTCGAACACCTGTTGAACGAAGCGATCCAGACTGCCGTAGGCTTTCAGGATCGCTTGTACTTTTTCATCCGAGATGCGGGTAAAGCCGCGATAGCCCTTATTCAGATAATTGACTACGGGTTCACGCATCACATTGATGGCAACCCGCTGCGGCCTGCTTAGCAGATACATGTACTGCCAGGTATTGCCATCTTCGTCTTGACCCCAGATCCGACTGGCAAGACCCGGGTTGTCCAATTTGCCGATTACAGAAGAGAGAAAGTGGTATTGGTTGCCATATACCGTGAGCACCAAGTCTCCCACTTGCATCGCATTCCACGTTCGCTGATTGACGGGGCCAGGCACGGCTCCCCATGCGTGGAAGCCTTCTTCGTCCGGAATAAGCGAGCGGTAGTACTCGGTTTGGGAATGGCCCAGCGCTTCCTGCATCCGCGCGAAGGGGACGGGGTTGAGGATGGACTCGTCCAAATGCGCGCGGGCTTTCTTGTCGCCGGCCGTAAAAATGAAAATCTGGCGCATGGGTCAATAGTCCGAATACTTCTTGGACTTGCCTTTGACTTTCTCCGCTGGATACTTCCGGGCGTTTTTCAAGAGTTTCTGGGCGACGGCTTCATTCAGATCCACGCCTAGGGTGGAGGACAGCCTGACCAGATAAAGGAGGACGTCCGCGAGTTCATCCTTGACAGCTTGCGATGTAGCCGGATCGCTTCCAGCGTTTTTGGAGTCCGCTTCTGTCATCCATTGGAAGATCTCGGACAACTCGCCGACTTCGCCAGTCAGTGCCATGACCAGATTCTTGGGGGAGTGGAATTGCTCCCAGTCGCGTTCCCGGGCGAACTTGTCTTGCTCAGCGCAAAGCCGCGTGATGTCAATCAGGGGTTCGTCTGGTTTTTGTTCACTCGACTCTGCCACGGCCTTCCCTCAGTCCTATATTGATCTCAGGGACACATGTTACTCCGTCCTAGATCGATTGTTGGACGTCAAAATCGTGTGAGGGGAATGGCACGTCCCGGGCCATCGATGGGCCGGAGAATATTGGAAGAGTGAGCGCAATCGAGGTTGATTCGGGCGTTTTCACCCAATGGGCGCCCGTGATCGTCATTTTCAGAACAGGTGGGCAGCGCGCACCCACCTGCCCGGGCACTGTTTACCGCACCGGCCAGCCGTACATCAGCCCGCCATCGCGATACGAGGCGTTCAGGCCGCGGGGCAGCTTCAGCGGGCTGCTGGGGCCCAGGTTCTTCTCGAAGCTTTCGCCGTAATTGCCGATCTGCTTGATGATGTTGTAGGCCCATTTGTCGTCCACGCCCAGGTTCTTGCCCATGCCCGGGGTCGTGCCCAGGATGCGCTGGATGTTGGGGTTGGTGCTCTTGAGCATTTCATCGACGTTTTTGGACGTAATGCCGTATTCCTCGGCTTCCAGCATGACGTTCAGCGTCCAGCGGACCACGTTGAACCATTGTTCGTCGCCCTGGCGGACCATCGGGCCCAGCGGTTCCTTGGAGAAATCCTCCGGCAGGATGTCGTATTTTTCCGGATTCTCCAGGCCGCTGCGGGCGGCGGCCAGCTGCGACTTGTCGCCGGTGAAGGCGTCGCAGCGGCCGACGGCGAAGGCGCGGATGATTTCGTCCATGCGGTCGACGACGATGGGCTTGAAGGTGATGTTGTTCGAACGGAACCAGTCCGCGAGGTTCAGCTCCGTGGTGGTGCCGGGCTGGACGCAGACCGTGGCGCCGTCCAGTTCCTTGGCGCTTTTGATGTTCAGGGACTTGTTCACCATGATGCCCTGGCTGTCGTAGTAGTTCACTCCCACGCCGATGAGGCCCAGGGTGGTGTCGCGCGTCAGCGTGAGCGTCGTATTGCGGGGAAGCACGTCGACTTCGCCCGATTGCAGGGCGGTGAAGCGCTGCAAGGCGCTGATGGCCATGATCTTGGCTTTGGAAGCGTCGCCGAACATGGTGACAGCCAGCGCGCGGCACAGGTCCACGTCCAGGCCCATCCAGCCGCCCTTGCTGTCGTTCACCGAGAATCCCGCGACGCCAGTGGACACGCCGCACTGGACGAAGCCTTTGCTCTTGACGCTATCGAACGTCACGCCGGCGTTGGCGGCCCATGACGAAATGAATAACGCGGTGCCTGCCGCAACAAGTTTCAGTGCTTTCATGATGTCTCCGCGCGATCGGCGCAATACTGTGGGGTGTCCGTCGGCCGGTAGGCGTAGGTGCGCGGAATGGTAGCCATCGGCCATGGGTGGGAATATCAGGGAATTCCCGTTAAATTCGCCCATCGGAATTTACTTGGCGCAAAGGGCGAAACCGCCTGCAAAGTGGAACCATGAAAAAAGATGACGACTCGAATAGCGGCGGCGGCAGCCATGAGCCATGGTATTCGCTCGCCTTCGCAAAAAGCCGGCTGCTGGCGGTATGGCGAGACCTGATTCGCGTCAATGCCAGCGACCGGCCCTGGGAAATGCCCCTGGCCGCCGCCCTGTCGTCGGGCCTGCCTTTAATGGTGGGCGCTTATTTCGGGCGCATGGACTACGGGCTGATGTCCAGCCTGGGCGGCATGGTGTTTCTGAGCCTGCCCAATTCTTCGTTGCAGCATCGGATGATGATGCTGCTGGCGGCCTCCTTCGGCATGGTCGCGTGTTATGCCGTGGGCGCGCTGACGCAGTTCTGGCCAGCCGTGATGATCGCCGCGCTCACCCTGATCGCCATGGTGGTGAACATGATCTGCAGATGCTACCGGCTGGGCCCGCCGGGCAGCCTGTTCTTCATCATGGCGACGGCGATCGCGGCCTATACGCCGGGCCGCGTGGAGGATGTTCCCCTGCGCGTGGGCATGGTGGCATTGGGGGCCCTGGTGGCCTGTCTGGTCGCTTTTGCGTATTCGCTGCACATGACGCGGGTGGCGCCGCCTCCGCCTGAAACCCTGCTGCCCAAGCCCACTTTCGATTTTGTCGTCTATGACTCCGTGATCATCGGCCTGTTCGTGGGCGTGTCTCTGCTGGTGGCGGAACTGCTGCAATTGCAGCGTCCCTACTGGGTGCCCGTCAGTTGCCTGGCGATCATTCAGGGCGCGAGCCTGCGGGCGGCCTGGAGCCGGCAGATGCACCGCATCCTGGGCACGGCCGTGGGCCTGGTCGTGGCGTGGGCCTTGCTCAGCCTGCCGTTGAACGTCTGGACCCTGGGCCTGGTGATGATGGCGCTGTCGTTCGGGATAGAAACACTGGTCGTGCGGCACTATGCCAGCGCCGTCGTGCTGATCACGCCCCTGACGATCTTCCTCGCCGAAGCCCCGCATCTGGGGCAGGGCTACCCCGCGGCCGTCATCGAAGCGCGATTCCTGGATACGGTCACCGGCGCGTTCATCGGCGCCCTGGGCGCGGTGCTCTTGCACAACCAGCGCATCCGGCCCTTGCTTTCGCGCTGGATGCGGGCCGTGTTGCCCAGGCGGGTGAATTAAAGCATGAGGCTACAATTTTCGAACGAAATCGTAGCCTCACACGCTTATTTCCCACTGGCCGCCCGTTGCTGTTGCAGTTGTTGGGCGCGCAGTATGGCTTCGGCCTGGATGGAAATCTGTTCCTCTCGCGCAGCGTCATAGGCAGCGATGGTGTCGTTCCGGTTTGCTTTCGCCCCGCGAAAGGCGATCCACGAAAATGCGCCGACATAGAAAATCGACATCACTAAACCCGCCCAGCTCTGGAACTGGCCAGTTGTGAAGGCTCTTTTTCCTTCTGCATAGCCCAGTGCGATGAAGAGCAGGATGACGAAGTAAATGAACTTCTGGGAGCGAGCGCCGATTTTGCGAAGACCAAGATAGATCGCCATATAAATCAGCGGCAGGACGACGGCGTTTGCCACTATCGCGGTCGTCGACTGGGCATTCTTGGGCAGTTGTTCGATCAGCCATTGAATGGCGAAAGCAGGCACCAGGAGGAGCGTCAGATATATCAGCGCTCTTCCTGCCCAATGCCAGACAAGCGGATACATCGTGATAGTGCTGCGATCGTTTCGCATCATCGCGTCCTTGTAGAGATGGTCAATATTCTTTGAGGAAAATATCAGGCTAGAATTTTCGAGCGGAATTGTAGTCTCACACTTTATCCCGGCGGCATGGAAAAACCCGATATCGAATTGCCCGGCAAGCACGACTGGGTGCAGCGCGCATCTTCCGCCCGGAACGTGGAGCGCATCGAGGCCTATTTCGGCGGGCATGGCTACGATATGCACCGGCACGATACCTACGGTATCGGCCGTACCCTGGCCGGCGTGCAGAGCTTCCACTACCGCAGCGGCATGGCGCATAGCCAGCCCGGCGGCACGATCGTCCTGTACCCCGACGAGCCCCACGACGGACATGCCGGGACGGACGCGGGCTTCCGCTACCGCATGGCCTACATCGAGCCCGCGCTCATCCAGCGCGTCCTGGGCGGCAAACCGCTGCCCTTCATCCCGGGCGGCCTGTCGGCGGACCCGCGCCTCTACGCGGCCTCCGACGCCTTGCTGCGCTCCCTGGACAGCCCGGATCCGCTGGAGGAAGACGATGCGATCTACGAGCTTGCGCATGCGCTGGCCGCCGCGGCCGGCGTCCGGCGCGCGCGGCAGTCCGTGGACTACCGCGCGGCCGAACTGGCGCGGGCCTGCCTGCTGGACCGGCTGGAGCATCCCGTCACGCTCAGCGAGCTGGAACGGGCCAGCGGGCGCGATCGCTGGCGCCTGTCGCGGGACTTTCGCGCGCTGTATGGAACCAGCCCCTACCGCTACCTGACGATGCGGCGGCTGGAGCAGGTGCGCCGCCTGGCCGCGGCGGGCCAGTCCCTGGCCCAGGCCGCGGTATGGGCCGGCTTCACCGACCAAAGCCATATGACGCGGCATTTCCGCCGGGCTTACGGGCATTCCCCGGGCCGCTGGCTGCGCGCCCTGAAGGGCGCGCCCAACGCCGCTTGACCTTGCACGATCGTACAAGACCTTGCGGGAGGATTCGCGGGACACTATATGCATTCGCCCGCACAAGGAACCGATCATGCCGACCCATCAATCCGCTGCCTGCGCGCAACGCGCCCCGCACCCGATCAACTTCGGGCAGAAGCTCTCCCTGATCGCCGACCATTGGCAGCCGCGCGTCGTCGCCGAGATGAACGACTACCAGTTCAAGCTGGTGAAGATCGCGGGTGATTTCGTCATGCATTCGCATGCCGACACCGACGAAACATTCATCGTGCTGCATGGGCAGTTGCGCATCGATTTCCGCGACGGCCACGTGCTGGTCAATCCCGGCGAGATGTACGTTGTGCCCAAGGGCGTGGAGCACAAGCCCTATGCGGCGCAGGAAGTACAGATGCTGCTGATCGAGCCGCGAGGCGTCGTCAATACCGGCGACCAGGGCGGCGAGCGGACGGCGCCGAATGACGTGTGGATCTGACGGGAAGGGGGGAAGCCCTTCTGTCAGGTGGCCTTCGATCTGCTGGTTAAGGCCGCCTCGATATGACTCCACAAAGCGCCCACCGCCGGGGAGGCCTGCCCGGCCGCCGATCGCACCAGCCCAAACTCCCGCTGTATCGCAGGTGCAAGCGGCAGGGCCCGCAGGCGCTGCATATCCGGTGGCAGCGTGGATTCGGGCACCACTGCCACGCCCATGCCTTCGCGCGTTAGCGCGCAGGCGCTGGCCCAATCCCGCACCGTGACCCGGATATCTCTCAGTTCGATTCCGGCCTGCCGGGCCAGGCTCTGCCCATTCACGGAGCAGCCGCCCGTCGCCAGGATGAAGGGCTGACCGGCCAGTTCGGCAAGCGCGATTCCCCGTGTCGACGCGCGCCGGCCCAGCGCATGCGTGCCAGGCAATAGCGCCATCCAGCGGTCGCGGCCCAGGACCAGCGCCTGCCGTTGGGCGCCGGGATTCAGCACGACGCCGAGGTCCACGGCATCCCGCGACAGCCAGTCTTCGACCTCCTCGTCGGTGCCTTCCAGCGCCACGACCTCAATGCCCGGATGCCGCCGCCTGAAGCCATGCAGCAGCGGGGGCAGCAATGTAGAGATCACGGATGGAAAGCTCCCCAGGCGGATACGGCCCTGGCTCAATCCTCGACTGCCATCCGCAAGCGCGCGTATCGATTCCAGATGCGCCAGCATGGCGCGGGCGTGCTCGATCACAGGCTCACCCAGCGCCGTGGCCGCCACTTCCTTGCGCGAGCGCGTAAAGAGCTGGATACCGAGGGAGGCCTCCAGCTGCGCGATGGCCTGGCTGGCGCCGGACTGAGTAATGCCCGCGCGCTCGGCGGCGCGAGAGATATTGCCGGTATCGGCAACCGCGACCAGCAGGCGCCAGTGCCCCAGGTTCAACATATCAAGTAGCTGAGCTAATGGTAGGAAATTCAATCATTAATTTTACATATGCTTGTCGCGGTCGCAGACTGGCTGGCCACCTGTCGCCCCTTCCATCCCTTCTATCGGAAACGCCATGAAGCTCTACTACGCCCCGCATACCTGCTCGCTGTCGCCGCACATCGTGCTGCGCGAACTGGGGCTGCCCTTCGATTTGATCAGGGTAGACAACCAGACCAAGCAGACCGCCGATGGCCGCGATTTCCGCACCATTAACCCCAAAGGCTATGTTGCGGCGCTGCAGCTGGACGATGGCGACGTGCTGACCGAAGGGCCCGCGATCTTGCAGTACCTGGCAGACCTGCGGCCGGACATGGAACTGGCGCCGCTCAACGGCACCCGTGAGCGGACGCGCCTGCAGGAATGGCTCAACTTTCTCACCAGTGAAATCCACGCTGGGTCCGCGCCGCTGTTCCAGGCGGCGCTGCCCGAAGCGGCCAAGGCACATTTCCGCGAGCGGCTTTTCAGGCGTTTCGACTACCTGGAAGGTATCCTGGCCGGGCGCAGCCATCTGATGGGCCAATTCAGCGTGGCCGACGCCTATCTGTTTACCGTGCTGGGATGGTGCCGTTTCTTCGCCATCGAACTGGGCGGCTGGCCCGCCCTGTCCGCATACGAGGCGCGCATCGCGAAGCGCCCCGCGGTGCGGGCGGCGCTTCACGCAGAAGCACAAGGGCGAGCATAAAGAGCTTCACGCTCCGGGGCGCCTCAGCCCGGCAGCAGCGCCGCCAGCAGCGGCCTGCCGTAAGGCGAGCCCAGTACCAGGAAGGCCGCCACGTTCGCGGTAACCGTTGCCCAGAACACCGCCCGGAAAGCCGGCTTGACGGACTTGTGCCTCAGCCATTCCTGGGCGATCAACGCGCCGGGCCAGCCTCCGGCAAGCGCGAGGAGATGCAAGGTCTTCTCGGGAGTCCGCCACTGGTCGGCCCGGGCCGCGGCCTTGTCGGCGGCATAGACCGCAAAGGTCAGCACGCTCAGCGCCAGATAGGCCAAGCCCACGGCGATCGGCACGCGCCACAACGCGGCGGTCAACGCATACAGGGCGATAAATGCGGGTACCAGCCAGATCAGCCGGCGGCGCCGCCGTCCTGCGCGCCCTGTCGTAGCGCCTCGCGAGGGCGTTTTCCGCACCGCCTGAAGCCTGCTCACAGCCGGTCGACAAGGCGCAGGACCTCGCTCAGCGATTGCAGCGATCCATTGCCCAGCGCCTGCGTTGCGCGCCGGTCGAGGTGATAGCCATGCATGCCGAACGCCCGCGGACCGGCCATGTCGGCATCCGGCGTGTCGCCAACCATGAGGACCTCATGGGGCTGGCAGGCAAGGCCATCGCACAAGTATCGGTAGATCGCGGGCTGCGGTTTCACCGCCCCGGCGTCGTACGACCACGCGCAGAATTCCGGCTGCACGGGCAGCAGCGTCAGCACGGGCGGCCCATAGGGAGCGGCCAGGTTCGAACATAGCGCGACCTTGATTCCCTTGTCTTTCAAGGCGGTCAAGGTGGGGGCGGCATCCGCGAAGAGCGTGATGGACTGGATCTCATCGCGCAGGTCCGCTTCCAGCGCGCGCAGCTCGTCCTCGTTGACCATGCCTCCGAACAAGCGGGCCGCTTGCCTGAGGTCTAGGGGGCTGCTCATTGCCCGCGCGCCATCGTCGCTTTGCCGCGGGCGGCCCGCCTGGCTCAGCAGCCGGACCAGCTTCCGGAATGGGCGGGCCGGCCGCTCGATGCGGACCAATGTCCCGAATACGTCAAATGCCACGGCCTTGATCGCCATTGAGCCTCCTGCTGTGCCAGAAACGCGCCGCAGCCGGTTCGAGAATCGGAATCGGCGGCAGCGCGAATGAAATTCTAACGGCAGGCATGCGGCGACCGGCTACCATCGGCCCATGAACCCTGCACCCGCAATCCCGATCCAGGCAGGCCAGGCGCTGGCCATCCTGCAACGCCATCTGGGCGGCACGCTCGTGGCCTGCTACCTGCACGGCTCCGCGCTGAGCGGCGGCTTGCGCCCGCAAAGCGATGTGGACGTGCTGGCCATCGTCGACAGGCCGCTCGCCCACGCCACGCGCGGCCCGCTGGTCCGCGACCTGATGGAGATCTCCGCCTATCCCGCGCGCTCCGACGCGCTGCGGCCATTGGAAGTCATGGTTTTCTGCCTGCAGGACCTCGATCCATTGCCTTACCCCGCGCGCAGCGAATTCCTTTTCGGCGAATGGCTGCGCGCCGAGTTCGTCGCGGGCGGCCTCCCTATGCCCGTGTCCGATCCGGAACTGACCATCGTGCTGGCGCAGGCCCGGCAACAGGCGTTGCCTTTGCTCGGCCCCGGCCCGCAGCGTCTTCTTCCCGTCGTGCCGGCGCCGGACCTCGCGCGCGCCATGGCCGGCGCGCTGCCGGCGCTAATGGCGTCGCTGGAAGGCGACGAGCGCAACGTGCTGCTGACCCTGGCCCGCATGTGGCGAACCGCCAGCACCGGAGAAATCGTCTCCAAGGACGAAGCCGCGGCATGGGCCGCGGCGCGCATGCCGGCGGCTGCGGCCCGGCTCCTGCGCGAGGCGCGCTCGGTGTATCTGGAAGGCGGGAACGAGGACTGGACGGAACGGCGAAATGAAGCCGAGCGCGTCGCGGGGGCGTTGCGCGCGGAGGTGAGGAGGGCATTGCCGGGGGGCGAGGCGTGAAATGAGTCGCCGCGGCGCGCAACGGAGTCTACATGCGGCGCGTCTGCCGCGGCGTTTCGCCGAAAGCCTGGCGGTAGGCCCGCGAAAAATCGCCCAGATGGGTGAAGCCGAAGCGCGCCGCAATGTCGCTGACCTTGTCCGCATTTCGGTCCTGCGACAAGGCCTGGCGCACCGCTCGCAGGCGCTGCATGCGCAACCACTGCAACGGCGATTGCCCGCACTCGTCCCGGAACAAGGCCTGCAAGCGCCTGACCGATAGGCCGCAATGGCTGGCGACCATGGCTACGGGCAGGCGTTCGCCCAGGTGTTCGAGCATGTAGCCCTGCGCGCGGCGGATGGCTTGCGGCGCGGAAGGCGGCGGCGCCGGCCACAGGTGCGCGGCCATGCTATGCGGCTGGTGCAGCAACAGTGTGGTGGCGACCAGCATCTCGGTCTGGGCCAGCAGGGCCGCCTGCGAGACAGTCGCGCCCTGGTCCAGTCCGGAGCACCGCGCCACCCACTGCAGCATGGGCATCAACGCTTGCCAGCCGGGGGTATGCAAGGGAATGACCGCATCGAAGCAGATATCGGGCGGCTGTTCCTGCATGGTCAGGCGGTGCCAGGCATCGGCGATGGCCGTCCTGTCCAGGCGCAGCAGAACCTGTTCGTAGTCGTGGCTGGCCGTGAAGTGAAACGGCCTGTCGGGGCTGAGGAGAAACGCCTTGTCGGGCGACACCTCGATGCGATGCCCGTCGAAATGAAACTCCGCGCGCCCCTGGGTGGGCAGCACCAGCAGGTAATAGCCGTCCAGGCCGTCGCAGTCGGGGTCGATGCTGATGTCCGCCCCATATCCATGCCTGAGTTTCAGCAGCGACAGGCGTCCGCAAGGAACGAGCTCAAGCCGGCTGTGGACGATGCGCCCGCGAATGACATGCAAACGGTACGAATTGAGCACCTGGCCGATCTGCTGCCGGGCCTCGTCGAGGTCGGCGGTATTCACGATCCGATACTGCTCGAACGGCACTTGGGCAAACAGGGCAGCGGTCATCTGATTTCACGTGGGCAGGGTCTCCACATATTACTGGGCATTTATCGCACCGCGACGAAAAGAGCGCTTTTCCGATAGCCGGCGGCGGGGAACCGATAGACGGCGCGGCGGGCGGAAACGACGATAACGCGCTGCGCGTGCCCGCCGGATTCCGGGCGCCGCAATGGTCTGTATTCAACGCGGAACAAGCCCTTGCAGGCGTCCGCCGCGCGTTTGCCGGAGGCTTGAAAATGAAACGCACGTTGTCCCCCTTGTTGTTGTCGCTCGCCGTCTCGGCTCCGGCTCATGCCGCGGATGCCGTCTACAACTACACAGACGGGAGCCGGTCGTCTACCGCGGGGGGGAGCGAAACCGGCAGTAGCGGGCCGGCCAACACCGGGCAGAGCGGGCAGGCGGCGGGGAGCGTGACGGTCGGGCTTACGGGGAGTTCGACAGGCGTCGACATTGCCACCAGCAATGCGCCAGGCGTGCGGGCCAACAGCGCGGGCGGCACTGGCGCGAACGGCGTGCCGGGTGTCGGCGATACGGGGCCAGGCGGCGGCAATGGCGGCGCGGGCGGAGACGTCAGCGTGACCGGAGCCGGGCGCGTCGGCGTCACCGTAACGGGCGACAACGCAATCGGCGTCCAGGCGACATCCACCGGCGGGCAGGGCGGGTTCGCGGGATCCGAAGGCGATGGCCCTGGCTACTTCGGCGGTTATGGCGGGTATGGGGGGAACGTTACCGTCGATTTCTCGCAAGGTTCGGGCACGATATCGACCTCCGGCACCAATGCTTTCGGCGTGCAGGCAACCTCCATTGCGGGAAGCACGGGCACCAACGGCACCAACTACATCGTCATCGACTTCGATGACCTGTCCAATGGCCGCCATGGCGGCAATTCCGGCACGGTGGACGTGACCATGGGCGGCGGCATGGCAATTACCACCTCCGGCACCAACGCCATCGGTGTCGTCGCCCGTGGCGTCAGCGGCAATGGCGGCGATGGCACCTCGGCCGCGGGCCCGGTCAGCACCGGCAAGGGCGGAACGGGCGGGAATGGCGGCGTTACGCAGACGGTCTCCGTGAGCAATGGGGGCGCCATCAGCACGTCCGGCACCGGCGCCATCGGAATCTTCGCCCAGTCCATAACGGGCAGCGGGGGCGCGGGCGGCAATTCCCAGGACGCCGGGGGCAGCCATGCGGGGGCCGCCGGCAATGGCGGCACCGCCGGCGAGCTTTCCGTCGGCAACACGGGCAAGATCAGCACCGCTGGCAGCTACGCTCCCGGCATTCTGGGGCAATCGGTATCCGGCGCCGGCGGCATCGGGGGCAGCGCATCGGGTCTATTCGATGCCCACGGCGGGAAGGGCGGCACGACCCCGGACGGCGGCACGATCAACATCACGAATTCCGGCACCATCACCACCCGCAACGCGAACTCGCAGGGCATCGTCGCCCAGTCGCTGGGCGGGGGCGGCGGCATGGGCGGCGATGCCGGCGGCATGATCGACATCGACGGAGGCTCCGGCGGGGTCGGCGGCAATGGCGGCAGCGTCAACATCACCAACCTTGCCGGCGCCATCAGCACCAGCGGCCAGCTTTCGCAAGGCGTGGTCGCGCAGTCGATCGGCGGGGGCGGTGGCATGGGCGGCGTCGCCACGGGCGCCGGCGCCATCGGCGCCAGCACGATAGGCGGCAACGGCGGTATCGCCGGCGCGGGCGGTTCCGCGAAGATCGCGACCAGCGCGCTGACGTTGAACACGGCGGGAACGGCGTCAACAGGCTTGCTCGCCCAGTCGATCGGCGGCGGCGGGGGGGCGGGCGGCGGCGCTTATTCCACGTCCGCGGGCCCGCTCCTGGATATCGCCGTGGCGGTCGGCGGCACGGCCAATACCGGCGGCGGCGGGGGCGCCGCGACCGTCACCGTTCAGAATTCCAGCATTTCGACGGGCGGGGGCGGCCAGGACGTCCAGATCACCAGGAATGGCGAGGTAACGACAGTAAACCTGCCGGCCGTGGATTCCCATGGCGTCGTCGCCCAATCGGTCGGCGGCGGCGGCGGCAATGGCGGCGCCGGCTCGGCGGCGTCGTACGCCATCGCGATTCCCAATGGTTCGGAAGATCCCGGCGCGAAAATCACCTTCTCCGGAGCTTTCTCCACCGGCGGCTCGGGAGGCTCGGGCGGCAGCGGCGGTCACGCGACCGCCACCATCAGCGACGGCTCCACGGTCACGACGGCAGGCGATGGCAGCATCGGCGTCATCGTCCACTCGATCGGCGGGGGCGGCGGCAATGGGGGCGACAGCTCGGCCATGGCCGCCACGATAGGCTACGGCATACCGATACCGTTCCTCAGCACCAAAATCACGCCCTCGACCAACGCAATCAATGTGTCGCACAGCGTCGGCGGCTCGGGCGGATCCGGGGGCAACGGGGGAACCACCTCTTTCACGCTGGGCGACACTAGCAGCCAATCGACCTCTGACGTTACGACTTCGGGCGATGGAGCCATCGGCGCGCTGATCCAGTCGATCGGTGGGGGCGGCGGCAATGGCGGCATCGGCAATGCCGCCGTCAATAGCTGGTCGACCAGCCAGAACGCGGACTTCACCATCGGCGTGGGAGGCAAGGGCGGCAACGGCGGCGACGGCGGCTCGGCCTATGCCACGGTCAACGCCAATGGCACCCTTACCACCCGTGGCCATGGCTCCGACGGGATGCTCGCGCAGTCCATCGGCGGCGGTGGCGGCGTGGGTTCCGGGTCGGCCATCAATGTCTCTGGGCTGCATACCTGGGCGACGGCCGTGGCCAACATTCCTGTCGGAAACGAGGTCGACGACAACGGCAACAAGATCGCCGTCGGCATGAACCTCAATCGCACGATCAACGTCGCAGCCCAAAATGGTGCCAGCGGACACGCCAACACGGTGACCGTAACGCACAACGGGTCCATCAACACGTACGGCATCGACTCCGCCGGTATCGTCGCGCAATCCATTGGCGGCGGCGGAGGTTCCGCCGGATCGGCCGGCGCCGACGCTACGACGGGAGTGCTTCCAGGTATGCCCCTCACCTCCGCGGTTCAGGACCTGGTGACCGACGGGGTAACGGTCACGGTTCCCGTCAACATAACCAGCACGATAAACATGGGCGGCACGGTGTTGAACACCGGCAGCGCGGGCTCGGTCAATGTCAATAGCACCGGCGGAAAGATCGCGACGATTGGCGATTATTCCACTGGCGTGATCGCCCAGAGCCTGGGCGGCGGCGGTGGGCGCGCCCGCGTCGTGACCGTCGGCGCGGAGACCGGTAGTGCGCTCGACAGCGCCGTCCAGCTATCGGTCAAGACCTCCCTTACGCTCGGGAGCATCATCAGCGACCAACGAGACTCGGTGCCGACGCTGGGGCATGGCAATGAGGTACAGGTCGTCCTGAACGGTGCGACCATTTCGACCGGCCGGCAAAGCGCCAACGGCCCGACTTCGTCGACGCCGAACAGCGGCCTTCATGCCTATGGCGTTCTGGCCCAGAGCATCGGCGGTGGCGGGGGCTTGGCGATAGACGGCTCCGCCGATCCCAATGGCTCGGCAACGCTGGGGCTGAACTACTCTTGGGACGGAAACGACGAAGCCCCGAGCCTCGCGGACAGCGCCGGCCATGCGGTGACGCTGCACGTCGGGCAAGGGGGCAACGGCACCAGCATCCAGACCTATGGCGATGGCGCCCATGGCGCGGTGCTGCAGTCGATCGGCGGCGGTGGCGGCGTTGCCAATTTTGGTTCGTCAGCCGTCAACGTACCCGATGGCTCCAGCCGAAAAATCGCAGTTCAGCTTGGCGCGACGATCGCGGGACCGTCGACGCTCGGTAGCGGCACAGTGCAACTCACCTACGACCAGGGCGCGACACTTGACATTACAACTTCGGGGAACGGCGCCTTCGGCATTCTGGCGCAAAGTATTAGCGGCGGAGGCGGCCTGGTGGGCGTCAGTCAGGGTGTTGCGCTGGATTACTCGATGATCGGCGTGCTTGACTATAGTAGAGACCAATACGCGTCTCCAGGCAGCGCCGGAGCCGTTTCCATTGCCCTGCCCGCGGATACCACGATCAATACCGTGGGAACGGGAGCCCACGGCATTCTTGCGCAGTCGATCGGCAGCGGCGGCGGTGTCGTCACGTCATACCGGTACGGCCAGACGCCCAAGCTCGTCGATACGGCATTTTTTGGCTCGTCGAGTTCGGCTGGGAATGCCGGCGCCGTCTCCGTGTCTACCAATGGGAAGATCAATGTGGCAGGCGCCGGCGCCTATGGCGTGGTTGCCCAATCCATCGCAGGCAGTGGCGGCCTGCTCACGTCGGACGGCAGTGTCTCCCTCGGCCGAGATTTGACCACCTCCAGCTTGGGGAGGTCCGGAAACGTAACGGTCAATGTTCAAGGATCGGTCACCGCAAGCGGCGAAAATGGCATTGGCGTCCTCGCGCAAAGCAATGGCAACGGAACCATAGCGGTCAACGTGGGCGGCGCCAGCCCCGGCACGGTGTCGGGCGGCTCCGGCGACCAGGGCGTCGGCATCCTGGTGGTGGGCGGCAACAGCAGCAACAAGGTCACTATCAGCCAGGGATCCTGGATTTGGGCCGCTTCGGGAAGCGCCATCAAAACGATTGGAACGTACGGTTCCCAGAAGGTCGATGTCGACAACCAGGGCCAGATCTATGGAAACACCTGGCTCCAGGGCGGCTCGATCTCGGGCAACTTCCAGAATCCCAACGGGACGCCTCCCGGCGCGCAAAGCGGCACATTGACCAACGCCGGCTCCCTGGTCGCCATGCCGGGCAAGGTCTCCTATGTCGACGGCCATCTGGTCCAGACGGCCGCCGGCCGCATCGTTCCGCACCTGGATTACAGCAACGACATCAGCGGGCAGTATGTGGTCGCCGGTTCCGCCACGCTTGCCGGAACGATCGAACCCGCGCTTGCCAGCGCGATGCCGGACAAGTATCTGCCGGTATTCACCACCGAGGGGCCCACCACCGGAACGCTGCGCACGCCGGATAGCCCTTTGTTTGCGTACACCACGCGCCAGACCGGAAACCGGCGTGACGTCGCGATCACCGGCACGCATTTCAACGCGCCGGCATTGGGGTTGAACAAGCACAAAGGCGGCGTCGCGCGCACGCTGGAAAACGTCTTTGCTTCGGGCAATGCGGCGCTGGGGCCGTTCTTCGCGGAACTGGATGCAACGGCCAGGGCGAGTCTGGCGGACTATCGCGACGCGATAGGCGAATTGTCCCCGCGCAGCACGATGACGCTGCTTTCGCGCGTGGCGGCAGACGCATCGCGGATCGCGGACGCCTCGATGAGCTGCCCCGAGTTCGCTTCAGGTTCCGGGCAGGCGGACGCCATCCTCGTCGAAGGCGAGTGCGGGTACGTCACCGTGCGGGGCAATACGACCTCCCTCAGCGGCGATGCGGACCGCGGCAGCTCGCGCCTGAAGTCCTTTGCGCTGCAAGGCGGCGGGCAGCGCGAGGTCGGCGCCGGGCTCTTGCTGGGCGGATCGCTGGCCTACCAGGCGGACAGCTTCAGCAGCCACGATGGCGTCTCCGCCGACGGCAACAGCGTGCAAGGCGCCATCACCTTGAAGAAAAATCTGGGCGCCTGGCAAGTGAGCGGCGCCGTGTTCGGCAACTACGGCGAATTCGACACCAAACGCCATATCGGCGCGCCCGGCTTCTCCGCGACCGCCAAGGGCGAAGCGCCCATGTACTCGCTCGGCGCGCGTGGCCGCGTTGCCTACACCACCGGCACGGAACGGCTTTATCTGCGCCCATCGGTGAATCTCGACCTGGTGCATGCCCGCAGCAGCTCGTTCAACGAGAAGGGAGCGGGCGACCTGGGCCTGAAGATCGCGTCCTCAAGCTACAACACCGCGATCCTCACGCCCGAAATCGAAGTCGGCGGCCGTATCGACCTGAAAGGCGGCAGCGTCCTGCGGACCTTCGCGCTCGCCGGGGTGAGCCTCCGGTCCAACGACGAGTGGGAGGGACGCGCGTCGTTCATCGGCGGAGAACGTTCACCGAGCTTCGGCATGCAGGCCCCGCTGGATCGCGCCGCGCTACGCCTGGGGGCCGGCGCGCAGCTGTTTGCGAACAAGCAGGTGGATCTGCAGATACGGTACGACGCCGAACTGGGCAGCGAAGCGAAATCGCACAATATCGCGGCGAAGTTCGCTTATCGCTTCTAGAGGGGTAGCATGAACGCAGAGCCGCCGGGGCACCGAAAGCAGCGCCTGCGCGCGCGAAGCGGCTTCCTGATTGCTGCGGCAACGCCGTTCATTCCTGCGAGGAGCAAAACATGCCCACACGCCTGCGTGCCATCCATTCGGATATTACGAAGCTTCACGTGGAAGCCATTGTCAATGCCGCGAACTCCTCATTGCTCGGCGGAGGAGGAGTCGATGGCGCCATCCACCGCGCAGCAGGTCCCGAGCTGTTGCAGGAGTGCAGGGGACTGGGTGGTTGCAAGACCGGCGATGCGAAGGTGACCCAGGGCTACCGCCTTCCTGCTCGATACGTCATTCATACTGTGGGCCCGGTATGGAGGGGCGGAGGCAGCGGAGAGCCGGAATTGCTGTCCAGCTGCTATCGCCGGTGCATCGAGCTGGCCGAAGGGAATGCGGTTGCCTCGATTGCGTTTCCCAGCATTAGCACCGGAGTATACGGCTATCCGATCGAATTGGCGGCGGAGGTGGCCGTCAAGAGCGTTCGCGAAAGCCTATCTGGCGGCTCGCCGGTCCAGGAGGTGGTTTTCTGTTGCTTTTCGGCGGAAGACCTTGCCCAGTATGAGCGAGTGTTGAATGGCGCTCTCACCTAGGCCCGGTGAGATAACGGCATTCATCAGCTGACGTACGACAGCCGCGGCGGCGGCACCCGTTGCTGTACCAGGCCAACCCGCTCGACCACCTTCTCGCACGAGGCTTCCAGGTGGAGCCTCAGCGCCTCTTGGGCTTGTGCCAGGCATCCCTGTTCCAGCGCCTCGATTATTTCCAGGTGCTCCTGCATGAACGGATCGAGATTCGGCATGGGGGCGGCCGCGCCCAGCACGTGCTTGCTGAGCGTGAGAATGCAGCGGGTTCGCTGCAGGCTTTCGAGAATGCTGTCGTTGGGGCAGTGGCTCAGCAGTTCGACGTGGAGATCGTGCTCCATGCCGTCCAGCGCTGCGCGCGTGAGCCTGGGGTACCGCGATTTGGCTTTGCGCAGCCGCTCCGCCATGCCTGCAAGCTCCCTGGGGAGGATCTTGCCGGCGGCGCCCGCCAGCGCCGCGGGCTCCAGCAGCCAGCGCAGCTCATAGAGGTTGCGGATGCGCCGTTCGTCCAACGGGGTCACCGTCCAGCGCTGCCGGTCGTCCTTGCCTACCAGCCCCAGGCCTTCCAGCCGTAGCAGCACGTCGCGCGCGGCGGTTCGGCCAGCCCCGAAGTGCCGCGCCAGCTCGACCTCGTTGAGCCGGTAGGACCCGAATACCGACAGATGCACGACGTCATGCTCGACGGCGTGATAGATGTTCTCCCAGCCTTGCGGCTTGCGCACCGGTTCCGAAGCCGCTTCCAGGCCCAGCATGTCGGCGGACAAGGGGAGCCGTACCGGGGAGCCGGGATCGGCGTCGCCGCCCGCCAGAAGGCCCCTGCCGTCAAAGCGCCTTGCCAGCCCCTCGGCTTCCAGTTCGCGCAGCGCCTGGCGTACCGGACTGCGCGTCACGCCCAGCAGCTCTGCCAGCGGCCCTTCGAGCAGGACGATGCCTTGCGGAAGCGTGCCCGTGGCCAAGGCGCCGCGCAGCAGGTCGGCGACCCGGGCATAGAGAGGAGTCCGGGAATTGGCTCCGAGAGGGGACGTTTCAAGAGAGGCGGCGGTCGGTTGTTGCTTCACGGTGGCGAACGATTGTGTATCTGCTCACATCGTACGGTAGTCCGTCCCCTTCAGGTTCGACGCTAGGGAAAACGCGAATGGTTGTTGTCGGCAAAGTTCGTTTACTTTGGTTTTTGTCGGCATTGTTCATTTATGCGCCGCAGCCGCAATTCCCTTTCGTCACGACACCATGGCCTACGACTTCGATTTCAGCTTCCTGCCCACGCACTGGGATGTATTGCTTGCCGGGGCCTGGTCGACGGTGCGCATGTCCCTCGCCACCATCGTCCTGGGGTTTGTGCTTGGCGCCATCCTGGCGGTGCTGCGCACCCACGGCCCGAACTGGGCGCGGCGGGCTGTCACCGTCTACGTGGACGTGATCCGCAACACGCCCCTGGTGATCCAGGCGTTCTGGCTGTTCTTTGGCCTGGCGTCCTTGCAGATTCGCGTGCCGGCCATCGCCGCGGCGGTGATCGCGCTGACGATCAACGTTTCGGCCTATACGACCGAGATCATGCGCGCCGGCATCGAATCGATCCCTCGCGGCCAGATCGAGGCGGCATCCTGTCTGGGGATGAGCCGCTGGAAAGTCCTGCGCCTGGTGATCCTGCCTCAGGCCGTGGAACGGATGTATCCGGCGCTGGCCAGCCAGTTCGTGCTGATGATGCTGGCGACCTCGATCATGTCGCAGATTTCCGTGGAAGAACTGACCTCCGCCGGCTATGGCGTCCAGTCGGAGACCTTTCGCGGTTTCGAGATCTACCTGGTGGTCGCCGCGCTCTACCTGGTCATGTCCTGGCTGCTGCGCCTGCTGATGGCCGGCCTGGCGCAACTGGCATTCAGCCGTCGCCGCCGTCTCGGCACTTCCCTGTAAATCCCCCTCTTTCTCCCTCCAAGGAACAGGCGATGCTTGGCATTTCCCTCGAACAACTGCAGTTCATCCTGCGGGGCGCTGGCTGGACCTTGCTGCTTTCGTCCATGGGCTTTCTGGGCGGGGCCATGGTGGGCCTGCCATTGGCGCTTGCCCGCAGCCGTGGCGGGCGCATGCTGAGGGTGATAACGGGCGGCCTTATCCAGCTGGTGCAGGGCATTCCGTTGCCCGTGCTGATGTTCCTCTGTTACTTCGGTATCAGCATCGCCGGATACGACCTGCCGAGCCTGGTGGCGGCCGGGCTGGCGATGACCGCGTATTCCGGCGCGTTTCTCGCGGAAATCTGGAAGGCCTGTATCCAGGCGGTCTCGAAGACCCAATGGGAAGCGGCGGAATGCCTGGCGCTGCGCCCGCTTCAGCGCGTGTGGTACGTCGTGCTGCCCCAGGCCGCGCGAATCGCCGTCGCGCCCACGGTCGGCTTCCTGGTGCAGATCGTCAAGAACTCCTCGTATGCGGTGGTCATCGGATTCTTCGACCTGACCTATTCGGCGCGGGTGGTGAACAACTCGACGTTCGAACCCTTCGCGGTGTTCAGCATCGCGGCCGTTCTCTATTTCGCCATCTGCTACCCCCTGTCGGTGCTGTCGTACCGATTGGAAAAGCGCCTGAAGCGCGCATAGGCGCACACCAGAAAAACAAACAAAGGAGACCGGTCTCATGGACGAGATCATTTGCTTCAAGCAGGTCAACAAGTCCTTCGGCGATGTACAGGTGCTGAAGGGCGTCAGCTTCTCGGTCGGGCGTGGGCAGGTGGTTGCCCTGATCGGCCGCAGCGGCTCGGGCAAGACCACGGCATTGCGCTGCATCAACGGGCTGGAGGAGATCCAGGGCGGCCAGCTGCAGGTCTGCGGCCGGTCCCTGGAGCGCGGCAATGTCGACCTCCTGGCGCTGCGCCAGGAGGTGGGCATCGTCTTCCAGGCCTACAACCTGTTCCCGCATCTGACGGTGCTGCAGAACATCACGCTCGCGCCGCGCAAGGTCAAGGGAGTCGCGGCATCCGAGGCCGAGGCCCTGGCTATGCAGATGCTGGGCAAGGTCGGGCTGCAGGACCGCGCCCACTACTACCCCGAGCAGCTTTCCGGCGGACAGCAGCAGCGCGTTGCCATTGCCCGGTCGCTGGCGATGCAACCCAAGCTGATGCTGTTCGACGAAGTCACGTCGGCGCTGGATCCGGAGCTGACCGGCGAGGTGCTGCGCGTTATCGAGGATCTGGCCAGCGACGGCATGACCATGGTTCTGGTCACTCATGAAATGGCCTTCGCCAAATCGGTCGCCAACCAGATCCTGTTCATGCACCAGGGCGTGGTCTGGGAGGAGGGCGACGGCCAGATGTTGTCCCGACCACGTACCGCCGAACTGCAGCAGTTCGTTGCCAACGGCCTGTAGCAGCCCTGGAACGGGCCGCCCATCACTCATACGCACCACCAAAAACTCTTGGGAGACTCCCTATGAATGCCTTGCCCCGGTTCCTCGCCGCCTTTGCGGCTTCTCTCCTGCTGGCCGCGCCTTTCGCCGCCCGGTCCAACACCCTGGAAGCGATCAAACAGCGCAACAAGATCATCGTGGCCGTCGATATCAGCGCGCCGCCATACGGCATGCTGGATGGGCAGGCGCGCCAGACGGGTTCCGACGTCGAGGCGGCCCAATTGCTCGCCAAGGACCTGGGCGTCGCGTTGGAGATCGTTCCGGTCAACGGCCCCAACCGCGTCCCGTTCCTGTTGAGCCGCAAGGTGGACGTGGTGCTGGCGTCCTTCTCCATCACCGAGGAGCGCAAGAAGGTCGTTGCGTACTCCGCGCCGTATGGGGTGGTTCCGGTTCTTGTCGCCGGGCCCGGTTCGGCTTCGGTCGCCAGCTTCAGCGACCTCGCCGGCAAGACGATCGCCGTCACGCGCGGAACCACCAGCGACCAGGAACTCACCCGGGGCCTGAAAGACATCCCCGGCGCGCAGATCGTCCGCTACGAGGACGACGCCACGACGAACACCGCCGTCGCCACCGGCCAGCAGGACTTCCTGGTCGGCGCGCCAAGCGTGCTGCCGGCCATCAAGAAGGCCAATCCCGCGCGCGACATCGTGCCCAAGTTCATCGCCAAGTCGTATCCCTACGCCGTGGGGCTGCGCAAGAACGAACCCGAACTGAAGGAGTGGCTCGATGGCTGGGTCGAGGCGAACCTGAAGAACGGCAAATTCAACGAGATCTACCAGCGCTACTTCGGCATGCCCTTGCCCGCCGACATGCAACGCTGACCGCCAAGGAGAATTCCATGCTCAGCAACCATGCGGGAAACCTGCAGCCATCAAAGGGTACGGTGCGCGTGATCCGGCTGCACCCGCAAGACGACGTGGTCGTCGTGCTGGATCAGATGATCGCCGGCACGCCGGTGGCCAGCGAAGGCGTGACCGTGGCGGGCCTGATTCCGCCCGGTCACAAGATGGCGACCCGCAGCATCGCGCAGGGAGAGGCCGTGCGCCGCTACGGCCAGATCATCGGCTTCGCCACCCAGCCTATCCGTCCCGGGCAGCACGTCCATACGCACAACCTGTCCATCGGCGATTTTGCGCGCGACTATGCCCATGCGGCCGACGCCCGCCCCACCGCCATGGCGGCCGAGCCCGCCACATTCCAGGGTATCGTCCGCGCCGACGGCCGGGTGGCCACGCGCAACTACATCGGAATCCTGACCAGCGTTAACTGTTCGGCCACGGTCGCTCGCGCCATTGCCGACCATTTCCGCCGCGACATCCATCCGCAGGCGCTGGCCGACTATCCCAACGTCGATGGTGTCGTGGCCCTCACTCACCACAGCGGCTGCGCCATGGACGCCGCGGGCGATGGCCTGAAGATGCTTCAGCGGACCCTGGGCGGCTACGCGACCCATCCCAATTTCGCCAGCCTGCTCATCATCGGCCTGGGCTGCGAAACCAATCAGATCCCCGGCCTGCTCGCCACCCAGGGATTGAGCGACGGCCCCAACCTGCATACCTTCACCATCCAGGACACCGGAGGCACCACGCGCACGATCGCCCGCGGCATCGAACTCATCCGCGAAATGCTGCCCCAGGCCAACGCCGTCTCGCGGCAACCGGTAGCCGCCGGCCATCTGCGCATCGGCCTGCAGTGCGGGGGCTCGGACGGCTACTCCGGCATTTCGGCGAACCCGGTGCTGGGCGCGGCCGTGGACCTGCTGGTGCAGCACGGCGGCACCGCCATCCTGTCGGAAACCCCGGAAATCTACGGGGCCGAGCATCTGCTGACCCGGCGCGCGCAAACTCCCGACGTCGGCCGCAAGCTGGTCGAGCGCATCCGCTGGTGGGAGGAATACTGCGCCCGCAATGGCGCCTCGATGGACAACAACCCCTCGTCCGGCAACAAGGCGGGCGGTCTGACCACCGTGCTGGAGAAATCCCTGGGCGGCATCGCCAAGGCAGGCTCCACCAACCTGGTGGAGGTGTACCAATATGCCGAGCCGGTGCGCGCGCGCGGCCTGGTCTTCATGGACACGCCGGGCTACGACCCCGTGTCGGCCACCGGCCAGGTGGCCGGCGGCGCGAATCTCATCTGCTTCACCACCGGCCGCGGCTCGGCCTACGGCTGCGCGCCTGCGCCCTCGTTCAAGCTGGCCACCAACACCGCGCTCTGGCAGCGGCAGGCCGACGACATGGACCTGGATTGCGGCGGCGTGCTGGACGGCACCCGCAGCATCGCCGAGCTTGGCGAAGTGCTGTTCCAGCGCTTGCTCGAAACCGCCTCCGGCAAGCGGTCGCGCAGCGAGCTTCACGGCTATGGACAGCAAGAATTCGTTCCCTGGCAGACCAGCGTCATTACCTGATCCGCCGACTTCCAATCGTTCACGGAGGAGCCTCATGGCCCGACACAAGAACCCGCGCTATCGCGGCATCTATCCCGTCGTTCCGACGATCTTCAAGGAGGACGGCTCGCTCGATCCCGAGGGGCAGCGGCGCTGCGTCAACTTCATGCTCGATTCGGGCGCCGACGGGGTGTGCGTGCTGGCGAACTATTCGGAACAGTTCCTGCTGGCCGACGACGAGCGCGAAATCCTGACCCGCCACGTACTGGAAACCGTCGACGGCCGCGTTCCGGTGATCGTGACGACCAGCCACTTCAGCTCCCGGCTATGCATCGAACGCAGCCGCCGCGCCCAGGAGATGGGCGCGGCCATGGTGATGGTGATGCCGCCCTATCACGGCGCAACCTTCCGCGTGGGCGAGGTCCAGATCCACGAGTTCTACGCGCGCCTGTCCGACGCATTGAATATCCCCATCATGATCCAGGACGCGCCGGCGGCCGGAACCCTGATGCCGCCGGCATTTCTTGCCCGTATGGCCCGGGAGATCGAGCATGTCTCGTACTTCAAGATGGAGACGGCGGGCGCCGCGGGCAAGCTGCGCGAACTCATCGAACTCGGCGGCGACGCCATCGAGGGCCCGTGGGATGGCGAAGAGGGTATTACGCTGCTGGCGGATCTCGACGCGGGCGCCACGGGTTCGATGACGGGCGGCGGCTTCGTCGACGGCATCAAGCCCATCATCGAAGCCCACCGCGAGGGCGACCATGACCGGGCCTTCGCCCAATACCAGGCCTGGCTGCCCCTGATCAACTACGAAAACAGGCAGGCGGGCTTTCTGGCGGCCAAGGCGCTGATGAAGGAAGGAGGCGTCATCGACTGCGATGCCCCGCGGCATCCGTGGCCGGCCCTGCATCCCGAAACCCGCAAGGGGCTGCTGGCCACCGCGCGGCGGCTGGATCCGCTGGTGCTGCGCTGGGGGAGGTGACGGAGAGGAGGCAGCCCGCCGCCGCGGGCTGGCGCCTTCCCCTCCGGCCCTCACCCAGGATCGGGCATGCTCACCTAGAACGTGGCGCGTGTCGTCAGCAGGACGGTCCGCGGCGCGCCCAGCAGCCAGGTGGCGTCCGAGCCCGACACGGCATATTCGCGGTCGGTCAGATTCTTGACCGTCAGCATGAAACTCAGTGCGGGCGAGTAGTCATAAGTGAGCGCCGCGTCCACGACGGTGTAGCCGGGCAGCCAGCGGGAATTGGCGGCATTGGTGGGCCGTTGGCCGACATAGCGCGCGCCCGCGCCGATTTTCCACTGCGGCGCAAACCGCCAGGTCGTCCAGAGATTGGCCATGCGCTCCGGGACGCCCGTGGGCACGTTGCCGTCGCGGGAGACCAATACGCCGGAAGCCAGCTCACCGAAGTCGTCGTAACGCGCGCGGAGCAGCGCGATGTTGGCATCGACGGTCCAGCCCGGGATGGGCTCGGCCGCGAAGGCCAGTTCGATGCCGGTGGACGACTGCCGGCCGACCTGCTGCGTGATCGTGGGATCCTCCGGGTCGCGAGAGAGCAGATGGCGCTTTTCGATGCGGTAGACGGCCGCAGTCCATTGGCCGCGTATCGATGGCACGAGGCCTTTGACACCGGCTTCGACCTGGTGTCCGCGGGTAAGGTCCAGATCCGTGCCGCCAGCCGGCAAGGAGAGCGCGCCGCTCAGCGGGTCCGTGCCCGTGGAATACTGTCCGTAGAAGGACAGCGTCTCGCTTGGGGCCCAGACGATGCCGACCCGGCCGGTCGTGGGGTCATAGGATTTGCCTTGGCGCACGCCTGTGCGCAGATTGCTGTCGTCCAGCCGCATGTGCTCGTGGCGCAGGCCACCCACCAGCTTCCATTGCGGGGTCAGGTCCAGTGCGTTCTCGAGAAAGAGCGCGGTGGTCTGCAACGTGGCGCGGCGCCCACGCGTGGTGGGGTCGGGGCTGTCGAATGCTCCCCGGTCGACATCGTAGGGGTCTACGGTGCTGCTGCCGCCATACGGGGAATTGTTCGAGTGCAGCAGGGTGCTGCGGTACCAGTCGACGCCGGCAACCAGCCGATTGCGCAGTCCGCCGATCCGGCCGTCCAGCGTCATGTCGAACCGGTTGCCGGTCTGTTCCTGGTCGTGAAGGATTTCCAGATAGTCTTCGCGAACGATCGACGCGCCGGCGGGGTCGAATCCATAGGACTCCGCGTTGCGCCAGTGGCGTTTGGACGTCAGGTAGTAGGTCTCGTTGCGCAGCTGCACATGGGGATTGACCGCATATTCCACCTTGGCGCGCCAGATGCGGTCGTCGTAATGCACCACGGCATCGGACACGTTGTAATTGATGCGTTTCAGGCTGTTGTCGAGCCCGCCATCGCGCAGCGGGGTGCCGAAGTAGCGCGCATCGTCGTTGACCCCGCCATCCAGCGAGAAGGTGGCCTTCCATCGCGAGGCCGGCTTGACTGAAAGCGCGAGCGCATAGTTGCGTCGGCTGGTGCCCTCCAGCGCTCGGTAGCCGTCGCTGCGTTCGCCATCGACATACATGGAGTACGCCACCACATCGTTGATGGGGCCGCGCAGGCCGACGCCGCCCTGCACCGCGCCGTACGAGCCCACGCCCAGGAAGGCCTCGCGTTGCGTCTCGCCCCAGACCGGTTTCTTGGTGACGTAGTTCACCGCGGCGCCGATGGCCCCATCTCCGTAGAGCACCGACGCCGGGCCGCGCAGGACTTCCACCGACTGGAGCGGCCAGGTCGAAAACGGGTAAGTAACCGTGCCGGCGGCGACGACCTGGCGCGTTCCATCCACCAGCTGCGCGACCGAGTTATGGCCCACGAAGCCCCTTGCCACCAGGGACGTTCCCCCATTGCCCGGGGCGGGGGCTTCACTGATGCCCGGCATGCGTATTGCTGCCTCCTGCGCGCGGGTGAGGCCGCGGTCCGCCATCTCGTCGCTATGCATGACGCTGACGCTGGCCGGGGTGTCCAGCGGCGACAATCCCAGCCTCGATCCGACCTGCTGCGGGATATCCAGTCCCAGCGAGCTGCCCGGCGTGGCGTACACGCCATGGACTTCGACGGGGGCCAGCATCGTCGCCGGCGCGGGGCCTTCCTGAGCCAGGGCCGCGCCGCTGCCGAGCAGCGCGGCAATACCGATGATTCGCATAACTTCGTGTGGGGTTCGTGAAGGCCCATGGAGCGGGCCTTTCTTAGGCGCTAGACAGAAGCGGCCAGGGCCTGGGTCAGGCCACGCTCGAGCACTTCACGAGGCAGCCGGCGGCCGATGAAAACGATGCGGCTTTCCCGGGGTTCGCCGGGCTTCCAGGGCGCCCCGGGCTCGGAACCCACCATCATGTGTACGCCCTGCAATACGACGCGTCGATTCGTGCCCTTTACCGAGAGCACGCCCTTGTAGCGCAGCAGGTCATTGCCATAGACCTGCACGAGACCGCCGAAGAAATCCTCGAGCAATAGGGGATCAAAGGGCTGCTTCGACGCGAAGACGAAGCTGCCGACATCGTCATCGTGCTCATGGTCCGTGTCGGTCAGGAACGCCGGTTCGATGTCGAGGATGGCGTTCAGGTTGAAGCCCCGGATGTCCAGGATCTCGGCAATCGCGGTTGCGCCGAAGTGGACACGCGAGATCGGCGCCCGCGGGTTCATGCGCCGCAGCCGTTGCTCCAGGCCTTCCGCGTCCCGGGCGCCGACGAGGTCTGTCTTCGATAGCAGGATCCGGTCCGCGAACCCGACCTGTTCCTGCGCCTCGTGGTGTTCGTCCAACTGTTGGGGGGCGTGCTTGGCATCGACCACCGTGACGATCGCGTCGAGCAGGTAGGCGTCGGCAATCTCGTCGTCGACGAAAAAAGTCTGCGCGACCGGGGCTGGGTCGGCCAGGCCGGTGGTCTCGATGATGACCCGTTCGAACGCGGCCTCGCCCGCCGCCTGCCGCTTCGCCAGGTCCCCCAGGATGCGAACGAGGTCGCCGCGCACGGTGCAGCAGATGCAGCCATTGTTCATCTCGATAATCTGCTCGTCTGCCTCCTGCACGAGCAGCTCGTTATCGATCCCGGTTTCGCCGAACTCATTCTCGATCACCGCGATGCGGTGGCCGTGGTTCTCTTGCAGGATGCGGTTGAGCAACGTGGTCTTGCCGCTGCCCAGAAAGCCGGTAAGGATGGTGACGGGAATTCGCGCCATGGTGAGGCCCCAATAGGTCAAGAGGTACGAGACGCGCGCAATACGCGGCGGCGCGCGGGAAGATCGGCCTGGCCCCAGAACAGGCTGTGGCAGCCGCAATCAATTTTCGTTATGTTATAACATAACTAATTCGCGCCGGCCTTGGCCAGGGTCAGCGTGTGCCCATGACCGCAGACCCCAGTTGACGCATCACCAGACCCTGGGGCTGACGGCCCTGTTGCACCGCGAGGCGCCAATCGGCGCCTATGGGCTCTGGGATCTATTGAGGGAGCAGGGCCTGCGGGCTGCCCCCGCAGGGGGGCGCGCAGGAGAAAATGATCGAACTCGGGCTCGTCCCCGAGCGGGATAGGCTGAATGCCTTCATCGCCTGCTCGCATTCCCATCCCCACACGCGCGGCCTGGCCGGCTTTGCCGTGTGCACGCCGTGCGGGAAGGACGAAGAGACGGCCGAGCGGGTCATGGAGAAGTGGGCATGCGCTCGCGGCAGTTCGCGATCACGCCTGCTGGCGCGTCGCGGCCAGCACGATCTCACGCACGCATACCCCGTCCGGTTGCGCATAGGCGTAGTGGATGGCGTTGGCCACGTCCTCGGCGGCCAGCACTTTGCCGCCCATCTCGGCCTTCCACGCTTCATAGCCCGTCTTGATGTCCCCGTCAGTGGTGTGGCCCAGCAGCTCGGTTTCCACCGCGCCCGGCGCGATCGTTGTCACGCGCACGTTGTGCGCCGACAATTCCTCGCGCAGGTTTTCCGACAAGCCATGCACGGCGAACTTGGTGCCCACGTAGGCCACGTGGTTGGGGAAGGTCTTGCGGCCGGCCACCGAACTGATGTTGATGATGCTGCCGTGCTTGCGCTGGACCATGCCCGCCGCGACCGCATGCACGCCGTTCAGCACGCCTTTGACGTTCACGTCCAGCATCCGGTCCCATTCATCCGGGTCCTGGCGCGTGATGTCGCCCAGCAGCATGACGCCCGCGTTGTTGATGAGCGCATCGGCCGGGCCGAAGCGCGCTTCGCCTTCCCGCACGGCGGCGGCCAGCGCGGCGCGGTCGGTCACGTCCACGGACAGCGCCAGGGTGTCGGGCAGGTTCAGCGCCTGCATTTTGTCCAGCCGGCGCGCCAGCAGCAGCAGGGGGTGGCCGTGCGCCGAGAACAGACGGGCGGTGGCCAGGCCGATGCCGGAACTGGCGCCGGTGATGATGATGAGCGGCTTTTTCAAGGAAGACATAGTGGGCTCCAGGTATCGGCTTTAGGTATGCTTGAGTGTCGGAAAAGATTCTATGCCTGCGAAAAATCCCCGAGAAATGGTTTATTTCTTTAGCAGAAATCGGAAAATCTTATGGATAGCCGCCAACTCAAGGCCTTTGTCGCCGTCTTCGAAGAGCGCAACATCACGGCCGCTTCCCGCCGCCTGCATCTAAGCCAGCCCGCGCTGTCGGGCACGATCAAAAGCCTGGAGGACTTGCTGGGCACGCAGTTGTTCACCCGGCAGGCCCGGGGCGTGGCGGTAACGGAGGACGCCCGTATCCTGTACCCGCAGGCGCGCCGCATCCTGTCGCAAACGGACTCGATGACGCACCAGTTCCGCCACGGCCCGCGCGCGTCGCGTATCGAAATCGGCGTCGAGGCGGATATCGCCGGCCAGGACATCGCCGCCTTCATGCAAGCGGCGCGGGAAGTCGCGCCGGCGCTTTTCGTCAGCCTGATCGAGGGGTGTGACGGCGACGCCCGGCTGGCGACCGAAGACGAGCGCTGCGAGGACGAACTGTTCCTGCCGCTGTCCGTGGACCGCTACGTGCTGGCGATCCCCGCAGGTAGCGGCGCCGATGCCGCATTGCCGTGGATCGTGTGCCCGAATCATCCGACGCATCAGCGCCTGCTTCCTTTCTACGGCGCGGCGGCGAACTCGCCGGCCGCGCATGCGGGATCGCTGCGCCTGGCATTGGCGTTGACGGCGGCCGGCGCTGGTATATGCGTGGCGCCGGAGTCCCTCGTCCGCAGCCAGGCCGGCTTGGAGATCAGGCCGCTGGAAGGGCTGGAAATGTCACGGCGCATCGGGCTTTGCTACGCGGTGCAATCGCTGGACAAATCCGCGGTGGCAACGCTGGTGGAGCGGTTTCGGGATCACGCGCTTCAGGCTACGCATACAACATGAAGAAACCCGCTCCATGCAATCGAGAGATCTGGAAATACCAGTGCCGGGCTACAACTTCACCCGTTAAGTTGTAGCCTGGCGCCATTCGCCGTTCAACCTAGCCGCGCAGCGGCCGATCAAGGAGGAGACAAATATGACGATGCTATCCGGCGCCAGGCTGGGCAGGGCGGTATTGGGGATGACGCTGGCTGCCCTCGCGTTTGCCGCAACGGCAGTGAATGCGCGCGCGGACGACTATCCTTCGCAGCCGATCAAGCTGATCGTGCCCTTCGCCGCCGGAGGCGGCAATGACGGGATCGCGCGTCTCCTGGGGCAGTTGCTGTCCGATGGCCTGAAGCAGCCCGTGGTGGTGGAGAACCGTCCCGGCGCGGGCGGCAAGCTGGGCGTGGAGCAGGGCCTGAGGGCCGCGCCCGATGGCTACACCCTGACCTTGATTTCCAATAGCTATTCCGTCAACCCCAGCCTGTACAAGCTGCCGTTCGATCCGGTCCAGGACATGACGCCGATCGGCATGATTGCCCGGGCGCCTTTCTTCGTGTCGGTCAATCCCAGCGTACCGGTGGACAGCCTGGGCGACCTGGTAGCCTTGGCCAAGAAGAAACCGGGCGGGCTGACCTATGCCTCGTCCGGCACGGGCGGGATATCGCACCTGGCGATGGAAGCCTTCTTGAAGACGGCCGGCATCACCATGGTCCACGTCCCTTACAAGGGGTCCGCCCCGGCTCTGACGGACACCGTCTCTGGCCAGGTCAACGCGATGCTGACCACCGCGGGTTCGACGCTGCCTTATCGCGAAGACAAGCGCCTGAAGGTGTTGGCCGTGACCTTGCCGCAGCGCGTATCCTCGGCGCCGGATATCCCGACGGTGCGCGAGGCCGGCGTGCCGTACGACGTGACGGTGTGGTACGGCATCATCGCGCCCAAGGGCGTGCCGCCGCAGGTGCAGGCCAAGCTCAACGCCGCGATCAATGCGGCGGTCGTGATGCCCGAAATGGCCGACCGCCTGAAGGCGACCGGGGAACAAGCCGCGCCAGGCAGCCCGCAGGCCTTTCGCGATCAGATCGTCAAGGAGATTTCTTCGTGGGGCGATGTGGTGCGCGAGGCGGGCGTGACCGTCAATTGACCGGCTTTGCTGCTTGGGGTGGGACGGGGGCGGTAGAGACGCCGAAGGAGTATCAGTGAACGCGGGTCGCACTGAAAGCGGCTTACGGTGTGGTCTAGGGCAAGGTCAAGAGAAAAGCCGTTGACGGTGAACGTCAACGGTTTTTTGAATTCTGGTGTCCGGGCCGGAATGGAACCGGTATGCCTTTGCGGCGGGGGATTTTGAGTCGGTGATTTACAGTGTCTCTACAGGGAAATGGGGCGAATTCTAGCGTAGATTGAAATAGGTAAAACGAGTTTAAAATCAGTAGGTTAGCGTATTTTTACCGAATTGGTGGAAGCTGGTCACTGTACCTGCACTGTACCGAAAAGCCTTCTCGGTACAGTGACTAGGTGAATGGCGGCAAGCGGTGTGTACGCCCGGGTATCCATCTAAACATAAGATCACTAAATGGCTTTTTTCCTGCTTTTGACCGATTCAGCGACTTTATCGCTAAGTGAGTCTAAACCCGTCGCCAGTGCCTCGCATTGATCATGGAACATGTCAATATAGATCTTGTCAGTGTTACCGTCGAAGCTAAGCGCATGTGCTGCCTTAATTCTATTCTCGCCGATGCTTCTAATGATCTTACTTGCTTCTGTTCCGGCATTAGCCTTCAGTTCCAGCAATTCTAAGAGTTGAATACCCGATAGAGGTCGCTTGCTCTCATTATGGGTAAATTCAGTTTCGTCAGTGCCAAAATTTTCGACCAGGTAGTACTCTAAAATTTTTTTATTGATGCTGTCGTTACCGATTAGCTTGTACAACTCATTGCAGGAGTCACAGTAGGCGCGTTGCGTATTCTCCACTGGTGCGTGCAGCAAAGTATTGTGGGTGCGACGAAAAATAGCCGCTTCCAATCGCTCGTTAACTCGTTCGATCGCGGCTAGCGCGTCTTTGAGAGGATCCTTGTATGAAATCCATCTACCTTCTAGGTTCACGTCGATGAAGTCGGAAAATCCCTTGTCTTGCTCTGCAAACAATGCCTCTTTTATCTCATAGCCATGCCAATAACGTTGTTCAGCTTCGCTCAACTTGAGAAGGTCAGTGAGGAAAGCTGTGACCGCACTTCGTCCATTCTCCAGCTTTCTACGGCCATGCCGTATATCAATATATAAAAACTCCTCTTCGCCTAAATACGTTATATGTCCCCCTGAGACGGTGTCGTGCACATCATAGAGGTCTGGACGAGTCAGGTATTTTCTCAGTACCTCTTCATAGAAATATACAAAAGAGTAAGTGTGGCTTCCCTTCATAACTCTTTCTTCGAAGATAGGGAGATTTCGGCGCACCAAATCAGATCTGTAGAAGTGTTCGGTGAGAACAGCTTTGCTTGGAAAAATTACATGGCATTGAACGGGCGCGCCACGCTTTATCCCGCCTGCTCCGAACGTTAGTGGAGTGAGGGCCACATTCTTATTCAAGGACGCCAAACCAGCGGCCTCAAGCTCAAGCATTGCCGCCTTTACCTGCTCATTGTCCAACTTAAGTGCTTGAGCAATTCTCAGACTGTCACATCCTGTTTGATGATCTATCCAGTACTGGATGGCGAACTCAATGACCAGCTCTTCCATAGTTTTAGTTTTGCGGGACATGGGGGAGTCTTTAAATAGTTGACGAAAGTTCGTTTAGGCACAGCAGACTCTGCTCCTGTTGAGAAGCTGCTGTTTGACGCTAGCTTTCAGCTCTCTCGCCGTTGTGGCGCGACGAGACTTCGATATCATACGGGTATCTCGAGCTCAGAAGGACAGCGCGAATCAGCGAAAACTACAATGCCGACTTACTATGGTCCGGCGCATCAAAAACGAACCAAGGCACACGATCTTGAAGCAGTAGTGACGCGCAAAGCACTGTCTTTTCAATTAAAAGATTTTGCGGTTTTGATTCGGCAGAAGGCCAATTTTCTTGCAGGTCCAAAATTCGAAAAATATCGTGCCCAATTTCCCAAAAACAATAATTTCCACTTTCCATAGTGGGGGCGCCAAATTCTAGGTAGTTGACAGGGAAATAGGCGGATAGACCTAAACCATCAATTTTCCACAAACTCTCATCAAAGATTTCATTGAGATTTAGCAAATTCCCCGCCTTGAGAATTACAGTAAGGGTTTCAATCGGGCGCTCTACCAAATCTGCACATTTTGAAAAGTCATTCTTGGAACGCGCAAGCAAGTAGCGTAGCACTTGGTCTGGAGCAATATCCCAATGTGAAACTTGTCCATTACATACTATGAGCGAATGAAAAATATGGCTGGCCAGTAGCTCGGCTTCTTCTTCTAAACCAATTGAAACGGCTGTTGATAATGCTACGGCCCAAAATGGGGCTTGTGCATCTGAGATTGCAATTATCGACGTTCCCAGGTTGTCGACAATAAATCGGAGCAAGAATTCGAACTGTTCTCTCGCGTGTCCTTTTTGCTCCGGAGTCGAGCATAACTCTATCGCTACCGAAGCCCAACCAAGTACCCTGGAGATTTTGATTGGAAGCTGGTAGAGATCAAAGAACCCACCGTCACCATCTGACAAAAGAGCATACTTGCTCACTAGTAGATTCGTGATTAATTGCTTGTTAGCTACTGCTAGCCCTGCGCGACATTGCTCCATTAGGGCCTCAACAACTTCTGCGACTGGGCGAGACTCAATGTAGGGCAGAAGGCACGTTGCTATGCATGCTGCGACTTGGGGAAGGCGAAATGGATCCCGGCTATTCAATGCCTTAAGCGAAAAAGTTGCTGCTATCCGGCTTGCTTGATTGGCGAGGATACGGGGGGCATGAATAGTCGGAGTTAGAATTGTTCTAACTATTCTGAGAAAATCGTCGATTACCCAATTATCGCTTAGGGAGGTGTATGCACTCCACAGCGCGCTATAGTTCTCTTTGACGATTTTGTCGCTGTCAGTAGGCCACGTCTGAATTACATCTCGCAGCGGTGCAGCGGGATCTTTATTGAACTTTGGATTCAGGCAAAAACTCGGTGGGCCATATAGATTCAAACCCCATACGATGGGGTTTTGGTTTTGTTCTTTCAAACGAGTGGATATATGTCTGCCAATCTCTACCAAGTCTAGAACCGGCGTGCTGTCTTGTACAAAACTTCGCCCTTCCATGCAGTCCAAGATTGCATTGGTTCCTAAGCCACCATTGATGGTTTCTCCCGCGGGTTGGTTTTGACTAGATGTTGCTACTAGGGTTAACGCCGGAGTGCCAACATCACCAAGTAAGTCTGGCTTAAGAAGAACTCCGAGGTCCGTAATTAATCCCCCACTTTCACATGCGTCAATTATTATGTTGCTTTGTCTTGGAGATGACTCGTTTAGGCTTCGAAACATGTCGGCGAGTGACAAAGCCGTCATGGATTGTGCATTTGGTCTGCTATCGCGGACCCACATGTAAAAGCTTCCAGCACTAACTCCGCCATGCCCTGCAAAGAAAAAAGTAAATGTGCCGATGCTGCCTGAGTTGAACAGTACGAGTTTTATGTTTTCTCGCATTTGTTCAAGGGTTGGAGAAAGCACAAGGCGCGATAGTTTGGGGTCGTATTGGCCAATATCCGGATTGATCAGTGCGTTAAATATACGCTCTGCGTCTTTTTCTGCCCCGGTCAGTTGCGTGGCATGATCAAAGTGGTTGCAACCTACCGCTAGTAGAACTTTCATCGACTACTCCCCGTACTTCACAAAGCGAGCTTTCCGATCTGCTTCTCTTTTTAATGCCTCAGCTCGTTTACGCTTCATGATTTCTTCGATTTGATTGTGATACTCAGGGGGCGCCTCGCTGATGGCTCTTTGGAACGAATCAAGCGTATTGGGTCCTACGTGTATCTGAGGCAGGGTAACGTTTCCATCTTTGTCTACAGAGAATTCAATCTTCTCTAACATGCGAGCGAATGCTGCTGGTAATGACCCTTCTTTTTGTGCGTCCACCACATTGCCACTTTGTTCGCTGGCTGATGATATGGAGCGATACATCATTTGTGCAAACTGTCGCTCCATATCACCGCTAACTCCTGCAATGCATCTAGCTATCGCAGACAAATCATTATTAATCAGCTCTTCAAATGTAATAGTGGTTTTCGAAGAATGGGTCTGAAGTCCACTTAGGTAAGCTTCAGGTGCTCCTGGGTGCGAGTGAGTGCCCCTATGCCTAAGTCGCTGAGTATTTTCAGGGGGAAGATAGCGGGCAACGACTTGCCGCTGCACTGCTCTGAGCAGGTCTGCAAAACTTTTCGAGAATGCAGTCGCCCTGCCTGGCTCTTCAAAAAAACTTTTTCTTTCACTTGGGGTGAGCTGCGACACGTGTTCGGTTTGGTGGGAATTCATAATAAAGGACGACGCGCTCGTTAATTTACTTGGAGACAAGAGCTTCGTAGACTACGTCGTCTAACGAAAACCGGCGACAGCCTATCCTGCACTAGTCCCCAAATCCTAAATTTCTTCGTCATGACGAAGACTTTGGGAGTGCTAATGCGTCAGCGCGCGGCTGCACAAACTCTTGCAGGCTTATCTGGCCATCGACGAAACGCTGCGCGTGGGCCTCATCTGCTTCACTGAGCGAGAAATCTTCTAGACCGACGGAGGCCCGCGCATAGTTAACTGCCGATTGCCGGCGGCTGCGTTCGGTATCCGATATGGTTTTGTGGGGCTGTTGCCTGCATTTACCCGTGCCTGCCATGGTGCCTCCTTGCCGTAGGTAACTCGATCTTACAAGAAGTATGGGTAATTTGGTTTAGGTGCACGTAGCCACAGAGGTGGTGCGCTGAAATTGTCTTGTTTTACCTGCTATGGACGCCAATATCGGCTGCGTACTAGCCGTAGTTTCCAAAGAGGCTTTGCCTCTCTGGACTCTCCACCCTCGCCGGCGGGAGCCTCGGGAGCAGGGGTTGCGGGCCCTTGGCCCGGAACTCCTGCCCCCGGGCATAGCGTGGGGCGCTTCCGCCGCGTCAAGGGGCCGTGTCCTCGCCCTGTGGGCTGCGGGCCGCGCCAACCCCTTGACCCGTCATCCGCTTGATAGCACCGCTACTGACGCCGTTTGGCCGGAAGAGGTGTCAAGGGCGGGACCGGAAGCCGCAGCCCGAAGCGCAGCGCAGGGAACGGGTGAGGATCCCGGGCGAAGCCTTCACCCTTGATGCCTCTGGAAGCTATGCAGCCTATCGGCCGGGGGAGGAACAAGGCGAAGCCGCTGGGCCTGCCCCCGCGGCCAGTCCGGCAAGAACGGACGCGGGATGCAACCGAAGGGGTTGCCCAAGCGTAGCGCGGAGATATGTGCGCCTATGAATCAAAAGGCCTCGCTGATGACGAGGCCTATGCGGACGCAACATGCACATCACTTACCGTTGACGGAGCCGCCCGTTGCCGGTCCCCAGTTCTTGCCCATGTTCTGCAAGACGTGTTGCCGATAGGCTGGATTCCACATGGTGTTGCCTGCGATCATGTGGTTGGTTCGGCCAGCAGTAACCATCATGCCCGACTGCATATCGCGGCGAGTCGTCTTAGGATTCACCACGTTGCCAATACCCTGCGCCATGCTCCTGAATGTCACAGCGTCAAAGGCGATGCCGCCAGCCAGTCTCGCCCCAAGGCCACTCGTTTTTCTTTGCGCGAAGAAGATGATCAAGGCAAGAACGATGATCTGCACAAACGAATTGATGGGATTGTCCGTGGTCGTACTTATTACCCTGTCGAACAGCGCCTTGAATAGCGCCACACCGACAGACACGACAACCATTGTGATGGCAATTTCAAGGATGTAGGCCAGCGCCTGCTCAAACCATTTGTCGAACCATTTCGCGGTGACTGGAAACATTAGCGCCGCGATAAATAGTGGTCCGAGACCAAGCATTATTCCGAGACCGAAGCTTTGCCATGATGATGGTCGCGGCCGCAGGCAAATGAATAAGAAACACGGCAATGGCCATCATGAGTGCATTCAGGGCATCCCAGAACATATGACCTAGTTCGTAGAACTCGCGCTTTGCGACTTTGCCTAGCATGTCGTAAGCCACGTTAAGCCCTTTGTCCGCCGAGTTATCCAGCACCTGATAGATGCTTGTCGCTTGAGCGTTAGACGTGGACATGATGTCGGCGAGACCTGTCTCCAGGCCTTGAATGGCCGACACAACAGAGGCGGTGTAAGAATCAGCTGTCATGCAGAATGCCGTGATGATGAGGATCTTCATGCACTGCTTGATGAAGGTCTGAAACGGAGCTTCAACCGCGCCCGCGCTGATGGCGTAGCCAGTCAAGGTGATGTACAGCGTGACGCCGGTCAGCATCAGCATTTGAAAGCCGAGGATGACGTTCGAAGCGGTTTCCGATACGAAGGTGTTCAGCATCGCATCGACGCTGCTGCCTATCCACTGGAATAAGGCGAATCCCATGTTATTGACCTCCCTTGAGCGGATTGATCGGTGTCAGGTCGACATAGCCTCGCTTGTCGACGGCCAGATGGTTTGCCGCTGTCTTGGCGTTGATGCAGTTGGCGGACGCGGCGAGCTCGCCAGGACTGGCTTCGCATTTCGCGATCATCGCGTTGCGTTCGGGGGCATGCGCCTTGTACCAATCGACGGTTTGAACGGCGGTGTTGTCGCCGCAAGCTGCGAGCGTGAGTGTGATGAAGAAAGGGAAGAGGATGCTTTTCATTTGTGTGCCTTACGTGCGTTGATGATGTCGAGTGCGTGGGCCACTTCGGTGGCCTCAATTATCCGTAACGCTGCGAGGGTTCGCACGACACTTTCGCGCATGCCGCCCCATGTCGGCTGTGTGAAGCGATTCGGCGCATTTGTCCAAACGATGCCGATGCACGCAATGGATGTGACGGCAGACAGGATGATGTTCATCCAAGGCGGCAACGGTTCTTCATCAATGAACGGCAGTGTGAATCCAAACCAGCCCATGGCCGCGTAGTAGGCCGTGAAAGCAGCCATACCGATAGCCACGACATCCAGGCTTCTCATCAGCGGCGCACGCCGCAAAAGCTCTCGGTAATACTCAGGACTCAGGCGGCGAGCGCAAGCCCAGAAGCGATAGATGGCAAGGCATAGCGTTACCACTGGAACCAGTGTGATTGCGTAGAACGGAGCCATGATGTTCTCCTTAGCGTGCAAGCGGGTTGAAGACTTGAAGAGTGGGGTAGCCCCGTTGATCAACAATCTTTGCGTTGATCTCCTTCCGCCGTTGCTGCTGTAGGCGGTCTTCGGCTGCCGCGACCATCTGGTACATCTGTAGCTTGGTCTGCTCGTTCTGAATCATGGCCTGCTCGGCTGCGATGCGGCCTTGAAGTTCAGCAATGGCTTTCGGGTCCTGCGTCTGGTTGATCTGCTGCATCAACTGGTCGATTTGACTGAGGCGGTTTTTCGCCGCGTCGTAGGCATCGAGCGCAAAGGCTTTGTCTTGCGCGCCTTTGACGGCTTGCGCTTCGCAGTTGGTGCGCTGCTCTGTCGAGGCAAAGCCGGTGCATGCGTCATAAACCTTGTTGTTGTCGTAGATGGCTTCAGCGCGCCCGCTCAGGCCGGCATAGCCGCCTGATTTCACGCTGTCATAGACGTCTTGCCAGTCTTGCGGCAGGTAGTCACGCAGCTGCGGGTTGTTGAACAGTTCGCCCATGCCGCGCGCGCCAGTGACCGCAGCGTATTGCTGTTTCATCTGGTCGATCTGGCTGACCATCTGGTCGTACTGCATCTTCCACTTCGCCATCGTTTCGATCTGGTTTTCCACGCTCTTGGCGATGGAAGCGCCATCTGTCACGGGGATTTGTGCGAAGGCGGCCGAGGACGCGGCAATGCCGACGGCCAGAATGCAAGAGGCTGATAGTTTCTTCATGTTCGCCACTCCTGAGAGATTGAGGGCGAACGTAGGACCGTGCTGTCCGGTCTGTCGGTCTGTTCAGGGACCGCGCCCAGTACGACAAAGCGTTCTTGGGGCGACTAAGCGGCCGATCTGCTCTCGGCGGTCGGAACCCTTCTTTTCGGGTCGGCACCCGGTACGCTAGGCGTCCTTGGGGCGGTGCAACGTTCGTTGTGGTTAAAGGTACAACCGAAGTTGATTGTACTTACGGTTAATGCAAAGTAGTTTCCGACTACGGCGACCACGCGCGACAGTCAATGATGATGCGGTCCGACAGATACGAGATGTTCGCCAGTTCCGCCAAGGCCATTTCTACGGTTCGGAACCGGTACGGTCGACCCTTGTGGTCCATGACGCGGTGCTCTGTAGTGCCGTCCTGCACGGCCAAGGCAAAGCCCTTCCAGTAGTGCGCATACAGAATGACCTGTACATCACCGGTGCGCGCTGGATCATCACAGTAGTCTTGTAGCGCGTCGTAGCGTAAAGCCATCTTATGGTCCTTCTTGCGCAATCGATCAACGGCTCAGGTCGCCTTTGCCTGGATGGTTGGTCTTGTCCTGTTGCTGGGCATCCTTGATCACTTCTGTGCTGCTCTGGCTACGCTGTGGGACCTGTAGCGTCCTGTCCTGCGAGGGATCAAGGAACCGGACAATTTCCAGGGCAAGCGATTTGTCCTCCATGCCACCAGCGGCCAAGGCTTTCGCAATGTGCCCGTAGCCATTCCTGATGGCACGTGAAACGCCGGAAAGCCCGCGTTGTTCCCGCTCGGCCGCTTTGGCGCTCTTGCCCCGCTTGGCGGCATGTCGCGTTGCCTGCTTGACCGTAGCAGGGGTGTTAGACCGTGCCCTACGCGGTGTGGCATTGGCCTCGATGCCTTGTTCACGCAGCGCCTCGGCGAAGCGTTCCCTCCATCGTTGCAGGTCCGCCTTTCGTGGGTTGAGCCGGCTACCGTCGAGACCGAGCGCCTTAACGCAAAGGTGGCCGTGGGGATGGGCTTCGTCGTCATGGATGGCGAAGACATACGCGTGGTTGGCGCCGAACTCCGTTTTCGCGAATGCACGGATAGCGTCATTCACTGCGCGTCGATCGGTGCCGGGTGGCATGGACAGCACGATATTGAACGTTTCACGGCGCGAGCCGTTATCAGGCAACCCGTACTGGCCGCTTTTCCATTCGTCGCGCACGTCCTGCACGGCCTCACGGCCAAGGATGACTTCACCGTCTTCATTCTCCAACGCTACCAGGCCGTTGCGCGATATGTAG